>ERZ772908.1-NODE-1-length-375152-cov-29.8282_pt1 | contig 375152 bp, 302 predicted proteins | sample MGYA00512121_ERZ772908 | MGnify/ENA primary metagenome ERZ772908 (study PRJEB29015, sample SAMEA2738084) | human oral metagenome | biome: human oral; feature: human-associated habitat; material: saliva | place: China | collected 2264 ... | reverse complement strand
CCTACAAAACTTCTCCCACCCGTCAGTCGTGAGGGTGGGTGGGAGATGCAAGCTGTCGCACCACAAACGGCAGCATTCTGTTCACGAAAAGCCCCCGCTGAGAAAACTCAACGGGGGCTTTTTTGTATGTGGCATCCTTCAGAAACCTATTGGCTCACCGGCTCCCAAAGGATAACGCGCCGATTACTGGCCGGGAATCAGGCCGTGAGCAGTAATCAGGAACGGCGGGTTGTGGTTAATAGCCGGGTTGGTCACGTAACCAACACGTGCCGCACGGGTCGGGTGCTTGGGCGCACGCTTCGGCCAGGGCTTTGCCTGCGGGTTCGGGTCCTTCTTGCCCTGCACCATAGCCAGTGCGCTCGCCGCGTTCACAATGCCGGAGCCGCACGCGTTCACATCGCAGGTGAGCGGCTTGGAGCTCTGCTTCAGAATCTGCTTTGCGCGCTCAGCGGTCAGCGAGGGATCCACGGACTTCATCAGCGCAATCACGCCAGCAACCTGGGGTGCCGCCATGGAGGTGCCGTCGTACTCGGTGTAGCCTGCACCGGTGGACACGGTGGTACCCAGATCCACGGTGGACATGATGCCGCTACCGGGGGCGCTCACATCAACGAGCTTGCCGTAGTTGGAGAAGTCGCTACGCTTACCCTCCTGGTCGGTAGCGCCCACCACGATCGAGCCGCCGCAGTTAGCCGGAGCGACCTTGGAGGTGTCCTGACCATCGTTACCAGCTGCAACGACGAGAATTGCGCCGCGCTTGTTCACCTCAGCAATAGCCTTGGAGTAGGTTGCGGGGCAGGTGCCTTCGCCGCCGAGGGAGAGGTTGATGATCTTGGCGGGGTTGGAGTTCGCGGGAACGCCCTCAACGGTGCCGCCAGCCGCCCAGATCATTGCATCCGCAATGTCGGAGTCGTAGCCGCCGCACATGCCCAGAGCGCGCACGGGCAGGATCTTGGTGGAGGGCGCCACGCCGACGATACCGCGCTTATTGTTCATAATTGCGGCGATGGAGCCGGCAACGTGGGTGCCGTGCCAGTTCGACTCGCTTGCCTCAGATCCGCTATCGCAGACACCTGCTTCTTCCCAGTTGCCCTGGTCGGTCGGGTCGGAGTCGCGGCCGTTACCGTCACGGGCGATGGAGGGCTCGGTGATGAAGTCGTAGCCGGGCAGAACGTTCGCGTCCAGGTCGGGGTGCTTGACGATGCCGGAGTCAATCACAGCAACGGTCACGCCAGCGCCCTGGGTGGTCTTCCACGCCTCGGGTGCGGCCAGGCCCTTGGTACCGTGCAGGTTCCACTGCTGCGGGTAGAGGGTGTCGTTCGGTGCTACAACCTGGTTCGACGCCTGGGCAGCCTGAGCTACCTGAGCCACCTTGGAGGTTGCGGCGCCACGAGCACGTGCGTTGGAGCGGCGCAGCAGGTCGGGCTCAACCGACGCAACGGAGGGGTTAGAGCTCAGTGCTGCCATGTACTTCTCTGCCTGCTCTGCGGTGAGCTTGGAGGAGAGGGTCACCACGGTTGCCTTCTGGGCGGTGGTGCGCACGTAGTTGGTTTTGATTTTGAAGAGGTCGTCGACGCTCTTCACCTCGGAGGTGAGGCCCTGGTAGAGGGAGTCGCTCCAGGTGGCGACCTGGGTGCCTGCGGGGCTTGCCCAGTTGATGCCGCCTGCGTTCAGCGCGCTATCGGTGTAGGTGATGACGAAGCGGTTGAAGCCTGCCTTCTGCTGTGCAGAGCTGAGGGAGGAGATGGTGGTGTGCGCCTTGGTACGTTCGGCGCTGTTAGCCTTTGCGGGTGCCGCGAAGGATGCGGGGGTGCCCAGGGTTGCGACGAGTGTTGCTGCAGTACCCAGGCTCAGCGCGGTGCGTGCGATGCCGCGTGCTGAGGGGTGAGTGGTAAAAGACATCGGGGTCCTTTGCGTATGTGAGTGCCGGAAGCGGCAAGTGGGTTGGTTATTCACCCACATAAATGCACCTTCGAGAAATTATCTGCATTCTTTTGTGTATTTGCTTGTGAGGAGCGAATAGAAAAAGAAAATGCACATCACTGCATTGATGTGTATTTTTCTCTAAACCCCCGTGCGGGAGTTCTTCGGAAGTAGTTTATGTGGTGAGATATCGCTATCCTAGCACCTTTTTCCAGGTATATAGCGGCTAAAACTCGATAGTGTGGCGTAAATAATGAGATTTTTCTTTCATGTAAATGCAGATAAAGAAATGCCTAGTCGAGGTATTCTGGTGCCTTAAAGTAAAGATTTAAGTTTCGCTCATCTTTGCATAAAATGATCTGCATCACAAAGGTTATTTTATTCATAAAGTAACCCGAAATGGTGCTAGAGTATCTCACGGTGCGTACCCGTGCATGCACATTGTGAAACCAAATCACAGCTCACACAATGCACCACACCTCACTCTTCCGTATTCACTCGTACCGAACGCACGCCCTCAACGCGAGTCGGCAACGCTACGCCGCACCGTGCGCACCCGGTACCACTCACCTCAAGGACGTCCATGCTTCGCATTGCTCGCCCCTCGCTGGCACGCTCCTCACAGCGTTCCCTGCTGAGCTTCGTCACCGCAACCTGCCTGCTCTCGGCAAGTGTGATCCCCGCCGTGGCGGCACCCACCGCGCAGGCCACCCAGCCCAAGGCATCTGCGGCGGCACAAGCTTCTAATACCGCCCAGACCTCCAATACCGCGCAGACCGCGCAGGCTGCGCCCATGGCATACAACCGCTTCATCATCACCTACACCGATGAGGCGAAGAACGCCGCCTCCGCCGACGCCACCGCAGACCAGATTGACTGGTCCGCAGCCGCCGGTACCCAGCAGGCAACCTGGGCCGACGCACTCTACGCGGGCATCACCTCCGAGGTGAAGAGCATTGACGAGTTGCTGAACATCAAGACCAGCTACGTCCGCTCCACTGCGCTGGATGCCAGCGTGGTCACCACCTCCGCGGAGCTCACCCCCGCGCAGGCGCAGCAGTACATGGACGCCCTGAGCGCAAATTCCAAGGTCGCCTCCGTCTCGCCCGATATGCGCCGCTACGCCACCGTGGACAACACCTCGGAGCCCGTCAAGATCAACGACCCGAAGATGAACCGCATGTGGTCCCTCACCGGTGAGAAGGGCATCTCCGCCCTGGAGGCGTGGGGCACCACTCGCGGCAAGGGCGTGACCGTGGCGGTGCTGGATTCCGGCATTACCGCCCACCCGGACCTGGACGCTAACGTGCTGCCCGGCTATGACTTCATCGCTGAGTCGGCGTTCTCCAATGACGGCGACGGCCGCGACTCCGACCCGACCGATGCCGGCAACTGGACTGTAGACAACCAGTGCTTCACCGGTTCGAAGGCAACCGCCTCCGACTGGCACGGCACCCATGTGGCGGGCACTATCGCCGCTATCGCAAACAACAACGAGGGCATTGCCGGTGTGGCACCCGAGGCGAAGATCGTGCCCGTGCGCGTTCTGGGCGCCTGCGGCGGCTTCGACTCGGACATCACCGACGGCATTATTTGGGCTGCCGGTGGTAGCGTGCGCGGCGTTCCGGCAAACCAGAACCCCGCCCAGGTCATTAACATGTCCATCGGTAGCGAGGGTACCTGCACCACCCCGTACCGCCAGGCGATTGCTCAGGCGAATAAGCGCGGCTCCATCGTGGTTGTCGCAGCGGGTAACAACAACTTTGATGCCTCGAAGTCTAGCCCCGGCAACTGTGAGGACGTCATCAACGTTGGCGCAACCGATAAGAACGGCAAGCGCTCCTACTTCTCCAACTACGGCTCCCGCGTGGACGTGAGCGCGCCCGGTGGCGACCGCCGCTACTGGGGTGGCGGTATTCTCTCTACCCTGAACGCCGGTAAGACTGCTCCCGGTAAGGCTGACTACGCCGAGTACCAGGGCACTTCCATGGCGGCACCGCATGTTGCCGGTATTGTGGCGCTCATGAAGGCGGTCGACCCGAAGCTGACGTACGCTCAGGCGAAGAAGGCCCTGCAGTCCACCTCTCAGGGCGTTGAGTGCGACCAGTCCGCGTGCGGTTCCGGCATTGTGAATGCGGCACGCGCGGTTCAGCAGGTCCGCTCCGACCGTGAGGCTGCGGATGCTGCCGCGGCTGAGGCGGCACGCAAGAAGGCTGAGGAGGACGCTAAGCGTCAGCAGGCCCCCGCACCTAAGGCAACCCCTGCACCGAAGGTAACCCCTGCACCGAAGGTGACCCCGGCTCCGAAGGCCAGGACCCGCCCGTCCCGCCCGGTGACTCGCCCCTCCTACCCGTCGCGTCCGCGTCACGGCCACACCCCGCGTTACCGCTCCTGGTACGGTGCATCTGCGAACACCTACCCGAGCAGCGGCTACCCGAACACCGGATACCTGGGTTTCGCGACCGGTAACCACCGCTAGTTATCGCCACTAGCCGAACCTCGTTGTAGACGTGAAAAGCCCCCGATGAGTTCTTTCATCGGGGGCTTCGCTCTGCCCGTGAACCGGGTCTGGCTACGCTACGGGTAGCTTAGTGCTGCTCGTCTGCCTCGCGGGGCTTCTGCGCGGGGTTGGTGACCAGCGGTTCGTCCTGGGTGACGGGCTCGGCGTCACCGTTCAAGTCGTAGACCTGGGCATCTTCGGGGATTTCCATGGCGGGCGCGCCGGGAATTCGGTCGTAGTCGCCGGTGAGGCTCTCGCCGTTGGCTCCTGCCGTGAGAGCTTCTGCTGTCGCCTCGGCTGCCTCGTCGGTGGCGGCCCTGTCTGCAATCTTGGTGTTGGACGCTCCGGCGCTCAGGCCCTTAGAAATAATCTTGCGCGGTCGCAGGTAGGTCACCCTGCCGTTGGCGTCCAGGTTTCCCGCCTTTTTAGCCAGGTTGAAGCTGTTGATAATGCCTCGGCTGCAGAAATACTTATCGCACTTGATGCGATTACCTCCCGCGAGGGTGAACGCTCTCTCGACCTGCTGAGTGGTCATGGAGGTACCGTTGACCAGCTGCTGCGCCAGCAGAGCGGAGACGTGCGGCGCCGCCATGGAGGTGCCGCTCTCGTAGACGTAGGTGAACTTAGTGTTATCAGGGCGGTCGAGGCTGTTCACGGACAGGGAGAGGATGTTTTCACCCGGCGCGGAGATGTTGACCCTCGTGCCGTAGTTGGAGAACGATGCTCGTGTACCGGCCTTGGTGGTTGCACCGACCGTGATGACGCCCATGCAGTTGGCGGGCGCGTACTTGGAGGCTTCCGTGTTGCCGTTACCTGCCGCGGCGACCACGAGTGCACCCTTGGAGCGTGCGATGTCGATGGCGCGCTGGTACGCGGCGGGGCACTGGGTTACGGTGCCGATGGACATGTTGATGATCTTAGCGGGGTAGGTGTTGTCCGGCACGCCGTCAACGTGTCCGCCGGCAGCCCAGATGATCGCGTCGGCAATGTCGGAGGTGCGGCCACCACAGCGGCCCAGCACGCGCACGGGCTGCACGCGGGCGAGGTCGGCGACACCGACGATACCCATGCCGTTATTGCCGCGTGCGCCGATAATGCCCGCCACGTGGGTACCGTGCCAGGTGGAGGTGTGGGCGTTCGCCTGGTCCTTACAGAGGTTGTAAGGGGCGTAGTCGCCTTCATCCAGGGGGTTGGGGTCGCGGCCGTTGCCGTCGCGGGCGCTGAGCGGGTCGCTGACGAAGTCGTAGCCGTTCGCCATGCCGGTGACCAGGTCGGGGTGTGGCACGTAGCCGGTGTCGAGCACGGCGACCTTCACGTTTGCGCCGCGGCGCAGGCGTGCGTTACCGGTGTTCTGCACGCCGGTGGTGGGGTTGGTGAGGTTCCACTGCTTGCTGTACTGCGGGTCGTTGAACTGGAAGGTGATGTCGCCTTCTGCGGCGGGGTAGTTGATGTAGTCGGGCTCGACGGAGGCTACGTCCGGGTCGGAGGCGACCTTCGCCATGAACTCCTTCGCCTCGTTTTTGTTGAGGGTTTTGGAGGTCTGGATGACGGCGTCATCGGTGGAGGTGTTGTGCAGGAACTTGGTGTCGACGTTTAGCGCTTCGCTGACGACATCGACGGTGTCCATGATGTCGTCAACGATGCCGCGGACTGCGTCCCAGTCGCCGTCGCGCTGCATTTTGCGCTGCTTGGCTTCCTTGGTGTAGGTGACGATGAATCGGTCGAACACCTGCTGGGGGAGCGTACCGGGCGCCGCCGCGGTGGGGGTGTTGGGGCGTGCCGCGCCGTTGCGCGCGAGGGTGAGGGGGCTGACGGGGCCTTCGATCTGGGGTGCTGCCTGAGCTGCTGCCAGGGTGGCCTCGTCACTGGGGGCCTGCGCGAGGACAGCGGGCAGGTCGCCTCCGAAGAGGAGTGCGCCGGCGGCGAGCAGGCTCATGGCTGCGTGTGCGGGGCGCTTGCGGCGGCGGTTATCGGTGCGGCAGTTATCGGGGTAGCGGCGAGGAGGTGTTTCGGTGCGCTGCGCGCCGAAGTATGGAAGCCTCATCTGGTTCTCCTGATGTAGGTGGTATGCGGACTGTGTGATGTGTACTGGTGTTTCCGTCTGTAGGTGCGCGAGGTGCGTATAGGGTTTTTACGGGGCAGTAAAAGAGGCCTTTTTGGGCGCGCTGAAGTAATGAATGGGGTGAGGGAATAGCGTTTCTTTGACCCTTTTTCGTACCGAAAGAACTCTTTTTTGGACGGTGTGCAACGTACATTTCTAAGGTATCACTTCAAGGTGAACTTGAGGGATTTTTGAGGTGCTTTTCACGGGTTAATGTGCAGAAAATCAACCTCTGGAGGCTGAATAGTGCCCAATGGTTGAGGGTTTATGTAAGTAAAGCTTGAGGGTTGGAGTATACGAGGCAGGATATGCGGCACCTCTTGCTGACAGGGGAGAGAAATAAATGTTTTAACACTGTGGTGTAAGCACTAGAATGCATTAAAAATGCAGTTGATAGCAAAAAATAAAAATAGCCTGAAATACGCGTGAAAATAAATAAAAAGCTGGCATCAAACACACGGGACAACGCGCACCGCCGGTAGACACACACAGACCGGGGCGGCCACCGCATGGGTGACCGCCCCGGTCTATAGAATCATCAGCACCAGCAAGCTGGCGCTCGCTACCTACTGGAGAAAGCGTCCTTAGGAAGCGTAGGAGCCCAGCAGGCGAACCGCGCCGCCGTCCACGCCCTTAGCGCCCTGAATGTAGTCCGCGCTGTTTGCCTCGGGCTCACCGGCGGCAACAACATCACCCATAATCCAGGAGGGGATACCGCGGTCGTTCAGACGCTTGGTAGCAGCCTCAGCCACGGAGGGGTCAACGATAGCGATCATGCCCACACCCAGGTTCAGGGTGCGCTCCAGGTCGGCCAGAGGCACGTTGCCCAGCGAACCGATCAGGGAGAAGATCGCAGGAATCTGCCAGGTGGAGCGGTCCACGCGACCCTCCAAGCCCTGAGGCAGAACGCGAGCCAGGTTAGCGGCCAGGCCGCCGCCGGTCACGTGGGAGAAGCCGCGCACACCACTGCCGGTGGTGCCGTCTTCGCCGTTGACGGGGAATGCAGCCGCCAAATCCAGGCAGTCTGCCGCGTACACGCGGGTGGGTTCGAGCAGCTCTTCACCGATGGTGCGGCCCAGCTCGTCCACCTGGCGCTCCAGACCCCAGCCGGCAACGTTCAGGACCTTGCGGACCAGGGAGTAGCCGTTGGAGTGAATACCGGAGGATGCCATAGCAATCAGCACGTCGCCCTCACGTACGCGCTCGGGACCGAGCAGCTCGTCAGCCTCGACCAGACCGGTTGCTGCGCCCGCAACGTCGTACTCGTCTTCTGCGAGCAGGCCGGGGTGCTCAGCGGTTTCGCCGCCAACCAGGGCGGTACCAGCCTGTGCACATGCGCCAGCGATACCGCGCACAATGTCAGCGATACGTTCGGGAACGACCTTGCCAGTGGCAATGTAGTCGGTCATGAACAGCGGCTTCGCACCGCAGACCACGATGTCGTCCACGACCATGCCGACCAGGTCGTAACCGATGGTGTCGTGAATATCGAGTGCCTGCGCGATAGCGACCTTGGTACCCACACCGTCGGTGGAGGTAGCCAGGTAGGGCTTGCGGTACTTGACGAGCTCGGAGACGTCGTACAGGCCCGCGAAGCCGCCCACGCCACCAACGACGGAGGAGTTGTGGGTCGCCTTGATAGCGCCCTTCATCAGCTCAACGGCGCGATCGCCAGCCTCTACGTCAACACCTGCGCTCGCGTAGGTTACGGTGGTGGTGTTCTCGCTCATTAGGATTCCTTCGGGGTAGCGGTAGCGGAGGAGTTTGCGGGGATGCGGTCCTGCTCGGTGAGCAATGCCTCGAGGTCGGCGTCGGGGCCGGGGTTGCACATGCCCATACCGGCGTCGTCTGCGGCAACCTGTACTGCGGAGAGATCGAACTTCGTTTCGAGAGTTTCGGTGCCTTCGCGGGTCTCAATGGAGACGGCCTCAGCATGCTCAGGCTTGGAGGGGACGGGGCGCTCCACGGTCACCTCAGCTGCCTTACCGGCGAGGGGTCCACCCTTGCCCTTCTCCGAGGAGTCGAAGAGGGACTTGCCGCGTCGTTCCTCGCTCGGCAACTCAATCGGGTATTTGCCGGTGAAGCATGCGGTGCACATGTTTTCGGCGGGCTGCTCGGTGGCTGCCATCATGCCGTCCTGAGAGATGAAGCCGAGCGAATCGGCACCCAGGGAGGACGCGATTTCGTCCACGGACAGACCGTTCGCAATCAGCTCCGCACGGGAGGCGAAGTCAATACCGTAGAAGCAAGGCCACTTCACGGGCGGGGAGGAGATGCGCACGTGCACTTCCTTCGCGCCAGCTTCGCGGAGCATACGCACGAGGGCACGCTGAGTGTTACCGCGAACAATGGAATCGTCAATAACGACGAGGCGCTTACCGGCAACCACAGACTTGAGCGGGTTCAGCTTGAGTCGAATACCGAGCTGGCGGATAGTCTGCGAGGGCTGAATGAAGGTTCGGCCCACGTAGGCGTTCTTGACCAGGCCGTTACCGTAGGGAATGCCGGACTCTTCGGCGTAACCAATAGCAGCCGGAACACCGGATTCGGGAGTGGGCATGACCAGGTCAGCTTCAACAGCGTGTTCGCGGGCAAGCTGACGGCCCATTTCTACGCGGGATTCGTAGACGCTACGGCCGGAGATGGTGGTGTCCGGGCGAGCGAGGTAAACGTACTCGAAGACGCAACCGGCGGGCTTAGCTTTTGCGAAACGCTGGGAACGCAGACCGTTCTCATCAATGGTGATGAGCTCGCCGGGCTCCACTTCACGCACGAAGGACGCACCGACAATATCAAGTGCCGCGGTTTCGGATGCGACAACCCAGCCACGCTCCAGACGACCGAGCACGAGGGGGCGTACACCCTGCGGGTCGCGTGCAGCGTAGAGGGTGTGCTCATCCATGAAGGTGAGGCAGAAAGCACCGCGAAGGGTCGGCAATAGGTCGAGTGCTGCTTCTTCGAGGGAGTCGAAGTCGTGCTCCGCCAGCAGGGCGGTGACGAGTGCGGTGTCGGTGGTGTTGCCCTGGGCGAGTTCGCCGTGCTTGGGGGGCTTGCCGCCGTTCTTTTCAATCAGACGCTCGTAGAGGTCTGCCGAGTTGGTGAGGTTACCGTTGTGCGCCAGGCAGAGCGTGCCGTGCGGGGTGGTACCGAGAGTCGGCTGTGCGTTAGCCCAGTGGGATGCGCCGGTGGTGGAGTATCGGGCGTGGCCGATAGCGTGGTCGCCGGGCATGGAACTGAGGGTGGCTTCGTCAAAGACCTGGGAGACCAGTCCCATATCTTTGTACACGTGGATGCGTTTGCCGTTACTGGTTGCGATACCTGCTGATTCCTGGCCGCGGTGCTGGAGTGCGTACAGGCCGTAGTAGGTTAGCTTTGCCACGTCCTCGCCGGGAGCCCAGACACCGAAGACGCCGCAGGCGTCCTTGGGGCCGTGGTCAATTGGATCGAGGTCGTGAGTGAGTTTTCCGTCGGGGCGAATCAATTCACTTCTTTTCGACGTTGGGACTGCGGATGCGTCTGCGCAGGCGCAAGATTGGGGCGTGTTGCCGCACTCACACCTGCCTGCGTGTGCCATAGCATACACCAGACCCTTAAAAGTGTACCGGGTTTCAGAGACGCTGTGGTGAAGGATACGCTAAATACCTCAGGATGGACGACTAGAACAGGCACCAAACACGCCAAATCACGAAAACTGCGTGGACCTGTGAGCTCGTAGCGAATTCTAGAAGAGCGGCAACAAACCCGAAAGGTCACTACGCTCACCCGACGCATCCAGCGCACCGGCACTCACCGCCTGCGCCCACGAACAGGCACCCAGAACCAGCGCCGCCCACACGAGTGGACGCGCCTCCACCACGGACGGCGGGGTACCGCGCGTATGGCGAGGACCCGCCACGCACTGGGTCACGCCCAGCGGGGGCACACGCACCTCCACACTATTGCCGGGGGCTAGGGTGGCCAGCTCTTCGAGGGTAAAACGCACGAAGGTTGCGCGCACGGAGCGGGGGAGCGCCGCGAACGCCTGTTCTATTTCGACGGGTACGAGTGCGGTCTCGGAAGGCTCAGAATCAAAGGAAGCGAAGAGTGCGCGCACTTTGCGCACCGCCGCCATGCCCGCCTCTTCGCTGGTTTTGCGTCGAATAGCCACGGCTACTTTCCCTCCGGAGCTTCAGTAAAAAGCTCCTCATGCACGCGTAGCTCGCCCACCTCAACCGGCTTGCCGTCCACATAGCCGCCGGTCACCGGGGGAACCACCAGCGCAAGTAGGCGCTCGCATTCTTCAGCGCTCAGGTAGCCGCCAGCGGCGAGAGCGCGCAGAGCCACGGCGTACATGGCGCGGTGCGAACCGTCGCTCATCTTCACCACCACGGACGCGCCCGAACGCAGACCAATGCAGAGCACGCCCTCCGCGCCGCCCTTGACGATCGCGTCCAGTTCTTCGCTGAGCACGGTGTCGGGGGATCCGGGTGCCTGAATCAGCTCGGGGTAGTCCACCATGGCGGTCGCGACCGTGGAGGCGCGCGCATCCGCCCCGAGGTTGCGGATTGCCGCACCGAGGGTCGAGTAGGCGCGTGCGGCACCCAGCAGCGAGAGCGCGTGAACCGGCGCACCGCATCCATCAACGCCGATGGCGGCTACGGGCTCGCCGGTGAACGCCTCAATTTCTTCGGTGATGACCTGCTGCAGCGGGTGGGCGGGGTCGAGGTAGTTGTGCAGAGTCCAGTCCTGCGAGCCCTCTTCGAGGTCGCCGCGCTCAAGCTTGGCGGTGCACGCCCACAGGAATGCGGCGTGCTTGCCGGAGCAGGGGTGCGCCAGGGCAGTAGCGGCAAGGTTCGCCTGAACCATTGCCTGGCGTGCCTGCTTGTCGGAGGGGAGCGTGGGCTTGAGCGCCAGGTTTGCCGGGGTGAGCGGGTTGGCTTCGGTGCTGCCCTGGGTGAGTACGTCCTGCACGGCGCGCATCTGCTCGAAGGTGCCTCGATGCGAGCCGCAGGCGATGGCGACCTGGGAACCGCGCAGGGGTGCGCCCGCCTTCATGGATCCGATGGCCTGCAGCGGCTTGGCGGCGGAGCGCAGGTAGAAGGGCTCGTGAATATCACCGAGGGCAAGCTGTACTTCGCCGTCGGGGCCCAGCAGGATGAGGCGGCCGCGGTGGCGTGCCTCAATGAAGTTGTTGCGGGTGAGCTGCGCGAGTTCTACGTCGAAGGTGCTGCTGTGGTCGGTGGTGTGAGTGGTTGCCTGTGGGGTGGTGCTGTTGGTCATTCTTCTAGTTTAAACGGGGCGTGCGGCTTGACCCTATTTGTCTCTGGTGGCGCGGAGCTAGGATGGGCTGGCACCGTCGAGGGAGAGCCCTGTGAAGAGATTCACGTTTACTGCGAGTTGAAGCTATGAGTAATTCATTTTTATAATTGAAGTGTGCTCAAGCGCAACGGGTAAGACTAAGGTAAGTGAGCGAGGCGCAGCCCGCACGAACCGAAAAACCCAGCACCGCATAGGACCGACCACGATTGACGCCCGACGAACCATTCTGGCGCCTCGACGTACCGCCTCATGAACATGGCGATGACCAAGGCAGCGGCAGATGAGCAAAACCCCACCCCGTCAATCGATGAGCTATGAGTGTATCCACGGTTCATCATCTCTGACATGCCCCAATATGCAGTCTGAGAACGGGCGTAATGTATCCAGTACGCAATTGATGCAGTCCCGGGGCCTCTATATCTAGGCGAAACTAGTTAGACGTGACCCGGTACGAGTATGCATCGCTTAATGCCCCTTACCCCTCAACTCACTCTTGATTGGTGAGCGGCAAACCATGTAAAGGAGTACATCCATGGCAGAGCAGAACAACACCTCCGCAAACACCTCCGCACAGAACGTCTCCCCCAAGGGTGGCGTGGGCGTGGATTCTGAATTCCACGCAAAGTTCTTCCCCATCCTGGCTCGCGTTGCTTCTGTGACCGCAGTGCTCATGTACGTGTTCTACTTCCCGCAGATTATCGGTAACCTGAACGGTCACAAGGGTGACTGGATCCAGCCTCTGGTCGCGGCTATCAACTGCACCCTGTGGGTTCTGTACGGCCTGTGGCGCCCCAAGAAGGACATCGCGATTATCATCGCGAACGCTCCCGGTATTGTCTTCGGCAGCCTGGCAGCTATTACCGCCCTCATCTAGTGCTTTTAGCTTGATTCGGTAGCTTCGGTTACCGCGCTGTGCGGCTCTTCTCCCAGCGCGCATTCTTACGAATGTGCCGCTACATGAGAAGAGCCGCATTTTTAGTGAGCCCAGCTCACGTTTTTAGAGTGATACCGGGTACCCTGAATAGCATGAAGGTTTTGGTACTGGGCCCCGGTGGCCGCGAACACGCAATTATTCGAGCGCTTCTGCGCGACCCTGAGGTGACCGAGGTGCACAGCGCCCCCGGCAACGCCGGTATTGCTCAGGATGTTCCCGTCCACGCAATTGATGCGAATGATCCCGCCCAGGCAACCGCCCTGGCACGCGAACTGAACGCCGACCTGGTCGTTATTGGCCCGGAGGCGCCCCTGGTCGCAGGTGTCTCCGACGCGTTGCGGGAGGCGGGCTTTGACGTTTTCGGCCCCTCCGCAGCTGCTGCACAGCTGGAAGGTTCCAAGGCTTTCGCTAAGCAGGTCATGGAAGAGGCTTCCGTGCCGACCGCCCGCGCCTACGTGGCAAAGAACGCCGCTGAGGCGCAGGCTGCGCTGGACGAGTTCGGTGCACCCTACGTGGTGAAGGACGACGGCCTGGCTGCGGGTAAGGGCGTTGTGGTGACCGAGGACCGCACCGCGGCACTGGAGCACGCTCAGGCTTGCTTCAACGCTGGCGGCACCGTGGTTATCGAAGAGTTCCTGGACGGCCCCGAGGTGTCCCTCTTCGTCATTTCTGACGGTAAGAACGTTCTGCCGCTGTCCCCGGCGCAGGACTTCAAGCGCATTTTCGACAACGATGAGGGCCCGAACACCGGCGGTATGGGCGCCTACACCCCGCTTCCCTGGCTGCCCGAGGGTTTCGTGCAGGAGGTTGTGGAGAAGGTGGCTCGCCCGACCGTGGCTCGTATGGCTGAGCGCGGCACCCCGTTCGTGGGCGTGCTCTTCTGCGGCCTGGCTGTGACCAGCCGCGGCGTGCGCGTTATCGAGTTCAACGCCCGCTTTGGCGACCCTGAAACCCAGGCTGTTCTGGCGCGTCTGCGCACCCCGCTGGGTCAGCTGCTGCGTGCGGCTGCTCGCGGTGAAATTTCTGAGGGCGCCGAGCTGGATTGGGATCCCCGCACCGCAGTGGACGTGGTCATGGCAGCCGAGAACTACCCGGATACTCCCCGCAAGGGTGACGTCATCTCCGGTCTGGATGAGGCGAACGCTCTGGAGGGCGTGCACGTGATTCACGCGGGCACTGTCGCATCCGAGGAGGGCGTGCTGACCGCTGGCGGTCGTGTGCTGGCTGTTGTTGCTCTCGGTGACGACCTGGCTGCCGCCCGTAACGCCGCCTACGAGGGTGTTCGCGCTATCTCCTGGGCTGGCGCGCAGTACCGCACCGACATTGCGCTGAAGGCTGTGGAGAACCGCATCCAGATCCCCGCCCCGCGCGGCTAAAACCTTAGTGTGACCGGCTTCCCCGCTTGAGGGTGGGGGAGCCGGTCGCTTCTTTGCCACTCGCCCCTTTGCCTCCTACTTCTCGGCTTCTTGCCGTCTCAGCTTTTCCCGGGTTCATTTCCTCGGCTCGGGGTGCTGTCGGCGGCGACCGGGGTAGGTTGGGCTCTCAAGATTGTGCCGTATTGGTGATTGCTTGGCACTATCGGGAGCCGTGCCTGTCGCGGTATTGTAATTACACAGACTTTTTGCATCCACATCACACCACCTCATCAGGAGAAATTCTCATGACTTCTCGTTCTAACCCCGTGGAAATCCCGGGCTGGACTCACATTTATTCCGGTAAGGTCCGCGACCTGTACGTTCCGAATGAGGAACGTTTTGACGCTACCGGCTTGACCGTCAATGATGACGCTGAGCTGCGTGCCGGTTCGGTTATGGTTGTTGCCTCGGACCGTATTAGCGCTTTTGACCGTATTCTGCCCACCGAGATCCCGGATAAGGGCAAGATTCTGACTCAGATGTCCCTGTGGTGGTTTGAGCAGCTCAAGCAGGTTCCGAACCACGTGCTGTCCACTGACGTGCCGGATGTTGTGGCTGGTCGCGCAATGATTTGCCGTTCGCTGAACATGTTCCCGGTGGAGTGCATTGTGCGCGGCTACCTGACCGGTTCGGGCTTGGCGGCGTATAACGAGACCGGTGAGATTGCTGGTGTGAAGCTGCCTGCGGGTCTGGTGGATGGTTCCCGCCTGGACACCCCGATTTTCACTCCGACCGGTAAGGCCGAGGTGGGTGAGCATGATGAGCTGGTGACCCGTGAGGAGCTGTACGCTGAGGTGGGTCAGCCGGTGGGTGAGCGCCTGGAGGAGCTGAGCCTGAGCCTGTACACCACCGCGGAGAAGATTGCTCGCGAGCAGGGCATTATTCTGGCGGATACCAAGATGGAGTTCGGTACCGATTCGTACCGCGGCGAAATCACCCTGGGTGATGAGGTGCTGACCCCGGACTCTTCGCGTTTCTGGGATGCAACCCAGTACGAGCCGGGCCGTGCGCAGCCGAGCTTCGATAAGCAGTATGTGCGTGACTGGCTGCGTTCCCCGGAAGCGGGTTGGGACGGTTCGGATAACGTGCCGCACCTGCCTGAGGAGGTTGTGGAGAAGACTCGTGCCCGTTACGTTGAGGCGTATGAGCGTCTGACCGGCACGAAGTTCTAAACTCAATATTTCGGACCGAATAAGTCTTTGAGATAGCTAAAGGGCGGTGCCCCCGGAAGGTCATTCTTCCGGGGCACCGCCCTTTAGCTATGTGGGGTTATGAGGTTGAGTGGCACATCCTAGCCGGCGTGAATGTTCTCGTGGCACAAATCCTCGTGCAGAATATCCCGCGCCGGATGCTGCCGCGCCCGCTCCTCCGCAGCACGGTCAGACAGCGAATAGAACCACGTAATGTGCTCACACACCCGCTCATAGGCCGCCTGCTCATCGTGAGAGGCAATCGCCTCAATAATGCCGTAATGCTGCTGCTGCAACGTGCGCTTGACCGCTTCCCAATCCTTCAAGAAAGGAACTGCCTCCTGCACATAGCTCATCGTCGCCATGTGCAGAGAGTCAATAACCGTATCAAGCACAATATTGCCGCCGAGCTTCGACAGCTCATAGTGAAAACGCGTATCGCAGAAGTGGAAGCGCTCATCGCTGATCTGCTCATCCATCTCTGCCAGATGCACGCGCGCCCGCTCCAGCGCCGCCGCACGCTCCGGAGTGTCCGGCGCGGCAGCTGCCGCACGCGCCGCAGGGCCCTCCAGCAGCAAGCGGGTTGAGACAACGTCCTTCACCGGCAGGCTACGGGTCGCAATGTGCATGCGCAGCGCCCAGCTGAGCGCATCCGACGGCTCAGAAATGATAATCGCGCCCGACTTCGGTCCCGAACCCGTGCTGGAACGAATCAGACCCAGCGCGTTCAGAACCCTCAAACCCTCACGGACCGAGGGGCGGGAGATACCGTGCCGTGCCGCCAGCTCACGCTCGGAGGGGAGCTTATCGCCCACACGCAACTCACCCAGGCGCAGGCGCCGCTCAAAGGTCTCCAGAATGATGCTGTAGCTACGGTCCGCCAGAATCGGCTGGCGCTCAACCACAGGGGGCGCCTCTGCAGGCTGGGTGTCGTCAAAAGAACGAGGCATACTCTCTCCTGATAACGAGGCGGATAACGAAAAGAAGTCTCGACTCAGCATGTTCTCCCAAACTATTGGGGCAACCTATCGAGTCATAAGGGGCATAAAAAGCGGGGCGGCGATACCGGAAAGGTACGCCGCCCCGCTGTGGCCTCCGGTCAAACCGGGGCGAATGTCCTACTGTTCGTGAAGCGGATGCTTCAGGAACTCTCTAAAACCTGAGCTTCAGATTAGGGAATCATGAAGGACAGCACGTTGGTCTGCAGGAAGACCAGGACGCAGACGAACAGGAGCATAGCGAAGGACCAGGGGAGGACAGCCTTGAGGATGTCGGATTCCTTGCCTTCCATGTCCACGGAGGTAGCAGCAATAGCCAGCGACTGCGGGGAGATCATCTTACCGACCACACCACCGGTGGTGTTAGCAGCCAGCATGAGCTCGGGGGTTGCTCCGTGGATACCTGCGTGCTGCAGGTTCTCAGCGGCAGACACCTGCAGCTTGGCGAACAGTGCGTTGGCGCTGGTGTCCGAACCGGTCACAGCGGTACCGATCCAGCCCAGAGCCGGTGCGAGGAACGCGTAGACGGTGCCCAGGCCTGCCAGGAAGGTACCCATGGCAATGGTCTGACCGGAGAAGTTCATGACGTATGCCAGTGCCAGAACCGAAGCAATGGTCAGGATGGACCAACGCATGCGGTAGACAACGGAACCGAACTCGGTGAAGATTGCCGGGAACTTGAAGGCGTAGCGGCCCTTCTCGTTGAAGAAGAAGTAGACGACAGCAACAACCAGACCGGAGATGATCAGCAGGGTGCCGGGGTTGGACATCCACGCGAAGTTGTAGACAGCGTCCTTGACGGGCTTGCCGTCAGCGGTGACGAGGCGGGAGCTCAGAGCCTGGATATCAATCTTGATGACGAAGCTCTTCAGCCATGCCTTCAGGCCAGCGTGCAGGTTAGCAACACCGAAGATTGCAACGACGATGACGTAGGGCAGCAGTGCCATCCAGACGCGAACGGCGGGCAGAGCTTCCTTCTCTTCAGCCTGTGCGGGCAGACCGTAGCGTTCACGAACGCCTGCGACGCCGCGCGGCTTCCAGAACTGCAGGAAGACAACAGCAACACCCATGGAGACGATGCAAGCAACAACGTCGGTCAGGTTGTATGCGGGGGTAGCAGCGGTGACCCACTGTGCAATTGCGAAGGAGACACCGATGACCAGTGCGGGCAGCCATGCGTCCTTCAGACCCTTCATACCGTCAAGGATGACGAGCAGGATGAGCGGAACGAGCATTGCCAGGAACGGAGCCTGGTGACCAACGATGGTTGCGATAACGTGTGCGTCCTTGCCGCCAACGTCAGCTGCGGTGGTAATCGGGACAGCAACCGCGCCGAATGCCACGGGTGCGGTGTTAGCGATCAGAACGGTGACAGCAGCCTTAAGGGGCTTAACGCCCAGGGAGAGAATCATGGTTGCGGTAATTGCAACGGGAGCGCCGAAGCCAGCCAGTGCCTCGAGCAGACCGCCGAAGCAGAATGCGATGAGGATAGCCTGGATGCGCAGGTCGCCGCCGCCGAGGCGGTCGAAGACGCGGCGCAGATCTTCAAAGCGGCCGGAAAGGACGGTGATCTGGTAGAACCAGATGGCTCCCAGAATCACCCAGCAGATGACCAGGCCGTAGATGCCACCGCGGATGGCGCTCAGACCGGCGAGGTCAGCGGGCATGTGGAAGCCCAGGACTGCTACGAGGATAGATGCTGCCAGTGCCACGAGTGCGGACCAGTGAGCGCGTGCCTTGACGCCCAGTAGCATCACGAAGAAGGTGAGGAGGGGAATGGTTGCCACGAGTGCGCTGAGGCCGAGGCTACCTCCCACTGCATTGGTTACAGCGGTATAAGTTTCCACTGGAACTCCTTTGGTTCAGGGTGTGTCTTGTATGTGGTCAGACCATAGATAATTCCGCCGGGGAACGAGTCATTGTTTCCCATACGGGGATGTGGTCAGACCATTGATCGCATGTTTAGAAGAGTACCGGATAGTGCGGCGTTTCACCAAAAGTGACCTGACTCATTTTTGTGGAAGGCGACCGGAACCTGGGCTCGCTTCCAGTAAAACTGCCGAAATATTGCGGTTCTGATAGTTAATTCCAGGTTCTGAAACTCGAATATTTTCAGATACATCACGAGTTGGGTGTATGGGTCATTGGTTTACCCAGGGGAGAGTCTTCATTTGGACGTATATACCCGAAAAGAATGTTGTTTTAAAAAGGAAAAGCCCCATAAAACAACCATAAAATCTTCAGAACGGCGGATTTCTAGGGGGTTTATGGTCCACTTCTGTGTGTTTGATAAATGTTCAATCTGCGAAAAGAATATAGGGGTCTTACGGGGGGTGCATGGGAGATGAGGTCACATGTACCGGAAGGTAGGGAAATATACCTTAAGGTCAGGTCGACCTAACCGGTTATTTAACAAGGAAAGTATGTGCTATTCCAACTAGAGAAAAGCCGCCCAACGGTGTTAAATGGCTAGAAAGATAAAAGACATCACCACGGTTTCTGATCCCACCGCATCCCACCTCCACTTGGGGCGCGCACATTAGCCGGAACCATCCGGCCCAGCTTCCCCGACTCAATACATCTGAGTCGCTTCTTTGGAAGACCGAACTTGTTCGGACTGTGCCCCGCCTGCCCCAGACGCAGGCGGTGAGACCGAGAAACTCTGAACACAGAGGAAAGGACGGACAAGTCATGCGCATTGCACTCTTCTCTACGTGCATCGTTGACGGCATGTACCCCCGCGTAGCACGCGCCACCGTCGAAATTCTTGAGCGCCTGGGCCACGAGGTTGTCTTCCCCCCGAACCAGACCTGCTGCTCTCAGATGCACGTCAACTCCGGCTACTTCGATGACGGTTACGAAGTCATCAAGAACCACGTTGAAGCTTTCGACTCCTGGGACTGGGACGTAGCTGTTGCACCCTCCGGCTCCTGCGTTGCTTCCCTGCGTCACCAGCAGGCAATGGTCGCACGTAGCCGCGGCGACGAAGCGCTGGCTCTGAAGGCAGAGCAGATTGCTTCCCGCACCTTCGAGCTTTCCCAGCTGCTAATCGACATCCTGGGCATCACCAACGCTGCCGAGCAGCTCGGCTCCTACTTCCCCGAGCACGTCACCTACCACAGCTCCTGCCACGGTATGCGTATGCTCGGCCTGGGCACCCGCCAGCAGGACCTGGTCCGCACCGTCGAAGGCATCAAGTACACCCAGCTCGAGGGCATGGACCAGTGCTGCGGCTTCGGTGGTACCTTCTCCTTCAAGAACGCTGACGTCTCCGGCGCAATGGTCAACGACAAGGCAGACAACGTTGAAGCAACCGGTGCTTCCGTCTGCACCGGCGGCGACTGCTCCTGCCTGATGAACATCGGCGGTGCGCTGATGCGTCGCGGCTCGGACGTTCAGACCATCCACTTCGCTGAGATCCTCGCATCCACCAAGGAAAACCCGCTCAAGATTAACTCCGAGCGTGTTGAGCTCTCGATCGGCTAAGGAAAGATAAGACCTCATGACCGCTATTCAGCTTGGTATGCCCAAGGTCGTTCACTACGGCGAGGGCAACATTTTCGAAGAAACCCCCTTCCCCAAGTACGCGAAGGAAGAGCTCAAGAACGAGCAGCTACGCGCCAACCTGCGCTTCGTGACCCACGCGATCCGTAACAAGCGCGCACGCGTCACCGCAGAGGTGCCCGACTGGCAGGACCTGCGTAACACCGGTGAGTCCGTCAAGAACTACGTTCTGGCGAACCTGCCCGAGCTGCTCGAACAGTTCGAGCGTAACTTCACCGCCGCAGGCGGCCACGTGCACTGGGCACGCAACGCCACCGAGGCGAACCAGATTGCTCTGGACCTGATTCGCGAGCAGGGCGTGGACGAAATCATCAAGATTAAGTCCATGGCAACCGCAGAGACCGGCCTGAACGAATTCCTCGAGGAAAACGGCATCAACGCTATTGAGACCGACCTCGCGGAAGAAATCGTCCAGCTCGGCCACGACCGCCCCTCCCACATTCTGGTGCCCGCAATTCACCGCAACCGCCGCGAAATCCGCGACATCTTCCTGCGCGAAATTGAGGGTATTAACCCGGACATCACCGATGAGCCGGCAGAACTGGCAGAGGCATCGCGTAACCGTCTGCGTAACAAGTTCCTGAACACCACCGTGGCAGTCTCCGGCACCAACTTCGGTATTGCTGAGACCGGTACCCTGACCATCGTGGAGTCCGAAGGTAACGGCCGTATGTGCCTGACCCTGCCCGACACCCTCATTACCTTCATGGGTATTGAGAAGATTCTGCCCACCTTCCAGGACTACGAGGCATTCCTGCAGCTGCTGCCTCGTTCCTCCACCGGTGAGCGCATGAACCCCTACACCTCCATGTGGACCGGTGTAACCCCCGGTGACGGCCCGCAGAACATGCACGTCATCCTCATCGACAACGGCCGTACCGCCGTTCTGGCTGATGAGCTCGGCCGCCAGGCACTGCGTTGTATCCGCTGCTCCGCTTGCATGAACGTGTGCCCCGTGTACGAGCGCGCAGGCGGTCACGCCTACGGCTCCACCTACCCGGGCCCCATCGGCGCGATTCTGTCCCCGCAGCTCTCCGGTATCGAGGCTGCAGAGAACAACTCCCTGCCGTACGCATCCTCTCTCTGTGGCGCTTGCTACGAGGTTTGCCCCGTGAAGATTAACTTCCCTGAGGTCCTCGTGCATCTGCGCGCTAAGGATGTTGAGTCCCAGCACGCTGTCCGCGAGTTCGAAGGCAACAAGAAGGCTCCCTTCTCGCAGATGGACGGCATGATGCTCGGCGCGAAGAAGCTCTTCACCTCCGGCAAGATGATGTCGATTGCAGAGCGTGGTCTGCCCATGTCCCGCCTTATCAGCGGCCGCAAGCACAAGATCACCGCTGTTCCCGGTATCGTCAGCGGTTGGACCGCTTACCGCGACATCCCCGAGCCCCCCAAGGAATCCTTCCGCAACTGGTGGAAGAAGGAGAAGGGTCAGGCTCCGGCACGCGATAACGCTGAGCGCGTTGACATTCAGGCCCTCATCGAGGCAAACAAGGGTAAGGTCGCTGAGGCGGCAGCAAACGCCAAGGCAGCTATGGACGCCCAGGCAGCCCGTGAAGCTAAGGAGAACAACTAATGTCCTCTGCTAAGGAAGATATCCTCGCACGTATCCGCTCGTCCCTGGCTGACGCACCCGTCGCCCCCGAGCCCGTACGTAACTACCGCCGCGTCAGCGAGCTGAACGAAGAGCAGACCATTGAGATGCTCGTCGACCGCCTCATTGACTACAAGGCAAACGTGTTCCACGCGAACAAGGAGAACATCTCCAAGGTCATCGCAGAACGCCTGGGTGAAAAGTCCACCTACGTGGTTCCCGAGGGCCTGAACATGGAGTGGCTGCCGGCTGACACTGCTGACCGCAAGCGCGTCACCGACTCCGGTAGCACCCTCAAGCCCGGCTGCCTGACCCTGAAGGAACTGGACGCAGTTGACGCTGTGGTGACCGGTTCGACCGTCTCCTGCGCAGAGACCGGCACGATCTTCTTGAACACCAACCCCGATGAGGGTCGCCGCGCCATCACCCTGGTGCCCGACCACCACATCTGCGTGGTGCCCCGTTCCACCGTGGTGGAGCTGGTTCCCGAGTCGATCGAGCGTATCACCTACACCCGCCCCGTGACCATGATTTCCGGTCCGTCGGCAACCAGTGATATTGAGCTGATCCGCGTGGAGGGCGTGCACGGCCCCCGTACCCTGGACGTCATCATCTACGACGCCTAAGGTAAAGCGCCAGAAGGCAAACCTCTAAAGAAACCGCCCGAGAGCTAAGGCTCCCTGGCGGTTTTCTTTATACCCTCGAGACGTCTAGCCGCAGAAGCGAGGCGCCAGTCGTGAGCGCACAAAAACGGTGGCGGGCCCATGTACCCGCCACCGTTCTGTGCTTTATAGGGTGGTGTATCGACGGTTAGCGTCGTAGCGCCCCGTGAGGGTGCTTAGGCGCGTGCGTCGAAGTGCTGCAGACCGGAGTCCTCGCGGCTACCGCCCTGGCCATCGCCAACATCGTGGTAGTCCTTGATCCACTCGATCTTCTGAACCCACTTGACCATCTTGTAGCCGTGCATGGAGTCCGCACGCAGACGGAGCGGGCCACCGTACACATCGGGCAGGGGCTTGTCGTTCATGCCCCACGCCAGGATGGTCTCATCTTCCATTGCCATGGAGATGTCCAGGCACTCGTAGTAGGGTTCGGTCGGGCGGCCGTCGTAGGTGTGGCCCACGTGGCCGAAGGAGGTCACCATAACGTAGCGTGCCTCGTCGGTCTTCTCGACCAGTGCGAGAACGTCGCGCAGGCGTACACCCTCCCACTTGGCAATGCCGGTCCAACCCTGCATGCAGGTGTGCATGGTGATGTTGACTTCCTTGCCCAGCTGCTTGAGCTCGTCAATGCTCAGGGACTTGGATTCCTTCACCAGACCGCCCAGCTCCAGACGGTAGTCAACGAACTCGTGCTCCTTCAGACGGTTCCACTCGGTGCTCTCACGCTCTGTCGGCGGGCGAGTGTTAACCCAGTGGAAGGGCGAAATATCGGCATCGGTGAAGGTCTTCTTCTGCACCTGACGCGAGGAAATACGGTCTAGCAGGACGTTACGAATCGGCTGGGTTAGACCCCAAATGAAGGTCTGGGTGAATCGCAGGTCGCGCAGGGACCAGTACGAAGCAAAGATCCACAGAGCGACGGCAAAGACAATACCGCCAATGAGCATGGTGACTGCCTGAGCGAACTGTGCTGCGTCCACCTCGTTATAGGGCTTGTTCAGCATCATGTGGGCGATGTTGTACTGGGGGTGAACCACGAACACCAGAGCCACGTGAATGACGGTGAAGACGCAGTAGAAGGCCATACCCAGGAAGTGGATGGAACGTGCGGTCTGGCGGTTACGGAAGAGGCGCACGTAGCCGGGGAAACGGCCGCAGAATGCCGGGCTCATAATCGGGCCGGTTGCAATCATCAGCGGTGCCACAATGAACACCACGGTGAAGTACATAATCTGCTGCAGAGCGTCGTACGGCTGGAAATGCTCAATGGAGGGAATCTGGAAGCCAGCGTAAATCTGGATGGATTCCCACGCCTGCGGGATGATGTCCCAGCTGGTCGGGACGATGCGGCGCCACTGGCCGGTCAGGAATAGCAAGGAGACGTAGACGAGACCGTTAGCAATCCAGATAAAAGTAACTAGAGCGTGCCATGCACGGCCGAGACCAATCTGGCCGTTACCGGGTAGGGAGATAAGCGGCGACAGTCGACGCTGGTCGTCGCGGGCAGTGAACTCACCGGGGACAGTCGAAACCTTGTCCTTGGTGAACTTGAGCCACTCGGAACCCGGGGTGCATTGGTTGTTCCAGTACAGACGGGGGTGAGAGGCGAGAACTTCCCAACCTGAACGAATCAGGAAGCCCATCATAATGAAGTTGATGAAGTGCGTAATTCGGAGCCATGACGGGAAGTCTAGCTCTACGCCACCAGTGCTCGCGGTGAGGAGTAGTTGGTGCATGATTTTTCCTTCGGAAATGACTGTGTGTGCAGACAATCGTTAGGATTCAGTGCGAGGCCTTGAGATGTGAGGTTAGAAATAATTACCTTTCTGACCCATATAATCCTCCTCCGTGGTTGGGAGCCGCCGGGGTATCGTCGCGGATACTCCCGAAAGGGGCGCCTCCCGTGTGTGAATGGGGAGGTACACCAGCTCCCGCTGGGGCGGAAGCGGCTCTGTGCATGTATGTTGGTTTATGTGTGTTTTAGGGAAATACCCTGTGTGCTTTCAATTTTATAGGACAAAGTGTCAGTCGCGAAAGCTAAGACACGTCATCTTCTGTAATATTTGCATAAAAAATCCGAATTTAAGGATTTTTTGCCTCCTCCCCCTGATTTATAAGGAGATTCAGATGCAAAAACTCGCCACACCCTACGATGAGGGCGTGGCGAGTTTTGAGCCTATATGTGGGATGCCTTGTGAAATTGAATAGCGTAGCTACCTGTTATTATGTGGTTTTTATTAAGGTAATCCCACATAAGGTTGCTGTGACTGTATGCGGGGTACCTGTCCAAACTAGTTCATTCCATGAAAGATCGAACCACCACATAGCCGCAGCTACTTCTGCGCAGCATCCGTATTCTCTACAGAGCCCCTGCGCTTCTTTGCCGCATCCCGAGACGCAGTACAGGAAGCAACCTCAACCTCGACAGAATCAGATTCAGCCTGAGACTTCAAACGAACCACCGGAATCATACCCGTAGTCAGCTTCGTCTGAGCATTACGCTGAGCCTTCAGAGCATTCATCTGTTCCTTACGGCTCGGCGCCTGCTGAGACGGTCCAGCAGAACCAAACGCCTGACGAATACCCAACGCCCACAGCGGGAACAGTAGAACCGTCAGCGCGCCACCGGCAACCAGCAGCGACGCCGTGGACTCCTCCAGAAGACCCGAACTGGTCGCAACCTCCGTCACCGCCACAATAATCGGCAGACCCGCAGCCGAATACAACGCCAACTGCGCCTTCTGCGCGCGAGTGGTCAACCCCGAACGGGTATCGAAGAAATGCTCCGCCAAAAGCACCGGAACACCACGGCACAGCAGAATACCCACCACCACGGCAAGCAGACCCAAAGGCTTAGCCACCACGGCAGACACATCAATACCCATACCGCTGACCACAAAGAACAGCGGAATCATGAACGTAAAACCAGCCACCTCAAGGCGGCGAGTCATCATATGCAAAGCCGCCGGAGGGGTCAGAGTACGCAGAATCAGACCCGCCGCAAAGGCACCGAGCACCGCATCCAAATCAAAAAGGGCAGTGCACATGATCAGGGTCGCCAGCAGGAACATCGCAAGACGCAAAACCGTCTGACCGGTCGTATTCGCCTCCGCAACCATAATCTGACGCAGACCCGGCACATGCGCAAACAGACGATGCGGAATCAACGCCACAATCACCGCAACCACCATAAACGCCAGCAACACCACAATCGCCATGCCCGGCGAACGCGACGAGAGCAGCAGCGAAATAGCGAAAATCGGCAGAAGCTCACCCACAGCACCGTGCACCAGCACCGCATTACCCACCGGCGTACCGGCAGCACCGTGAGACTTCAACATCGGCAGCAGAGTGCCCAACGCCGTAGAACTCAGCGCCACACCCACCGCAACATACGTATTCAGCTCACGCGAGAACGACGTAATCACCGCCGCACCCGCCATACCCAAGGCAAAGCACACCACCCACGTGGCAATAGCGCTATAACCCTGACGGCTACGCAGCGACGACACGTTAATCTCAAAGCCCGCAATCAAAAAGAGCATGCCCAAGCCCAGCTCCTTCAGTAGCGGGATACCGCCCTCACTGCTGGCAAGGTTGAGCATATTGGGGCCAATCAGCAGACCAAAAATGAGCAGGAAAACCACATCCGGGATCTTCTTACCCGTCAGCCGCGAAAGAATCGGCGACAGCAACGCAACCAACGTAATCCAGAAAATGGACACAAACTGGCCGCTATCGTGGCTCGATCCATCCGACAGAGTCGTACCCGAAGCAAGAAGAGCACCAGAAGTCCCCAAATCCGTCAAGAAAAGCGGGGAAAAAGTCGAAAACATAAAACCTCAACGTGGTGTGTGCAGGTGGGGCGCGTTTGGGACAGTAAAAGGAGCGAAATTATGCTCCCGCGGGGTTGCTCCACCTTTAAGAACGTACCAATGGTACACACCTAACCTCGTGCAACACAACAACACTTGAACAGCACTCACCAATAGGGCAAGAAGCTCCAGCCAGCAGCCGACAGAGAGGCAGTATGAGAGCAAAACCTCCGCGCCACCACCCGAGCAGACACAGCTTCCACCGTTACACTTAACACCTATGCCAGAGCATCCGACACACACCACCGGATGCGGCAGATACCCTGGCAGGGCACACACCACCGGCAGGGTGCACAGACTCTCAAACACGGCACTACAAGGAGCGAGGACATGGCAGCAGGGCGCACTCAACCTATCCCCACCGTCAGCAGCGGGGCACGTGCCGCCTCCCTCGGAGGAACCCGACGCGACCTTGGGCTCGACCTCGCCCGCGCCTTCGCCGTGCTCAGCCTGCTCATCCCCTTCGGATACTGGCTGCAACTAATCCCGGTGTCCTGGACGTTCTGGATCCCGCAGACCCTCGTGCCGGCTGAACCGCTCTTCGCTGCCATCCTGGGCGCAGCCGCCTGGCGGTACGCACGCACCGCAAACTTCCCGCAGCTCTTCGCCGGAACCATCGTGCGATTCCTTGCACTACTACTGCTGGGCGTAGCGCTCATGCAAGGCATCACCTACCTGCCGCAACCGGGCGTCACCGTACCGGCACAGGGCTTCAGTTATTCTCTGCCCTTCGACATGCTCGTGCACCTGGCACTACTCACCCTGCTGACCCTATTCGTCGTGCACCTGCCCCTCTGGGCAGTCGCAGCGCTTGCGGTGCTCACCAGCCCCTTCATCACCTGGACCTACACCCTGCTCATGGATGTAGCCGCCCAAGCTGATGCGTGGACCGCCGTTCAGCTGCCCTTCCTGGCGAGCCACGGTGTCAACCATGCCCAAAGCGCCCAGCTCATCTGGGTCATGTGCCTGGGCATCGTGCTCGTACGCCTCTACGACAATCTGCAGGCAAAGCTCGCAATCCCCGTCGTACTCGCCGTACTGGCGCTCGCCGTCTACCGCACTTTCAACCCCTACACCGAGCTGGGCGTCCTCAACAGCCCGCAGGTACTACTGACCCTGAATCTGGCGGCAACCCTCTACTTCTGGGCCGAATGCGCGCGCCTGCTCTCCGCACAGGCGGGAATGCTCACCCCCGTTGCTCGCCTGGGCCAGATGTCGCTGAGCGCCTCCATTGTGCTGAGCGGAATCATCATCTACGCCGGCCCCACCGTCAAGGCATTCACTGTCGGCGAGCACTACGTGGCAACCGGAGGCTGGGGCACCGCCGTGTACTGGAGCGCCTTCCTGCTACTCGGTGCCGTCATCGCCCTGGGCTTCTGCACCCTCTGGTCGCGCATGGCGCGCTCCGTAGCCGGACGCGGCCCCCTGGAGGCAATCCTCGCCCTCATCTCCGGGCGCGGCTAACCCAATCTGAACTCAATACGAAAGCGACCCCCTTCCTGCGTTCCTGCGCGGGTAGGGGGTCGCCTCTATGTGCTCAACATCTGCAACAGAATCTGCGCCGGAGTCTGCAACAGAAATACTGCGGATACGACAAAGCCCCGGTCCAGTGGACCGGGGCTAGCTGTCGGGATGACAGGATTTGAACCTGCGACCTCGTCGTCCCGAACGACGCGCGCTACCAAGCTGCGCCACATCCCGATGTTGACCTATCAGCGAATACCGTAGGCAACTCACCTAGGATAACCCAAAAAAATTCAGAACGCAACACAGCGGCACGCCACCGGTCGAGGAGTGGCAAATAAAGGTTCTAGGCTTCAGCCTCCTGAACCTGATTCAGCTCATCCCACGAGGCGTACATCGCCGCAAAACGACCGCCGGAGGCAATCAGTTGCTGCGGGGAGCCATCCTCCATTACGGAGCCCTCATGAATCACCAGCACACGATCAGCACCCAGAACCGTCGAGAGGCGATGCGCAATCACCAGCGCCGTACGCCCCGCCAACACGGTTCGCAGCGCCGCCTGCACCGCACGCTCACTCGGAATGTCCAGCGAAGCCGTCGCCTCATCCAGAATTAGCACCCGCGGATTCGCCAAGAACACACGAGCAAAGGACACCAGCTGACGCTGACCCGCCGACAGGGTAATACCGCCACGGCCCAGCTGTGACTCGTAGCCGTCACGCAGACGCTCAATGAACGCGTCAGCACCCACCGCCTTCGCGGCAGCCTTCACCTGCTCATCGGACGCCTGTGGGTTACCCATGCGGATGTTCTCCAGAATCGACGCGGAGAACAGGAACACCTCCTGGGTCAGCATGAGCACCTCACGGCGCAGCTGAGCATCTGCCAGCTGGCGAACATCCACGCCGTCAATACGCACCTGACCGGCTGAAACATCGTAGAAACGAGCTACCAGCTTAGCGATCGTCGACTTACCGGCACCCGTAGCACCCACCAGCGCCACGGTCGTACCCGGCTCAATGCGCAGGCTCGTCTCCTTCAGCGCGTGACGATCCGAAGTGTACCCAAAGACCGCCGAATCCAGCTCCACCAGGGCACCGTGAACCTTGCCGCTCACGCTCTCAGCAGCGCTAGACTCGGCTGCAGACTCTACAGCGCGCTCATGCGGATGCTCCGGCTCAGCAACCTCCGGCTCCTCAGCCAAGAACGACGACAGCTTCTCCAGCGCGGACATCGCCGACTGGAACATGTTGTAAAACTCAGAGAGCTGCATGACCGGCTCAAACACACGGTTCGCGTAAATCACCAGCGCCAACAGGGTACCAATCTGCATGGTGCCGCCCAGCACCGCATAACCACCCAGCACCAGCGCACCGGCAATAAACACATTGCCCAAAAGCATCAGCACGGGCGAATAGATGCCGAATATCTTAATCGAATCCATCACCGCCAGGCGGTAACGCTCCGACGCCTGAGCGTACTCAGAACGCATCTGCGCCTCCGCACCAAACGCCTTCACCGCGCGGATACCCGTAAAAGTCTCCACAAAACGGCTCGTCAAATGCGCAGACTCGGTACGCATCGTACGGAAAACCGGCACCGCAGCCTTCTGGAACCAGCGCGTCAAGAAGTAAATCGGCACGCCCATGACCAGCATGAACAGACCAATACGCCAATCCAGAAGGAAAATAGCGACCGCAGAAATCACCATGGACAGCAAGGTAATCGCCAACTGGCTGATGCCGCTGTCCAAGAAGCTGCGGACCGTATCAATATCGCTGGTCAGACGCGAAATGACCTTGCCCGAGGTGTACCGCTCATGGAACGACACGCTCAGCGACTGCGCGTGACGGAACACCCGCTTACGCAGGTACACCACCACGCCCAGCGACACGCGCACCGTGTACGCCACGTTGACCCATGAGAAGATCGCGGTCACCGCGGTAGCCACCACAAAGAACACCAGCAGGGTCAACAGGGGAGAGGCATCACCCTGCCTGAGCGGCTCAATGGAACTATCCAGGACGCGGGCAATCAGAATCGGCGCAACCGCTGAGGAACCCGACACCAAAAGCACCGAAATAATCGACAGAGCCAACGCCCCACGGTGCGGGCGCAACATCTGGCGCAGCAGAGCCATCGAGCGTTCACGGGTCTCCGCGCGCTCTTGCGGGCTCATCTGCTCCCGCGGCTCCGCCGGACGATGATGGGCCATTAGCCCTCCTCCATCGTCATCAGCTGACGGTACTGCTCCGAAGAGTCCATCAGCTCAGCGTGAGTGCCCTCGGCGACCACAGCACCATCAACCATCAGCAGCACACGGTCCGCCAGAGCCACCGTGGAGGGGCGGTGCGCCGTCAGCAGGGTCGTGGCGCCGCCCAGGCCCTCCAAGCCTTCACGCAGACCGGTAATAATACGCTCCTCGGTGTTCACATCCAGCGCCGAGAACGGGTCATCCAGCAGCAGCACGGAGGGGCGCTTCGCCAAAGCGCGCGCCAACGACAGACGCTGACGCTGACCACCCGAAAGGCTCAGACCCTCCTCACCAATGACGGTATCCAGACCCTGCGGAAGCTCCGCCACAAAATCGCACGCAGCCAGCTGCAGTGCGGTCTGGAGGGTCGCCTCCAGCTCTTCTGCGGCGGGGTAGTCCTCATCCTCGGTGCCGTGCTCGTACTGCTCGGCAACGCCCATCAGCACATTCTCACGGACCGTGCCGGAGAAGAGTACCGCCTCCTCAAAGACGAACGCGGTCTGGGCGCGCACCTCCTCAATAGACATGTCGGCGGTATCACGGGTGCCGAAACGCAGGGAACCGGAGGTCGGCTCGTAGAAACGCGGAACCAGCGAGAGCGCGGTGGACTTGCCGCTACCGGTTGCACCGACCAGCGCCAGAATCTCGCCCGGGAAGACCTTGAAGTTCACGTCCTTCAGCACGGAAACCTCGGGTGCCTTCACCTCAGAGTTTGCCTCAACATCAGAGCCTGCGCCGGTAGCCTCTGCAGGAACAGTTGCCGGCGCCTCGACTGCGTCGTAGCTGAACTGAACGTGATCAAAAGTGACAGATACTGCGCCACCACTGGGGTACTGCATAGTTTCCTTCCCGGAGCCGCCCTCGGCAGACACTCCAGCTACTGTTGACGAATCAGAAGCACCCTGCGGATGCACGGGCTCAGACACAGCCCCGGAGCCACGAACCAGCGGCACGGCCTCAAAGCCGGGCTCGTCCATGACCTCGTTGTGGCGTTCGAGCGCCACCTTATAGCTCAAATAGGCAGACATCAGCGCGGTCGAGCGCGTCACGTGGCTGAGCACGGTCGTCTGCACCGCAAAGTAGGCGGTCATCGCACCCAGGCTCAAGGTGCCTGCCGCAACCTGCGAAGCGCCCACAGCCAGCGCCACCGCCGTAGAGACACCCACGATCAGCCCCTGGTACAGGGCAACACGAGCCACAAGCATCGACCTGCCGTACTCGCGCACCTGCAGGGCATCCACCGACTCGGAGTATTCCTGAATCTGCTCGGGGGAGCGGCCTAGCGCCTTAATCACGCGGATGCCGCGTACTGACTCCTCAATACGGGTGGAAAGATCGCCCGTCATCTGCTGAATCTCATGTGAAGCGCGGTAGTACTTGCGGGTGAAGTTCACCAGTGACAGCACCAGAATCGGCACCGTCACCACGAACACCAGCGCCAGGGACGGCGAAGAACGCAGCATGAAGAAGCCGCCGACCAGGAACATCACCGCAACAGTCAGCATCTGAACAATACCGAAGGACAGCCAACGGCGAATCGTACCCAAATCGCTCATGGAACGGGTCAGCAACTGACCGGAGGGCCAACGATCCAGCAGAGAAAGCGGGGCGCTGAGCAGACGGTCAAAGAAGTTCATACGCATGGACAGCTCAATCGTGGAGGTCGGGTCCACAATCAGCCAGCGCCTCCAGTACATGAAGGAGGCGTGCGCAATACCCAGCAGAAGCACCAGGCCGCCGGCAATCCAGATGGCGCTCTCAGTGGTGCTCTGCGAGAGATGATCCACAATAATCTGCAACATCTGCGGGATGGAAATCTCAAGAGCACCGGCGCCGAATGCGACGAGCAGACCCACGCCCCAGCGCACACGAATCGGACGCGCATACGCGGCGAGGGTGCGCGGGGCACGCTGACCGTGCGCGTAGTCGATCGGGTCGGGGGTCGGCTCGCTCGCCGTCTCCAGGAAAGGATTACGGCGGCGCTTAGCCGTGTGTGCTGTAGAAGCCTCAGACATTAGGGACGACCACCCGCCGAGGTAGCGGAGGCGCCCTGCCCCTTATCGCGAGCCGTGAGGGTCACCAGGATTGCCTCCGGCGGGCAGAACAGACGCACCGGCGCAAAACGAGAGGTACCCAAACCGGCAGAAACCTGAACCGGAATACCGGACTGCTCACTGACACCCTTCGCACGCGAAGGCGGCAAATCGCAGTTGCTGACCAGGGCATGACCGCCGGGCAGGCAGACCTGACCGCCGTGCGTATGACCGGCAAAAATAGCCTGCGCACCGTCCTGCACGAAGCGGTGCAGGGTACGCATATAGGGGGCATGCGCCACGCCGATACGGATGCTCGGTTCATCCCCCTCGTCGAAGGCGCCGGGGGCGAATCCGGGGTGCTCATCGTAACGTAGGTGCGGGTCATCCACACCGGAGAACTCCAGGCGCAGACCCTTGAGATTCAGCGTGTCGTAGCGGTTGATCAGGCCCGTCCAGCCGCGCGACTCGAAGGCGTCGTGCATCCGCTCAATGGGCAGGGCTACACGCGAGCCTTCCTCAATCATCTGCGGGGTGCGCGGCTGCCACAGGTAACGCGCCGGGTTCTTGAACACTGGCGCGAAATAGCAATTCGAGCCGGGCACAAACACGCCGGGGAAGTCCATGAGCGGGTCGAGCGCCTCCAGCAGCGGGCCCATACCGTCCACGTGGGAGAGGTTATCACCCGTGTTCATCACCAAATCCGGCTCCAGGGTAGCCAGCGAGTGCATGAAGTCAATCTTCTTCTGCTGGCCCGGAATCATGTGCATATCCGAAATATGCAGAATCCTAAAGTCGGGGCTACCGGCGGGCAACACCGGCAGGGACTCGGTGCGGAGCTGAAAATTATTCAGCTCAATAAAGTGCCCATACGCCGCCGTGGCGGCCCCCAAGGCTGCAGTGGCGGCTACCGCCCCCGCTACCTTCTTCAGGAGCGGGGAGGAGCCGCGTGCGCCGGGGACCGCCACGGGGACGCGGGCGTTGACTGCGTTTTCACACATTATCAATCGCCTTTCAGGCTTCAGCTGGTGAGCTGTGATTCTAGCTGTACGACAGAATCTTATCGCTGGGGGCGGTGAAGTCCTTCGTGTTGTACTTCGGTGCCATCGTCTTCATGAACGACTGCCACTGTGCACCCGCGTAGGTTGCACCATCGACGTACTCGAGGACTCGACCGTTAATGCCCACACCGTTCAGGGAGCGGAAGCCGAGGTTGTTAGAACCAACCCAAGACGCGGTGGACAGGCCACGAGTGTAGCCAACCTGCCAGGTCTGGGAGGAGTTATCGTTCGTACCGGTCTTCGCAGCCGAACCGTTCGGCAGACCAATACCGCGCTGAGAAGCGGAACCGCCAGGCTGGATAACACCCTTCAGAACCCAGCTGACACCGTTCGCGATGTCCGGATCCAGGACCTGCTCACACTGGTTCTGGTATTCCTTCATGGTTTCACCGTTGGTCTTGGTAATCTTCTCAATCGGGCGCGGGGTGCAGTACTTACCCTCGGAAGCGAAGATAGCGTACATGGATGCGCTGGTCAGCGGGGAGATACCGTACTTGGTACCACCAATGTTGGTACCCAGGTCGGGGATGCTGTGCAGCGGTTCGCCGGTACCGTCCAGGGCGTGCATCTTGATTGACAGGTCGTGCACATCGCACAGGTCAATCTGGGAGAGCATGCCGTACAGGTACGAGTTCAACGACTGGCGAATACCGTACGCAGCGGTACCGTAGGTCAGACCGCCGTTGACTGCGTTCTTATAGGACCAGCCGTTCGGCTGACCGGTGTAGTAGTACTTACCGCCGTCGTAGCACTTGGCGTTCCAGCCGAAGCTGGTGGGCCAGAACAGCTGGGTACCGTTCACGGTAGCGTTAGCGCCGCGGCCACTGATGAGCCACTGAGCCAGAATAATCGGCTTGAACGTCGAACCGGGCTGGAAGCCGCGGGTACCACCGTAGGCGCTATCAACGTTGTAGTTGTACTCGGTCTTGGAGTGGTCGTTTGCGTCAGCCGGGGTGCCGAGCTCAGTGTTCTGTGCCATCGCGATGACGCGACCGGTACCGGGCTCAACACTGGTCAGGGCGGAGTTCACGTCGTTCCAGTTGGTTGCAGCCGGCTGGGTGGAGTCCACTGCCTGCTTAGCCGCGGTCTGGGCCTCGGGGTTGAGGGTGGTCACGATCTTTAGGCCGCCACGCTTGATAGCGGTGTTACGCAGCTCAGCGGTTGCGCCGAGGGACTCATCCTGCAGCAGGTAGTTGACCACGTAACGGCAGAAGAACGCCTTGTCGCCTGCCAGGGAGCAACCCTGGGACTTGGTGTGGACGTTGAGCTTAATGTCGCTGGCGATGGCGTCGCTGTATTCCTTGTCGGAAATCTTGCCGTCGCGGAGCATAGTGCCCAGAACGATGTCGCGGCGTTCACGGGCGAGCTCGGGGTTCACGGTCGGATCGTACACGTTCGGTGCCTGCACCAGACCGGCAAGAAGCGCGGACTGAGCCACGTTCAGGTCCTTAGCGGAAATACCCCAGTAGTACTGTGCAGCAGCCTCAACACCGTAGTTCGAACCGCCAAGGTTCACGATGTTCAGGTAGCCTTCAAGGATCTCGTCCTTGGACTTGTTCTGCTCCATAGAAATCGCAAGCTTCATCTCGCGAATCTTTGCGGCGTAGGTCTTGTTACCGTTCAGGGTCGCGGTTGCGTCCTCACCACGAGCCACAGCGGAGTCAACAATGAGGTTGTTAACGTACTGCTGGGTCAGGGTAGATGCACCCTGACGGCGGCCGCTGTTGGAGTTAATGATGTTGTTCAGGAACGCACGACCGATACCGATAGCGGAGACAGCACCGTGGTTGTAGAAGTCGCGGTCCTCCACCGAGACGATAGCGTCCTTCATGTGCTGAGAAATCTGATCCAGCTTGACCGGTTCGCGGTTCTCTTCAAAGAAGGTCGCGATTTCGGTTTTGCCGTCAGCAGCGTAAATAGTAGAAGGACGGGAAGAGATGCCATCGGCAATGTCGTTAGGAAGGTCCTGGAACCATGACATCGACGCGTTCGTGACCATACCCAAGCTCACGGCAGGGGGTACGACAATAATTGCCGCAAGGAAACCGGCAATCACGCTGAACGCGAGGAACTGCAAAAAATCTCCCGGGCGGCGACGCGCACGGGTTTTCTTAGATGAAGCCATTCATTCAGTTTATCCCATGAAGCTGTGAGAGAAAGCCCGTCTCGCCGCCCCACAGGGAGGTGGGCGCCTCAGCCCTGAGAATAAAGCCCCAAAAAGCCCCGGACATTGACCGAAACCATAGTGAATCCCTTTTACTTATTCGACCCTGAAAGCTAGGCTAGAGGGTATGAAGAAATGGGAATACGCAACTGTACCGCTAATGATTCACACGACCAAGGCAATCCTCGATAACTGGGGTGAAGACGGCTGGGAGCTCGTAACTGTTCTGCCCGGCGCATCCGCACCTGCTGGTGCAACCCCCGCGTCGAACATGGTCGCTCCGACTCAGGGCAACCCCATCGCCTACTTTAAGCGCGAGAAGGCTGACTAAGAGCAACGTACCCGGCGGTCACCTCGCTATCCCGGCCCTCCTATAACTAGGGGAGCGCGGGAATAGATGAGGAAGACCGCCGGTTAGCCATTTAACAGCTGCCTGAATATCAGTAGCGTTTAGATTTACAGCATTTCCCCTATCACCGTTTGGGTGCCAGCACCCGCCATCCTTCTGGAGTAATCATGACTGAATCCCGTATTGAAGCACGTATCCGCGAACTCGGTTACGAACTGCCCGTAGCACCCGCCCCCGTTGCAGCCTACGTTCCGGCTGTTACGTCCGGCTCCTACGTGTACACCTCCGGTCAGCTGCCCTTCGTTGAGGGTGCTCTGCCCGAAACCGGTAAGGTTTCCGACTCCGGCGCTGAAGGCTCCGTGACCCCCGAGAATGCGAAGAAGTACGCGGGTATCAGCCTGCTCAACGCCCTGGCGGCAGTCAAATCCGTCATCGGCGACCTGGACCGCGTGCAGCGCGTCGTGAAGGTTGTCGGCTTCGTGGCATCCGAGGTGAACTTCACCGCTCAGCCCGCCGTCATTAACGGCGCCTCCGAACTGCTCGGCGAAATCTTCGGTGAGGCAGGCCAGCACGCCCGCTCCGCAGTCGGCGTTCCCGTTCTTCCCCTGGACTCGCCCGTAGAGGTCGAGATCATTGTTGAATATGTCTAATCTGTACACCGGCGCGCTGCCGCTGTCTGCTATTCGTGCTGCCCAGGCTCAGCGGGCAGCGCAGGACGCTCCTGAGAAGACTGCACGCACCGAATCCGCACAGGATAATGGCACCGCCCAAAACATCAAGACTCTACCCCTGCCGGTGCAGGAACGCCGCTTCGGCACTCCCACCCCGGCTGAGGGCGTGGAGCGCCCCCGCATGTTTACCGGCCGCCAGTCAGGTCCGCGCACCGCAGCCATTCAGCGTCTCTACGCGATTCCTGAGTTCATGCGCACTGCCGCCGAAAGCTGGTGTGAAGGCGGTAACGAAGGTGCGACCGGTTGCACGATGCGTCAGGCTGCCTCCGTAATTTTTGTGCGCGACGGCGACAACGGCCTCGAAACGATTCTGACCTACCGCCCCGGCACCTCTCCGCTGGGCGTGGTGGCTTTCCCCGGCGGCACGGCTCTTCCCGGTGATGATGAGTCCGCCTCCTGGGTGGGTCCCGGCGCCGATTACTGGCAGGATCAATTCCACTTCTCCGATATTGCGCAGGCACGCCGCAGCGTCATGGCTGCCGTGCGTGAATCCTTCGAAGAGACCGGCATTCTGCTTGCCGGCGAGGACGAACAGGACGTCGTGGAGCACTCCAGCACGCCTGAGTTCATGGCCTGGCGCGAGGCAGTCGCGGCTCAGGATAAGAGCTTCTCTGACTTCTTGACCTCCAGCGGTTTGAGCGTGCGCGCTGACCTGCTGCGCCCGGTCGCGCGTTGGCAGTCCCCGGATTTCTTCCTCAAGCGCTACGATATCGCCTACTTCACCACGGCGTTGCCCGTGGGTCAGGACCCGAAGCTGCTGCTCGGTAAGGGCGTGTGGGGTGACTGGCTGAACGTGCGTGAACTGCTCGAAGCCAAGGACACCAGCGAACTGGGTGACCGCATCGGCCAGCCCAACACGGTGGGCCGTACCCTCGACCAGCTCATTACCCCCGGCGTGATGTGCATGCTCGAATCTTTGGCGAAGGCACAGACTTCCGTCGCGTGGCTGTCCAAGCGCCGCAAGATTGAGGTGAAGAAGCCCGTGCTCGTGACCCACAATGGTGCGTGCATGCTTTCCTTCACCGAGGTAGTTCCGGCAACCACCGGTAGCGTGTACACCGGCGCAGCGGGTGTGCACTAACAGGCGTGCTCTAACGAGCTGCCGCAATGCTCGCCCGTACGATAAAGCGTTAAATGAAATCAGGAGCCGTTTCCCCATGCAGAGGGAAACGGCTCCTGATTTCTTTAAGCCGCGTGTCTTTCAGCGAGGGCGACCTAGAATACCCTAACTCAAAGAGGCTTTAGCGGGAACGCTGGCGCAGGCGGGGCAGGTCCAGAATGACAACTGCGCGTGCCTCCAGGCGGATCCAGCCGCGGGAAACGAACTCGGCAAGAGCCTTGTTCACGGTCTCGCGGGATGCACCAACCAGCTGTGCCAGCTCTTCCTGAGTCAGTTCGTGAGCAACGAGCACGCCGTCGGTCGCGGGGCGGCCGAAGCGGTCAGCCAGGTCCAGCAGTGCCTTAGCGAGGCGGCCGGGAACGTCGGAGAAGACCAGGTCAGCCAGTGCCTCGTTAGCGTGGCGCAGGCGGCGAGCCAGAGTCTTAATAACCTGATCGGAGATAGTGGGATCGAGCTGCTGTGCACGCTTGAAGGACTCGTGCTTGATGGCAGCCAGGCGAGTCTCAGAGACAGCCACAGCGTTGGTCGAACGGGGCGAAGGATCGAAGAGAGCCATCTCGCCGAAGACGTCACCGGGACCCATGATTGCGACCATGTTCTCGCGGCCGTCAGCGGCGGTACGGCCCAGCTTGACCTTACCGGAGAGCACAGCGAAGAGCTGGTCGTCCTGGTCGCCCTCGTAGAAGAGGACAGCGTTGCGGGAGAGGTCAATCTCCTGAATGTCATCGGTCAGCAGAGCGAATGCTGCGTCGTCGAGGTTAGCAAAGAGAGGGGTACGACGGAGGATCTCGAGATCCATAAAGTTCTCCTAGATATGAGGTGATGAGCCGAAACTCGTAAATGTTCAGTGAGTGAGCCCGAACCGGTGTCATGCGTCTCAACATCTGAAATGTGAGAAGGCTCAAGCTAGTGTGACATATTCAACTGATATGAGCGTACCCTAAAAAAGCGCTTTATGCATTCCGATACAGCGAGCTTTACAACAAAAGTTATTTCTTTCGAGTAAATTCAAAGCTTCCCCACAGGTTCACCACCTAATATCAGGCATTCAGGTGTGTACTTTTATCGGTACCAAGCACGCAGACACCCTCATGACAAGGAGGCTCCCGCCTCCACACGCGGTACGATGCGACGAGACAGAAACCCGACCCCAAACCCCGGGTACACAAGCCCGCCGCACCCACCACCGGGTGTTAACGCGCCACCACACTCACCGGGCACAGCCCGCACCAACCACAATGGGCACACCGTGACCACTTCTACCCACCAAGGAGGCAATTAGTCGTGACGACTGGCATCAACCTGCTTGATATTGCTATCCCCATCATCCTGCTGCTCTACTTCCTCGCCGGAGTCCGCAGCGGATTCTTCACCACCCTCGGAACCTTCCTCGGCCTGGGCCTGGGCGTCTGCGCCGCAGCCTGGCTCGTGCCTCTCGCCGTGGCATCCGTGGGATCACAGTGGAGCCTCATTACCGCCGTCGGCGTGCTCATCATCTGCCTGACCATCGGACAGTGGCTCGGCCTCCTTGCCGGACGCACCATCCGCCGCGTCACCGATATCACCCCGCTCAAGGGCGTAGAACGCTTCTTCGGCGGCGTGCTGAACCTCGCCGCCTGCGCCCTGGTCATGGTCGTACTGACCATCTCCATGCGCACCGTACCCATCCCGCAGCTCAACACTGCGCTCAGCGACTCCAAGACCCTCTCCTGGATGGTCGCCTCCACCCCCGAGGTCGTCAAGGACCGCATCAACACGGTACGCAATGACGTGCTCGCCTTCGGAACCATTCCGGAAGTCAGCCAGCTCATCGCCCCCGAAACCAGCGCCCCCACCCAGACCGTAGAATCTGCGGCACTGGACCGGGCGGCAGCCTCCGTGGTTGAGATTCTGGGCGCTGCCGAGCAGTGCGGCTACACTTCCACCGGCTCCGGCTTCGTAGCGGATAACGGCCTGGTCGTCACCAACGCCCACGTGGTCGCCGGCGTAACCTCCCCGGTCGTGCAGGACTCCCGCGGCCGCACCTGGCCCGGCACCGTCGTCTACATGGACAGCGAACAGGACATCGCCTTCATCAGCGTCCCCAAGCTGCCGCTCGAACCGCTGACCATCGGCAACAACGCCACCGCAGGTAGCCTCGTAACCTTCATGGGCTACCCCAAGGGCGGCCCGTTCAAGGCACTACCCGCCACCGTGCAGGGCATCGGCAACACCCAGACCATCGATGCCGACACCGGCCGCGCCAACGCCATGCGCCAGGTCTACCAGCTGGCAGCCGACGTGCAGCACGGCAACTCCGGCGGCCCCGTCCTCGACGAAAACGGCAACGTGGTCGGCGTGATCTTCGGTAAGGCAACCAGCGGCCAGACCGGCTACGCCATCACCGCAAGCACCCTCAAGCAGGCACTGGCTGAAGGTGGCGACAACACCGCCGCAGTCTCCACCGGCACCTGCCGCAAGTAACGAGTAAAAACATTCAGGCTCCCGAACCTCTAGCGAGGAACGGGAGCCTGAACTATTTAACGCTGAATTGTTGAGCGAGGGGGATAGGCGGGGCTATTCTGCCAAATGCTGCGCTGCTATTCCGCAAGGTGCTGCGCTAGGAAATCAACCGCCATAACGTAGCCGTATGCGCCCGCACCGGCAATCACCGCAGTAGCCTGCGGCGACACAAACGAATGATGACGGAACTCCTCACGACGATGCACATTCGACAGATGCACCTCAACCACCGGAAGCTCAGCCGCCTCCAGAGCATCGTGCAGCGCCACCGAGGTGTGCGTGTACGCCGCCGGGTTGATAATAATCGCCGCGCCACGAGTACGAGCACGCTGAATCTCATCCACCAGCGCACCCTCATGATTCGACTGCATAAACTCAACATCAAAACCATGAGCCGCCGCGCGCTCACGCACCATACGCTCAATATCGTGCAGAGTGGTGTAGCCGTACACCTCGGGGCGGCGCTGCCCAAGCAGGTTCAAATTCGGTCCATTAAGCACAAAAATCGTATCTGACATAAAACCAGTGTGGCACAGCGAGCGACCGCACAGCAGGAGCCGACGCGAACTGCCCAGAAAATGACGGGGAGGGGCGAGAAACGCCACGAGCTAAGTACGGTGAACCTCGCTACCGCACACACCCAAAGCCCGGTAACCTCGCGCTATGACCGAGAACGCCATCCGCACCGAAGTAGACGCACAGAACACCGCGGCAGAGAATGCCGAATCGCTCCTGCAGATTCGCTTCGTCCCCGAATTCAAGGCAGCCGCAGCAGCCCGCCGCCTCAAGGCACGCGCACCCGAAAGCCACCTCGCCACCGTGCGCCGCGCCCGCAAGATTAACCGCATCCTCGGTGAAACCTACCCCTACGCCGTCGCAGAGCTCGACTTCGACAACCCCTTCGAGCTGCTCATCGCCACCGTGCTCTCGGCGCAAACCACCGACGTGCGCGTCAACTCTGTCACCGGTGCGCTCTTCGCACGCTACCCCGACGCCGCCGCGCTCGCCTCCGCACGCCCCGAAGAGGTCGAACCCTACATTCAGTCCCTCGGCTTCTACCGCGCCAAGGCACGCTCCATCGTCACCCTCTCCCAGCAGCTTGTCGAACGCCACAACGGGCAGGTACCCTCCACCCTTGAAGAGCTCGTAGAACTCGCCGGAGTCGGTCGCAAAACCGCAAACGTTGTGCTCGGAAACGCCTTCGACGTGCCTGGATTGACCGTAGACACCCACTTCGGACGCCTCGCCCGCCGCTTGGGATTCACCACCGCAGACGCCCCCGAAAGGGTCGAAAAAGACGTCGCCGAACTCATCGAACGCAAAGACTGGACGCTCTTCTCACACCGCATGGTCTACCACGGCCGCCGCATCTGCCACGCCAAAAAGCCCGCCTGCGGCGTATGCCCGGTTGCCGACCTCTGCCCGTCCTACGGCGCCGGGGAGACGAACGAACAGGCAGCACGTAAACTCATGAAATACGAAATGGCGCCCGGTCGAGAAGACCTGCACCTGCGATTCCTGCAGGGCGCAACCCGCCGCGAACTCATGGCTGAAGGCTACCCGCTCAGCGCCTAACGGCGCCCGAACCGGAAAGCAGCCCGCGCAGAAAAGAGGTACACAGATGAGCGAAAACTCGCCCCAGCAGGAGGCGCAGCACCCCGCCCAGCAGACGTTGACGGCTCTCGCAGAAGGCGGCGTGGAATTCGACGTCCAAGCCCTACTGCGCAGCGCACCCGCCAGCCCCCTGAGTAAAGAAGCCGCCGTGCTAATTCTCTTCGGCGTGCTCGACGACTCGCCCTCCACCGGCGACTTTGAAGGCTGCCCCGAAAACGTCAGCGCCGACCTGGACGTACTCCTGTTCGTGCGTGCCGCAACCCTGCGCTCACACGCCGGTCAGCCCGCCTTCCCCGGCGGCAAAATCGACCCCGAAGACTATGCGCTCGCCGAAACCACCGGTGAACCCGTCGCCCACATCGCCGCCCTACGCGAAGCGGTCGAAGAAACCGGGCTCGACCCCGTCGGCGTGCAGATCCTCGGCCAGCTGCGCACCCTGCCGCTGCCCATCAGCAACTTCATGGTCACCCCCGTTATCGGCTGGTGGAACAGTCCCGTGCCCGTCGAGGTCGTCGACCACAATGAGTCCGCGCTCATCGCCCGCGTGCCCGTGCGCGACCTGCTCAACCCCGCCAACCGGCACACCGCCTACGTCAAGCGCGGCCGCACCTCACACCGCACCCCCGCCTTCGAGGTGCGCATGCCCGGCGGCGAAGAATTCACCGTCTGGGGGTTCACCGCGATTCTGCTCGACCGAATCTTTGACTCGCTCGGCTGGACCGTGCCCTGGGACAAGAAAAAGATGCGCCCGGCACCCGGCTACGAAGAATAAAGACTCTCGCGGAATAAGTCCCTGACTTGCAGATACGAGGTGTAGATAGGGGCGGCAGGTAGCTTGAACGAAGCTACCCGCCGCCCCTATTTTTGCCTTTATTCGCCCGCAGATTATTTACCGTCTGCGTAGTTGTGCACCCGCGCCACCGACACCGGAAAATCAACCGGCACCCGACCGAAGAGCAGACGCGCCGCCTCCGCAGCACCCTCACGTACAATACGCTCCACGCGATCCGCCTCCAGCTCAGGACCGCACAGCAGAAGCTCATCGTGCAAAAAATACACAATGCGGGTGCGCATCGGCATACCAAAAATCCGCTCAGACAGCAGACGAGAACGCACCGCGCCCATCCAACACAGAGCCCACTCCGCAGCCGTACCCTGAACAATAAAATTGCGGGTCATGCGGCCGTGCGCACGCGCCGTCGATACGGCACGCGACTCAGCCGCCGGCGACGACCGATTGGCCACAATCTCACGGAAACGCTCATCCACCGGCGGGGAGGTACGCCCCAAAAAAGTTGTCACCTGACCGCCCGCCTCACCAATACGAGCCGCACGCTCCGTAAACTCCATCGCCTGCGGAAAAAGCGCCGCCACATGCGGCAACAGCGCACCAATCTCACCGCTGCGGCCGCCATACATAATCGCCAGCATGCCCACCTTCGCGTGGGAACGCTCCGTCAAACCCACACCCTTCAGGCGCGCCAACTCGGCAATACCCGCATACAGGTCAGCGCCATGACCCGCCGAAGCGAGCGCCTCATCACGGCTCAACGCCGCCAGAATGCGCGGCTCAATCTGCGAGCCGTCCGTCACCGTCAGCACCTGACCCTCCGGCGCCTGAACCGCCTGACGAATCTCCGCAGGAAGCTGTAGCGCACCACCGCCGGATGCGCCCCAGCGCCCGGTCGCGGCGCCGCCCACCTCAAGATGCGGGCGGAACGCACCCTCAGAAACCCAAGTATCAGCCCACGTCCAGCCGTTAGCAGTCCAAATACGGTACAGCTTCTTATAGCGCAGAATCGGGTCAATTAGCGCCCAGCGCTTATCCCGCTGAGCCGGAATCGCATCCGCCCAACTCTTCAACTCCCACGAACGCGTCGACTTCACCGAAACCCCCGCAGACTGCAGAGCACGCAAAAGATCCTGCGGCGAATCAGGGTTCAACGACGGCATAAACAGCATGCGCTGAATCTGCTCCGCCAACTCCTGCATCTTCTGCGGACGCTCACCCGGCACCGGGCGCGGACCCAACAACTCGCACAGATGCTCATGATGCGCCTGCACATTAAATGGGATGCCGTAATAACCAATCTCAGCCGCCACCAACGTACCGGCAGACTCAGCCGCCGCCAAAAGACGCAACCGCTCCGGGTGCCTCGACTCGCTAATAGCGCGCGCCTGCGCCAACCACTCACGCATCAGCACACGCACCACCGGATGCTCCGGAAGCAGAGTCACCGGGCCTGCCGCCAACTGCGGGGCAAAAGGCTCGTGAGGTGCCGCCTCCAGGAAATCGGGGGAGGAATCTGCAGAGGAATCGGCGGGTGCGGCGGAAGAGGTGGCGGGGGCACTCAAAAAATCAGCGCCGAACAGCTCCTCCTGACCCTGAATCTGCCGCGCCACCGGCAGATACCCCTGAGGCTCCACCGCCTCACGCAGATCAGCAAGATCCAGCACCGGGCTGTACTCCACAAAATCGCTCGGATGCGTAGCGGCAGTCGCCAAAATTCGCTGCACCAGACGCAAATCATGGCACAGATGCACCCGCACCCCGCGGTGCAGAAGCAGCGGGTCAACGTGGCGGGTATCAGCCCAAATCCAGCGGGGGAAACGCGCCTGTACCGAATCTGCCGCTTGCCGCTCTACCTCTCGCACATACGCCGGAAGATTTGCCGCACTCACCCGATCCGCGCGCGTAATCCGCGGAATAAAGGTCGGGTCCTGCAACTGCTCAGCGGTCGGCGCCGAAAAATGAAAAGCACCCCACGAGGTCACCGGCTGAGCACCGCGCGGGGACGCACCCGCGGCAATAGCCGACGTGACCGGGTGCGCGGAGGTGCCGGTCTGGGCGGTAATACCCGCGCCGGTGGCAGGACTGAGCAGAACGTACATTCTTCCATTATCGGTGACCGGGTGCGAAGGCGCGCGGTTTGTGGTCGCGGGCGGGCGGTTTGCGGAAGGGGCGGGGGCTGGCTGAACGCGCCGTGGTTTGTCATAAAAGCGCCGGATGCGTGCGTTTTGTTCGTTTGAAGTGCGTGCATCGTGGATATTTCGGGGTACGCGAGGAGTTATCCACAGAACGCTCATTCTCTTAAAAATTTAGGGCGGGCGCAATGCTCTCCTGGAATCATGAACCCCGCCATGAACCCCTCCAACAGTCCCGCCGGGCACCCTGCCAACAATCCCGGTAGCCCCAACGGTTGCCCGCCGCGTGCCGCACAGGGCGTGAATCAGCCGGGCGCACAGAATACGGGCGTCCAGAACACCCGCACGCACTCGCTACCCGCCCTGCTCATTCCCGAAGACTATCGCGCCCGCGCCGTCGCCCTGCACGCCCGCGAACTGATTCTGCGTTCGCCGCAGATGAGCGCTATCGCCCTGGGCGGTTTTAGTGCCGGGTTCAGTGCCGGACCCAGTAACGGATTCAGCGCCGGAGTCGAGAAGGCAGGGGAGCGGCCGCCCACAGAGGGTGTAGCTGCCGCGGGCAGTCCAAACGCTGCGAGTGCCGCGGGCGGTGGGTTACTCCAAGAATCCCAGCCCCTCCGCGAGATTCTCGAAAACGCCGTGGACGCGGCAATCTACGCCATTGACGGCGGACACCTGGGGAACGCGAGCGCAGAAGGAACGGGCGTGGCGAAGCCCCGAAAATTCCGCGCCAAAACGGTGCAACCCGCGCCCGCCTCCTGGAGCTACCCCAGCGTGGAATACGTGCCCGTCAACCGGCAGACCGCGCTGCGCTACCTCGCCGCGGAACTCTACGGCCTCGGTGCCCTCGACCTGCTCCTCGACGAGGGGCAACGCGCCGGAACCATCACCGATATCTACGTGAACTCGCCCTGCGATATCTGGGTGGGCATCAACGGAACCGTCCGCCCCGTGGCGCTAAGCCTCGGCAATGAGCGGCGCGTGCGTGACCTCGCCGAGCGGCTCATCCGCAGGCACAGCGGACAGCTGGATGCCGCGCATCCGGCAGCTGACATTAGCGACGCGCAGGGTCGGCGTATCCACGCGATTATCCCGCCGCTGAGCGAACGTACCCGGCTCTCCGTGCGCCTACCCGCCCGCGAGCGCCCCACCCTGGCGCAGTTACAGGGCGCCGGGCTGTGCGATGAGGCGACTGCCGCCTACCTGCGCCGCATGATTGCCGAGCGCCGCGGGTTCCTGATTAGCGGGGGCACCGGCACCGGCAAAACCACCCTGCTCAACGCACTGCTGGGGCTGTGTACGCCGCAGGAGCGCCTCATTCTGCTCGAAGACACCCCGGAACTTGCGCCGCAGCATGAACAGGTTATTGCCCTCAAAACCCGCGCCGCCAACTCCGAAGGCGCCGGCGAAATCGGGTTGGGTGAGCTGATTGTGCAGGCGCTGCGTATGGGCCCGGATCGGCTCGTGGTCGGCGAGTGCCGCGGTGCGGAGGTGGTGCACCTGCTGACCGCCATGAATACCGGTCACCGCGGCGCCGGAACGACCCTGCACGCCAATAGTGCGCAGGCGGTGCCCCTGCGTTTGTGCGCCCTGGGTGCGCTCGCCGGACTGGATAGTAGAACGGTCGCTCTACATACGGCGACGGCTTTTGAACGCATCATCCACCTGGAACACCGGGACGGACGCCGCCGCATCGAGGGCGTCTACAGCCTGCACCCCGCAGTTGAGGGGAGCGAAGAGTATCTGCAGGTCAGGCGTATTTCTGTGGGCTCCGAAGTTGGGTACTAGCCCCCGTAAAGGGGAAACGGAAAACGTGAAAGGAGGAACCATGAAAAGGGAAGAAACGAGTCGAGGAAGCCTTCGCGAACGCTGGGCTGAGCACCTCGCCGGAGCAGCCAGCGCCGAGGAAATGCGCATGTGGCCGCTCATGCTACGCACCCTCGCCCTGAACCTGCGCGCCGGCATTCCCCTGCAGGAGGCGGTGCACGCCGACCCTGGCACCGGGCAGTTTGCACAGTTCGGGCAAAACGAACCGGTGCCGGATGCGGGGAAAATGCACGCGAAGAAAATAACAGCCCGGAAAAGCGCTGGGAAAAGCGCCCAAGCTCGACGGGCACGAGGCTTCTCGCCCCTCTCCGAAGACTACGGGCACAAGCGGTGCGCCGAAGATATCCGTCGTTTCACGCAGGCGCTTGCCGCACTTGCCTCCTGGGGCGCATCCGCACACCTCGCCTGCGCCCAGCTACTCGAAAACAGCAGCCGGATGCGCCCGCACAGCCGCGCCCGCCTGTACGACCTGCAGCTGAGCCTGCGTATGAGCGAGAGCGCCGGTGCGCCGCTCGCCACGAGCCTGGAACGCGCCGCAGAACACGCCGAAGAACGCATCGACGCGCTCCTGGGGCGGCAGAGCGCCCTTGCCGCGCCGCGTGCCACTGGCAGGATTCTCTCCTGGCTGCCGCTACTCGGCCTGGGGTTGGGTGTGCTCATGGGAAGTGACCCCGTGGGCGTGCTGACCGGCTCCATCCTCGGGGCGCTTACCGGTTTGTTCGGGCTGGGGCTCGCCTTCGCCGGGCGCCGCTGGACCGCCGCGCTCGTGCATCGGGCGGAGGTGGAGAGCACACGAGCTGGGCATACAGGAGGCGAGCAGGCCTTGAATGCACCGACTGTTGATACCGCCCTCGTACTGGAACTACTCGCCGCGCAGTTGAGAGCCGGGCTTGCACCGCTCGCCGCCTTGGGTACCCTCGCTGAGGCGCTCAACAGCCGACCCCTGTATACGGTCTGCCAGCGCCTACAGATGGGCAGTAGCTGGGGGAGCGCCTGGTCGGGCTCCGCGGCGGGAACCTTCGGTGAGCTGCGGGATGCACTCGCCCCCGCCTACACGGGCGGCGCACCCAGCACGGCGCTACTGCTCTCCCTAGCCGATGCGCACCGCCTCAACGAACGCCGCGCGGCAGAACGCGCCGCCGGAAAGCTCTCTGTAGCGCTCGTAGTACCCCTCGGGTTGTGCTCGCTACCTGCCTTTATCTGCCTGGGCATTATGCCCATCCTCATCTCGCTACTACCCACGCTGACCGGCTAAAGAACCAAGCCCATAAGCACTGTCGACTAGCCGAAATGCTGAAAAGTTTAGACCTTCGCTTTAGACCTTCGTCCATCTGCAGCGAACGCGGATGGGCACCCACCCCGCCCCGCATGTTTAGGGCACAACGAAAGGAAAACCAATGACGAACACCCTCTGCGAAGCAATCCGCCACGACCTGCACCCGGTCGGCGCTCCGGTCAACGCCCCGGCCGGTGCTCCGAGCGAAATTCAGCCCGCCGCGCTCGGTGCCGTGCAGGGCGCTGAAACGCAGACCATTCTGGGCCCCGTGCCGCTGTCCGTTGCCATTGCAACCACCATGAAGCAGCTGCGTGAAGAATGCCCCGAGCTCTTCAACGATGCCGAGCTTTTGAGTGATGCTGAGCTGAACCACGCCGGCCCCAGGATTGACCCTAACGAAATGGAGATTGATATGAACACGAATCACCTGAACCCCGAGCAGGCGCTGACCATTGCCCGCGCGCTCGCCGAGGGCTGCACCCTGGACGAATGTGGCCCCACCTGCCACAGCCTGGGTGAACACGTGCCCGGCTGCACCGAATATGTACCCGCTGAGGGGCACGAAAAGGCGCTCGAAGATTACGCCCCGGCGGGCGATCCGGAGGAAGGCGCCTCCACCGCGGAGTACGGCATTGTGATGCTCGCGGCGGTCGGTTTCGCGGGCCTGCTGGTGCTGATTCTCAAGTCGGATGAGGTGCGTTCCATGCTCCTGGATATTGTGCGTAACGCCCTGTCGATTGCGGGCAATACGGGGTTGCTCTAGAACCTTTGGGGAACCCTCCCTAGGGTTTGACTTTAGGTGTTAAAAACCCTGGAAAGTCAGGATAGAAAGGAGGAATAAAGAATGAACGCTCATGTGAATTTGGGTGCTTTGCGACGCACCTACTCCGCAGGGAAAACCGGGGCGGAACCGGCACCCTCGACCCCGCGCAAGAGCCCCGCAGAGGAGGGTGTGATCACCGCCGAATTTGCGGTCGCCCTACCCGCCGTGACGGTGGTGCTCGCCCTCTGCCTGGGTGCCGCCTCCACGGGGGTTGCGCAGCTGAAGGTGGAGGAGTCCGCGCGAACGGCTGCACGAGCCGCCGCCCGCGGAGACTCCGAGGCGCAGATTCGCTCCGCCGTCAGCCGCATCGACCCTGCGCAGAGCGTGCAGATTTCTGTTTCTCCTGATGATGTAGCCGCGACGGAGGCGGGGCGCACCCGGCAGGTGCACGTGCGGGTGAGCCGCCCCGCCCCCGGTGTGATTGGTTCGGCAACCGGCTGGGTGCTGCGGGCGGACGCCCACGCCCGCGTTGAAGCCGGCGCTGAAAACGATGCTGAAAACGGTGCGGGTCATGAAGGTGAGTAGAGCCGCTATGGGTCCCACCCCGAAAACAGCCTCCGAGAATCAACGCCCCGAAGAGGGTAGCGGCACCGTCCTTGCCCTCACCATTATTGCCGCGCTACTGGTGGTGACCGTGGTGATTGCCGGGCTCATTGGGGTGGTGTCCGCAAACCGCAGGGCTTCCGCGGCCGCCGATTTGAGTGCGCTCGCGGCGGCGGACGCCTACCGCGGGCTCACTGAGGGGGACCCGTGCGCGGTCGCGGCGGATCTTGCCGAACGCCACGGCGCGCACCTGGAATCCTGCACTTTTCCGGATCGCCCCGAAACGGTGGAGGTGACGGTCGCCGTCCCGGTCGCGGGGCCCATGGGTGCGCTGGGCCCGGCGAGGGTGCGTGCCCGCGCCGGGGCTGAGCATCTCGAAGAAGGGCGCCCCGAAGAAGAGCACGCGGCGGGCAACGTGGAGGAGCTGAGCCCCGATGAGGTAGCCGAGCTGGAGGAAGAGCTGGAAGCTGCGCAGGACTCAGCGCCCGAGCCTCCCGCACCAGAAAGCTCCGCAGAATCAGAGAATCCAGTTGAGCCAGAAAACCCGCATGAGCCAGAAAACCTAACCGACTAGGCGCTATTTACGTTCATCGGGAGTTGTCATTCCGGTATGCTCTCTCCCCCCCCCCCAGCACGCCCCGCGCCTCCTGTACGCCCCGTGCCTCCTGCAGTAATCTACGCCCCTGTAATAACCTACGCCTCCGCCATGCTCTGCAGCATCGCCTGCAGTAGCGCCCGTGCGCCGTGTTTGCTGAGCGGCTCGTTGCGGTTGCCGCATTTGGGCGAGTGCACGCAGGAGGGGCAACCGTTTTCGCATCCGCAGCTTTCGATTGCTTCAAGGGTGGCGCTCAGCCACTGCGCAACCGCGTTGAAGCCGCGCTCGCTAATGCCCGCGCCGCCGGGTGCGGCGTCGTAGACGAAAATGGTGGGCCTGCCGGTGTCCACGTGAAGCAGCGTGGAGAGTCCACCCAAATCCCAGCGGTCGCTGGTGGCGATGAGCGGCAGCAGCCCGATGGCGGCGTGCTCGGCGGCGTGAAGGGTGCCGGGGCCGTCCTCTTCGGTCACGCCCGCGCCGAACAGGTAGCTGGGCTCGAAGGTGAACCAGACCGCCTCGGTCATGAGCACTTCCGGCGGCATGGGTTGTGCCTCTTCGCCCAGGTATTCGCCGCCGTAGACGGAGAAGCGCCGGTACCCGGTGACCTGGTCGGTGACCTGAACCTGCCCGCGGTGCATGGTGAGCGGGGCGAGCTGCTGTTCTCCAGAAGCACTCTCGACGGGAGCAGCCTCGCCGGGAGCAGCCTCGCCGGGAGCCGCTTCCCCAACAGCGTTATGCGCACCGTAACTAACCCGCGCACGCTCTGCGAGAATACGCACCTCCGTGCTCTCAACGGCGCGCGTGTAGTAGTCCGGGTAGACGTGGCTGAGCAGAATCACGCGCTCGCCCTCGCTGAGGGACTCGACCACGTACTGCACGCTCTGGTGAATGTAGATCGCGCCGGGGTGCCCCTGACTCATGGCGTGCGCGGCGTCCATCGTGCCGACGAGGGTGCCGTCTTCGGCGTCGATGAGCTGGTAGGGGCCGCCTCCGGTGCCGCGAATGTCGACCAGGTCGGCGGCGGATTCGGCGTGTGTCCAGTACCAGCCGTCCGGGCGGCGACGCAGGTACCCCTGCTGCACCAGCCGGTCCAGTAGCGCGGCGGTGTGCGGCCCGAACAGGCTCAGCTCTTCGGCGCGGATGGGCGCCTCCTGCGCGGCGGCGCACAGCTGCGGGGAGAGTACGTACGGGTTGGTCGGGTCGAATACGGTCGCCTCAACCTCCTGCCCGAAAATCGCCTCCGGGTGGTGCACCAGGTAGGTGTCGAGCGGGTTGTCGTCGGCGATGAGCACGGCGAGCGCGTCCTGACCGCTTCGACCCGCGCGGCCCACGCGCTGCATGAAGGAGGCGCGGGTACCCGGCCAGCCCGCCACGAGTACGGCGTCCAGTCCGGAAATGTCGATGCCCAGCTCCAGCGCGGAGGTACTCGCCAAGCCGAGCAGTTCGCCATTGCGGAGTTTGCGTTCGAGTTCGCGGCGCTCTTCGGGGGTGTACCCGGCGCGGTATGCGGCGACGCGGTGGGCGAGGCCCGCCTCCACCTCGTCGAGGTAGCGTTGGGTCTTCTGTGAGAGGATTTCTACGCTGCGGCGCGAACCAGCAAAAACCAGGGAGCGGGTGCGGGAAAGCACCAGGTCGGTGAGCATTTGCGCGCCCTGCTCCACGGGGGAGACGCGGCGCGGCGCCTCCTGCTCTGCCTTCGATTGGACCGCCTGCTGCTGGGTGCTGCGGGCACCCTTGGCGAGTTGATCGTGCGCCTTGGGCGGCATGAATTCTGGCTCCCAGAGCGCGACGGTGGTTTCACCGCGCGCGGAGGTGGACTCGGTAATGGCGGTAACCGCCTGCTGCGGCACGCCAATGAGCTTGGAGAAAGACTCGACCGGGTTGGAACTGGTCGCGGAGGCACCGTAGAACACGGGCACGGTGCGGTAGAGTGCGCAGACGCGGCGTAGGCGGCGCAGCAGGTTGGCGATGTGCGCGCCGAAAACGCCGCGGTAGCTGTGCGCCTCGTCGAGCACCACGTAGCGCAGCCCGCGCAGGAAGGACGCCCACTGCCGGTGGTTGCTCAGAATCGAGTAGTTGAGCATGTCCGGGGTGGTGAGGATGAAGTTGGCGTGTTCGCGGATCCAGCGGCGTTCGCCGGTGGGGGTGTCGCCGTCGTAGCTTGCCGCGTGGAGTCCGGGCAGGTTGTAGGAGGTGAGGGCGGTGAGCTGGTCGGCGGAGAGCGCTTTCGCTGGGGAAATGTAGAGAACGTTCGCTCTATTATTGAGGTTTTCTACCCCGGAATACGCGGAAGTTGAGCTCACCGGCTTCCCGCACGATGCGCGATAAATAGCGTCCAGAGTGGGCATCAGGTAGCTCAGGGTCTTGCCCGAGGCGGTACCCGTCGCCACAATCACGTGCCCGCCGCTGCCTGCACTCTTCGCGTCTTCGGCGCGCGTTGCTGCCGATGCTTCGATACGCTCAGCTTCGATGCGCCCCGCCTGCCAGCCGTAGCGCGCCGCACTCGCCGCCAGCGCCGCATCAAGGCCCGCATGGGCGGCGTTCGCCGCCTGCACCTGATGGGCGTAGGGCTCGGCAATACCGAGCGATTCAAAAGCCTCCACCACACGCGGATGCAACCACTGCGGCCACGGCGCGTAGCTCGCCTCCCTGGCGGCAATGGTGTGAATATGGGTCACCTGTTCGGGCAGGGTTCCGGTGCGTTCCGCCTCTGGCAGAAGGGACGCCAACACCTGCTGTGCGCTCGCGGGCAGCTCGCGGTAACGGAGCGTTTTTGGGTGCGCCGTAGGCAGCCCCTGCTCGGGCTGGTGTGTGGGTTGCTGCTCGGAGTGCTGTTTAGGGTGCTGGTTGGCGTTCTGCGAAGGGGTGCTGTGCGGCATGGGTTCCATTGTAGAGCGGCGGGCGAAAACCCGACCTGCCGCCGGTCATGTGCCGTCCTGAATCTGCGCCCCGTGGCTGTCTCAACCCCGCCCCGGCACCGCTTTTGTGCCGCCGCCCCCGTAGTCAGCGCGCACATATCAAAAAATCTGCATGCTTTAGGCGTATATGACGATAAAATAGTTTCGTGGCTCAAAATAAGATTATTCTGTATTACCAGTTCGCCCCCATCGCCGATCCGCAGGCGGTCATGCTCTGGCAGCGTGCCCTCTGCGAGAAGCTCGGCCTGCGCGGGCGCATCCTCATTTCCAAGCACGGCATTAACGGCACCCTCGGCGGCGAAATTAACGCGGTCAAGGCGTACACCAAGGAAACCCGCAAGTACCCCGGCTTCAAGAACATGGAGTTCAAGTGGTCCGAGGGCGGCGCGGAGGACTTCCCTCGCCTGTCCGTGAAGGCACGCGACGAGATTGTGGCTTTCGGTGCTCCCGACGAGCTACAGGTGGACGAGAACGGCGTCGTTGGCGGCGGTGTGCATCTGAAGCCTGAAGAGGTTAACAAGCTTGTTGAAGAGCGCGGCGACGAAGTGGTCTTCTTCGACGGCCGTAACGCGTTCGAGGCGAAGATTGGCAAGTTCAAGAACGCTATCGTTCCCGACGTGCGCACCACCCACGACTTCATCCGCGAAATCGAGTCCGGCAAGTACGATCACATTAAGGACAAGCCGGTCGTCACCTACTGCACCGGTGGTATTCGCTGCGAGATTCTCTCCGCGCTCATGAAGAACCGCGGCTTCAAGGAGATTTACCAGATTGACGGCGGCATCGTCCGTTACGGTGAGAAGTACGGCGATAAGGAACTCTGGGAAGGCTCGCTCTACGTCTTCGACAAGCGCATGCACATGGAGTTCACCCCGGACACCGTCACCATCGGCAAGTGCGAACAGTGCGGTGCCCCCTCGAACAAGTTCGAGAACTGCTCCAACGAGAACTGCCGCGAGCTGGTTCTGCTCTGCCCCGAGTGCGCAGCTGATGACGCGAAGCGCCACTGCGTGCCCGAGTGCTCGGTGGACCGCGAAGCCGCCGAGGTGAGGGCCTAATGGCCTCCGCCAAGGAGAACGCGGTTCAGATTTCTGAACCTCGCATTGAGGAGCACCCGGCGATGGTCGTTGCCGGCGTTTCGCAGGTGTTCCCCCTGGATGGCGACTTCTCCTCGCTGTGGGATGAGCTGAATCAGAAGGCGTCCCCGGCGATGCTGGATGTTCTGAACGTGACCCAGTACCTGGGCGTGTGCACTCAGCCGAACCCGAAGGGTCAGGTCCGCTACACGGCGGGCTTCCTGGTGTCGGAGCCGGCGAGCGCGGCGAAGCTTGGTCTGGGCGTGCTGGAGTTGCCTGCGAGCACCTATGCGGTGGTTGAGGTGACCGGTCCGATTTCGGAGTCCATTCCGGCTGGTTTTGCGAGCTTTGAGGAGGCGTTCTTCGCGAAGAATCCGCAGTACCGCCCGGTGGGTGGTCTTGAGGTGTACGGTCGCGGCGATATGCAGGCGGCTGATTACCGTATGGAGCTGTGGGTTCCGCTGGCGAAGCGTTCCTAGAGCAGTTTGTATCTGTCGTTTTAGTTGCAGTTTTAACTGTTGAATGGAAGGGCCCGGTGGTGCGATGTGTTCGTGCCGCCGGGCTTTTTTGTGCCCTTTTCGACTGTATTTTGCGCCAGCATTTTGTGGCGGTATGTGTGCGCCGGGTGGGTGATGCGTGCGGGTGAGTGTGCTGTGAAGTCGGGGGAGCGGTGCTCCTTTGCTGCATGCCCCAAAACAAATACTTGACATGTAAAGTATTTGGGTTTAGATTTAAACCACCAGCCCGGCACTACACGAACCCGAGCGCAACTCGCTAAGGAAAAACCATGAGCACCCCCACTAACCCCGGCACTCCGCAATTCGATCCGCAGCTCGACGAATCCATCCGCATTAGCCACCTCGAACCCATGCGCGGCGACGAGAAGAAGCTCGGCTTCCTCTCCTTCGGCCACTGGGCTGAGGTCCCCGGCTCCCGCGTACCCTCCGCTGCAGAATCTCTACACCGGGCAATCGACCTTGCCGTAGGTGCTGAAGATATCGGGCTGGACGGTGCGTTCTTCCGCGTGCACCACTTCGACCAGCAGCAGGCGACCCCCTACCCGCTGCTCTCCGCAATCGCCGCCAAGACCGAACGCATCGAGCTCGGCACTGGCGTGATTGATATGCGCTACGAAAACCCGCTCTACATGGCAGAACTTGCAGCCATGGCAGATCTCATTGCGGCGGGTCGACTGCAGCTGGGTGTCTCCCGTGGCTCGCCCGAATCCGTTATCCGCGGCTTTGAGAGCTTCGGCTACTACCCGGCAGAGGGTGAAAACGAGAGCGATATGGCGCGCCGCCACCTCGACATTTTCCTCAAGGCAATTGAGGGTGAGGGCATGGCGCCCAGCGCTCGCGTGGCGGGCAAGTACGCCCCGGTTCAGCCGCAGTCGCCGGGTCTGCGCGACCGCATCTGGTGGGGTGCAGGCACTGATAGCACCGCCGTGTGGACCGCGCAGAAGGGGCTGAACCTCATGTCCTCGACCCTGATGTTGGAAGATAAGGGTATTCCCTTCGATCAGCAGCAGGCGCAGCAGATTCGTCTCTTCCGCTCCGAGTGGGTGAAGGCGGGCAATTCGGGTGTTCCGCGTGTTTCGGTGTCCCGCTCGGTGCTGCCCGTTATCGACGAAACCTCGGCACGCTACTTCGGTCGCCGCGCTTCGGAGGACTCGCAGGATTACACCGGCATTATTGACAACAGCTTCTCCCGTTTTGGTCGCAGCTACATTGGTGATCCGGCGGATATCGCCGAAGAGCTCGCCCGTGACGAGGCAGTCCAGGCGGCAGACACCGTGCTGCTGACCATTCCGAACCAGCTGGGCGTGGACTTCAATCTGAAGATGCTGGATGCCATCGTCAAGGAAATCAAGCCCGCGCTGACCACCAAGTAAAGCCCCTGAGGTGAAGACTCCGCAGAACCTTCTGCGCTAGCAGGGTTTCGCGCCAGCGTGCCGCCGTCGCTTCCGTGATGGGCGGTGGTCGCTGATGAGCGCGAACTCTGCCGCCTCCCGAGGGCAAGGGCGCGGAGCACGTGCGACAGCCCGCACAAGTGGACAATTGGTCAGTTATCACTGTATAGTCATCGTATGCTGACTATTGCTTCACATCTCGACGTCATGAACCGGCTCGGCCGCGCCATGGCCGACCCGACACGTTCCCGGATTCTGATGACCCTCCTCGGCGGCCCGAGCTATCCAGCCGTGCTCTCGCGCGAGCTGGAACTGACCCGCTCGAACGTGTCCAACCACCTGACCTGCCTGCGCGATTGTGGAATCGTCGTCGCCGAGCCCGAGGGCCGCCAGACGCGCTACGAGATCGCCGACCCGCACCTCGCCGCGGCACTGACGTCCCTGATCGACGTCACGCTCGCGGTGGACGAGGCAGCGCCGTGCATCGACCCGGCATGCTCGGTGTCGGGCTGTTGTGGAACGGCGGCGGGAGCATGAGCGAGACCCTGACCACCGCACGCCGTGCGATGCTGCACCGGCGCGTCCGCTTCATCGTCGGCTTCACGATCACGTACAACGTAATCGAGGCAATCGTCGCAGTCTGGGCAGGCGTCCTCGCCTCGTCCGCGGCGCTCATTGGCTTCGGGCTCGACTCGGTTGTCGAGGTACTCTCGGCCGCGGCCGTCACCTGGCAGTTCACCCGCAAGGACCCTGAGCGGTGGGAAACGGTCACCGTCAAGGCCATCGGCATCGCGTTCTTCGCGCTGGCGGCCTACGTCTCGATCGACGCGGTGCTGGCCCTGGTCGGCCAGGAGGGCCCCGACCGCAGCCCGCTGGGTCTCGGTATCACCGCGCTGAGCCTGGTCGTCATGCCTCTGCTGGCGTGGATTGAGGTCCGCACCGGGCGGGAGCTGGGCTCCAAGAGCGTGATGGCCGACGCCAAGCAACTCATCCTGTGCATCTACCTCTCCGGTGCAGTGTTCATCGGCCTCGTCCTCGACAGCCTGTTCGGCTGGTGGTGGGCTGACTCGGTCGCGGCGCTGGTCGTGGCGGTGCTCGCGGTGCGCGAGGGCCTGGAGGCCTGGCGCGGCGACGTCGAGTCGCCGTTCGAAGTGCTAGAGGACCTCGAAGACGACTGACCCGTCACCCGACGTTGAAGAGCCAGTGCTGCAACCCAGACATGCGCTACGAAAACCCGCTCTACATGGCTGAACTTGCCGCCATGGCCGATCTCATTGCGGTGGGTCGACTGCAGCTGGGCGTGGACTTCAACCTGAAGATGCTTGAGACAATCGTGAAGGAGATTAAGCCCGCGCTGACCACCAAGTAAAGGTCCTGAGGTGAAGATCCTGGGGTAAAGGTCCTGGGGTAAAGACCCCGTGCCAAGCTGTTTCCTGCGCTCTGTAATGCGCTGAGATGCTTGTTTCCATACAGCTTGAGCCACGCATACAGCGATGCCCCGGCAGGCACCCGCAAGGGTTCCGCCGGGGCATTACTATGCTCACATTCTTAGAAATCCTTCTATCTAGAAGTCCCTCTGTCTAAAAATCTTTCGTCTTTTCCCAAGGCTCAATAGCGCCCGGAACCACCTCAAACAGCGGATGCGCACACGCCGCCAGCTCGCCGCGTGCCGCCAGCCGCTCGTTCAACCGGTGCTCCCACTCGGGGTCGCGCCCCGCCACCTTGTGCTGTAGAAAGGCGAGCTCGTACTCCAGCTGACCCAAAGGAACGGGAATACGCGCAACCGAAGCGTACGGGTTTTCTGCCTTGCCAGTGCAGTTTTTATCGGTGCCGTTTTTGCCTGAACTATTTTTGCCCGTGCTATTTTCGCCCGCGCCAATCAGTGCACGGTTGAACGAGTAGCCGCGGGCATCCGCCTCATCCGCCAGCCCGGACAGGTAGGCGGCAACCGCCTCCAACGGCTGCGGATGCGCACGAAAACGAATCAGCTGCGGATGATTCGTATACCCGCGCGTCAGACCCCGCAGCACCTTCTGCGCTAACAGAGTTTCGCGCCAGCAGGCGACCAGGGCGCGGCGATCAAGCAGGGAAGGGTGAAGGGACCAAATACGCACCCTTAACTCTGCTCTTCAGCAGTGTTTTCGCCAGCCGATTCTGCGCCCGCGTGCTCGTCGCTAAAGTGCAGGAAGCTCTTGAGCACCAGCTCGCGCACCGCATGCAGCAGAGTGTCGCGCGGATGCTGCTCCTGCGTACCGCGTGCCGCGGCGGCAGTCTCGTCGTATTCGGGCCAGGACAGCAGCATGGCAAGAGCCGCCACAATCTGACCCACGGCAAGCTCACCATCGCTCGCCGACGCAAAGCCCGCCGTCTCGGTGGAGAGCAGCTGGGTGCGGCACAAACCCGAACCGGCACGCAACAAAATGACGCTGGGATGCTCGGCGCCGGGGCGGCCGTGGCGTTCCTCGGTGACGTCCTCGGCGACCTCCAGGTGCGCGGTAAGGAGCGCCTCATCGTCCATGGCGGCGAGGCGGTCGTAGCGGCGCACCGATTCGGTGAGGGCACGAGCGATGGGCTGCTGAATCGGGTAGGTAATCCCCTCAAAACGCAGCAGGGGCTCGGTCACGCCTGCCGCGGTGGATTCGCTCGGGCGGCGCAGCCAAATCATGCCGAAACCAATAGAATGAACGTTCCGGGAAGCGAAGTCGTTCAGGTACGCCACGTAGGTCTGTTCGTAGTGGCTACGGTCGCGGTTCTCGCTCGCATCCTTCAACCAGGTCTCGGCGTAGGAGGCGGGGCTCAGCGCCTCACGCTGAATAAACCACGCCTCCGCGCCGCCGTCGGCAACCCAGGCGCGCGGGCGCTCATCCCACGGGCGCGGTGCTTCCGGGTCCGCCGAATCGCGAATAATTTCCCAGTTGCCCAGCATCTGCGCGCGGCCACCGGGCACCAGCACCGACGGCAGCTGACGCACCATCGTGCTCACAATTTCGTCACCGGGCAGGCCGCCGTCGCGGTAGGTGAACTGTTCCTCGGCGCTCTCACCGGCAACGCGCGGGGTAATCACGAACGGCGGGTTCGACACCACCAGGTCGAAAAGCTCACCGGCGACCGGCTCCAGCAGGGAACCCTCACGCAGGCTCACGCGCGCCTGTGGGTTCTGCGGATTAATGTTGAGCGCCTGCGCGTTCAGCAGCAGGTTAAAACGGGTGAACGCCAGGGCACGCTCCGAAATGTCGGTGGCGGTCACGTGCTCAGCGTGGGCGAGCAGGTGGAAGGTCTGAATACCGCAGCCGGTGCCTACATCCAGGGCACGCTTGACGGGGGTGCGCTCGGTAATCTGCGCCAGAGTCAGGGAGGCGTGACCAATGCCGAGCACGTGATCCTTACGGAGCACTCCGGGGCGCTGATGCGCACCCAGGTCGGCGGCAACAAAGATTTCGGTGCCGTCATCGGCGGCGTGAGGGCGCAAATCAACGCTCGCGGACCAGTGGGCAGAATCCGCAGCGTCGCGCTCAATCAGCGCGGCATTCTCAAAATCAACCAGGGTATCGCCGAAAACCTCGGCTGCCTCAGCCCCGGTGAGCGGGCGGGCCAGCAGGAAAAACGCCAGCAGACGCGCCAGGTTCTTCTCACCCGCGCTGTAACCGCCGCGCAGAATATGCTCCACACGCCACAGGCCCGGAACCACCTGGTCACGAGCCAGCGCCTCAGCCGCCTCAACACCGAGCAGTTCCTGCACAGCGTCATAGCTGTAGTTCAACGCCAACAGGCGTTCACGGATGCGGGTCAGGCGGGCGTAATCATCGCTGCGGGGAGCATCCGCAACGGCGGCGTACTCGGGAGCGAAAGAGGCGGCAGAAATAGTCATGCACACCATTCTACGCACCCGCCGCATCTGCCCGGGCGCGCCCACCGCCTACAGGTGGTAGCGCAATGACACAGCCCCGACCCACCCACTGACCAAAACCGTCATCTGCGCAAGAGCGCCCACCCCATCGCATACACTGAAACCATGAGTAACCTGTACCCCGATGAAAGTATCAGTGTCGACAAGTGCTGGGAGCGTCTGCACGCAAACACTCTCGGCCGCCTCATCCTCACTGACGGACAGCACGTCGATGTGCTGCCCGTGCTCTACGCCGTCGCCAGCCAAGACGACAAGCAGGAAATCTACATCCGCACCACCCGCGGCAACAAGTTCTCCTCCGTGGTGGTCAGCCGCCGCGTCGCCTTCGAAATCGACGAAACCCTCGAAGACGGCATCCGCTCCGTCATCGTGGTCGGTATCGCCCACTGGCTGCCGCCGGAAATGACCCCGCAGATTGTGCGCACTTTCGACCTGCCCGACTCCGAAACCCACGAAATGCAGTGGGTGCGCATTGTGCCGCAGACCGTGTACGGCCGCGAATACCCGCTGCTGCCCGCATACCTGGACGGCACCCACCCCGACTCTGACACCCTCACCAGCTAGAAACGCAGGTGAGCGGGTGCGCGGTGCGCCCCAGCACCCGTCCCCATGTACCTCGTGCACACACCACCGCTCCGGTACCGTATGATGTACCGAGTACCCTGCGCACTCGTGCAAGCTCAACACGCCCGGTCCACATCAACCAGAACCGGGCCAGCTCGCCCGGTGCCGGGCCACCGCGCGCTCGCCGCATGAAACGCACCGAGCGCACCACATCAACCCAACATAAACTACACCCCCACCGATCACCTCACCCGCGTACAACCACACCCCGCCGGCGCCCACAAGCGCCAGCGTAGGTTATGGTTGAATACGTAGCTTTTCAACACACAGATAGAGGAGTGCCGTGCCCGCTCAGGCAAAGACCGGAAAAGCCCTGCTGATTGTGGAGTCTCCCTCCAAGGTCAAAACCATTAGCAGCTACCTCGGCGAGGACTACCTCGTCGACTCGTCCATGGGCCATATCCGCGACCTTCCGCAGCCCTCCGAACTGCCCGAAAACCTCAAAAAGAGCCCCGTCGGCAAGTTCGCTGTCAACGTTGAAGAGAACTTCGAACCCTACTACGTGGTCAACCCCGACAAAAAGAAAAAGGTCGCCGAACTCAAGCGCAAGCTCAAAGAAGTAGACGCGCTCTACCTGGCAACCGATGGTGACCGCGAAGGTGAAGCCATCGCATGGCACCTGAAGGAAGTCCTCAAGCCCAAGGTACCCGTCTACCGCATGACCTTCCCCGAAATCACCCGGGAAGCCATTCAGCGTGCCTTCGGCGAACTGCGCGACATCGACCTGCACCTGGTCGACGCGCAGGAAACCCGCCGCATCCTCGACCGCATCTACGGTTACGAAATCTCCCCCGTACTCTGGCGCAAGGTCGGCCGCGGCCTCTCCGCAGGCCGCGTGCAGTCCGTCGCAACCCGCCTCGTGGTTGAGCGCGAACGCGAACGCATGGCATTCGTTGCCGCCAACTACTGGGACCTGACCGGACGCTTCCTGACCGCAGCCTCCGAGGGCTTTGACGCCAAGCTGGTCGCCGTAGACGGTCAGCGGATCGCCACCGGCAAGGACTTCGCAGACAACGGCACCCTCAACACCTCCAAGGTCACCCACCTGAACGAGGAAGCCGCCCGCGCGCTCGCCGCATCCCTGCAGTCCGCCGCGTTCTCGGTGCGCTCCGTTGAGACCAAGCCGTACAAGCGCCGCCCTGCAGCGCCGTTCACCACCTCCACCCTGCAGCAGGAAGCCGCACGTAAGCTGCGTTTCTCCTCCCGCGTGACCATGCAGGTGGCGCAGCGCCTCTACGAAAACGGTTACATCACCTACATGCGTACCGACTCGGTGGCACTGAGTGAGCAGGCAATCTCCGCCGCACGCCGCCAGGCATCTGAGCTGTACGGCGCAGAATTCGTGCCCTCCGCACCGCGCGTGTACACCTCCAAGAGCAAGAACGCACAGGAAGCCCACGAAGCAATCCGCCCCGCGGGCGACACCTTCCGCACCCCGGACGCTGTGCGCGGTGCCCTGTCCAACGACGAATTCCGCCTCTACGAACTGATTTGGAAGCGTACCGTCGCCTCCCAGATGGCTGACGCGACCGGTTCCACCGCCTCCGTGCGCCTGGGCGCCGTGGCCTCCAACGGTCAGGACGCCGAGTTCGCCGCATCCGGTACCGTCATCACCTTCCGCGGCTTCCTCGCCGCATACGAGGAAGGCGTTGACGCATCCCGTGTGGCCGAGCGTGAGGCGAAGGATGCCGAGAAGCGCCTGCCGAACCTGACCGCCGGCGAGGCTCTGACCGCAGAGGCGATTGAACCCGCCGGCCACGAGACCCTGCCGCCCCCGCGCTACACCGAAGCGTCCCTCGTGAAGACCCTGGACGAGCTGGGCATTGGCCGCCCGTCCACCTACGCGGCGGTTATTTCGACCATCATGGACCGCGGATACGTGAACGTTCGTTCTGGTTCACTGATCCCGTCCTGGATTGCGTTCTCCGTGGTGCGCCTGCTCGAATCCAGCTTCGGTCCCTACGTGAACTACGAGTTCACCGCGCAGATGGAAGAAGACCTCGACCGCATCGCACGTGGCGAAGAATCCCGCGTCGAATGGCTGGGCGAGTTCTACTTCGGCGGCGGCTCCAAGCGCGGCCTGAAGCCCATCGTGGACAACCTCGGCGAGATTGACGCCCGCAGCATCAACTCCATCCCGATCGCGGACGGCATTGTGCTGCGCGTGGGCAAGTTCGGTCCCTACCTGGAGGCCGAAGGCACCCTCGACACCGAGACCGGCGAACTGACCGAACCGATTCGCGCGAACGTACCCGCCGACCTGGCACCGGACGAACTGACCGAAGCGAAGGCACGCGAACTGCTCGAACAGGGCAAGTCCGACGGCCGCGTGCTCGGCGTGGACCCCGTCTCCGGCAACCAGATTGTGGCACGCGACGGCCGCTACGGACCCTACGTCACCGAAGTTATCGAAGAGATGACCGAGGAGCAGATTCAGGCGTACCTGGACGCGCAGCCGACCGAATACTACAAGAACGGCAAGCCCAAGCCGAAGAAGAAGCCGAAGCCCGCCAAGCCGCGCACCGCGTCCCTGTTCAAGTCCATGGACCTGGCAACCGTGACCCTGGAGCAGGCACTGCAGCTGATGAGCCTGCCGCGCGTGCTCGGTACCGACGCTGAGGGCGTGGAGATTACCGTGCAGAACGGCCGCTTTGGCCCGTACCTGAAGAAGGGCACGGACTCCCGCTCGATTGGCAGCGAGGAAGAGATTTTCACGATTACGCTGGAGCAGGCTCTGGAGATTTACTCCCAGCCGAAGCAGCGCGGTCGTGCGGCGGCTAAGCCTCCGCTGGCTGAGCTGGGCGTGGACCCGGTCAGTGAGAAGAAGATTGTGGTGAAGGACGGCCGCTTTGGCCCGTACATCACCGACGGTATTACGAACATTACGGTTCCGCGTGCGGAGTCGATTGAGTCGCTGACCCATGAGCGCGCGGTGCAGCTGCTTGCTGACAAGCGCGCGAAGGGCCCGGTCAAGCGTAAGACTGCCGCGAAGAAGACTACTACCGCTAAGAAGACTACGGCTAAGAAGACGACCGCAAAGTCTACTACCGCGAAGAAGGCGACCACTCGTAAGACCGCGGCGAAGAAGACCGTCGAGTAGCTCTTCTACCTGAAGGCGCAGGATGCGTCCCGAACCCCTTAGCGGGGTGGGGTGCCTCCTGCGCCTTTTGCGTGCTCGGGGAATGGATGCCCGAGGAACGCGTACCCGGCGTGTTCGGCGCATTTTTATGCTCGCGCTGTGTTTCTTAGGCTCGCGCTGTGCTGATGCTGGGCATCCGCCCGGATTGTTTGCGGAGTGAGCCGCGCCTCTGACAGACTGGAAGAGGCGCCGCACCTGCGGTACCGCACACAGATAATATCCCGCCGCGCGGCGGGGGAGGGGAGCGCATCGTGCGCCTGGGAGTTCTGGATGTCGGGTCGAATACGGTCCACCTGCTACTGATTGACGGCAGCCCCGGGGCGCGCCCCGAACCGTACGCGTCGCATAAGATTCCGCTGCAGCTCGTGCAGTACCTCGACGCTGAGGGCAATATCTCGCAGGAGGGCGCGGACGCGCTGACCCGCTTCGTGACTAGCGCCCGCGACTTCGCTATCGAGAATGAGGCGGAGGACCTGCTGGCGTTCTCAACGAGCGCTATCCGTGAGGCGGGTAATGGTGCGGCGGTGCTGCATCAGGTGCGTGAGCAGACCGGCGTGAGCCTGAACGGTATTTCGGGTGATCAGGAGGCGGCGATTACGTACTTTGCGGTGCGCCGCTGGCAGGGTTGGGGTGCGGGCCGCATCCTTGATTTTGATATTGGTGGCGGCTCGTTTGAGTTTTCGACGGGTACGAACGCGCTACCGGATGCGGCGATGAGTGTGCCGTTGGGTGCGGGTCGTTTGACGCGTGAGTTTTTTGATGAGCAGCCGCCGAGCCCGAAGCAGGTGAAGCGTCTGCGTAAGTATGTGCGTGAGCAGATCGCCCCGGTGGCGGAGAATTTGCTGCGTTATGGTGCGCCGGATATGACGGTGGGTACGTCGAAGACGTTCCGTTCGTTGGCGCGTATTTGCGGTGCGGCGCCGTATTCGGCGGGCCCACACGTGAAGCGTGAGATGCACCTGCAGGATTTGCGCCTGTGGACTCGCCGTATGGAGGCGATGACGGTGTCTGAGCGCGGCGATTTGCCGGGTGTTTCGAAGGCGCGTGCGGAGCAGATGCTGGCGGGTGCTATCGCAGCGGAGGCGGCGATGGAGGCGTTCGGGGTTGAGACGATGCGCGTGTGCCCGTGGGCGCTGCGTGAGGGCCTGATCCTGAAGCGTATTGAGCACCTGGCGGAGGGTACGGGTACTCCGGTCAACCCGAAGACTCTCCTGGGTGCGTAACCGGTGCGTGACGTGGCCGAATAGCCGCAGCTGAACCCCGCAGGCTGGTGTGTAATGGGCACCGGCCTGCGGGGTCACCGCTTATAACGTGTATATCCCGCCGACAAAGACGTAGGAAAGGAACAATCACCGATGAAAATCCAAGAAGTTATTGACGAAGTCAACAGCACCTGGGGCGAAGAACACGAAGAAAAGAAGAGAAAGATATTTAGAGAAAATATTTTTAAAAAGCCAATATTTGCTTTTTGTGGCATATCAATAATGTATCTTTCGCCGTTATTATTGGTTTTTCCATTCTTGGTTATATATCCGGATAAGAGTTCCAATTTACCCATTTGGTTGGTGGGATTTATATTTAATATTCCCTATTATTTATTTGACCTAAGGTCTGGAGTTATTGCATCTATTGCCAGCTTGCTCTTAAGTTTATATGTTAGTGTTGGGAAATATGCTGATACTGTAGATGGGATTCGTGGAGAAGCTCGCCGAGCCGCTTATCGACAATTTGCCGAATTGGTTGCTTATGTAATTTTTACTATATTTATTATCAATTTTTGGCATGGTCTTTTTGTTGGGTTCTTGAGTAGAAAAGTAGGGTGGGGTAAAAATATTGTCCCAGGCGATGTGAATATTGAGCGATATGCGGACATCCCTCTGTGGATTTTGATATTTTTTGCATGGTTTACTCTAGCTTCATGTCTTATGTTAGTGTACAGTGAAAAAGATATTTTAATTAAGAATGCTTTCGTTTTAAGTAGGGTAAAAAATGTGGAAGAATCTAAAGAAATCTTGTTCGCCTCAGAGTATAATATTGCCCGGTATTTGTATGATAAGACTCAAGTTAAATCATTTGTGGCAGAAGAGGCTGGGGTAGGTAACTTAGGTGGAGTCTCCAAAGTCAATGGAGCAGTTCAGTCTGAATATGGCACTATATTCTATTTAAATAGGGGATCTATTGGTTTTGGAATTAAAACAGATACTTGGTCTTTTGTTGCCAACGTAGAATTTTTGAGACTTGTTGTGCTCTGGCTTATCTTGGCGCTCTTCTCGACTGCTTTGCCAGCCAGAGAGGGGATTCTGTTTTTTGTTCTTGCTAGTTTGCTTTTCGGTGCATGCTTCTTTGTGTATATGCAGTGTAATATAAACTTATTTTCCGAAATTTACAAATTTAATATTTTGGGGACTAAAAGAGGGGTTTATAGACTATTTAAGTATTTGGAGTTTTACTGGCAAAGGATATTTAATCTTGTGCTTGTTTGGGTAGTAGTCTCCCTGCTTATGGTTAGATTGTTAACTATTTTCCTCCGTGAAGTATCTGACTTCATTGAAGGATTTAATATTTCTTTTGAGGCTTCAATTAATTTGTTGGTTGCGTTATTCCTTGTTATTTCTGTTCTTATGGCTTGGTTGCTGGAAAGTGTAGTCAGGAGTGCGATTAAATCGAGAGTTGAGGAGCATTCTCTGGAGGCAATCTCTAGAATTTTTGCAGGTGATTTCGATATTAAATTTAATAAGAGTGGGGTTAATTATATTATTGTGGCATATATCTATTGTTCAATGAAGAATATTAATAAAATATATTCTGAATATAAGCTAGGTATTGATGAGTAATCTTTGTGTGAGTGGCTAGAAGGGGGTCTGGTATTTCAATAAAAGTTCAGTGACTTTAATGGAGATAGATGTGATATTGCGTAGGTACTGTCTGTTTTTATGTATGTGCGCCTCTGAAAACACCTGGAACTTCTTGTATTGAGAGCGGACCATGGTTTAGTGTCTTCAACCATGGCTTTTAACTACGACCAAAGACACTAACCTATGGCACAAATCCGTAACCCATGACCGAATCTCCGGCTGCGCCAGGTAGGCGAGAGCCGGTTATGGGTTATGACTTAGCCTTTTCGTCGATAGGTTAGTGTCTTCACTGCGGGTTAAAGACCCATGGTGAAGACACTAACCTATCGAAAACCTCTGTCTAAAAGGCAGAGTGGCCCCGAATACCACCGCATCCGGGGCTGTCCCTTTCTTTTTTGTTGTTTTGATGAATTCTCTATTGCCATTTTGATATAATCACAGAGGGCGTAATTAGCAGAGAGAACAGGCGGAGTATACTAAAACATGGCAGAATTTTTTATATTAAAATTTAGTGAAGTAACAAGAGAAGTGACTCTACGAGAGGCTATTGGAGGTATCGATGAGTTTTCTAAACTATAACAAAGATGAAAAGTTAGAATTTAACTATAAGAGGGCATGCGGCCTGTGGCTAATTGTGGTGGCAGTAGTTATAGCAATAGCTACCTTGGTCGGAGGAAAGCAAATAATAAACATGCAAGTATTCAGCATTGGCTACGTTATTAGCTTTTTCTCGATCAACATGAATAAAAAAGTGCTGAATAGACTATCCGATGGTCCTTCAAGTGAATTTCAAAATAAAGTATCCTCGTATGCTGTTGTTTTACTATTTGTCTTAATGGTTTTGCTGGGTGGCCCATTCTTTGCAACTGAAAATTGGAGATTGATTTGGCTAGGGGCACTGATGGCAACCGCACTGCATTTCTTCCCTTATTATTTTGTGCATGGAAAGTCAATGATATACCTGGGTCTTATCTGTGCCATTAATGTTTTCGCAGGATATGTTTGTGTCGACGTTCCACTAGAGGTAATTGCATATATTGATGCGGCAATTAAGCTCATCTTCGGAATCTATCTGCTATTCCTTTCAAAGCCGTCAAAGCAAATATAAGGCGCAGTTTGTCGATGTGCTAAAAAGCGGCCCCGGACGCACACACGCATCCGGGGCCGCCTGCTAGGAAAGGAACAATCACCGATGACGAACCAACTACTGTTAGCACAGGTGCTAGCTGAGGGGACCGAATCTACGCAGAGTCTTACCGCTATACCCTGGACAACAATAGTATCTTCTGCAATTGGTCTTCTTGGCTCAATTCTTGTCGCGTGGTGGAGCGGTCGAAAGATTGACAAGCAAATGGAGCTGTCGAAACAGGCTACTCCACCGGAGCTAACTCGTTATAAGACATGGGTTGAAGTATCTGAAAAATATAAAGAGCTCATGGAATTTGAGAGAGCTAATAGTTTTGAAGACACTGAAAAGGAGTATCAAGAAATTAGAGCATCCCGAAAAGCTGCCCTTGATCGTGCTGTTTGGGAACGGAGGGTGCTTTCTTCGTGCTCGGATATAGTTGCTCAGAGGAGACTCTTGGAACTTCCGGAAGGGTATATTTTTACTGAAAACGTAAACTCTATCCAAGCAATTCCCTCCTTTGACTCTAAAATATCTATCATCTTCCATTTTATCTCGTATATTATTTCGATTATTTTTTCAGCCGTATTCATCATTTTCCTTGCGAAATATTTTGTAATATTTTCAGGGCATGCTTTAAATGCTGAAATAGATTATCTCCAGGCATTTCTTTTTATTGTTTTTGGTTTTCTGCTCTTTTTTATGAGTATGATGGCTGTCCGTCTTTTATATATTGTATTGGATGGTTTTATCGATGCCCTGAGGGGTGTGAAAATCGCAGAACATGAGTATATTAAAATCGTTCAGATATATGCGAGGGAGGAAGTTTTTGCAGAGGTAATTAAAGTGGCATCAAAAACGTATAAAAACGCTTCAAGGGTAAGGTATTCATTCCTTGATGAAAAGTATTCGGATATGATTAATCTTCCTGCTGTGTGGCGCTCTGGCGTTTGGTATTCAGGTATCTCAAAGTTTTTAGGATTTATGGCACCTTATTTTGTTCTAGAAAAGTTTAATAAGAGTGAAAAGCCCTACGGTTCTTATTTAGAGGGGGCATTTGAAATTGATGCTAAGAACCCTGTAGATGAAGAATCGCTTGCTCAGGATAGAGCAGTTTCAGATAAGAAAGACAAGAACTGATTTGCTCTAGATAACCTCTGACTCCCCGAGGGCAAACATTGAGAAGCCACATGTGTTTCGAACAGCCACATCATAAGTGGCTTCTGGAAACACATGTGGCTTCTCGCTATGGGGCTGTAACCCATGCAGAAATTGCGCCATGGTTTAGCGTCTTCTGCCATGGTTTTTAGCTACGACCAAAGACACTAACCTATGGCACAAATCCGGAACTCATGACCGAATCTCCACCCAGCCCGAGTAGTCCAAACAAAGCAACGCGGCCCCGGACGCTTACATGTCCGGGGCCGCCTGCTGCGGTTATTTATATGTTGGGTTAGAAACTGGTTTACATGTCGGGCCAGTCGCGGTGCAGCGAATACTCAGTATCCCCATCACCGTTATCATTCAGATGCCAACGCTGACCGGTACGAATATCAGCCTTGCGCAGGCGCGGATTCGGGTTGTCCGGCTTGCCCATGGTCGGATCGTTCTTGCAGCCCCAGCGAGTGTCGTCGTAGCTGCAGTCACCTGCCACACGGCCCACATCAACCCACCACACACGAATCAGCAACGGTTCAGCAGTGTCCTTCTTAACGACAGTACGCATAGCCTGCCACGGACCACCATTGACGCGGTACCGGCCAGCATAAGAAACCGTTGCGTAGGCGTGGAAGTTGCCAGAGCGTTCATACACATAACTGGTTGCGGTCGGTCGTGCTTTCGAGCCTGACTTCGGGTAGATGGGCTCGCCGATAGTGTAAGACGTGCTTTCGTCACCGTTGCCGTATTGGACGGTCATCTGTACCGGATAAGATTCGATTTCAACGTGACCAGCTGAGAGTTCGCCTTCCCAATAAGCGGTGGGAGCTTCAGCGTAGAAATTGACGTTGTCGCCCTTGTAGATATTCGGGTCGCCTTTAGCTCTGCCGGTGCCGTTACCGGAGTTATAGGACTGCTTTAGGATAGGCGGTCGGATATCGGTGTTGGCGAATTTGTCTTCAATTTCTTGAAGCATTTCAGCAGGGTTTGGCTTGCGAGGTTCTCCGGGGTTATTGGCGGTTAGGGTGCGGGTTTCTACTGGGTTGCAGTAGGTTCCGATGCCGGAGGTATTGTAGTAGCCGGTGTAGTCGTTGCCGTCGTCAGGCATCATCCAGGTGCGGAAATACTGTCCTGGTTGACCGTCAGCGGTGACGCAGGAGTCTTTATCAGTGGTTGAAGCGTAATATTGACCGCCCATGCCATCATTTGCAAGATAATGCGTCTCCTCAAATTTTTGCTGTTGCTGTTGTTTTGCAGTCCTAAGATCATCTTGGGCAGACTCATGATTAGGATAAGCATTTGTCTGAGCTATATCATCTACGTCATCATATGAAGAGGGAACGCTATATGGTGCTTTTACATCGGAAATACTGTGATTGTTGTTATCTGAGGTATCCTCTAAAGCGTAAATTAGATGTGAAGCAGGGCCAATAAACCCTATAATACATGTCGCGCAAAATAGGGATAGTTGTTTTTTGTGCATTATTTAATAACTCCTTGTTCGCGGAGCTGCTTATTGGAAACGTAACCAGACAGATACCAATACCCATCCTTATAGCGATAACGCATCATGAAAACTTCGTTATTATCATGCTTTGTATTGGAATGCTCCGTCCTGCTTCCATCAGGATTGACATAGATGGCATAGGTCCAAAGGCGCCTAGTAAGAACCCAATACTCTTTTGCTTTATCGTCGTAATTGAGGGTACTCTCTGCTTGAAAATCTGAGGTTCCCGCAATAACCCAGCCGCCGCGCTGATAAAGGCCCTCGATATCCTTGAGGAACTTAATATCCTTCTCGTAGGTATCCAGCATATAGGGCCATACATACTGCATATCACCGGTCTGAATACCGTAGTTACGGGCTCTGACCCAATCGGTCATCATCTCACGGAGACCAGCGAAGGTTTCGGGGTACTGTTGCGGCTTAGCCTTGGGGAGCGGGACGTTCTGAGCCATACCGTATTCATCAGCTTCACGGTATTCGCCGTCAGGTGCCTTCGAGCCGCCAGAGTAGCCGCGGGTAATGACCGGGCTTGGGGTTGCCGAAACTGAAGTAGATTCAGATGCCACTGCAGATGCCGAAGTCGTTTCAGTCGGGGCAGCAGATGCAGTAGCTGCCGCCTCGTTATTTGCCTGCTGACCACACGCCGCAAGCAGGGCGCCAAGGCCTACAAGTGCGCAGCTGCCCAACAGGGTACGGCGGTTGAGAATGGTCGAATCCATAGAAGATACGCTCCTATCGTCGGTGACGGTGTGATATATGTGCATGTCGGGCCGTTATTCACAGGTTGCGTTGACTGCCGGAAGAAAAACAGCCCCGTAGCGCGCCCAACAAGCGCATCAATGCGCCGTGGAACACTACAGTTACCACCCTACCGCATGTTTGCCGTCGTTTGCATTCTTTTGGTAGCTACGGTGATGAATCATCACTATTCGGATATTTCATTGCTTTATGCATTAAATATCTCTGAGCCCGTGGAGGTGCCGCCTCCACAGAATTTGTGCCATGGTTTAGCGTCTTTGACCATGGCTTTTAACTACGACCAAAGACGCTAACCTATGGCACAAATCCGTAACCCATGACCGAATCTCCGGCTACGCCAGGTAGGTGAGAGCCGGTTATGGGCTATGACTTAGCTTTTTCGTCGATAGGTTAGTGTCTTCACTGCGGGTTAAAGACCCATGGTGAAGGCGCTAACCTATCGAAAACCTCGGTCTAAAAAGCGGGCGGCCCCGGACGTACACGTATCCGGGGCCACCCGCTATCCGTCAGAACCTATTTCTTAGCGCCGAACGCCCGCGTCCACGCCCAGCGCGTCAGCACCGCCGTACCCACCGCAACCGCCATCGGCAGCCACGCACTCGCACCCTGACCCGTAAAACCAATCAACAACGTCAACGCAGACAACGGCGCATTCATCGACACACCCAAAAACGCCGCCGTACCCGTCAACGCCGCCGCATACAACACCATCGACGCACCACCCGGCACCCCACCCAAACCCGGGAACGCCCACAGCACCAGCGCCGCCACACAAAATGCGGCCGCCGCACCCAACGCCAAACCCGGCGTCAACGTACCGCCATACGAACCCGAACGCAGACTCAGCAGCACCACGGCAGCCTTCGCAACAGCCAACGCCAACACATACACTGCCGCCGCCGCGGTCAAACCGCCCGCCGCCGCATCCAACGACACATTAAACGTGTGCTGAGTCAGCAGACGACCATTACCCAGAATCTCCGGAAGCCACAGCGAAACCACCGCGACCAGCGCAAACGACAAAGGAATACGCCACAAAAGAGAACGATCCTTCGCCTTAATCTTCTCCGCACGCTGCGACAACGCCCTAAAACCCAACGCCAGCGGAGTCAACACCACACCCGTTAGCGCCGCCACCGTCAGCGTCGTTGCATCCAACGGAAGCTGCGGCACCGGGTACGTCGGCTCATTTACAATCACCAGATTCGCCGTGATTGTCGCCGTCCACACCGTCACCGCACCCACATACAGCGACCACAAGCTCAGACCCGCAGCCATCGCCTCCACAAGGTACACCACGCCACCAATCGGCACCTGATACACCGCCGCCAAACCGGACGCCGCACCCGCCGCCACCAGCAGGCGACGCTCACGATCACCCAGCAGCAGCGAACCATCCGGGCGGGTACCACCCACACGCTCCAGAAAACGCGCGCACCGACCCGCAGCCAGCGCACCCAGCTCACGCGGCGCGACCTCCTTACCCACCGGGGAACCCGCACCCACCGCAACAATCTGAATCACCGAATGCGAAATCTGCCGCCACAGCGACGGCGCACGATCCTCCTCGGTAGCACCCGCAATCTGCGACTTCACGCCGACCACACGCCGACCGGCCGACTGCAGGTAATACCAAACCAGCGCCACAAACGGACCCAACGCCGCCAGCACCAGGGCACGACGCGCCGGGTCAGCGCCGTCAGTGACCATCGGGTGATGTCCCTCAGCCTGACCGAAAGTTAGCTCCTGCATAAAATCCAGAACATAATGCAGAACAATCGCACCCAGGCCGCTGAACACGCCCGTGACCAGCGCGGCAAGGGTCAGCCCCAGCAGGAAGCGAAACGAAAAAGAGCGGGAACCCGCAGGATCCTGCGGGCTATTCGAGGAGGAAGCTGTACTGGAAGACATAGAAAAATAAGGGGTGTCGTGTGTTGGTTGGGCGCTTCATACCCGGCACAAACTGCTGCGGCTGAAGTTGTTTTTATTCTACGCCCGCGCTTTTGCGCCTCATGGGCGGGCCATAAGGTGAGAAGCTGGGGGTGGCACATGGCGGGGCACGCAGAGTGAATCCGCCGCACAGAAAAAGCACCAGAAACACGAGCCAGGTCACATGCCCGTATCCGTACCCGCTATGCTGGAAGGGTACGCCTCCGCGCGCCCGCCGCACACTGTGCAAAGTAGCCGCCGGGCGCAGGCACCCCATTAGGAAGGATCAACGATGACCGCAACTATTGCTTTTCTCGGCACCGGCTCCATGAACGGCTCCATCGCCGCAGGTCTGCTCGCTGCAGGCCACGACCCCGCCCACATCCGCGCCACCGTGCGTAGCGAAGAATCTCGCGTCGCTCTCGCCCAGCGCCTCGGCGACAAGGTCGAAATCATCACCACCGGCGGCGAAGCCGACGGCAACCACAAGGCAACCGCCCACGCAGACGTCGTGCTGCTCGGCGTGAAGCCCTACGGCATCGTCGAGCTCGCCCGCGATATTGCACCCGCCCTCGCCCCGAACGCCGTCGTGGTGTCCGTTGCTGCCGGCGTGACCCTCGAAACCCTCGCTGAGTGCCTTCCTGCAGGTCAGCCCATTGTTCGCTGCATGCCGAACACCCCCTCCTCCGTGGGCAAGGGCGTGCTCGCCATCTCCACCACCGACACCGTGAAGGACGAGCAGAAGAAGCTCGTCGAAGAGGTCCTGGGTACCGTCGGTCTGGTCGTTGAGGTCCGCGAGGACCAGATGGATGCGGTCACCGCCGTCTCCGGTTCCGGCCCGGCATACGCGTTCCTGCTTGCGGAGGCGATGGCAACCGCCGGCGAGAAGCTCGGCCTGGATGCAGACACCGCCCTCAAGCTTGCCAGCGCAACCGTTGCCGGTGCGGGCTTCCTGCTCGACACCAACCCGGATGCGCCCGCCCTGCGCCGCGCCGTGACCAGCCCGAACGGCACCACCGAGCGTGCGCTGAACACCTTCGTGGAGGGTGGCCTCTTCCAGCTGACCGAGGACGCGATGCGCGCCTGCGCAGCCCGTTCGGCGGAAATGAGCCAGCTGTACACCGCTGACGAGGACTAACCAGCGGGAATTAACCAGCAAGGACTAATACCGTCCGGTAGCATCCCTCTGACTAGGTGAAACTACAGAAAAACAGCCTCCTCCCGGCAGAACGGGAAGAGGCTGTTTTCTATTTAACGCTTATGTTCAAACGCGGGCCGCTCAGTGCGGGCTCCTCAAAACCAGCGGAGCTGGGGAAGACAACCGCCGCAGCGAGGAAAAGTGCTTTTAGGGTCGCGCCGCAAAACGCTCAATCAGGTCCACCTGACCGGACACAATCAGAATGTCACGCGAGTGAATGCGGGTGGTCGCATCCGCGTAGGTGAAGTCCTCACCGGGGGACTTAATACCAACCACAGACACGCCGTACTTGGAACGGATATCCGACTCTGCGAGGGTGAAGCCGTGGGTTTCCTTCGGCGGGCGCATCTTCGCAATCGCGAAGTCGTCATCAAACTCAATGTAGTCCAGCAGACGACCCGAGACGAGGTGCGCGGCGCGGCGGCCAGCGTCCGCCTCCGGGTAGACCACGTGGTGCGCGCCAATACGCTCCAGAATCTTGCCGTGTGCGGGGGTGATAGCCTTCGCCCAGATACGCTCCACACCAATGTCTACAAGGTTCGCGGTAATCAGCACGGACGCCTCCACGGAGGTGCCCACACCCACCACGGCGGAACCGAACTCGTCCGCACCCAACTGGTGCAGGGTGTCGATATCGGTCGCATCGGCGGAGACCACGTGGGTCAGCACGCCGGACCACTTCTGCACCAGCTCGGGGTCCTTCTCGATGGCGAGAACCTCCTTATTCTGCAGGCGCAACTGGGCAGCCACAGCCGAACCGAAGCGTCCCAGGCCGATGACGAGGACGGGGGCGTTATGTGCACTAGCCAATGGTGGGCCTTTCTTCGGGGAACTTGTAGAGGCGGCGGCGTGAACGCATTGCCAGGCCGGTTGCGGCGGTTGTAGTACCCACACGACCAATGAGCATGAGCACACTGAGCACGTACACGCCTGCCGGAGGTAGGCTGGCGGAGAGGCCGTTTGAGAGGCCGCAGGTCGCGAAGGCAGAGATGACCTCGAAGATGACTTCTTTGAGATCTGCGCCGCTAATGATGAGAATCGATGCGGTGCCAACACCTACCACGGTAGCACCCATAACGATCACAGAGATGGCAATGCGCAGAGAGGATTCGGGGATGGTGCGATTGAACGCTACGACCTTCTGGTCACCTCGCGCCTCGGCAAGAATCGACAGGGCAATCACGGCGATGGTGGTGACCTTCACGCCGCCTGCGGTCGAGCCGGAGCCGCCACCAATGAACATGAGCGTATCCGTCAGAAGCGTGGAAACGGGGGTAATGCTGCTCATATCGACCAGGTTGAAGCCGCCCGAACGCATCATGACGGACGCAAAAATAGCGTTCAGAACCTTGTCACCTGCGGAGTAATCACCGATGGTGGCGGGGTTATTCCACTCGAAAATACCCCAGAAGAACGCACCAAATCCGAAGAAGAAGAGGGTGGTCACTACAGTCAGCTTGGCGGTCAGCTGCCAGCGTGAGGGGCGGAAGGGGTTGCGCTGAATCGCAATGAACACGGGGAAACCGAGTGAACCCAGGAACACCGCGATGCAGATAGGTACGAGCAGGAAGAGGTCGTGGCCATAGGGCACGATGCCGTCCGAGTGCGGGGTGAATCCGGCGTTGTTGAACGCCGAGATGGAATAGAAAATGCCGTGCCACAGAGCCTCGTGTGGTGCTTCACCAAGCGCGAGGAAGCGCGGGGTGAGGAGCATTGCAATGAACGCTTCGATGGAGAAAGACGCGTACGCCACCGCTTTGACGATGCCGCCGACCTCGCCGAGTCGGCTGATGTTCAGGTCTTCCTGGGCGATGAGTTTGGTGCGCAGACCCATTTTGCGGCCGATAGCCAGCGCCAGCAGGGAGGTGATGGTCAGCGTGCCCAGGCCACCCACCTGGCAGGCGAGAAGAATCATTGCCTGACCGAAGGTTGACCACTGATCTGCTGTGGAGACGGTGGTCAGACCGGTCACGGTGACCGCACTGGTTGAGGTGAAGACCGCGTGGTGTAGCGCGACGCGCTGCCCGTCTGCCGAAGAAATCGGCAGCGACAGCATGATGGTAAAGAAAGTGATGACCAGGAAGAACGCCGTGATTGCGGTGCGTGACGGGGATGCAAGCACGGTCACGTCAATGAAGTCGCGGAACCGTTCGAGGGTCTGCAGGTTGAAGCCAATGGGCGCACGCTTACGCTGAGCCTCAGAGACCTCGTGGGCGTGGTCGCGCAGGGCGGGCAGACGGTCGAGATCAATACCGGGCACGCTCGTGAGGATGCTCAGGTTCTCCGCCTCGAGACGGTCGCGGCGGCTTCGGTGGACCTGCTGCTTTTGGGGTTCGGAGGTGGCACCGCTGAGGGTATCCCAGCGGCGGTTGAGCTGGCCCTGGGGGTGGTGGTGTCGGCGCCGGGTGCGGCGGAGTATGCGTCCCATGCGCCTCCTTCAGTGGGTGTCTGGGTGTTGGTGTGTTGATGTGTTGGGCGGCGGTTTGAGCCTGTGTTTAACGCCTTCTAGTGTATCGCGCCGGGTGCCCGCTGAGGGGGTTGGGGGGTCTGGTGGTTCGGGGGTAAATATGTGAGTTCGGAGAAGGCGTACGGCTGGTTTTGTGGGGTGGAGCCACGAAAACTATATATTCTGTATTGGTTATATAAGTATTGAGGGGTTTGCTGGGTCGCATATGCCTAGGATGAGATACAGGAAATCTTCATTAGATGTGATAGGCACTTCATGCTTTTCCCCCTTTCAAGGCTCCACGTTAGGTTAGTATTCAGGGGTCTTTCAGAATTTTTGAAGGTAATTTCTGTATCAGCCTCATTCTAAGCTTGAGGCGCCACTTTATATGTCATAATCGCTATATGCATTCTGATGTTTTTTCTGTCATCGCGGATCCGACTCGCCGCCGAATTGTGCGTATTCTCGCTGAGCAAACCCACACTGTGGGTGCAGTGGTTGAAAAGCTGGGCATGAGCCAGCCGACCATTTCGAAGCACCTGAAAGTACTTCGCGATGCAGACGTGGTCTCCGTGACCGTGGAGGGGCAACGTCGCCTCTACTCCCTGAACCCGGATGTATTCGCCACCGTGACCGAGTGGATTAACGAGACCGTTCAGATTGCACGTCAGTCCAGCGAAGCACACGTGCCCGTGGCACTGCCCGGTGGCGTGACTGCATCTGCCTCGGATAAGGCGACGGCTGAGCACGCAGCCGAGAAGCCGGCCGAGAAGACCTCTGAAAAGAGCGCTCCGAAGCCCGAAGTTGAAGAACCCGCTCAGAAGCTTGCGCCCGCCGCAACCGCGGAGAAGGCTGATGAGACCGGCTCTGAGACTTTCGTCGTTGAGGCGCCCACCCCCGAGGAAATCGAGCAGGCACGCATTCAGCGTGCTCGCGCCCAGTACCTGACCCCGAGCGCACGCATCTACTCGCGCCCCGCGGAGCAGGCGTCCGAAAGCGCCGCCTCCGAAGCATCTGCTGAGAAGACCACTGCTGAGCCCACCGTGCAGGAAGAAGCCGTGGACAGCACCCCGATGCGCCCCTTCACTCCCGCATCCTACGGTTACGACGCTGGGGTGACCCCCGCAGCATCTGTAACCCCCGCTCAGTCCGCTACCCCCGCGGCACCTGCTGAGGTGAAGCCCGCTGAGACCACCAAGACCACTGAGGCTAAGCCTGTCGTAGTGGAGAAGCCGGTGGTAATCGCTCAGCCTGCGGCGGCGGTGTCTTATGGTGTCGACCCCGCTGCGGTTGTGGGTGGTTCGATTCAGCCTATCGCAGTGACCCCCGAAGCTCCTGCTGCCGAGGAGCCCGCGGTGGCTGAGAAGACTGTCAACGAACAGCTTGCAGAAAAGGCTGAGGAGAAGCCCCCGGTTGAAGAAACCGTAGTTGCTGAGAAGCCTGCAGTTGAAGAATCTGCCACCGAAGAATCTGCCACCCAGAAGACCGCTGTAGAAGAGTCTGACAAGGCTGAAGGCGCGTCTGAGGCTTCCTCTGAGGAGCCCGAGTATCAGACCATGCCCGCCTACGATTCGGTGTACCGCCCCAGCGCTGAGACGACCAGCGCCGAGGCGAAGGATAACCACCGCGGTGGTCTCTTCGGCTTCCTGCGTGGTCGCCGCCGCTAAAGCGCGCCCTGACGCCGTTCAACCTCCGGCATAACTCTGTATAAAGCACACACACTCTCACTCACCTTATTGACCGAAAGACGCATTCACGTGGCTATTCATCGTAAAATTCTGCGCTGGCTCGAGAACGAACTGTTCGAGGGCAACATTCAGCTGGGCCAGGACCTGCCCAGCGATAGCGAAATTGCGCGCGCTATTGGTGTGGGTCGTTCCCGTACCCGCGAGGCTCTACGCACCCTGGAAGATATGGATCTGGTGCAGCTGTACAACGGTCGCGGCAAGGAAATTCTGGTGCATCTGAGTGACGAGCCGGCTTCCGCGGCGAGTGCCGCTCTGCGCCTGCACATGTCCAGCTCGCGTTACCCGACTCGTGACCTGGTGCAGACCCGTATTCTGCTGGAGAGCTGGGCGATTGCGCGTATTGACCCGAAGACGGCATCTTTCGCGGAGATGGACGAGGTCCTGGCGCAGATGGAAGACTTCGACCTGTCGATTCGTGATTTCCTGGAGCTTCTGCTGACGTTCCACCACCAGGTGATGCGTTGCGGTGGTAATGAGTTGCTGGTGGGTCTGCTCGCGTCGGTGCGTCAGCCGAGCTTTGAGTCGATGCTGTCTCTGGTGGGTCGTATGCCGCTGTGGAGTAGCGCTGTTGAGCGTCTGCGTGCTGAGAGCCGCGCTATTGCGGAGGCGCTGAAGGCCGGCGACGCTGCGACTGCGCGTGCCATGGTGATTGGTCAGCTGCGCGGCATGTATTCCGATGCCGGTATTGATTTGGAGCAGGAGGCGACCTCTGCGAACGGTCTGCCGGGTGAGCCGATTGCTTCTGAATTTGCGCCGGTTGATGTGGATGAGTTTGCCGCTGATGACTTTGATGATTTGATGCAGGATGACCCGTCCTTCGCCGATGTGGGGGCACTTCCTGCCGCGGATGCTCCTGTTGCGGCGCCGGATGAGCCGACTCAGGTTCCTGCTCCGGTTTCTGCTGCGGTGTCTGCGCAGTCTGAACCCGAGGTTGCCCACGGTGATGAGGCGGGGTCTGAGATTTCCTTCGGGCCGACTGATACCTCTGCTGATACTACAACTGGTGCGGATATTTCTGCTTCTGACAAGGCAGAACGTACGATTCCCGCTGCGTCTCAGCCCGCACCTGCTGCGGCTTCCGTAGCCACCGCACAGCCTGCCGCTCATTCGGTGAGCCCGGATGTGCCGCTGAGCTTCGGCACCCCGCGCCGTAGCACCGTCCCGGCCGCTTCTGCGGCTCCGGTATCTGGTGTCCAGGCGCCCGCCTCCCAGGCGCCCGCCTCGCAGACTCCCAGCGGTCAGCTGCCGAGCCTCCCTGCCGCGTACGCGCAGGAAGAGGCTGAGGGTCCCGCGAAGGTTCTGCGTGCTTCTACGGCGGCTCCGCGTCGTCGTAGCGGTCAGATTATTTCTCCGGTGCGTGCGACCATTATTAAGCCGGTGGATCGTAGCAAGGTGCTGACTGCGCCTGCCCGTACCGTGCGTCCTGCGGCTGTTGTGACTGCTGCGGCTCCTGCGGAGACTGAGTCGGCTGAGAATGTTCTGCGTGCCCCTGCCCCTGCGCGCCAGGAGGCGCCCGCCGTTCAGCCTGCTGAGCCTACCCGCCTTGAGGCGGCTGCGACCATCCACGACACCTACGAGAAGCTTCCGCATGATGAGCCGGTGCAGGAGCGCGGCGGCATCTTCTCGAAGATGAAGCGTTTCTTCGGCGTGGACGTGTACGAGCCTGAGCACGATGAAGCCCAGGAGAGCGCTAAGAAGGAGCAGGCTGCGAAGGCTGAAACGAAGCCTGAGCCCCAGCCCGAGCAGCCCGTCATTGACGAGGAGGCGCTGGCTCGTGCCGAGGCTGAGCGCGCTGAGCGTTTGAAGGCGTTGCACGCGGCAGCGGAGGAAGAATCCGCAGCGGAAAGCTCTGCTGAGAAGGCTTCTGTAGAAGAGCCGGTTGAAGAACCCGCTGAGGACCCCGCGCAGGAATCGGCTGAGGAGCCGGTCGAGGCCGACTCCCAGGCTGAGGAGAGCTCTTCTGAGGGCGCTGTAGCATCTTCTGGTTCGGCTCTGTCTAAGGGACGGTCTAAGGGCTCGAAAAAGTCTAAGAAGAAGCGCCGTTAGGGCTTGCCCAATCCCCGTTTTCGCCCAGAAATACCCTCGATAAGCCCGCGGGAAAAGCGGAAATTCAGGGAAAAACTCCTGAAAAGCCGCTCTCGAATGGTGAAAATGGGGGTAAACCTAGTACTCTAGGTAGGTAGCGCTCTAAAACGCAAGGGTATTTCTGTGCCTAAAATGCGTTTTGGATCGGTTATACCGGTATAAATATCCCCGGGTAGCTACCGAGTCGAATGGCTCGGCCGGGTACGAGTAAAGTGAGGAAATCCTATGGGTTCCGTTATCAAGAAGCGCCGCAAGCGTATGTCCAAGAAGAAGCACCGCAAGCTGCTTCGTAAGACCCGCCACCAGCGCCGCAACAAGAAGTAAATAGACTTCTTTCGCCCCGCCCTCCGTACGGAGAGGCGGGGTTTTTGCGTTTCTGCAGTTTTGCGGGCCGGGTTTTGTATCTGTAGAGGGCATGTGCGGGTCACCTGTTTGGGGTGCGGCGCGCTATCTGAGAGACTGGGATTATGACTGAAACTTCCACCATTAAAGTTCACCTCATGCGTCACGGCGAGGTGCACAACCCCGAGCGTATCGTGTACGGCCGTCTGCCCGGCTACCGTCTGTCCGATAAGGGCCAGCAGATGGTGCGTCTGAGCGCTGAGGAGTTCGCGGCCCGTGCTGAGCGCGGCGCCCGTTTTGTGCATCTGGTCTGCTCGCCGTTGCAGCGTACCCGTGAGTCTGCCGCCCCGGTTGAGGAGCTGCTGGGCCTGACCGCGCAGCCGGATGAGCGCGTCATTGAGGCGGATAACTACTTTGAGGGTCTGCACGTGAACGCGCAGGAGCTGCTGAAGAACCCGCGTCACTGGACGAAGCTGTACAACCCGGCGCGCCCCTCCTGGGGTGAGTCGTACCTGAATCAGATTCGCCGTATGGCTGCGGCTGTTCAGGATGCGGCGCGTACCGCCTACGAGTTGGGCGGCGAGGGTGCGGAGGCGATTATTGTGTCGCACCAGCTGCCGATTTGGATTACTCGCCTGGGCGTTGAGGGCCGCATGCTGCAGCATGACCCGCGCGCCCGTGAGTGCAACCTGGCGTCGATTACGACCCTGGCGTTTAGCACCACTGATTTTGAGCATGAGATGCCGCATTTTGTGGGATATGCGGAGCCTGCCGCGCCGCTGTACGGTGGCGTGATTCAGCTGCCCGGCAGCTAACAAACCCGGTAGCTAGTTCCCCAAGCTGTTTTGAGCATAGAAAGAGGCTGTGAACCCATCCGTTACGGATGTGCTCACAGCCTCTTTCTGTACACCCTGAGGGGCGCACGAGCTGCAAGTCTAGCTGTCCTGACTAGTTATGCCCGTTACCCTGAGTCGGGGTGCCGTCGTCAGGATCCTTAAGATCAGAATCCTGCTTGTTGTTCGATTCTGCTTCGCGGCTGTGGCGTTCGCGTTCTGCTTTTGCTTTGAGCCAGCGCAGGTACTCTTCATCGTCGTCGGGGGAAGATACCGAGGGTGCCGGGGTGTTGCGTCGCTGACCGAAGCCGGGGCGAGGAGCGCCTGCTGCGGGCTGTGCTGCTAGCTGTTCCTTGGGGCGGCCCAGGATGAGCCACATGATGGGGCCTACCACGGGGAAGAGCAGGGTGACGAGAACCCACAGCCACTTGGGCAGGGTTCGCGCCTCGTGTGCGGGGGTGCGGACGGCGTCCAAGAGGGTGTAGAGGGTCAGCCCCACGATGAGGGCGGCGCCGCCAATTATCAGCATGGCTCGAATCATAAGCACTACTATGACATACCGCCGCGTTATTGCGGAACTGTGAACCGGGTGCCCGCTAGCGGCGTAATGGCGCGGCAATCCGGCGCAGAATCGTACGTCGGCTTAGTAGCCGGTGAACACCTGAACCTCGTGGCTAATAATATCCAGCGAACCCAGCCACACGGCGAGGGCAAGAATCATGGAGTACACGAGCGCCACAATACCCGCCTGCTTGAGCAAGGGAATCAGCTCGCGGCCGCCGCGCGTCCACACGGTCACACAGGAGTGGATGGTCGGGCCGACAAGCAGGAAGATCAGCAGGAACCAGGGGTTCTCATCGAGCAGGAGCACGCCCAGGCCCAGTGCCAGCGCCATCTCCACGATGTAGGTGATGCGCGACCAGCGCTCGCCCAGGCGGACCGCCATGGTCAGCTTGCCCGCCTCAATGTCGGTGGGAATGTCACGCACGTTATTCGCCATGAGCAGCGCACAGGAAATCAGACCAATGCCGATAGCACCAACCCAGCCGAGCAGGGTCAGGGTGTGCGCCTGCGTGTAGAGGGTGCCCAGGGTCGCAACCAGACCGAAGTAGACGAAGACGAATACGTCGCCCAGGCCCATGTAGCCGTAGGGGTGCTTGCCGCCGGTGTAGCCCCACGCCGCGAAGACGCTGGAGGCACCAATCGCCAGGAACCACCACTGGTTCGCCAGAGCCACCAGGGCAAGACCGGCGAGCATCGCTAGACCGAAGCAGGCGAAGGCGGCGTACTTGACGGAGCGGGGGCTTGCCACGCCGGAACCGACGAGGCGTAGCGGACCCACGCGGTCTTCGTCGGTGCCTTTGATGCCGTCGGAGTAGTCGTTGGCGTAGTTCACGCCGACCTGCAGGAAGAACGCGACGAGGAACGCTAGGAACGCGTAGAGCGGCTTGAATTCGTTGATCTCGTAGGCGGCAGCTGAGCCGGCAATAATGGGGGCGACGGCGAGCGGCAGGGTGCGCAGGCGAGCGCCTTCAATCCATTGGGCGGCAGTTGCCACGGGGGTTCCTTCCGGGTCTATGTGCGTATGATGCGTGGGTTTTGTGATGAGACGGGTTGTGACGGTGACGGTCAGGGCATGCGGGCGGGTGCGTGTGCGGGGTGAAAACCCGCGGATGAGCTTGCTTTAGCCCTGACGGTAGTCTCTGTCCAGGATACTGTATATTTCTGCGCGGTCCGGCTTGCCGGTGCTGGTGAGCGGGAAATCCGGCAGGATGCTCAGCTGCTTGGGTGCGGCGGGGGCACCGAGCTTTTCGGCGCAGTGGGCACGCAGTAGGGCGCAGAGTTCTTCGTTCAGGGCGGGGCGATTCTCGGTAGATGTAGCCGCGGCACCGGCAGAAGGTACGAGCGTGACCGCGGCGGCGATGGCTGTGCCCCAGCGGGCATCGGATAGGCCGACTACGCAGGCTTCGCGTACGGAGGGGTGCTCTTCGAGGACGGTCGCTACGGCGCGGGCGGAGATTTTTACGCCTCCGCTAATGAGGACGTCGTCGCTACGTCCGAGCGCTTGCAGGCGTTGCTCGCTACAACTCTTGTTGCTGTTGGGAGCTGCTGCAGAGCTCAGCAGCCCGTAGTCGTCGGTGCGGTACCAGCGGGTGCCGTCGGCGGCGGTGAAGAAGTGCTCGGCGGTGCGGGCGGCGTCGCCAATGTAGCCGCTGGCGAGGTGCGCGCCGCTGATCCAAATACGGCCCACCTGCACAGACTCTTCAATCGCCGACTTCCCCTCAATATCCGGCACGGCGGGCATACCTTCTTCGGGGACGAGTTTAACCTGCACGCCGGGCAGTACGGAGCCGGAGTAGACGCATCCGCCAGCGGTTTCGGCGCTACCGTAGGTGGTCACCGTGTTCAGCCCCAGGGCGGTGGCGGCGGCGAGCAGGTCGGCGCTGGCGGGGGCGCCTCCGAGCAGGATTCCGGTGAAGGAGCTGAGCGCCTCGTGAATATCAGCGCCCAGGTGCGGGTTGGCGTCCGCGCTTTCGAGCAGCTTATGCAGCTGGGTGGGCACCAGAGAGATAAACCGGCGCGCCGAGCTCATGCGCTCAACCGCCTGCAGCAAAACTTCGGGGCTAAAGTGCACCGGTTCGGTCACGGAGCGGGCAATGACCGGGGCGGTACCGGCGAGCACGGAGCGGGCGAGCACCTGAGCACCGGCAATATAGTGCGCGGGAAGCGCCAGGAGCCACTGCGAGGCGGCATCGGAGTTTGAGCCGAAGAAGCGCTCGGTAGCTGCCGCACTGGCGGCAAGAGCTCGCGCGGTCAGCGCGGTGCGTTTGGGGGTTCCGGTCGAGCCGGAGGTGCCCACCACCAGCGCGATAGGCTCCGCAGCCGCACCCGCATCCGCCGCGTACCCGCCCAGTAGTTGCTCAAAGGCGCCCAGCATGGCGTGAGGGTCGGCGGGCTGATCGGCACGCACCTGTACCGCCTGCGGATGCAGGGCAACCTCCTGCGGGGCGGGGGAGGGCATGAGCCCGGGTACGGGGGTGTTCATCATGGCTAAATCCTTAGCGGCTGTTTGTAGCGGCTGCGTGCTGTCATGCGCCGGTGTCATATGCCGGTGCGGCATCAAATGCGCCGGAGCCGGATTCTTAGCTGAGGTTCTCAGGGTTGAATCCGGCTCCGAGCCTATGCATCTGAAACTACTTCTGTAGAAGGGGCTGTCTCTTAGAAGTAGTAGGGGTAGTTGGACCAGTCCGGGTCACGCTTCTGCAAGAACGCGTCGCGGCCCTCCACAGCCTCGTCGGTCATGTATGCCATGCGGGTTGCCTCACCAGCGAAGACCTGCTGGCCGAGCATGCCGTCATCGGGCAGGTTGAAGGCGTACTTGAGCATGCGGATTGCCTGCGGGGACTGGCGAGCAATGTGCGCCGCGTATTCCAGGCCCTTGTTCTCGAGCTCTGCGTGGGGAACGACGTCGTTGACTGCGCCCATTTCGTACATGCGCTGTGCGTCGTATTCCTTGGCGAGGAAGAAGATTTCGCGGGCGAACTTCTGACCCACCTGGCGTGCGAGCAGCGCCGAACCGTAGCCTGCGTCGAAGGAGCCGACGGTTGCGTCGGTCTGCTTGAACTTGCCGTACTCTTCGGAGGCGATGGTCAGGTCAGCAACTACGTGCAGGGAGTGGCCGCCGCCTGCAGCCCAGCCGGAGACGAGGGCGATAACGACCTTGGGCATGGTGCGGATGAGGCGCTGCACTTCCAGGATGTGCAGTCGGCCTGCGCGTGCCGGGTCGATGCTTTCTGCGGTGTCGCCGCTGGCGTAGTGGTAGCCGTCGCGACCGCGGATGCGCTGGTCGCCGCCGGAGCAGAATGCCCAGCCACCGTCCTTGGCGGAGGGGCCGTTGCCGGTGAGCAGTACGGTGCCCACGTTAGAGGTCATGCGGGCGTGGTCGAGGGCGCGGTAGAGCTCGTCCACGGTGTGCGGGCGGAACGCGTTGCGCACCTCGGGGCGGTCGAATGCGATGCGTACGGTGGGCAGATCGCGTACGATTTCGCCGTTTTCGTCGCGCTCAACCTGGCGGTGGTAGGTGATGTCGGTGAAGTCTTCGAAGCCTTCGACGACGCGCCAGTCGGCGGGGTTGAAGATGTCCGAGACTTTTTCGGGAAGTTGTGCAGTCATAGACCCTATTCTACGTTGCCCGGGCGTTGTCTGAGGTTGTGGCATGGGTTGCCCAAGCATATAAGAAGGCCCGGACCGCGTGTGTGCGGTCCGGGCCGTAGAGGTTGGGTAAGGAACCTTACCCGGTCTCGATTATTTGTGGGCTACTTGACCTTTGCGAGCTCTACCGCGCGGTCGAACTCTTCGTCAATGACCGGGTTCTTCTTGTAGGTGACCAGGGAGACGATGATTGCGACCAGCATTGCCGAAGCGAAGCCGGGAACCATTTCGTAGAGCACGGACTTCATCGGGCTCTGGCCCCAAGCGAATGCCACAACGGCACCGGTAATCATGGAGGCGAGTGCACCCTGGGTGGTCAGCTTACGCCAGTAGAGGGAGAGCAGAACGGTCGGGCCGAATGCCGAACCGAAGCCCGCCCACGCGAATGCGACTAGCTGCAGAATCGAGCTGTTCGGGTTCCACGCCAGGGCACCTGCGACCAGTGCCACGATTGCCACGCCTGCACGGCCGAGCCACAGGGACTTGCCCGCGCTGAGCTTCTTCGAGGAGAAGATGCCGTAGAGGTCCTCCACCAGAGCGGAGGAGCACACGATCAGCTGCGAGGAGAGGGTGGACATAATTGCCGCCAGAACCGCAGCCAGAATCAGGCCCGCAACGAGGGGGTGGAACAGAATCTGGGAGAGGTCCAGGAAGACCGACTCAGCGGTTTCCGGGTTGGTGAGGGACGCCTCGGGGTGGCGTGCAAAGTATGCGATACCCATGAACGCGCCGCTCAGTGCACCGAACACGGTCAGAACCATCCAGCTGATGCCGATGCGGCGGCCAGACTTAGCGTCCGCGGGGGTGCGCATTGCCATGAATCGCACAATAATGTGCGGCTGACCGAAGTAGCCCAGACCCCATGCGAGGGATGAAACAATACCGGCGAAGGTGGTACCCGCGAAGATGCTCAGTGCGTCGGGGCGTACCTGGCTGATGGACTCAACCACGGGGCCCACGCCGCCGAGGTCAATGATGGTGACGACCGGAACGGCAATCAGTGCTGCGAGCATGAGCAGACCCTGAACCATGTCGGTGTAGGACGCGCCCATGAAGCCGCCGAAGAAGGTGTAGAACACGGTAATGCCTGCCAACAGGAGCATACCGGTGTGGTATTCCTGACCGAAGGAGGACTTGAAGAACAGACCGCCGGACACCATACCGGAGGAGACGTAGAAGGTGAAGAATACCAGAATCACGACACCGGAGACGATGCGCAGCACGCGCTTGGTGTCATGGAGGCGGTTGCTCAGGAAGACTGGGACGGTCACTGCGTCGCCTGCTACTTCGGTGTAGCTACGCAGTCGCGGTGCCACGAACGTCCAGTTGCACCATGCGCCGATGGTCAGGCCGACGGCGAGCCATGCCTGGGAGAGGCCGCTGAGGTAGACGGCGCCGGGCAGACCCATGAGGAGCCAACCGGACATGTCGGAGGCGCCCGCTGAGAGTGCGGCGACGGTGGGGGAGAGCTGACGCCCGCCCAGCACATAGTCGTCGAGGCTGTTGTTCTTGCTATTTGCCCATAGGCCGATTGCGATCATGGCAACAAAATAAATCGCCAGCGCGATGACCTGGTATGTACTCGCGGCCATAATGTTCCTTCTCTCCTGGTGATAGTGTGCGCCTGTGTGTATTTATGCGCTACCCCATAACTTTATGAGTGGCATAGGATACAGTCTAGGCTCTGAAGGGCTGAAAATAAAGTCTATTTGACGCTTAGGGGTGAGGATCTATGGAATAAATATGTATTTTCTGTGTAAAATCCATGGTCGTACACGTGGGTCATTGTGGGAGCGTGTGCGAAAAAGTGCCCGAAAAATCCCTGAATTTCAGGGTTTCGGGCACTTGAGTGAAAGATATGTAGTTGAAAAGCAACGCAAACGCTCAATGGCATATGCATCTAAAACGAATTAAACGAAAAATTTAAAAGCCGTTCGGAGTGTTGAACTGTTACAAAACAATGTCACAGAGGTTTAGAGGTCCCTCACGACCCACGGCTCAGAAGCCATACGAGCCGGGTCAAAACGCTCCAAAATCGCCGCCGCATTGGGCACCGGAACATCCGCCGAATGGGCAGAACCATCAACGTTATACACCGGAATGGAGGCGGCAATCCACCCCAAAATCGTCGGGATTTCAACGCCCGCCTCACGCAGCTGCGGCAGGGTCACCGCACCATCACGCTTCGCCAAGCGCTTACCCTCCTCGTTGAGCGCCAGCGGCACGTGAGCGTAACGCGGCTGTGCCAAACCCAAAAGCTGTGCCAAATACGACTGGCGAGGCGCCGAAGGGAGTAGATCATCACCGCGCACAATCTGCTCAACCCCCACAAAGGCATCATCCACCACGGAGGTCAGGTTATAGGCGTAGGTGCCGTCATTGCGTACCAGCACAAAATCATCCACCAGCCCCGTGTAGGCACCGTAAAAATCATCCTGCACCGTGTAGCTCGTGCACTCGGCGCGCAGACGCAGAGCCGGCGGACGCTGGGTACGGCGCTCCTGTCGCTGTGCTTCCGTCAGCTCACGGCAGGTACCCGGGTATGCGCCCGGGGCACCGTGCGGGGCACTCGACGCCTCCTGAATTTCGCGGCGGGTGCAGTAGCACTCGTACACGAGTCCCGCCTCGCGCAGCTGTTGAACCGCCTGCTCATAGGCGGCAAGGCGCGTGCTCTGGTACAGTACACCTGCTTCCTTGCCCTCGGTGCTTTCGCTACCCTCAATACGCGCTGCCGAGGCGCCGGGGCTCGCATCCCAATCCAAACCCAGAGCCGCCAAATCAGCAATCTGACGCTCCGCAGCACCCGGGCGCACGCGATCCAAATCCTCCACACGCAGATAGAAGGGCTTGCCACCGCGGCGCGCCATCGCCCACGCCAAAATAGCGGTGCGCAAATTGCCCAGATGCAAGTCCCCCGAAGGGGAGGGGGCGTAGCGTCCGGTACCGCTGGGGAAAGGCTGAGCTGAGGGACTGGAAAGCGAGGTAGGGGAAGAAGTCATACTCCTATCCTATAGGGCGCGAATTTCTGGTTCCTGCTCAGAGTCTCAGCGGCTCCTCAATGAATCCTAACCGGCGCTGGACTAGCTGGGGGAACGCGCCACCCGGCTAATCAATCTGTGGAGGTTGTCAAGCATCACGTATTAGCTGTCCGTAGAGGCTGAATTATGCAGAATGATGCACTTTCATCCCCTTAGAAGCGTGCAATAGTGCAAAAATATGTTCTCCAGAAGCCCGAATAGCCCCTCAGTCGCCAAAAATTACAGTAGGGTTGTATCTATGGCTCGTACTATTGAACTCGCAGACGGCGTGTACCGTATTGCGACCGACAACTACCGACTGAACACCGGACTGGTCCTCGGACTGGAACGGGCACTTGTCGTGGATACCGGCGCAGGTCCCCGTCAGGCAACCGAAATCTATGATGAGGTTCGCCGTCTCACGCGCCTTCCTATCACCGTCGTAAACACTCACGGTCACTATGAGCGTTTCTTCGGTAACGATGTTTTCGCGGCAATGGGTGCCGAAGAATTCTGGGCGCATCCTCGCGCCGCGCGTGCAATTCGTAAATACGGTGAGGCGCAGCGTCCCTACGTCGAGACGCTCGAACCGGAAATGGCACACCACCAGGGTGCAGCCACCAATATTATTGTTCCCAACCGCCTGGTCGCCAATAGCGGTGACGGTATTACCTTCACCCCCATTGACCTGGGTGAGCGTAGCGCAACCCTCATGTACATGGGTCCCGGCCACACCGACGGTGACATTCTGGTCGGCATTGAAGATGTGCTCTTCATGGGCGGTCTGATTGAAGAGGGTACCGACCCCTACTTCGAGGATTCCTTCCCGGATCGCTGGATTGATACTCTCGGTGCCGTGCTCGAATTTGATCGCTACCGTGTGTTTGTGCCCGGTAATGGTGAGCCGGTGGACCGCACCTTTGTGGAGCGTGAGCGTAACACCATGGTGACCGCTATTGAGTCGATTCGTTCCTCCACTCTGGACCGTGAGGATGAAGCAACTACCGCGGCAATGTATAAGCTGCCGTATGCGCCGGGTGCGACTCGCTTCCTGCTGGATCGATTGGCTCAGCTGGAGAACGCACCGGTGGCGGCGTACCTCGATTCGGAGCACCCGGATACCAGTGGTTTCACGGGTCCGATTACTCTGGGTCAGGCATCGTACTAAACCCCGTATGCAATATGCCTCATGGGGTATAAATACAGGTGAGGGCTGGTTTCTGTGATAGAAACCAGCCCTCACCTTGTATATACCCTCAGCTGCTACATGTCTTCATCTGCATGTCTTCAGCGTGGGTTACGTTTTAGTGCTGAACGTACTGGGCTCGCATTGCCTCGCAATCAGCCGTCAAAGAAGCCGGGACCTCGCCCATCGCCTCGCACAGCTGCACAAAACGGTGACGCCAATCCAGGTGCTGCAGAGCCTGACGGATCTGCTGTTCACCCTGCTCCGGGGTCCAGCGGGAGGCGGCCTCAGCAACCTGCGCGAGGCCCGCGCGAGCATCCGCGTGATCAATGTCGATGGTCGCGCCATCCCAAAGGATTTCACGCACGGTGGTCGTGTTCGGTACCTTGCCGACCACGGTCACGCCCGAAGCCAGCGCATCGGTCCAACGACCGGTGATGTACTCCTTGGTCGGGTGAGTGTAGGGTGCCGGGCTGACCGAGGTAGAGAACGCCAGCAGGAACTTCGCACGGTTCAGCGAATCCTGCAGGTGCTGAGCCGACTCGCGGTCATTTGCGCCGAAGGGTGGGCGGCCCTCAAAGCTCAGACCCAGCTCGCCGGCGAGGGCGGCGGTCGCCTCGTCATCTTCGTAGGCGGCGGGCTGACGGCCCACGCGCAGCAGGTCGGTGCTCTTCGACTCCAGCGCCGCCAGACGGTCGCTGAACTTGCTCCAAACATCCGCACCCCAGGGCAGAATGCCGGGGGCCTTCACGCCCGCAGCGGTCCAGGGCTGAACGTCGTCAACGTCCGCAACGAAAATACGGTCGTAGGTGGAGGACTTAGCCACCGCGGGAATACGGTCATCCCAGAAACTATCAATCACCCAGCCGTAAATCGCGCCGTAGCGGCGGAACGCGAAGGAACGCTGCGAAATGGCGTACAGCTGACCGGGGTCAGAAGCAATCACCAGGCAACGCTTAGAGCCGCCCTTGAGGCGGGGCAGGCGCGCCAGAAGCTTGGTCTCCTTGCTGAGGGATGCGCCCACATCCACGGTGTGCACGGTGCCGCCGGTGTAGCGGGCGAGAAGCTCCGCCATGGCGTGTACGGGAACCCAACCGGCTCCGGAGGGGACAGCAACAATAATATCGAGTGAGCTCATGAGAATCCTTGGGGGCAACGTCCGCCGCATGCACCGGGCTCACCGGGGTAAAACCTCGGGTCGCGGGCGGTGTGCATCAGCGGCAAGAGCGTGAATGTCAATAAATGATAGATAGGGTGCCTTACGTCAGCAGGCGCGCAAAAAACGCGAATGCAGCGGCGAGTGAAACCGCTACGACCGGCTAGCGTTCAGCCACGGAAGGCTATGGCACAGGTAGTTTTCAGTATATCGGTCAACCCTGCGCACGGGGCTTAGCCTGCAGCCTTTAGAAACAGCTTTAGGGTGTGTGAATGCGCACCTCAACGCCCGATTCGGTGCCAAACCCGGCAGCCATGCGCGCCAAATCAGTATTCGGGGCGGCAGCCACCGTGAAGAAACGATCCACAGCCGCAGTGAACTGCTCCTGACGAGCCATATCACCGTGTTCAAGGGTCGTGAAAATACCGCCGCCGGCATCGTCAAAGACCTCAACGCGCAGTTCGGGCAGAAGCTCAGTATTCGGCAGGTTCAGCGAGGACACATCGTGCTGGAAGGTCAGGTCACCGCACAGCAGGGTCACCGGCAGGGCGGCACCACCAATGACCGGGCGGGAGTTCTCATCCACACCGGCAGGATAGTAGCCAGACAGAGACACACCAATAGCGGTCGCAATCGTCCCGTCAATACCGGCAAGACCGCGATTAGCAAACACGCGCGCGGGGGCGGGCTCGCCCAGGGCGGGGGCTGCCGCATCCAAATCACGCACCAGGTTTGAAGAACCCAGCACCATGAGGCGGCGCTGAGCCACCGCATCCTGCCAGACGCGGCGGGCGTAGGAGCGGCCAGCGGTGCGGTTGCGGTAATCGGTGTAGTCAACCGTGCTCTCAGCACCGGGATGTTCGTAGGCGGCAATGGCGCGCAGGCACTCATCCTGCAGCTCGCGGGCGGGCTCAACCCACTGCTCTAGCCAGCTCAGCTCGTCCACCAGCTCATCAGCGGCAGCAGAGGATGCGCACGCAAACTCGGTGAGCTCGTGCGGGGTCGACAGCTCCACGAAGGAGCGAGCGCCCGGCTCGTACCAGCTGGCGCGGCGCGGGGCGTAGAACGTGCACTGAATATCTTCGCGTTCCAGCAGCGCCGTAATCGGGCGTGAGAGCGTCGGGTGGCCGAAGAGCACCACACGCTCAATCTGCGCGGCGGGGGCGAACGAACCATCGGCGAGTAGCTGCGGGTAGTGAGGAATGGAGGTTGCGCCGTGGCGCGCCTCGGAGGAAGGCTCCGCAAACAGCGGCAGATTCAGCACGCGCGCAAACTCCGCCGCAAACTCGCCGGCACCGTCAGCGGCAACCACCACGGTGCGGTGCGCCGGGGTGAACTCCGCAAGGTCCGCCTGCGCCTCCAAAGAATCCAGAAGCCAACGCTGCTCGGCGCTGGAGAGCCCGGAACCCTCGGCGCGGGCGGCGCGGGCGCGACCCTCAGCCTGCGGGTCGTAATCTTCCAGCAGGCTCTGCGCCCACTGCGGCAGCATCTGCGCAAAACGGCCAGAGGGGGTCAGCGGCGTATCAAAACAAATGTTCAGGTGCACCGGGCCAATCGGCTCCGTCGACTGCTTGCGCCAATGCTCGGCACTACGACCGGTCAGCGCATTCAGGCAGGCGGCAAAAGCCTGAGTCTGCTCACCCTCCACCTGCTCGGGGTAGGAGGTCAAATCAGCTTCAGCACGCACAAAAGGATGGAAGAAACTCGCCTGGCGGGTCGTCTGATTCACGCCGCTACCGCGCAGACGCTCCGGGCGGTCAGCGCTCAGCACCGCCAGGGGCACGCCGGCGTGGTACGCCTCCATGACAGCGGGCATGTACTCGCCCAGAGCCGTACCGGAGGTGCACACCAGACCCACCGGCTGACCGGACGCCTTCGCAATACCCAGGGCGGTGAAGGCTGCACTTCGCTCGTCCACACGCACGTGCGCAATCAGGGCGCCGGCTTCAGCGGCGGCGGCAATAGCGTACGCAAGAGGTGCGCTGCGGGATCCCGGAGACACGACAACATGCCGCATACCGGCACGAATCAGCGAATCGAGCACGGATACTGCGGTGAGCATGGCGGGGGTTGAGCGGTTTTCAGTCACCGTACCATTCTAATGCCGAGGGCATTTTCCTTCAGTTATGGTTACCCTTCACGACCTCATCATTACGGCACTAGCCGTTACAGATCAGCGGTGCGTTCCAGAACGCGGTAGCAGGCGGTAACTCGTTCCACCCACCACTGGCGGGTCTGCTCATCGGTGGCAAGATGCGCCAGGCGCTGCGGGCTGGGGGTGATGGTGCGCAGGTCCATGAACCCGTCGCGGGCGATGAGCGGCTCGTCGGTGACGTCCTCAGCCATGAGGGAGACCGTGCCCAGACCGCACCCGTACCTCAAGGTCGGTAGGGAGGCCGCCAGGGAGGCACCGGTGGCAATGCCCACCGAAGACTCCAGCGCAGAAGACACCACCGCCGGAAGCTGCGCCTGCTCCACCAGCGCGAGCGCACGACGTACACCGCCCAGCGGCGCCGCCTTAATAACCATCAGGTCCGCGGCGTTCGCGCGGGCCACCTTCAGCGGGTCTTCCGCCTTACGAATCGACTCGTCCGCGGCAATGCGGACGGGCAGCCCCTCCTTAGCGATGGCGAAGCGGAGCGCCGCCATGTCCTCAATGGATGCCACGGGCTGTTCGGCGTAGATAATGCCGTACTCGCAGAGCTTACGCAGCGCATCAAGGGCACCGGCGAGGGTGTAGCCCATGTTCGCGTCCACCTTCAGGCGTGCATTCGGGAGCGCATCTCGCGCCGCCGCCACGCGGGCAATATCGTCGGCGAGGCTCTGACCCTTCTCAGCCACCTTGATTTTGAGTTCCTGAATCTCGCCCTCGTACTTGGCGAGCACCTGCGGAACACGCTCCGCCGGTACTGCTGGCAGGGTCGCGTTCAGCGGGATGCGCGTACGCACCGGCTCCGGTGCGGGCAGCCACGCCGCCTCCAACGCGCAGGCAAGCCACGCGGCAGACTCCTGCGCACCGTACTCGAGGAAGGGCGCGAACTCGCCCCAGCCGTGCGGGCCGCGAATCAGCGCGCTCTGGCGGCTATTGACCCCGCGGAAGGTGACCGTCATCGGAATTTCGACCGTGAACAGGTTCTCCAGAACCTCCTGCAACGGTGGCAGGGGAGTGTTCGTGAGGTGAAAACCGTAGCCGAGAGGCGGCACGCTCATACTGGTGTTCAAGGTATCTGCCCTTCTTCGATGCGCTATGAGCTCACCATAGCATTCTGGGGGCGAGTGGGCGCGCTCGCATCCTGTTACGCATTCTCTGGAAACTCTCAGGTTATGGTCGAAAAAACTTTAGTTTTTCATAGCTTAACCTGGAATAGTAGGTAGTTATTCGCCCCAGAGAACCGGCGCTGTGGTACGAGAAAACGGTAGCTTGGGGGCTACCGCCCAAACAGTGGGTACCGGCAGGGCGAATACCGCTAACAGGCATGAGGGTCAGAAGGTACGGAAGAGGTTATGAAGAAGACATCAAAGGCGCAAACAACAGGTGCGGGGAACCCCGGTTGGGGCGATTCGGAGAACCTGGAGGCTACTCGCGCTCTTCACCCTTCTGATGACGCGCCCACTACGGCTTTTAGCTCTGATGCAACTGAGGTGCTCTCTGATTATCAAGACCCTACCCAGGTGCTTTCTGATTATCAGGACCCGACTGCGGTGCTCTCTGACTATCAGGATCCTACTGAGGTGCTTAACTCCCACGAAACGGCTACCCCCGCCGCGGGGCACAGCGATGACCGTACGAAAGTTCTGACCGATTACGGTTCATCGCCGGCTAACGAAGCTGCGCCTGCAGGTTCCGTGAACGCTGAATCCGCGAATACCGAAGTTATTTCTTCGCACCCCGAACATACAGAGGTTATTGGCGCGACCCGCCCTCTGCCGCGCGCCTACCGCGCCCCGATTAAGATTCCTGAGACGATTCCCTCGCCGCAGGAACGCGCTTCCCAGGGGCACTACGGTGCGGATGAACCGATGCAGGCTACTCGCCGTCTCGATCCGCCGAAGCCTCCGGTGAGCGGTTTTCCGCTGAACAATCAGATGGGTGCCTCTCCAATGGGTGCGCAGCAGCCGCTTCCTCCGCAGATGCCCCCGCAGGCGCCTCCGCAGCCGGTGGCTTATCCTCCCGAGGCGTATCCTGCCGCTGCCTACCCGAACGGTGCGTATGTTCAGACCGGTCAGGTTCCCGTGGATGCTTCGGGCCGCCCGGTGGATCGTCCCGGCGAAGAGCAGGGGCACCACCTTCCGAGTACCGGCGTTTTGATGCGTCACGTGATGGCGTTGCTGTTCTTGGGTCTGTCGCTCTATGGCGCGTTCGTGTTCTTCATTTACACGGCGACCGGCCAGCAGGTTGATGAGCAGGCGTACACCGAGTACGCACACCAGTTCAAGAGCTACCGCGGCCCGACCCTGACGGCTCTGGATTCTTTGCCCACGATTGTTGGCGTGATTGCGGTGCTGGGTCTGATTGCGGTGCTGATTTGGAAGCACCGGTTCCTGCCCTCGCTGATTGGCGTGCTGGTTGGGGCTGCGGCGGTGACGAGTACGTATCTGCTCAAGCACTATCTGATTGTGAAGCCCGACCTGGGCGTTCAGGAGGCGCTGAGCAACTCGGCGCCCAGCGGCCACACGACATTCGCTGCGGCGGCTGGCGCGGCGCTCTTCCTTGCGGCGCCTCGTTTCTTGCGGCCCACGGTGGCTCTGTGTGCGGCGTTTGCTACCTGCCTGACGGGTGCCTCCACGATTATTAATGGTTGGCACCGCCCGGCGGATGTGGTGACCGCTATCCTGGTCACCGCCATCTGGACGGTTGTGGGTATGGGCGTGCTGCGTTATGTGCGTCCGGCAGATTTTGCGGTGCCGGCGCGTGGCGGTTTGGTGCTGGTGCCGTTGATGACGATTGCGACGCTGTTCCTGTCGTTCTGCGCGGTCATCCTGTATCTGATTGCGATTTTTGCGCCGATTCCCGGTGGCGCGTTTACCGCGGCGACCTGCATGATTATTGCGGTGAGCTTTGGTACGACCGCGTTGATGGTGAACCTGTTGCGCCCGCGTAATAGTAATCGCTCCGCCTATTCGAAGGTGTGGAGTTACCAGTAAATGTTGTTCCCCTCCTTGCTCGGGGTGTTTCAGTTCGGTGTGAGCTGAGGTATTGTCCCGCTGCGGGGAGGGGAATACAATATAACTAATTTAGTATTTTATATACCAAATATAGGGAGGGGGTGCGCGCCCCCTTTCACTCATCCCTGAAAAGAAAGGTTCGTACCATGGCAGGTACCCATGAAGGCCGCGTCCTCGTATTCCCCCAGCTCACCGAAGCGCTGACCCCCTTTGACGATAAGCCCCAGGCTCGCAAGATTGTTGATGCCGACGGCGGCAACCTGACCCTCATGGAACTGGCTGCAGGCCAGTCCTGGCACGAGCACCACAGCGTGCACCCCATCTTCGTGCAGGTGCTCAAGGGCGAGGTTATCTTCCACGTGAAGGACCGCGATATTACCCTGGTGCCCGGCAAGCCGATTCACGTGACCGCCAAGCTGCTGCACTCCCTGCGCGCCGTGAAGGACTCCACCCTGCTGGTGACCATGCTGACCGGCGAGTCGCACCCCGAACCCAAGGTCAATATTGACGTCGAAGAGGTCTAAACCCCGCCCCCAAAACATTAGCTCGCCGCCGCATCCCCACAGGATGCCGCGGCGAGCTTTCTATATGCCTGCCTGCCCTCACATATGCCGGTGAGAATACCCTCACGCTACGCCCTGAGCTTTCTGCATGCCCGTACGCCGCGCGTGAGCGTACCCTAAGAAGTACCCCCAGCTAACACCTCCCCGCTAACACTGCAGGGAGCAACCCGAAAGTGGAGTAAGCCGAAAGGATACGCAATGCCCAAGTCACTGCAACGCCCCGTCGTTCTTCTCACCGGCGCCAGCTCCGGTATCGGCTACGACGTGGCGCCGCTACTGGTGCGCTACGGCTACACCGTCTACGGTGCCGCCCGCCGCGTTGAGAAGATTGAAGAGCTCGCCTCCGAGGGCGTGAAAGCGCTCAGCATGGACGTTACCGATGAGGCATCAATGGAAGCCGCCGTACAGCAGATCATTGACGCAGAAGGCCGCATTGACGTGCTCATCAACAACGCGGGCTACGGATCCTACGGCGCTATTGAAGACGTCCCCATCGACGAGGCGCGCCGCCAGTTCGAGGTGAACCTCTTCGGCCTGGCGCGCCTCACCCAGCTGGTGCTACCGCATATGCGCGCACGGGGTCGCGGGCGCATCCTGAACATCTCCTCGATGGCGGGGCGCATTACCATGCCCCTGGGATCCTGGTACCACGCCACCAAGTACGCCCTCGAGGCGTTCAGCGATGCACTGCGCATGGAAGTTGAAGAGTTCGGCATTGACGTGGTCATTATCGAGCCCGGCGGCATCAAGACCCCCTGGGGGCTCATCGCGGCAGACCACCTGGAGGAATCCTCCCGAAACGGTGTCTACGCTGAGCAGGCGCAGCGCGTTGCGGCAAATATGCGTAAGCTCTACTCGCCGTCCTCCAGCCTCTCAGAGCCCAAGGTGATTTCGAGGACCATTCTGCGAGCCCTGGAGGCGCGCCGCCCCAAGACCCGCTACCTGGTGGGTTTCGGCGCTAAGCCCTCCGTGTTCCTGCATACCGTGCTGCCGGACCGTCTCTTTGACAAGGTGGCGCGCCGTATCTTCTAGGGCCGAAGTAGCCGCGAACCAGAGCATTAAAAAGCGGGCGGTGCTGCGCGAAACAGAATGTTTCGTACAGCACCGCCCGCTACGTTTTTCAAGAGCTAGTACTAGTCTACTACGGCGTGGGTCGGATCGAGCACGCGCGCCAAGAAAGCCTGAGTACGTTCGTGCTGGGGGTTGCCAATCACCTGATCGGCGGGGCCCTCCTCCACGACCACGCCATCGGCCATGAAGACGACCTTATCGGCGACCTCGCGGGCGAACGCCATCTCGTGAGTCACCACAATCATGGTCATGCCCTCGTCAGCAAGGTTGCGCATAATGCTCAGAACCTCGCCGACCATCTCCGGGTCGAGTGCACTGGTTGGCTCATCGAAGAGCATCAGATCCGGGTTCATGGACAGCGCGCGCGCAATAGCCACACGCTGCTGCTGACCACCGGACAGCTGAGCCGGGAAGCGGTCTTCCTTACCTTCCAGGCCAACCTTGGCGAGCTGCTCGAGGGCAACCGCCTCCGCCTCCGCCTTGGAACGGCCCAGAACCTTAATCTGAGCAATCGTGCAGTTATCCAGAATGTTCAGGTGACCGAACAGGTTGAACTGCTGGAACACCATACCCATGTGGGTACGCACACGGTTAATGTCTACGTCCGGGTCGGTGACCTCGGTATCGCCCACCATGATGGTGCCGTCATTCGGCTCCTCCAGCAGGTTCACGCAACGCAGCAGGGTGGACTTACCGGAACCCGAAGGGCCAATAAGGCACACGACCTCGCCCGGCTCGACCTGCATGTCAATGCCCTTGAGAACCTGAACCTTGCCGTAGGACTTGTGCAGGTTAGAAATGCGCACCGAGGAGGCGGCCATGGATGAAGTTGAAGCAGTCATAGTATCTTCCGTAATCCGTATCTGTCGTTGCGCTTACTTGCGGCCCGCAAGCTGGGTGCGGCGCTCAAAATATGCGGAGAGCTGGCCCAGCGGAACAGTGATAATCAGGTAGCACAGACCCGCAACCACCAGGGGAGTCAGGCCCGCGTTAGCGGCGGTCAGGCCCTCACGACCGAACTTCGCCAGCTCGTACTGAGAAACCGTCACGCCCAGCAGGTACACGAGGGAGGAGTCCTTAGTCAGCAGGATAACCTCATTGGTCAGCGGCGGCAGAACCACGCGGAACGCCTGCGGAATAATGATCGAAATCATCGCGCGAGTGTGGGACATGCCCAGGGAACGTGCCGCCTCCATCTGGCCCTTCGGGATCGCCTGCAGGCCCGCACGCAGAACCTCACTAATGTAAGCTGCCGAAACCATACCCAGGGACAGGGTCACCGGAATCAGGTTATCCACGAAGCGGATCTTGAACGCCAGGGGAATACCGTAACCGAACGCGAAGAAGACCAGCAGCGCCGGGATACCGCGGAAAAGCTCCACGTACAGGGTCGCAATCCAACGGTAGGGGGCGATGGAGGAAATGCGCATGAGCGCCAGCAGCAGACCGCCGGAGAGGCCCACGATGAAGCCCAAGGTGGTGTACAGCAGGGTGTTCTTCAACGCCACGGTGATGACGTCGGGGAACTGCTGCGCCGCAACGTCCAGGTTGAATACCTGCTGGCTGAGGGTCTTCCAGTCAGCCAGAAGAATGGCTGCCAGAGCGATAACTGCCAGAAGGGCGTACTGTGCGTAGCGGAAGAGCTTCTGCTTCTGGCGGGGTGAGAGTTTAGAGGACATGCGCTTTCTTATCCGTGTGCTATTCGGTCAAGAGCGTTGTATACGCTCACAAGGGTAGAGGCCGGAGAATCCCCCCAACCCAAAAGTAATAAGGGTACTCATGAATTAGGGGAGAGGCTAGTGAATTGGGGGAGAAGCTAACCGGCTAGACGCTTAGGAAGCGGGGGACGAGGCGCTCGCGGAGGTGGAGGAAGCGGCACCAACCCACTTGGCCTTCATCTTGTCGAGCTCGCCGTTTTCCTTGAGCTTGGTGATGGTGGCGTTTGCCTTAGTCAGCAGCGCCTTGTTGTTGGAAGAAACTGCTGCGGCAATCTGCTCGGTGTTCTCAGAATCCTGGTAGGCAATCTTGAAGGAGTTCGGGTCGTTGGTCAGCGCCTCGGAAACCACGGAGAGGTTCGCTGCGACTGCCTTGACCTGACCGGTCTTCAAGGCAGAGAACATGAGGGAGGTGTCTTCGTACTGGATGACCTCTGCACCGTTTTCCTTGGCGTAGGTTTCACCGCTGGTTGCCTGCTGCGCACCAACGCTCACACCCTTCAGGTCTGCGGCGGAGGTGATGGAGGAACCATTGGGAACCAGGATTGCCAGGTTGTCGTCGAAGTAGACGGTGGTGAATTCCATCTTGCTCTTACGTTCATCGGTCACGCCGATACCCGCCAGGGCGATATCGCACTGACCGGTGGCCAGGCCGGTACCGGAGTCCAGACCCTCGAAGCTGATGGAGGTCAGCTGAGCCTTCACGCCCAGGTCGGAGGCGATGGCGTTGGCGATGTCTGCGTCCAGACCGACGATGGTGCCGTTTTCTTCGTATTCGAAGGGCTTGTAGGGGGTGTTGGTGCAGACGCTGAGGGTGCCGGGCTTGACGAGGCTGACCTCGCCGTTGGGGTCGGTGTTCTCGTTGGCGGTGGAGACGCAGCCGGTCAGCGCCAGGGGTAGCACTGCCAGCAGTGCGAGGGGCTTGAGGGATGCCTTCTTGAGGATTGCGGTGTTCATAAGGTGCTCCTGTGTGAGGTGTGTTCTATGAAGTCTAGGCTCCATTGTGCGCCCCTATGTTAAAAAATGCAAGTATTTACATAAATATTCATAAATTTTTGCTGAATATGCATAATTTACACTCCAAAAACTGAATAAAACCCCGAATTGGCGACTCAAAAACTATCCCGGCACGCCCCTTAGCTCGCCACATGACGCAACTACGGTTCACCCAACTATCGAATCCCCTAACCTCCATGCCACAATTGAGAGCGTGAACGCAGAGAAGAACACCCGCGCAACCCGCGCAACCCTAGACAAGAAAACCGGCGACATCGCCGCCATGTTCGATACCGTAGCCGAACGCTACGACCTCATGAACGGCATCCTCTCCCTCGGCCAGCACATCTACTGGCGCAAGCAGGCAGTCGCAGCCGTCGACGCGCACCCCGGCCAGAAAGTGCTGGACGTAGCCGCAGGTACCGGCGTCTCCTCCGAACCCTTCGCCGACGCCGGCATAGATGTCATCGCAGCAGACCTCTCCGAAGGCATGCTCGATGTGGGCCGCCGCCGTCGCCCCGACATGACCTTCGTGCAGGCAGACGTCACCGCCCTACCCTTCGATGACGAAACCTTCGACGCAGTGACCATGTCCTACGGCCTGCGCAACGTCGCCAACTACCCCAAGGCACTGAGCGAAATCTACCGCGTACTCAAGCCCGGCGGACGCATCGTCATCCTCGAGTTCTCCACCCCGACCTTCGCCCCCTTCGGCGCGGTCTACAAGAACTACATCATGAAGGCAATCCCTCCGATTGCCCGCGCAATCTCCTCCAACCCCGAATCCTACGAATACCTTGCCGAGTCCATCATCGCCTGGCCCAACCAGCAGGAACTGGCGCAGAAGTTCAAGGAGGCGGGCTTCACCTCCGTGCAGTACCGCAACCTCACCGGCGGTATTGTCGCGATTCACCGCGGTTTCAAGCCCGAAGCGCATAGCGCTTAAACACCGCGTTCACACACCACCGAAGACATCAACACCAAGAAGATAGAAGACACCGTGAGCAACGCAGAGCAGCCCATCGCCGCAACCGACCTGCTGGGAGACCTCGATCTGAAGCTTCCCGCAGGCTTCGAACTCATCGCCGCAGACCCCAAGCTGGGTCCGCAGATTCTTTCCTCTCTCGCGCGTATTGAGGAGCGCCTGGCAGAAGCCATCGCCCAGACGGACCACCTGGCGGACGTAGCGTCCCGCCACCTGCTCTCCGCGGGCGGCAAGCGCGTGCGCCCCCTGCTGGCTCTGCTCTGCGCGGCTGTAGACGGCGAAATCAACGACGAGGTCATTGAGGCTGCCGTGGTCGTTGAGCTGACTCACCTGGCGACCCTCTACCACGACGACGTGATGGACGATGCCCCCAAGCGTCGCGGCGTGGACAGCGCCCAGATGATTTGGGGTAACTCCGTCGCGATTCTCACCGGCGACCTGATCTTCTCCCGCGCATCGCTGCTGGTGTCCGAGCTGGGTACCCGCCCCATGAAGATTCAGTCCCAGACCTTCGAGCGTCTGGTGCTCGGTCAGCTCTTCGAAACCACCGGCCCCCGCGAGGGGCAGGACCTGCTCGACCACTACATCGCGGTCATTGAGGGTAAGACCGGATCCCTGATTGCCGCAGCCGGCGAGTATGGCTCCCTGCTTTCGGGCGCTTCCGAAGAGGTTATCTCCATGGTCAAGGCGTACGGCGAGCTGGTCGGCGTGGCATTCCAGCTGGCTGACGACGTGATCGATATTGTCAGCGATGGCAAAACCAGCGGTAAGACCCGCGGCACCGACCTGCGCGAGGGCGTGCCCACCCTGCCGACCATCCTGCTGGACCGTGCGGTAGCCGCCGGCGACGAATCCGCTATTGCTGTTCGCGCCCTGCTGGATGCAGACCTGAGCTCCGACGAGGCACTGGAAGCAGCCGTGGAGGCGCTTGCCGCTCACCCGGTCACCCAGGAAGCATGGCAGATCGCCTACGACTGGGCGGACCGCGCAATCGCTGCGATTGCTCCGCTGCCCGAGTCCACCGCGAAGGCTGCGCTGGAGTCCTTCGCTCACGCTGTGGTTCACCGCGAAGGCTAAAACCCGCCGTGTAGTGTGTACCCGAATCTAACGATTTTCGGGTGTCTCATACTTCAAAACCCCCGCTGAATCCGGTCAGATTCGGTGGGGGTTTTCTGTGTTACGGCTAGTCAGTGCCGGTTTATGGGGTGGTTTGGGGCTGCTCTCACCCTCCGAAAGCTTCCGCATGCTGGGGTCTCCTTGACCGTCATATGCCTTTAAGGTAATCCTTATAGGCATGCCTGAGGTGCACATCCACCCCTCAGACCTCTGACGGCTCCCACGCCCAACCCGTGTTGGAGAGCCGTTTACTATTTCTGGACGCGAGCAGAGCCCACCCACCCCGACGGGTTATTCTCGCACCAACCATCCGCGTCCCCACACATTCGAGGTTTACAACTATGGGAGCATCTACCCCTAAGGCGCCCACGAAGCGCGAAGGCTTCTCTAGCCGTCGCGTCTTTATCTTTGCCGCCATCGGTTCTGCTGTTGGTCTGGGCAATATTTGGCGTTTCCCCTACATCGCATTTGATAACGGCGGCGGCGCCTTCATGATTCCCTACATTGTCGCCCTGCTGACCGCCGGTCTGACCTTCCTGTTCTTTGACTACGCTATCGGTCACCGTGCGCGTGCGTCGTCCCCGCTGGCTTTCCGCCGTCTGAACCGTAAGACCGAGTTCATCGGCTGGTGGCACATGGGTATTAACTTCGTCATCGCTATCTACTACGCCGCTATTGTGGCGTGGGCTCTGCGTTACATGGTTTTCTCCTTCACCAACGAGTGGGGCGATAACCCGAAGGCGTTCTTCCAGGGCGAGTTCCTGAAGGTTGCGAAGGATCCCGGTGTCTCCCTGGACTTCAACATGAACGTCCTGATTCCTATGGTTCTGGTGTGGGGCGTTCTGCTCGCTGTGATGGCTCTGGGCGTTCAGAAGGGTGTGGGCGCAGCCAACATTATCTTTATCCCGCTGCTACTGGTCATGTTCGTTGGTTTGGTGATTTACTCGCTGACCCTGCCCGGTGCTGTGGACGGTCTGAATGCTCTGTTCACCCCCAGCTGGGACTCCCTGGCTAACCCGGAGGTGTGGGTTGCTGCGTACGGCCAGATTTTCTTCTCGCTGTCCATTGGCTTCGGCATTATGGTCACCTACTCTTCCTACCTGAAGCCTAAGACTGACCTGACCGGTTCCGGTGCTGTGGTTGGTTTCGCGAACTCCGGTTTTGAGCTTCTTGCCGGTATTGGTGTGTTCGCTGCTTTGGGCTTCATGGCTCAGGCTGCTGGCACTCAGGTGAGCGAGGTTGCGACCAGCGGTATTGGTCTGGCGTTCATTGCGTTCCCGACCATTATTTCTCAGGCGCCCGGTGGCGTGCTGATCGGTATTCTCTTCTTCGGCTCCCTGCTCTTTGCTGGTTTCACCTCCCTCATTTCGATTCTTGAGGTGATTATTGCGGGTATTCAGGATAAGTTCGCGACCTCCCGTCTGGCGTCCACCATTCTGGTGATTGTTCCGATGGCTCTGATTTCGCTGCTGCTGATGCCGACCACCACCGGTCTGTACGTGCTGGATATTCTCGATAACTTCGTGAACCTCTTCGGTATTCTGGCCGCTGGCCTGTGCGCCATTATCGTGGTTGCATACGTGGTGCGTGCGCTGCCCGCTCTGGCTGAGCACCTGAACCGCTACTCCTCCATCAAGGTCGGCAAGATTTGGATGATTCTGCTGGCTGTCGTGACCCCGCTGGTTCTGGGCTACTCCCTGATTCAGAGCGTCATTAAGCTTGTGGCAACCCCCTATGAGGGTTACCCCACGGATCTGCTGGCAATCTTTGGTTGGGGCATGAGCGCGCTGATTCTGGTGGGCGCGATTGTTGTTTCTCTTCTGCCCTGGTCGAAGAAGTCTCGTGCGGCTGAAGAGCCTCCGGCACCTCCGGTGATTGCCGGTCAGGTTGAGCACGGCCACGTTGATTCGACCGTTACCCGTTAGGAGCCCTCATGTCTATCTCTGCAATTGTGATGCTCGTTGTGGCAATCCTGATCATTTGGGGTGGTCTGGGTTTGGCTCTGCTGAACCTGCACCGTCATCCGGATTTGGATGCTCTCGATGATGCTGCTGAGGCTCAGGGTTCTGAGCTTTAGCGTGTGAGCGTGATATAAAGTGATGCCCCGCTGGCGTTAGCCGGCGGGGCATCACTGTGTTTTATGCACTGTGTTTTATGCGGGGCGGGCAGAGCTACTTGCTCTGTACGTCTTCTGCCTGCACGAGCGGGATCATGCCGGTTTCCGGGTCAGACAGTGCGGAGGCGCGGTAGGAGCGGGAGGCACGCACCGCATCCACGGTGAAGATAATGAGAGCAATCCAGATGAGGCCCAGACCCAGTACCTTATCGGCGCTCATCTGCTCGTGCAGAACGGTCAGCGCCAGAACAAACTGGATGGTCGGGCCCAGGTACTGCACCATGCCAATAATCGACAGCGGAAGAGCCTTGGTTGCCGCCGCAAAGAGCATGAGCGGTACAACGGTGACCACGCCGGTGGAGGCGAGAAGCCAGAAGTGTCCGGGGCCCTCACTGAAGAGAGTCATCTGCCCCTGTGCGTTGAGAATAAACAATGCTGCGATGCCGAAGGGCGCCAGGATAAAGGTCTCCAGAGATAGCGAAACGATGGGGCTCACGTCGTGGGCGACGCGCGCCTTGAGCAGACCGTAGATGCCGAAGGAGAACGCCACGCCCAGGCCCGTCCAGGGTACCTGGCCGTAGATGAGGCTCATCATCAGCACCGCAATACAGGAAATCGCGACGGACACCCACTGCGACGGGCGTAGACGCTCCTGCAGGAAAATCACGCCCAACACCACGGAGACCAGCGGGTTAATGAAATAGCCCAGGGACACGTCAATGGTGTGACCGCTGGTCGTTGCCATCACGTAGATAAGCCAGTTCGCGCCGATGAGGAACGATGCCGCCGTCAGCACCAGCATGATGTGGCGGTCCCGTAGCGCGCGGCGGAAGTCAGTGGTTGCCCGCAAAATCGGTAGCAGCAGGGCGCAGAAAAGGAGGGAGAAGACCACGCGCGCCACCACAATCTCAATCGGTCCCGCCGGTGCCATCATCACAAAATACAGGGGGAGCATGCCCCAAATAAGGTAGGTGCCGATGATGGTGATAAACCCGTTGCGGGTAGTGTGCTTCTGCGTTTCTGACATGGTTTCTTCTTCTGACCTGATTCTTTAGTGACGTTCTTCTAATGCTAATCGTCGGGATGCGCCAGCGGGGGCATTGATGCGCACTGAGGCTACTCTACCCGCCGGGCACGCCACAGGCGCGGCACCACGAGGATACCGCGCCTGAGGAATGTTGCGTATTCGGTTTAGAGGCCGAAGAAGCGGGAGAAGAAGCCCTTCTTCTTGGGCTGCTCTGCCTCGCGGCGTGCAGCTTCTGCCTGCTCGCGGCGGGCTGCCTCTTCGTGCTCTGCCTGCAGATCGGGAGCTGCACCAGCGTTGCGGATGGGCTCCACGTGCTGCTCCTCGTACTCTGCTGCCTCCTGCTCAACCTCGACGGGCTGCTCAGGCTCAGCAGCGATCGGCTCCTCAGCGTATTCGACGGAAGCCTCAACGGTCTCGTACTCGTCAGCATGCTGCTCGGTGCCAATGGACTCGTCGGTGTAGACGCGAGCCTGCTCGGTCTCTTCTGCCTCGTACTCGCCGGGCAGGGTCTCCACGGTGACCAGACCGGGCTCTGCGTGCTCTGCCGGATCCTGATCGAAGGGAGCCTCGTCGGCGGGGTAGAGGTTCTCGGTGCTCTCAACGCCGGCAACCTCGGTCTCTGCGACCGGTGCGTGCTCGGCAATTTCGACGGCGCGCTCAGCCTCAGCCTCGGCACGTGCGGCGGCGCGTTCTGCCGCCTCCTGCTCGCGCTGTGCGTTCTGAGCGGCTGCCTCAGCGGCTGCCACGCGCTCAATCTCGGCGCGCAGTGCCGCGAGGGATTCGCGACGCTGTGCGGCAGCGGCTGCGCACTGCTCCAGGACCTCGGGACCAACCTGAGGTTCAGCCTGCTCGATGCCGCTGATGCGGCCCTCATCAAACCACAGGCGCAGGGCACCGTCGGTTGCGGTCAGCACGGCGGTTGCCTCGGTGTCCCAGGCAATGTGGAAGCCACGCTGCTGAGCGTAGGAGTCCACCGCCAGAACCTGGTTGTGTACCTCTTCGCTCTGCAGGGTCTTAGCAATGACGCGGCCAATACCCTTGTAGGTCGGTGCTTCGAGGGTCAGCTCGGCGCCCTCCAGCAGGGTCCATGCGCGCACGCCAGCGCCGGCGGGCAGCGGGTAGTGTGCGTACAGGCCGCTAATGGTCTTGGTCGCCAGGGTCAGGCGGCGTGCCAGGGACTCGGAGAGGGGCAGTTCGTCGGTGGTCAGCTCGGTCAGGCCGTCACGCTCACCGGTTTCGCGCGCCTGAATAGCGGCAGAAACAACGGAGTCGGGGAAGTAGCCCAGCTGCTGCCACGACCAAATCCAAGTACCGCGGTTCTCGGATTCGGTGCCCAGCAGGTGCGGCTTGAGCGAGAGCGGGGGAGCGGTCTCAAAATCCAGAGACTGGGAGGTGAAATCCACGTTCCACTCGGAGGTACCCACGAGCTCGGCGAGTCGAGCCTGGTACTCGGTGGAGATAAAGATCGATGCGTCGATAAGGTCCTGCAGAGAATTCGTCATGCTTCAAGATTATCAACCTTTTAGCGTTCACTATGCCGTGTATCCCCTGTTTTAGTGTGTGCTTTAGGCGTATTGGGCTTTAAGGTGCCGGATTGAGCCGTGTCCAAGAGCTCTGAGGGAGAGATAGAGCATATATCTTTCGGCGTAAACTATCTGCTTTGAGTGCCCGTGTTCGTTAGAATCGAAGGGACGGCTTCTTCCGGCACCCTGTAAGCCGACACTACGACCGAACACGGATGCCTCCAGCCGCGCCGTATTCACACTCAAGGATGTATGAACTATGACTGAACCCCGCCTCGCCGAGACGAGTAGCCGTGCCGCGCGCATCCAGGATGCGCTGAATAACATTGGAAGCTGGCTGCTGGATGTCGTTAGTGTTGACCCGGGCTGGAGTGAAATGGTGCTGGACGTCAAACCTCTGGCAGGTCAGATTTTCGTGCGCGTGCGTGAATTCCGCGACGGTGAAGAGTTCATTGGCACCATCGGTCCACTCAAGGACGGCTCGCCCATTATTGCTGAGGTTCGCAAGCTGCAGCGCGCCGCCTACGACGGTAACCGCGGCACCTGGTTTACCGCCTCCATCGTGGTGGCGGCAACCGGCTGGCCCAACCCGCAGTTCAGCGTGGGTGCCTCCTATAACCGTGACGATGAGCCGGCTAGCTGGAAGAATGAAGGCACCCTGACCGCAACCGACGTGCGTGAGCACCTGGCTGAGTTCCCTCGCGATACTTCGCGTATTCCGCAGTGGGCTCGTGAGCGTATGGAGGGCCGTGCCCGCCACTCTGCTGTAGCTGCACTGTCTTCGAGCGAGCATGAGATTCCGAACCCGTACCTGGTCTCCGCTCTGGAAACCTTCCGTAACGATGTGCAGGAGCGAACCCTCATTAACGTGGTTCGTACGATGCTCGGTGGTGACGTTCTGCTCGATGCTACCGGCTCCCTGCTGATTCCTTCCGAGACGGACCCGATGGGCCCCGAATCGGTGCTGGCTCACCAGGTTATTCGCATGCCCGAGACCGGCATGCAGGCGCTGTGCGTGTTCTCCTCCTCCGAGCACATTGGCAAGAGCTACGTACGTCAGGAATCCGAGGGTGACGAGCTGATTCTGCGCGAACCGGCGATGAAGGTCTTCATTGACTTCCTTAACAATGAGGCGCTGGACCTGATTGTGGTTGACCCCGGCACCGATCACGAGTGCTACATTGAGCGCGCTCAGGTGCACTGGATTGTCACTTCTCCCCGTAATGACGGCGCGAAAATGGCGCTGGTGCAGGACAATATGCAGATGCTGCTCGGCTCGCTGGTGTCCCCGGCGTCCGTACTGCTGGTGGGTGTTGACCCTGCCGATCCGTCCGGTACCTCCTTCGTGTTTGACCCGGATGAGAACGGCAACCCGCAGAGCCTGCTGGTGTTCACCTCGGCCATTGAGATTGCGGCGCTGGACCCGCATATTGAGGTGCGTTCGGCGAACGCCCTGGATATTCTGCGTTACGCCCTGGATATTGGCGCACCGAGTGTGAAGGTGAACGCGATTAACCCTTCGACCGTGCTGAGCGCGGCGCAGATTCGCGAGCTGCTGGAGATTGTGGGGTCGCAGCCCCATATGGGTGCCTAAGCTCCTGCATTGAATAACAGTTCCTGCACCGAATAACTTAAACCGTTGAGGCGGCGACACGTGTAGTGTCGCCGCCTCAACGGTTTAAAATCTCTCATGACCGAGCGGGTCTACCCGACTAAAAGCTATGCCGCTAGGATGCGTGCTGCCGCTTCCTGCTGAGCGCGGGCGAGTGCCGCCTCCTGCTCGGTCTGGCAGTCTACGCACACGCCCTGATAGAGCACGTCTGCGCTGAAGAGCGCCATGCCGTGAAAATCGCTGGGGGTCAGGCAGGGCGCGGAGCCGACCGCGCAGTCCACGTCTTCGACCTTGCCGCAGCGTACGCAGAAGGCGTGGTGGTGGTTGTCGCCCGTGCGGGTTTCGTAGAGGGCGGGGGTTCCCGGCGGCTCAAACTTGCGCAGCAGGTCGATGTCGGTCAGATCGGCAAGGATGACGTAGACCGACTGAACCGTAATGGCGGGGATGCGTTCGCGGACTGCCTGCACGATGGTGTCGGCGGTGGAGTGCGGGTGCTCCTGTACTGCGTGGAGTACGGCGAGGCGCTGCTTGGTGACGCGGCGGCCCTTGGCGCGCAGACCGGTGGTCCATGCTTCTTCGAGCTGTTCGGGGCTCATTGCGGAGAGCAGGGGCAGGCCGGTGGTGTGGGCGTAGCCGGTATTGTGATGGTCTGGGTGCTGGGTCTTCTTCGTTTCGGAGGTTGTCTTTGCGTCGGTCATAGGTTTAAGTCTACACGTTATTATGAGAAACTCATCATTATTTTATGAAAAACTCATAATAAGCCGGTGGAGCATCCCTTTCATCCACTCTGTGGCGCCCCTCCTTACCCTGGCTTCGGGTGCGAAGGGATGCCGTACAATCAAAGAACCTAGAGTAACCCGCGCCGGCGATCACCATCAAGGAGGATAGGGTCATGGTGTATGACTTCACAAACCCCATCTACATTCTGCTGATGATTCTGCTCTTTGGCGTGCCCATTGTGACCCCGGTGATTTACGGTCAGTACCGCAGTACTACCACCGGTTTTGATCTGGAGGGGCAGTTGATGCTCGGTCTGCTCTTCACTCTTTTTCTGGGTGCTTACGGCACGATTTTGCTGCTCGGTATTTTTCCGACTGCTACGGCGCAGGTGCTGGAGCAGGTACCCCTGGTGAATATCCCGGGCGCTATTCCTTAATGCCTCCCGCATAGTTTGGCGCGTCGGTGACGCTCTGGGTGAATCCGCGCGCCATAAGGTGCGCCCGCGGGTGCTTGCACGTATTCTATAGAGTCAAGTACACGCTGTACGCGCTGACCTATTTGCTTAGGAGGATACCCATGCACCGTCATAACAATGGACTGAAAACTGCCCTGCTGATGGGCTCCATGGTGGGCATGATGCTGCTCATTGGTGGCCTGCTTTCGGCGAGCTTCCGCACCTCTTTTTTCATCTGGATTATGGGTCTGGTGAGCTTGGCTTCGGTCGCGTACACCTACTGGAACTCCGATAAGCTCGCTCTGCGCTCCATGAATGCGTACCCGGTCAGCCGTGAAGAGGTTCCGGTACTTTACGACATTGTGGAGGAGCTGTCCTCCCGTGCGGGTCAGCCCATGCCCGCCCTCTACGTGGCGCCGACCATGACCCCGAACGCGTTCGCAACCGGTCGTAACCCGCAGAATGCGGCGGTGTGCTGCACCGAGGGTATTCTGCAGCTGTTGGATGAGCGCGAGATGCGCGGCGTGCTCGGCCACGAGCTGATGCACGTGTACAACCGCGATATTCTGACCTCTTCGGTGGCGGCGGGTATCGCCTCCATTATCGGTACTGTTGCCCAGTTCCTTTCGTTTGGCGCGATGTTCGGTGGTTCCAACCGCGATGGTGAACGTTCGAACCCTCTCGCCATGTTTGTGGTTGCCATGCTGGCTCCCATTGCTACGCAGATTATTCAGATGGCTATTAGCCGCACCCGCGAATTTGATGCCGATGAGGACGGCGCACGTCTGACCGGCGACCCGCTGGCTTTGGCTTCGGCACTGCACAAGCTGGAGAGCGGCGTGTCCATGTACCCGATGGACCCGAACAACCGCAACGCTGAGGCGGCGAGCGCCATGATGATTGCGAATCCCTTCGGTTCGCTGAAGGATATGCTTTCTACTCACCCGCCGATGGATCAGCGTATTGCGCGTCTGCAGCAGCAGGCTCGTGAGATGGGTCAGTACTAGGCCTTTTCTCGCCCTCATCTCCGGGCGCGAATGTGGTGCTGCATGAATATGGCGTTGCATGAAATATGACTCAGGGTGACGATTATGACCGGCGATGACGGGGCGGCAGACAAAAAGTCCTCGGGGTGGCTACTGTGGAAGTAGCCACCCCGAGGACTTTTGCGTTTCGGCTTCTAGTCGCCTCCCCTCACCCAGCGCGGGGCGGGGGAGGAGGGGAACGCCTCGCCGGAGCTTAGCGGTAGTTGACGAACTGCAGGTCAACCTCAAGGTCGGCGGACTTGAGCATTGCAATGACTTCCTGCAGGTCATCGCGGGACTTAGAAGAGACGCGCAGCTCATCGCCCTGGATGTTCGCCTTCACGCCCTTGGGGCCCTCTTCGCGGATCATCTTGGAGATCTTCTTCGCCTGATCCTGCGCGATGCCTTCCTTGATGGAGCACTCGATGCGGGTTTCCTTACCGGATGCGTAGGGCTTGCCGGAGTCCAGGGACTTCAGGGAGATGCCGCGCTTGACCAGCTTGGACTGGAAAACGTCCAGCACTGCCAGGGCGCGCTCTTCGGCGTTTGCCTTGATGAGGATCTTGTCGCCGGAGTAGTCGATTTCTGCACCAACGCCGCGGAAGTCGTAACGCTGGGAGATTTCCTTCTGCGCCTGGTGCAGTGCGTTGGAAACTTCCTGCTTGTCCACCTTGGACACAATGTCGAATGACGATTCGCTAGCCATGGGCTTTCCTTTCGTGAATGAGGTGCTACTGGCACCGGTTAGTACTAGCCTACCGGGTCGGGGCTCTTGTTCACAGCTAACTATCAGAATAACGGGCCTGTTTTACAGGTGTTACTAACCTAAAAAGAGGACAATAGAAATATGACCACTCCTAACCTGTCCGCAACGGACCTGCGCACGAGCGAGGAAGCTCGCGACCTGCAAACCCTGCTCTTCATTGACTTGCATACCTCTCTGGGCGCTGAGCCCGAAGATATTCCTGAGGCTGAGCGCCTCAGCGAGTCTGACCACCACGATATTCACCTTGACCTGCACGAGGAAGATGCTGAGCCTTCTCTCTTTGACGGTATCGGTATCACCCTGACGGAACCTTCGCTGGTGGCACGTTTCCGTGGCGTTCGCCGTGACCTGGAACGTGAGATTGCCGGTGACATGTGCACTGTGGAGCAGGCGCGCCGCTACCTGGAGCACCTGGAGATTGTGCTTCTGCTTGAGCAGGATGGCGATACTCCTTCCCGCTCCTTCTAAAGCTGCTGTAGGCGGTGGCTTTATTTACGGGCTTTATTCACGGCTTTACTTATAGGGTGAGAGCGCGGGCAGCGATAAATACAACCGGATATGTAACCTTCGTCACAAAACCCTATGTGAAGTGTACAAGTCCCTAAAACTGCTGTAGAGTAGTCTCTGTTCGCTTGAGCGAGCAACTAGCACCTAGCTAGGCGGCAGGTTACCCGAGCGGCCAAAGGGGGCTGACTGTAAATCAGCTGGCACTGCCTACGGGGGTTCGAATCCCTCACCTGCCACAAATAGCCCGGTTACGAAAGTAACCGGGCTTTTGTGTATCTAAAACCAGTTTCACGGTGGATCCCGCAGTGGTCTTCCACCGTAGCTACCTTCTACGGTTGCGCCCGTATTTTCCCGATGCCCGCGTCGGGATTTTCCTACGGAGGGGGTAGAGCTCACTCGGGGGCTTTTGCCTGCCGGGTCGGGCGCCTCCACTATCAGCTTCAGGGATATTCGCCAGAGTGTCCGCGACACGCTTAAAACTCGGCGGAACGTGCCGCAGAAAGAACCAACTATGACGGCAAGCTGTCATATCTTTCACAATGTTTGAATCCCAGGGCGAACAATTCGCGATTGGGGTCTTGAGGGTGTAGCTTTATCTCATGGCTACTATTGAAATTACTCAGCAGAACCTGACTGCTACCGTCGAGAGCAACGACATCGTCTTCCTGGACTTCTGGGCAGATTGGTGCGGTCCCTGCAAGCAGTTCTCCCCCGTCTACGAGGCGGCTTCGGAGAAGCACAGCGACATTGTTTTCGGCAAGGTCGACACCGAGGACCAGGGCCAGCTCGCTCAGGCAGCAGGCATCACCTCCATCCCCACCATCATGGGCTTCCGTGGCGGTATCCTGGTTTACCAGCAGGCTGGCGCACTGCGCGAAGACCAGCTGGAGACCGTAATCGCTTCGATCCGCGAGCTCGACATGGACAAGGTCCGTGCAGAGATTGCAGCAGCAGAGGGCTCTGCAGAGAAGAAGTAAGCTCACCACCACAAAAGAGCTTGAACGGGGCGCACCCGCCGGCACAACCGGTAGGTGCGCTCCGTCGCCTTTTAAAAAAAACAGGTGCGCCCCGTCCCCTTGTTAACCTCGTGAGGGTGCAGGAGCGTTAACGGTCACGGTGATCCTCAATGCTCATGCGCGCCCCGTAGCGTTGCTTTGAGAAGCCCGAAGCGTGCATGAGCCGCACCAGACGTTGCCGATGCGGGCTAAAGGGCGCCAGCAGGGAGAGCATTCCCGCATCATCGGTGCGCTGACCTATGAACAGCTCACCGACCGCGTGCGCCAGATGGTAGTCGCCCACGCTGATGGCATCCGGGTGCCCGCACACACGCTGCAGGGCCTCGGAAATACTCCACGGGCCCACGCCGCGCACAGCGTGCAGGCTCCGCGCCAGAAGTGCGACGTCGCCTTCTGCCGCAATGTTTTTTAGAGACTCTGCGGAACGAGCGTAAGCGTACACGGCATCGTAGCGGCTTTTATCAACGCCAGCCCGATGCCAATCCCAGGTAGGAATCGTCGCCAGGGTCCGGGCGCTTGGATAGACGCGCATCCCCTCCGGCTGATTCCCCAACCCGGTCGAAAGGGCGGGGGAGCCGTACTTTCGCAGAACCCAGCCTAAGGTCCTGAACGCTTCGGTCTGGGTGATGCGCTGCTCCACAATGGCGTTGAGCATCTGCCGGTCCAGCTGCCCCGAAGCGCTGAGGCGGAGCCCCGGATTCTGCCGCCACGCCTGCTGAACACGCGGCGGAAGAGACTCAAAAGAAGACAGAGCACCGAACTGTTCGGCGGGGTCGTGCAACCCCAGCCAGTACGTCATTTCCTGCGCTAGCGCCTGAAGGTCGGCTCGCGCCTGCATCTGCTGATCAGCGGCACTATAAGAAACCCAGATACGAATACGCACCGGGCGCATCAGCAGGCGATGCAGGGAGGGGAGAGTCTCGGGAAGCGTGGCTGTCTCCGCAACTCGTTCAACGTACAGCACCGCTGGGAACTCGTGAAACGGCGTGCGAGCCGTCAACCAGATTCTCTCAGCACCATCCGCGCGGCTCAGCGCACGATACGAAAAATCCTGAGCGCCGCGACGTAGCGACCCCAACGTCTGCGCCAACTGCACCGGAACATGCGGCTCAATCACAACCTCGCACACCTCAGGAGCCAGGACACCCGGAAGGGGCGAAGCGGCGGAGGAGAGAGTACGAATCTGAACGCGCGGTTCGTGAAGAACATCCGCAAGCGCTGGCGCATAGGGCACACCAGCTGCCGCCAAAGGATGCCGGATGCGCCGAGCACCCGCTACCGGGTGGCTACCAGGGGTGACACCGCCGGGGGTTGAGGAAGGAAACGTACTCACCACACCAGTCTATGCGCCCAAACCGGGCCCTAGCATCCGGGGCAGATATTTGAGGGACAAGATACAAAAAGCGCAGGAAGGGCAGGCACAGCGCTAATGCGATACCCTAAAGGGTAGAGTGAGAACGAACGCAAACTCCGCCACCGGCAACGACAAAGGCGACGCGTTCCACCCGTTCTGTGGGCGCCTGTAGCCCGGACACACACCCCGAGAGAAGGACGCCTATGGCAGCGGAAGCACACGAAGCATCCTCGAATACTGACGCACCTGAACAGAAGAACAGCACCGCCACCAGCGCGGACCGTACTCAGCGCGCCAAAAAACAGCCGCGTCAGTCCCTCACCGAGCGCGTCAAAAGCATCCGCCCCCTCGAACTACTACCCGGCCTGCTGCTTGCCGCCGCCGTCATGGCGTTGTACACCTACTACTCGCTGCAACAGATGAAGCACTGGATTACCCCCTCCTGGGACCTGGCGATTTTCACCCAGATGGCGCAGGCGTACTCGCACTTCTCCGTGCCCATCGTGCCCATTAAGGGGCCCGACTTTAACCTCTGGGGTGACCACTTCCACCCGATTCTGGTGCTCCTGGGACCCGTCTACGCGCTGTTCCCCTCGCCGACCACGCTACTGGTCGTGCAGAACGCCCTGGTCGCCTTCGCAAGCTTTGCCATTGTGCGCTTCACTCAGCGTGCCTTCGCGCTCGCCCAGAAGACTGAGGACGCACAGAAAACTGAGGACGCGCAGAAGAACGAACCTGCGCAGACTGCTCAGTCCGCAAAACTTCAGAGTGTCATCCCGACCATCACCGGTCTGCTGCTCGGCGCCGGATTCGCCCTCAGCTTCGGAGTTCAGCAGGCTATCGCCGCCCAATTCCACGAAGTAGCCTTCGCCGTGCCGCTGCTTGCCATGAGCCTCGGTTACCTGGTGCTCGCCTCGCGAGTGAGTGGCACCGAACGTGCCCGCTACCTCGCCTACGCTTGCTGGTGGTCCCTGCCCATTGCCTTCGTCAAAGAAGATATGGGTATCACCGTCGCAGCCATCGGCCTCATTATCTTTATTCGCACCGGCTGGCTGAGCACCGCCGTAGACATTCTGATGCCGCGCCTCTCCGCGGGCACCCCCGCCCCCATGCGAATCCGCGTGCATCAGCTCTACTCCTCCTGGGCGCGCACCCCCGCCGTCGCCGAATCCACCATGGTCATGATTTGGGGCGTATTCTGGTCCGCCGTCGCCATCTACGTGATTCTGCCCTACTTCAATAGCGGCGGAAACTTCGACTATGCCGACAAGGTGAACTTATCTGCGGCTCTGGGCGACCCCTTCGGCTCGGCACTGCAGATGCTCAGCAACAACACCAAGCTGGCAACCCTCGGCCTGCTGCTCATTACCGGAGCAGTCCTCTGGGTGATTTCTCCGCTCGCGGCAATTGCCCTGCCGACCCTTGCCTGGCGTCTACTCTCCACCATGGAATCCTACTGGGCAAGCACCTGGCACTACTCGCTCGTGCTCATGCCCGTCGTCTTCTTCGCCCTGCTCGACGCTGTCATGCGGATACGCTACGGAGTGGTTCCCGCTGCGATTCCGGCGCGTTTGGGCGCGCGCGCAGCCGATAGCGCCTCCGCGCAGGAACCTCAGACCAATACCGAGCCCGGCCGCCTGACCGCCACGGCGCGCCGCATGCCCGTGTGGGTTCTGCCTGCCGTGGCGCTCTTCCTAGCCGCGTCCCCGATTTTCGTGCCCGGATCCCAGCAGCCCCTCGCGTCCCTGGGTAATGCGCAGTTCACCGCCTCCGCGCTGACTACGACTGACCAGATGAAGCGGGACGCCGTCCAGAAGGTACCTGAAGGGGTATCGGTCGCATCTGACCTGTCGATTCTGACCCAGCTGATTCCCGGTCGTACCGTCTACTGGATTGGACACACCGGTAAGCCAGCGCCCGACTACGTGGTCATCGACCGCATGAGCAACTCCTGGGGCGGCAACCCGCCGACCAACGCCGCACAGTATGCGGCTGACCGCTACGGCAGCTCCTACGCTAAGTATGCGACTGTCGGCACGATTGATATTGTGCGACGCGTCGACTAGCCCCTCGGCTCAGCAACTGAAAGAGCGTCCACCCCGCACGCAGCGGGGTGGGCGCTCGCCGTTAAGAGATGAGGTTTTAAGCACCTTTTGGGGTTAAATGGACGCCGCTAAGGTAGACTAGGTAGAATACGGGAACCCCCGATGAAGGTCTTGTGCGCACCCGGCACCCAAGGTGGTGCTGGAATTGTAGGTGCGCCGTACTCACCATCACCGATTGATACGCCCCATAAATTTGCGGTTTACACCGTACACGCGGGCTTCTCTTAACGATCTCTGGTCCAGCGTCTTTGCTGCGTCTGCTGTAACAGACACACCACCGCCGTAGAGCGGGAAGGCGAACCACCAGGAATACGTGACATTGCATGTGAGCATTACCCACCCTGTACACCCTGATTCACAGGAACTACTGTGCGTTGAGCGTAGAGTACGAACAAGCGTGCGGATAATGTGCCGAGAAATTCAAGACCACCCCCAGCAAAGAGCCGCTACCCGTAGCATCCGCAGAACACCTCTGCAGAATGTGCCGGTAACGGAGGACCCCTGGACGCTCTACTCCCCAGGGGATGATGTGTGGCTGGGCCGTGAAGGGGACACCCGGTAAGCGCCGAAAAGCGTGCGCTATCCACCCCTACCGTATAGAGGAAAAATTGACTGAGAATACTGCTACCCCGGCCGAACTGAACGCCGAGGCAGAGACCGTTGTGACCACTGAGAACATCACCGAGAACACCGTTGAGAGCCCTGCTGTAGAAGCAGAAGAAACCATCGCAGAAGCTACTGCAGAAGCACCCGCCGAAGAAACCGCCGACAAGGCTGAAGAAGAAGGCGTACGCTTCACCGACCTGGGCCTGGACGCACGCGTCCTGGCAGCCCTGGAAGAGGTAGGCTACGAGAAGCCGTCCCCCATTCAGGAACAGACCATCCCCCTGTTGCTTGAGGGCCACGACGTGGTTGGTCTGGCACAGACCGGTACCGGTAAGACCGCAGCATTCGCGCTGCCGGCACTGTCCCGCATGGCTGAACTCGCCGACATCAACGGCGTCTCCCGCGACACCCAGGTTCTGGTCCTGGCACCCACCCGCGAGCTGGCTCTGCAGGTTGCAGAAGCCTTCTCCTCCTACGCAACCCACATGGAGGACTTCACCGTCCTGCCCATCTACGGTGGCTCCCCCTACGGCCCGCAGCTGGCTGGTCTGCGCCGCGGTGCGCAGGTCGTCGTCGGTACCCCCGGCCGCGTGATTGACCACCTGGAAAAGGGGTCCCTGGACCTGTCCAACCTGCAGTACCTGGTACTCGATGAAGCAGACGAAATGCTGCGCATGGGCTTCGCCGAAGACGTGGAAAAGATCCTCGAAGGCACCCCCGACAGCAAGCAGGTTGCCCTCTTCTCCGCAACCATGCCCAACTCGATCCGCAAGATTGCTCAGCAGTACCTGAACGACCCCCGCGAGGTTCGCGTCAAGGCTAAGACCACCACCAGCTCAAACATCTCCCAGCGCTACATGCAGGTCATGCACTCCCACAAGCTGGACGCAATGACCCGCGTGCTCGAGGTTGAAAACTACGACGGCATCATTGTCTTCGTGCGCACCAAGAAGGAAACCGAGGAAGTTGCCGACAAGTTGAAGGCACGCGGTTTCGCGGCGGCAGCGATTAACGGTGACATCCCCCAGCAGCTGCGTGAGCGCACCGTTGACGCCCTGCGTGACGGCCGCATCGACATCCTCGTGGCAACCGACGTGGCGGCACGCGGCCTGGACGTTGAGCGCATCTCCCTGGTCGTCAACTACGACATCCCCCACGACACCGAGTCCTACGTGCACCGCATCGGTCGTACCGGTCGTGCAGGTCGCGAAGGTGCCGCAATCCTCTTCGTCACCCCGCGTGAGAAGTACATGCTGCGTCAGATCGAGAAGGCAACCCGCCAGAAGGTCGAGCCGATGCACATGCCCACCGCAGAGGCAGTGAACGAGACCCGTAAGCAGCGCTTCGCACAGCAGATTACCGAGACCATCGAGTCTGAGGACCTGAGCTTCTTCCGCCAGATTATCGAGGACTACGAGAACGAGCACGACACCACCGCTGAGGACATTGCGGCCGCACTGGCTGTTATCGCCCAGCAGGGTCGCCCCTTCTTCCTCGATGAGAGCGAAGATATCGCCCACAAGTCCCGCCCCTTCTCTGACGAAGATTCGGATCGCGGCGGCCGCAAGGCAAAGCGCGCGCACAACGATGAGGGTATGGTCAACTACAAGCTGAACGTTGGCCGTTCCTCCCGCGTGACCGCAGGCGCTATTGTGGGTGCATTGGCTAACGAGGGTGGTATTAAGGGCTCCCAGATTGGCTCCATCGACATTCGCCAGCACTTCACCATTGTTGGCCTGCCCGAGGACCTGCCCCGCGACTTCTTCGACCGTCTGCGTGACACCAAGATTGCTGGCGAGTTCATCAACATCCGCAAGGACAACGGTCCCAAGGGTGGCGGCGGTGGCCGCGGCTTCGGTGGCGGCCGTCGTGAGGGCGGCTACCGTGGCAACCGTGAGGGTGGCCGCGATTTTGGCGGTCGCGATAACCGTCGCGAGGGCGGCTACCGCGGTAACCGTGACGGTGGCCGCGACTTCGGTGGCGACCGCGACTTCAAGCGTCGTGACTTCGGTGGCAAGCGCAATGACCGCGACTTCGGTGGTCGCGACTTCGGCGGCCGTGATAACCGCCGCGATGGTGGCTACCGTGGCAACCGTGATGGCGGCCGCGACTTCGGCGGCCGCGACTTCGGCGGCCGTGATAACCGTCGCGATGGAGGCTACCGCGGTAACCGTGAGGGCGGCCGTGACTTTGGCGGCCGCGGCAAGCGCTACTAAAATTTCGGCTAAGCCTGGATTTGCGGTACGAGGGGCTTGCTGAGGCTATCGGCTAGCAGCCTTGTCATCCGCATATGATTCAAAGACCGGCAGGGGAGTGATGAGCTCTCCTGCCGGTCTTTATGTATTTGTGTGTTGATGTGTTTGCATCAGCTGTTGTGGTGATACCTGGTCAATGCTGGGCTCTCATGCGGCAGTGTGGAGAGCGGATAAGCATAAATGTGGCGTATGCCATAGCTTCTCCGCTTGCGAGCATTCGTGAAGACCTGTATAGTTTTACCTGTTGCCCCGATAGCTCAGTGGTAGAGCGCCATCTTGGTAAGATGGAGGTCCCGGGATCGATTCCCGGTCGGGGCTCTCTCATTAATTCATGCGAGAGCACGTATTAATGATGTGGCGGTGTAGCTCAGCTGGTTAGAGCGCACGACTCATAATCGTGAGGTCGACGGATCGAGCCCGTCCACCGCTACGCCCCGATAGCTCAGTGGTAGAGCGCCATCTTGGTAAGATGGAGGTCCCGGGATCGATTCCCGGTCGGGGCTCAGATAAGCCTGTCTCTTCGGAGGCAGGCTTTTTTGTTTTACCTATTTTGTTTGCCTAAAGCCCGGTCTGCAGGCGCTTAGTGCACGGGCTCTATACCGGATATAGCAAAGCCCCCGAGAAAAACTCGGGGGCTTCGTCTTTATGCTCTGATCTAAGCGTTAGGAGGCGCGGCGCACCACCGGCAGCTGGGACAGCAGCTCGTAGGAGCGCAGGCGGTCCTCGTGCTCCCACGCCTCGGTCATGACGATAAGCTCGTCAGCGCCCGTGCGCGCCACCAGGTCCTCAATACGAGCCTGCGCGGTGGCGGGAGAGCCTACGATTGCCTCAGCGGTCATGCGTTCAACGTGCATCTTCTCTGCGTCGGTCCAGACGGCGTCCATATCTTCCACGGGAGGTGCGAAAGACAAATTGCCGCGCACCACACCCAGGAAATGCTGCTGCTGCGTCGTGTACAGGTAGCGTGCTCGCTCGTCGGTATCGGCGAGCATCGCGGTTGCACCCACCATGACGTAGGGCTGTTCCAGATGCTCCGAGGGCTTGAAGTTCGCGCGGTAGGTGTCCACTGCCTCCTGCAGCATTGCGGGCGCAAAATGCGAAGCGAATGCGTAGGGCAGACCCAGCTGTGCGGCAAGCTGCGCACCGAACAGGGAAGAACCCAGAATGTACAGGGGCACCTTCGAGCCCTGACCGGGAATGGCGTGCACGCGGTGCATGGGGGAGGGCTCGCCCAGGAAACGCTGCAGCTGCTGCACCTCGGCGGGGAAGCTCATGGCGGCAGAATCGTCGCGGCGTAGAGCGGCGGCGGTCATCGGGTCAGTGCCGGGCGCACGGCCCACACCCAGGTCAATACGACCGGGATGGAACGCGTTGAGGGTACCGAACTGCTCCGCTACCACGTAAGGTGCGTGGTTGGGGAGCATAATGCCTCCCGAACCCACGCGAATACGCTCGGTTGCGGCGGCAATCTCCGCCATGACCACGACGGTCGCCGAGGACAGCAGGGAACCGGCATTGTGGTGCTCAGCGACCCAGAAACGCTCGTAGCCGTAGGACTCAGCCGCGCGGGCGGCATCGATGGTGTTGAGCATGGTCTGGTGCTGACGCTGATCGGGGCGGTGCGGCATCAGGTCAAGCACCGAAATTTTTACGTTGGAAGACACAACTTTTCCTTCTTGATTGATTGCGGGTACCCATTCAGTCTACGCCTGCTTGGGCTGTACGGGTAGGGGCGCGCCGGGCGCCTTCGCTAGAAGGTAAACAATGCTAAGAAATACTGCGTGCATCCATGCTGGCTGTTTGCTGATGCGTCCACTCTGCGCGTTCGAGCTGAACACTGTGCATAAGAACGGTAGACTGAAACCATGAGCATTAACCCTGAGATTGTGGGCAGGGTCTACCCGTCCGAGAACACCTACGTTGTCGGCCGTGAAAAGATCCGCGAATTTGCCCGAGCAGTTCACGCAGAAAACCCCCTCCACCACGACGTTGAGGTAGCCCGCGCGGCAGGGTACGCAGATGTGATTGCCCCGCCGACCTTCGCCATTATCCTGGCGCAGGCAGCTGACGCGGCACTCATCAACGACGATTCCGCCGGTATTGATTTCTCCCGCGTGGTGCACGCCGACCAGCGCTTCACCCACCACCGCCCCATCGTTGCCGGTGATGAGCTGCGCACCGAAGTTCACGTGGACTCCGTGCGCGTTATGGGTGCCGGCGCAATGCTGACCACCCGTGAAGAAATCGTTGACGCGCAGGGCGAGCCGGTCACCACCTGCATTTCTTCCCTGCTGGTTCGTGCTGAGGAGGAAAACTAATGGTGCGTTTTGAAGATCTTGAAAAGGGCCAGGACATCGGTTCGCGTACCGTGGAGCTCTCCCGCGCTTCGCTGGTGCGTTACGCTGGCGCATCCGGTGACTTCAACCCGATTCACTGGAACGAGCGCTTCGCTCAGTCAGTGGGCCTGTCCGGCGTAATCGCTCACGGCATGCTGACCATGGGTACCGCAGTGCAGCTTGTGAGCGACTGGGTAGGCGACCCCGGTGCGATTGTGGACTACCAGACTCGATTCACCAAGCCCGTTCCCGTGGCGGATGCACCCGGCGGCGAAAATCCCGACACCCCCACGAACGCCCTGACCATCAGCGGTAAGGTGGGCGCCCTGAATGAGGAAGAGCGCACCGCCCGCATTGACCTGACCGTCACCGCTCGTGATGAGGAAGGCAAGGAACAGAAGGTTCTGATGAAGAGCCAGGCTGTGGTTCGTCTCTCGGCATAGATTTTTCTGTGCGGGTAGATAACCGCGTGAAAGTAGCTATGTGAAAGCCCTGGTGCTACCGCGATGCGGTGGTGCCGGGGCTTTTGCATGCTCGGCTGTGTGTTCGGCTGCGCGCTCGCCGGCGGGTGGTGGCGCTTCTTTTGTGTGGGAGGCGCGCCGGAAAATGAAGGCAAAATCACCATAAGGTTTTTGTGACTTTAACGCGTGGCGGGTGTTGACCCCGCACAACGACCGGTATTCTTAACCTATGACTGAAAAGCTGTTGAGCGAACTGACCACCGCCCAGGTAGGCGGCCCCGCTAAGACCTACGTCCGCGCCACCTCCGAAGCAGAAATTATCGAAGCAGTCTCCGCTGCAGACGCCGCAGGCGAACCCGTCCTCATCGTGGGCGGCGGCTCCAACCTGCTGGTTTCCGACGAAGGCTTCAACGGAACCGTCGTGCACATCGCCTCCGAAGGCGTAGAGGTCCTGCCCATCCCCGCATGCGGCGGCGCGAACGTGCGCGTGCAGGCGGGCACCATCTGGGACGACTTCGTGAAGCTCAGCATCGAGAACGAATGGGTTGGCCCCGCGGCTCTCTCCGGCATCCCCGGCACCGTGGGTGCAACCCCCGTGCAGAACGTCGGCGCATACGGCGTTGAGGTGGGTGAGTTCATCGCCTCCGTACGCACCTGGGATCGTGAAAAGAACACTCGGAAGACCTTCGCGAGCGCAGACCTGCGCTTCGGCTACCGCGACTCGGTGCTCAAGCGCGCAACCGTCAACGGCTCGCCCCGCTACGTGGTGCTGACCGTTGATTTCCAGTTCACCCTCGGTAGCCTGTCCTCCCCGATTCGTTACGCCGAGCTGGCGAAGAGTCTGGGTGTTGAGCCCGGTCAGCGCGCCGAATCCGCCCTGGTACGCGAAAAGGTGCTTCAGTTGCGCGGCTCCAAGGGTATGGTGCTCAACCCCGAGGATCGTGACACCTTCTCCACCGGTTCTTTCTTTACCAACCCGATCGTTCCGCGTTCTACTCTGGAGTCCCTGCCGGAGGGCGCCCCGAACTTCCCGGTGGTCGTGAAGACTTCCCCGTTTACCGCGGGTGTCGAGGACCCCGATCGCGTGAAGCTCTCGGCTGCTTGGCTGATTCAGCACGCCGGTTTCGAGAAGGGCTTCGGCCTGGAGGGTGAGTCTCGCGAGATCGCTCAGGGTCGTGCAAGCCTGTCGACCAAGCACACCCTGGCGATTACGAACCGCGGCGGCGCATCCGCTGAGGATATTTTCGCTATTGCCCGCGCTGTGCGCGATGGTGTGCGTGAACGTTTTGGTGTGACCCTGGTTCCTGAGCCTGTCGTGGTCAACGGCGAAATCTAAACGCTTAACTTCTCGCCTCTCGTAGCGCGAGGACGTATAGAATAAACGCTTCGGGCGGTCTCTGATAAAGAGGCCGCCCGAAGCGTTGTATTGACTTGCTGAGCTAATGGCGAGGTGAGGAGATACGCACCTGCCCCGGCAGGTAGGGCCTGCGCTTGGGCGCTGTGCGCGTTGCCGCCAGGGGAGCGGCGGGCAGGTGCTCCATCAGCACCTGAACCGCCAGGGGAAGCTTCTGCGGCGGGCTGGGGGCGTGGAAAATCGGCTTATGGCGCGTGGGTCGGTACGGGTAGTATTCCGCGTCCTCGCTGCGGGACCAGACAAGGTTGCCGAACTCGCCGGGAACAGGGGAAAGCACGTTGGCGTAGTAGGCGCGCGTCTGCAGGTCGGCACGCTCGGAGGCGCCGGTAGTGGTGCCGGTGGATACGCCGCTGGGTACGCGGTCTTGCTCGATGATGAGGGCGCGGACCATGCCGCCTACGGTGCTGACCGCGTTCACGTGCAGGGCGAGTAGGTCCCCGTCCTTGTGGTCGATCTGTACCTGCCCGTCCGCGAGGATTCGGGTGCCCATCGTGATGCTGCTGGCGACTCCTTCGCAGAGGGCGCGGATGAGCGCCATGCGTGCCGGGTAGGGGTCTGCGATATCCCAGCCGATGAGGGTGGGCGCGGCGGAAATGCCGGCGTATTCCTCGCAGGATTCGTAGGAGGCGACGTCCACGTAGCCGCGGGCGATGGGCTCACGGTCGTAGGGGCGGCCGTCGCGCTGCTCCCAGAAGCTGAGGGCGGTTGCGGTGAAGACAGCTTGGCCGTCGCGTACGGCGACGGTGAACATAAAGTCCTGCGGGTAGCCGTTCTTAGTGCGCGGGCGCAGGGTGATTGCGCGGGTATATTCGTTGAATTCCTCGGGCCAGTCCAAGTAGTAGCTCATTTTTGCCCCGTCGCCACGGTGCACGGTGAGTTCGCCCGGTAGCAGCATGGCTTCGGGCACGCCGCCGGCGCGTTCTGTGGCGTAGTGTTCGCTCACGGGCCAGGGGCTGAACTCTGTGCGGTAGGGGTTGGAGAGGAAGGAATCGAGCATAGAACGTATCCTCTCATAGTTTGAGGTTGTGGCGCACGGTTAGAGGGCTTAAATGACAAATGGGCTGTCCCTTCTGATTGCTCGGAAAGAGCGTTCAGGAGGGACAGCTCATATTGTATGGCGTGCCGCTCGTTTAGAGGGATTCGCCGCGGCGTTCAGGGAGGAAGAACACGGTGGTTGCCGCTACCAGGAACGCGGTGGAGAAGAGCGCAAAGAGTAGCGGGGTTCCACCGAATGCGACCAGCGGCGGCACAATGAGCGGTGCCGCGATGGAGGCGATACGACCGATACCGGCGGCGGCACCGGTGCCGGTTCCGCGCAGGTGGGTCGGGAAGATTTCCGGGCTCAGGGCGTAGAGGGCACCCCACGCACCCAGGTTGAAGAAGGAGAGCATGCATCCGGCGAGGATGATGAATACCTCGGCGTGCGCCATGCCGTAGCCAGCCGCCGCCAGCGCGGAGCCAAGCAGGAAGGTCGCCAGGGTTGTGCGTCGGCCCCACTTTTCGATGAGGTAGGCGGCGACCGCGTAGCCGGGCAGCTGGGCAAGGGTCATGATGAGCGTGAACGCGAAGGACTTCACGAGGCTGAATCCCTGGGCGTTCAATAGTGCCGGAATCCAGATGAACGCGCCGTAGTAGGAGAGGTTGATGCAGAACCAGATGACGCACAGGGCGATGGTCTTACGGCGCTGGCCGGCAGCCCAGATGGAGTGGATCTTTGCGGATTCTGCGTTGTCGGCACTTTCTGCGGCGCCGTGTACGGAAGTGTCTTCGGTCTGCTTCTTATTGGTTCGGGAGAAGAGCGCAGGGGACGCCTCGAAACGTTCAACAATCTGGCGTGCCTGATCGTGCTTGCCGACTGACTCCAGGAAGCGCACCGACTCGGGGGTGCCCATACGGATCACGAGCGAGTAGATGGCGGGAATCAGACCGATGGCAAGCGCCCAGCGCCAGCCGTTCGCCTGCGGAACGATGAAGGTACCGATGAGAGCGGCGAGGATCCAGCCCAGAGCCCAGAAAGCCTCCAGGGCAACCACGACACGGCCGCGAATAGCGCGCGGCGAGAACTCAGAAATTAGGGTGGATGCCACGGGAAGTTCCGCTCCCAGGCCCAGACCGACCAGGAAACGGAAGACGAGCAGCACGCCCAGAGAGGTTGCCAGGGCGGAGGCGCCGGTCGCCAGACCGTACACCAGCAGGGTGAGGGCGAAGATGTAGCGGCGGCCGAGCTTATCGGCGAGTAGACCGCCGAAGGTTGCACCGAGCGCCATGCCTACGAATCCGATGGATCCGAGCCAGGAGGCTTCGGTGGGGCTGAGCTGCCATTCCTTGATGAGTGCCGCCATGACGAAGGAGATGAGGCCGACGTCCATGGCGTCCAGCGCCCAGCCGAGACCCGAGATGCCCAGGAGCTTGCCGTGGGCGCGGGTGAAGGGCAGGTTTTCGAGGCGCTCGTTGAGAGTCGGAGCGGCGTTGCGTTCAGTAGCGGGCGCAGAGGCGCCAGCGGGTGCAGCAGCGTTGGTGCGGGGTGAGCCCGTTGATACGGGACGTGAGGAGGACACGATAGTGGGTCGCTTCCTTAGTGTTTAGGCATGATGCCGGGCGAATTGTTCCCTTACAGTGTATAAAGGTACTTTCGACTTGAACACTATTGAAACGAAAAAATTTTGAAGATGACGGAAAAATCTCAACATGAAGAAATCTTTCACAGCCGCCATTCAGCAGTGAATGCTATTCTCTAACCACCGCCGCCCGGTGAAACTCACCTACGGCACGTTTGGAAGGACCACCCCTGAAAACCCTTGAAGATGAAGTCAAAGAAAGCGAGACCAGCCGCTTTCACCGCTGGCTCGAAGCCCGCAAGGAGCGCATGCACGCGCATCCGGTCATGCGTCATCTCTACAAGCCCCTCGTCATCGGCGTGGGCGCCTTCTGCTTTATCGCCGGGCTGATTATGCTCGTCACCCCCGGCCCCGGCTGGCTGTTCATCTTTATCGGCCTGGGCATTTGGGGTACCGAATTCACCTGGGCACGCCGCGCCAATATTTTCATGAAGCACGTGGTGCTCACCGCCTGGTACCGCTACCGCGCCTGGCGACAGCAGCGTAAGGAACGCAAAGCCGCACGCAAGGCAGAACGTAAGGCAGCCGCCGCAAACCGGCGCTAACCCAGACCGCGCTCATCCAGCTCGCGCTCACCCGGTCTGCGCAAGCTATACGCAGACACAAAAAGCCCTCGCTCCCGTCCAATAAGAATGGTAGCGAGGGCTTTTGTTATAGCTTGTCGTGAGCTTTAGAGCTTGCCAATAGCAATCTGCAGCATGCGGCGAATCGGCTCAGCAGCACCCCAGAGCAGCTGGTCACCCACGGTGAACGCGCTAATGTACTCGGGGCCCATCGCGAGCTTACGCACGCGACCAACCGGAATCTCCAGAGAACCGGAAGCAGCCACGGGGGTCAGTTGCTCCATGGAAGCCTCACGCTCGTTCGGCACGAAGCGAACCCAGGGGTTGTCCTCAGCGATGATGCGCTCAATCTCCTCGAGCGGCAGGTCCTTCTTGAGCTTGATGGTCAGCGCCTGAGAGTGCGAGCGCATCGCAGCGATACGGACGCACAGGCCGTCCATGGTGATCTTCTCGTCCTCGGAGCGGCCCAGGATCTTGTTGGTCTCAACCTCAGCCTTCCACTCCTCGCGGGACTGGCCGTTACCCAGGTCCGAGTCAATCCAGGGAATCAGGGAGCCGGAGAGCGGCACACCGAACTGGGTGGAATCCAGTTCACCGGAACGCTGCTTTGCGAGAACCTTGCGGTCGATGTCCAGAATTGCGGATGCGGGGTCGTTCAGCTCCTCGGAGACCTCGTTGCCCAGGTCGCGGAACTGCGCGAGCACCTCGCGCATGTGGCGGGCGCCGCCGCCGGACGCTGCCTGGTAGGTCATGGAGGTAGCCCACTCGACCAGGTCATTCTTGAAGAGGCCGCCCAGACCCATCAGCAGGCAGGAGACGGTGCAGTTACCGCCGACGAAGTCCTTCACGCCGGATGCCAGGCCGCGGTCGATGACGTCGCGGTTGATGGGGTCCAGCACGATGATAGAGTCATCGTTCATGCGCAGGGTGGAAGCAGCGTCAATCCACAGGCCGTCCCAGCCAGCTGCGCGCAGCTTCGGGTGCACAGCCTCGGTGTAGCCACCGCCCTGAGCGGTCACAATAATCGAGTGCTTACGCAGCTCATCAATGTCGTATGCGTCCTTCAGCTCGGACGGCTCAATCACGCCGTCGAAGGTGGGCGCAGCGCCACCAACATTAGAGGTGGTGAAGAAGACGGGGGTAATGCCCTCGAAATCGCCTTCCTCAACCATGCGCTTCATGAGGACGGAGCCCACCATGCCGCGCCAGCCAACAAAACCTACAGAGTCACCGGGATTAAAGTTCATGGTTCCCAGTGTACTCTCAGGCTGGCGGGTGCGGACTGACACCGTACAAAAAATTTGATATTCGGAACGGGATATTCTGCGCAGGCGCTGGGCTCGGCACCGGGCACTGTACCGGGAGGCGTTAAGACACTCAAGCCCGCGGCGCTCCGGGAGGAGAGTAGCCGCAGGCTTGAGCTGTCAGTTTGGGGTTTTATCTGGGAGACGTTCTTTAGGAGAGATGCTCTTTAGGAGAGACGCTCGAGCCGCTGGAACGAGAAGTACATGGGGTTCTTCATGCCCGACTCATCGAGCAGGTAGCCCTTCTCGCTATTCGCCCAAGCACTCTCGGAGGTGACCCGCCAGCACCCGTTCGGTGAGCCGCCCTCGCAGCTACCCGCAGAATCTGCAAGCTGCAGTTCGGGCGCTCGCGTATCGCCGGTAATCTCGTTGCCTTCCTGGCAGTAGAAGAGGGTCCGCTCCACCGTCTTCACCCGGCCGAAAGCGGGCAGGTCAGTGCGGGAGAGCGCCTCCGCGTAGACGGAGCCGCCACCAATAATCCAAGCATCAACCGCGGGGGTATCTGTAGCGGTATCTGCCGGGGTAGCTTCGACCGGCGCGCCCGCGGCGTCACGAGCCGCGTACAGTGCCGCATCCAGCGAAGGAACCCACAGTGCACCGTCGCGTTCTTCCGCCTCGGTGACCGAACGGCTAATCACAATATTCGTACGGCCCGGCAGGGGACGAAAACGCGGCGGGATCGAATCCCAGGTGCGGCGCCCCATAATCACCGGAGCACCCAGCGTCACCTTCTTGAAGTGCGCCAAATCCTCCGGGGCATACCAGGGCATATCCCCGTTACGACCAATGATGCCGGCATCAGTTTGAGTCCAAATAGCGCCCAGACGATACATTATGCCTCCTTACAACCTGCAGCTAGACCGCAATCGGGGCGGCAATACCGGGGTGGTGCTTATAATCCACCAGCTCAAAGTCTTCATACTCGTAATCGAAAATAGAAGGCTTCTTCGTCTTAATAACCAGCTTCGGGTACGGGTACGGTTCGCGCGGCGGGTAGGGGTTGCCCTCCGGGTCGGTGCCGTAGCCCAGCTGCTTCTTCACCTGCTCCAGGTGGTTCGAGTAGATGTGGCAGTCGCCGCCGGTCCACACAAACTCGCCCGGCTCCATGCCCACCTCCTGCGCAATCAGGTAGGTCAGCAGAGCGTAGGAGGCGATGTTGAAGGGCACGCCCAGGAACATGTCTGCGCTACGCTGGTACAGCTGGCAGGACAGCTCTTTCACACCGTCCTGGCGTTCGTGCACGTAGAACTGGAAGAGCGCGTGGCAGGGCGGAAGCGCCATGTTGTCCACCTCGGCAGGGTTCCACGCCGAAACAATATGACGACGAGAGCTCGGGTTATTCTTCAACGAATCGATAACCTTCGCAATCTGGTCAATCGTGCCACCATCGGGGGTCGGCCACGAACGCCACTGCACACCGTACACCGGGCCCAAATCGCCGTTCTCATCAGCCCACTCATCCCAAATGGTCACGCCGCGCTCCTGCAACCAGCGCACATTCGAAGAACCGCGCAAGAACCACAGCAGCTCAATGGCAACGGACTTGAAGTGCACGCGCTTGGTGGTAATCAGCGGGAACGACTCACGCAGGTCAAAACGCATCTGACGACCAAACACGCCGAAGGTGCCGGTGCCGGTACGGTCGGAACGCTGCGCGTCCGCCGCGATGGCGTCCTTGTTCTCCTCGAGGATTTCGCGCAGAAGATCTTCATAAGGGGTGGGGATTGCATGAGTCATAAGAAAAACCTTGAATCCTGTTAGTAGGCGTCAGAAGCGGCACAATCAGCCGCCCCTCTATTGTAAAACCTTCAAATGGGCGTAGGTAGAGCAAACGCGCTGAGCATAAAGCCCAGCGCGCTCGCCGTTAGAAGATAAAAGTATATGGATGCTAGTCCAGCGCTGCGCGTACTCGCTCCACCGAAACAATACGCGGGTCATCGCCCTCAGTTACCTGCAGAACCAGGGTATCGCCGGGCTCCAGGTACGGATTCTCGGTCGGAAGAACCTCCGCGGAACCCTCAAACAGGTACTCACGCAGAACATCCATCACCTGGGGCAGCACCGGGCGGTGCGTGCACAGCAGCGAGGAAGAATCCTTATCGAACAGGGACGCCACGGTACGGGCAACACGCGCCGGGTGACGCTGAGCGCCCGCCTCAGACAGGGACTTCTTCTCCTTCACCGACACACCATAATCCACCGAGTACGGGGTCACGGTCTGAACGCAACGCAGCCACGGGGAAGAAATAATGCGGCTCGGAGCCCACGCCGCAAAGAGACGGCTAGAAGCCAGTGCCTGGCGCTTGCCGGTCGCCGCGAGCGGACGGTCATCCTCAGCGGCCGCCCAGTTCGAACGCGGCTTAGCCTTCGCGTGGCGGGCAATGAGAATCGGGCGGGTGCGCAGCGCATCCGCCTCAGCCAGGGCTTCCAGAGATTCCAGAGGCGCCAGGTCATCATGATTGGTCAGCAGGGCGCGAGCAACCTCGGTGGATACCCAACGCAGCTCATCCACTTCACCCTCATCCGCCAGGGCACGGGCGCCCTCGGGCAGTTCAGCAGCCCAGTAGAAAACATCCTTCGGACGGCCACCCACCGGGTAGGAAGTCACCGCCAGGGGCACACCCAGAACAACCTGCAGACCGACCTCTTCGCGAATCTCACGAATAGCGGTCTCAGCAAGGGACTCGCCCGGATCCTGCTTGCCCTTAGGCCAGGACCAGTCGTCATAACGAGGGCGGTGAATGATCAGGACCTCAAGCGCACCATCGCGCATACGCCAAATCAGTGCGCCAGAAGCAACAATATCCGCAGTGTTCGCGGGGGAACGGTCAATGCTGTTGACCGCGTCAAAACGTCGTGCCGAGTAGTAGATGGAGGGGGAATCCAGCGGTGCCATATCTCTCTCTGAACCTCTTCGCTAGGCTTGTGCACAATGCCAGAGGGCACCATGCTCCGCGTCTAATTGTAGGGGAGAGAAGCGTCAAGTTGTAATCTCAACGTAACCTGTTGTTCACTTTTGCGCTAAGTGCACTAGTCCACCGCACGTTTTTGCACGACACGCGGAAAACCCCGCCTGCCCCACGCCATAAAGCGCGAGAACAGACGGGGTTCACAACCAGAAATCACCGGTAGGTCAGCGGTACTTCCTTAGACCTTATCCACCACGTTCTTACGGGAACGCGAGCTCAGGTAGTACGACTGCACATCCTGCAGCGGGTTGCCCTGATCGTCGGTGTCGTGGCGGGTCCAGTTACCCTCAGAATCCAGGTGCCAAGTACGCGAAGAATCACTCATGTAGATGGTGAACATATCACGCAGATACTTCACGTGGCGCGGATCCTTCACCGGTACCAGAGCCTCAATACGGCGGTCAAGGTTACGGTGCATCATGTCGGCAGAGCCAATGTAGACAATCGGATCGCCACCATTCTCAAAAGCAAACACGCGCGAGTGCTCCAAGAAACGACCCAGCACAGAACGGACGCGAATATTCTCGCTCAGACCCTTAACGCCCGGGCGTAGAGCGCAAATACCGCGAACCACCACATCCACCGGCACACCAGCCTGCGATGCGCGGTACAGCGAATCGATGATGGCCTCATCCACCATGGAATTGCACTTGAACTGAATCTTCGCAGGGCGGCCAGCCTTGTGGTTCTCAATCTCCTGATCAATGCACTCAATCAGGCCGCTACGCAGAGTACGCGGCGCCACCAGCAGCGACTGGTAGTTGGTCTTCGGCGCGTAACCGGACAGCTGGTTGAACAGGCGGGAGACATCCTCACAAATCTGCTCGTCACAGGTAATCAGACCCAAATCCTCGTAGAAACGAGCGGTCGACGGGTGGTAGTTACCGGTACCAATATGAGCGTAACGACGCAGGTGGTTACCCTCGCGGCGCACCACCAGCGACAGCTTGCAGTGAGTCTTCAAACCCACGATGCCGTACACCACGTGCACGCCAGCGCGCTCCAGCTTACGAGCCCAGGAGATGTTGGCTTCCTCATCAAAGCGAGCCTTGATCTCGACCAGTGCCACAACCTGCTTGCCAGCCTCAGCCGCCTCAATCAGCGCATCCACGATGGGGGAGTCGCCACTGGTACGGTACAGGGTCTGCTTAATCGCCTGAACACGCGGGTCAGCGGCAGCCTGCGCCAAGAACGCCTGCACACTGGTCGCGAAGGAATCGTACGGGTGGTGCAGCAACACGTCGTGGTCGCGGGCGGCAGCGAAAACGTCTGCAGCCTTCGCAGTCTCGGTAGCATTGAGCCAGCGGGAAGTGTGCGCAATGTGCTTGGGGTAGTGCAGAGCCGGGCGGTTCGCGCGAACAATCGCACTCATGCCGCGCAGATCAAGCGGAGCCGGCAGGCGGTACACCTCGGACTCGTCGATGTTCAGCTCAGAAATCAGCAGATCCAGGATGGTCGGGTTGATGGTGTCCTCAACCTCCAGTCGGACCGGCGGACCGAAACGACGGCGCAGAAGCTCCTTCTCCAGAGCCTTCAGCAGGTTCTCTGCATCGTCCTCTTCCACCTCAAGATCCTCGTTACGGGTCACGCGGAAGACGTGGTGCTCCACAACCTCCATGCCCGGGAAGAGGGTATCCAGGTGCTCAGCAATGATGTCTTCCAGAGCAATGTAGCGGCTCTCGCGGCCCGCAGTGTTGGCGGCGCGCGAACCATCCACAGAGACCATACGGTCCAGCTGATCGGGCACCTTCACGCGCGCGAACAGCTCCTTGCCGGTCTGCGGGTTACGCACCAGCACCGCAAGGTTCAGCGACAGACCCGAAATGTAGGGGAAGGGATGCGCCGGGTCAACCGCCAGCGGAGTCAGAATCGGGAAAATGTCGCGCATGAAATCCTGACGCAGACGCTGCTTAGCATCCGCATCCAGGTCGTTCCAACCCACAATGCGGATGTTCTGCTCCTCCAGAGCCGGAAGAACCTGGTTGTGGAACACATCAGCGTGACGAGCCTGCAGCTGGTGGGCGCGTTCAGCGATCTCTTCCATCTGCTCCTCGGGGCTCAGACCGGCAGCCGAAGGAACCGCCAGACCGGTCGCAATGCGACGCTTCAGACCCGCCACACGCACCATGAAGAACTCGTCCAGGTTAGATGCCACAATCGCCAGGAAGTTCAGACGCTCCAGCAGGAACAGGTTCGGGTCCTCCGCGAGCTCCAGCACGCGGGTGTTGAAATCCAGCCAGCTGCTCTCACGGTCAAAGAAACGATCTGGACCGAACTCCTCTTCAAGGCTGAAGTAGGAGCGCTTTTCGCCCTTCTCAATGCGGTCACCGCGAGATTCGGCGCGCTCAATCTTCGAAATATCGTGGCCAATGTGAATGACACCGGTCATGGGCGCAGGCTCAGACGGCTTGGGCTTAGGCGCCTTATTCAGGCCATTGGGGGCGGGTACCATACTGTACTTGCCTTTCTGATCGGGGATAAGTCGTGAAGAAGCACGCCGGAGACGGCGCACAGAAAACTAGGCGGCAGGCTCATCCTGCTGCGCGGGAGCGTACATGCGGTCGACCGTCGCCACGCCAAAGCCCAAGGACGTGTAGAGGGCGTAGGCAGCGTCATTATCTGCGTCCACGTACAGGTCAATGGCGCGCAGCGGCTCGCCGTTCTCATCCTCAGCGCATGCCAGGTATGCCAGCGCGCGCAGGGTGAGGGTGCGACCCAAGCCGCCTCCCTGAGCCTGCGGGCTCACACCCACCACATAAATCTCGCCGGAGGGGGACAGCTCGCCCTGCTCCTGACCGGTCGGGATCTTCGTCCAAGTGAACGCCGCAATGGCGGAGTCATCATCCACCTCGGAGGCGATGAAGAAACCCTCGGGACGGAACCAGGGGGAGCCGGTGCGCTCGCGCAAATCAGCAAGGGTGAGCTTGCCCTGCTCCGGGTGGTGTGCAAAAGCAGCGGCGTTCACGCGCAGCCAGGGGAATTCGTCCGCGCCGGTGAAGGTACGCATCCGCAGGTTTTCCGGCAGGGTGCGCGCATCGGAGCGTTCCACGAGCTCTTCGCGGGTCTGTGCGTCCAGGGGCAGAACCATCTTGTACAGCACACGTACCGGCTCGAAACCGTGCAGGGTCGCGAACGCGTGGGCGGGGCTTTCAATGCCGGTGTCGGTGGCGCTGCCGTGAACCCAGAGGCGGTATCGTACGGCGTCTTCACCCAGCTGACGGACGGCGTGGTCGAAGAATGCGCTGCCTGCGCCTTGTCCGCGGTATTCGGGGGCGACGGCTGCCTCAATCACGCCGGTGTCTTCGTCGTTGGCGGGGGTGAGCGCCACAAACACGGCGGCGAGGGTGCCGTTATCCTCGGCGACAAAGAAACGCGGAGGGGTCAGGGTGCTTTCACGCAATGCCTTGCTCAGCTCGATGCGGGTCTGCTCAGAGAACGCCGAGACGCCGTCATGGCGGGCAACCTTCTGAGCGAAGGAATCGAAGCGTTCCAGCAGCTCTTCGGTGAGCTGCGGTTCCGCGTAAACAAGGGAGCTTTCAGCGGGCAGGGTGGAGGAATCGGGTGTCTGGTTGTGTACCATCATCGCCTTCTTTCGTAGCCTTCTGATTCAACTCTACCGGGGATAGTTGCTCTTTGGAGAGTTTGTTCTCCGTCCTGGGCGAATATGACAAGAACCGGAACATTTACGCATTCTGGTACTCGGCGCGGCACCGGGGCAACTCGCCGAGTGGGTACACCAAATGAGGGGTTGGTGCCGCGGAATTTAGCGGGTGCTATTGAAGGAATAACCCACGTTACGCACGGTCGAAATCATCTGCTCGTATTCGGTGCCGAGCTTGGAACGCAGACGACGCACGTGCACGTCCACGGTGCGGGTGCCGCCGTAGTAGGAGTCGTAACCCCACACTTCGGAGAGCAATTGGGCGCGGGAGAACACCCGTCCGGGGTGCTGAGCCATGAACTTGAGCAGTTCAAACTCTTTGAAGGTCAGGTTCAGCGCGGTACCGGAAAGATGTGCGGAGTACGCCTGGGTGTCAATAACGAGGTTGCCCGCGCGCACGATGCGCTCTTCGGTGTTCTCTTCTTCTGCACCGGCGTCGCTCTTGATGGCGAGGCGCAGGCGCGCATCCATTTCGGAGGGGGAGGCCTGGTCAGAAACAATATCGTCAACCTGCCAGGAGGCTGCAACCGCCGCCATACCGCCTTCGTTCAGGAGCGCGATGAGCGGCAACTGTACGCCGGCGGCGCGCAACAGCTGGGCGCATTGGCGTGCCTGTACGAGTGCGGTGCGGGCGTCGACCATGAGCAGGTCGAAAGCCTCGGATTCGAGTGCGGTGTGGGTGGTGTCGAGCGGGAAGACGTGTACCTTGTGGCTGAGTAGACTCAGCGAGGGGATCATATCCTGCGCGGCGGTATCGCTCATGAGCGCAATACGGTACACACCCTCTCCTTTCCCATGTATTTCCCTTGTAAAACTTTTGGCTCTTTCTAGTGTACTCGCCCGCCTATGGTGCAGCTGTGGAGGCGGTAAAGAGCAGGAGCAGATATCGTATACCGGACTGTTTACTCGTCCGTCTGCGCAGGTCGCTGCCGATAGCTCTGTCCAGTATGTCTTTAGCACCGATTCTGCACCCTTTTCAGAGGGAGTCTATGGTAGGTTTAAGGCATGGAAAACAATCTTATGGCTCTCGAAGCTCTCTTCATGTCGCTGATGGCTATTATCTCCGTGTGCATCGGTATCGGTGCATTCGCAGTGTTGCGTGGCCTCTTCAGCGGACAGAAGTAGTCTTCCCGCACAGAGCAGAAGCATCGCCCACACAGGGCTTTAGGCGGTCGTACGGTTCGTACCGCCTCGCCAATGGCGGCGTGAACCCCCACCCGGTCCCCTCCGGTTGGGGGTTTTCTTTATGCTGCCCGCCGTACCGTTTACTCTGCAGACGGCGGTGCTACCCCGTGCCGTGAGCGAACGAACAGGCTACTGTTGTACGCAGGATACTAAAATGGAAGGTATGGCTATTGAAATCCCTACCAACCTAACCCCTGAACTTGTTCCCTTCGCATGGTTGCTCGGCACCTGGGAAGGCACCGGAACCATGTGGTACGAAGGCCAGGAAAACACCCCCTTCGGCCAGATTATTACTTTTGAGCAGGATGGTCTGCCCTTCATTGAATACCGCGCTGAGTCTTTCCTGCTCGATGACGAGGGTCAGAAGCTGCGCCCCATCACCGTTGAAACCGGTTTCTGGCAGATTGACCGCCCCCTCACCGACGCTGACGGCGGCTTCGGTATCGTCCCCAAGGACGTTGTTCCCGCCTTCGCTGACGCGGCAAGCGTAGAGACTCTCCGCAACGCCGACGACGGCTTCTCCCTGCTGGCAACCATTGCGCACCCCGGCGGTATTAGCGAAAACTACGTGGGCATGGTTAAGGGTCCGGTCATCCGCATGCAGACCGGCAACCTACTGCGCGACGACATTTCCCACGAATACGCAGGCTCCGTGCGACTGTGGGGCCTGGTCAACGGCAACCTCATGTGGGACTGGGAGGTCGCAGACGCCGAGGGCAAGCTGCACAAGCACGCTTCCGCTGAGCTGCGTAAGACTTCTTCGATGACCGGCGACTCCCTGGGCACTTCGATGTTCGGTTCCCTGGACGGCGAAGAGCCCACCGGCGAGCCCGGCTCTGAGCCCACCGCCTAATAACTAAGCCTAATAACTAACTTGTGTCTGCCCCGCTGGTCGGCGGGGCAGACTCTTTGCGTGAAAGGTGCACCTTCCGTGACTGAATCTTCGATTGAAGCGCCTCAGGCTGAGGCACCCCAGCCCGATGCCTCCCGCCCGGTGAGCCCCCTGCTGAGCCTGCACGGCGCTTTTGCCGCCTCCGGGCTGGATGCCGGCGTCGCCGCACACTACGGCAACCCCATGCTGGAGCAGCGCGCCCTCAGCTTCGACCGCTCCGCCGAGGCAAGCGAACCGCTGGTGCTAGTGGATCGCTCCTGCCTGGGCGTAGTGCGCATTGAGGGTGCGGACCGCCAGACCTGGCTGACTTCTATCGCCTCGCAGATTCTGACCGGTATGACCGCCGGGGAGAGCCGCGAGTTCCTGCTGCTTTCCCCTCAGGGCCGCGTGGAGTACGCACCCGCCGCAATTGAAGACGGCGAGGCGCTCTGGCTGATCGTTGAGGGCTACCAGGCTCAGCCGCTGACCGATTACCTAAACCGCATGAAGTTCATGATGCGCGTTGAGGTGCAGAACCTCAGCGACGAGTATGCGGTGCTGGAGAGCGCCCGCAACCCGATCCTGCAGGACGGTTCGGTGCATCCGGCGCTCGCTGAGTGCAAGCCGCTGGTGTGGGAGGACCCTTGGCACACTCCGGCACCGGGTAGCTACCGCTACGATGAGGCGGGCGATGCTCACCCGGGTGCGGACTACGTGCGTTTCTTGAGCATCGTGCCGCGCTCTGTTCTGCCCGCCCTGGCTGAATCTTCGGACGCGCGTTTTGCGGGTCTGTGGGCTGCGGAGGCTCTGCGTATTGAGGCGTGGCGCCCCCGCTATGGCACCGAGGCTGACGATAAGACCATCCCGCAGGAGCTGGATTACACCCGTACGGCGGTGCATTTTGATAAGGGCTGCTACAAGGGGCAGGAGACGGTGGCTCGTGTGCATAACCTGGGCCGCCCGCCGCGCCGCCTGGTGTTCTTGGATATTGACGGTTCGGAGCACACCCTGCCGGCGGCAGGTAGTGAGCTGTTCGTGGAGGGCAAGTCCCGCCCGGTCGGTCGTATTACCTCAGTGGCGTTGCATCACGAGGCGGGCCCGATTGCTCTGGCTGTGATTAAACGCGGCGTTGACCCGCAGGCGCCTTTGCGTGCGGTTGATGGCGGCGATTTCCTGCCCGATGGTTCGCCGGCGCCGGCGACCGAGTACGCGGTGGCTCAGACGACGGTGGTTTCGCCGGAGTCCGGTGAGGTGGCGCGTCGTTCTTTGGCGGGTCAGGACTTCCTGAAGCGCTAGGCGCTCCCCGACCCAAAACCGCCTGAACTAGAACCCATCCCAACTAGAACCGCGGAGGCGGACACTCGTTGCGAGTGCCCGCCTCCGCGGTTTTAGTATGAGTGCTCAGCGAGCTTGCTGAGCTTGCGGGGTTTAGCGGCCGAAGAGGACGGCTGCTTCTTCCCAACGTTCCTGAGGTACGGACTTCAGACCGTCCAGTGCCTCTTCAAGGGGTACGTACTTGATCTCGGTGCCCTGAACGGAGACCATCTTGCCCCACTGCTTCTGAGCGACCATGTCGACTGCGCCCATGCCCAGGCGGGTTGCGAGCACGCGGTCGTAGCCGGTGGGTGCGCCACCGCGCTGGATGTGGCCCAGGATGGTGTTACGGGTTTCGACGCCGGTCATCTTCTCGATTTCGTGGGTGATGTACTCACCGATACCACCGAGGCGGGGACGACCGTCCTTCTCGGTACCCTTGTTTGCCATGACGTCGTCGAAGCCTTCGGGGATGAAGCCTTCAGCCACAACAACCAGGGGAGAGCGGCCGCGGTCGTGTACTTCCTTGACCCACTCTGCAACCTGCTCCATGGAGACCTTGACCTCGGGGATCAGGATTGCGTGTGCACCTGCAGCCATACCGGAGTGCAGGGCGATCCAACCGACGTGGCGGCCCATGACCTCTGCGACCATGCAGCGGTGGTGCGATTCACCGGTGGTGCGGATGCGGTCCATTGCCTCGGTTGCGATGGACACTGCGGTGTCGAAGCCGAAGGTGTAGTCGGTTGCGCGCAAATCGTTGTCGATGGTCTTGGGAACACCGATGACGGGCAGGCCTGCGTCTGCCAGACGCTTTGCGCCTGCGAGGGTGCCTTCACCACCGATAGCGACGATTGCGTCGATGCCGTGGCGTTCCATCATGATTTCGATGTTCTCGGGGCCACCGTTGGGGCCGTCGAAGGGGTTGGTGCGGGAGGTACCGATGATGGTGCCGCCCTGGGATGCCAGGCCGCGGACCTTCTGGCGGGGCAGGTCCATGTAGTCGCCTTCAACGACGCCGCGCCAGCCATCGCGGAAGCCGACGAACTCGTAGCCGTACTTCTTGACGCCGTTGAGGACAGCGCCGCGGATGACAGCGTTCAGGCCGGGGCAGTCGCCGCCGGAAGTAAGCAGACCGATCTTCATGGTTGGCTCCTAATGTCTGCGCGTTTTAGGTGTTGTGCGCGCGTGTATATAACTATGACCTCCGCGATTTCGGCGCATGAATGTGCGCCGGTCGGGAGGTCGTTCTCTTGGTCTCTATTTTAGCGATGTTTGGGTTGTGTTGGTAGTGGTGGAATGGCGTGGGAATGCCCAGATTGCGGCATAAAAGTTCAGGTTTTTGAAACCTGTATGTTTGGGTTTGAAGTACAAATAGCCGCCCTTTCCCACCTATGGCACCGAAGAGGCGAATGAGGCTTCCTCACATCTGTAAAGATGCGGGAAGCCTCATTCGTTTTAAAAATATTTTTAAATATTTGTGGGATTCTCGGTTTTTAGGACAGGAAACGGTCAATAGCCCTGTGATTGATCGTTTTGCGCCGGTCCATCCCACGTCTGAACCGCCGTCCCTACCGAACCGCAGTCTCCATCGAGGTGAGTTGCACGGTTCAGCGGGCGCGGTCAGAGGGTCTAGTCGCGTGCCTGACCGAGGAACTTCTGCAGACGTGCCAGGCCCTCCGCCAGGTCCTCGTCGCTCAGGGCGTAGGAGAGGCGCAGGTAGCCGCTGGGGCCGAATGCCTCACCGGGAACCACGGCGACCTCAGCCTTTTCGAGGATGAGCTCAGCCAGTTCAGCACTGGTCTGCGGGCGTACGCCTTCAATTTCCTTGCCGAGCAGTTCGCGTACGTCCGGGTAGGCGTAGAACGCGCCGGTGGGTACGGGGCAGTGAACGCCTTCAATAACGTTCAGGCCCTCCACAATGGCGCGGCGGCGGCGATCGAAGGCGGCGTGCATGATTTCCACGTCGTCCTGCGGACCGGTCAGAGCTTCAAGAGCGGCACGCTGGGCGATGTTGTTGACGTTGGAGGTCATGTGGGACTGCAGGTTGGAGGCTGCGGCGATAACGTCGCGCGGGCCAATCATCCAGCCCACACGCCAACCGGTCATGGCGTAGGTCTTTGCCACGCCGTTGAGAATGACGCACAGGTCAGCGAGCTCGGGTACTGCCTTCAGGATGGAGACTGCCTGAACACCGTCATAGGTGAGGTGCTCGTAGATTTCGTCGGTCAGAACGAAAATGCCCTTGGACAGAGCCCATTCGCCGATGGCGCGGGTTTCCTCTTCGGTGTAGACGGCACCGGTCGGGTTGGAGGGGGAGACGAAGATGAGTGCCTTGGTGGCGGGGGTGTATGCGGCTTCGAGCTGCTCGACGGTGACCTTGTAGTGCTGGTCGCTACCGGCGAACACCTCGATGGGGTTGCCGCCTGCCAGGCGGATGCATTCGGGGTAGGTGGTCCAGTAGGGGGCGGGCAGCAGGACGTCGTCGCCTTCGTCGATGACGGTTGCGAATGCCTGGTAGACCGCCTGCTTGCCGCCGTTGGTGATGACGACCTGGGAGGGGTCAACCTCTACACCGGAGTCGCGCAGGGTCTTTTCGGCAATGGCTTTCTTCAGCTCGGGAAGGCCGGATGCGGGGGAGTAGCGGAAGTTCTTGGGGTCATTGAGCGCTTCGCGTGCTGCGTCAACAATGTGCGCGGGGGTGGGGAAGTCCGGTTCGCCTGCGCCGAAACCGATGACGGGGCGTCCCTGAGCCTTGAGTGCTTTTGCCTTTGCGTCGACGGCAAGGGTTGCGGAGGGTGCGATGGCACCGATGCGGCTTGAAATACGCGCCATGGGGCTCTCTTCTCTTTCTTCTTGTGCGCTGCCGGCGTGAAGTCGACAAGGGAATAGGTGATGGGAATACGCGTGGGGGACCAATTCGCGCGTGATGGGCGCGGGTGTGAGCGGCGTTCCTTAGTAATAGAATACGGGTCACTAGTGGTGATGCGGAACCCTTCGTCAAGGTATCTCAAGAGGTTTTTCGAAAAAATATTACATTCTGAAGTTGCATCGGCCCCGAAAGATGGTTTACAGTTAGTTCTGCACCCGCAAGGGTGTAATTGTTTGCCCCTCTAAAGCCACGGCTTAGGAGGCAGTGGAGGAGTAAGCACGTGAGAAGCAACTCTCACACCTGAAGTGAAAACTTCAAAGGGTGGTGGCTCAATTGGTAGAGCAGCGGTCTCCAAAACCGCAGGTTGCAGGTTCGAGTCCTGTCCGCCCTGCTTTTATTGCCTCAATAACATCTTCGTACGCCCGTTCCCCGGGCGTACTTTTTTAGACTCAGAAAGGGGCAGAAGAAATGGCATCGTCTGCTACCGCCGAGAAGGCTGTTCAGCCCGGCGCATCGTCGAAGAGCGATAAGAAGCTCGGTTTCTTCGGCCGTATTTTTGCATTCCTCCGTGAAGTTATTGCGGAGTTGAAGAAGGTTACTACTCCCACCGGGCGCGAACTGGTTGGTTACTTCTTCGGAGTTCTGTTCTTTGTCGTGGTGATGCTCCTGCTTATTTCTGGTCTGGATTATCTTTTCGGCCAGGGAGCATTCTGGATTTTCGGTAACGGAACGATCAAGCGTAACTAGTACTGGCTGCATCCTGATCTGGGGTGCCCCATCAGTGATTTCCCTCAGCGTATTGGCGAGTGGGAGTCCCCTCTAGATGATTAACGATAGAAAGTAGGAGCGACGTGTCCGAGCAGGAACTGGTATCCGAGATTGAAGAGGTCGAGGTAGCCGCTGCTGAGGCTACTGAGGAGTCTGCGGCTATTGAGCAGCAGGCTGAGGAAGCTACCGAGGCTGTCGAGGTGGCTGAAGCAGCTGCTGAGGCGGCTGAGGAAGTCGACGCTCTGGAAGAATTCAAGTCCAAGCTGCGCCGTCAGCCGGGCGACTGGTACGTGGTGCACACCTACTCCGGTTACGAGAACAAGGTGAAGACCGGTATCGAGACCCGCATCCAGAACCTGGAAGCTGAAGATGAAATCTTCGAGGTTCAGGTTCCCATGGAGACCGTGGTTGAGTTCAAGAACACCGTGAAGAAGACCATCCGCCGCGTGCGCGTTCCCGGTTACGTTCTGGTTCGTATGGAACTGACCGACCATTCGTGGGGCGTTGTCCGCCACACCCCCGGTGTGACTGGCTTCGTGGGTCAGGATGCGTACAACCCGGTCCCGCTGCGTATGGACGAGGTTTTCGACATGCTCCTGCCGGTCTTCGAAGAGCAGCAGCAGAGCCAGGGCCTGCCCGTTTCCAAGCCCGTCATCGAGTCCGACTACACTGTGGGCGAGAACGTCCGCGTGAAGTCCGGTGCTTTCGAGGGCATGGACGCTACCGTTTCGGAGATCAAGGGCGAGTCCCAGCAGATTGTCGTGATGATTTCCGTCTTCGGCCGCGACACCCCGGTGACCTTGAGCTTCACCGAGATCGAAAAGATTTAACGCTTCTAGCGTGTGAATATGAGCCTCGCGCTTCGGTGCGGGGCTCATATTTTGTGTCGGCTTTATGCGCGGTATTAGCTGTGCAGATTGGGTTTAATCTTTCTGCTAGCTGGCGCTGGATTAAGTCACTGATTAACGCTAGAATGTTGGTTTGTGTATGCGCATGTCACGCTTTCATGTGGATGCACGGGTGACCGCGCCACGGTCACCGTCTTGCCGGCGTACGCTCCTGTGCGTCGGTTCCCAGCTAAGAAAAGGACCCTACATTGGCTCCCAAGAAGAAGGTCACTGGCCTCATCAAGCTGCAGATCCAGGCAGGCGCCGCTAACCCGGCTCCCCCCGTCGGCCCCGCACTGGGCTCGCACGGTGTGAACATCATGGAGTTCTGCAAGGCATACAACGCTGCAACTGAGTCGCAGCGCGGTAACATCATCCCCGTTGAGATTACCGTCTACGAGGATCGCTCCTTCACCTTCATCACCAAGACCCCTCCGGCTTCCCAGCTGATCAAGAAGGCTGCTGGCGTTGCTAAGGGCTCCGCTGTTCCTCACACCACCAAGGTTGGTTCGCTGACCGAGGCTCAGGTGCGCGAGATCGCTGAGACCAAGATGCCCGACCTGAACGCAAACGACCTGGATGCTGCTTCCAAGATCATCGCAGGTACCGCTCGTTCCATGGGTATCACCGTCGAGTAATTTCGGTTCGCCGAATAGCCGAGTAATCGGCACCGTAGATTTTTCTACACAGAACTTGTAAATGCCCGTCATATGGACGGGATGTGGCAGAGCCGAGCGCGGCTCACGAGACCACAACTGCATAAGGAGAAAAGCAGATGGCAAAGCGCAGCAAGGCGTACAAGGCAGCTGTAGCCAAGATTGAAGAGGGTAAGCTCTACACCCCCGCCGAGGCAGTTGCCCTGGCGAAGGAAACCTCTTCCACCAACACCGACGCAACCGTTGAGGTTGCAATGCGTCTGTCCGTTGACCCCCGTAAGGCAGACCAGATGGTTCGCGGTACCGTGAACCTGCCCCACGGCACCGGTAAGACCGCTCGCGTGGTTGTTTTCGCAGCAGGCCCCAAGGCTGCTGAGGCTGAGGCAGCTGGCGCTGACTACGTTGGTTCCGACGAGCTGATCGCAAAGGTCGCTGGCGGCTGGACCGACTTCGACGCAGCGGTTGCAACCCCCGACATGATGGGCAAGGTCGGCCGCCTGGGTAAGATTCTGGGTCCCCGTAACCTGATGCCGAACCCCAAGACCGGTACCGTGACCATGGATGTTGCAAAGGCTGTTGCAGACATCAAGGGCGGTAAGATTGACTTCCGCGTTGACCGTAACTCCAACCTGCACTTCATCATCGGTAAGGCTTCCTTCACCGCTGAGCAGCTGGCGGAGAACTTCCAGGCAGCTCTGGAAGAGGTTAACCGCCTGAAGCCCTCTTCGGCTAAGGGTCGTTACATCTCCAAGGCAACCGTTGCTACCACCTTCGGCCCCGGCATCCCCGTTGATCCGGCTGCCGTTGCTGCCTAAGGTATGCACCTGTAGCTTCTAGCATGAGCTAGTAATCGCCCCCGATGTTTAGGCGTCGGGGGCGATTTTTTATGCGCGGATTTATATAAAGAAACACGACGTTGCGTGGCGAGCATCGGTTAATGTACGTCATAGACTTCCAGCTTTTATAGAGTTAAAACGTAGAATGAACCCCTGGCTGTGATTGCTTCTTCCGGTATCTGAACCGTTGACGGAAGAAGCCCGTACGCTTCCTTATCACCCCATCCATGACGAGAGAGAGTTTATGTCTTCTTCTACCCAGAATGCGCAGATAGCCCGTCGCGGCCTCAGCGTGCCGGTTAATTATTTTGCGGTGGCGCTGGGTACCGGCGCATTGGGTGCCGCTTGGCGTACCGGTGCGTCGAAGGGAATAGCTCCCGATTGGGTGGGCGAGAGCATCCTGGCTTTTAACGCCGTGGTGTGGCTGCTCCTTATAGGTTTTCTGGTTCACTCGGTGGTGAAGTACCGTGCGTGGGTGCGTGGTTTTTGGGAGCATCCGGCGCGTACCTGTTTCTTTTCACTGATTCCGGCGACGACAGCGCAGGTGGGTGCGGCCCTCTACCCGTATGCTGAGGTTCCGGCTCTGACCCTGGTTGTGCTGGGGGCTGTGGGTCAGCTGTATTTTGCGTCTCATCGCATCGCCGGCGCGTGGCGTGGCGGGTATGCGCCCGAGGCGGCCTCGCCGGTGCTGTATCTGCCGACGGTTGCGACGAACTTTGCGACCGCTACGGCGATGGGTTTTGTAGGGTGGCGCGATATGGCGATGCTTTTCTTTGGTGCGGGCCTGATCTCGTGGTTCAGTATCGAGGCTGTGATTCTGAGTCGCCTGCGCACCCTGACTCCGCTGCCTCAGGGGGAGCGCGGCATTATTGGTATCCAGATGGCACCGCCTTTTGTGGGTGGTAACGCGTATCTGGCGGCTAACGGTGGCACGGTGGACTGGTTCTTCCTGGTGCTGACGGGTTACGGCATTCTGCAGCTGATTTTCCTGATGCGTCTGCTCCCGTGGGTGCTTGAGGGCGGTTTCTCGATGAGCATGTGGGGCTTCTCCTTCGGTATGGCTTCCATGGCGGCGAGCGGTATTCGCTTGACGGCTGCTGGCTCGCTGGGGTTGGTGGGTCCTGCCTTGACGGTGGCGGGTACGGCTTTCCTCATCTTCCTGTGGGTGGGTACGCTACATCTGGCGTTGAAGGGGCGTTTGCTGGTACGACCGAGCTAGGGCGCTCACATGAGACTCTGGTGCGAGGCTCGCGCGCTGTTTTATGACGGTGCTTATCTTCTGCACCCGTGCCGGGCACAAGTTTCGGCGATAATGGGGGAATGACTTCTGCATCCTACTCTTCTGCCGCGGCGGAGCCTTTTGAAGGCCTGCGTATTCGAGGTGTGGCTAAGACCTTTGGCACTGATACGACGGTTCTGAATGAGATCGACCTGGATGTGCACCCCGGCGAGTTGATTTCTCTGGTTGGTTCTTCGGGTACGGGTAAGTCCACTCTGCTGCGTATTATTGCCGGCCTGGAGGAGCCGAGCGCCGGTCGGGTGACCTACGCCGGTCAGCCTCTGGAACGCGGCTCGGTGGGTGTGGTCTTTCAGCGCCCTATTCTGTACCCGCACCTGAGCGTGAAGGACAATATTCTGTTTCCAACCCGGCTGGGTGCGTTCGCCGGTCGGGTTGATATGGACTACTACCGTGAGCTGCTGGAGGCTTTGAAGCTTGAGGGGCTGGAGTCCCGTAAGCCTTCGCAATTGTCGGGTGGTCAGGCTCAGCGTGTGGGTATTGCGCGTGCTTTGATTCGTCGTGCTCCGGTGGTTCTTTTTGATGAGCCGCTGGCGAGTGTGGATGAGCAGATGAGTGCGAGTATCCGCGCCGACATTGTGCGCCTGCATGAGCGTTACGGTTTTACGGGCTTGTACGTGACCCATGATCAGAATGAGGCGCTCATGCTGGGTCAGCGGGTGGCGGTGATGGATGCTGGCTACCTGGTGCAGGTGGACACTCCGGAGCGGCTGCTGGCGCATCCGCATACTCTGCAGGTGGCGAAGCTTATGGCGGCGCCCGCGCTGAACCTATTGGCTCTTGAGGATTCTGAGGCTCTTCCTGCTGGGTGCGAGCTAGCGATTCGTGCGACCGCTTTGTGCCCCGTGGCGGCAGATGCTGCTCATGGCCTGCCGGTGCAGGTGCTCGGCAGTCGCCACCTGGTGGGTGGCATGCTGTATCGTGGGCGTCTGCTGGATGCGGTTTCCCTACCTCTGGAATCTCGGCGGGCTTCGGTGGATTCTGAGCCGAGTGACCGAGTGTATGCGCGAGTGCGTGCCGGTCAGGAGCTTGAGTTCTTTATTCCCGATGTGCAGAGTGCCACCTTGAGCGGCGCCTCCCCGAACAGTACCTTCCTGAGTGTGGGAGAGCGGGTGCACCTGGGTGTGGCTGCTGAGCGTTGCTTCTTGTTCTCGGGCGGAAAGCGTTTTTACCTCTAAAACGCGTCTTTACTGGCTTTTAGCTGGACCTTTCAGACGGGAGAAAGCGCGGGTTAATCGGCTTAAAGAGGAGCTTTAAGTGATTAACCCCGCTTAATCACGTTTTTAACTTGCGACTCGGGCTTTAACCTGAGATGATGAATGAACCAAAGACCGCCGGTCTAGAACTATGTCCTTTATCACCACCTCGGTGGAGACGAAGAACAGAGTTCTGATAAGAGCAGATTTCACTAGAAATCGCCGCCCGCGTAGGTAACTCGAAGTGAATAGTCGTTGCCCTCGTTCAGGGTGCCGTCTATCGTGCCTCGTACGCCTACGCGTCGGGGCATTTTTTATTGCTTGCAATAAATGCTTCGAGGCTCTACCGGCGACCTTACAAGAATCGGAAGAAGGAACTACCATGGCGACTCAGGAAAAGATCGCTGCAGTATCCGAGCTGAAGGAACTCTTCGAAGCTTCGAACGCAGTCATCCTGACCGAATACCGCGGTCTCACTGTTGCACAGCTCAAGGAGCTGCGCCGCGCACTCGGTGCAGAGACCGAATACGCCGTGGTGAAGAACACGCTGGCTGCTATCGCAGCTAAGGAAGCTGGCATCGACGCATTCGAAGGCCACCTCCAGGGTCCCTCCGCACTGGCATTCATCAAGGGCGACCTGATCGATGCTGCTAAGGGCCTGCGTGACTTTGCCAAGGCTAACCCCCAGCTGATTGTGAAGAACGGTTACTACGAAGGTGCCGCTCTGACCGAGGACGACGTCAAGCGCTACGCTGACCTGGAATCCCGCGAGGTTCTGCTGTCCAAGGTTGCAGGTGGTGCAAAGGCTACCATCGCACGCATCGCACAGGTTGTGGACGCACTGCGCGTCAAGCTGGAGGAGCAGGAAGGCGCAGCTCCCGCTGCTGCCGAGGAGGCTTCGGAAGAGGCATAAGCCCCTTTCGTGCTACTGCACCAGCGCTGAGATACTCAGCAGCGTGAACGCGAATAGCGTGTAACGCACCCTAAATTTGACCGACCCTCTCGGGTAGGTACTGAAGATTTACACCGCGGGCGTCAGCCCGCACCAGATAGTGAAGGAGCCAAACAATGGCTAAGCTGTCCATCGAAGAACTCATTGCAGCATTCAAGGAACTGTCCCTCGTTGAGGTTTCCGAGTTCGTCAAGGCATTCGAGGAAGAGTTCGACGTCACCGCAGCTGCTCCCGTTGCAGTTGTAGCAGGCGGCGCAGCAGGCGAGGCTGCTGAAGAGAAGTCCGAGTTCGACGTTATCCTGGAGTCCGCTGGCGACAAGAAGATCGCAGTGATCAAGGAAGTTCGTGCCCTGACCTCCCTCGGCCTGAAGGAAGCAAAGGACCTGGTTGACAGCGCTCCCAAGGCTCTGCTCGAGGGCGTTTCCAAGGAAGACGCTGAGAAGGCTAAGGAGCAGCTCGAGGCTGCTGGCGCAACCATCACCCTCAAGTAATCGACTTCTTCTCGATTCTTACGCGGGCGGTGCATCCATCGGATGTGCCGCCTCGCGGCATTTAACGGCCCCGACCCGCCCGGTATGAAGACTGGGGAGGCTCGGGGCTTTTGCTGCGTCCGCTCTTTTCTCCTGTAGCAAACGGTGGTGCTGTCCCATCTGACCGCGCTCACCCGCAGAAGTCGCTGTGACCGCACTGTGCCCCGGATGAGAGAGGCTGAGAGCACTGTGGTGCCTCTCTCCTAGAGCCCGGTAACGGGTCAGAGGTGCCGTATGATGGGATGAGACAACCCAGACATTCCTTTGCACGAAAGCGGATAGACATGAGCGAGCAGAAGAAAAAGAAGAAGAGTGCGACCGAGCGACCCGCCCGCGATCTGGCGGCTGAAGCACAGCAGATTCTGGACGCTTTCGGCGCCGGTGTTCGTGAAGATCGCGATTACCCGGCACTGCACCTGGCGCCTCCCGTGGGTCGCCTGAACGATCCGAACGGCCTGGTCTTTGACGGTAAGCGCTACCACGCCTTCTACCAGTACTCGCCCCTGCATCCGGAGCGTATGGTCTACTGGCGCCATGCTGTGAGCGAGGACCTGACCCGCTGGACCGATGAAGGTACCGCCCTGGTGCCCGATAGCCGCTACGATTCGCACGGCTGCTACTCCGGCTCGGGCATTAAGGTTCCCGGCGGTTTTGAGTTCTTCTACACCGGTAACGTGAAGGACGAAAAGGGCAACCGCGAAACCTACCAGATCCTTGCAACTGCGGGGGAGGACGCGAAGCCGACCCGTCAGCTGCCCCCGCTGATTTCCGGCCCCGCAAAGGGCTACACCGCGCACTACCGCGATCCGCACGTTTTTGAGCGTAACGGCGAATGGTGGATGGTTATTGGTGCTCAGCGTGAGGACCTGACCGGTGCCGTGGTCGTGTACACCTCCGCCGACCGCCGTGAGTGGACCTTCCGCGGCGAGCTGGCTATCAAGGATAAGACCCTCAAGGGCACCTACATGTACGAATGCCCCTCGCTGCTGAGCATGCGCGATGAGCTGACCGGCGAAATCCGCGACGTACTGATTTTCAGCCCGCAGGGCATGGAGCCCCTCGGCGAGAAGTACAACAACATTTTCCAGAGCGGCTACATTGTTGGTTCGCTGGATAACGAGACCCTTAAGTTCACCGTGGAGACCCCCTTCACCGAGCTGGATGCAGGTTTCGAGTTCTACGCTCCGCAGACCATTTTCGGTACCGGCCTGACTGCTGACCCGAAGGCACCGCACACCGTGAGCGGCGATGCCCCGGTGATGATTGCGTGGCTGGGTAACGCAGCCCAGGACGACCTGCCCTCGTGGAGTCACCGCTGGGTGCACATGTTCACCTACCCGCGTGAGTTGCACCTGCGTAACGGCAAGATTTTCCAGCGTCCGGTTCCGCAGCTGAATGACGCGATGGAGATGAAGCCTCTGTACCGTGAGGAGGAGAAGGGCAAGCTCGTGGAGCTGAAGAACGCCCTGACCTTCCGCCTGCGCGGCCGTGTGAACGTCTCTGATGAGCGCGTGAAGCTGAAGATTAAGGACACTCACGGCGTGGCTCTGAGCATTGTGCTGGATAAGGACTTTGTGCAGATGGACCGTGGCGGTACTCGCTACACCGAGGGTGGTAGCCTGCGCCGCCGTACCCTGAAGCGTTCGAAGATTCGCGAGTTTGATTTGCTGGTGGATGGCTCGGCTACCGAACTGTACGTGGGCGGCAAGTTGGTTGCGTCCATGGGCGCTGAGGTTATGACCGCTCGCACCTTCTTCAAGGGTGATAAGCGCCGCGTCCGCCTGACCGGTGGCGAGGTGCTGTCCCTGGAGTACGGTCGTCTCTAAGTCGTTTTCTAGGCGTTAGGAGCCGCCCGCACGGGTGGTTTCCGGTAATTTCTGAATATGTCTGAGGGCTCACTCTTCCAAGTGGAGGGTGGGCCCTCGCTTTTAAGAACTTCCCCGTGATACCATGTTTTACATCCGATATGTCAAACGTATGACATATATATGACATGCACACACAGACATATCTCACCTCATTCACAAAGCATCATACGGTGGTGCTCCAAACAAAGGAGAGCGAGCGTGGACCACAAGTCAGTGGCACAGCGCGTGCTGAAGGACGTCGGTGGCGCCGGCAACATCGTTGCAGCCGCACACTGCGCAACCCGCCTTCGCCTCGTCCTGAAGAACCAGGACAAGGTTGACCAGGCAGCAATCGACAACGATGAAGACCTCAAGGGTAGCTTCCTCAACGCTGGCCAGTTCCAGATCATCGTCGGCCCCGGCGACGTCAACGAGGTCCACAAGCACCTCATCGCCGCTGGCGCACCCGAGGCATCCAAGGATGACCTCAAGGAAATTGCCTCCAAGCAGGGCAACATTGTCTCCCGCTTCATCAAGACCATTGCTGACATCTTCGTGCCGCTCATCCCGGTGCTGGTCGGTGGCGGTATGCTGATGGCGCTCAATAGCCTCCTGACCTCTAAGGGTATTTTTGGCCCCCAGGCAGTTATTGAACTTTTCCCTGAGTGGGCTGACTTCGCGGACATCGTCAACCTGCTCTCCGCAGCTCCCTTCGCTTTCCTGCCCGTGCTGGTTGGCTTCTCCGCAACCAAGGTCTTCGGCGGTAATCCTTACCTGGGCATGACCATGGGTGCCGCAATGGTCTCCCCGGCACTGATGAACGGCTACAATGTCGCTGCCTCTCTGGCAGGTGCCGAGGGTAGCGAACCGATGAAGTACTGGAACCTCTTCGGCCTGCAGGTCCAGCAGGCGGGCTACCAGGGTACCGTGCTGCCCATCATGCTGGTTGCCTTCATCCTGTCCCACATTGAGAAGTTCTTCCACAAGGTCCTCAAGGGCACCATCGACTTCATCTTCACCCCGACCCTCACCATCCTTATCACCGGCTTCCTGACCTTCATCTTGGTCGGCCCGCCGATGTTCCAGCTGGGTACCTGGCTGGGTGAAGGTATTAACTGGCTCTACACCGTTGCTGGCCCGCTCGGCGGTCTGATCTTCGGTACTTTCTACGCATTCATCGTGATGACCGGTATGCACCAGGCATTCCCGCCCATCGAGATGAGCCTGTGGGCAACCGGCGGTTCCTTCATCTTCGTCGTTGCCTCCATGTCTAACGTGGCGCAGGGTGCTGCCGCAGCCGGTGTCGCACTGACCACCAAGAACAAGAAGATCAAGGGTATTGCTTCGGCATCTGCACCCTCCGCATTCCTCGGCATTACCGAGCCCGCAATGTTTGGTGTGAACCTGGCTCTGCGCTGGCCCTTCTACATTGCAATCGTCTCCGCGGGTATTGGTTCGATGTTTACTTCTATTCTTGGAATTAAGGCGGGTAAGCTTGGCGCCGCTGGTTACCTTGGCTTCCCCTCGATTGAACCGACTGTTGGCGCTGGTATTCCTGGCTTCTTCGGCTGCCTCATCCTGACCACCGTCATCGCTTTCGTTGCCTCCTTCATCTGGGGTAAGAAGGTTGAGGCTGGCAACACTGAGGAGGCTGAGGCACCCGCCGCTCCTGTTCCCGCTACTCCCGCAGCAGCTGCTGCAGCTCCCGCTGCCGCTGTAGCAACTGAGGCTGGCGAGAGCGTCGAAATCGGCTCCCATATGGTCGGTTCCGTGGTTCTGCTGGCTGACGTCAAGGATCCCACCTTCTCCTCCGGCGCACTGGGTGCAGGCACCGCAGTGGAGCCCACCGAAGGTAAGCTCTACGCGCCGGCTGACGGCAAGATTACCGTTGCATTCCCCACCGGCCACGCATACGGTCTGCGCACCGAAGATGGCCTGGGTCTGCTGATGCACATCGGCATGGACACCGTTGAGCTCGATGGCAAGCACTTCGAGCCCAAGGTTGCTAAGGGCGACACCGTCAAGCGTGGCGACGTGATTGCTGAGTTCGATATTCCCGCCATCAAGGCTGCTGGCTACCCGCTGGCAACCCCCATGGTGATTACCAACTCCAAGAAGGCAACTGCTTCGGTTGAAGATGTCCAGGTTTCGGGCGCATCTGTGACCAGCGCAGATTCGCTCCTGAAGGTTGCACTGAAGGCAAAGGCTAACGCATAGTCTGCACTCTTAGTGAGTAGATAACCTCAACGTGATGTACACCCCGTACCGCTCTTCCTAGAGTTGGTGCGGGGTGTTCAATTTTTTCTGCAAAAGCGTGAAAAAAGTGTGTGAATAAATATGCGTAAAAATTATGCATAATGGTGCAATATAAGCTGACACACATTTGGTGCATGATCATGAAAAATGTATTGATAAGGAGTGATTTATTAGCCAGGAGTGAATAATCCAGCTAATATTTATGTATACTTTCAAGCTTTTGTAAAGGGTGAATATGACCTTAGCTTCCTATACTGTCCGCACCGCCGAGCCTCATGAATATGCCGAAGCACTCGAAGTCCTGATTGCCGCGTTTGACGGAGATCCCGCCATGATGGCAGTCATTGCAGGCGGTAGCCGCCGACAGGAACTCGCCAGGCTCCGCGCCATTATGACCCTGCAGGTCTACGGCAACTTCCAGGGTCGCGGCCGTATCGACATTGCTATTGACGACTCTACCGGCAAGATTGTGGGTGTTTGTCTCTGGAACACCCCCGAATCTCACGAAGGTTCCTTTGCTAACGAGCTCAAGCAGTTTGGCGCCTACTACAAGGCTCTCGGTTGCAAGACTCTGCTGAAGGCAATCCTGATGGAGTTGCACCTGCTCAAGTACCGCCCCGCGTACAAGCACTGGTACCTCTTCAACATTGGTGTTCTTGAAGAGTATCGAGGTCGCGGTATCGGCTCCCGGCTACTCGATTACGGTACCGAACGCATCGGTGACTACCCCGCTTACCTCGAAGCATCGACCTACGACAGTGCACGCCTCTACGAGCGCCGCGGATTCTTCTCCCTCGGACCGCTCCACGGTATCTTCTCCAAGGCGCACGCCGTCGGTATGGTCTACCCCGGAACCGGCCCGACCGAGATTGTGCAGCGCGCCTCCTAAACTTCCGGACGCGCACAAAACCGATAAATGTATATGCAAAATCCGCCCCACCGTGAGCACTCGCACGGTGGGGCGGATTTTTATCGTCAGAAGAGGAGCTTCTTATTGGAGCTCGTCTATTGGAGCTCGTCCGGGGCGGAGGTGTCAGGCTGAATCTGATCCAGATTCGGGATAGAACGCACCGTAGCCCCCAGATGGAGCTCAACCGGGAGTACATCCTCGGGCTGGGGAATTGGGGGAGTGGTCTTCTCTGAGGAATCCTCCTGCTGTAGCTCAATGAGCTCCAGCAGACGCTGCGCGGTACGCTCTGCCATGCCCTCAATCGGCTGAACCACGGTCGCCAACTCCGGCATGAGCAGCTGAACGCTCTGCGTGCCATCGTAACCAATCACCTGGAAATCCTCCGGAACACGAATAGCGCGTGCGCGCGCCCAGCCCAGCGCCAACGCGGCGTAATTATCGTTGGAGGCAAAGACCGCATCCACCGGCTCCGGACTATCGGCGCGTTCATCAAGGTAGCGGTAGAGCACCTCACGTTTAATACCCAGTGAAGGACGGAAGCCCAGCTCCAGGAACTCCGGCATGAGTCCGGCTTCGAGCATTGCCTCACGGTATCCGCGCTGACGCTCATTGTGCTCACCCAGGGTTGATGTCACGTGCACAATATTCTGCGCACCCGTGGCGATGAGGTGCTCCGTGGCGGCGCGAGCGCCTCCGTAATTATCGGAGCGGACATTCGGGTAAAAGCCGCTTTCGAGGCGGTCCACGGTCACCAGGGGAGCCTGGGCGTGCGGAATATTGACCAGCGCGTCAGAGTGGGCGCCGCTGATGATGCCGTCCACCTGATTGGAGAAGAGCATCTCCAGGTAGCGCTTTTCCTGCTCGGGGTGATCATCGCTATTGCAGAGAATGACGCGGTAGCCTGCCTCAGCAAGGTAACTTTCGAGGCGGTACACCATCTCCCCGTAGAAGGGGTTTGCGACCGTGGGGAAGATGAGGCCCACCATCTGCGAGCGCTGACCCTGCAGGCTGCGGGCGATGGCGTTGGGTCGGTAACCGAGCTCACGCATTGCTTCGTGGACCTTGGTGCGGGTGCTTTCGCTCAGGTAGCCGCGGTTGTTGAGCACGCGGGAGACCGTGGTGGGGGAGACTCCCGCCAGGGCTGCAACGTCGCTGAGTTTGGGCTTAGCCACGGGGGCTCCCTTCGGTATGCTAAACGATTGACATATCTCTCTACTATACCCCGACCGCATACCGCATAAACATTTCAACGCCGGAAAATAGCGCCTTACTACAGCACCGGAATAATCGGAACCCGAGCCCCCACCTCATGAGCGGAACCCCGAACCGAAGAATCATCCAACACCGCGCAGTGAGTAGCCGCTGCCAATGACGACAACATATGCGACGCCGACTTCGGTAGAGGACACGCTACACCATCACGCACCGACACCGGCAACAGACGAACCCCCGCCGGCTTACGCAAAGTATCAACCGGCTCACCCAAAACAGCCGAATCCAGCTCCGGTAGGGGCATATCCCTCATACCAGCCAAAAGCGGCGGCAAATACGAATACAAAGCCGTGTACGCTGCCAAAGGATTACCCGGCAGACCCAACACAAAACGCTCACGACCAGAATTCGGGCCCGTCTCCGGAACCGGCAAACGCGCAGCCAATGCCGGATGCCCCGGACGCACATCCACCGACTCAAACAGGTACGTCGCGCCCATATCGTTGAGCACCTTACGCACCAAATCAACACCCGAAGTGCTCGACCCGCCCGTAAACACCAGCACACGAGCCGTAGATGTAGACAAGAACGTGCGGAACTCAGACTCAACATCCGCCAGGCGAATTGACGGGCGCGCCTCGCAGCCAGCAGAAATAATCGCATGTTCCATAAAGCCGCCAAACGCATCACGCACCTGACCAGGCGCAGGCACACCAAACGTAATGACCTCATTACCCGTAAACGCGCAACGCACCGGAATCGGGGCGTACACCGGCAACTCATCAAAACCATTCATGCCCAAAAACGCCGCCATACGCGCAGAAATACGGTCACCGTGGCGCGCCAACAACTCGCCACGCTCCAGCTCAACACCAGCATGGCGAATATCAGCACCCGGCGCCGGAGGCTCAAAACCCTCCGCCATATCCAGGTAATGAATACTGGACTGAGTCTCCAAATGAGCAGCTACACCAGGGCGAGACGAAGCCTCCGCACCCTCATACAGGCGCGAATGCTCCTCGCGCACAATCGCTTCAGCGCCCTCAGGGAGCAAACCACCCGTCAAAATCGGGGTCGCCTCACCCGGAGCAATCGGCACCGTCAGACGGTGAATATTAGCGCGAGAATCCTCCGGATACGCCGGAGTCACCAGACGCCACGGAGGTGCACCCGCCACAGCGTAACCGTCCATCGCGGAAGAGCTGTAGTGGGGCACCGGCATCACCGAATAAACATCATCCGCCAAATAGTGGTCAATTGTCGCCAGCAGCGGCAAAGACTCCGTCTTCACATGGTGTGCAATCTCCAGGCCCTGCTCATGCAAAATCTGGCGGGCCTGCTGCCACGAAACAGAAGGAATATGGTGAGACATCGTACCTCGTAAAAGTGTGTGCGGGACGCGCAACAGCGCGCGAGCTCAAAAACGCTACATGTACACGGTATCTAAAGCCAAGACTTATCACCTAGGGTACTCGTAGTCAGGCCCTAATATCACACTGCGGTAGCTCAGCTACTAATAGCTTGACCAAAGCGACGTCGTATAACCCAGCGCCTGCGCCTGCTCCCACGTATCAACATCGGCGGTATCAGCGGCAGACATCTGAACCGCAGTAGGGTTCAGACGACGCAAAAAAGAACGAACAGAAGCGTTGGTGGTGCCGGCCGAAAAGACCGAACGAATTGCCTCAAAACGGTAAATACCCACCAGCGGCTGATAGATACCCTCAGAAACACCCCAGAAACCTGCAGATGATTCAGCACCCTCAAATGATTCAGAATCAGTAGGGGAGAAGCCCGCCGTGCGCTCAGCACTTTGCGCCGCAGTAATCAGCTGTTGAACCGCCGGGGCAATACGCGGAGTATCCACACCCAAAATCAGGCACCAGTCGGGCACAGGAATCTGCGAGCGCTCGCAATCGGCCGCAATGCACTCCAAACCGGCATGAATCGCCGCGGCAGGACCCGAAAACGGCGGATCCTCACGAGTACGCAACACCCCCGACGGCAAGGGTAGGCTCTCAGGACCCACCACCACGCGCGGGGATGCGGCGGCCACCGCCTCCAGAGCACAATCCAGCAGAGTATTCGTACCATCAGACAGGGACGCCTTCGGCACGTGGTTCAGGCGGCGAGAAGCACCTCCGGCAACAACGACCGCGGCGCACGAAAAATCGCCCCCAGCGGGAAGTACAGAACCGGGTATCTTATCCGCCCGCATTATCCACCCGCAAAGGGAGGCAGAACGTCCACACGGTCGGCATCCTGCAGAGGTGCCTGCGCATCCGAGCGGGCGCCGTTGACCAGGAACGAGCACTGCTCCATCACCTGCGCAAGAGTCAGACCCGACGGGGTCGTACCCTCCAAGCTCTGACCCAGATGCTCAACGAGCGCGCCAAGAGTTGCCGACGGTAACTCAGCCAAAGGTACCGACAGCTGCGTGGTACCCGCCGCAGAACGTGCGGCAGCGAAAAAATGAACCTGCATAATGCTCCTCAATCCTAAGTCAGGGGACAGCCGAAAATCACGGGCGCAAGATGCCAATAAAAAGCCTTATCCGCGCACCTTCGGCTGATGAATCAGCGGCTTTCCTAGCCACCAATAGCGCTCATCGAGCGGCTCGCCTTAGCGAACTCCTCAATATCGAAGTCAGCGTCTTCCTTACCGTGGGCGCGCGGCTTAAACCACATGCCCTCACGCCAGCGCAGAGCCAGCTGCTTATCGTCAGCACCGGAACGCAGAAGCTGCATCAAATCAGTCTCGGTGTCGGAGAACAAGCAGGAACGAATCTTACCGTCCGCCGTCAGGCGGGTGCGGGTGCATGCATTGCAGAACGACTCCGTGACCGAGGCGATAATACCCACACGGCCCAGCGACTCGGTACCGTCAGCAGGGAAGCCCGCCTCATCCAGGGCAGTACCGAGCGGGTACACCTCCCACAGCTGAGCGGGGGAGTCGCCGCGCGCCTCCGCCACCGAACCCAGAACATACTCAGCCGACAGTTTCTCGCGAATCTCAGCGGCGGTAATCGTGCCCTCACGGGTCCAACGGTTATCAGCATCCAGCGGCATCTGCTCAATGAAACGCAGCTGATAGCCGCCCGCCAACGCCCAACGCAGAAGCTCCGGAGCCTGATCATCATTCAGACCCGGCATCAGCACAGCATTAATCTTGATCGGCCACAGGCCAGCCTCCGCTGCACCATCGATGCCCTTGAGCACGGCGTCGAGCTTATCGCGGCGGGTCAGCTCGGCAAAGGTCTCACGGCAAATCGTATCCAGAGAAACATTGATGCGGGTCAGACCAGCCTCCGCCAGCGCGGCGGCACGCTTCTCCAAACCAATACCGTTCGTCGTAATAGCAAGCGGAACATCCGGATGCGCCTGGTGGATGCGGGAAATAATATCCACCAAATCGGCGCGCACCAGCGGCTCGCCACCGGTAAAGCGGATCTCCTCAACGCCCAGCTCAGTAATCGCAATATCGGCAAGGCGCGCAATCTCCTCGGCGGAGAGCAGATTCTCCTTCGGGAGCCACTGCAAACCATCCGCCGGCATGCAATAAATGCAACGAAGATTACATTTATCGGTCAGCGAGATACGAAGATCAGTCGCCACACGACCCCAACGGTCCAAGAGCGGACCGCTATTCGTAATATTCGGGAGCTTACGCTGTACATTTACGCCATTCTCAGATTTTTGGGGTGTCACAAAAGCAGCCCCGTTACCCTCCGCAGAAGATAAGGTGCTTAACGTTGGGCCCGCAATGAGCTCAGAAGAGGTCGAATTTGCCGTGTACGCCATGTAAAACCTATGTGGAAAATTTGCATATTTCAGGTGACAATATGATTATTCCATGTTCCGGCGCCCCGTACATAGTGTGTGCAGGGTAAGTTACAACTGCGCCACCGCAGACCACCACGAGGAAAACAACGTGTACAAGCTAGGGAAGTACACAAAACGTCATACAGAGCCCACACATGGACGCACCTCACCACCGCAAGAGTACGAAACCATCAAGGAAACAAATTTCATGAAGACCCCCCTCGCAGCCCTCAGTGCGCTCGCTGCAGCAACCCTCGCCCTCACCGGATGCGGCGCCACCCAGAGCTCCTCTTCTTCCACCGCCTCTGCAACGAGTAGCCAGGCTGCTTCCGGCAAGATCGAAGTCTTCGCCGCAGCCTCCCTGAACAACGCCGGCGCAGACCTCGAAAAGGCATACGAAGCCGCCAACCCCGGTGTAGACATCACCTTCGTCTACGAAGGCTCTGCAAAGCTCGTCAATCAGATTGAGCAGGGCGCAACCCCCGACCTGCTCATCACCGCAGACACCAAGAACATGGACAAAGCAAAGAAGCTCGACCAGTTCTCCAACTCCGAAACCAACGTTCTGGTCACCAACAAGCTCGTGCTCGTCACCGCCGAAGGCAACCCCGGTAAGATCAACAGCCTCGACGACCTCAAGACCACTGACGGCGTCGTCGCAGTCTGCAAGGAAGACGTCCCCTGCGGCACCATTGCCCACCAGGAACTGAAGAAGCACGACATCACCCTCAAGAACGCAACCACCGAAAGCAAGGTCACCGACGTAGCCACCAAGGTCACCACCGGTAACGCCGATGCGGGCTTCATCTACACCACCGACCTCGCCGCAGCCAAGAAGAAGGGCGCCAACCTCGGCTCCATCGAGCTGACCGACGTGGAACGCAACGAATACCCCGCAGCGCTGAGCAAGACCGGCTCCTCCTCCGAAACCGCGAAGAAGTTCAACGAATGGCTGAAGAACTCCGACGAGGCGAAGAAGATTCTCACCGAGTACGGCTTCAGCACCGCAAAGTAATTCAACACAGTAGGGAACAACCCGCGTCTCACCACCCATGACAGACACTACCGCTACCCGCCGCAACGCCGGAACCTCACGCACACCCGGAAGCAGGCTCTTCGCCTCCGTGCCCGTGCTCTTCCTGGTTCCGGCGTCGCTGGGTATTTTCCTCATTGCCGGACCGCTCCTCGGGCTCTTCCTCAACATCCCCTGGAGCCAGCTCGGTAGCATCTTCACCCCGCAGGTGCTCGGGGCGGCGAACCTCTCCCTCAGTACCGCCGCCGCCTCCACCCTCATCTGCGGGCTTCTCGGCGCACCCCTGGCGCTCGTGCTCTCCAAAGTGCTCAACCGCTCGCGGCTACACCGGTTCGGGTCGGTCCTCTACGCCATCATCTACACCCCGGTGATTCTCTCGCCGGTCGTCTCCGGTCTTGGGCTGCTCTTCTTCTGGGGACGCAAAGGCATGATTGGTACCTACCTCTACCAGGCAGGAATCTCCATCCCCTTTACCCCCAATGCGGTGATTATCGCCCAGGTATTTGTCGCTCTACCCTTCTTCGTTGCCACCGCTGTCACCACCCTGCAGGCTATTCCCCGCGAATACGAAGAAATCGCCCTCGTCGAAGGTGCTAAACCCACAGAAATCACCTTCAAAGTGCTGCTACCCCTCGCCGCCCCCGGTCTCGCCACCGCCTTCCTGCTCTCCTTCGCCCGCGCCCTCGGCGAATACGGCGCAACCGTCACCTTCGCCGGCAACGTGCAAGGCAAAACCCAAACCATACCCCTCGCCATCGACCTAGCCATCAACAGTAGCGACATCCCCAGCGCCCTCGGAAGCGCCCTGATTCTCATCAGCCTCTACCTAGGAATCTTTGGGGTCCTCGGCCTGATTCGCGCCCTGAAAAAACTACGCGAAAGCACCCGATAAGCCGCTCCGTCGCTTGCCCCGCACCCCACCAGGCGCACACCGGCCCTTAGGTAAAACTGCATTTACCAGCTGGCAAACACACACCTACACTAGTTATAACTGCCGCCGCACGATTGGAATCGCCATGATTTCCCCCGAATTCAACGGAACCCCCAGCACCGAGGAATACCGCGCCTACCTGGCGCTACTGCTACGCGAAGTCTTCATCGGCACCGCAGAAACGGTTCCCCTCTACCACGCGGCAGGACGCATCCTCGCCCAAGACGTCACCGCACGCATGGACGTACCCAGCTTCGACAACTCCCAGATGGACGGCTACGCCCTCACCGCCGAAGCTGCAGAACGCGACGACCGCATCTTCACCGTCGGACGCGAAATCCCCGCCGGCCGCCCCCTCCAGCGTTCCCGCTCTTCCGACGACCTGACCTACCCCATCATGACCGGCGCACCCATGCCCAAGGGCTACGACGCCGTCATCCCCGTCGAACAGTCCGAACGCATCGAATACCCCGACCTACCCGAATCCTTCGGCCGCCCCAGCGAAAAGGTCAAACTCGCCCCCGGCAAGCCCGGACAATTCGTACGCCGCCGCGGCGAAGACGTCGTCACCGGCCAGATCCTTGCACGCGCCGGTGAACGCATCACCCCCGCCCTGCTTGGTGCGCTCGCATCCCAGGGCTATGCGCGCCTGACCGTTGCGGCTGGCCCCCGCGTGCTCGTGTGCACCGGCGGTGACGAGATTCTCTCCGGCGTTGAAGAAGACGGAAGCGCCACCACCCAGGAGCTCGGTCAAGGCCAGATTTTTGACGCCAACGGCCCCATGCTCACCGCCATGCTCCGCGAAGACGGAGCGGAGGTGCGCCGCATCGCTATCGGTGACGACCCGATCGAGCTACTGCACCGCCTTGCAGCAGAGTACGAGAGCTTCAAACCGGACATCATCATCACCTCCGGTGGTATCAGCCACGGCAAATACGAGGTGGTCCGCAACGCCATCGCCAAGGCACACGAAGCCGATATTCTGGTGCCCGTCTCCTGGTTTGGCCACGTCAGCCAGCAGCCCGGCGGCCCCCAGGGCGTGAACCTGCTCGACTTCAAGGGTCACCGCGTGCCCATGATTTCCTTCCCCGGAAACCCGGTGAGCACGCTCATCTCGTACGCGTTGATTCTGCGCCCCTACCTGCGTGCCGGCGGCCCCTACGGTGTGCCCTACGCGGTCGCCTCCGAACAAGCAACCTTGAATAACGCACCGCGAGGCGTGCTCGTCACCGAAACCCCGCTCACCGCACCGGCGGCCAAACGCCAGTTCCTGCGCGGCACCCTCGCCATGGTCGAGGTGGAACCCGGAACCTACCGGGTGGAGCTCTACCCGGACGTCCTCTCAGGCTCGCACCTGCTACACCGAGCCGCCCAGGCGGACGTGCTCATCGAGCTGGCGCCCGGAACCACCTACACCGGGGGAGAGGCAGTGCCCTACCACCGCATTCGCCTCACCGATAACTAAGCGAAACACACCCGCGTTGTTCCTTGCGTGAACGACAAGGAATAATTGAGACTCATACTAAGTAACGATTCGCGGCAGAAGAATACCGCGCTGAAGCCAGGAGAAACGATGACCTCTACCTCGCAGCCCAACCAGGAACTGACCCACGTGCGCGCCGACGGCTCAGCACACATGGTGGACGTTACGGAGAAGTCGGTCACCACCCGCACCGCCCTGGCGGAGGCAACCGTGCGCACCCGCGAAGACGTCATCGCCATGATTTTTGATGCAGACCTGCCCAAGGGCGACGCGCTTCCGGTTGCACGTGTTGCCGGCATTATGGGTGCTAAGCGCACCCCGGAAATCATTCCCCTCTGCCACCCGCTGCCCCTGGGCAAGATCACGGTGGACTTTGAGCGGGGCACCGACTTCGTGCGTATTGAGGCGTCCGTGAAGACCCGCGGCGTCACCGGCGTAGAGATGGAGGCGCTCACCGCCGTCTCCTCGGCAGCGCTGACCGTTTTCGACATGATTAAGGCAGTCGATAAGCACGCCGTCATCACCGATATCCGTGTTCTGGAGAAGAGCGGCGGCAAGTCCGGCGACTGGTCCGTCCGCGAGGGCTCCTAAGCTCCGGCGGCACACCGACCCCACCGACCCCACTGTCACCTGATAGATACAGAAAAGGAAAGCCAATGAGTAGCGAAGACTACACCATACCGGAGAACCTGACCGGTCTGGTCATTGTCGCCTCCACCCGCGCAGCCCGCGGCGTGTACGAGGATAAGTCCGGCCCCATCGCCGTGGAATGGTTGCGCTCGCGCGGCTTCGACACCCCGGACGCTGTGGTCATTGAAGACCGCGATATCGTCGAGTACTTCAACACCCTGGTCACCGAGGGAAAGAAGAACGGCACCCTGCCGACCTTCATCCTGACCAGCGGTGGTACCGGTCTGAACTCTGACGACCAGACCGTGGAGGCTGTACGCCCCCACCTGGATAAGGAAGTTCCCGGCATCATGCATGCCTTCTGGAAGAACGGTCTGAAGAACGTTCCTGCGGCGGTGCTTTCACGCGGCGTGGCGGGCGTCATTGACCGTACCTTCGTGATGACCCTGCCCGGTTCGCGCGGTGGCGTGAAGGACGGCGTGGCGACCCTCGACCCGCTTGTTGAGCACATTTGCCGTCAGATGGAGGACTACCATGACCACTAAGCCGCAGAAGGAAGAATCCCTGGACCACTCGGGCGCGCACGGTGCTGAGCCGAGCGGCTCGACCGTGGTGTTCACTGATATTACGGAGGCTCCCCTGGAACCGCTGTACGCGGCGGCTAAGGCTGAGGTTATGACTGATGCCATGGGTGCCCTGGTAATTTTTGACGGCATTGTGCGCAACCATGATCATGGTAGCGCGGTGCGCGGGCTGTCTTACAGCGCGCATCCGCAGGCTCGTGAGTATATTGCCGAGGTTGCCGCTGAGGTTGCCGCCGAGCTGGATGGCGTGCGTCTGTGGGCCGTGCACCGTGTGGGTCCGATTGCTATTGGCGAGTCGGCTCTGACCGTGATGGCTGCGGCTGCTCACCGTGGCCGTGCGTTTGATGCTTGCGAGCTGGTGGCTGACCGGGTGAAGGCTCGTGTACCGATTTGGAAGGAACAGGAACTGCTCGATGGAAGCATCGAGTGGGTTGGCGTGGATACTTCGCCCGCTTAGCCTTCTGAATATTCTGAATATAAGCCTGTCAGGGGGATTTCTCTCGGGCAGGCTTATTCTCCTTGACGCTTGGATCCCTAAAGTTCAAGCCACCTCTACTATTTGATGCGAGGAACCCCTATGTCTTCTCACACCTCTCGTAGCACGAGCGAGCTCTCTGCCGCTGAGCGTGCGTTCTACTCTCGTCAGCTGATTCTGCCCGAAATGGGGTACGAAGCTCAGCTGGCACTCAAGCGTGCGCGAGTGGTGGTGCTTGGCGCTGGCGGTTTGGGTGCTCCCGCGCTGCTGTACCTGGCGGGTGCCGGGGTCGGTCAGATTGTGGTGGTTGATGATGACGTCGTGGATGCTTCGAATCTGCACCGCCAGGTGATTCATACGCACGCCAGGGTGGGTAATTCTAAGGCTGACTCTGCCGCTGAGTCTTTGCGCTCGCTGAATCCTTTTATTGAGGTTGTGCCGGTGCGTGAGCGTTTAACGGAGGCGAATGTTGATGATTTGCTGTCTGGCGCTGATTTGGTGCTGGATGGTAGCGATAATTTTGAGTCGCGTTATATGGTGTCGGCGGCGGCGGCGCGTGCTGGGATTGCGCATGTGTGGGCTGCGATTCTTGGCTTTGATGCGCAGTTGAGTGTGTTTTGGGCGGGACACGGTCCGGTGTATGAGGATTTGTACCCTCATGCTCCTGCTGCCGGTAGTGTGCCTTCGTGTAGTACTGCTGGCGTGGTGGGCGCTATGGCTGGTGTGGTGGGTGCTGCTATGGCTATGGAGGCCGTGAAGCTGTTGACCGGGGTGGGGGAGCCACTCATGGGTGAGGTTGGCCTATATTCGGCGTTAAGCGGGAGGTGGGAATATATACCTCTCGTAGCTAGCGTGCAAGCTGTACCTAAGAAAAGTGTCGTTTTGCCTCAAGAAACGAGTTATAAGCCCAAAAATTATGTAACAATTCGTAATATTTCTCAGGATTTTACTAGCTCTTCTACTGATTCGACGCCTCGTCCCATAAGTGCCCAGGACCTTAAAAAGCTGTCATCGGATGAAAATATTGCCCTTTTGGACGTCCGTGAGCAGGTGGAATTCGAAGCTTTTGCTATTGATGGGGCTATTAATCTTCCTCTGACTGAGTTGCTGGAGGCCGGTCGGAATAGTGTTTTAAAGGCCTTGATTGAGCGTAAAATCCCCGCAAATGCCCAGAAAATCGTTATTTACTGCACTGGATACGCTAGAACGGTTGAGGCGGCTCGCGAAATTGCCCCTTTGGTAGGGCGTTCTGTGTATATGTTGGAGGGCGGAATTTCTGCCTGGCTTACGGTCTAAAACACCCTTATTTCGTATGAATTAGGCAAGGTTTTTATCTCGTATTTTCCATGCCAATTTTCAGATATATTGGGCAGTATGGAACAAGCATCACAGATTAAGGGCCCGGATGGCCCCCTTACCGATCAGCTGATCAAGTTCGGTAAGTTCTTCTCCCGCTGGGATGAGACTGAAGACGGCCGCGCCGTCTTCCGTGAAGGCGGCCGCGAAGGTGACGCCTTCTATCGCGACCGTTGGAGCCACGATAAGGAAGTTCGCTCTACCCACGGCGTGAACTGCACCGGCTCCTGCTCCTGGAAGGTGTACGTCAAGGATGGCATTATCACCTGGGAAGCACAGGAAACCGACTACCCCTCGGTTGGTCCCGACCGCCCCGAGTACGAGCCCCGTGGTTGCCCCCGCGGTGCAGCATTCTCGTGGTACACCTACTCTCCCACTCGCGTTAAGTACCCCTACGTTCGCGGTCTCCTGCTGGAGATGTACCGCGAAGCGAAGGCAATCCACAACGATCCCGTGGACGCCTTCCACTCCATCGTGTCCGACCCCGCTAAGCGTGCACGCTACGTGAACGCACGCGGTAAGGGCGGTCTGGTGCGCTCGACCTGGGCTGAGGCTCTCGAGCTGATGGCTGCTGCTCACGTGCACACCATCAAGTACTACGGTCCCGACCGTAACACCGGCTTCACCCCGATTCCGGCAATGTCTATGGTGTCCTTCAGCGCGGGTGTTCGCTACATCCAGCTGATGGGCGGCGTGATGACCAGCTTCTACGACTGGTACGCTGACCTCCCCGTGGCTTCCCCGCAGGTCTTCGGTGACCAGACCGACGTGCCCGAATCTGGCGACTGGTGGGACGCTGCATACCTCATCTTGTGGGGTGCAAACGTTCCGCTGACCCGTACCCCGGACGCTCACTGGGTCTCCGAGGTTCGCTACCGCGGTACCAAGGTTGTCACCGTGAGCCCGGACTACGCCGACAACACCAAGTTCGCTGACGAGTGGCTGCCCGCACAGGCAGGTACCGACGCGGCACTGGCTATGGCAATGGGTCACGTCATCCTCAAGGAGAACTATGTCGACCAGCGTGTCGAGTTCTTCGAGGACTTCTCCCTGACCTACACCGACCTTCCCTTCCTGGTCACCCTGGAAACCCGTGAAGACGGTGTGAAGGTCCCCTCCAAGTTCCTGACTGCGGCTAAGCTCGCTGGTGAGGCTGAGCAGGCTAACGCTGATTTCAAGCCCGTTCTGATGGACCGCGAGACCGGTGAGGTCTTCGTGCCCAACGGCACCATGGGCCACCGTTACGCTCAGGAAGACCAGGGCAAGTGGAACCTGGACCTGCAGGGTCGTAAGCCGATTCTGTCGATCCGCGACCTGCCCCAGGGCCAGTCTGCAGCTGTTGAGATTAAGATGCCGACCTTCGATAACCCGAAGGGTCACGGCGACGTCATTACCCGCGGTGTGCCCGTAGCCTACGTTGAAGGCCACGAGGTCACCACTGTCTTCGACATCATGCTGGCACAGTACGGTGTGGGCCGTGAGGGTCTGCCCGGTACCTGGGCTAAGGACTACGAGGACTGGAACGTTCAGAACACCCCGGCATGGCAGGAGCAGATTACTTCTGTCCCCGCCGAGGCTGTTATCCGCGTTGCCCGCGAGTTCGCTAAGAGCGCCCTGGATTCCGGCGGCCGCTCTATGGTCATCTTCGGTGCAGGTATCTGCCAGTGGTACCACGCTGACACCACCTACCGCGCTATCCTCTCCCTGCTGAACCTGACCGGTTGCCAGGGTCGTAACGGTGGCGGTTGGGCTCACTACGTGGGTCAGGAGAAGGCACGTCCGCTGACCGGTCTGACCAACATTGCGAACGCTCTGGACTGGAGCCGTCCGCCGCGTCACATGATTGGTACCGGTTTCTGGTACATGCACACTGACCAGTTCCGTCAGGATGCATACTCCACCGACTACCTGCAGTCCCCGCTGGCTAAGGGCGAGCTGCGCGATGTTCACACTGCTGACGTTGTGGCACGTTCTACCCGTATGGGCTGGATGCCGTTCTACCCGCAGTTCCCCGAGAACTCGCTGGAACTGGCTGAGAAGGCAGAGCAGGCAGTGGCACGCGGCGAGGCTTCCTCGAACGCGGACTACATTGCACAGCGCCTGAACTCCGGTGACCTGGAGTTCTCCGTTGAGGACGTCGACAACCCCGTCAACTGGCCTCGTACCCTGACCCTGTGGCGTTCGAACCTGTTCGGTTCCTCCGCCAAGGGTGAGAGCTACTTCCTGAAGCACCTGGTCGGTAGCATGGATAACGTCCAGGGCTCCGATTCGGAGAAGCTGCCGAACGAAGTGAAGTGGGTTGATGAGGCACCTCAGGGCAAGCTGGATCTGCTGGTCACCTCGGACTTCCGTATGACCTCCACGACCCTGCTGTCTGACATCGTTCTGCCGACTGCAACCTGGTACGAGAAGCACGATATCTCCTCGACCGATATGCACCCGTTCCTGCACGCGTTCTCCCCGGCAATTGACCCGCCGTGGGAGGCAAAGACCGACCACGAGACCTTCAAGGCACTGGCGTACGAGTTCACTCGCCTGGCTAAGAAGCACCTCGGCGTTCGTAAGGACATCGTTTCGGTCCCGCTGCTGCACGACACCCCCGGCCAGATTGCTCAGCCCGGCGGTCACGCACCCGACTGGAAGAACACCCCCGGTATGGTGGGTGTGCCCGGCAAGAACATGCCGAACTTCGTCACCGTCGAGCGTGACTACGGCGCACTGTACGACATGTACACCACCATTGGCCCGCTGTTCGACAAGCTCGGTGCTACCACCAAGTTCATCACCTATGACCTGAAGGACGAAGTCGCGAAGATGGCTAAGGAATTCGGTGTGATGGACTCCGGTAAGGGCGCAGGTCGTCCGGCACTGGACACCGATGTGAAGATCGCCGAATCCATCATGATGATTTCGGGTACCTCTAACGGTGAGGTTGCTATCAAGGGCTTCAAGGAGCTCGAGAAGCAGACCGGTCTGCACCTGATGGACCTGGCAGAAGGTAACGAGGAACGTCGTATCACCTTCCCCATGACCCAGGCCGCACCGCAGCCCGTGATGACCTCCCCCGAGTGGTCCGGTTCGGAGACCGGCGGTCGCCGTTACGCTCCGTTCACCGTCAACATCGAGAAGAAGAAGCCGTTCCACACCCTGACCGGCCGTATGCACTTCTTCCTCGACCACGACTGGATGCACGAAATGGGCGAGGCTCTGCCGATTTACCGTCCGCCGCTGGACATGACCGGCCTGTACAACGAGCCCGAGCTCGGTACTACCGATGGTGTTTCGGTTGCTGTTCGCTACCTGACCCCGCACAACAAGTGGGCAATTCACTCGCAGTACTTCGATAACCACTACATGCTGAGCATGTTCCGTGGTGGCCCGACTGCGTGGATGAGCCCGCAGGATGCTGACAAGATTGGCGTCAAGGATGGCGAGTGGATTGAGTGTGTGAACACCAACGGTGTCTTCGTGGGTCGTGCGGTTGTTTCGCACCGTATGCCCGAGGGCGTCTGCTTCGTTTACCACGCTCAGGAGCGTATGGTTAGCCCGAAGTCTGAAGTCACCGGTAAGCGCGGTGGTATTCACAACTCGGTGACCCGTATTCTTCTGAAGCCTACCCACATGATTGGTGGCTACGCTCACCAGGCGTTCGCCTTCAACTATCTCGGACCGACCGGTAACCAGCGAGACATCGTCTCGTACATCCGTCGCCGTAAGTCCCAGGAGGTAACTTTCTAATGCGCGTTATGGCACAAGTTGCGATGGTGATGGCGCTCGATAAGTGCATCGGCTGCCACACCTGCTCCGTGACCTGTAAGCAGGCATGGACGAACCGAGCCGGTACCGAATACGTCTGGTTCAACAACGTTGAGACTCGTCCCGGTCAGGGATACCCCCGCCGTTACGAGGATCAGGAGAAGTGGAAGGGCGGCTGGGTGCTGAACAAGCGCGGTCGTCTGGAGCTCAAGAGCGGTAACCGCTTCCAGAAGCTCTTCACGATTTTCGCTTCCCCGATTCAGCCCGAGCTGAACGACTACTACGAGCCCTGGACCTACGATTACCAGAACCTGACCAGCGCTCCTCTGGGTGATGACTTCCCGGCTGCTAAGCCTGTCTCCCTCATCACCGGTGAGGACACCAAGGTTGAGTGGGGTATGAACTGGGACGACAACCTGGCTGGTGCGACCGAGTACGGTCACCTGGACCCGCTGGTTGAGAAGGTTCGCAAGAAGGCTGAGGACAAGATTAAGTTCGAGTTCGAGCAGACCTTCATGTTCTACCTGCCTCGTATTTGTGAGCACTGCCTGAACCCCTCCTGCATGGCTTCTTGCCCCTCCGGCGCTATCTACAAGCGTGCTGAGGATGGCATCGTTCTGGTTGACCAGGACCGTTGCCGCGGTTGGCGTCAGTGCATCACCGGATGCCCCTACAAGAAGGTGTACTTCAACCACAAGACGGGTAAGGCTGAGAAGTGTACCTTCTGCTACCCCCGTATTGAGGCTGGTATTCCGACCGTGTGTGCTGAGACCTGTGTTGGTCGTATGCGCTACATCGGTATCTTCCTCTACGATGCAGACCGCGTGACTGAGGCTGCTTCGGTTGAGGATGAGAAGGATCTCTACGAGGCTCAGCTGTCGCTGATGCTTGATCCTTCGGATCCGGCTGTGATTGAGCAGGCTCGTAAGAACGACATCCCCGATGCGTGGATTACTGCAGCTCAGAAGTCGCCCGTGTACAAGCTGGCGAAGGAGTGGAAGGTGGCTCTGCCCCTGCACCCCGAGTACCGCACCATGCCCATGGTTTGGTACGTACCGCCGCTGTCTCCGATTGTTGACCTGCTCAAGGAGCAGGGCCACGATGCAGAGAACAGCAACAACCTGTTCGGCGCTATTGAGTCTCTCCGTATTCCGGTTGAGTACCTGGCTGAGCTGTTCACCGCTGGTGACACTGAGGTTGTTACTAACGTTCTGCGCCGCCTGGCTGCAATGCGTTCGTACATGCGTGACATCAACCTCGGTGGCGAAGGCAACGAGGAGATCGCTCAGGCTGTCGGCATGACCGGTCAGCAGGTGTACGAGATGTACCGCCTGATGGCTATCGCTAAGTACAACGAGCGTTACGTCATTCCTAAGGCTCACATGGAAGACGCCCACAACCTTGAGGAAATGGGTTGCTCCCTGAGCGTGGATGGCGGACCCGGCATGTACGGCGATGCGTTCAACGACATGGAGGGTCGCCCGACCCCCGTGTCCACCGGTGTCTACGAGGCTAACAACAAGGTCAGCTTGTTCAGCTGGGACGGTTCTTCCCGTCCTGACGGCCTCTTCCCGAATACCACCGGAAAGAAGTAATAAGTGGCTGGATTCTTTTCCAAGCTCATGGGCAAGGCCGGTTCCGAGGCTGCTGTCTCGGAGCCGGCTCAGCCGGAGAACCCGTTTGATATCGATTACGGTCCCGGCGAGGATAAGGACTCGGTAATCTACCAGGTGAGCGGTATGCTCCTGGGCTACCCCGATGAGGAAACTCTGAAGGTTCTGCCCGAACTGGTCGAGATTGCCGCTTCCACCCAGGATGAGGCTTTCATTGCTGCCGTTGATGCGGTTCAGCAGTGGCTGACTTCTAAGGACCTGGAGGATGTGCAGTCCGAGTACGTGCAGGAATACGACCTTTCCCGTCGTCATTCGTTGCATCTGTCCTACTGGACCGATGGCGATACCCGCCGCCGTGGTGAGACTCTTCTGCGTTTCAAGCAGATGTACCGCGACTCCGGTATGTTGACCGTTTTGAACGGTGAGCTTCCGGATTACCTGCCGCTGGTGCTGGAGTTCTGTGCGTTGGTGGATCGCCGTAAGGGCCGTTCTGCTTTGCAAGCGTACCGTCCGTCCCTTGAGCTTCTTCGTCTGTCCATGAAGGACGGAAATCTGCCCCACTACGGGTTGTTGCAGAGCATCTGCGATACCCTTCCTGGCGTCTCTCCGCAGACTCAGGAGGAGGTTCAGAAGATGGCTGGCTACGGCCCTCCCGTCGAGACTGTTGGCCTGAATGGTTACGCTGATCATCAGTTGCTCCAGCAGGCTTCGGCTCGTTCTAACTAGTTTTATCCCTTGTGAGGAGACAACACGTGTACGTACTTGCTTCTGAGAACGCAGGACATGCTGCACAGGCTGTAGCCGATCCGGGTATTGTTGACATCCTGCTGTGGGGCGTTCTGCCCTATGTTGCACTGGTCGTTCTGATTGGTGGCACCATTTGGCGTTACCGTACTGACCAGTTCGGATGGACTACCCGCTCGTCCCAGGTCTATGAGTCGAAGCTGCTGCGCATCGCTTCGCCCCTGTTCCACTACGGTCTTGCGGCCGTGTTCCTTGGCCATGTTGGTGGTCTGCTGGTGCCTAAGGCACTCACTGACCTGGTCATTTCGGAGGACACTTACCACATTGTGGCGCTGGCTGGCGGTTCTGTTGCCGCGGTTGCGACCATTATTGGTATGTTCGTTCTGATTGGTCGTCGTGTTTCGAACTCTCGTGTGCGTTCGGCTACCACTCGTAATGACGTTCTGATGTATGTCGTTTTGGTTCTGGTGATTCTCGCTGGTACTGCGGCTACTCTGCTTTCGGCTGTGAACCCCTCGGGCGGTTTGCCTCCGGTAAATGGTCACGAGGTTCACTTCAACTACCGTGAGACCATTGCTGTTTGGTTCCGTTCGCTGTTCTACTTCCACCCTGAGGTGGCTCTGATGGTGAATATTCCTGTGGCTTTCAAGATTCACATCGTGGTGGCTATGGTTCTGTTCATCATTTGGCCCTTTACCCGCCTGGTGCACGCACTGACTGTGCCCCTGCACTACCTCTTCCGCCCCTACACCGTGTACCGCTCTCGTGGCGGCCAGCGTGTTGGTGCACGTCGAGGTTGGGACCCGGTAGGCACTCTCCCGCGTGAGCGCGCCGACCGCTAATACACACATCCATATTGCAAAAGAGGAAATATGAGCACCCCTGCTGCACCGAGCTACGACCTGAAGAATGGTCAGCTCCGTAACGTTTTGCTTGCAACCTTCGCCTCAACCATTGGTTTCTGGGCGTGGACCGTTGTCGGCCCGCTGGCGAAGATGTATGCAAAGCAGATGCACCTGGACGCTGGTATGACCAGCCTTCTGGTTGCTATGCCGATTTTTATCGGCGCTATTGGCCGTATTCCCGTTGGCGGTCTGACTGACCGCTACGGTGGTCGTATCATGTTCACCGTTGTTCTGGCGATTAGCGCACCCCTGGTCTTCCTGGTTGGTGTTGCTGGTCAGATGAACTCGCTGCCCATGCTGCTTGTTGTGGCATTCTTCCTGGGTATTGCGGGTACCGTGTTCGCTGTGGGTATTCCCTTCTGCTCCGCATGGTATGACGCTTCCAAGAAGGGCTTTGCGACCGGTGTGTTCGGTGCCGGCATGGTGGGTACTGCAATTTCCGCATTCGCTACCCCCCGCCTGGTGCAGGGTATTGGTTACTTCCAGACTCACGTTCTGATTGCTGTTATCTGTGCTGTGACCGCTGCTATTTCTTTCTTCTTCCTGAAGGACTCTCCGGCAACTGTAGGCCGTGAGGTTACTCCGCTGATGCCGAAGATTGTTCAGGCATTCAAGGTGAAGACCACTTGGCAGCTATGCTTCCTCTACGCTGTTGTGTTCGGTGCGTTCGTGGCATTCTCGAACTACCTGCCTACTTACCTGAGCAACATCTACGGCTTCAACGCTAACGACGCTGGTATGCGTGCGGCTGGCTTTGCGGTTGCTGCTGTGATCGCTCGTCCCTTCGGTGGTGTCCTGGCGGATAAGTTCGGCCCGAAGGTCATCACCCTCATCTCCCTGGGTGGTGTGGTGATTCTGGCAGTTATTATCGCGTTCCAGCCTGATGCTGAGCACGTGTATGGTGCTGTCTTCATTCTGATGGCTGCTCTGCTGGGTCTGGGCCACGGCTCGGTCTTCGGCTGGGTGGGTCGTGTAGCTGACCCGAAGAACGTCGGCGCGGTGTCCGGTGTGATTGCTGCTGCTGGTGCTCTGGGTGGCTTCTTCCCGCCGCTGGTGATGGGTGCAACCTACAACCAGGCTGAGAACAACTACTTCATCGGTCTGATGCTGCTGGCCGTGACCGCGTTCCTCGCCTTTCTGTCGGCATTCCTCGTGCCGCACGGTGGCAAGCCCAACCACGCTAAGTAGGGTCTTCTAATACATCCTTCTGCGGGATGTATGTGAAGTTTGCTTTGACTGAGTCCGGCTCGTTTTCTCTTCGGAGAGAATGAGCCGGACTTTGTGCGTTTCTGCTGTTTTTCCTCTAACAGGGAGGGAGCTTAGCGGGGCAAAAGACTTTGATGTTTAGGCATGTCAAATGTTGGTAAAGCTAGCAAAACTTTGTGGAGATGTGGGACACTTAAGATGTTCGACTCGTCGCAATAGCGCGACGTGACCCCCTCTACGGTTTGCGCCGACCAATAGGAGAATCCTATGTCCTTTATTGAACGTCATCTCGGCCCCCGTTCCGCAGACGCAGAGCAGATGCTCGAAACCCTCGGATATTCTTCCCTGGATGCGCTGATGGACGCTGTTGTCCCCTCTCAGATTCGCCTTGACGGCGATCTGCAGCTGCCGGCTCCGCTGTCGGAGCATGAGGCTCAGGCAAAGATTGCCGGCTATGCTGCGAAGAATAAGGTTCTCGCCCAGATGATTGGTGCCGGATACTACGATGCAGTAACTCCCGCGGTTCTGCGCCGTAACATTCTGGAAAACCCCGGTTTCTACACTTCTTACACCCCGTACCAGGCTGAGATTTCTCAGGGCCGTCTGGAGGCTCTGCTGAACTTCCAGAACACCGTGATGGAGCTGACCGGCCTGGAGATTGCAAACTCCTCCCTGCTGGATGAGGCATCCGCAGTAGCTGAGGCAGCTGTCATGATGCACCGTGCGAACCGCAAGGTGAAGAATGGCTTCTTCGCGATTGACTCCCGTTGCCTGCCTCAGGTTATTTCGGTGACTCGCGGCCGTGCAGAGATGCTCGGCATTCCCTTCGTCATTACTGATTTCTCTGAGGGTCTGCCTGAGGGCGACCTGTACGGTATCGTCCTGGCGTACCCCGGCAATGAAGGCGATATTCGCGATATTGAGCCGCTGATTAAGGCCGCTAAGGAGCGTAACGCCCTGGTCACTGTGGTCGCTGACCTGTTGGCTCTGACCCTGCTGAAGTCTCCGGGTGAGCTGGGTGCTGATATCGCAGTTGGTAACACTCAGCGTTTCGGTCTGCCCTTCTTCTTCGGTGGCCCCCACGCTGCGTACATGGCTGTTCACAAGGGCATGGAGCGTACCATGCCTGGCCGTCTGGTGGGTGTTTCTAAGGATTCGGCTGGTAAGCCTGCGTACCGTCTGGCTCTGCAGACTCGTGAGCAGCACATTCGCCGTGAGAAGGCTACTTCCAATATTTGTACTGCTCAGGCTCTGCTGGCGATTGTTGCTGGTGCTTACGCGATGTACCACGGTCCTGAGGGTCTGCGCGCTATCGCGAACCGCCTGCACACTAATGCCGCTCGTGTTGCTACCGCGCTGAAGTCTGCGGGCTACGGTATCGCTCACGATACTTTCTTCGACACCGTCGTGGTGGAGGCTGCTGGCCGTGCCGACGAGCTGGTTGCGAAGGCTCTGGAAGCTGGCGTGAACATCCGCCGCTTCGACGAGAACCGTGTTGGTATTTCCGTGGGTGAGTCTCACGGCGAGGAACTGCTCAAGAGCCTGGTTGAGGCTCTGGGCGGCACCCTGGGTGAGGCAGATGCACAGTACGATCTGCCCGCTGAGCTGCTGCGTACCGATGATTACATGCAGCACCCGATTTTCCACAAGTACCGCTCCGAGACCGAGATGATGCGCTACCTGCGTCACCTCGCTGATAAGGACCTGGCGCTTGACCGCACTATGATTCCGCTGGGTTCGTGCACCATGAAGCTGAACGCGGCTGCTGAGATGGAGCCCATCTCCTGGCCTGAGTTCGCGAACATTCACCCGCTGGTCCCGGAGAATCAGGCTGAGGGCTGGCACGAGCTGATTAAGGATTTGAGCGAGTGGCTGGTTGCTATTACCGGTTACGATGCTATCTCGCTGCAGCCGAACTCGGGTGCGACCGGTGAGTACGCTGGTCTGCGCGCTATCCGTTCCTTCCACGAGGCTAACGGTGACCACGAGCGCGATACCGTCCTGATTCCGCTGTCTGCTCACGGCACCAACGCGGCATCTGCTGCTCTGGCTGGTCTGAAGGTTGCCGGTGTGGCAACTGCGGCTGACGGTTCGATTGATGTTGACGACCTGAAGGCAAAGATTGAGAAGTACGGCCCCAAGGTTGCCGGCATCATGATTACCTACCCTTCCACTCACGGTGTGTTTGAGGAGCAGGTTGCTGAGGTTTGCCAGCTGGTTCACGAGGCTGGCGGCCAGGTGTACCTGGATGGCGCGAACCTGAACGCTCAGATGGGCTTCGCTCAGCCCGGTAAGTTCGGCGGCGACGTTTCGCACCTGAACCTGCACAAGACCTTCTCCATTCCTCACGGTGGTGGCGGCCCCGGTGTTGGCCCGCTGGCTGTTCGTGAGCACTTGGCGAAGTTCCTGCCCGGTGACGCATACCATGCTGACGCTGAGGGTAAGCTCCCCAATGACGCTGCACTGCCGATTTCGCAGGCGTTCTTCGGTTCTGCCGGCGTTCTGCCGATTAGCTGGATGTACATTGCGATGACTGGCGCTCAGGGTCTGAAGGACTCTTCGCAGTACGCGGTGCTGAATGCTAACTACATTGCGAAGAAGCTCAATGATAAGTACCCGGTGCTGTACACCGGCCCCGGCGGTCTGGTCGCTCACGAGTGCATCCTGGATCTGCGTCAGCTGACCGATCAGTCTCATGTGACCGCTGAGGATGTCTGCAAGCGTCTGATGGACTTCGGCTTCCACGCTCCGACTCTGGCGTTCCCGGTTCCGGGCACCCTGATGGTTGAGCCGACTGAGTCTGAGTCGAAGGAAGAGCTGGACCGTTTCATTGAGGCAATGGAGACCATCTACGACGAGATTATCGAGGTGGCTGAGGGCAAGGTCGCTGTGGAGGATTCGGTTCTGCGCAACGCACCGCACACCGTTGATGTGGTAAGCGCTGATGAGTGGGATCGCCCCTACAGCCGTACCCAGGCAGCTTTCCCGGTTCCGAGCCTGCGCGCTAACAAGTACTTCACTTCGGTGGGTCGTATTGATGGCGCTGGCGGTGACCGTAACTTCGTGTGCGAATGCCCCCCGATGGAGGCTTTCGATCTGGAAGCATAAGGAGCCTATAACGCTCCTGGGTAGGCTGTAGCGGTCTACCCGCCTCACCCGTCCTCAGATTTCTGGGGACGGGTGGGGGTCGCCTCCGCAGCGTATCTCGTGTCTGTGGGGGTGAACTAAATCTACGACGATTGAACGATAACAGCACAAGGCTGTGCGTGAGGAGAACCTAATGTCCCCCAAGAAGACCTCCCTGTACCCGGTTCACGAGAAGCTGGGCGCTTCTTTCACCGACTTTGGTGGCTGGGATATGCCCCTGAAGTACGCTAATGACGTTGCTGAGCACGAGGCTGTCCGTACTCGTGCCGGTATTTTTGACCTGTCTCACATGGGTGAGTTCCGCGTGACCGGTCCGGATGCGGGCGCATTCCTGGATTACGCTCTGGTGTCGAACATGTCCATCCTGAAGGTCGGTAAGGCAAAGTACTCGATTCTGGTCAACGACAAGGGCGGCGTGATTGACGACCTGATTACTTACCGTCTGGGCGATGAAGAGTTCATGGTGGTTCCGAACGCTGCGAACATTGACACTGACTTCGCGGCGATGAGCGAGCGCCTGGGTGATTTCAATGTTGAGTTTGTGAATGAGTCGGAGCAGACTTCTCTGGTGGCTGTTCAGGGTCCTCGTGCTGAGGAGATTTTGCTGGCTGCTGGCGTGTCTGATGATGAGGCTGTCCGTGAGCTGAAGTACTACGCTTCGGTGCCGCTGACTGTTGCCGGCGTTGATGTTTTGCTGGCTCGTACCGGTTACACCGGTGAGGATGGCTTCGAGCTGTTCGTTCCGAATGAGAAAGCTGTTGAGCTGTGGGATAAGCTGGCTGCTGCCGGTGAGCCTTTCGGTATGATTCCTGCCGGTCTGGCTTCTCGTGACTCCCTGCGCCTTGAGGCTGGTATGCCGCTGTACGGTCACGAGCTGGGTCTTGAGATTACTCCGTTTGAGTCCGGTTTGGGTCGCCTGGTTGAGATTGCTCTGGAGAAGAAGGCTGCTGACTTTGTGGGTCGTGAGGCTTTGGCTGAGCAGGCTAAGAGCGAGTCGAAGCGTATCCTGGTTGGTTTGAAGGCTCAGGCGAAGCGCCCTGCTCGTGCCGGTTCTAAGCTGGTGGATGCTGAGGGCAATGAGATTGGTGAGGTTACCTCCGGTATTCCTTCCCCGACTCTGGGCTTCCCGATTGCTATGGCGCTGGTGAACCGTGAGTTCTCTGAGGTTGGCTCTACCGTTGATGTTGATATCCGCGGTAAGCGTGCTCCGTTTGATGTTGTGGCTCTGCCGTTCTACAAGCGTGAGAAGTAAGAGTTTTTCTGCAGATAATCTGTAGGGTAGAGGCGTCGTGTCCTGTGTGGGCACGGCGCCTTTTCTGTGCTGTAATGCGGGGGTGAGTGGTGGGCGAGGGCACGAAGTGTTCTGAGCCTTAGTTTGTACTGGTTCTGAAGTGCGTTAGGATTAGAGCGGCCAGTCAAAGGTGATTGTCCGCACTTATAGGCCGTCGCTTGGTGGGCTGCTCCTCCGTTGAAGGGCGCGTATCTTTTGGTGCGGTGCACAGACATTTTTATTTGAAGGACAGAACATGGCTATTAACCAGAGCGCACCCAGCAGTGCCCAGAAGAAGGCAGAGGCTCTGCCGTACGACATCAGTGTTTTTGAGATGTTCAGCATTGGTGTGGGTCCTTCGAGCTCGCATACGGTCGGTCCGATGCGCGCTTCGAACCGTTTTGTGGCGGAGCTGATTGATGAGGGCCTGCTGGACCGTGTGACGGGTGTGCACGTGGATCTGTATGGTTCGTTGGCGGCTACGGGCGCTGGTCACGGCACGATGAGCGCTGCGTTGAAGGGTCTGTGTGGTTTTGTTCCGGAGACGATCAATATTGCTGATTCTGAGGCGATGATTGAGCGTAATAGCGTGGATGGCACGTTGCCTCTGGCGGGTTACCCCTCCTCTGCTTACGGTGTGAGTGCTCCCGGTGGTGAGGATCAGAAGGTGTACGGCCCGGTGGTGAAGTACCGTGAGCTGGATATGACTCTGCGCCCTCTGACGGTTCTTCCGCGCCATACGAACGGTATGAAGATTGCGGCGTTTGCGGGTGAGCAGCTGCTGTTGGAGCGTACCTACTATTCGATTGGTGGCGGTTTCATTGTTGAGGGTGATGAGGAGGCGACCGGTGGCGCGTCGCTGATGAACCCTCCGTATCCGTTTGGTTCGGCGGCTGAGCTGCTGGAGATGGCGAATGATGCTGGCTTGTCTATTGCGCAGTTGAAGATGGCGAATGAGTGTTCGCTGCGTTCTGAGCAGGAGGTCCGCGATGGCATCCTGCATATCTACCGTGTGATGAAGGAATGTATTGGTTCTTCTCTGGCGCGTGTGGGTTATTTGCCTGGTCCTTTGAAGGTGCGTTGCCGTGCGGGTGCTTGGCATCGCGATTTGATGGTGGAAGACCCGGCGAAGTCTCCTGAGTTTGCTATTGACTGGGTGAACCTGATTGCTTTGGCGGTTAATGAGGAGAATGCTTTTGGTGGTCGTGTGGTGACTGCTCCGACGAATGGTGCTTCGGGTATTATTCCGGCGGTGTTGCATTACGCGATGAATTACACGCACGGTATTCGCCATTGTGGTCAGGCCGCCCGTGATCAGGCGGTTATTGATTTCTTCTTGGCGTCTTCTGCTGTGGGCGTGCTGTATAAGAAGCGCGCGTCGATTTCTGGTGCTGAGGTGGGTTGCCAGGGTGAGGTGGGTAGTGCCTCCTCGATGGCTGCTGCCGGTTTGGCGCAGGTGATGGGTGGTACTCCTGAGCAGGTTGAGAATGCTGCTGAGATTGCGATGGAGCACAACCTGGGTCTGACGTGTGACCCGGTGGGTGGTTTGGTGCAGATTCCGTGTATTGAGCGTAATGCAATGGCGGCGTCGAATGCTGTGACGGCGGCTCGTATGGCGTTGCGTGGTGATGGTACGCACCGTGTGTCGTTGGATCAGGTGATTGAGACGATGCGTCAGACCGGCCTGGATATGTCTCACCGCTATAAGGAGACGTCGATGGGCGGTTTGGCTGTGAATGTGGTGGAATGCTAGGTGCACGCCGTGGCAGGTTTGCACTCCTGATGAGGGTGTGGTAGACAGAAGGGATTTCTTCCTGTATCGTTAGTATTTACGCTTTCCCTAACCTTTGTGCCTTCATATAGCGGTGGGCACGGGCTGAAGGTGACGTTTTTCCGTCCGACTCTATAGCTTCGAGCACCGTTCTATTCGGGGGCTGAGGTTGTCGTGTCGCCGGTAATGTCGCCGGGAGGCTGATTGCTAACAGACATGTCTGTGGAAGGATCCCCATTTTGGTCGCTTCGAGCACCTCTAACCATGACGCCGCTAACGGCGCAGAGAACGTCTCGCGCCGAATTTCATTCGCGAAGATTAACGAACCGCTGAAGGTTCCCAACCTGCTTGCTATCCAGACCGATAGCTTCGACCGCCTCGTTGGTAACGAGCGCTGGGCGGAGCGTCTGGAGAAGGCGCAGGCTGCTGGTGACACTTCTGTCCCCGCTCAGTCCGGTCTGGCTGAGATTTTTGAAGAAATCTCCCCGATTCGCGACTTCCAGGAGACTATGCAGCTCTCCTTCTCTGAGCCTGAGTTTGCTGACCCCAAGTACTCTGTTGAGGAGTGCAAGGACCGCGACGCAACCTACTCGGCTCCGCTGTACATTAAGGCTGAATTCATGAACCTCGCTACCGGCGAGGTCAAGCAGCAGACCCTGTTCATGGGTGACTTCCCCCTGATGACCGAGGCCGGTACCTTCGTTATTAACGGTACTGAGCGTGTGGTCGTTTCCCAGCTGGTGCGTTCCCCCGGTGCTTACTTCGAGAAGGCTCCGGACCGTACCTCCGATAAGGACATTTACTCTGCCCGCGTGATTCCTTCCCGCGGTGCATGGTTCGAGCTGGAGATTGATAAGCGCGACCAGGTTGGCGTGCGTCTGGACCGTAAGCGTAAGCAGTCTGTGACTGTTCTGCTGAAGGCTCTGGGTTGGACCGAGTCCAAGATTCTGGCTGAGTTCGGTCAGTACGACTCCATCCGCGCAACCCTGGAGAAGGACTCCGTCAAGGACCGCGACGAGGCTCTGCTGGACATTTACCGCAAGCTGCGTCCGGGCGAACCCCCGACGGTTGAAGCTGCCCAGGCTCTGCTGGACAACATGTACTTCACCCCGCGCCGCTACGACCTGGCGAAGGTTGGTCGTTACAAGCTGAACCGTAAGCTCGGTGTGGACGTTCCCATGGATTCCCCCGAGGCTTCCGTTCTGAGCCAGGACGACATCGCTCAGATGATTCGTTACCTCTGCGCTCTGCACGCAGGCGAGACCAGCATCCCCGGCGTCCGTGACGGCGAGGAAATCTCCCTCAAGATCGATATCGACGACATCGACCACTTCGGTAACCGTCGTATCCGCACCGTGGGCGAGCTGATTGAGAACCAGATCCGTACCGGTCTGTCCCGTATGGAGCGCGTGGTTCGCGAGCGCATGACCACCCAGGACGTGGACGCTATCACCCCGCAGTCCCTGGTGAACATCCGCCCCGTTGTGGCAGCTATCAAGGAGTTCTTCGGTACTTCTCAGCTGTCCCAGTTCATGGACCAGAACAACCCGCTGGCAGGTCTGACCCACAAGCGTCGTCTGTCCGCACTGGGCCCGGGCGGTCTGTCCCGTGACCGTGCAGGCATGGAAGTTCGAGACGTCCACCCCTCGCACTACGGTCGTATGTGCCCCATTGAAACCCCTGAAGGCCCGAACATTGGTCTGATTGGTTCGCTGGCAACCTACGGTCGCATCAACTCCTTCGGTTTCATCGAGACCCCCTACCGCGTGGTGACTGACGGCCGCGTGACCGATGAGGTCCGCTACCTGACCGCTGACGACGAGAAGTCTGTTGTTATCGCGCAGGCAAACGCGCCGCTGAACCCGGACCGCACCTTCGCTGAGAACGAGGTTCTCTGCCGTGCGGGCGATGGTTCTGGTGAAGCTGTTCTGGTTGCTCCCGGTGCCGTTCAGTACATGGACGTCTCCCCGCGCCAGATGGTGTCCGTGGCTACCGCCCTGATTCCTTACCTGGAGCACGACGACGCTAACCGAGCACTGATGGGTGCTAACATGCAGCGTCAGGCTGTGCCCCTGCTGGAGTCTGAGGCTCCCGTGGTTGGTACCGGTATGGAGAAGTACGCAGCACTGGACTCCGGTGACTCCGTGCTCGCGAAGAAGCCCGGTGTGGTTTCCTCCGTGGACGCTAAGACCGTTATCGTCCGTAACGACGACGGCTCTGTCTCCACCTACCCGATCATGAAGTTCTCCCGCTCGAACCCGGGTAACTGCTACAACCAGCGCGTTGTGGTGAAGGAAGGCCAGCGCGTCGAGTACCGCGACGTTATTGCTGATGGCCCCTCCACCGACGGCGGCGAGCTGGCACTGGGTAAGAACCTGCTCGTGGCATACATGCCGTGGGAAGGCCTGAACTACGAGGATGCGATCATCCTCTCCCAGCGTATGGTTTCTGAGGACGTGCTGACCTCGATTCACATTGAGGAGCACGAGATTGACGCCCGCGACACCAAGCTGGGCCCCGAGGAGATTACCCGCGATATTCCGAACGTGTCCGAGGATGTTCTCTCGGCTCTGGACGAGCGCGGCATCATCCACATCGGTGCTGAGGTTGAGGCTGGCGACATCCTCGTTGGTAAGGTCACCCCCAAGGGCGAGACCGAGCTGACCCCCGAGGAGCGCCTGCTGCGCGCAATCTTCGGTGAGAAGTCTCGCGAGGTTCGCGACACCTCCCTGAAGGTTCCTCACGGCGAGTCCGGTACCGTCATCGGTATCCGTATCTTCGACCGCGAGAACAACGATGAGGACGATCTGCCCCCGGGCGTGAACCAGCTGGTCCGCGTGTACGTGGCTCAGAAGCGTAAGATTACCGACGGCGACAAGCTCGCAGGCCGCCACGGTAACAAGGGTGTTATTTCCAAGATCCTGCCGATCGAGGATATGCCCTTCCTGGAAGACGGTACCCCCGTGGACGTTATCCTGAACCCGCTGGGTGTGCCCGGTCGTATGAACATTGGTCAGGTTCTGGAAGTCCACACCGGTTGGCTGGCTAAGCAGGGTTGGAAGATTGAGGGCGAGCCCGAATGGCTCAAGCACATGCCGAACTTCCCGAAGGAATCCGGCCCGACCCGCCTGGCAACCCCGGTGTTCGACGGTGCCCACGAGGACGAACTGTTCGACCTCATGGATCACTCGAACCCGAACCGCGATGGCGACCGTCTGATCAACCGTTCCGGTAAGGCACGTCTGATTGACGGCCGTTCCGGTGAGCCGTTCCCGGACCCGATTTCGGTTGGTTACCAGTACATCCTGAAGCTGCACCACCTGGTGGATGACAAGATTCACGCTCGTTCCACCGGTCCGTACTCGATGATTACCCAGCAGCCCCTGGGTGGTAAGGCGCAGTTCGGTGGTCAGCGCTTCGGTGAGATGGAAGTGTGGGCGCTGGAGGCATACGGCGCCGCATACACCCTGCAGGAAATCCTGACCGTCAAGTCCGATGACGTGGCGGGCCGTGTGAAGGTTTACGAGGCTATCGTGAAGGGCGAGAACATCCCTGAGCCGGGTATCCCCGAATCCTTCAAGGTTCTTATCAAGGAAATGCAGTCTCTGTGCCTGAACGTCGAGGTGCTCTCCACCGACGGCAAGATTATTGAGATGAGCGACTCGGAGGAAGAAGGCTTCCGGGCAGCAGAAGATATGGGCGTGAGCCTGACCCACGACGAGCCCAGCTCCGTCGACGAGGCATAAGCACCGCCTCCTTCTAGGGTGGGGAGCCCCGCATGCGCTCGCGTGCGTTGTGGGGTTCCCGCCCGCTAACCCAAGTCTTCAGAAACTTACAGAAAGAGATTAGGACCGATATGTCCAACGAATCTTCGCTTGGTTTGATGCGAATTGGCCTCGCCACCGCCGACGACATCCGTCGTTGGTCTTTTGGTGAGGTTAAGAAGCCCGAGACCATCAACTACCGTACCCTGAAGCCCGAGAAGGACGGCCTCTTCGACGAGCGTATCTTCGGCCCCACCAAGGACTGGGAGTGCTACTGCGGTAAGTACAAGCGCGTGCGCTTCAAGGGCATTGTGTGTGAGCGCTGTGGTGTTGAGGTGACCCGCTCTAAGGTACGTCGTGAGCGTATGGGTCACATTGAGCTGGCTGCTCCTGTTACCCACATTTGGTACTTCAAGGGTGTTCCTTCCCGCCTGGGTTACCTGCTGGATCTGGCTCCGAAGGACCTGGAGAAGGTCATTTACTTCGCTGCGTACATGATCACTAAGGTTGACGAGGAGGCTCGTCACGAGGATCTGCCGATGCTGCAGGCTGCTCACGATCGTGAGAAGCAGGAGCTTGAGGCTGCTCTGAACGCTGACGTGAACGCTATCAGCCGTGAGGTTGAGGCGGAGCTGGCTCGTATTGAGGCTGAGGGCGGCAAGGCTGCTGAGAAGCGTAAGCTGCGCGATAACGCTGAGCGTCAGCTCGCGTCGGTGCGTAAGCGCTACGAGCGTGAGGCTGAGCACCTGGATCGTGTGTGGGATCGCTTCAAGAACCTGAAGGTCGCTGACCTTGAGGGTGATGAGGCTCTGTACCGTTCCATGATTGATAAGTACGGCCTGTACTTTGAGGGCGCTATGGGCGCAGAGGCTATTAAGAAGCGTCTGGAGTCCTTCGACCTGGAGGCTGAGGCTGAGGCTCTCAAGGAGATTATTCAGACCGGTAAGGGGCAGAAGAAGACCCGCGCTCTGAAGCGTCTGAAGGTTGTTAACGCCTTCCTGACCACTAACAACTCTCCGCTGGGTATGGTCCTGGATGTTGTTCCGGTTATTCCGCCGGAACTGCGCCCGATGGTTCAGCTGGACGGTGGCCGTTTCGCGACCTCCGACCTGAACGACCTGTACCGTCGTGTGATTAACCGTAACAACCGTTTGAAGCGTCTGCTGGAGCTGGGTGCTCCCGAGATTATCGTGAACAACGAGAAGCGTATGCTGCAGGAAGCTGTGGACTCGCTGTTCGATAACGGTCGTCGCGGTCGCCCGGTGACCGGCCCCGGTAACCGCCCCCTGAAGTCTCTGTCTGACATGCTGAAGGGTAAGCAGGGCCGTTTCCGTCAGAACCTGCTCGGTAAGCGTGTTGACTACTCGGGTCGTTCCGTGATTGTGGTTGGTCCTCAGCTGCAGATGCACCAGTGTGGTCTGCCCAAGCAGATGGCGCTGGAGCTGTTCAAGCCCTTCGTCATGAAGCGTCTGGTGGAGCTGAGCCACGCTCAGAACATTAAGAGCGCTAAGCGTATGGTTGAGCGTTTCCGCCCGCAGGTTTGGGACGTTCTGGAAGAGGTTATTGCTGAGCACCCGGTTCTGCTGAACCGTGCACCTACCCTGCACCGCCTCGGTATTCAGGCGTTTGAGCCGAAGCTGGTTGAGGGTAAGGCTATTCAGCTGCACCCGCTGGTTTGCTCCGCGTTCAACGCTGACTTCGATGGTGACCAGATGGCAGTTCATCTGCCGCTGTCTCCTGAGGCTCAGGCTGAGGCTCGTATCCTCATGCTGTCCTCGAACAACATCCTGAAGCCGTCGGATGGCCGCCCTGTGGCTGTTCCTTCGCAGGATATGATTATTGGTCTGTACCACCTGACTACTCCTCGCGATGGTCAGAAGAACGAGGGTCATGCATTCTCCTCGGTGTCTGAGGCTCTGATGGCGATGGATCGTCATGAGATTGAGCTGTACACCAAGGTGAAGATTCGCCTTGATGGTGACCAGTTTGTTGCTCCCGAGGATTGGGAAGCACCGGAGGGTTACCAGCCCGGCGATTCTGTGCTGCTGGACTGCACTGTTGGTCAGGTTCTGTTCAACCAGGCTCTGCCGAAGGATTACCCCTGGTTCTCTGGCGTGGCAGATAAGAAGGGTCTGGGTAGCCTGATTAATGATCTGGCTGAGCGTTACCCGATGGATGTTGTGGCTCGTGCCCTGGATAACCTGAAGAACTCCGGTTTCTACTGGGCTTCTCGTTCGGGCGTGACCGTGGCTGTTTCCGATATTGCTACTCCTTCTGAGAAGCCGGCAATTATGGAGCGCTACGAGAAGCAGGCTGCTGCAATTGAGGACGACTTCGAGATCGGTACCATCGATGACGAAGAGCGTCGTCAGGAGCTGATTAAGGTTTGGACCGAGGCTACCGACGTGGTTGCAGAGGCTATGCGTGAGAACTTGAGCTCTCACGGTGGTCTGAACACCATTTACCGTATGGTGACCTCCGGTGCACGTGGTAACTGGATGCAGGTCCGTCAGATTGCGGGTATCCGTGGTCTGGTGTCGAACCCGAAGGGCGAGATTATGCCTCGCCCGATTAAGTCCTCGTACCGTGAGGGCCTGTCGGTTCTGGAGTACTTCATCGCGACCCACGGTGCACGTAAGGGTCTGGCTGATACCGCGCTGCGTACCGCTAACTCGGGTTACCTGACTCGTCGTCTGGTGGACGTTTCGCAGGACGTTATCGTTCGCGAGCACGACTGTGGCACTCGCCGCGGTTTGGTTCTGCCTCTGATTGATGAGGATGGCGGTCTGCACCAGGATGTTGAGACTTCGATTCACGGTCGTACCCTTGCGGTTGACGTGAAGGATGAGGCTGGCAACGTTCTGGCTGCTGCTGGCTCCGATGTCTCTGATGAGCTCATCGAGAAGCTCTTCAAGGCAGGCGTGAAGGATGTTCGCGTCCGTTCGGTTCTGACCTGTGAGTCCGCTATTGGTGTGTGTGCACTGTGCTACGGTCGTTCGATGGCTTCGAACGTGCTGGTGGACATTGGTGAGGCTGTTGGTATTATTGCGGCTCAGTCGATTGGTGAGCCCGGTACCCAGCTGACCATGCGTACCTTCCACACCGGTGGTGTGGCTTCGGCTGACGATATTACTCAGGGTCTGCCCCGTATTCAGGAGCTGTTCGAGGCTCGTACCCCCAAGGGTGTTGCCCCGATTTCTGAGGTGTCTGGTCGCGTGACCATTGAGGATACTGAGAAGTCCTACAAGATTGTGGTGACCCCGGACGATGGTTCCGAGCCCCAGTCCTACACTGTTCTGCGTCGTGCAGCTTCTAAGCTGCAGAACGGCGATCACGTTCAGGTTGGCGATCAGCTGGCTACCGGTTCTGTTGATCCGAAGGAGGTTCTGCGTATTCGTGGTCCTCGTGAGGCTCAGAAGCACCTGGTGAGCGAGGTTCAGGGCGTGTACAAGTCGCAGGGTGTGGAAATCCACGACAAGCACGTTGAGGTTATTGTTCGCCAGATGCTGCGTCGCGTGACCGTGATTGAGTCTGGTGATACCGATCTGCTGCCTGGTGAGCTGGTTGATAACATTGCTTTCCAGACTGCTAACCGTAAGGCACTGGTTGAGGGTAAGAAGCCCGCAGCTGGCCGTCCGGAAATGATGGGTATTACCAAGGCTTCGCTGGCTACCGAGTCCTGGCTGTCGGCGGCCTCCTTCCAGGAGACCACCCGCGTCCTGACTCAGGCTGCTATGGAGGCGAAGACTGACCCGCTGCTCGGCCTGAAGGAGAACGTGATCATCGGTAAGCTGGTTCCCGCCGGTACCGGTCTGGCACGTTACAACGATATTGAGGTTGAGCCCAGCGCCCAGGCTACTGCTGAGCGTATGCAGGCTCTGGACACTTTCGGTGGTTACCAGAGCGCATTCCAGATGGATAACGAGGTGTACACTTACGGCAACGGCGGCTTTATGGCTGTTTCGCTGGATGAGTACGGTCGTGGTTTGGACTAAGGCTTCTGCCGTGAGGGGTAGGTTGGGGGTTTAGGCTCCCGGCCTGGTTCTTGATAAAGAACGCGGATACTCGAGTTGTCTCGGGTATCCGCGTTCTGTGTTTAACGAATAGGTGGGGGAGGGGTGGCGTTCTTTTAAGTGGTACTTTAATATTCTTTATCCTTCAGCAGAAGGTTGTATATTTTTTGCCTAGTGGACGAATTTATTTATAAAAAATCATTGGAGTGCATTATTTTTTCAAATCGGGAAAATTTCTTGACTGGGTAAGAAATTAGATGATGATCAAATATTGTGAGACCCCTTATAATCCGCTCCAATACCACCATAAATAGAATATTTACTCGTTTTTCTTTACGGTATATAAAGAATGAATATTCTATATTTGAACAATGCTAATTTAACTTGGAAAGCCTTTTGACTAGGTTCTATTCTTGAAGGCATGCATATCACTCCATTCTCTTCCGGACGGGTGACGAATCAGAGCACCCAATTGTCTTCCGGATCGACACTGCCTCACGGATCTGAACAGAATTTCTCCCTGACTGCAGGTGGGCAAAAGCGCTCCTCTGTCTTTTCACGCTTTAAAGCACCCGTGCATTCTCTTGCTCGTATTGGTGCAGCATGCCTTATTGCGGCTTCCGCAGTTCTTCCTGCCGGTCAGGTTGCGACCGCAGCCCCTGCTTCTCAGAGCTCTAGCGCCACCCCCTACCTGGTGGGTGCGGGTGCGGCGGATATTACCGGTGAGCCCGGTGAAGTCGGCTTCATGGGCTATGGTGACTCTTCCCAGAAGGGTAGCGGTGTGCATACTCGCCAGTATGCTCGTGCTTTTATTGCGGTGGATCGCGCCTCGGGTAAGCGCAACCTCATCGTTGTTCTGGACTCTCTGACCGGTTGGCAGTCTCTGCGTGATGAACTGGTGAAGCGCATCCGTGCAGAGTTTGGCTCCGCGTACGACGAGTCGAACATTATGATTACCGCGACCCACACTCATGCGACTCCGGGTGGCATTACGCACCAGAGCCTGTACAACATTACGACTCTGGGTTTCCATCAGGACACCTTCAATGCCCAGGTGGACGGTTCGCTGAAGGCAATCCGCCAGGCGACCAAGGATCTGGCACCGGGTAACCTGACGATTTCGTCTTCGAAGCTGACCGGTGTTGGTGCTAACCGTTCCCGCGAGGCGTTTAATCTGGATTCTCCCCAGTTGCGTTCTAAGTTGCCCGGCGGTACCGATCCGACCAATATGACTCTGCGTCTGGAGCGCAACGGTAAGACTCGTGCGGTGCTGAACTGGTATGCGATTCACCCGACTTCTTTGACCTCGAAGAATACTCTGATTTCGAGTGATAACAAGGGTTATGCGGAGTACCTGCTGGAGACTGAAGATCACGGCGTTGACCGCAATGTTCCCGGTAGTGGTGATGGTTTCGTTGCGGCGTTTGCAAATGCTAATGCTGGTGATGTTTCCCCGAATACTTGGTTGAAGCCTGGTCAGGGTCCCACTAATGACCAGTTCAAGAACGTGAAGATTCAGGGTGAGAAGCAGGCTAACGCTGTGCGTTCTCAATTGAAGAGCACAGGTACCCCTGTGGGTAAGGGCCTGGATTCGCGTATTTCGTACTTCAATTTCTCGGGTATGACTGTGGATGCCAAGTACACCGGTAGTGGTCATAATGAGCGCACCTGCCAGGGCTTCCTGGGTACTCCGTTTGGTGCCGGTTCCACTGAGGACGGCGGTGGTGGTTGGGCTGTTTATAAGGAAGGCTCTGGTCGCCCCTCTATTCTGGGTACTTTGGTGTTCACTCCGAGTGCAGCGCAGACGCGTTGCCAGCAGCCGAAGGGCATTCTCTTCTCTGCAAAAAATGGAACAATCATTCAGGAAAAGTATCCGGTGCAGATTATGCGCTTCGGTGACTACTACCTGCTGGGTATGCCCGGTGAGTTCACCGGTGCGGTAGGTGTGCAATACCGCCAGGATGCCGCCAAGCTCTTCGGTGTTCCCGAATCGCACATTATTCTGCAGGGCTACACCAACGCCTACGATCACTACGTGACGACCCCTGAGGAGTACGACTCTCAGCAGTATGAAGGTGGTGCGACCCTCTTCGGTCGTTACACCTCCAGTGCGTTCCGTCAGACCATTAATGTTGTTGGAACTTCGCTGAAGAACGGCACTCCGCTGGGTATTGGCGACCGTCCGAATGATCGTCGCCCGGTAGCCAGCCTGCAGGGTAAGGTCGTCTACGATACCCCCATGTTTGGTATGCGTTACGGTCAGGTCACTCAGCAGCCTCAGGACGCTATTGCCGGCCGCGAAGAGGTAACGGCTCGTTTTGCTGGTGCTCACCCCAATAACAACATGCATCACGATGGTAGCTACTTCGTGATTGAGCGTCGTGTGGGTAATACCTGGAGGTACTACACCGGGGATAACAACCCGGATACTTTCTTTGAATGGAAGCGCATTGGTGTTTCGGCGTCTCAGGTGACGGTTCGCTGGAAGGTGCCGGCTAATACTCCTAAGGGGCAGTACCGCATCCGCTACTACGGCAATGCTAAGAAGAATTCGAAGACTATCACCCCGTTTGAGGGTCAGACTCGAGTCTTCCAGGTGGCGTAGTCTCTTCCAGGTGGCCTAGCCCAGTAGCTACTGTGGCAGACCAATAACTGAATATTCTCTTGCGGGATTGCGGGAGGCGGGTGCAGCTATGCGTTCGCCTCCCGTATCTGTTGATGCCGCCAAGAATCGTCGAGAGGGTTCTTGTCGGTCTTCTGCTTTAAGTTTTTAAATTGCGGCAAGGAGGCAAAAGAAACAGAGGAGGCCGAGGAAGCAGTGAGGGAGCGGTAAATCCCAAAGATGTAATTAAGTGAGGTAAATCATCAGTTTTTACCCTTAGATGGGGGCTTAAAAGCAAAGAATCCCTGCTCTGGCGCTAGATTAAGCGGGATTTAACCTGTATAGTCTTATCCGAAGTACTTGAGCTCGGTGCACAAGGATCCACCCCCGGTGGGTTTGCGCGGGATTATCCCGAGGGCACGGGCATGATGAATCAATGGCAGTATGGATACCGTCCTTTGGTGTTGCTTTTTGCTGACGCCTAAATGCCATTTTTAAGCGTGCCCAAAAACTTTTTCACCTCTGGCGGTGAGGAATTTTAGCCCTGAGAACTCGCCGAGATGTCGAGGAACCTATAGAAACCAACCGGATATGCATCCGAGCGTTTCTGATAACCGAGAGCACCCATCCAACGTGATGGGGGCCAGTAAGTTTATACGGGATTTTCTAACGAGAAACCTGATCAAGCAACGGAGAAAACGTGCCTACTATTCAGCAGCTGGTCCGCAAGGGCCGGACTCCCAAGGTCGTTAAGACCAAGGCGCCCGCACTGAAGGGCAACCCCATGAAGCGTGGCGTGTGCACCCGTGTGTACACCACCACCCCGAAGAAGCCGAACTCGGCACTGCGTAAGGTCGCTCGTGTCAAGCTCAACGGCGGCGTCGAGGTTACCGCATACATCCCCGGTGAGGGTCACAACCTGCAGGAGCACTCGATTGTGCTCGTTCGCGGTGGTCGTGTGAAGGACCTCCCCGGTGTTCGCTACAAGATTGTTCGTGGCGCTCTGGATACCCAGGGTGTTAAGGGTCGCGGCCAGGCTCGCTCCCGCTACGGCGCTAAGAAGGAGAAGAAGTAATGCCTCGTAAGGGTCCCGCTCCCAAGCGTCCCCTCGTAAACGATCCTGTTTACGGTTCTGCTCTGGTCACTCAGCTGATCAACAAGGTTCTGCTGGATGGCAAGAAGTCCGTCGCAGAGCGCATCGTCTACGGTGCCCTCGAGGGCGTCGAGAAGAAGACCGGTTCTGACCCGGTCGCAACCCTGAAGAAGGCAATGGACAACATCAAGCCTTCTCTCGAGGTTCGCTCCCGCCGCGTTGGCGGTGCAACCTACCAGGTTCCGGTTGAGGTTCGCCCCGGCCGTTCCACCGCTCTGGCTCTCCGCTGGCTCGTTGGCTTCTCCAAGCAGCGCCGCGAGAAGACCATGACTGAGCGTCTGATGAACGAGATCCTGGATGCGTCCAACGGTCTCGGTGCCGCTGTGAAGCGTCGCGAGGACACTCACAAGATGGCCGAGTCCAACAAGGCCTTCGCACACTACCGCTGGTAATTCTCCGTTTAGAGCCTGCCGAGTCAATTCGAGTCGGCAGGCTTTCGGAGTATCTCATTTAGGGAGAATAACGTGGCACTTGACGTGTTCACCGACCTTAACAAGGTCCGCAACATCGGTATTATGGCGCACATCGACGCCGGTAAGACCACCACCACTGAGCGCATTCTGTTCTACACCGGTATTAACCACAAGATCGGTGAGACCCACGACGGCGCTTCCACCATGGACTGGATGGCTCAGGAGCAGGAGCGAGGTATTACCATTACCTCCGCAGCAACCACCTGCTTCTGGAAGGACAACCAGATCAACATTATCGACACCCCCGGTCACGTTGACTTCACCGTTGAGGTTGAGCGCTCCCTGCGCGTCCTCGACGGCGCAGTTGCTGTGTTCGACGGCAAGGAAGGTGTTGAGCCCCAGTCTGAGACCGTTTGGCGCCAGGCTGACAAGTACGATGTCCCCCGTATCTGCTTCGTCAACAAGATGGACAAGATGGGTGCTGACTTCTACTTCACCGTTCAGACCATCATCGACCGCCTGGGTGCACGCCCGCTGGTTGTCCAGCTCCCCATCGGTGCTGAGAGCGACTTCATCGGTGTCGTTGACCTGCTCGAAATGAAGGCATACGTATGGCCCGGCGACGCCAAGGGTGACGTGACCATGGGTGCTTCTTACGAGGTTCAGGACATTCCTGCTGACCTGGTTGAGAAGGCTGAGCAGTACCGCGCTGAGCTGGTTGAGGCTGTTGCTGAGGCTAGCGAAGAGCTCATGGAGAAGTACCTCGAAGAGGGCGAGCTGACCATCCCCGAGATTAAGGCTGGTATCCGTCAGCTGGTTATCTCCGGTGAGGCATTCCCCGTTCTCTGTGGTTCTGCATTCAAGAACCGCGGTGTTCAGCCCATGCTGGACGCTGTGATCGAGTACCTGCCCTCCCCGCTGGACGTTCCGGACGTTGTCGGCTCCAACCCCTCCAACGAGGAAGAGAAGCTGACCCGTAAGGCATCCGCTGAGGAGCCCTTCGCAGCACTGGCGTTCAAGGTTGCAGCTCACCCGTTCTACGGTCAGCTGACCTACACCCGTGTGTACTCCGGTACCGCAGCTCAGGGCCAGCAGGTTCTGAACTCCACCAAGGGTAAGAAGGAGCGCATCGGTAAGCTCTTCCAGATGCACTCCAACAAGGAGAACCCTGTTGAGGAGATTACCGCAGGTCACATTTACGCAGCAATCGGTCTGAAGGACACCACCACTGGTGACACCCTGTGCGACCCCGCACACCCGATTGTCCTCGAGTCGATGACCTTCCCCGATCCCGTGATCTTCGTGGCTATTGAGCCCAAGACCAAGGGTGACCAGGAGAAGATGTCCACCGCTATCCAGAAGCTTTCCGCTGAGGACCCCACCTTCACCGTTTCGCTGAACGAAGAAACCGGTCAGACCGAAATTGGTGGTATGGGTGAGCTGCACCTGGACATCATCGTTGACCGTATGAAGCGTGAGTTCAAGGTTGAGGCTAACGTTGGTAAGCCTCAGGTTGCTTACCGCGAGACCATCAAGAAGGCAGTCGAGAAGGTCGACTACACCCACAAGAAGCAGACCGGTGGTTCCGGTCAGTTCGCAAAGGTGCAGGTCTCCTTCGAGCCCCTGCCCCTGGATGGCGAAGAGCTGTACATGTTCGAGGACAAGGTCACCGGTGGCCGCGTTCCTCGCGAGTACATCCCCTCGGTCGACGCTGGTATCCAGGACGCTATGAAGTTCGGTGTCCTCGCTGGCTACCCGATGGTGGGCGTGAAGGCAACCCTGATCGATGGCGCATACCACGACGTCGACTCCTCCGAAATGGCGTTCAAGATCGCTGGTTCGATGGTCTTCAAGGAAGGCGCTAAGCGCGCTAACCCGGTCCTGCTCGAGCCGCTGATGGACGTTGAGGTTCGTACCCCCGAGGAGTACATGGGCGACGTTATCGGCGACCTGAACTCCCGCCGTGGCCAGGTTCGTTCCATGGAGGACGCATCCGGCGTTAAGATCATCAAGGCTATCGTGCCCCTGACCGAAATGTTCGGTTACATTGGCGACCTGCGTGGTAAGACCCAGGGTCGTGCAGTGTTCTCGATGGCATTCGACAGCTACGGCGAGGTTCCCAAGAACGTCGCTGACGAGATCATCCAGAAGAGCCGCGGCGAGTAATTTCCGCGTCTCACCCGTGGGCCACGGGCCAAAAACCTGTGGCCCACGCCAAAATTTTCAATTAAATCCATTATTGAGAGCATGAACAGTTTCATCTCTGCGGCGTAATCCGCTATTGTAGACGCTAGACCGTTTTATAACGGGATGCGCCGGAGCGAAGATCCGCGTGCATGTTTTCAATCGTTCTAGGAGGAACACTCTTGGCTAAGGCTAAGTTCGAGCGCTCCAAGCCTCACGTTAACGTCGGTACCATTGGTCACGTTGACCACGGTAAGACCACCCTGACCGCAGCAATCTCCAAGGTTCTGGCTGACAAGTACCCGGACCTGAACGAGAAGCGCGACTTCGGTATGATCGACTCCGCTCCCGAGGAGCGCCAGCGCGGTATTACCATTAACATTGCTCACATCGAGTACCAGACCGAGAAGCGCCACTACGCACACGTTGACGCTCCCGGCCACGCTGACTACGTCAAGAACATGATTACCGGTGCGGCTCAGATGGACGGCGCAATCCTCGTGGTTGCAGCTACCGACGGCCCCATGGCACAGACCCGCGAGCACGTTCTGCTCGCTCGCCAGGTTGGCGTCCCCACCCTGCTGGTTGCACTGAACAAGGCAGACATGGTTGACGACGAAGAGCTCCTCGACCTCGTCGAGATGGAGGTCCGTGACCTCCTCTCCTCGCAGGAGTTCGACGGCGACAACGCTCCCGTTGTTCGCGTTTCCGCACTGAAGGCTCTCGAAGGCGACCCCGAGTGGGTTGCTAAGGTCGAGGAGCTCATGGACGCAGTCGATACCTACATTCCGGACCCCGTGCGTGAGAAGGACAAGCCCTTCCTCATGCCCATCGAGGACGTCTTCACCATCACCGGTCGTGGCACCGTTGTTACCGGTCGTGCAGAGCGCGGTACCCTGAAGATCAACTCCGAGGTCGAGATCGTCGGTATCCGCCCGATTCAGAAGACCACCGTTACCGGTATCGAGATGTTCCACAAGCAGCTCGACGAAGCATGGGCAGGCGAGAACTGTGGTCTGCTGCTGCGTGGTCTGAAGCGTGACGATGTTGAGCGTGGTCAGGTTGTCGTGGAGCCGGGCTCCATCACCCCCCACACCGAGTTCGAGGCAAACGTCTACATCCTCTCCAAGGATGAGGGTGGCCGTCACAACCCCTTCTACTCCAACTACCGTCCTCAGTTCTACTTCCGTACCACTGACGTGACCGGCGTTATCACCCTCCCCGAGGGCACCGAGATGGTTATGCCCGGTGACAACACCGAGATGACCGTTACCCTGATCCAGCCCATCGCAATGGAAGAGGGCCTCGGCTTCGCTATCCGTGAGGGTGGCCGCACCGTTGGTTCGGGTCGCGTTACCAAGATCATCAAGTAATTGCCGTAAGTTTACGACAATTCGCTAAAGATTTGCCGGAGGGGAAACTCTCCACCAGGTAGCGATACTCAAGGACCCCCGCATCTGCGGGGGTCCTTTTGTTATGCCCTTTTGTGGGTTGCTGAAGGCAGCAAAGAGGCAGGTATATCCCTCTCTGCTGGGAGAACCTCGTAACCACGTCCTGGGCGCTATAGACGCCCTTCAACAAGCTCTCAGCGCTATTGTGCGGCAGAAACCCACGCTAAAAGATAGGGGAGAAGATCGGATCCTCAGCGGTGAGGAGCCAATGGTGAGGAATCCTCAGAGCGGTAGCAGTATCGCACACCCGTGCCTCAGACCTGTAGCAGGGCATAGGGGAACAGATGCGCTGTCATTGGCTTACCGTTCTTGAACGCCCACACACTTTCAAGGAGCTGGCAAAAGGACGCGAGATAGACGTTGCAGATGCGAATAGGGTTTGCGGCCAAAGAAAAACGGTTCCCAGCCCGAAGGCTGGGAACCGCAATTCGAATGACTGCCCCTCGGAAGGGACATAGGTAATCCTACTACAGAATGCCGTAGGAATAGAAGCTATACGTGCTGATAGCTAGATGTTTTCCTCGTGGCGAGGCTCGTAGCCTTGCTGAGGAGCCGGGGGCTGCTGCATCTGGACATTGCTCTGAGGGTACATAACCGGCTGATTCTGAGGCGGCGGGAAGTCCTCAAGCTGCTCAGAACCCTGGTGCGGAGCTGCTGCATCCTGCTTGTTCTGTCGAACCAACAGACGCCAGATAACGCCGGCAATGAGCAGAATAGAGATAATCAGCAGAGTCAGCGGGTTCAGACCGTTGAGCAAAATTGCCAGGTCGAGGGTGACTAGCGCAGTTGCGATATAGGTCCAGACTCGGTCGAGCAGCAGAGCGCTCAGGAGAGTCAGGGCAATGCCGAGTACCAGCACCACGATATCCGGACCGTCAGCGGGAACTGCCCACGTTACCAGGGTGAGGAATACCTGCAGGCCCAAAGCCCAGTACAGAGGAGAATCCGATACCTGCGTATCTACAGGCCTCTTTGCGATGAAGTTCTTGAGGACCTTGGCGGCCACAACAGCCAGCATAATCAGGAGAGCAACCTCAAGAATGACGCTCAGAGGATTGGACTTCGAGTAATCAATGACCAGACGGGCAATGAAGAGGCTGAACGCCGTGGTGCAGACGATCGGCAGGTTCTTCGCCTTGGTGACAGACACGAAGGACAGAGCGCCTAGACCCCAGAGAAGTGCGTTGAGCTCCACCTGCCTGGGCTCAAAAACCAGCCCAACGAAAGTGTAGAATCCCAGCGTCGCCAGAGCGGGAATCATCAGCAGCGTATTGACCGGTGCATAGATACCCTGGCTCAGGGGACGACGAGACAGGAAACGCGCGTAAGGGGCACCCAACGGGCCGTGCATCGGCAAATCAACCATCGTATTACCAACCGGGACAGCGATGCGCGGACGAACATTAGCGTTCACACCGAAGACCTCAATCGGGAGCGTGACCTTCAGAACGAACAGGATGATGACGGCAATCAGAGCGTAGTAGCCCAGAAGAGTCATCTCCATTGTGCTTTCCCTCGTGTTGAAGAGATTCCACAGAGCACCGATGCAGAAAGTCGTGATGCTGATGGAGGCACCAATCTGCATGCGGGAGACCCTGAAGATAAGGGCAAGCACCCATACAGCGATGAAGATAGCAGGAGTTGCTACCGCGAACAGAAGATTATCAAAATCGCCAATGAAACGGCCTGCGCTCAGGACAGAACCAAGGGTGAAGAAAATCGCCGCCGCGTATGCTTCGTAGTTTCGCTTGGAGTACGCATAGAGTAGCACGCTGCACAGCGCCTGAACCGCCAGCAGTGCAAGTACGAGGAAGTCTACGAGCGATTCCTTCATATTGCCGGTAATCGCGAGCAGAATGACCGACCAGCAGATGGGGAATCGCGCAACGGTGAGTAGCTCCGAACGAATCGAAGAGCCAACCGGCATAAAGAAACCAAGCGCACCATAAACGACGGTTAGGAGCGCCGGCAGTGCTACAGCAATGTACTCCTTCTGCAAGTCGTACAGCAGGTAGTGTCGCGAGCCAATCGTCGCGATAAGCAGAGTCGCGTAGAACGCGATACGGACAAACATGACAAGCGTGGAGCGGAAGGAACCAACATCCGAAAGTCGTAGCGCGCGGGCCAGAATAAGAGCGCTCAGGACGCTCAAGAAGAGGACGGCACCCGAGAAGAGCGGGAAACCAACCCAGAATCGGCCATGTGCTCCGCCATCAGCATGGTTAGCTACGTACCCAACGAAGAGAGCAAAAACGCCCAAGAAGAGGTAGACCGACATCTCTACAAGACGGTAGCTTGCGTTCTGTACTGCAACGCCCTGAGAGAGGACAAAAGTCAGCAGCGCAATAGCGGCGCAGACCAACGCAAACATCAAAAGCGACTCAGAAGTCTGCATCTCAGGAATGAGAGCGAGGAAGAGCTGAATCATACCAATGGCATAACCGATGTTGCTCAGTACCGCTCCAGCGGTACGTGCCTCGGGAGCCTTAGCACTGACCAGATAGATGACTACAGCCGCGGCAAAGAAGAGGTAGAACGTTCCCTGGTTGCCAGGGGAGGCGTACATGCCAATAACAGGAATGAGCGCTACAAAACTCATGAGCACCAGAGGCTGAATTGCCTTGCGGTACAGCAAGAAGCTCACGATGCAGAGGACACCGATAACCCAGGGGGCGGGGAAGATACCTTGATTGCCTTCTGCGTAGGGAAGGAAGGCGCTCCAGCGCGTTGCGTAGGTAACGCTATCAGCGACGTGAGCAGTGTAGAAGGCATCAAGGAGAGCAAAGAAGGAGAAGAATACGCCGACGCATGCGTCAATTGCCGGCAACCACTCTATCTTGCGAGCGGGTTGGTGAAGAGCTTCCTTCGCCCAGGGGATAGCCGGGGTGCTTTGCACCTGCTCGGGCTGTTCATCAGTAGCAGGAGCGGAACCAGCAATAGTCTTCTGCAGACGAGGAATAAACACGTAGGCAGAAATCAGGTTAACAACCAGAACAGAGACGAAGAAGATACTGGGGAACCACGGGCCGTGATCCGAGTCCATGATGAAGGAGAGAATGGACGCAATCGGGTAGATGCGTGCCTGGGCGTAGTAATCCGCCGTGCCGTTCAGCCACGTGAAAAGAATGGCATGCACAGACATGACTGCAAACGCAATACCTGCATCCGTGTAGCTCAGATCGTTGGTGAAGAAGAAAATAGCGATGGCAGTAGCCGGAACGAAAATACGAGAAGAATCAACAAGACCTTCGCGGATGCCCTTTGGAGCAGCATTCGGGGCAAAATGCAGAACCAAACCGAGAACGGTGGCAACTGCAGTCAGTGAAACGAAATACCAAACGAAAGGCAGAGCCGCTACCTTCGTAGCCGCCAAGGAGTCCGAAACAATGAACGAAATCAGCAGGTACGCCATCACACGGTTACGCATGAGGGCACAGGCTCCAACAATGGCTGCAGTGCCAACCAGAGACGTGAGAAGCCAGACGTAGCGTCCTTCAGTCCAAATCTTGAGGACATAGGTAGCAACGCCGGTCAGAGGAATAAACGCAAGACCGGTTGCTGCAAAAGAGTAGGAAGCGATACGTAGGCGCTCCACGAAACGGTAGGTGAGCAGACCAGCTCCGTAGAAGACGACTGCTCCAAGCGCCATTGCAAGGACACGGAAGATAGCCGTTTCATCTTGAGAAGACGTCACAGAGGTGACAAAAAGACCCGCAGCACCGATGAGCAGGAGCGAACCGATGTACAGAACAATATTGAGGAAGATATCCTCATTGACCCGACGGCGCTGCGCAGGAGGCTGAGGATACGGACCCGACAGGGATGGGGGAACGTACAGACCGAGACCTTGCGGCTGGACATGCTGAGGGCTCTGAGATGAAGAGTGAGAGCTAGAGGGCGCCTGATGAGGTTGTGTCGGCTGAGACATGGTTTCTCCTTAGGCTGTAGTGATACTTCTACAATACGAGAGCTTTCAGTACTAAAACCTTGATTACGGGCAATAAAGCGCATGGAACTTACTGAAAGTAGATTGAAAGCTCCCTGAGAGTTGCATCGCGGGAGTACCCCCGGGTTGACAGAGATAGTTAAGTGTTCTTAAGCACTTAACTTGTGTTCGTATTGCATAAGGGCTCTATCTCTGAGAGAATTGACGACGTTGTCAAAGCGTCTACCTGCACTAAAGGTAGGCCCACGTATGACCCGGTCCGAAGGATGACGGGACGAGTTTGTCTAGAATATAGGCGACACGCCCGAGTTCGGGGGTCGGTACTCGGACGGGGTGAGGAACCCGGCAAAGCCGGATTCAGTCCGTTCTGAGTGGCGCACGTGATGAATATATCGCGTTCCTTAAGCGCTATAACAAAGGGGCAAAAGCTCCGATACAGGGAATACATCAAGAAAGAGAGTCCGACAGATGGCGGGACAGAAAATCCGCATCCGTCTGAAGTCCTATGACCACGAGGTCATCGATTCTTCGGCACGGAAAATCGTCGAAACGGTAAAGGGCGCAGGCGCAACTGTAGTTGGCCCCGTGCCGCTGCCGACCGAGAAGAACGTTTACTGTGTTATTCGTTCTCCCCACAAGTACAAGGACAGCCGCGAGCACTTCGAGATGCGTACGCACAAGCGTCTGATCGACGTTGTTGATCCGACCCCCAAGGCTGTTGATGCCCTCATGCGTCTTGACCTGCCGGCAGACGTAAACATCGAGATCAAGCTGTAGAGGATCGCATCTAATGACTAACAAATTCGAGCGCCAGGTGAAGGGCCTGCTGGGCACCAAGCTCGGCATGACCCAGGTCTGGGACGAGGACGGCAAGTTCGTGCCCGTCACCGTCGTCAAGGCTGATTCTAACGTTGTTACCCAGATCCGTAACCAGGAAACTGACGGCTACGAAGCTGTTCAGATCGGTTTCGGTGCAATCGACTCTCGCAAGGTTACCAAGCCCCTGGCTGGTCACTTCGAGAAGGCCGGTGTTACCCCCCGTCGCCACCTCGTCGAGCTGCGTACCGCAGATGCTTCTGAGTATTCCCTCGGTCAGGAACTGACCGTTGAGCTCTTCGAAGCAGGCCAGAAGGTCGACGTCGTTGGTAAGACCAAGGGTAAGGGCTTCGCAGGTGTTATGAAGCGTCACGGCTTCAAGGGTGTTGGCGCGTCTCACGGTCAGCACAAGAACCACCGTAAGCCCGGTTCCATCGGTGGCGCATCCTACCCCGCACGCGTGTTCAAGGGTATGCGCATGGCTGGCCGTATGGGCGCAGCACGTCACACTACCTTGAACCTGACTATCCAGGGTGTGGACGCAGAGAACAATGTCCTGCTGATCAAGGGCGCAATCCCCGGTCCCAAGGGCGGCGTTGTTCTGGTTCGTACCGCTGTGAAGGGAGCCTAATACATCATGGCTGTTAAGACCCTTAAGGTAGACCTGCCCGCAGAGATTTTCGACGCGCAGGCATCCGTGCCCCTGCTGCACCAGGTTGTCGTTGCACAGCTCGCTGCTGCACGCCAGGGCACCCACAAGACCAAGAACCGCGGTGAGGTTTCCGGTGCAGGCCGTAAGCCCTTCAAGCAGAAGGGCACCGGTAACGCACGTCAGGGCTCCATCCGTGCACCGCACATGACCGGCGGTGGCGTTGTTCACGGTCCGACCCCGCGTAACTACGCACAGCGCACCCCCAAGAAGATGATCGCCGCTGCACTGCGCGGTGCTCTCTCCGATCGCGCTCGTCACGACCGCGTCCACGTTGTCGAGAACTTCATCTCCGGTGAAACCCCCTCGACCAAGGCTGCAAAGGCTGCATTCGCAGCTATCACCGAGCGCAAGAACATCCTTCTTGTGATTGCTCGTGCAGAGGACGTTGTGGCTCTGTCCGCACGTAACCTGGAGAACGTCCACGTTCTGTACGCAGACCAGCTCAACACCTACGATGTGCTGGTTTCTGACGACGTGGTCTTCACCAAGGCAGCATTCGACGCATTCGTTGCTGCAGCTCAGAAGAAGGAGGGCGCTAAGTAATGAGCGTTTCCACCAAGTCTGTATACGACGTGATCATCGCTCCCGTCGTTTCCGAGAAGAGCTACGGTCAGCTCGACGAAGGTAAGTACACCTTCGAGGTCGCAACCGATTCCAACAAGCTGGAAATCAAGCAGGCCATCGAGAAGATCTTTGACGTCAAGGTTGCTTCCGTCAACACCATCAACCGTCAGGGCAAGCGCAAGCGCACCCGTTTCGGTTGGGGCGCTCGCAAGAACACCAAGCGTGCGATTGTGACCCTCAAGGAAGGCACCATCGACATCTTCGGCGGTCCGCAGGCATAAGCCCCGCGGAGACCACTTTAACGAAGGAAGAAATATCTAAATGGGTATTCGTAAGTACAAGCCGACGACCCCGGGTCGCCGCGGTTCGAGCGTTGCTGATTTCTCCGAGATCACCCGCTCCACCCCGGAAAAGTCCCTGCTTCGTCCGCTTCACAAGACCGGCGGCCGTAACAACACCGGCCGCATCACCACCCGTCACAAGGGTGGCGGCCACAAGCGCCAGTACCGTCTGATCGACTTCCGTCGTCACGACAAGGACGGCGTTAACGCACGCGTTGCGCACATCGAGTACGATCCCAACCGTACCGCTCGCATCGCGCTGCTGCACTACTTCGATGGTTCCAAGCGCTACATCATCGCTCCGAACAAGCTCGCTCAGGGCGACATCGTCGAGTCCGGCCCCGCAGCTGACATCAAGCCCGGTAACAACCTGCCCCTGCGCAACATCCCCGTTGGTACCGTGATTCACTGTGTCGAGCTCCGCCCCGGTGGCGGCGCAAAGCTGGCTCGTTCCGCAGGTGCTTCTGTACAGCTGGTTGCTAAGGAAGGCAAGTACGGTCAGCTCCGTCTGCCCTCCGGCGAAATCCGCAACGTGGATGTTCGCTGCCGCGCAACCGTTGGTGAAGTTGGCAACGCTGAGCAGTCCAACATCAACTGGGGTAAGGCAGGCCGTAACCGCTGGAAGGGCATCCGCCCGACCGTCCGTGGTGTGGTCATGAACCCGGTTGACCACCCGCACGGTGGTGGTGAAGGTAAGACCTCCGGTGGTCGTCACCCGGTTAACCCCAACGGTAAGCCCGAGGGTCGTACCCGCCGTCCCAACAAGGAAAGCGACAAGCTCATCGTTCGTCGCCGTCGTACTGGCAAGAAGCGCTAAGGAGCCTGAAACATGCCTCGTAGTTTGAAGAAGGGCCCTTTCGTTGATCAGCACCTCTACCTGAAGGTTGCAGCTCAGAACGAGAAGGGCACCAAGAACGTAATCAAGACTTGGTCGCGTCGCTCGATGATTATCCCCGACATGCTCGGTCACACCATCGCAGTGTACGACGGTCGCAAGCACGTGCCGGTGTTCATCACCGAGTCGATGGTTGGTCACAAGCTCGGTGAGTTTGCTCCGACCCGCACTTTCCGCAGCCACGTGAAGGACGACCGTAAGGGTAAGCGTCGCTAATCGGTTCATACCGATAAGCTAACGTTTCCCTTTCGGCAATAGACGAAAGAGAGATAGGCAATGGAAGCCAAGGCATCAGCGCGTTTCGTTCGCGTTACGCCTATGAAGGCCCGCCGTGTCGTCAACCTGATCCGTGGTAAGCAGGCGGAAGAGGCTCTGGCGATTCTGAAGTTCGCCCCCCAGGCAGCTTCGGAACCGGTATACAAGATCGTTGCTTCGGCAGTAGCTAACGCTCGTCAGAAGGCAACCCAGCAGGGTCTGCCCTTCCGCGAGGAAGAGCTGTTCATCAGCGAAGCATTCGTGAACGAGGGCCCGACCATGAAGCGCATTCAGCCCCGCGCTCAGGGTCGCGCATACCGAATCAACAAGCGCACCAGCCACATCACCGTGGTAGTTGCTACCCCGGAGAAGGAGGAGGACCGCTAAATGGGTCAGAAAATTCACCCGAACGGTTTCCGACTGGGCATCACCACTGACCACGTCTCCAAGTGGTTCGCTGATTCCAACAAGCCCGGCGAGCGTTACGCTGACTTCGTCCGCGAGGACGTAAAGATCCGCGAGCTGCTGGCAAAGAACCTGGATCGCGCAGGCGTTGCAAAGGTCGAGATTGAGCGTACCCGTGACCGCGTGCGTGTGGACATCCACACCGCTCGTCCCGGTATCGTGATTGGCCGCCGTGGCGCAGAAGCAGACCGCATCCGCGGCGAGCTCGAGAAGCTCACCAACAAGCAGATTCAGCTGAACATCCTCGAGGTTGCTAACCCCGACCTCTCCGCTCAGCTGGTTGCACAGAGCATCGCAGAGCAGCTCGCATCGCGTGTTGCATTCCGACGTGCAATGAAGAAGGCAATCCAGTCCGCACAGCGTGCAGGCGCAAAGGGTATCCGTATCCAGTGCTCCGGCCGTCTGGGTGGCGCTGAAATGTCCCGTTCCGAGTTCTACCGCGAAGGCCGTGTGCCCCTGCACACCCTGCGTGCGAACATCGACTACGGCTTCTTCGAGGCTAAGACCACCTTCGGTCGCATCGGCGTGAAGGTCTGGATCTACAAGGGCGACCTGACCGACAAGGAGCTGGCAGCTCAGCAGGCAGCAAACAACCGCCGTGGCAACCGCCGCGATGGTGACCGCCGCCGCCAGGGCAACCGTGGTCCTCGTCGCGAGCGCCGCAACGAGAACGCTTCGGCAAAGGTCGAGGCCAAGACTGCAGAGAACGGTGAGGCATAAATGCTTATTCCCCGTCGAGTAAAGTACCGCAAGCAGCACCACCCCAAGCGTAGTGGTCTCGCAAAGGGCGGCACCGAGGTTAGCTTCGGTGAGTGGGGCATTCAGGCCCTGTCGCCCGCATACGTGACCAACCGCCAGATTGAGGCTGCACGTATCGCAATGACCCGTCACATCAAGCGTGGCGGTAAGGTCTGGATCAACATTTATCCCGACCGTCCGCTGACCAAGAAGCCTGCTGAAACCCGTATGGGTTCCGGTAAGGGTTCGCCCGAGTGGTGGGTCGCAAATGTCAAGCCGGGTCGAGTCATGTTTGAACTCTCCGGTGTGTCCGAAGAAGTGGCTCGCGAGGCAATGCGCCTGGCAATCCACAAGCTCCCGATGAAGGCACGTGTTGTGCGTCGCCGCGAAGGTGGTGAATAAGCGAGATGGCAGTAGGATCCAAGGACCTGAGCATCGATAAGCTCGCAGAGCTCTCCAACGAAGAGCTGGCTGCAAAGCTGAGCGAAGCGAAGAAGGAACTCTTCAACATCCGCTTCCAGGAAGTCACCGGTCAGGCTAACGCAGGTCGTCGCCGCACTATCAAGCGCGACATCGCACGTATCTACACCGTGCTGCGTGAGCGCGAGCTCGGTATTCGTCCCGCAACTGAAGGTGAGTCCAAGTGAGTGAAGTAAAGAACGAAGAGCGCGGCTACCGCAAGACCCGCCGCGGCTACGTTGTCTCCGACAAGATGGACAAGACCGTTGTCGTCGAGGTCGAGGACCGCGTGAAGCACGCACTGTACGGCAAGGTCGTTCGCCGTAGCTCCAAGATCAAGGCACACGATGAGCAGAACGCTGCTGGCATCGGTGACCTCGTTCTGATTGCAGAGACCCGTCCGCTGTCCGCTTCCAAGCGCTGGCGTATCGTGGAGATCATCGAGAAGGCTAAGTAAGCCCTCTAATGACTCTCTGCTAGAGCAATAAAAGGAGCCCTCTCCTACTTAGGTAGGAGAGGGCTCCTTTGCGTTTAACCTTTATTCGGGAGAACTCAGCGGGAAGTTCTGTGAGCTACAGAATCAACGATAGAAGTCATGAAATGCCGAATAAATATTTGTCATAAAACTTTTGAAGATGTCATACAGAAAAGTGGTTACTTTTACCGGACAACGCTATCAAAGAGCCACGTAGCTTGAGCTGGAGGAAGAAATCCCCTTGTGGAGCGTGTATGCGGGGCTTTAGGGAGGATAGCGACGGTGGCTAAAAGAGTCGTGAGAAGCGTGGGCGCTGATAATAGCTGCTTGAAAATAACCTAACGAGGCACTTATTATCAACTTTATAGTTGCTTAGTCTAGCCTTGCTTCATCCATAGGGGCTTAGCTACGCATCTTCCGGAGGTTGCACGACCTTTGGAGAAGTACCACTACACATCATCGAGGATCAGCATGACTTCTTCACCCAAGCCCTCACGTAAGCTGCTCGCCATTGCTGGCGCACTTTCCGTTGTCGCAGGTTCTTTCGCTGCGGTTCCCGCTACCTTTGCGGCAAACGTCTCCGCTTCCGTCCCCGGAGGAAACTCCCAGACCTCTGCTGAGGAATGCCGCCACATTGCAGTGAGCGCTACCCAGTACCAGGGCCTGCCCGGCCAGTACCAGCTGGCATACTCGGCAGCAACCTCCTCCCTCTACACCTCCTTCTCCTCCGGCCGCCCGCCGGTACTGACCGGTGGTGTCGGCACCTGGAACGTTGGATCCACCCCGAGCCTCTCCACTGTCTACCAGTTCCCGACCACCGACTTCACCGCACGTGGCGCTACCGCACCGACCGGTAAGCAGATCGAATCTCCCTACGGTATTGCCTACGACGAAGCAACCGGATACGTATGGGTGACCCAGACCCGCGTCAACAAGGTATCTGTCTTCGATCCCGCGACCAACAAGATTATCTGGAGCAGCGCAGAAGGCGACGTCAACCACCCCCGCGAGGTACGCATCGACCCCTCCAGCGGTAAGGTCTTTGTATCTGGCTCCGGCGGCATTAGCGTCTTCGACACCACCCTGCACGCCCTGGTCAAGAAGATTGAATTCACCGACGCCAAGGGCGAATCTGACATTGCAATGAACATGCACGTAGACTCCGCTGATGGCAAGCTCTACGTACCCTCCCTGAGTGCCGGCACCGTGAAGGTGATCGACACCAAGAGCTACGAAGTCGAGAAGACCATTCAGCTGCACAAGGAAAATGCTGAAGCTGCTCTGAACCCCTCGGACGTCACTATCGACAAGTCCCTGAAGGAAATCTACGTCAGCACCCAGGGTGACCGTAAGGGCACTAACTCCGGTATCACCGTCTACGACCTGGAAACTGGTGCCTACAAGAAGACCATTCCTTTCGGCAACCAGGCCCTCGCCCTCGCCTCCGACGAAGCCCGTGACCTGCTGTACGTGACCGATTACGGTACCGGCAACGTCGGTGTTGTTGATGCACGAACCGGCACCGTTGTTTCTCAGGTGTCTACCGGTGCGACCAGCGGCGCAAATGATGTTCTGGTCACCGCAGACGGCAGTGCATACGCTGTAGCACGCAGCATTGAAGGCGCTTCCGCTATCGAAACCGACTACACCATCGATAAGACCACCGGTGAATACCGCACCTCTAGCACCGAGCCTAAGGGCAAGGACAACGCAGATTCCCCGATTACCCCCGGCGTCATGGTGAAGATCAACACCACCGTTGAAACTGCCGCGAAGCCGGCAGTGCAGACTGCTTCTGAAGAGCTGGTGAAGACCTATGCCGACGGCGCTAAGCTCTACGCAGTGAAGGACTGGACCACCGGTGAAACCCTGAAGCTGCGTGGTGAAGGTTTCAAGACTCAGGACGGTTCGAAGGGCTCCGTGCTCGCCGTTAAGCTGAACAAGGGTCGTATCTCCGCGAAGGAAGAGCCGAAGTTCAACGGCGTTGAGGGCAACAGCGCAGGTGTTTGGGCGTACATCCAGGCAGATGAAAACGGTAACTTCACCGCTGAACTGCCGTACCCGACCACCGAGAACTCCAACCTGACGGAAAATCTGAAGAGCGGCGATAAGGTATCGGTCTTCCTGCTCTCCGGCTCCATTGTTGAAGGTGACACTCCTCGCGGTGGTGAAGCGCTCTCCGCAACTGTTGCAGAGAAGAAGGCAGACACCGCTGAGACCTGCGCACCGGCAGAAACCACCCAGGTCGCTGCTACTCCTTCTGGCGTGACTACCACTTACCCTGCCGGCACTAAGCTGAGCCTGCCGGATAGCGAACAGCCCACTCCGGCTCCGAGTGAGTCTGCTAAGCCTGAGCCGACTACTCCGGCTCCGAGCGAGTCTGCTAAGCCCGAGCCGAGCACCCCGGCACCCTCCGAAAGCGCAAATTCCAATGAGGTTGTGCACGAGTACAAGGACGGCGCTAAGGTCTACTTCCCCAAGACTTGGGACGGCCAGAAGCTGACCTTCCGCGGTGAAGGCTTCAAGACTCTGGACGGTAAGGGCTCCGTTATCGCCGTCAAGCTGAACAAGGGCGCTATTTCTGCGAAGGTAGAGCCTAAGCTCGAAGGCGTTGAAGGCAATAGCGCAGGCATCTGGGCATACATCAAGGCGGACGAAAACGGTAACTTCACCGCAACCATCGACCGCCCCACCGTGGCAAACTCTAACCTGACTGAAGAACTGAAGACCGGCGATAGCGTTGCTATCTACCTGCTCTCCGGTTCCCTGACCGAGAACGATAACGTGCGCGGTGGTGTGGCTGCAGAATACACCTTCAGCGTTGACAACCAGGCACCTGCACCGAATGCATCCGAATCGGCTAATGCACCTGTAACTAACCCCTCTGAGGCGCCTTCCGCACCGGCAGACTCCAAGGAACAGGTAAAGGAAAACGCTAAGGATCAGTCCAAGGCTCCCGCGGATTCTTTGAAGTCTGATGCTCAGAAGAAGGACAGCACTGCACCGAAGACCTCCGGCTCTTCGTCGCAGAACGTCACCTCTTCCAACAACGGCTCCACCGCTTCGAGCTCCTCGAAGTCTTCGCTGGCTAACACCGGTGCTTCGGGCATCGTCGTTGCTGCAGGAATCGGCGTTCTTGCCCTGGTCGTTGGCGCAACCGTGCTGGTAGCACGTCGCCGCAAGGCATAGCCCGTACCCCACGGCAGCCCACGATACTACCGCTTGGCGGTAGCGAAAGAGGTAGAGCGGGATCTGCTAGATATTCAAGAACCCGCTTGACTCTCTGAAACTGCCGATAGGCGCTGAAAGGGGCGGTACCCATCGAACCGATGGGTACCGCCCCTATCGTTTTGCCTATACGTCTGTATTCGAGCGGAAGGCCTAGACCAGGATCAGAAGTAGTAGCGGGGGAGAGCGGAAGAGAAGCGGAGGAAGGGTGAAGCGCACCCTCTGCGCTCGCCCGCCCTTATTTGACGAGTTAACAGCCTGAAGAATGAAGTGCGGGATTCTAACGCCTCAAATACGAAGAAAACCCGCACCGAAGTGCGGGTTTAGTGTCAAAGCGAGGTTCGGTCCCTAGACAAACGGATTAGCGAGGAAAAAGGGACCCAAGAAATCTGTCCGATAAGGACCGAACCTCTTGTTTGACGCATGCGTCTCTTCTATTATGGTACATCTCGCTGATTTTCGCACCTTGAATCGCGATTTTTGCTAAAAAACTTGATTTTTGAAAAAACAACCCTTAATTTCTAAATTTTTAAGCAGATTTTTTCAGAACGCTGTTTTGAGGGGGTCAGAGGTGAAGAAATATTACAAAATCTATGGCTCTGGTCGACTCGATATAAGTCTTTTAGTTCTAGAAGATGCCGATAGTTCTAGATATATGTCTTTTATGCTAATTATGTTTAGATTGTAAAGCTTTCATGGGGTAAATTTGCCCCGCTCAGAGCCGGAGGGGAGAACAGCTCCGGATGCCAATATAGGACCTCTTGAGGATGAATTTCGTAGTGCATGGACTGCACTAGAAAAGCCTCAAAATGGTGGGCAAAGCGTAAGATATACAGCAGAAAGCTCCGGATGCTAAGCCCGCAAAATATAAGGTGAGCTAGCCTCCAAACTACACAACTCTGGAGATACTTATGGTTCCCCCTGTCGCAGGAGAAGAGCAGAAGAACGTGCCGGATGCTAAGCGTTTTTCCGTGGATCGTTCCGCGGGACTTGCTGGCCAGTATCAAGTGGCATACAACCCTGAAGAGAACGTTCTTTTTGTAAGTGGAAGCTATAACCACACAAAGACCCACGGCACTCTCTGCGCCACAATTGCTCGCATAAACGCGGATACCCTGCAGATTGAGCAGACGGCTACTCTGCCCGTTATCCCGGAAAATAACCCCGAACTAGCAAACCTCTTCCAGGTTCAAGCTGCCTATGGGTTAGCCGCAGACAATGAACGGGGGCTTCTCTGGACCGGAGGAACCCGCACAAACTCGGTTACCGCATACTCCCAAAAGGACCTATCGCGCGTATGGGATTCTCTCGTTCTAGAAGTAGAGATGCTGACTCCGCGTGAGCTATACGTCGCACCCAACGGTGCCGTACTCGTTACCGGAATGGGCGGCTACCAGGTGATTTCTGCACCCACCGCAGAGGGGGAACGTAGGGTTAGCCCCCTTCAAGGGGAAGGCCCTGCCATGCTACTAGGACCCGTAGCGGACGAAAGCCGTAGCCTCCTGTACATCCCGAATATTATGCGAGATGAAATCTGGGTTGTGGATATGAATACCTGGGAGCTTGCACGCAAGCTGCCCGTAATTGGCGGGGAAGACGCCAATACTCCAGTCGGTGTTCACGGTGTGGAGATTGATTCGACGCGCGGTGAACTATATGTCTCTGCGCAAGGGCGCGAGGGTAAGAATGGCGGTCTGTATGTTCTGAGCTTTGAGGGTGAGCACCTCGCTTATCTTCCGTTCGGAAAGATGCCCACCGATATCTTGCTCGATGCAGAACGTCACCTGCTCTATGTTGCTGATTTCGGTGGCAAGGGGGAGGCGGCAGTTGCTGGTGGCGGAACTGTTACCGTCATTAATACGCTCAATCGAGCCATTATTGACACCGTGCAGGTGGCTCCCACCCGCATTAACCACCAGGTCCTGTTGAAGGACGGGAGTGTTATTGCTGTCGATAAAGCAGGAGACTACCCCGCAGCTGAGGTTCCCTACGTGCTGGATGCAAACTCTGGCGAATACTATGAGGCTGCAGAAGAGACTCGACCGGGAGAACCTCCTCGCCCTATCGTTCGTGACGGTATCGCGAAAGTATATATGCCCTAGCTGATGAGTGAAGAGCGACTGAGAGCAGCTGATATATCAACGTAGTGCGTGCCGCGCTCTAGCACTGTGCGTATGTCTGAGAGGTGGGGAGTAGGACCGGGGTGGTCTCTTGCCAGTACTGCGGCAAGTCTGTCGTGGAGGGACATTAAAGCGTAGTAAAATATTAATATCTATCTTCTTTGTTTGACACATTGTTTGATAGATTTCTCGAGGCCCCTTCAGTTTCTTATGCGTCAGGAACTACACGAAGGGGCCTCCTGCTTTAAGTGTCAAATAAGGGGCCTTCTCAATCGATGGTGATGTGGGGTATGGGGTTTTTGCTCTCTAAGCCCGGCTATCCCCAGAGATAGGGTGGAGGAGACTGAAATCATAGTCGGCAAACTCTTGCGCTACATACCTGCTTCCTGTACAGTGTTAAGACTGTGTGGCTGTATCCAAATAGCCGCACAACCACGGGCTTCTCGTGCCAGTGCATAATGCCGCTATTTACGGGTGGGATACGCCCGCTTCACGCGGGTCCAAATGCTTCTGGCATGGGTTTGCCCCAGGCGTTTCCGCTAACCCCTTCCATAGAGTTGGGGCCCGGGGCGTCAACCAATCCCGTAAAAATGTTCCGCAAGGCTGGCTCGCGCCTAAAGCGAGTCGGAACCGGCGAGACGACAGGAGAAATATGATTCAGCAGGAGTCGCGACTGAAGGTCGCCGACAACACTGGTGCGAAGGAAATCCTGACCATCCGTGTTCTCGGTGGTTCCTCGCGTCGCTACGCAGGCATTGGCGACATCATTGTCGCAACCGTCAAGGATGCAATCCCCGGCGGTACCGTAAAGAAGGGTGACGTTGTCAAGGCAGTCGTCGTCCGCACCAAGAAGGAAACCCGTCGTCCCGACGGCTCCTACATCAAGTTCGACGAGAACTCCGCAGTGATCCTGAAGAACACTGATGGTGATCCCCGTGGTACCCGTATCTTCGGCCCCGTGGGTCGTGAGCTTCGCGACAAGAAGTTCATGAAGATCGTTTCGCTGGCTCCGGAGGTGCTCTAATTCATGGCTAAGATCAAGTCCGGCGACCTGGTTCAGGTTATTTCCGGTGCAGATAAGGGCAAGCAGGGCAAGGTTCTGAAGGTTCTCCCCAAGGAAAACCGCGTGATTGTTGAGGGCGTCAAGGTCGTCACCAAGCACACCAAGGCTAACCCCCTGACCGGCGCAGCAGGCGGCATTCAGAAGGTTGAGGCACCGATCCACGTTTCTAACGTTGCGATTGTTGACCCCGAGACCAAGAAGCCGACCCGTGTTGGTTTCCGCCTCGAGACTGTAGAGCGTGACGGCAAGGAGCGCACCGTTCGCGTGCGCGTTGCTAAGCGTTCGGGTAAGGACATCTAATGACCGAAACCAAGATCACCCCCCGCTTCAAGACCAAGTACGCTGAGGTCGTCGTTCCCGCTCTGCAGGAAGAGTTCAAGTACGAGAACGTCATGCAGACCCCGAAGATCGTTAAGGTCGTCGTAAACATGGGTGTCGGCGAGGCAGCTCGCGACGCAAAGCTCATGGACGGCGCAATCCGCGATCTCACCGCAATCACCGGTCAGAAGCCGATTGTTACCCGCGCGAAGAAGTCCATCGCACAGTTCAAGCTGCGCGAAGGTATGCCCATCGGCGCACACGTCACCCTGCGTGGCGACCGCATGTGGGAATTCCTGGACCGCCTCGTCACCCTGGCACTGCCCCGAATCCGCGACTTCCGCGGCCTCTCGGACCGCCAGTTTGACGGTAACGGTAACTACACCTTCGGTCTGACCGAGCAGTCCATGTTCCACGAAATCGATCAGGACTCGATCGACCGCGTGCGTGGTATGGACATCACCGTGGTGACCTCCGCGAAGACCGACGAAGAAGGCCGTGCAATCCTGAAGGCACTGGGCTTCCCGTTCAAGACCAACTAACGACTACGTTGTAGGTCCAGACCCCGTTACCGCGGGGTAGGGAAACCACAACGAGGAAGGGCTAAAGCCCACAATGACTATGACTGATCCGGTCGCAGATATGCTGACCCGTTTGCGTAACGCAAACTCCGCATACCACGACACCGTATCCATGCCCTACTCCAAGCTGAAGGCTCGCATTGCAGAGATCCTGAAGGCTGAGGGCTACATCGCCGACGTGAAGGTTGAGGATGCAAAGGTCGGCAAGACCCTGACCCTCGTCCTCAAGTACGGTCCGTCCCGCGAGCGTTCCATCGCTGGCGTGCGTCGTATTTCCAAGCCGGGCCTGCGTACCTACGCAAAGTCCACCAACCTGCCCCAGGTTCTGGGTGGCCTCGGCATCGCAATCCTGTCCACCTCTTCGGGTCTGCTCACTGACAAGCAGGCTGCGAAGAAGGGCGTGGGCGGCGAAGTCATCGCTTACATCTGGTAGTCGGTTAGAAGAGAAAGGAAGAGAATAATGTCACGTATTGGACGTCTCCCCATCTCGGTTCCCGCCGGCGTTGAGGTTAAGGTCGATGGCAACCTGGTCACCGTTAAGGGCCCGAAGGGCGAGCTCTCCCACAAGGTAGCTTCCCCCATCACCGTGGCTCTGAACGAAAACGAGATCCTTGTATCTCGTCCGAACGACGAGCGCCTGTCTCGCTCGCTGCACGGTCTGACTCGTACCCTGATTCAGAACCTGATTATCGGCGTTACCTCCGGCTACGAGAAGAAGCTGGAAATCGTTGGTACCGGTTACCGTGTGACCCCGAAGGGTAACGACCTGGAGTTCGCTCTGGGCTACTCCCACCCGATCAACATCACCGCTCCCGAGGGTATTACCTTCGCAGTGGAGGGTGCTAACAAGCTGACCGTGTCGGGTATCGACAAGCAGCTCGTTGGTCAGGTTGCAGCAAACATTCGTGGTCTGCGTAAGCCCGATCCCTACAAGGGTAAGGGTGTTCGCTACGCAGGTGAGCACATCCGCCGCAAGGTCGGAAAGGCTGGTAAGTAAACATGGCTATCAAGTCGAAGGCAGCGCAGCGTGCACGTCGTCACGCTCGCATCCGCAAGTACGTTTCGGGTACCGCTGCGCGTCCGCGCCTGTGCGTCACCCGTTCGACCCGTCACATGTTCGTTCAGGTTATCGACGATGTCAAGGGCGTAACCCTGGCATCCGCTTCCACCATGGAAGCAGAGCTGCGTGCAGCTGACCTGGACAAGACCGCTAAGGCAAAGCGCGTTGGTGAGCTCGTAGCAGAGCGCGCCAAGGCAGCTGGTGTTGAGGCAGTCGTGTTCGACCGCGGTGGTAACAAGTACCACGGCCGTGTTGCAGCCGTTGCTGACGGTGCACGCGAGGGAGGTCTTGCACTCTAATGAGCGAGCAGAACGTAAAGGAAACTCAGGTGAGCGAAGCAGTAGTAGCTGAAACCGCTGAGACCTCCAACCAGCGCGAGGAGCGCCGCAACAACCGCGGCGAGCGTCGTGGCCGTGGTGAGCGCCGTAACAACCGCGCTCGCGAGGAGGAGAAGGACAAGTACATCGAGCGCGTTGTGACCATCAACCGCGTTTCCAAGGTCGTCAAGGGTGGTCGTCGCTTCAGCTTCACCGCACTGGTCGTCGTTGGTGACGGTAACGGCCTGGTCGGCGTTGGCTACGGTAAGGCTAAGGAAGTTCCCGCAGCAATCTCCAAGGGTGTCGAGGAAGCAAAGAAGAACTTCTTCCGCGTTCCCCGCATCGAAGGCCGCACCATCCCGCACCGCGTGCAGGGTGAGGCAGCTGCAGGCGTTGTGATGCTCCGTCCGGCAACCGCTGGTACCGGTGTTATCGCAGGTGGCCCCGTGCGTGCAGTACTCGAGTGCGCAGGCATTCACGACGTGCTGTCCAAGTCGCTCGGTTCCTCGAACCAGATCAACATCGTTCACGCAACTGTTGCAGCACTCAAGGAGCTCGAGGAGCCCCTGGCAGTGGCAGCCCGCCGTGGCCTGCCCACCGATGAGGTTATCCCCAGCTACCTGCGCAACACCAAGTCTGAAAAGGCAGGTGCGTAGTAATGGCCAAGCGTATTCAGCCCAGCGACGCAAAGCTGGAAATCACCCAGGTCAAGTCCTATGTTGGTCAGAAGCAGAACATGCGCGACACCCTGCGTTCCCTGGGCCTCAAGCGCCCCGGCAACAAGGTAGTCCGCACTGCTGACCCCGTCACCGTTGGCATGGTTAACACCGTTGCTCACCTGGTGAAGGTTGAGGAGGTCAAGTAAAGATGGCAGAAGCTATCAAGATTCACGATCTGCGCCCGGCACCGGGTGCCCACAAGGCAAAGACCCGCGTTGGCCGCGGTGAAGGCTCCAAGGGTAAGACCGCAGGTCGCGGTACCAAGGGTACCAAGGCACGTTACCAGGTTCGTGCAGGCTTCGAAGGCGGCCAGCTGCCGCTGCACATGCGCCTGCCGAAGCTGCGCGGCTTCAAGAACCCCTTCCGCACCGAGTACCAGGTTGTTAACCTGGACCGCATCCAGGAACTGTTCCCCAACGGTGGCGACGTCACCGTCGAGGCACTGGTTGCTAAGGGTGCCGTTCGCAAGAACGAGCTCGTGAAGGTTCTGGGCAACGGCGAAATCTCCGTCAAGGTGAACGTTGTTGTCGACAAGGCATCGGCTTCCGCTATTGAGAAGATCGAGGCCGCTGGCGGTTCTGTAACCGTTAAGTAGTCTTCAAGACGAGAAAGCCCCCGTCCGTACACTGTACGGCGGGGGCTTTTTGCTGCTCGGAAAGACTCACAACGGGGTATATTCCTGTATTTGCATATTTGAACGCTTGGCGCGCGCCACATTAGTATCCAAAAATCACGCTAAGAGAATATAAAAGCTACATAATCTGCTAGGGAGTTATCGTTACCTGCTCCAAACACGATAGACTGGAAGGTGTGTTTAATGCGCCCTGAAACTCCTTCAGAGGAAAGGGTGCCCCATAGACTTACAGGAGGACATGTGCTGAGCGCATTCGGGCGAGTCGTCAAGACCGCCGATTTGCGGCGTAAGCTGCTGTTTACCCTGGCAATGATTGTGCTGTACCGCGTGGGCACTTTCATCCCCGCGCCAGGCGTTTCCTACGGAAATGTACAGCAGTGTCTGAACGCCAATGTTACAAGCGGTGGCGTCTACGATATCGTCAACCTCTTCAGTGGTGGCGCACTGCTGCAGCTTTCGATCTTTGCCCTCGGCGTGATGCCGTACATTACCGCGTCCATTATCATCCAGCTGCTACGCGTGGTCATCCCGCGATTCCAGGAGCTGCACGATGAGGGCGCGCAGGGTCAGGCAAAGCTCACCCAGTACACCCGCTACCTGACCATCGCTCTTGCTCTGCTGAATGCAACCACCATCGTCTCGATGGCACGCTCTGGCGTTCTGCTGGGTAACTGCCCGGGCATCATCCCCCAGGACGACGTACTGCACATCCTGCTGATTATCGTCACCCTGTGTGCAGGTACCACCGTCATCATGTGGATGGGTGAGCAGATTACCGAGCGTGGCGTCGGCAACGGCATGTCCTTGCTGATCTTCACCTCCATTGCTTCCTCCTTCCCGAGCGCTCTGGGTTCCATCCAGCGCACCCACGGTTGGGGTATCTTCGCAGCTGTCTGCGGCATCGGCCTGCTGGTCATGCTCGCTGTGGTCTACGTGGAGCAGTCCGTTCGCCGTATCCCCGTGCAGTACGCAAAGCGCATGATTGGTCGACGCACCATTGGCGGCACCAACACCTACATTCCGCTCAAGGTCAACATGGCCGGCGTGATCCCGCTGATCTTCGCCTCCTCCCTGCTGACCCTGCCCGGTCTGCTTGCCCAGTTCAACACCCCCACCGACGGCTCCACTCCGCCGGACTGGGTTAACTGGATCAACGCATACCTGGTGCGCGGCGACCACCCGCTGTACATTGCTCTCTACTTCTTCATGATTATTGGCTTCGCGTACTTCTACGTGGCGGTCACCTTCGACCCGGTAGAAGTAGCGGACAATATGAAGAAGTACGGTGGCTTCATCCCCGGTATTCGCGCCGGTAAGCCCACCGAGCGTTACCTCAGCTACGTACTCAACCGAATTACGTTGCCTGGCGCACTTTACCTGGGTGTAATTTCCATGATTCCCCTGGTAGCGCTTATCCTATTCAACGCAAACCAGAATTTCCCGTTCGGCGGCGCCTCGCTGCTGATCGTGGTGGGTGTTGGTCTTGACACTCTCAAGCAGATCAACGCTCAGCTCCAACAACGAAACTACGAAGGACTGCTCCGATGAACCGTCTGCTCATCGTCGGCCCTCCCGGTGCAGGTAAGGGCACCCAGGCCGTCAAGATCGCTGAAGCGCTGAAGATTCCCGCGATTTCCACCGGTGATATCTTCCGCAAGAACATCAAGGAAGAGACCGAGCTGGGCAAGGAAGCGAAGTCGTACATCGACTCCGGCAACCTGGTTCCCGACTCCGTCACCAACAACATGGTGCGCGCACGCCTGGAGGAAAGCGACGTCGTCAACGGCTTCCTGCTCGATGGCTACCCCCGCAACACCTCCCAGGTGCACGAGCTGGACTCCATCCTCGAAGCCAAGGGCGAGAAGATCGACCGCGTTCTCCTGCTGGTTGCAGACAACGACGAGCTCGTCGAGCGTCTGCTCAACCGCGCAGCAGAGCAGGGTCGTACCGATGACAACGAAGAGGTCATCCGTCACCGCCTGAAAGTCTACGAAGAAGAGACCGCACCGCTGATCGCAATCTACCGCGAACGCGGCATCGTCAAGGAAGTTAACGGCCTCGGCGAGATTGCTGAAGTCACCGAGCGCATCCTCGACGCTCTGAAGTAATCTTCTGCTGTACCCCCGCAATTTGAGGTGCATGATGCATCACAAAGACTTGCGGGGGTACAGTGCTGTCTGTAGAGTTCTAAGCTTGGGCGCACCGCCCCCTATACCTAAGGAGCCAGAATGGCACGAGTCGAAATCAAAACCAATGCACAGCTTCAGCAGATGGCTCGTGCAGGCGTCATCACCAGCCGCGCGCTCGATGCGGCAGTGGCGGCAGCTCGCCCCGGCGCAACCACCGCAGAGGTGAACGCCGCTTTTGAACGCACCATGCTGGAACTGGGTGGCACCTCCAACTTCTACGGCTACTACGACTACCCGGCAACCGTATGCACCTCCGTCAACCATGAGGTCGTTCACGGCATCCCCGGCGACTACGTGCTCAAGGACGGCGACATCCTTTCTATCGACGGTGGCGCATACGTTATCGACCCCGCAACCAACCGCCAGTGGCACGGCGACTCGGCACGTACTGTGCTGGTCGGTGACAATGTGAGCGAAGCACGCGCAGAGCTCTCCGCCGTCACTCGCGAGGCAATGTGGCACGGCATCGCCGCTCTGGCAACCGCAAAGAAGGTCGGCGAAATCGGCCTTGCCATCGAAGCATATGTGACCGAAGAATACGGCGATAAGTACGGCATTATTGAAGACTACGTGGGCCACGGCATCGGTTCCCAGATGCATATGGCACCGGACGTACTGAACTACGCAGTGCGTGACATGGGGCCGAAGATCAAGCCCGGCATGGCTTTCGCTATTGAGCCGATGCTTGTGACTGGTTCCATCGAGACCAAGGTGCTCTCCGACGACTGGACCGTTGTAACCGTTGACGGCTCCGATGCCTGCCAGTGGGAGCACTCCGTTGCTGTGCATAGCGAAGGTATCTGGGTCCTGACTGCAGAAGACGGTGGTGCAAGCGAACTTGCTCGCTTTGGCGTAACCCCGGTTCCGATCCCCGCCTAAGTCCCACCACTAGGGGAGGGGTATCCACCTTTAGCTGCCCCACCTCCACCCGAAGAAACCGGCGAATCCGGTCCGGTGCGTGATAGCGCATCCGAAAGCATCCACATCACAAGGAAGAAGCTCCATGAGCGAAACTCTCAATAGCGGCGAGGCAACCGCACCCGCTGCGACCAAGGTGCCGGTTGAAATCTCGAACGTTCGCCCCGCACCCGGCCAGATTGCCCTGAAAGCACCGCGCCGTGCGAAGCCGCCCAAGCATATCGCTGACTTCGACATGGCTGGCCGCCGTGAATTTCTGAAGGAACTTGGCTACCAGTCGTTCCGTGCATCCCAGCTGTCCAAGCACTATTTTGAGCGTCTGGTCACTGACCCCGCTGAGATGACTGACCTGCCGGCTAAGGACCGCGAGCAGATGGTTGCACAGGCGATGCCTCAGCTTCTGACCCCGGTCCGTACCCTCGAGGCTGACGGTGGCGACACCCTGAAGGTTGTGCACCGCCTCTTTGATGGTGCGCTCATTGAGTCTGTCATCATGCGTTATGACAACCGCGTGACCATGTGCATCTCTTCGCAGGCTGGCTGCGGTATGAACTGCCCCTTCTGTGCGACCGGTCAGCAGGGTTTGACTCGCAACCTGTCCACCGCGGAAATTGTGGAGCAGGTCGTTGCCGGTGCCCGCTACCTGAAGCAGATGAAGGGCCTGGAAGAAGCAGAAGGCGGTTCTGAGGATACTCGTCCGCTGCGTGTTTCCAATATTGTCTTCATGGGTATGGGCGAGGCGCTTGCTAACTACAAGGCAACCATGGGTGCTGTGCACCGCCTGATTGACCCTTCGCCCGAGGGCCTCGGTATTTCTGCTCGCGGTCTGACCATGTCGACCGTGGGCCTGGTGCCGGGTATTCGTAAGTTTGAGCTGGAGAAGCTGCCCATTACTTTGGCGCTGTCTCTGCACGCTCCGGATGATGAGCTACGTGATGAGCTCATCCCGATTAACCAGCGTTGGAAGGTCGACGAGACTCTGGACGCTGCATACGACTACTACCGTACGACCGGCCGCCGCGTTTCCATTGAGTATGCACTGATTCGAGATATTAACGATCAGGGCTGGCGTGCGGATCTGCTCGGTAAGAAGCTGGCTCAGCGCGGCCGTGGCTGGGTGCACGTGAACCCGATTCCGCTGAACCCGACCCCGGGTTCGAAGTGGACGGCATCCCGTAAGGGCGTTGAGCAGAACTTTGTGGAGCGTCTGCGTGCACATGGTATTCCGACGACTATTCGTGATACTCGAGGCTCAGATATTGATGGTGCATGCGGTCAGCTTGCCGCTAAGGAAGACTAAGTAGCTGAGCTTTGACCGATAAGCGGTGCCCCTTTCCTGCGGATGGAAATCCTCAAGGCTTTCTGGAGCGTGGGGGAGGGGCTTCTTCCTTTTAAACCTTAAGTGCCTGATGTCATAAAAATCACGGTTGTTTTTCCAGGGTCTTTGCCGTAGAGTTAACAGTTGGTTGTTTGTGCCAGTGTTAAGTGCGCATTAAAACGCCCCAGCACCTCACCGCGGTGAGCTCACAAACAGAAGATACATTTGCCCGCCGCACCTGCGACGGGCACCGACGTTAGCGGAGGATATGGCTAAGAAAGACGGCGTCATCGAGATTGAAGGCTCTGTGGTTGAAGCTCTGCCCAACGCGATGTTCCGTGTTGAGCTGGATAACGGCCACAAGGTTCTCGCACACATCTCGGGCAAGATGCGTCAGCACTACATTCGCATCCTGCCTGAGGACCGAGTAGTAGTGGAACTGAGCCCCTACGACCTTTCCCGAGGTCGTATCGTCTACCGTTACAAGTAAACCCGAGATAAACGTCGCCTCTGGCGGCGTTTAAATCGTGTTCAAAGGGATAACGCAGTTCCCCAACGTAAGTGAGGGAACCTCTTATCTCGCCAGTAATCAAGTTGCAATCAAAAGGAATGCGATGAAGGTCAAGCCGAGCGTTAAGCCGATCTGCGATAAGTGCAAGGTGATCCGCCGTCACGGTGTGGTCATGGTGATCTGCGAAAACCCGCGCCACAAGCAGCGCCAGGGCTAATCCCTAGCAGCTGACTTCATAGCCGCCCTATAAGAGGGTGGAATTGTCATAGGCACCGCTCCGAAGCAACGCCCCAAGAGGCGCCTTCGGATACCTCCGGACTCAGAGGCCGGGGACCGAGCCAGAATAACTCGGGCAGTGATGCTATAGACCTCTGGAAAACAACAAGGAGAAGCCAGTATGGCACGTCTCGCTGGAGTTGATATTCCCCGCGAAAAGCGCGTGGAAGTTGCTCTCACTTACATCTACGGCGTGGGCAAGACCCGTGCACACGAAACCCTCGCTGCTACCGGCGTCAACCCTGACACCCGCGTCAAGGACCTGACCGACCAGGAGCTCGTGGCACTTCGTGACTTCATCGAAGGCAACTACAAGGTTGAAGGTGATCTTCGCCGCGAGGTTGCAGCTGACATCCGCCGTAAGGTTGAAATCGGTTCCTACCAGGGCCTGCGCCACCGCCGCGGCCTGCCGGTTCACGGTCAGCGCACCAAGACTAACGCACGTACCCGCAAGGGTCCGAAGCGTACCGTCGCAGGTAAGAAGAAGTAAGCAACGTTGCTCTGTTGGATATCTCTATCCGACCAACGTATTAGAAAACCTTTGTAGGAGAATCAAAAATGCCTCCCAAGACTCGCGCTGCGGCAGCTCGTAAGACCAACCGCCGCAAGGTTAGCAAGAACATCGTTGCTGGTCAGGCTCACATCAAGTCGACCTTCAACAACACCATCGTCTCCATCACCGATCCCACCGGTGCAGTGATCTCCTGGTCCTCCGCTGGCGACATGGGCTTCAAGGGCTCCCGTAAGTCCACCCCCTACGCCGCACAGCTGGCTGCTGAGGCTGCTGCAAACCGCGCCAAGGAGCACGGCGTCCGCAAGGTTGACGTGTTCGTCAAGGGCCCCGGTTCCGGTCGCGAAACCGCAATCCGCTCCCTGCAGGCTGCAGGCCTCGAGGTCGGTTCGATCCAGGACGTTACCCCCGTTGCACACAACGGTTGCCGTCCCCCGAAGCGCCGCCGCGTCTAATTAGGTCTCGACCTAATCCCTCGACGGGTACACTCCGCACGGAGCTGTACCCGGAGAGTACAGACACCCGTCTGCTTCCTAAGATATGTTTTCCCCAACCTGTGGGCTCATATAGCGGAGCTCACCGAAAGGAAACAAAGTGCTTATTGCACAGCGCCCCACTCTGACTGAAGAGGTCGTAGCGCCCAACCGCTCGCGCTTCACTATCGAGCCTCTGGAGCCCGGTTTCGGCTACACCATGGGTAACTCCCTCCGCCGTACTCTGCTGTCCTCCATCCCCGGCGCCGCTGTTACCAGCGTCCGCATTGATGGCGTACTGCACGAGTTCAGCACCGTTCCCGGCGTGACCGAGGACGTCACTGAGATCATCTTGAACATCAAGAAGCTCTCCATCTCTTCTGAGAACGACGAGCCCGTCGTGGCCTACCTGCGCAAGCAGGGCGAAGGTGAACTGACCGCAGGCGACATCGAGGTTCCCGCTGGCGTGGAGATCCACAACCCGGAACTGCACCTGGCAACCCTGAACGCCTCGGCAAACTTCAACGCTGAGCTGGTTATCGAGCGCGGTCGCGGCTACGTGACTGCAGCTCAGAACAAGGTCGGCGATGGCGAGATTGGCCGTATCCCGGTTGACTCCATCTACTCCCCGGTTCTGAAGGTTACCTTCAGCGTGAACGCGACCCGTGTTGAGCAGCGCACCGACTTCGACAGCCTGACCCTGGACGTCGAAACCAAGGAAGCCATCGCACCGCGTGACGCCGTTGCTTCTGCAGGCAGCACCCTGGTCGAGCTCTTCGGCCTTGCACGTGAGCTGAACATTGCAGCTGAGGGTATCGAAGTTGGCCCGTCGCCCGCCGACGAGTCCATGGCCGCTGATTTGGCACTGCCGATCGAGGACCTGAACATGTCCGTCCGCTCCTACAACTGCCTCAAGCGCGAGGGCATCCACACCGTGGGTGAGCTCGTGACCCGCAGTGAAGCTGACCTGATGGATATCCGTAACTTCGGTGCTAAGTCCATTGACGAGGTCAAGGCAAAGCTCATCGAGCTCGGCCTGGCTTTGAAGGACTCCCCTCCCGGTTTCGAGCCTGCTGCACGCCCGCTTGATGACGAAGACGGTTCCGGCGAATAATTTCGACCGAATAGTTCACCCGGTTCCACCGGGATCAGTCAAACTTGATTCCCTAAGAGGCTCCGCTGCTGGGGCGTTAGGGAACGCAACTATGGAGATTTAACTATGCCTACTCCCACTAAGGGTCCCCGCCTCGGCGGTTCCCCGACCCACGAGCGCCACATGCTCAACAACCTGTCGGCGCAGCTGTTCCAGCACAAGCGCATCACCACCACCCTGACCAAGGCAAAGCGCCTGCGTCCGGTGGCAGAGCGCTTCATCACCTTCGGTAAGAAGGGCGACCTGGCTGCTCGCCGTCGCGTGCTGCGTTCCATCACCGACAAGTCCGTCGTGCACGAGCTCTTCACCGTTATTGCTCCGGCAATGGCAGAGCGCCCCGGTGGTTACACCCGCATCATCAAGATCGGTAACCGTAAGGGTGACAACGCTCCCATGGCAGTCATCGAGCTCGTCATGGAGCCCGTTGCAACCAAGGGTGCAGTTGCTGAGGCAACCAAGGTTGCTGAGAAGGCAGCTGAGGCTCCCAAGGCTGAAGCAGCTGAGGGCCTGCCCGCAGGTTCCCACGCACCCCTGGAGTCCGGCGAGGCTCCCGAGGGCTTCGAGGTTAAGGGTAACGCCGATTCCATGAAGTACCACGTGCCCGGTTCCCGCTGGTACACCAGCACCAAGGCTGAAATCTGGTTCGACTCCGCTGAGTCGGCAGAGGCTGCAGGTTACGCCCCCGCAGGTGGCGCAGCAGCACAGAAGGTTTCCGAGTAATACGGATCCCAGCTGATTTAGGCTAAGCCTAAAATATGTCAATCCGCCGTCCACTATTGTGGGCGGCGGATTGGTGTATCTGCATACTTAAGAGGACACGGTTCTTTGCGCATTCGCTATCCAAGAGCCGGCCCGTAGTCTTCAATCGTCCTTTACCGCTGAAAGGCACACCAATGCATAACGCTACTTCTTTAGAGAATTACGAAGAGCAGCCCTTCACCGCTACGCACCGCGTGCGAATTGATTGTGCTTACGACGGTTCTCTTTTCAGCGGGTGGGCAGCCCAGCCGAACCTGGTCACCGTGCAGGGAGTTATCGAGAACGCCCTCGAGCTGATTCTGCGGGCGCCTCACCGTGTGGTGGTTGCGGGTCGAACGGATGCGGGAGTCCACGCAGAAGCCCAAACCTTGCACTGCGATCTGAGTGATGAGGACTGGACTCGCCTGCAGGGGCGAACGGGGGAAGATGACCCGACGGCTGCCCTGGGGCGCCGCCTCACCGGGGCTCTGCAACGCTGCCTTTACGATGCGGAAGAACAACTCAACCTTCCGAAGAACGTTCGCGGCATTTTGCAGGGCGCTATTCAGATTCATCGCGTGAGCGAAGTGCCGTTCGATTTTGATGCGCGCTTCTCAGCTACCGGCCGCCGCTATGTTTACCGCATCGCAGATGGTGCAGCGGACGGTCTTAACCCCCTTCACCGTACCTACACCTGGGCGGTACCCGAGCACCTGGATTGTGCTGATCTGAACGAATCGGCACAGCAGCTACTCGGCCTGCGCGATTTCCTCTCCTTCTGCAAGCCGCGCGAAGGGGCGACTACGATTCGCGAACTGCGGGAACTCAGCTTTACCCGCACTGAAAACGGGCTGATTGAGGTGCGCGTGGTGGCTGACGCCTTCTGCCATCACATGGTGCGTTCGCTCGTGGGTGCGCTGGTGCTCTACGGTACGGGTAAGCGAGACGCCGCCTGGCTGCGTGAACGGATTGAGAACCCGGGACGCGAGGCTTCGCTGACTTTGGCACCTCCGCATGCGCTCGCCCTGGCTGAGATTTACTACCCTGCATCGGAGCTCTACGGTGTGCAGGCGGAGCGTGCTCGAGCAAAGCGTGAAGACCACGAGGCACAGAGTGCTTAACGCCCTGTGTATATTGAGCGCCGTCACACGCCGGAAGTGATGAGGGGCTCAACGGAGGAGCGCAATCGTCGAGGGTGAATTACACGGATGGAATTTAAAAATGTGTTTAAGACAAAAAAGCCCTATTTTTAAGGCTTTGGCGGTGGATTAAGCACTCGACGTCCTGTATAGTCTTGATATGTTGTGCGTGTTCTACCCGAGCGCGCTCTAAATCGCTGTCTAGTTGCAGGACGTTAAGGCGGTATAGAGTACGGGCAGAACGGGCGGCAGCTCGGTCCTCACCCGGGTGTTCGTCATGCACGTAAGTAAAAGGCGCGATACCCAACTAAGCGCCGTATGTACATTTCGAGACAAAGGCCAATATTTTGCGCACTTATACTCCCAAGCCCGGCGAAGTCGAGCGCCAGTGGCACGTCATTGACGCCACCGACGTTGTTCTCGGCCGCCTCGCAAGCCAGACCGCTATCCTGCTGCGCGGTAAGCACAAGCCGACTTTTGCTCCCCACGTTGACACCGGTGACTTCGTTATCATCGTGAACGCTGAGAAGGTCGCCCTGACCGGTGCAAAGCTCGAGCAGAAGCGTGCATACCGCCACTCGGGTTACCCCGGCGGTCTGAAGTCCGTGAACTACGCAGAGCTGCTTGAGACCAACCCCGTTCGCGCGGTTGAGAAGGCTGTTAAGGGCATGCTGCCCAAGAACAAGCTTGCTGCACAGCAGCTCAAGAAGCTGAAGGTCTACGCTGGTCCCGAGCACCCGCACGCGGCACAGCAGCCCAAGACCTACGAATTCAACCAGGTCGCCCAGTAATTCGGGCCTACGAAGAAACAATAGGAGAAATCGTGGCTCAGAACGAAGAGCAGATCGTAGTCGAGGAAGAGCTGACCAGCTACACCTCGGAGTCCGCTGCCCCCGCAGCGGCTAAGGCAGCACGTCCGGCACTGACCGTTGCAGGCGCAGCAGTTGGTCGCCGTAAGGAAGCAGTGGCACGCGTTCGCGTTGTGCCCGGTTCCGGCAACTGGACCATCAACGGTCGTAGCCTGGAAGACTACTTCCCCAACAAGCTGCACCAGCAGGATGTCAACCAGCCCTTCAAGCTCCTGGAGCTCGAGGGTGCATACGACGTCATCGCACGCATCAACGGTGGTGGCCCCTCCGGCCAGGCAGGTGCTCTGCGCCTGGGTATCGCTCGTGCACTGAACGAGATCGACCGCGAGAACAACCGCCCCGCACTGAAGAAGGCTGGCTACCTGACCCGTGACGCACGCGTCATCGAGCGTAAGAAGGCTGGTCTTAAGAAGGCACGCAAGGCTTCGCAGTTCTCCAAGCGTTAATCGCTGGTTTTACGAAGCGTTACGCCCCGGCTCTCCCGTTGGGAGAGCGGGGCGTTCTGCGTATCTGCCGGTCTTAAACGTTATGGGTGCTTATAACTGTTACGTTTGTTCATTGAAGAGCACCCCGGTAGAGTTAAAGAGTCAAAGCAGACAGGAAGAAAAGAGTACTCATGGCAGAGCAGAATCCCTCCACCAAGCCCGAAGAAAAGGCAGTGGAGGCTCCTCAGGCTGAAGCCCCCCAGCACACCGCTGAAGGCGCACACGCACACACCGGTTCTGAGAAGAAACAGGCCATCAAGGAAGCCCTGAAGCCCCAGGCACGCCGTACCTCCGTCGTTGAAGACTACTCGGCAGAGCTGGACGAAATGGCTTCCCTCACCCGCGCCCTCGGCAAGGACAAGAAGGACGACGAAACCTCTCAGGCATGGAAGAAGGGTTACCCCTACGACACCAAACTCAGCCGTAAGGCATACGAGAAGGAAAAGCGTGCCCTGCAGATTGAGTTGCTGAAGCTGCAGCTCTGGGCTAAGTCCACCGGTCAGAAGATCCTCATCATCTTCGAAGGCCGTGACGCAGCAGGTAAGGGTGGCTCCATTAAGCGCTTCACCGAGCACCTGAACCCCCGTGGCGCTCGCGTTGTCGCACTGGAGAAGCCGACCGATATCGAGCAGACCCAGTGGTACTTCCAGCGTTACATCAAGCACCTGCCCTCCGGCGGCGAAATCGTCCTGATGGACCGCTCCTGGTACAACCGTGCCGGCGTTGAGCGCGTTATGGGCTACTGCACCCAGGCACAGTACTTCGAGTTCATGCGCGAAGTTCCGGACCTGGAGCGCATGCTGGTGAACTCCGGTATCCACATCATCAAGTTCTGGTTCTCCGTCACCCGCGAAGAGCAGCTCGCACGCTTCACCTCCCGCCGTACCGACCCGGTTCGTCAGTGGAAGCTTTCCCCCACCGACCTGGCGTCCCTGGACAAGTGGGACGACTACACCGCGGCAAAGGAAGCAATGTTCTTCTACACCCACACCGGTGACGCTCCCTGGACCGTCATCAAGTCCAACGACAAGAAGCGCGCACGTCTGGAAGCAATGCGTTACGTGCTCACCCAGTTCGACTACCCCTCCAAGGATGAGGCAGTTGTGGGCGAGCTCGATTCGCTGATTGTCCGCTCCGCATCACACGTCTTCGAGGACGAGTCCGGTGACTCCCCCGACGGCTTCCCCGTCGTCAAGTAAGCGTGGATAAATAGGGGAGAATAAAAACTCAACCCTACGGCGATAGAGCCGCCAAATAGCTTGCATTATGAAGGTGCCTGTCTCTCTTTTCCCAACCCCGGGAACGGAGAGCAGGCACCTTTGCGCGTCTGCAGAAATATTAGCTATGAAGCAGATATGTAGCCGCTGAAAATCACTTTCTGATTATGAAGAATTTACGGTGTATGCGCCTAAGCGGAGTTACGCACAACGTAAAATAAAAGGGTGACTGAACGACTTTTTGGAACCGACGGCGTACGCGGTCTGGCAAACGATGTAATTACTCCCGCCCTGGCTATGGAGCTCGCGCAGGCGGCTTCTATTGTCCTGGGCTTTGACACGGTAGAAGAGGGTGTACGCCCCCGTGCCGTGATCGCAAATGACTCCCGCTCCTCTGCAGACTTCATTGTCTCTGCTATGAAGGCTGGCTTCGCTAGCGCAGGTGTTGACGTGCTGGATGCCGGTATCGTCCCCACCCCCGCGGCAGCTTACCTGGTGGCACATACCGGTGCTGACTTCGGCGTGATGATTTCTGCATCGCACAACCCCGCAGCGGACAACGGTATTAAGTTCCTGGCCCGCGGTGGCCAGAAGCTGGAAGACTCCGTTGAGGACGCTATTGAGCGCGTCTACCGCGAGAAGTCCTTCCGCTACCCGACCGGTGGTGCTGTGGGTACCGTCAAGCCCCTGGAGGACGGTACCGAGGCTTACGTGAAGCACCTGGTCTCCACCCTTCCCGAAGGCAAGCCCCTTGCCGGCATGAAGATTGTTCTGGACTGCGCAAACGGTGCAGCCTACGCGGCATCCCCGGCAACCTTCGAGGCGCTGGGCGCAGAGGTCATTGCACTGGCCGTAGAGCCCAACGGCACCAACATCAATGACGGTGTGGGTTCCACCCACCCGGAGAAGTTGCAGGCAGCTGTCGTTGAGCACGGCGCGGACCTCGGTATCGCCCACGACGGCGACTCCGACCGCTGCCAGGCAGTTGACGAAAAGGGCAACCTGGTAGACGGCGACCAGATTATGGCTATCCTGGCTGTTGCGGCTAAGCGCGAAGGTAAGCTCGCAAAGGACACCCTCGTCGCGACCGTGATGAGTAGCCTGGGTCTGGAGCTGTACCTGCGCGAGCACGGTATTACCCTCGGCCGTACCGCGGTCGGTGACCGCTACGTCCTCGAGTCCATGCGCGAGCACGGCTACAACCTTGGCGGCGAGCAGTCCGGCCACGTTATCATGAGCGACTACGCAACCACCGGTGACGGCGTTCTGACCGGCATCCAGCTGGCTGCAGAGGTGGCTCGTAGCGGTCAGACCCTCTCGGAGCTGGCATCCCGTATGCAGCCCACCCCGCAGCGCCTGATTAACGTCAAGGGCGTTGACCGTGCGGCTGTGAAGACCAATGAGGCGCTCGCTACCGCTGTGAGCGAGGCTGAAGGTGTACTGGGTGAGAGCGGCCGCGTGCTGCTGCGTGCATCCGGCACCGAGCCTCTGGTTCGCGTCATGGTTGAAGCTGCAACCCAGGAGCAGGCTGATGAGGTTGCTCAGCAGCTGGCTGACGTTGTAGCTAAGGAACTGGCACTCTAAACGTATTCTTCCGGTGCGAAGACCGCAGTGGAGGATAGAGAAGGGCTGGGAAGGTGTTACCTTCCCAGCCCTTCTTCGTTATCTTGGGCGGGGGAGGGGGGGACGAGGATACGGAAAACCCCCGTATCCACAGGGGATACGGGGGTCTAAAAAATTAGTGGTAGAGAGCAGAGAAATTACTTCTTTGCCAGAGCGTCGCGGATCTCCTTCAGGAGGTCAAGCTCGGTCTCTTCCTTTTCAACAGCCTCGTCTTCAGCCTTCTTCTTAGCCAGTGCGAGTTCAGTCAGCTTCTGAGTGGGGACAACAACTGCGAAGTACACAGCAGCTGCAATCAGGACGAAGTTGACAACAGCGGTCAGGAACACGCCAACCTTGATCTGGCCGAAGACCAGGAACTCATCGAAGTTGGGGGAGCCAACCAGCATGGAGATAGCCGGCATCAGGACGGCCTGGACAAGCGAGGTCACCACAGCGGTGAAGGCGGTACCCATGATCAGACCAACTGCGAGGTCGATGACGTTACCGCGAATCAGAAAATCTTTAAAACCCTTAAGCATGAGATATAGAATAGCGCCTTTTAGGTGTTCAAAATGCCATATTCTGAGAAAATTTTCATCGTAAAGCATGTGTTTTTCTTCACAGTGGTCCTATGGCGCCCGATACTTAAAGTCTAGCTCACATGAACCTGAGCAAAAATCTCTAAAACCTGCGAAAAACCGCGGATTTACGGGGTGTGTATGCGAAAAAATATGCATCTACTGTGCCTATTTATCTCCGGTACGGAAGCTTGAAAGACGATACACATCACCACTTGGCGCACCGACCAAAGCCGAAAGATTAGCCTCGACCCTAGCTCGCACTTGCATAATCGGGTGCCGCACCCGTACCGATAAACTCCTCAAAAGTCTTCGCGCCCGAAGACACATACTCCTGGGCAATCTGCACACCCACATAGCGGTAATGCCACGGCTCAAAACGATAACCGGTCACCGATTGACGACCATCAGGGAAGCGCAAAATATATCCGTAACGCGGAGCGTTCTTCGCCAACCACTGACCAGCCAGCGTATCGCGATAACACTCCTCCAAACGGCAACCCTCAGGAGAAGCAAAATCAATCGCCAAGCCCGTCTGATGCTCCGAATAGCCGGGACGAGCCGATAACTGGTCCGCCACCTGTTGACCGTTCACCGAAACCCAATACTGATAGGTCTGCTGCTGCACCGCATACGAACGATACGCGCTAGAAACAAGCAGAGTCACGCCATCAGTAGCAGCCGCATCAATCATCGTATCCGCTGCCTTAGCCGCCTCAGCGCGCAATTGATGACCGTAGAACTCCACCAGGTCATTCGGCTCCCAATCCTGCTGCGCAAAGGGACGCATCTTATTCACGAGGCAACGCAAAGAATCCGGCTGAGACTCAACACTCGGCTGAGCAAGCGCCAACGGGGAAGAAGACACGCTCGCAGAAGCCGAAGCACTTGCAGAAGCACTGGTAGCAGAAGCAACAGGGGAGGGCGCGGCAGAAGATGCCGACGCAGCGGAAGAGGCGCTAGAAGAAGCCGCCGAAGCCGCCGCAGACTCAGAAGCACTCGCAGCAGAAGATGAAGAAGACGCACCCTGACCCTGCGAACCGCAAGCTGCCAATAGCGCCGTGCCACCAACTCCCAAAGCGGCACCCAAAAGAGTACGGCGATTCACCGCAGAACTATCAAAAGACTCCTGAGCGGTAGACGTACGGTGCAGGGACTTCACAATAACTCCTCATCATGGCGTAGGTGCATACAAAAGCACCGGAAGCCTAAACCCACCCCGTGAGGGAGTGGAGCCTCCGGCGCCTTCTACTAGAATGCACCACAAACGCGCTACACAGGCAACTAAAAGCCACACACGAACAATAAAAACCTAAAGAACATCTAGTTCTTACGCAGAAGAACCTGCTCCACGGTATGCTCGGGGCCCTTCTGCAGAATCAAATGCGCACGAGCACGAGTCGGCAAAACATTCTGCAACAGATTCGGCTCATTCACGCTCTTCCAAATGCCGGTCGCAACCTCAACCGCCTGCTCATCGCTCAGCTCCGCATAACGCTTGAAATACGACTCCGGATTCGCAAAAGCCGAAGAACGCAGAGTCAAGAAACGATTCACATACCAGCGCTCAATATCTTCAGTGCGGGCATCCACATAAATAGAGAAATCAAAGAAATCACTCAGCGTCAGATCAGAAGTCTCCGGCCCCTCAGCCTGAGAAGGCGCCAAAACATTCAAACCCTCAAGAATCAGCACATCCGGTGCCGTGACCTCAATATGCTCATCCGGCATGATGTCGTAATACAGGTGCGAATACTTCGGCGCCACCACACGCTCAGCACCGGACTTCACCTGCGACACAAAATTCAACAGAGCACGGCGATCATAAGACTCCGGGAAACCCTTACGGTGCATAATGCCGCGACGCTGAAGCTCCGCGTTCGGGTACAAGAAACCATCCGTCGTCACTAGCTGAACATTAGGAGTAGACGGCCAGCGACTCAAAAGAGCCTGCAAAATACGCGCCGTGGTCGACTTACCCACAGCAACAGAGCCCGCCACACCAATAATGAACGGGACACGCCGCTGAGACACATGTAGAAAATCATTCGTCATATGGTTCAGTGAAGAAGCAGCAGTCACATACAGATTCAGAAGACGAGAAACCGGCAGATAAATACGCTGCACCTCTTCAAGGTCGACAGTTTCACCCAGGCCTCGAAGAGACTCAATTTCCTCAGCGCTGAGGGGAACAGCAATCTCATCGGCTAGGTGCGACCAACGGGAACGGTCTAGATGCATGAAGCGGTCATCGCTAGAAAAATACGGTGCGGTGCTCATTTATCTAAGTGTACGAACTTTCAGCCCGCGGGGAAAATACCCGCCCTCACGGTTTGTTTGAAGAAATAAATTTATGAGAAGAAAAGGACAAAACCCAATAAAGCTAGGAAAGCCACAATAAACGTGACGTATAACGGTATTTCACCGTGCGCATATCTGGATACTTGTGGGATAAACTTATAGCATGTGTGGAATCGTAGGATATGTAGGTCTGGACACTGCTCCGGACGGTAACAAGTTTGACCACAACGCATACGATGTGGTCCTCGAAGGTCTGCGCCGCCAGGAATACCGCGGCTATGACTCTGCTGGCGTGGCACTCGTGTGCCCCGACGGCATCGTATTCCGTAAGAAGGCAGGCAAGCTCCTGAACCTCGAAAACGAGGTTAAGGAAAACCCCCTGCCGGACTCCCAGATTGGTATCGGTCACACCCGTTGGGCAACCCACGGTGGACCCACCGACAACAACGCTCACCCCCACGTTGTCGACAACGGCCGCCTCGCCGTCGTACACAACGGTATTATCGAAAACTTTGCAGAACTGCGTGCCGAACTGCTCGCCGAAGGCGTAGAGTTCGCATCTCAGACCGACACCGAGGTAGCTGCAGCAACCATCGCAAGCATCTACAACAAGCTCGGTACCGGTGACCTCACCGAGGCAGTACGCGTCGCATCCAACCGCCTCGAAGGTGCATTTACCGTCCTGGCTATCCACGCCGACCACCCGGACCGCGTTGTGGCAACCCGCCGCAACTCCCCGCTGGTCATCGGCCTGGGCGAGAACGAGAACTTCCTCGGCTCTGACGTCTCCGCGTTCATTGACTACACCAAGGAAGCCGTCGAAATGGGTCAGGACCAGATCGTGACCATCACCGGCAGCGACTACTCCATCATCGACTTCGAAGGCAACCCCGCAGAGGGCAAGCCCTTCCACATCGAATGGGACGCCGCAGCAGCTGAAAAGGGCGGCTTCAACTCCTTCATGGAGAAGGAAATCCACGAGCAGCCCACCGCAGTTGAGCAGACCCTCATGGGCCGCCTCGACGAAAACGGCAACCTCACCCTCGACGAACTGAACATTGACGACTCGGTGCTGCGCACCATCGACAAGATCATCGTCGTCGCATGTGGTACCGCAGCATACGCAGGCCAGGTGGCACGTTACGCCATCGAGCACTGGTGCCGCATCCCCACCGAGGTCGAGCTCGCACACGAGTTCCGCTACCGCGACCCCATCGTGAACGAGAAGACCCTCATCGTGGCACTCTCGCAGTCCGGTGAAACCATGGACACCCTGATGGCAGTGCGCCACGCACGCGAACAGGGCGCAAAGGTTATCTCCATCTGCAACACCCACGGTTCGACCCTGCCCCGCGAATCCGACGCTGCGCTGTACACCCACGCAGGCCCCGAAATCGCAGTGGCATCCACCAAGGCATTCCTGGCACAGATCACCGCAGCATACCTGCTCGGCCTGTACCTGGCACAGCTGCGCGGCAACAAGTACAAGGACGAAATCGCTTCGATCCTCGCCGAGCTGCAGAACATGCCCGCAAAGATCCAGAAGGTCATCGACAACGACACCCAGGTCAAGGAACTGGGCGTCGAAATGAAGGATGCCTCCTCCGTGATCTTCCTCGGCCGCCACGTGGGCTTCCCCGTCGCAATGGAAGGCGCACTCAAGCTCAAGGAAATCACCTACATCCACGCTGAAGGCTTCGCCGCAGGCGAGCTCAAGCACGGCCCCATCGCACTGATCGATGAAGGCCAGCCGGTCATCGTAGTGGTTCCCTCCGCAAACGGTCGCGACTCCCTGCACGGCAAGGTCGTCTCCAACATCCAGGAGGTGCGCGCTCGCGGCGCCTTCACCATCGTCATCGCCGAAGAAGGCGACGAGGCCGTCAAGCCCTACGCAGACCGCCTCATCACCGTCCCGGCATGCCCCTCGCTGCTGCAGCCCCTGCTGGCAACCGTGCCCCTGCAGATCTTCGCATGCGCACTGGCGGAAGCTAAGGGCCTGGACGTTGACCAGCCGCGTAACCTCGCAAAGTCCGTGACCGTGGAGTAATTCTCTAGGGTAATCCTCTGGAGTAATCCTCGGAAATCGCCTCGGCGATAACGACAAGGGCGGTGGTTGAGTTCTTAGAGAACTCAACCACCGCCCTTGTCGTTTACTCAGGCGGTTATTCGTGGATGACCCAACAAAAATAGACGCTGTGAAACAGATATCAACTATGCGTCATATTTGCCGCTATCCCATCTAAAAGAAACGAATCTCGCTAGACTTAAAACAAGAGAAACCGCAAACAGGACGCGGCACCACCCCTAGCCCAGAAGGTGAAGCTCATGATCATGGGAATCGGCGTAGATACCGTCAACATCGAACGATTCGAACGAATCGTGACCGAAACACCAGCCTTCGTCCGCCGCGTCTTCACCCCCAACGAACGTACCCGGAATGTACGCTCCCAAGCCGTACGATTTGCCGCCAAAGAAGCCGTCGCAAAAGTACTCGGAGCACCCGCCGGACTCAACTGGCAAGACTGCGAAGTCGCCACCGCCGAAAGCGGCCAACCCTACCTCATCATTCAGGGCACCATCGCCCGCCGTGCTAAAGAACTCGGCATCAACCGCATCCACCTCTCGCTGACCCACGATGAACCCATCGCCATCGCCATCGCAACCGCCGAATACCTCAGCGATGCAGAACTGGCGCACCTGCAAAAGTTCAACCCCGAAAGCTACCGACTCAGCGTCATCGCCGGCGACGACACCGACGAAAACTAACGCCACCGACGATTAACGCAGAGCCACATCAACACCACACCCGGTGACCCCTAAGGCCCGCACGGTGCCACCCAAGGAGACAGCAATGAAGCTCATCTACACTGCTTCCCAGGTACGCGAAGCAGAAAAGCCCTACATCGAAGCCGCCGACTACGACGGCTACCTCATGCAACGCGCCGCAGACGCCGTCGCAGCCGAAGCACAGGAGCTACTCCACGGCAAAGACACAGCAAAAATCCTGCTGCTCATCGGCCCGGGCAACAACGGTGCAGACACCATCTACGCCGGCGCCCGCCTCAGCGCCAAGGGACACCGCGTTGATGCAGTCATCTTCGACTCCAGCGAAAAGAACCTCGAACTCATCGCCCGCGAAGGCGGCGAAGGCACCCGCGTGCTCGACCCTGAACACACCCACGAACAGCTTGCAGGCTACGACCTGACCATTGACGGCATCCTGGGTACCGGCTCCAGCGGCGCCGTACGCGGTAGCGCCGGTGAATACCTTGGCGTACTCCGCGCCGCGCAGCTCGACGGTAAGCTCGGCGCAGTCCTCGCCGTCGACACCCCCTCCGGAGTCGACAACAACCGCGGAACCGTGCACGAACCCTCCCTGCGTGCCGACCGCACCGTCACCTTCATCGGTCACAAGCTGCCGGCAGGCACCAGCCACAGCGTCCACTCCGGAGACATCAAACTCTACGACCTGGGCGTGCCCGAAGCCCTCGACGCCCACAAGCCCGCCCTGCGTGTTCTCGACCGCGAAGACTACCGCGAACTCATCGAAATCCCCGACGAGCACTCCCACAAGTACACCCGCGGCGTACTCGGCATGCTCACCGGAAGCCTCGAATACCCCGGCGCAGCCCTCATGAGCGTGCGTGCCGCTCTCAACACCGGCGTGGGCATGGTTCGCTTCAACGCCAACTCCCACGAGCTGCGCCAGCTCATGATTGCCCACAACCCCGAAACCGTCTACTTCAGCGGCGCACCCGCCCTGCAGAGGGTCACCGTCTGGGCGGGCGGATCTGGCTCTAGCCACGACTCGCTGGATAAGAACCGCTACCTGCTCCACTCGCCCGAACCCGCCATCCTCGACGCGGGCGCCTGCGACCTGGCGGCAGAATACCTGGCAACCGGTAAGCACCTCGGCTCCCACAAGATCCTCACCCCGCACGCCGCAGAGCTCGAACGCTTCCTGCGCATCGTGCACGAGCTCGCCCCCGAAACTTGGAAGAAGCACCTGGGCGAAGCCATCGTACCCAGCCGCAAGGACATTGACGCAGAGCCCTTCCGCTGGGTGCGTGCCGCCTCCGAACTCTCCGGCGCGACCGTCATGCTCAAGGGCGGTTACACGCTCATTGCGGCACCCAACGGCGCCACCTACAGCGTTGCCGGAGGAAGCCCCTGGCTCGCCACCGCAGGCAGCGGAGACACCCTCACCGGCATCTACGGCGCCCTGCTCGCCCAGACCGTAGCCGCCTTCGAAGCCCGCGGAGAAACCCTGGAAGACTGCACCTACGCCTCCATCGGTGCGCTCGCAGTCTACCTGCACGGTGAAGCCGCACGCGCCAGCGCCACCGGAAGCGTCAAGGACGCACTGCTGGGCCCCGCCCCGGCAACCCGCGTCGCGGAGATGCTCCCCGAAGTCATTGCGCGACTCATCGCCGAATAGGGCAGAGGCGCCCAGTACGCCGCCTCCAGCCTAACGCCCTCCAGAGATTCTAGAGCGTCTCTCAATGAACCAGGCAGAAGGCACAAAGGAAGGGGCGTGAATCCACCGGAAATGGATTCACGCCCCTTCTGTGCGTTTATATCAATGGATGATGCCAAGCTGCCTGTGCCGGAACAGCATCTTCAAAAACGGCATACATACCAGCGAGAGACCCCCAACTCTTCTTAGTACGCGCCTTCCTTAGCGAAAACCGCACGGACAGTACGCAGAAGAATAATGAGGTCACCGGTAAGCGACCAGTTCTCAACATAGTAGAGATCCAGACGAACCGACTCTTCCCAAGAAAGGTCACTACGGCCAGAAACCTGCCACAGACCGGTAATACCGGGCTTCACCAGCAGACGGCGGTACGCAATGTCCTCGTACTGCTCAACTTCCTCAACCAGCGGAGGACGCGGACCCACCAGCGACATATCGCCAATGAACACGTTCCACAGCTGAGGCAACTCATCAATCGAGTACTTACGGATGAACTTGCCGATGGGGGTAATACGCGGGTCGTCCTTCATCTTGAAGAGCACACCATTACCCTCGTTCTGCTCCAGGAGGCGCTTCTTAACCTCTTCGGCGTCAGTACGCATCGAACGGAACTTCACCATCTTGAACATTTCACCGTTCAGACCCACACGGTTCTGCAGGAAGAAGACCGGACCGCCATCACGCTTGACCAGCAGCGCCACCACCAGGAACAGCGGAGACAGCAGAATCAAACCCAGACCCGAAGACACAACATCCACAGCGCGCTTGAAGAACGCCGACAGACCGGTAATACGCGGCGTCGACACGTGCACCAACGGCAGACCATTCAGCGGCTGCATGTGCATACGCGGACCAGCAATATCGGTCGTCGCAGGAGCCATAATCAGCGAAATATGCGCATCAGCAAGCTTCCAACCCAGCAGACGAACCTGATCCGGGCTCAAGTGGTGACCATTCGTAACCGCGACCATGTGAATATCGTTCTCGCGGATGGCCTCCATAATGTCAGCCGGAGAAGTGCTGTAACCAAGGACCGGAATCGGAGCGCCAGCAACAGTAGTACCCGGGGTGAAACCGGGCAGGTAGAACGCAGCGGGGGACAGGCCGGAAGCAACCACATCCTTCAGGTTCTTGTACAGGTGCTGACCGGTCGTCACATCAGAAATAATCATGACGCGAGTCAACGCACGACCGCGAGTACGCGAACGCACCAGACCCTGACGAATCAGCCAACGCTCAACGAGCAGAAGGAACAGACCCAGCGGGTAAGCAATCAGCAGGTACATACGGGTGACGTCAACCTTAAGGAAGAACGCCACAATAATCAGCAGGCAGAAAAAGTAAGTAGTACCGCGAGTAATGAGGCGGTACTCCTCAGTGCCGAACCCCATGATGCGCAGGCTGCGGGAGCCGTTCACCTGGAGGATAAACCACCAGCCGACAACCATACCAACGCCCAGGAAGATGTAATCAATAGCGGGAATACGGCCATCCAGGGCGTTAATAGGCCAAACGTTCACATAGGGCAGGTCAGCATTCTCCCACCCGAAACGAATCAGATGCGCAGCGACAACCGCAATAGCAATGGCGAGAAAATCGCCAAAGTAAAGGGCACGCTGAACCTTGGGATGCCAGCTTCGCTTGACGACGAAGTCTGAACCCCACATTTTTTTAAGACGATCTTGTACTTTCAACGGTGTAATCTTCCCCGGAAATTTGTCCTGTGTCGTGGACTGAGAGCGGCGAATAGGCACATTTACCCCTAATTATCGGTGAATAGGGAATCGTGTCCTAGTCTTTGTCCTGATGAATGAGTGAACCCTTAATCTTACTGAGTGAAAATAATGGCAGAGACTACGGCAAAGGCGCTGGTAAGACGCCTAGTGGAGCGTTATATGAGCCCACAGAGCGCATAAACGTGTTCCGTAAACTATTCTACGGGGTCGGGGGTCTTCCGTCTCGAAGAATGAAGAGGCAAAGTCGCTCCGGTGTGATGAAATCAATCACAGAAAAAGAAGAGAATAAGAGCCTCCGGGAAGAATGCCTAGTGGAGCTAAGAAACTCCCAAAACTACCGGTATGTTTCACGCACCTGCAGAAAAACAATAACCGGCATATAAAAAGACAAACCCCGGAGGCTCAATAACAAACCCTACGCACACGGCGTAAAAGGGACATTAAGGACGCTCAAGCCCCGCACGATCCAAAATGAAATCAATCATCGGCTCATAACGGCGCGGCGGAACGTTATCGTCCATCGGCACGCACACCGGCAAATCTCCCTGCTCAGCCGCAACAAACAGACCCGGATCATTACAATCCGCAATGCCAATCGTCAGCAGCTTACGAGTAGACGCCGCATAACCACCCATACCGTGATCCGAAACCACCAGGTCCGGGGTCACGCCACGCGCCTCCAGCTGATCCAAAGCGATGCGCATCGGGCCGGGGAAATGCGTATGCTGCAGGTTGCCGTACTGCTCAAACATCACGACATCCATAATCTGGCGGACGTCGCCGTCCAGGAAACGCTCGCCCTCCTCAATCTGGAGAACCTCAGCACCGGCAGCCTTCGCAGCCGCAGCCATCACCGCATAGATGGGGAACAGGCCCGCCGGGTGACCTGTCGCAAATAGAATACGAGAACCCGCACGCACCGCCTCACCGAAGATACGGGCGTACTCCTCCAGCGCGCTGATGCACTGCTCAGCACCAATAGTGTCCTGGCCGTGAGTATGCGAACGGTCCGGGTTCAGGCCCGCGCGGCGGACCATCACCTCAAACACCGAATCGTAATCCCACTCGCGGGTCCACTGCACACCAAACTCAAGGTGCTCATTACCATCCAGGAAACCCTGAATGTGGTCCAGGTTATTCTCTCGGGCGGTTGCCACCTCGCCGGTAATACGCACAGAATCCAGGTACGCGGCGAACTCATCGCGGCTCATCGAGAAAGACATTAAAACTCCTCACAACGTGAAAAATACATTACTGCGAGATACCCTCACGTACCTCGGCATAAGCTTCCAGGGTCTTACGCGCCGTCTGCTCCCAACCCATCGTGCGGGCACGCGCCGCGGCGTTCGCACCCAACGAATGACGCAGATATGGGGCACGCACCAGACGCTCAATAGCTGCAGCCCAACGCTGCGGAGTACGAGGCGCCACCAGCAGGCCCGTGCGGTGGTTCTCCACCGCAAAGCGCAGACCGTCAGCATCCGTAGCGAGCACCGCCGCGCCGCACGCCTGCGCCTCCAGAGCCACCAAACCGAACGTCTCAGATGAGGACGGGGACGCCACAATATCGGCGGCACGGAAAATATTCGCCAACTCAGACGCCGGAACCGGGTCCTTCAAATGCACCCGATCCGCCACACCCAGCTCAGCGGCGCGCTGCAACAGGCGGCGCTCATAATCCGAATCGGAACGACCAATAATATCTACGTCCACCTGCAAGTCATCGGGGAGCAGCGCGAGTGCCTCCACCAGCAGATGCGGGCCCTTCAACGGCTGAGGCCTACCGGCAAAAACAATGCGGCAACGAGTCTCAGAGGTGTCATTGAGCGGATGCACGCCAGGAATCGTATGGAAAATCGAGGTGTCAACACCCGGCGGGATAATGGCAAGCTTCTGCGCGTCCGTACCGTAGTACTCGCTCATCTGCTGCGCCTCCAGGGGAGTATTCACAATGACCCGGCTCGCGGAGCTACTCATCAGGTGCTCGGCGGCATAGCGCTCCTCGGGTTCGGGCGCCTCACCTTCGCTGCGGCGCGCATCCTTAGCGGCAGCCGTCGTGTGCGGAGTAAAAAGAACGGGAACCGGGAAACCAATGCCCTTCGCCGACCACAGCTCGGATGCGTGAGCGGCAGCCTGCCCGGACAGCCAATAGTGGGCGTGAATAATATCCGGGGTGTACAGTGCCTGCTCCACACACGCCTGCGCAAAATCATCGGTGACCGCAGCCAACTCGTTCTTCGAAAGACCACGGGCGGACGGAAGATCAAGACTGTGGCGCACAATGCGCTCGCCGGGCTGAGGAGGCTGACGGAACGGCGAATCGGCCGGAAGCGCCTCGCCACGGTTCAGGGTGAAAACCTCAACCCGCAACTCCGGATCCAGCTCCAGCATGGCATGCACCGACCGGGCAATATAAACGTTCATGCCGCCTGCATCTCCGCTACCGGGCTGCGCAAAAGGGTCGGTGTGCATGGAATACACATGAACCGGCCTAACCGGCGGCAGAGTGCTCATCGATGCTTTCCTCTCTAAAGGGGTACCTGACCTAGTGTAGCGCGACAGGACTTTCGCACAGAGGGAGGTCTAGAATTTAGTAGAAGAGAGGCTGCTCAAGTACAGCCTGTAGTACCCGCCCGTCAGAAACGAAGGACCATGACTCACCCTCAGCAGCCTGCCAAACCGCTCTACTGCCCGCCCTGCACCCCGGCAGAGGCAGAGCGAAGCGCCACGATTGACCTTGACGCGCTAGAGCATAATGTGCGCCGACTCAAGGAACTGATTGGCGACCGCGCGCTCATTGCAGTGATTAAGGCGGATGCGTACGGTCACGGCGCGTACCCGGTGGCACGTTCGGCTATTGCAGCCGGTGCTGACCTGCTGGGTGTGGTGCACGTGAACGAGGCGCTGGAACTGCGTGCTGACGGTATTGATGCGCCGCTCATGGCGTGGCTGCACACCCCCTCCACCGATTTTGAGGCTGCACTGCAGGAGAAAATCCGCCTGGGTGTTTCCGGCTGGGACCTGGAGGCGGTAGCCGCCGCTGCTGAACGCACCGGCGAGCGCGCTATCGTGCATCTGAAGGCTGATACCGGTCTGGGCCGTAACGGTGCCACCGCTGCGGATTGGCCTGCGCTGGTGGCTCGCGCCGCCTCCCTGGAGGAGTCTGGGCTGATTACGGTTGAGGGTATTTTTAGCCACCTGGCGGTTGCGGATGAGCCGACCCGCGCCGAGACTGCGCAGCAGGTCGATACTTTGGATACTTTTGTGGCTCAGGCACGCGAGGCTGGCCTGAATCCGAAGATGGTGCATCTGGCGAACTCACCGGCGACCTTGACCGCCTCGCTGGAGGGCTGGGATACGGAGGCGCGTCTGCTCGGTGACGGTGTGCGTTGCGGCCTTGCACTCTACGGTCTTTCCCCGCTGCCGGAGGTCACCGCTGAGGAACTGGGCCTAAAGCCCGTCATGACGGTGGGTAGCTACATTGCCGCCGTGAAGGAAGTTCCTGCAGGTCAGGGCGTTTCCTACGGTCTGCGCTACCACACCGAAAAGCCGACTACCCTGGCGCTGGTGCCGCTCGGCTACGCTGACGGTGTGCCGCGCATTGCGGAGAACGCGCCGGTGCGCATCTACCCGGGCGCGCAGAACGCGGAGAACGGCTCCGTGCCTAATAACGCGGAGGGTAAGACCTACCGCGTGGTTGGCCGCGTCGCTATGGACCAGATGGTCGTTGACCTGGGCGAACCCGGCCTGAGCGATCCCGCCCTGGGGTACCTGGGCGCGCCCGCCATCCTTTTTGGTGCCGGTGAGAACCCGCCCGTGGAAGAGTGGGCGGATGCCGCGCAGACCATTAACTACGAAATCGTGACCCGCATTTCGCCCCGCGTGGAGCGCCTCTACGTCGGCGGCTCCTGGGTTGAAGCTGAACTGAACGAGCTGTGGGGCACCGGTCAGGAGCAGGAGGGCTAATGAGCACTGAGTATATTTCTGCCGCCCTCGACCTGGATGTGACCGGCCCCGACCATACCCGCCGACTGGCGCTCACCCTGGCGCAGCACCTGAACGCCGGGGACGTACTGTTGCTCTCGGGCGAGCTCGGTGCGGGTAAGACCACGTTCACCCGCTCCCTGGGTGAAGGCCTGGGCGTGCGCGAAGGCGTTATCTCGCCGACTTTCGTGCTCTCGCGCGTGCATCCGAACCTGCCGGACGGCCCCCGCCCCGGCGGCCCCGACCTGGTGCACGTGGACGCCTACCGCCTCTCCAGCGCCGAAGAGCTCGACGACCTGGATCTGGAGTTCTCCCTGCCGCGCTCGGTGACCGTCATCGAGTGGGGCCGCGATAAGGCTGAGCACCTGAGTGATTCCCGCCTGGAGCTGGACTTCACCCGACTGACTGGCGCGGATGCGCGCTTCGCCTACTCGGGTGCCGAAGAGTTCAGCTGGGACGACGAAGACGAAAGCGACGAAGATGCGGACACCCCCGAACCTCGCCTGCTGCGGGTGCGCGCCTTCGGCCCCCGCTGGGAGCACGCTTTCGACGCTCTGAAAGAGGCCCTGCAGAGCGCCTAGAGCCCGCGCGTTAGAATGATAGGGTGCTAGTACTTGCCCTTGATTCATCCGCCACCGCATCTGTGGCGCTCGCCCGTGTGCACGGCTCCGAAGCCGGTGCGTCCTTCGAAATCCTCGCCCGCTACGAGAGCGAAGATACCCGCTCCCATGCCGAGGTGATGGGACCCTACGCGCGGGCTGCCCTGCAGGACGCTGGCGTGCGCGGCGAAGACTTGGATGCGATTCTGACCGGTACCGGCCCGGGACCTTTTACGGGTCTGCGTGCCGGTATCGTTACTGCGCGCGCTCTGGGTTTTGCCTGGTCGGTGCCGGTGTACGGCATGATGAGCCTGACCGCCCTGGCTGAGCGCGCTGTGTCTGGTGTGGTTGCCGGTGAAGCTGGCGCAGCTGCTGGTGAAGAGAACGCAGAACGAGCGTTCGCTTCTGCGGATCTTGTCGAAGGTGCTGAGCTGCTCGTACTCTCCGACGCACGCCGCCGCGAAGTCTACTCCGCCCGCTACCGCGTGAACGCCGAAGGCTACAGCCTGGTGGACGGCCCGAACGTATGCCCCGCCTCCGAAATTCTGCCCGGTGGGGCTCCCTCCTACGCCTACGGCTACGGCGCCGGCCTGTACTCCGAAACCCTCGAAGAGCATGGCTGGACCATCGTCGAATCTGCCCGCGAGGTTCACCCCCACGCCGAGTACCTGGTTGCCGCCGCGGCACGCCTGGGCGTAGAGAACCTGAGCGAGGACACCTCCGCCCAGTACCTGCGCGACTCGGATGCAAAGGTCCCCGCCGCAATGCTCGCCCGCCAGCAGAAACAGGCAGCTACTCAAGGTTCCGCCGCACAGACTGCCGCGCAGGAAACTAGGCAGAAAACCGCGCAGAAGGAGAGCTAAATGAGCGCTACCGAAAATATCGTGCGAGACGACCTGGCACTGAATAACCTGGCGCTGAATAATCTGGCACTGGGCGCCCGCCTGCGTGTTGCCGAACTTGCCGACGTGCAGGTTATGCACCGCATGGAAACCACCCTGTTCCCCGCCGACGCCTGGCACATCGACATGTTCCTCGAAGAGCTGACTCACCCGACCCGCACCTACTACATGCTCGAATTGCCTGAAGAAGGTTCGGAAGATAACGAGGGCAGCTGGCATGCTATCGGCTACTGCGGAACCATGGTCGTAGCCGACACCGCCGACGTTCAAACCATCGGCGTGCTCCCCGAGTACGAGGGTCACGGCTTCGGCCGCGCCATGCTCGAGCAGATGCACGAGCGAGCCCGCGAGCAGGGTGCCGAGCGCATCCTTCTGGAGGTACGTGCCGACAACCCGCGCGCCCAGCGCCTCTACGAACGCAACGGCTACCGTGCGATTCACGTACGCCGCGGCTACTATGATGATGGAACCGACGCCATCATTATGGAATGCACGTTCTAAATACTCCGTTGGGCTAAACGGCGATCCCCGCAGTATGGGCAAGCTTCCGCGGCCCTCTACAACGCAGTATTCCTACATCACAGCATCCCTACACCACTGCAACTAGAAGCACTACGCGCAGATAGCGCAACAGAAAGACGAACTATGAGCACTCGCGAACCCCTCGTTCTGGGCATCGAATCCTCCTGTGATGAGACCGGTATCGGCATTGTGCGCGGTGCACAGCTGCTCAGCAACACCATCTCCTCCTCCATGGAAGAGCACGTGCGCTTTGGCGGCGTGATCCCCGAAATCGCCTCCCGCGCTCACCTGGACGCCATGATTCCCGCCCTCAAGGCGGCACTCGCCGAAGCGGACATCACCCTCGATCAGGTGGACGCTATCGCCGTCACCGCGGGCCCCGGCCTGGCGGGCGCGCTCATGGTCGGTGTCTCCGCGGCGAAGGCGCTCGCTATTGCCACCGGCAAGCCCCTCTACGGCATTAACCACCTGGTCGCCCACGTTGGCGTTGGTCTGCTTGAGGATAACGGCACCGAGGACGGCTCCGACCTGCTGGCGAATGCCGGTTCCGGTGGCCTGGGTGCGCTGCTGGTCTCTGGCGGCCATACCGAAATCCTGCAGGTGCGAGACATTACCTCCGATGTGCGCCTGCTCGGCGCAACCCTCGACGATGCCGCAGGCGAGGCCTACGACAAGGTCGCCCGACTGCTCGGCCTGGACTACCCGGGCGGCCCCGCGATTGACCGCGCCGCCGCCGAGGGTAACCGCAACGCCTTCGTGTTCCCGCGCGGTCTGTCGAACCGCAAGTTCATGGGCACCGCAGAGGAACCCGGCGCGCACCGCTACGATTTCTCCTTCTCCGGCCTGAAGACCGCCGTGGCGCGCGTGATTGAAAGCTTTGAAGCAGCCGGTGAGGAGGTCCCGGTTGCCGATATTGCCGCGTCCTTCCAGGAGGCGGTCGTGGACGTCATCACCAAGAAGGCGATGCTTGCCTGCCGCGAGCAGGGCATGAAGACACTACTGCTTGGCGGTGGCGTGGCGGCTAACTCGCGCCTGCGTGAGCTACTTGCCGCCCGATGCGCCTCCGAGGGGGTGCGCCTGATTATCCCGAAGTTCACCCTGTGCACCGATAACGGCGCGATGGTTGCGGCGCTGGGTGCCCGCCTGGTCGCCGCCGGTCGTGAGCCCTCGGGCGTGGACTTCACGACGGACTCCTCGCTGCCGGTAACCACGGTCTGCTTCTAAGCGGCAATGCGAGCGCGTTCATGCGGCTCGCCTCGAAAATACTCATAGAAATGCCTCGGCACAGTCTCACAAAGGACTGCGCCGAGGCATTTTCTGTATTCAAACTTTAGCTGCGGGGGAGGGTGGCTCTAACGCAGCGCTCGCGCACGAGACTGCGCGGCAACATCCAGCGCCACCTCACGCAGAGAGCCAGTCTTCTCAAAGACCGCACGCTGACGATCCGCACCCGTACCCTCGGTAAGGATGCGGCGTACCTGCGCCAGCTCTACCTCGCAGTCAAGGTCGCGTGCCACCGGCTCCAGCTTGGGCAGAAGCAGCTCAAAATCTTCACGCAGGGTACGCTGCACCGGCTCGTTAGAGACCACGATCTTAGCCTCCAGGCCGTAGCGGGCAACGCGCCACTTATTCTCCTGCGCGTGCCAGGGGGCGAGCACCTCAATGCTTTCACCCACCTCAATACGGCGAGAGAAGTACTCCACCAGGCACTGCGTGAACGCCACGAGCGCCGCAATATCCGGCAGGGAGGCGAGGCCATCGCAATAGCGCATCTCAATGGTGCCGTAACGCGGAACCGGGCGAACATCCCAACGGTCCTCGCTCGGGTCATTAATCACGTCGGTCGCCACGAGCGACTCCAGGTAGTCGCTGTACTGCTCCCAGGTATCAAAGTGGAAGGGCAGACCGTTCGTCGGAAGCTGCTGGTAGAGCTGGGTGCGGTGCGAAGCGTAACCGGTGTCGATTCCATCCCAATAGGGGGAAGAGCACGAAAGCGCCAGCAGGTGCGAACCGTAGTTGGTCAGCGCGTCAATGAGCGGTAGAACCTTATCGCGGGAGTCAATGCCCACGTGCACGTGCACGCCGTAAATGACCATGTGGCGGCCCCAATACTGGGCGCGCTCGACCACACGCTGGTAGCGTTCCTTCGCCACGACCGGCTGGTCAGCCCAATGGGAGAAGGGATGAGTGCCGGCGGGGTAGAACTCAATGCCGAGCTCATCGGTAATTTCACGCAGGGTATCCGCCAAATCCTGTAGCTGACGGCACGCCTCAGCGACGGTGTGGCAGATGCCGGTCACCACTTCGATGGTGTTCTCCAGGAATTCGCCGGTCACGTGCGCGCGATCGGAGGCGGGCTCGAGTAGCTCGGGGCGGCGCTCGCGCAGGATGGACAGCACCTCGCCGGCGCGCTGGGTCAGTTCGCCGCTTTCACGGTCGATGAGTGCAATCTCCCATTCCACGCCGAGGGTGGACTGAGGGGAGGAAGCAAAGTCGATCATATGGCCTTTCCTGCGTCTGGAAATAGTGTCGTGCACAGTGCCGACTACGGAAGTTCGCTATCGGTGGGTTCTGCCCGGCAGGGTGGTAGCTGGTGAGAGTAGGCTCCGCGGGGGAGTACCTCTACTGGGCAGCGTATCTTTATCAGGCCCGTATCTTCTCATTAGGCACTGTATCTAGTGTACGGTCTAGCGGTGCTCAGCGCCCTGTCGAGTGCAGAATCCGAAACCGGTACCGTAACGAATCGTCACGAACGGCAACCCGACCTGCCGCCGGATGTGCGGGTTGGATGCGGGGTCTGAAAGCTAGAGCGGGCGCACGTGCCAGCCGATGCGGCGCGAGTCCCTACCCGAACCGATGCGCGTGAAGACCAGGGTTGCCGGACGGTAGGTGGACTCCTGCGCACCCGAAGAAGAATTAGCGTTCTTTTTCTGTTTCTTCTTAGAAGGCTTGGAACCCGCAGAACCCAGCAGACGCGCACGTAACTGCTCCGGAACAATATCCACGCCACGCTTCTTAATCGTCAGCGCCGTAAAGCCCTGCTCACGCACCCAACGCTTCAACTGCTTCTCCTGCAGGGGAATCTCCTCCAGCACCTCGTAGCTAGCAACCAGCGGATGCCCCACCGGCTCGGCAGAACACAGGTACGCCAGGTGTTCATCCAATAGAAACGCGCCAATACTCTGCGCAAACTCAGCAACCAGATGCGAACGCACAATCGCCGGAGCAGGCTCCAACAGATAATCACCGGGCTGCGGCTGGGACACCGGAACGTCAACGCTCTGCTCCGCCTCTTCCGCCGTCAAGGGACTACGGAAGCTGACCGCCTCATACGGCGGTAGCAGGGCACTGGTTTTGGCAGAGCCTCCGGCGGAGCCTTCGTTGCAGTCGGTCTCTTCGGCGGACACTTCACGCACAGAGGTTTCACGCACAGAGGTTTCACGCACAGAGGTTGCCGTGCGAGCCACCCCCTCCTGAGCCAGCGCGTTAAACCAGAGCACCAACTCGGCGAGGGAACCCTCCGACTGAATCCACTCCGCCTCAACGCGCGGGTTAGGGTTCGCCTCCGACGCAATATCTTCGGGCGAGGGGATGCCCTCATGTGGAAAACCGGGACCCAACTTCACGCCCATCGGCACGCCCGTGCAAGCCAGATTTAGAACGAACGAGAACGGGGGAGAGAACGCCTCCGGATCAAAAAGGCGCTCCGTCTGAGCCTTCTTCGTACCCCGCAACTCGCGGCGTGCCGGGTCCATCCACACAATGCCCACCGGCTCACCGGCAGCGTCCAGAAGTTCACCGTGCACGTAATCGGTCACATCCCCCGAATACACGCGCGCCTGCGGGCAAAACTCAAGGTTCTTCGCCGCAAAAGAAGCCGTTAGCGGATCCAACTCCACCGCAACCACGGCACCGCGCTCCGCCGCATACACGGCAGAATCCGAGGCGATACCGCAACCCAAATCAGCCACCGTGCCGGCAACCGGGCGCAGACGCTGCGCACGATAATGCGCAATCACCGGGCGGGTCGCCTGCTCCGCCGCTTCCTGAGTGAGCATGAGGGTGCGGGCGCGCTCGCTGAACTTGGCGCGCGCACGGGTACGAGCCTGCGCCAGCGAAATAATCTGTGCAGACTCCTCGGGGCTGAAACCTCGCGAACGCAAAGAAGTAACGGCGCTGAGCGTATCCGAGTCCAGCGGGTAGAGCTCATCGGCTGCCGCGAGCGCTTCGGCGCTGAACGGAAGCTTAGCGGCGGGAGTAAAAGGGGAAGCGGGAATAGGCATGCTCCTCATTTTACGGGGTGCCGATTTTGGGAGGTGGGGAGCCCGATCTGCTCAGCTTTTTGCTCAGCGTTCGCCTTGCGGTGAAACACCCCGGCAGAGGGGCGCTTTTCTTGACCGAAAGCACAGGTGAAACTAGAGTTGAGGTAGCACTCGAGACAGTCATCGGGCGCGCCACTGCGCCGCTGTCTCGCATCAAACGTAAATCCACAACCCGGAGGAACCGATTATGGCTATCAAGCCCCTGGAAGACCGCGTCGTTATCAAGATCGAGCAGGCTGAGCAGACCACCGCATCCGGTCTGGTTATCCCCGAAACTGCGAAGGAAAAGCCGCAGGAAGCACGCGTTGTCGCCGTTGGCCCGGGCCGCGTGGATGAGAAGGGCAACCGCATTCCCGTAGACATCAAGGAAGGCGACGTTGTCGTGTTCTCCCGCTACGGTGGCACCGAGGTCAAGTACCAGGGCGAAGAGTACCTGATTCTCTCCGCACGCGACGTTCTGGCAATCGTCGACTAATACTTTCAGATGCTCATGCGCCGTACCGCTCATCCGGTACGGCGCATGAGCTATCATCTGCCCCTTAAAAATTTCCTTTCTGTGACGCACTAGGAGTAGCGAACACATGGCTAAGCAGCTTGAATTCAACGATGCCGCCCGCAAGTCCCTGCAGGCTGGCGTCGATAAGCTGGCAAACGCGGTCAAGGTAACCCTCGGCCCGCGCGGGCGCAACGTTGTGCTCGACAAGCAGTGGGGTGCACCCGTCATCACCAACGACGGCGTGTCCATTGCCCGCGAAATTGAACTGGACGACCCGTACGAGAACCTGGGCGCCCAGCTGGCGAAGGAAGTCGCCACCAAGACCAACGACGTAGCCGGTGACGGTACCACCACCGCAACCGTGCTCGCACAGGCACTGGTCAACGAGGGCCTGCGCAACGTCACCAGCGGCGCGGCACCCGCCGACGTCAAGCGCGGCATTGAGGCTGCTGTGGAGGCTGTCTCCGCACGCCTGCTCGAGAACGCACGCCCCGTGCAGGGCCCCGAGGTGGCGCACGTTGCCGCTATCTCCGCCCAGTCCGAGCAGATCGGTGAGCTGCTGGCTCGCGCCTTCGAGAAGGTCGGCCAGGATGGCGTCATCACCATCGAAGACGGCTCCTCCACCGAAATCGAACTGGACATCACCGAAGGTATGCAGTTCGACAAGGGCTACCTCTCGCCCTCCTTCGTCACCGACGCTGAGCGCGGCGAAGCAGTGCTGGAGAACAGCCTCGTGCTGCTCTACCAGGGCAAGATTTCCACCATCGCAGAAATCATGCCCGTGCTCGAGAAGATCGTTCAGGCGAAGAAGCCGCTGACCATCATCGCAGAAGACGTTGACGGTGAGGCGCTCTCCGCACTGGTCGTGAACAAGCTGCGCGGCACCATCAACGTGGTCGCCCTGAAGGCTCCCGGTTTCGGTGACCGCCGCAAGGCAATCATGCAGGACCTGGCAATTCTGACCGGCGGCACCGTCGTGACCGGCGAGCTCGGCATCGACCTGCCGCAGGTCACCCTGGAGCACCTGGGCTCGGCACGCCGCGTGACCGTCACCAAGTCCCACACCACCATCGTGGACGGCGGCGGCGACCCCGAGGCAATCGAGGACCGCGTGCAGCAGCTGCGCCGCGAAATTGAGCGCGTGGATTCCGAATGGGACCGCGAGAAGCTCAAGGAGCGCCTGGCTAAGCTCGCCGGCGGCGTGGGCGTCATCAAGGTCGGTGCCGCAACCGAGGTTGAGGCGAAGGAACGCAAGCACCGGATCGAGGACGCTGTGTCCTCCACCCGTGCAGCCCTGGAAGAGGGCATCGTCTCCGGTGGCGGTTCCGCACTGGTTCACGCGCTGAAGGCACTGGACGGCATGGACCTGGGCAACCACGACGCAAACGTGGGTGTACAGATTGTTCGCCGTGCCCTGGTTCAGCCGCTGCGCTGGATCGCTGAGAACGCTGGCGAAGACGGCTACGTCGTCGTCTCCAAGGTCTCCGAGCTGCCCGTGGGCCACGGCTTCAACGCCAAGACCGGCGAGTACGTGGACCTCATCGAAGCCGGCGTGATTGACCCGGTGAAGGTGACCCGTTCGGCTCTGCAGAACGCATCCTCCATCGCGGCTCTGGTGCTGACCACCGAGACCCTGGTGGTTGAGAAGCCCGAAGAAACTGAAGAAGCCTAAATAGTGTGTGTGCCCGGTGCCGCCCCTCCATCGTGGAGGCGGTACCGGGCACTCGCTGTCGGTAGGCTCGGATGCGCCCGCGCTCGCGGGGGCGTTAGAACCTGCCGACAGCCTCCCGCTGAGGAATGCTTACTCTGAGTGCTTCTCAGCAAAGAAACCTCTAGCGGTTTACTATAGAAGGTAAGCTGCTCCCGTTTGCGCTCAAACCACCGTGTGGGGTGCGGGCAGACGGTTCGTACCGCATCTTGACATATGCAACGTATAGGCTGAGCTTCTCACCGATGAAGCCAGCATCCGAAAGGTAGACAATGACCATTCCCACCGCTCTGTCCGAGGATCCGTTCGGCTTCACCGGCCTGACCTACGATGACGTGCTGCTGCTGCCCGGCAACACCGACGTCATCCCCTCCGATGCGGACACCTCCACCCGCCTGTCTAAGCGCATCACCCTGAACACCCCCATCATCTCCGCCGCAATGGACACCGTGACCGACTCCGCGATGGCAATCGCTATGGCGCGTCTGGGCGGTATGGGCGTTATCCACCGCAACCTCTCCATCGAGGATCAGGCTGCACACGTGGACCGCGTGAAGCGTTCCGAGTCCGGCATGATCATTAACCCCGTCACCATCGGTGCTGACGCAACCATCGCCGAATACGACGAGGTCTGCGGCTACTACAAGGTCTCCGGTCTGCCCGTCGTCAGCGAAGAGGGCGTGCTGGAAGGTATCATCACCAACCGCGATATCCGCTACATCTCCCGCTCCGACTACGAGGGCATTCGCGTCCGCGACATCATGACCCCCATGCCGCTGGTCACCGCGCACCCCAGCGTCACCAAGGACGAAGCATTCGCGCTGCTGTCCCACAACAAGATTGAGCGTCTGCCCCTGGTCGACGACGCAGGCAAGCTCGCCGGTCTGATTACCCTGAAGGACTTCGTCAAGACTGAGCAGTACCCCAACGCTACCAAGGACGAGGACGGCCGCCTGCGTGCCGGCGCCGCTATCGGCTTCTTCGGTGACGGCTACGAGCGCGCCATGACCCTGGTTGAGGCAGGCGTTGACGCACTGTTCGTGGACACCGCAAACGGCCACTCCCAGGGCGTGCTCGACATGATCGCCCGCCTGAAGAAGGACCCCGCCGCAGCACACGTGGACGTCATCGGTGGCCAGGCTGCAACCCGCCTGGGCGCACAGGCAATCATCGACGCCGGCGCTGACGGCGTGAAGGTCGGCGTCGGCCCCGGCTCCATCTGCACCACCCGCATTATCGCCGGTGTTGGCGTTCCCCAGGTGACCGCTATCAACGAGTCCGCTAAGGCAGCAATCCCGGCGGGCGTGCCGCTGATTGCTGACGGCGGTATGCAGCACTCCGGCGAGATCGGCAAGGCACTGGTTGCCGGCGCTGACTCCGTGATGCTCGGCTCCCTGCTGGCTGGTACCACCGAGTCCCCCGGTGAGCTGATTTTCATGAACGGTAAGCAGTACAAGGCATACCGCGGCATGGGTTCGCTCGGTGCGATGCAGACCCGCGGCCGCCACAAGTCCTTCTCCAAGGACCGCTACTTCCAGGCTGATGTCTCCAGCGAAGAGAAGCTGATTCCCGAGGGTATTGAGGGTCAGGTTCCCTTCCGCGGCCCGCTCTCCGCAGTGATTCACCAGCTCGAAGGTGGCCTGCGCCAGACCATGTTCTACGTCGGTTCCCGCACCATCGAGGAGCTCAAGTACAAGGGTCAGTTCGTGCGCATCACCCCCGCAGGTCTGAAGGAATCGCACCCGCACGACATCATGATGACCGTTGAGGCACCGAACTACCGCGGCTAAAACGCCTCACCAACGATGATTCGCCGCATGGTGTGCACACCGTGCGCCGTTGAGCCCGCCCCATACCCGTTCAGGTATGGGGCGGGCATCGGCGCGAATAACGCCCAGCGGCACCCCTCAAACCGAATTCGAAAGGATTCACCCCATGTCTGAAATTCAGATTGGCCTCTCCAAGAACGCCCGCCCCACCTACTCCCTGGACGATGTGGCGCTGATTCCCACCCGCCGTACCCGCGACCGCCGCGACGTTGACACCTCCTGGCAGATTGACGCGTTCAAGTTCGACACCCCCATCATTGGTGCGCCCATGGACTCGGTCATGTCCCCGGCGACCGCCATTGCACTGGGCAAGCTGGGTGGCCTGGGCGTGCTGAACCTCGAGGGCCTGTGGACCCGCTACGAGGACCCGCAGCCGCTGCTCGACGAGATTGTTGAGCTGCCCGAGGCGGACCCCGCCTCCGCAACCACCCGCATGCAGCAGATCTACTCCGAGCCGATTAAGCCGGAACTGATCACTGCACGCCTGGAAGAGATTCGTGACTCCGGCGTGGTTGTTGCCGGCTCGCTGAGCCCGCAGAACACCCAGGAGTACTACGAGACCGTGGTGAAGGCTGGTGTTGAGCTGTTCGTCATCCGCGGCGCGTCCGTCTCTGCTGAGCACATTTCGACCTCGCACGAGCCGCTGAACCTGAAGAAGTTCATCTACGAGCTCGACGTTCCGGTCATCGTTGGTGGCGTGGCTGGCTACTCGCAGGCTAAGCACCTGATGCGTACCGGCGCGGCCGGCGTGCTGGTGGGCTTCGGTGGCGGCTCCGCGCAGACCACCCGCCAGGGCCTGGGCATCTCCGCACCGATGGCAACCGCTATCGCCGATGTGGCTGCGGCACGTTCGGACTACCTGGACGAGTCCGGTGGCCGCTACGTGCACGTGATTGCTGACGGCTCCCTGGGCCGCTCCGGTGACATGGTGAAGGCACTCGCACTGGGCGCTGACGCTGTCATGCTGGGCGCTCCGCTGGCTCGCGCATCCGAGGCTCCCGGCCAGGGCCTGTACTGGGGTAACGAGGCGCACTCGCTGGACTTCCCGCGCGGCGTGCGCACCCCGCTCGGTGTTGTAGGCTCCCTGGAGGAGGTCCTGTACGGCCCTTCGCACCACGTGGACGGCACCAGCAACATTGTCGGTGCGCTCAAGCGTGCGATGGCTAACTGCGGTTACCTGGACCTGAAGAAGTTCCAGAAGGCGGACCTGACTGTGGTTCCCGCATACCGTGGCTAATGTAGCTTCATGAATCACCGCTTGGCGGTTGGTAGGTTTTGGCCTGCCGGTCGCCGGGCGGTGATTTCTATACGCACGCTCTACCCCCGTTAGGGCATGTAGCGGTGCCCCAGATTGGGGGAGTGGCTACGTACCGTCGGCGGCGTACAGCGATAGCGTAAAATAGATATATCCCCGCGCAAGTGCGCGGATTAGTACCAACACGTTGAGGTAATTTTCGTGACCAACTCTGTGAACCTGGACCAGCTCGAAGAGCGTCCCGTCCTGGTGGTAGATTACGGTGCACAGTACGCGCAGCTCATCGCTCGTCGCGTGCGTGAAGCCGGCATCTACTCCGAAATCGTCCCCCACTCCATGAGCACCGAGAAGATGCTCGCCAAGAACCCGGCAGCCATCGTGCTCTCCGGTGGCCCCTCCTCGGTCTACGCCGATGGCGCACCCAAGGGCGACAAGGCCCTCTTCGAAGCTGGCGTGCCGATCTTCGGTATCTGCTACGGCTTCCAGGTGATGGCCCAGACCCTCGGCGGCACCGTCGCCCAGACCGGTCTGCGTGAATACGGCGCAACCGACGCTGTGGTCTGCGCTGAGAACTCCTCCTTCCTCACCGGCACCCCCACCACCCAGAACGTGTGGATGTCTCACGGTGACTCCGTGACCGAAGCCCCCGAAGGCTTCGAGGTGCTGGCAACGACCCCCGGCGCATCCGTGGCAGCATTCGTGGATGAGTCCCGCAAGCTCGGCGGCGTGCAGTGGCACCCCGAGGTGAAGCACTCCGACTACGGCCAGGTCGCCCTGGAGAACTTCCTCTACAATGTGGCAGGTCTGAAGCCCACCTGGTCCACCAACAACATCATCGAAGAGCAGGTTGCTAAGATTCGCGAGCAGGTCGGTAGCGACCGCGTCATCTGCGCGCTCTCCGGCGGCGTTGACTCCTCCGTGGCAGCAGCACTCGTGCACAAGGCTGTTGGTGACCAGCTCACCTGCTTCTTCATTGACCACGGTCTGCTCCGTGAGGGCGAGCGTGAACAGGTCGAGCAGGACTACGCAGCCTCCATGGGTATCAAGGTCATCACCATCGACGAGTCGGAGCGTTTCCTCTCCGCTCTCGAGGGCGTCACCGAGCCCGAGGCGAAGCGTAAGGCTATCGGCCGCGAGTTCATCCGCTCCTTCGAAGAGGCACAGCGCAAGCTGATTGCCGAAGCGGGCGAAGAGGGCGCAGACATCAAGTTCCTGGTCCAGGGCACCCTGTACCCGGACGTTGTCGAGTCCGGCGGTGGCGACGGCACCGCAAACATTAAGAGCCACCACAACGTGGGCGGCCTCCCCGACGACCTGACCTTCGAACTGGTTGAGCCGCTGCGCACCCTGTTCAAGGACGAGGTTCGCGCTATCGGTCGTGAGCTCGGCGTTCCCGAGAAGATCGTGGCACGTCAGCCGTTCCCCGGCCCCGGCCTGGGCATCCGCATTGTCGGCGAGGTTAACCGCGAGAACCTGGAGACCCTGCGTGCCGCTGACGCTATCGTGCGTGAAGAGCTGACCGCAGCAGGTCAGGACGAGCACATCTGGCAGTGCCCCGTGGTTCTGCTGGCTGGCGTTCGTTCCGTGGGTGTTCAGGGTGACGGCCGTACTTACGGCCACCCGATTGTTCTGCGCCCGGTCTCTTCGGAAGACGCAATGACCGCTGACTGGTCGCGCCTGCCGTACGACCTGCTGGCTAAGATCTCGAACCGTATTACGAACGAGGTCAAGGACGTTAACCGAGTGGTGCTGGACGTTACCTCCAAGCCCCCGGGAACCATTGAGTGGGAGTAATCCCGCTTTGGGCTACCTAGCTTTGTAGCTGGGAGCCTGTGAAGGAGCCGCCCGGTGCATCCGTTTGTGGATGCGCCGGGCGGCTTCTATGTGCGTATGTACGTTACAGGTGCCAGGGAAGAACGAAATATAATGTGCTTATATATGCTTCGTCTGACAAGTGCAAGAGTACTAAACTGACGTCATAAGGAGGAGCTAAAGATGTCAAAAGCTGATAATGAGCACGCTCAAAAACAAGAGCTTGAACCTTCCCTCTATGAGTTTTTCGTCAGTTTTCCCACCCCTGCAGATGACGCAAACTGTTCTAAAGAATTCCCAGTGGCGGAACGCTCTGCCGCGCAGCGTCCAACCCCAGACTTTTAGCTTATAAGTAAGCCGCCCGGTGCATCCTGTTGTGGATGCGCCGGGCGGCTTCTTGCGTAAGAACATGTAGAAAATTTCTGGGCGGATATTTTTTTGAATTTATAAAAAATCGTCTATTTATTTAAACCGCGAGTCTAAATAAAAACGCACTCCAAATAAATGCCCTAAAAAACTACACCAAGAAATAAAACGGTTTAGTGCGGGTGGTTCGGGTGACGAATCGAATCACGCCAATGAGCGCTCGACCCCAACCCAAAATGCAGAGCAAAAAACGTGCCAAAACAGCAGAACCCAAACGCGCACGCCATGTACACGCCGTAGGTTAGCATCATAAACTCAGAATCGTGACTCACACCCGAGGCGACATTCAACGCCAACGAGACGCCCAGAATCACAAGCCACGCAGCGCTCGCAGCCGCAATCAGCCACGAGATAGCACTCAGCACCGGGTGCGGGACCCTAAACGTACGTTCAGGACCGCTCATAGACGCTACGGGCGCAGCAGAAGCAACAACAGGCTCAGCCACTGCAGTCGAAGCGTTCACTGCTGAGGGGGCCGCAGAAGAGCGCCACGGAATATGCACACCGGCATGCTGCCCCTGCGCCTTCGCGGGGGTCTTTGCGGAGCGGTGGGGGACGCCTCCAGCATCGGGAGGAGAAGAAAGATACGGTTGCTGCATTGCGGGCTCCTGAGCGTATAAACCTCGCATGAGAAGAAACAACAGCGCGTCTAATGATGCGAGAAAATGAGTGTCGGCGATAGATTGAAAGAATACGCTGAAAATATATCCTTTCTATATTTCAAGATTAGAAGCGAACCGCATAAAAAACGAGGGTTTGGCGGAATATGATGCAATATGACGCGAAAAATCCGAAAACCACAGAGAAAAAATAATCAACCTCAACCTGAAGGTTCAGGGTAGGGTTATTAGACACGCCCTAACGCGGTAAAAACAGCAGAGCTACAGCGAAAGGAACGAGCATGGGAATCATCCTCCCACTCATCTACCTAGGTCTAGGTCTGGGGCTCGCGCTACTGCTACCCGATCGCTGGAGCACCCGCCTCAAAGAAGACGCCTCAACCCTGCTGACCCGCTGGATCATTCCCGCCGTCATCATCTACACTGTCGCAACCAGCCGTCCCGAACTGTTCTTTGTCGCCGCCTCCACCATGGTGTTGATGCTCCTCGGCGTGCTCTGTGCCGGGCGCATCACCGGCGACCCCGTGCAGAAGCTCGCCTTCGTCTACCTGAACGCGGGACTCTTCGGCATCCCTGTGGTTGCCGGATTCTGGGGCGAGGAAGCCGTGCGCGTGTACATTGGCGCGTATATCGGCAACTCCATCATGGGCAATATCCTGGGCACCTCGCTGCTACGCGGTGGTTCCAAGACAGAGGCCGGGGTAGGGGAGGGCAACGCACCGGATGCACGAGCCGCTAGGAGCCGTGGCGGAACCCTCCGCACGGTACTGCGGGGTCTGCGTACCAGCCCGCCCGTTATCGCCGTGGTGGTGGGACTGCTCTGCCTGCCCGCCGGGCCCATCCTGAGCCAGTACGGGGCGGGTTTCTACCGGGTGCTCACCTGGGTTTTCAGCTTTATCGGAATGATCGTGCTGGGTATGTGGCTCGGCGCCGCCAAACTGCACCGCACAGACCTGACCCGCGCCGCCGGATGGGCTCTCCTACGCGCCGGGCTCGTGAGCGTCTACAGCGTCGGCGTGCTGGCGCTTGCCCGCTGGGCACACGATACGGCGGGCGTGCACTTCGACCAGCTGCTCGCGCATCCGCAGGTGCTCTTCATCCTTGCGGTCCTACCGCCAGCCGCCAACATCGTCATCTTAGAAACCCACTACCGGCACGAAGGAACCGCAGCCCCCGTCATTGCCGCAGGGGCAGCCGTCAGCGTGGGAATGATCGCGCTCGCCGTACCGATTCTGCAGCTCGTATTCGCCAGCTAAACAGAGCCAAGAAAGCACGCCGGGATCACCAAGAAGACAACAAAAAAGACAGCAAAAGGAGGGCGGGGCATAAGCCTCACCCTCCTTCTACTGTCTATTCACCTTATCGGCACGCGGTAGCACTCAACGAGCTACAGCGCTTAGCGTACGATGTGGTACACCTTCGCCTCGTAGGGGCGCAGGGTCGAACCCGCATCGTCCTTGTAGTTGGAGCTCACCAGCTCAACACGAGCGCCAGCCTCACGAGCCTCGTTCAGCAGGGCGAAGTCACGCTCCTGCTCTTCAGCGGTGAAGTTCGAAATTACCAGCAGAGACTCGTTCGCCGGGGAACCGTCAGCGCCACCGGTACGGGTGTATGCGTACACGGCCTCGTCCTCGTTGTGCGGAACCTGAACCGAATCCACCGGAGCGAAGGACGCATAAACCATCAGGTCCTTCAGCTCGCCGCGGCGCAGGTTGACCAGGTGCTGGTAGTGGTAGAAGATCGAATCCTCATCAGCCAGAACAGCCTCAGCGTTAATCGCCGGGTAGTTCGGGTTCACAGCAATCCACGGGGTCACACCCTCGGGGCTGAAACCACCGTTAGCGGAAGCATCCCACTGAACCGGGGTACGAGCGTTGTCGCGGCCCTTGATGTAGATAGCCTGCATCGCCTCTTCGTGGCTCAGACGCTTGTGGTCAACGTGCATGTCCTCGTAGAAGCGGATCGAGTCGCCATCGCGGTAATCCTCAATCGAATCGAACTTCACGTTGGTCATGCCGATTTCTTCACCCTGGTAGATGTACGGGGTGCCCTGCATGAAGTGCAGGGTGGTCGCCAGCTGCTTAGCGGACAGGGTGCGGAACTCATCCGAATCGTTACCGAAACGGGAGACCACGCGCGGCTGGTCGTGGTTGTTCCAGTACAGCGAACCCCAGGCGTTACCCTCCAGAGTGGTCTGCCAGTCGTTCAGGATGCGCTTGAGCTCGGTCAGCTTGTACGGCGCGTAGGACCACTTGCCGCCCAGGGAGCCGTTCGGGTCGTTATCCACGCCCATGTGATCGAAGTGGAAGATCATGTTCAGCTCACCGGTGTGGTAGCCAGCCCACAGCTTAGCGTCCTCGGGGCTGGTTGCGCTGGTCTCGCCCACGGTCATCACGTCGTAGCGGCTGAAGGTCTCGCGGGTGAGCTCCTTCATCCACGGGTGCACCATGGTGCCGTTGGAGATGACGAACGGAATCGAGGAGGTGTGCTTCTCAAAGTCGGTGGAGGGATCATCCGGGAAGCCCTCGGGCTTGGAGATGATGTTGATAGCGTCCAGACGGAAGCCGTCAACGCCCTTGTCCAGCCACCAGCGAACCATGGAGTACAGGTCCTCGCGAACCTTCTCGTTCTCCCAGTTCAGGTCGGGCTGTTCCTTGAAGAAGATGTGCAGGTAGAACTGGCCGGTCGCCTCGTCCCACTCCCACGCCGGGCCACCGAACTCGGACGCCCAGTTGTTCGGAGGAATCGGGTTGCCGTCCTCGTCGAAGCCCTTCGGATCCTTCCAAATGTAGTAGTCGCGGTAGGGGTTGTCCTTGGAGGAACGGGACTCCTTGAACCAGGGGTGCTGGTCGGAGGTGTGGTTTGCGACCAGGTCCATCAGGATCTTGATGCCGTGCTTGTGGGCGGTTTCAAGCATCTCGTCGAAGTCTTCCATGGTGCCGAAGTCACTCATGATGGCGAAGTAGTCAGAGATGTCGTAGCCGTTGTCCACGTTCGGCGAGTCGAACACGGGGGAGAGCCAGATGACGTTGATGCCCAGCTTAGCCAGGTAGGGCAGCTTCTCGGTAATGCCCTTCAGATCACCGATACCGTCGCCGTTCGCGTCGTTGAAGGAGCGGGGGTACACCTGGTACACCACGGCTTCCTTCCACCACTGGCGGCCCTCGTAGGAGGGAACCTCGTATGCCTCGGAGTTGCTCATAATTGCCTTTCTGTACCGGCGGTTACGCCGAAGAGAAAAAAGGAGTCTGTGATTGAAGTATAGGGCGAGGGGGACCGGGATGTCCGCGTCTGGCCCCCCTCGCGCACCATTATTTTGGGGCGTGCCTACTTACGCGTTACCGAAGAGGTAGACCTTAGCCTCGTAGGGGCGCAGCAGAGTGCCCTCGTCGGTGAACTCGCGGTTCTCATCGCGGTAGTTCGAGCTGATCAGCTGCGGAACGTTCGAGATAGCCTTCAGCTCGGTCGGGGAGAGAGCCTGCGAGTTGGTCAGCACCACCGAGTCCAGGTTGCCGCCCGCGTAGTTCAGCTGAACGGTGTCGTCGGTGAAGTTGGCGACGACCAGCAGGGCGCGCTCGCCGGTTGCTGCGGCGTCCTCATCGGAGTTCACACGCAGGTAGGCGTAGACCTGGTCATCCTCTTCATCCAGCAGGCGGTACTCGCCGGTCAGGACGATCGGGTGCTCGCGGCGCAGGCTAATCAGGTCGCGGTAGTGGTAGAACACGGAATCCGGGTCAGCCAGCTCTGCCTCCGCGTTGATTTCGGTGTAGCGCGGGTTCAGCTTCAGCCACGGGGTGCCGGTGGTGAAGCCTGCGTTCTCGCCGGCGGTCCACTGCATGGGGGTGCGGGCGTTATCGCGACCGGAGGCGCTGATGTAACGCAGCATGTCCTCAGCGGAGACGCGGCCCGACTCTTCAACGTACTTACGCCAGGAGTCGTGAATCTCCAGGTCGTTGTAGTCCTTCACATCGTCGAAGAAGACGTTGGTCATGCCCAGCTCTTCACCCTGGTAGATGTAGGGGGTGCCCTGCATCAGGTGCAGTACGGTGCCCAGCATCTTGGCGCTGACGGTGCGGTACTCGGGGGAGTCGTTGCCGAAGCGGGAGACGGTGCGCGGCTGGTCGTGGTTGTTCCAGTACAGGGAGTTCCATCCGCGGCCGTGCAGACCCTCCTGCCAGTGGGTGAGGACCTTCTTGAGGTCAACCAGGTTGAAGCGGCGGTCGGACCACTTGCCGGTCACGCCACCCTCGGAGGCGTCCACATCCATGTGCTCGAACTGGAAGACCATCTGCAGCTCGTTGCGGTCGAAACCGGTGTAGAGTGCGGCGTCGTCCACGGTCACGCAGGGGGTTTCGCCCACGGTCATGACCGGGTACTTGCTCAAGACCTCGTGGTTCATCTCCTGCAGGAATTCGTGCACGCGCGGGCCGTTGGCTGCGACAGCCAGGGAGTTGTCGAGGCCGCCAGCGAGGACTGCCGGGTCCTCGGGGAAGGAGAGGTCCTTAGAAATCAGGTTGATGACGTCCATGCGGAAGCCGTCCACGCCCTTGTCCAGCCAGAAGCGCATGATGTCGTAGACCTCTTCGCGGACCTTCGGGTTTTCCCAGTTCAGGTCGGGCTGCTTGATGGAGAAGTAGTGCAGGTAGAACTGGCCGGTCGCCTCGTCCCACTCCCATACGGAGGGGCTGAAGCAGGAAATCCAGTTGTTCGGCGGGATCGGCTTGCCGTCCTCGTCGAAGCCCTTGGGGTCGCGCCAGATGTAGTAGTCGCGGTAGGGGTTGTCCTTGGAGGAGCGTGCCTGCTTGAACCATTCGTGCTCGTCGGAGGTGTGGTTGACGACCAGGTCCATCATGAGCTTGATGCCGTGCTCGTGCGCGGTTTCGAGCAGCTTGTCGAAGTCTTCCATGGTGCCGAACTCGGTCATGATGGCACGGTAGTCGGAGATGTCGTAGCCGTTATCGTCGTTCGGGGACGCGTAGATGGGGGAGAGCCACAGCACCTGAATGCCCAGGTCGGCGAGGTACGGAATCTTCTCGGTGATACCGGGCAGGTCGCCGATGCCGTCGCCGTTGGAGTCGTTGAAGGAGCGGGGGTAAATCTGGTAGACAACGGGTTCCTGCCACCACTGGGTCTGGGTCGTCATTGTTCTTCCTTCCCTTGGTATGGATGAGTGTTGTGTGGTGCCGCTCTGCGGGCGGCTAACGTCTGATGCCCCTTTAGGACTGGCTGGTGAGGGGCGTAAGGAGGCTCTCCGGCGCCCAGCTGGAGGGGTCAATCTCTAGCAGTAGGCCGCTGTGGTCGGAGATCGCCTCGGGGGAGTTGTCACGGAAGACAACCGCGTGGGATACCACGTCGACCAGGCGGTCAGCGAAGACAAAGTCGATGCGCTTGGCATCCGTGCTACCTTCCCAGCCGGCGATTTCGCGGTGGACGGTGTTCTCGCCGTCGGTGTGCTCCGCTAGGGATCGGGTATCCACCATGCCGCTGGAGGTGACCAGCGCGTAGCCTTCATTGCTCAGATGTGCTGCGGAGTTGAAGTCGCCGCCGAGCAGTACCGGTGCGGTGCGGGCGCACTCGGCAAGCTCCTGCGAGAGGTGTGCGTATTCCTGCGCGAAGAGGGGCTCGCCGTCGAAGTCCCACCAGGACATGTGGGTGGTAGCGCACCAGAAGGTGCCCGTCTCAGTTTCGATGAGCGTTGCCTGTGCTGCGCGGCGCTGCACCTGGTGGTAGCCGTAGCCGGGGGACATATTGATGGGCTTGATACCGCGAATCGGCAGGCGCGAGAGGATAGCTACGCATTCGTCGTAACGGTCCCAACCGATGTGGGTTTCGGTGAGGGTCCACTCGTAAGTGGCACCCATTTCGTTGAGCGCCTGCACGAGCAGCAGGGCGTAGTTGTCTTCGCGGACCGGAACGCCGGCGCCGCCGCGGTAGTTGAGGGGCTCCTTCACCACGGGGGTGGAGGTGAGCTGGTTGACTTCCTGCAACGCAATGACGTCCACCTGCTGTTCAATAATGAACTTGGCGAGGGTACGGATCTTGGCAATCTGGTGGATTTCGCACCAGCTGTGCGTATTGAGGGTGAGGAAGCGCATGTATTAAGTCCGGGGTATGTGTGAGGTTGAAGAATGATATGCGCACCGCGTATTGAGGTGGTGAGTGTTTATGCACTCTGACCTCTATGGGCGCACTGTTTATGCTATCGATTCTGTGCGCTAGGTAATAGGGAAAAAGTCTCATCTGCAGCAAGTATTTTTAACCAGTGCCGGGATATGTTTCAGGTTCTGAAAAACTCTTTCAAAACTCACAGTTTTGGTACCTGTGGGCAGGTATGACCTGGCATTATTGTTTCTGTCTAAAACACATTCGGCATTTAGCGCACGCAGGATATGTGGCACCCGTCTCATATACTTTCGTTTGAGGGTATAAAGATACGGCGTTGCCACCGCAGACCGGCAACGATCGCCGGCACCTGCGTCCGCTCACTCGACAACCCGAAAGGGCGTATAGCCTCATGATGGAAAAAGTACAGAGGTTCGGCTCTGCCATGCTGGCACCCGTTCTTCTCTTCGCATTCGCTGGCCTCGCGGTCGGTATTGCGATCATTGCACAGAACGGCGACCTGATTCCCCTCGCTGCTGACAAGGAAAGCGCGTGGAACCACTTCTGGTCTGTTTGGGAAGCCGGCGCATGGACCGTCTTCAACCAGATGGAACTGCTCTTCGTGATTGGTCTGCCCATTGCACTGGCAAAGACCGCTAACGCACGTGCAGTGATGGAAGCTGCAATGGTCTACCTGACCTTCAACTACTTCGTCGGCGCCATGCTCAAGGTATGGGGCAAGGGCGGCACCGGTTTCTTCGACCTGGACTACAGCACCGACATCTCTGAGAGTGCTGCAGGTACCGGTCTGAAGATGATCGCCGGCATCAAGACCATGGACACCGGTATCTTCGGTGCCATCATTATCTCCGCAATCGTGGTGTGGGTACACAACCGCTGGTTCGACAAGAAGCTGCCCGACTTCCTCGGTATCTTCCAGGGCTCGCAGTACGTCTACGGCGTCTGCTTCTTCCTGATGATGCCCGTGGCATTCCTGTTCTCCTGGCTGTGGCCCTACGCTCAGCACGGCATCTCCTCCCTGCAGGGCTTCTTCATCGCATCCGGCGCACTCGGTGTGTGGGTTTACACCTTCCTCGAGCGCTTCCTGATTCCGACCGGTCTGCACCACTTCATCTACTCCCCGTTCGTCTTCGGTAACGTTGTTACCCCGAACGGTATCGCTAAGGACTGGCCGAGCCACCTGAGCGAGTTCGCTAAGAGCGACAAGCCCCTGAAGGAACTGTTCCCCGGCGGCGGCTTCGCACTGCACGGTAACTCCAAGGTCTTCGCACCCATCGGTATCGCAGCGGCGTTCTACACCACCGCTCGCCCCGAGAAGCGCAAGGAAGTTCTCGCTCTGATGATCCCCGTCAGCCTCACCGCGATCCTGATTGGTATCACCGAGCCCCTCGAGTTCACCTTCCTGTTCCTGGCACCCCCGCTGTTCCTGGTCCACGCAATCCTGGCAGCATCCATGGCAGCAATCATGTACCAGCTGGGTCTGGTTGGTTACATGGGTGGCGGTCTGCTGGACTTCCTGTTCCAGAACTGGATCCCGCTGTGGGCAAACCACTCCGGTACCTACCTCATGCAGATTGGTGTGGGCCTGTGCTTCACCGTCCTGTACTTCGTAATCTTCCGCTTCATGATTCTGAAGTTCGACTTCAAGACCCCCGGTCGTGAAGAAGACGGCGGCGAGACCAAGCTCTACAGCAAGGCAGAGTACAAGGCTGCTAAGGCTGCTGAGAAGAAGGGCGGCGCAGTTGCTGAGTCCGCTGATGGCGACCTCTACGCACCCCGCGCAGCAGGCTTCCTCGAACTGCTCGGTGGCGCAGAGAACATCACCACCGTGAACAACTGCGCAACCCGCCTGCGTGTCTCCGTTGCTGATGAGTCCCTCGTCAGCCCCTCGGATGCAGACTTCAAGAGCGCAGGAGCTCTGGGTCTGGTCCGCAAGGGCAAGGCATTCCAGGTTATCGTCGGTATGGACGTTCCCCAGGTTCGCGAGCGTTTCGAGACCATGGTGAACGAAGCTAAGACCCTCTCCTAAGAGGAATCAGCTTTCAACCGTCTGACGGCATAACGCCTCATAAGGTATAGACTTCGCCGGCGGTATCGGATAACACCGATGCCGCCGGCGAAGCTGTATCCAGGCTCGCACCCGGACTCAAATCTGCACGAGGCACCCACCCAAAGTGAGAGACGACCAACCTCGCCCACCCTGGCCGATGACCCTAGAGCGTGTACTATTTATATATTGCTCACCATCGGATTCAGGAGCTTTGAGTGGATTTACAAGACGTCGTGAATGCGAACCAGCACCGATTCAGTGAAACTGAACGGGAAATTTTGGCATTCATGCTAGAAAATGAAGAGTTCGTTGCGGAGTCAACGATCAACTCTTTGGCACATAAAACTTATACTTCGACCAGCTCAATTATCCGCCTGACGAAGAAGCTGAACTTCTCCGGATTTGCTGAGTTGAAGTACTTCATTAAGTCCTCTCTGAACCGCAGCGAACCCTTCAACCCGCGGTTCATTGAGAGCGGCCGCGAAGACATTCAGCGCACCTATGACTACCTCGAGCACATGGAGCTGAGCGGACTGCTCAAGCGCATCCATGAGGCTCGCACTGTGTACTGCTTCGGTACCGGCTACGCTCAGCGCAATGCTGTGCAGGAATTTACCAAGTCCATGCAGGTCTGCGGTAAGTTCTGCCAGGTCATCCCGGCACGTAATGAGTTCGAAAGCGCCATGAACAATATGACCCAGGACGACGTGGTCATCATTGTGTCCTTCTCCGGTCAGACCGAGAACATGCGCGAACACATTAAGATGCTGGCGCTACGCCGCATCCCCATGATTGCGGTGACCGCCATTGGTGTGAACTACATGTCCTCGCACGCCGAGTACTCCCTGCACTACCAGACGACCCCCACCCAGATCAGCACCCAGCGTAAGCCCTACTACTCTTTTGTTGCGCTGTCGGTGCTGCTGGACTACATCGTGCGCCGTTACATTGAACACGTTGAGAATGAGCGCCGCGAATCCCTACAGGACCAGGTGGATGACGCCCTCAACGCTGGGGATGAAACCGACGCCTGATAAGGCATTACTGTGCCCACCTGCTCCTTCACTCACTCCTCCTGAATCCGACCGAATCCGCCTGAGACCATCTGAAAGAGACACCCAGTGACCGCAATTTTCGCGCTCATCGAAAACACCGAGAAGATGCGTAAGTACCTGTTCTGGTACCTCATGATCATCCCCGCGCTGCTACTGCTGTGGATTGTGCTGGGTGCAGCGAACTCCCAGATGGACTTCCAAGCAGCCCTGAAGATTCCCTTCTTCACCGTGGCATTCCTGAACGCATGCCTCAGCCTGTTGCTGGGCGGCACCCTCAAGCTCGCGGGTGCAGAGAACGAACGCACCGAACGAGCCTACGCCCTGTACCTGACCATTCTGTTGGTCATCATCGGTAACCTGCCCGGCGCGATTCTGAGCTTCTTCCTCTTCCGCTCCCTGCGCTTCGGCAACCTGGAAGGCGAGCTGGCGCCCAAGTACCGCTGGGCGCTTCTGCCCGCCCTGGTCTTCTACGTACTGGTGACCGTAGTGCTGCTCGTCGCCAACATCGCAATGTGGTCGAAGTAAGCACCCGGCGTATTAAGCACATCGGCGCATTAAGCACGCAGGCGCGCACTGACACCCGCCCCGCTTGAAACACAGCATGAGGCACACCGGGCAGAGGACCCCGGAAGAACCACCATCTTCGGTGTGTACGCGCAAACGTACACCGCACTGACCCACAAGGACACTCACGACGTGAACCAGATTCCCGAGCCTACCGACGCGCAACACGCACCCGGCGCCCCGGCTGATACCGCTCAGCCCGCCGCAGCCGCCGCGACCTCAGCAGAGGAAACCCACGAAGTAGCCGACGAAATCAACATCGCCGAGCTGCCCGCACACCTGAACCCCGCCCACGAGGACTTTGACCCCTCGGCGGGGCTTGAGCGCTGGGCGGAACAGATGGACGTCTACACCGGTCCCGACGCGATGCTCGACTTCAACCAGGTCGACTACGTGCACATCGACCTGTCCGAGGCGAACCCCTCCGGCCTGGCACAGCTGCTCGCCGGACGTAAGACCCGCCTCTCCACGATTCTGCGCGACAAGTCGCAGCTGGAGGCGGGCATGCGTTCCGCACGCACCCTGCGCACCAAGATTTACGAACTCGCCACCGACCACGGCCTGGACTCCGGCTACTTCGTGGCGGGTACCGCCTCCTGGCTGTCGCACGACACCCGCGAGGATGCTGCCGCCTACGAGAAGCGCTTCATCGCGCCGATTCTCATGGCGCCGCTGAGCATCACCCCGCACCCGAAGGACGACGACTTCGAGCTGCGCCTCGCCGGTTCTGCACGCCTGAACCCGGCGATGGTCCGACAGATCAAGCAGGAATACGGCATCGACCTGGGCACCATGGATGTGGCGCAGCTGGCGAACTCCATGTCCCGTCTGGACCCCGAGCCGGTCATTGAACGTATGCGCGCCTCAGCAGGCCGTATTCCGGGCATGACCATCGAGTCCAAGTACTTTATCTCCACTTTCGCTGATCTGAAGGAAAGCCTGGGCGAACTGCCGCACACCGCCATCACCCCGCTGGTTCGTGACCTGGCGGCCCTGAAGGTGCCCGGCGTGAAGCCGCGCGAGCTCAACGCCCACAACCTGCAGCCGCCCCTGGACCAGCGTGACCCGGCAGAGGAAATGCTCCTGCTGGACGCGGATGCGAACGCCCAGGAAATTGTCGACACCGCGGTCAGCGGATTCTCCTTCACCATCACTGCGGCGCCCGGCACCGAGCCGCTGCGTACCGCCGTGAATATTGCATCCGCCCTGATGGGTCGCGGTAAATCCGTGCTCGTGGTGGGCGAGAAGCGCTCCACCCTCGCTGAATTCTCGGCGTTGCTCAAGCGCACCGGTATTGAGAGCCTGCGCTACGACCTGCTTGCCGAGCACGATGCTGAGGCTCAGCGCGCCGAGTTCATTCGCGCAATCGTGCGTAATGAGGGCGCCGAAGAGCCTAACTCTGAGGACCTGAACGAAGAGCTTGTGGCGACCCGTGCCGCGCTGCTCGACCACACTCGTGCCCTGCTGAACAAGGACGCCAACTGGCAGATTTCTGTCTACTCGGCGCTGCAGCGTCTGGCTGAGCTGACCGCCTCCGAGGACGGCCCGGCAACCCGCGTGCGTTTTGACCGCCCTATGCTCGATTCGCTCTTGGAGCGTGAGCAGGTGCGTGCCGAGCTGGTGCGTCTGGGTGAGATTGATGGTTTTGCGGCGGCTTCGCGCACCTCCCCGTGGTACCGTGCCCGCCTGGTCAATGACGAGGAAGCCGCCGAGGCGTACGCCCTGGTCATTACCCTCAAGTCCTCCCTGCTGAACCTGCGTGAGGCGATGAACCAGACCAGCGCCATGCTGGGTCTGCGCCGCGGCCGCACCATCGCTGAGTGGGAGTCGCAGCTGGCGATTCTGATGCGTATCCGTGAGACGCTCAAGCGTTTCCGTGCGGATGTCTACGACCGCCCGGTGACCGACCTGATTGCGGCGACTGCCTCCGGTTCGTGGCGCCGTGAGAACGGCATCGAGATGAGCAGTATGCAGCGTTCCCGCCTGCGCCGCGCGGCGAAGGAATACATCCTGCCCGGCGTGAATATCGGTGACCTGCACGAGCAGCTGAAGGTGGTTCAGGCTGAGCGTGCCGAGTGGATTCGCCACATTGAGGCGCCCCGCACCCCGCAGATTCCGGAGAACCTGGACCAGCTGGCTGCAGCCCTGAACTCTCTGGTGTCTGAGCTGGCGGGTCTGGGTATTGTTCTTGCGGATACCATTGAGGGCACCGACTTCGTGCGCACCGACCTGGATGCTCTGGATGCGCGCCTGGATGCCCTCATGGCGGACCGCGTGCTGCTCATGACCCTGCCGGAGCGTGACGCCCTGACTCAGAAGCTGCGTGAGCGCGGCCTGTCGGAGTTGCTCGATGACCTGTACGCGCGTCAGGTTCCGACTGAGGTTGTTTCCGATGAGCTGGAGCTTGCCTGGTGGCAGTCTGCCCTGGAGTTCTTGCTGCAGCATCACGAGGGTAAGCTGCTGGATGGCGACCGCCTGCGCGATACGGAGTCCCGTTTCCGCCGTGCCGACTACGCCCACATGACCAGCGCCCCGGCGCGTCTGCTGGCGAAGGTTGCGCGCGTGTGGACCGAGCGTATTGAGTCTGAGCACGACCAGGCGGCGTACCTGAAGAGCCAGCTGCGCGGCTACGAGTTCGTGCTCGAAGAGCTGCTGACTCACGCCCCGGTCATGGCGCGTACCCTGTTTCCGCTGTGGACGGCGAGCCCGTTCGCCCTTGCGCGTAAGGTTCCCGCCTCCATGCGTTTTGATACGGTGCTGCTGCTGGACTCCGAGTCGACCCCGCTGGCGGCGAACCTGCCGGCGATTACCCGCGCCGACCAGGTGATTGCCCTGGGCGACCCGCACTCGGGTTACCCCTCGCCGTTCATCGTGTCTGCGCCGACTTTCGGCGCTCCCGAGCCGACCGACGAGCAACTGGACAGCACCTTCGACGTGCTCGCTACCGTACTGCCCAACCGCACCCTGGCGATGCTGCACCGCAGCATGGACCCGGTGATTCTCGACTACCTGAACCGTGAGTTCTACGGTTCGCAGCTGCATGCGACTCCGGTGAGCCGCGCCTCCGCCCAGCCTGCCGGTTCGCTGACCGTTGAGTACATTGATACTCGCGGTAAGGTCAGCGATAACGCGAACCTGGATTCGCCCGGTGTTGAGGTGGAGCGCGTCACGAACCTGGTGCTGGAGCACGCGTACCGCACCCCGGACCGTTCGCTGGCGGTTGTGACGGCTAGCCCGAAGCACGCTCAGCGTGTGGCTGAGTCGGTGCGTCACGCCCTGAGCCTGTACCCGCAGCTGGCGCCGTTCTTCGCCGCCGGTGAGGAATCTTTCCGCGTGGTCGATCTGACCCGCGCTGAGAGCCTTGAGCGCGATACCGTGATTTTCTCCCTGGGTGTGGGCCGTGCCCGCCTGGGCCAGGCGTCGTACGATTTGGGTCAGCTGTCTGCCGAGCATGGTCGCCAGGGCTTTGTGGTTGCGTTGACTCGTGCTCGCCGTGCCCTGCGCATCGTTTCGTGCATTGACCCGTCGGAGCTGGACCCGCAGAAGCTGCATCATGGTGCGGTGGACTTCTACCACCTGCTGCGTGAGCACGCGGAACGTCAGGCGCGTGAAGAGGTGGAGGCGAAGGCACAGCGCGTACCGGAGGCCCTGCCGCGTAACGCATTCTTGGCAGCCGACGATGCGGACACCCCGGATTTGGGCGACTGGCTGCTGAACGATTTGGTGGCGCGCCTGCAGGCTTGCGGTGTGCGTGTGAGCCGCGGTGAGGGTGATATCGCTCTGATTGCGCACGCCCCGGAGAAGCTGGCGGCTGAGCCGGTGCCCGCGCTGGGTGTGGCTCCCGTGGTGTCTTCGCAACCGAGTGCTCCGGCGGCTATGCCGCTGGTGGCGTGCTCCGATGGCGAGCAGAATTACGCGCGTGCTTCGGTGCGTGAGCGTACCCGCCTGCTGCCGGAGCGTCTGAGCCGCACAGGCTGGAACTACATTACGCTGGGCACCCTGGAGGTGTTCGCTGATCCGGACGCTGTGGTGGCGCGCGTGCTGCACTACCTGGATATGGATGAGGACGCTGAGGTCCGTGGCTAGCTATTCGTCAACGCCGAAGCCGCGCCGTGGGCACCGTCGTGTGAGCGGCGGCGGTTCGGTGAGCGGGGCTGAGCCTCTGCTGGTGGGCGTGACTACGCCTCCGGTTGTGGCTTCGGGTACTTCCTCTGCCGCGGGGGCTTCCCCGAAGAAAGCTGATGCCCAGAAGCAGAACCCCCAGAAGGCGAGTTCTCAGAAGGCGGCTGCTTCTGCGCAGCCGCTGACCCCGGAGGAGCGTGAGCGTCTGGAATGGATGCGTCAGCAGCGTCCTCCGCACTGGGGTAACAATATCGTGTAGCGTCTTCCTGAGGGAGAGCACTTCTTAAAACGCCGAGGGGCGGGGCAACGTGTGTTGCCCCGCCCCTCTTTTGGGCTGGTGTGGGACCCCGTTTAGGAGTTGCCCTTGTCGGTGCTGTAGAAGCCGGAACCTTTGAAGGTCACTCCGACGGTGTTGTAGCGCTTGCGCAGGGTTTCTTCGCCGCACTGCGGGCAGACGCGCAGTGCATCGTCGCTAAAGGACTGGCGCTGTTCAAAGACGTGATTGCAATTCTTGCACTGGTAAACGTAGACCGGCATATTGTCCTTCTGTATCGATTTTTCGTTGAGCGGGTTTAATAACAGTGGTTTGAGTGTACCGCTTTTGAAACGCTCTGGGCTATTTGCGGTTTCTTCTCAAAAAGCTATTTCTGGTTTCTTTTTGCCTTTTTCCTGAGCGATTTTGGTCGTGTGTTCCTGCATATCTTTGAGCTTTTGCATGAAGATTTGGGGTGTCAATCAGGAGGTGGGCGGTGCTGGTCAACCGGCTACATCGGTGACTGCTGAGAGGTGCGGAAAACGCCTTCTTCGGTGAGGATGACTGGCAGAATAGCGTCCCACTGGTCGTAGGGAATAGCTTCATAAATTTCATCGGCAAAGACCACGCCGATGCTCTGCTCCTTCAGCTGCTGTGCGCTGAGCAGGGGGATAATGCGGTCATAGTAGCCGCCTCCTTGACCGAGGCGGTGCCCGTCAGCATCAAAGGCGAGAGCGGGGACGAGGCGCACATCGGCGTTCACGAAGGCTCGCTCGTCCTGTTCTTCGCCTTCGGGTTCGGGGATTCCCATGGGGCTGAGCGGGTGCTCGACGGCGGGATCCCAGTGCACCCAGGCGAGTTTGCGGCCGGGACGCACGACGGGCACGAGGATGCGGTGTCCGTCCTTGTGCAGGCGGGTTAGTGCTTCGATGATGGGCGGTTCGGACTTGGTGGGCAGGTATGCCGCAATGGTGCCGGGGGAGTGGAGGCGCTGCGCGACCGCTTCAAGAATGTGGTGGGTGAAAAGGTCAGCTATCTGCTGCTGGTCGTGTTCGCCGCGGTGGCTGCGTGCGGTGAGGCGGCGGGGGCGAATCTGAGAGCGGAGAATGTCTTTATCCAGGGAGATATCTTCTGCGCTGGCACCGGCGTCGGAGTTGCTGGTGGCGGCTGCGGTATTGAGAGGCATGGTGTGTCCCATCGTCTTTGCGGGTGAGGTCTTATGCGGGGTGGAGGAGAGTGGCTCTATGGCCTAGTTTGGCTGGTTTGAGTCGTGGTGCCTCCGCGTTGAGAGGCGTTCCGAGGTGGGGTGAAAACATCCTTATGGGCGGCAAAAAGCAACCTACTCTGCTGGGCTATAGAATCTACTTTTTAGTATAGGGATTGCAGAAAATAGCATTGGGTTTCGAGGAACGTATTTTCTCTACAACCCGAAGAATGTACCTTCACCGATATGTAGTTAGTCACGTTGAAGATTTTTTCACGTCATAGTGTCGATAAATCAGCTTAAGTACTTTACAACTTAGGGTATTCTTGTGGCATGGCTACTGAAATTAAGTCTGTTACTAAGGCAGTTATTCCTGCTGCTGGTCTGGGCACCCGATTCCTGCCCGCCACGAAGGCAACCCCCAAGGAAATGCTCCCCGTCGTTGATCGCCCCGCGATTCAGTACGTGGTGGAGGAAGCAATCCGTGCCGGTCTGAATGACGTTCTGATGATTACCGGCCGTAACAAGCGCGCTCTCGAGGATCACTTCGACCGCGTTCCCGTTCTGGAGCAGCAGCTCGCTGAGCAGGGTAAGGACGCTCTGCTCGCTTCTGTGGTAGCTACCAATGAGATGGGCGGCGACCTGCACTACGTGCGTCAGGGCGACCCCAAGGGCCTGGGCCACGCTGTTCTGCGCGCAAAGCGCCACGTTGGCGATGAGGCATTCGCTGTTCTGCTCGGTGATGACCTGATTGATGAGAAGGAAGACCTGCTCTCCCGCATGGTGGAGGTCCAGGAGCGCACCGGCGGTTCCGTCGTTGCTCTGATGGAGGTCCCCCGCGAGGCTATTTCCGCTTACGGTGCAGCTGCTATTGAGGCTGTTGAGGGCGAAGACGGTTTCGTGAAGATCACCGGTCTGGTTGAGAAGCCCGCTGCTGATGAGGCTCCCTCGAACTACGCTGTGATCGGCCGTTACGTTCTGAGCCCGAAGGTCTTCGAGGTTCTGGAGAACACCGCTCCGGGCCGCGGCGGCGAGATTCAGCTGACTGACGCTCTGCAGACCCTGGCTCAGGGTGAGGGCGAAGGCGAAGGCGTCTACGGTGTGGTCTTCTCCGGCCGCCGTTTCGACACCGGTGACAAGCTGTCCTACCTGAAGGCAAACGTTATTCTTGCTGCTGAGCGTCCCGAGTTCGGTGACGACCTGCGCGCATGGCTGAAGGACTTTGTCGCAGAGAACTGCTAATTACTCTGCATTCGCTCTCTGATGAGGGCAACCGATAAATACCAACCACGCTGAGGAAGGCGTTCTTTCTGGTGGGGCGTTAGCCCTGAGGGAGGGCGCCTTCCTTTGCGTCGTTCGTGTCCGTTATGTGCGTGGCGTGCTACTGGGTGAGGGTCCAGAGTGTGTCTTGTGCAGGGACGCAACGACGTCGTAGTGCGCATATTCCTTCTGGGGTATATGCGCATATCCAGCCCGATTCTTGCCGCTTATGGAAAGCATTGGGAATATAAGGGTATGATTAAAGTCTAGGGATAAAGGGACGATAGAGGGCGACCTGAATATGACGCTTTTGAACACCTCCGGTGTGTTGGTAATTCTGACCGTGATTTTGCTGCTGTGGTTTGTGCCCAGGAGCCTCCGTCGCGCGCCCGCTGGTCCCTCCGTGGAGCCCGAGCGTCCCCTGATTAGCGCCGAGCGTACCGCTGAGGACATTCTCGCCTCTGCAGGCGTGCTGCTGAATGAGTCGGAGGCGTACCAGTCTTCCGATCATGCGGTGGCGCCGGGTACCTCCCTACCCTCTTCTGCTCTTCCACAGGCTTCTTCCCGTTCCTCTCACGCCGTAGAGGATGCTGTTCAGCCTGCCCCGGATACGGCTTCTATTTCGCAGATTCGTGATTCTTCCCCGACTGCTCCCTACACCGATGAGATTCCGGTGGTGGAGGAGTCGAAGCCCTCGCCGCTGTCCTACTTTGATACCTCGAGCCTGAGCGGTATCGCCCTGCTGGTTGCGGCTGGTCTGGGCGTGCTTGCCCTGGTGACCGGTCTTCTGGCGCTCTTTGGTGTGCTGGCGTGGGGTTGGGCTGTTCTCTTCCTGATTCTTGCCGGTGGTGCGTGGGCTGTAAGCCGTTTTGGTCTGCTGGAGTCTCTTAGCAACCAGATTAAGGCGAACCGCGATGAGCGCCACGCCAAGGCAGAAGCAGAAGATGCCGAGGATAACAACGCTGAGGCGTATGAAGAGTCTGACGACGAAAAAGCTTACGATGACGCTTCTGAGCCTGTAGAGGATACTGAAGCGCCGGAAGCTGAAGCTGTCGAAGAGCCTGCACATCAGGCTCGCCCCGCAACCCGTGAGACTACTGTCCGCAACGTGAGCCGTGAGGCGGCACGCCCGAGCCGTGCGCACATTGCGGTGGAGTCCTCCGATGAGGCTCCCGAGGCGGCTCCTCGTGCGGAAGCGCCTGCTGCGGCACCTGCTCATTCTTCTCGTACCGTACCTGCCCGTTCTGCCCGCCCGGCGGAGGCGCCCGCAGGTCACCGTCAGGAGCGCCGCCAGCAGCGTCCGAGCCGCTTCCAGCCGATTCGCCGCGGTAGCGTGCTCTTTGACCAGGAGAGCGGTTCTGTTGCTTCCTCTGCTAGTGCACCGCGTACTGCTGCACAGCCTCAGGTGGCTCAGGCTCCGGTTGTTCCGAGCCAGCCCGCTCAGCCCCAGCACACTCAGCCCGTGCCGTCTGCTCAGCCCGCACATCCTGCTCAGGCACCTGTGGCTCCCGCTCAGCCGGTAGCACCTCAGCCTGCGCAGGTTGCCCAGGCGCCTGCCGCTCAGCAGCAGGCTCCCGCACAGCAGCCGGCTATTCAGCCGGCCCAGCCGGTGGCTCGCCAGGCTCTGCGCGATGGTTCGCCCGTCCGCCAGGCGCCTGCGGCACCTGCTACTCAGGCTCCCGCTCAGCCGATTCCCGAAGAGATTCCTCTGCCGGACGTCCTGGATGATTCCGAGTTCGATGCGCTGGATATCGCCTCGCTGAACGATTCGGCTCTTTCGACCGGTGCTACGGTAACCGGTGGTGTTCGTTCGACGAACCGTCACCCCGGTGCTGGCTCCTCCTTTGAGGCGGTGAGCAACACCTGGAACCCGGTTCAGTTGCCCAAGCCGCTGAGTGCTCTGCACCGCCAGGACAAGAATCAGGGTAAGAAGTAGACTTTGCTCCAGACACGCATAAAACCCCGACAGTTCACACTGTCGGGGTTTTTGTATGCCTGGGGATGATTGGGAAGAAGTTAAAAAGAAAAGGAACCCCGTCCATGGGGTTCCTTTTCTAGCATCACACACAGGAAGAAAGTCTTCTAGACCGATTAGGAAGGCCTTCCCACAAGACCTGCCTTATTCGGTAATAAAAATATATCCTAATTCCCGTGCGGGTGACAAGCTGAAAATAGCGACAGCCTGTCAATAAACTAAGGTTGTCCTAAGTGAAATCCGCGCCATTGCAGGCGACAAAGGGCAATAACCCCCGGCTGAAAAAATTTAAAAAAATTTTCTGACCCCTCCAAAAGTCGAATAAGAAGCCTCAAAAAACCTTCAATCAGGTCAATATCGCCCACTCATGAGAGAATAGCCGGGTGAAAGAATGGTTTGACGCACTCCCGATTGAGGTTGCCCTAGCTTTCATGTGGGTGGTCGGTATCGTCCGCACCAGCATCGTGTACGCTCTTGGCGCGCTCGCTGCTGAAGGCGGCGCCCGCCTCGACCGCATCCGCAAAGCCATGGACAGCCCCCTCTACCGTAAAGCGCGCCGCTTGATTAACCGGTGGGGCGTTATTGCTGTGCCCCTCTGCTTTCTCACCGTGGGCCTGCAAACCGCGGTCATCATCACGACCGGCTTCACGAAAATGCCTCTGCGCCGCTGGGTTCCCGCGATGCTGGTTGGAACCTTCATGTGGGCGTGTATTTACACCACCATCGGCTTCGCAATTCTTGCCGCGCTCGGCCTGGAACCCTGGATGTTCCCGCTCGCCCTCGCCATCGTTATTACGGCAATGGTGATTGTTGCTCAGCTGCGTGAACGCCGCATCAACCGCGAAAGCGTTGAGAACGATACGGCGAATATCAGCGAGAACTAGTCCTGCCTCCAGCAGGGGATAGGAGCACTATCTCGCCGGGTTGAGGCCACTCATCTGACCCCAATACCCCCGCCCAAGATGTGCTAGCGTGGAGGGATGAGTTCATCCGCATCCTCCACCGCAGGCACCCCCGAAGAGCAGCTCGCCAACGACCCTGCCCTCACCGCAATCGACCCCGAGATGAGTGCGTCCGAAAACGCTACCGATGAGGTAGAAACCGAAGCGCCCGCCGAGGCTCCCACCCGCGTGTACCTGCATCCCGAGCAGCTGGCAATGATCCAGACTCCGGAGGCTCTGCCCGTCCCCGTGCTGCAGCGCTCCGTGCTGCGTGTTAGCTACGTGCCGGCGATTATGCCCGGTAAGTGGTTCAACCGCTGGCATGAGCGTTTCGGTGACCGCGTGCAGCTGGCGGAGGTGCCCGTGCGTGAGGCGCGCGGCCTGGACTCTCTGCATCAGGACCTGTGCCTGATTGATCCCGCCGATAACCCCGCTGCTGGATCCGCAGAAGAGGGTGCCGCTGTCTCCGAGACGCCCGTCGAGGTTAGCGCTGAGGCTACCGAGCACGCCCCCATTGAGCGCAAGGACGTACCCGAGACCCCCTTCGCGCACATGAGCATTGTGCGCCCCGACCGCGAACCGGCAAGCACCGACGGCGAGAAATACCACAGCATCCGCCTCTACGAGGAGCTGCCCGTGGTCATTCTGCCCGTGGACCACGTGCTCACCGTGCTCGATGAGGTACCCGTGGAGGAGCTTGCCGAGGAGTTCCTGCTACAGCCCGCCTCCGATATTCCCGCCTATGAAGAAGTCTCCCGCGCATGGCGTGAGAGTGCCGGTCGCATCGTGCCCGAAGGTCTGACCGATAAGGAAACCATCGAGCTGGTTGCCGCCGGTGTGGGCCTATACATTGTGCCCATGTCCATTGCGCGTTTCTACCACCGCAAGGACCTCACCTACCGCCCCGTTGCGGGCCTGGACACCTACCCGGTGCACCTGGTCTGGCCGCGTGCCCCCAAGGGCGAGCCGCGCAGCGAAGAGCTCGAAGCGCTCCTGCAGGACTTCATCGGCATTGTGCGCGGCCGCACCGCAACCAGTGAGCGCGGTAGCGAAACCCGGCAGGCACGCGCCGAACGCATCGCCGCTGAAAAAGCAAAGGAAAAAGCGAAGGCACGAGCCGCCAACGCCCGCCGCGAAGCACGCGATAAAAAGCGCGCCAACGCCAAGAAAAACGGTAACGCGCGCCAGCACGCTCGACAGTCCGCCAAAGCCGCCAGCGCACGCCGCGGCAAGAAACGCTAACGAACGATAGACGGTAAAATCAAACCATGGCATTAGCAATGGAAACCCGACCCGCAGCCTACGCAGTGATCATTGAGCAGGGCAAGCTGCTCATGACCCGCTGGGTGCCTGAAGACCGCGCGCTCAGCCCCCTCTGGTCCCTGCCCGGCGGCGGCATGGAACCCGGCGAACAGGCCGACGAAACTGCGCTACGAGAGACCCTCGAAGAGACCGGCTACAGCGTCGCCATTGAAGACATTCTGGGCGTGCACGCCGGACACTTCCCCGTGCGCTCCACCCAGAAAGACCCGCAAGCGCTACCCTTCTGCGCCCTGCGGGTGGTTTTCCGTGCCCACATTGTCACCGGCGAACTGCGCCACGAAATCAACGGCTCCTCCGACACGGCACGCTGGGTACCCATCGCTGAGCTAGACACCATCCGCTACGGCACCCTCATTGACGAGGTAGCCTCCATGATGGGCTACTCCAACGCCGCTAGCTGGGCACGCGAATACCGCGAATTTCTTGCCGATGAAAACGCACGGAAGCTTCCCTAATGAACCGACTGACCCTCACCCGCCGTGCGGCGCTCACCTCCCTGGCGCTCATGCCGCTGCTCGCCGCTTGCGGGAATAATGACGCTACCCCGCAGGTGGACCCTTCCGCATCCAGCTACGGCACTCTGCGCATCGGCTACGGTGCTCTGCGTGAGATGCGCGCCGTAGCGCACGTGTACGCGCGCGCCCTGCGACAGGTCGGCTACACCGTCGAACTTGTTGACACCGACAACAGCCGCGCCACCGCCCTGCGCGGGCTCATGGTTCCTTCAGCTAATTCCGCCACCCCTACCGCAACTCTGCCCGACGACGAGGAAACCGGCAGTACCACTGCCGCCGCCCCTGAATCGTTGGACCTGGTCATCGACTACAGCGGCGACCTGCTGCTCTACCTGACCGACGACGGCAAAATCAGCCCCGCCGCCGCACAGAACGAACGTATTGCCGCCTCCGTGAGTGCCTCCGCTCAAGCCGCAGGCGTGACCCTGCCCCCGGCGGCCACCCCCACCACGGAGGAGAGCACCACCTCCGCACATGCTACGGACGGTACCGCGAGCCCCTCGGCAAGCTCCACCCGATCCGCTGACCCCATCAACCTGCGCGCCATGAGCACCACCGACATGACTAACGCCATCTCGCGCATCCTGCCCGAAGAGCTCATGCTTCTCAACGGTGCTAGCGCCACCAACAAGGATGTGCTGGTCACTACCCGCGCCGTGAGCGCCCGCCACAAGCTCAACTCCCTCGCGAACCTGCGTGAGGTGCAGTCTTCCCTGGCGTTCTCCATCCCGACCGGGTACTCCAGCGGCACCTACGGCGTGGATTCTTTGCGTAGCCTCTACCGTTACCGTGTGCACGACCCGAAGATTCAGGACGACCCCGCCGAGCGCGTCAACGCCCTCACCGCAGACACCGTGCAGGTGACCCTGCTGCACAGCAGCGACTCCGCGATTGAAGAGAATCGCCTGGTCACCCTGGAAGACCCCTCGACGGCGCTTTTGCAGCAGCAACTGGTGCCCATTATTCGCCGTACCCTGCCAGATAGCGCCCGGACGGCAATTAACCGCGTATCATCTACATTAGACACGGGTAACCTCTCGTTCCTGTTGCGTCTGACTAGCGGTTCCAACCCCATCGCAGATGATGACGCAGCACAATTCATTTTGGATCACCCTAGAAAGTAAAGCATCATGACGAAGTACCGTCAGTCCTCAAAGTTGAGCAACGTCCTGTACGACATCCGCGGCCCCATTCTGGACGAGGCCAATCGCATGGAAGCGATGGGCCACCGCATCCTGAAGCTGAACATTGGTAACCCCGCGCCCTTCGGCTTTGAGGCGCCGGATGCCATCATGATGGATATCATTCGTCACCTGCCCGAAACTCAGGGCTACTCTGACTCCCGCGGTCTCTACTCGGCACGTACCGCCATTGTGCACCACTACCAGAACCGCGGCATCATGAACCTCGACACCGAGTCTATCTACTTGGGTAACGGTGTGTCTGAGCTGATCCCGATGACCTTGCAGGCACTGTGCGAGACCGGCGACGAAATCCTCGTCCCCATGCCCGACTACCCGCTGTGGACCGCAGCCACCGCGCTGGTAGGCGGCAAGCCCGTGCACTACCTCTGCGATGAGGAAAACAACTGGTACCCGGACATCGAAGACATTAAGTCGAAGATTACCGAGCGCACCAAGGGCATCGTGGTTATTAACCCGAACAACCCCACCGGTTCCGTCTACCCGCGTTCCGTGCTTAAGCAGATTGTGGATGTGGCACGCGAACACGGTCTGGTCGTGTTCTCTGATGAGATTTACGAAAAGATTACCTACGATGGTGCAGAGGCCATCAACATGGCAACCCTCACCGGCGACGACGTGCTCTGCCTGACCTTCTCCGGCCTGTCCAAGGCGTACCGCGTCTGTGGTTACCGTGCAGGCTGGGTCGCAATCACCGGCCCGAAGAAGGACGCCGCAAGCTACCTTGAGGGCATTCACCTGCTTGCCTCCATGCGCCTGTGCTCCAACGTTCCGGCGCAGCACGCAATCCAGACCGCGCTCGGCGGCTACCAGTCCATTAACGAGCTGATTGTTCCCGGCGGCCGCCTGTACGAGCAGCGCACCCTGGCGCACAAGATGCTTAACGAGATTGACGGCATCAGCTGCACCAGCGCGGACGGCGCGCTCTACCTGTTCCCGAAGATTGATGTTGAGCGCTTCGACATTACCGACGATGAACAGTTCGCCCTGGACCTGCTCAAGAGCCAGAAGATTCTCTTCAGCCACGGCCGCGCGTTCAATTGGAAGGACCCGGATCACTTCCGCCTGGTGTTCCTGCCCGATACGCAGACCCTCACCAGCGCCCTGGAGCGCCTGGGTAACTTCATGGCTGACTACAAGCAGAAGCACTAGCCCTGCCGCCTCTGCTGCATATAGACGGAAAATAGCCTGCCCCGCAGTTCTGATGAGCTGCGGGGCAGGCTATTTTTAGCGGCTTTGCGGATGCGCGATGCCCCAGGAGAGAGGCACAGCAACGCGCCAGAGGGCGCAGCAACGCATCGGGAGGTGCACGCTAGTTCGCCGCAGGCTCCCCGCCCTGTGCACCTGCCTGAGTACCGCCCTGTGCGCCGCGTGCCGCGTTCAGGCGCTCCTGCGCGCCCTGCAACCACGCCTCGCAGCGGGCGGCAAGCGCCTCGCCACGCTCCCACAGAGCGATGGAGGATTCCAGGTCGCTGGCGCCGGACTCCAGCTGGCGCACGACCTGCTCCAGCTCGGCGCGCGCCTGCTCGTAGCCGAGGGTTTCGACGGGTGCGCCCAGTTCGGCGCTGTTGAAGCTAATGTTCTCGCTCATTGAGGAACCTTTCAGGGATAAAACTAGGGGGTAAAACTAGGAGGATTGAGGTTTAGGAGATGTTTGAGGGATCCGTAGAAGTCACGGTCGCCTGCGCCGAACCGGTCGCCGCGCGCACCGTAATCTGCTCGCCCGCACTCAGCACCGAAGCGTCACGCACAATAGCGCCCGCGGCATCCTGAACGATGGAGTAGCCGCGGTTGAGCGTCTGCGCAGGCGAGAGCGACCGCACCCGCGCCAACGTGTGCGACAGAGTCGCCGACTCACGCTCCAGACGGTGCTGCACCGAACGGTGAGCGCGCTCGCGTAGCTGGCTCAGCTCCTCCACACGCATGAGCAGGGAGGACTCCGGGTGGGTGAGCACCGGGCGGCTGCGCAACTGGGCAATGTAGTTCATCTGCATACCCACATAGCCGAGTACCGCACGGTCCAGGCGGGCGCGGGCCTCAGCGATGCGGGCGGTTTCCTCCGAAATATCGGGCACAATGCGCTTACCCGCATCGGTGGGGGTGGAAGCGCGCAGGTCGGCGACCGCATCGAGGATGGGGGAGTCCGCCTCGTGACCGATTGCCGAGACCACCGGGGTGGTGGCTGCCGCGACGGCGCGGATGAGCGCCTCCTCGGAGAAAGGCAGCAGGTCTTCGAAGGATCCGCCGCCTCGGGCGATGACGATGACGTCCACCTCCGGGTGGGCGTCCAGTTCGGCGAGAGCCGCAATGACCTCAGCCGCCGCGCCCTCACCCTGAACGCGGGTATTGCGCACCTCGAAGACCACGCCGGGCCAGCGCAGGGAGGCGTTGCGGATGACGTCCTTCTCCGCATCAGAATCGCGACCGGTAATCAGACCCACACGATTCGGCAGCATGGGTAGCGGCTTCTTACGCGCGTCAGAGAACAGCCCCTCGGCGGCGAGAGCTTCACGCAGACGCTGCAGCTGCTCGTGCAGGTTACCGGTGCCGACCGCGTACACTTCCTTGCCGATGAGGGAGAGCTTGCCGTTCTTCCACAGGCTCGGCTTGGCGCGGGTGACGATGCGAGCGCCTACGGTCACATCAGCCGCCAGGCCGCTACCGGCACGCCCGAAGAGCGCGAGGGTGAAGGAGAAGTCTTCGTTGAGGTCTTTGAGCTCCATGAAGACGTTGCCGCCGCGGCCGTTGAGGGAGGCGACCTGCGCCTCCACCCAGAGCTCGGGAACCTTGTCTACGTAGTTTTTGAGGTTCTGCGCGAGCAGAGCGAGGGGCCAGGGGTTGGTGGCGGTGGTTTCCTGAGACTTCCCGGGAAGCTGCCGCTCGTGCACGGGCGGCACCACCAGTGCGGGTGCCGGCTGCGCTGCGGAGGGGTTGTAGAAGTTCATACCTTCTATTGTCCCTGATTGGCCGGTTATGCGCCTGCGCACAGGTCAGCCTGGCGACTCGGGTAGCTTGCACACAGTGCAGGCAGAACTTAGCTTCTGGCGCATTCTGCGGGTCCGAATCGGCTTTGAACACCGTGAGCGGGTACCCTAGGCTCATGCGCTCACCCGATCAGTCAGCACATCAGAACAACGCCCCCAACACCGCCGCGGCTTCGTCAGCGGCGGGTACTGGCGCGCAAAACTACCCGGCGGATACGACCCGAGTCGTCGACACCCGGATTACCCGCACAGACGGCTATTACACGGGCGGCTACTATACGGCGGATGAAGACACGACCCTGCTGCAGCCTACCCGCATGCTCGGTCACACAGCAACCCCCACCAAGGCTGAGTTGCAGGCCGCCCCCGAGCCTCCCTTCGCGGCAGGTTTGCGGAGGTTCCTGACCGTTGTGCTGTGCGCCCTGGCCCTGGTGACCGGTCTGGGTGCAACCGCGGGCGCCTGGGTGAACTCTAAGCTCATGTCAGAGCGCGGTTTCTCACAGATTTCCTCCACCCTGGCGGAGGACTCGCAGCTCGCCTCACGCATCGCGGACGGTGCGGTCGAAGACCTCATGAACTCCGAAGCTATGACAACCTTCCTCGACGGCACCAAACAAAGCGGCTTATACTCCATTCTTGTAAAGCCGACACAAGACGGCATACGTTCCCTGCTCAACCGTTCCGCGGCTGAGCTGTCAAAAACTGAAGAATATCGAAGCCTCTGGAAGGAAATAGCCGAGGAAACTCGCCGCTACAACCTCGAACATCAGGACGGCCCCGCCGTCATTGTGCTCACCCCCTTCTACCGTGCGCTGGATGCTAAGGTCGGCTCTATCGGCTCCTTCGACCCGGACCTGACGAAGCTCGGCCCTGAAACCCTCAACATTGACCGGGTGAAGGACGGCAACAACCAACAGGAGCAACAGGAATGGTACCTGCACGCCGGCATTAACCGTGCCGCCGCGCTGGGCAAGTCCACCGTGCCGCTGACTATCATTTCGGTGCTGAGCCTGCTGCTGGCTACGTTGCTGGCACCCAGGCACCGCATCCTGGTGCCGGTGGCTACGGCTCTGCTCTACGCCCTGCTGGGATGGGGCGCCGCAGCCTGGTTAGGCGGCCAGAGCCCCGAATCCCTAGGAATTACCAGCCACAGCGCCGCCGGAACGGCGCTGATTACCGGGGTATGGAATCAGCTCGCACCGTCACTGACCGGGCATCTGGAGGCGGCGGCAAGCTACGGGCTGGTCCTGGCAATTCTCGCCCTGCTACTCGGTATCCTGATTCGCCTCACCGCCCTGGGTCGTAGCCCTGCGAGCGGTGCCACAGTCATCACACACTAAAAGTCCGAACAACGTAGGATAGTAACCATGTCCACTGAAACTATTGCCCTGGGCCTGCCGCCCGTACCCCGCGAGCGCCGCAGCCGCGCCGAGGTTGAAGCCGCCTCACCCGTCACCGGTGAGAAGAAAGTCCTGCTCGCCACCCCGCGCGGTTACTGCGCAGGCGTTGACCGTGCCGTGATCGCTGTTGAGAAGGCGCTGGAGCACTACGGTGCGCCCGTCTACGTGCGTAAGCAGATTGTTCACAACCGCCACGTGGTGGAGACCCTGGAGAAGCAGGGCGCTATCTTCGTTGATGAAGTGGACGAAGTTCCCGAAGGCTCCGTGACCGTGTTCTCGGCGCACGGCGTGTCCCCGGCAGTGGTTTCCGCAGCTGGCGATCGCTCTCTGAACACCATTGATGCGACCTGCCCGCTGGTGAACAAGGTGCACCGCGAGGCTGTGCGCTTCGCCAAGCAGGACTACGACATCCTGCTCATCGGCCACACCGGCCACGAAGAGGTCGAGGGCACCGCCGGTGAGGCGCCCGAGCACATCCAGATCGTGAACTCGCCCGACGAGGTGGATCAGGTGACCGTCCGCAACCCCGAGAAGGTCGTCTGGATTTCTCAGACCACCCTGTCCGTGGACGAAACCCTGGAAACCGTGGCGCGTCTGCGTGAGCGTTTCCCCTCCCTGCAGGATCCGCCCTCGGACGACATCTGCTACGCAACCTCCAACCGCCAGGGCGCCATCAAGGAGATTGCTCCGCGCGCCGACCTGGTGATCGTTGTCGGTTCGGCAAACTCCTCGAACTCCGTGCGTCTGAAGGAAGTGGCACTCGAATACGGCGCTAAGCGTGCCGAGCGTGTGGACTTCGCACACCAGGTGGACGAGTCCTGGTTCGAGGGCGTGGCAACCGTGGGCCTGACCTCCGGCGCGTCCGTGCCCGAGGTTCTGGTTCAGGAGGTGCTGGCTCTGCTCGCCGAGTACGGCTACAGCACCATCGAAGAGGTGGAGACCGCGAAGGAAGACATTCTCTTCTCCCTGCCGAAGGAACTGCGTTCCGCCCTCAAGAATGACGAGAACGTGGGCCGCCAGCTCGGTGGCCGCGGCGCTAAGCCCACTCGCTAAACTCTTATACTGATGACCCCGTGTCTTCTTCCCCGCTTTGGGGAGAAGACACGGGGTTTTCGTGCTTGAGGATGCACGGTTAGGGATACTTGCGCAGCTTTGCGTTCACGCTACGCGGGGTTTTCGTGTCTGAGGATGCACGGTTTTGGGCAGCGGTACGCGCCGGTTTCCGCTCGCGGGGGGGGGGAGACGGGGCGTGCTTAGGCAGCTTTGCGCTCACGCTACGCGGGGGAGTGCCCCCTCTGCGGCGCCCCAACAACGATTGGCACAGGCGCCTTGAGGACAGAGCCCCCGCTTCGCGTGACCGCCTCCGCTGCTCGTATGTCCTCAACTCATGACATTTGTCATGGGCAGGTCATGACACTCTGTACCGTAGCGGCGCGAGAACCGGCGGTGTAATAGAAACATGAACACCGCAGCACTTCAGAACAGCAAGCACAACACCGCAGAAACCGTTATTTCTGCCCGCTCCCTCCGCCAGGTTTTCTCCACCCGCGCGGCCGGCACCGTGGTCGCCGTTAACTCGATTGACCTGACCGTCAAGCGCGGCGAAATCATCGCCCTGCTCGGCCCCAACGGCGCGGGTAAGACCACCCTCATCGACATGATCCTTGGTCTGACCCAGCCCAGCGGCGGCGAATTGAGCGTCTTCGGTCGCAACGCCTCCGAGGCGGCACGCGCCGGTCTGCTCGGTGCGGTTCAGCAGACCGGTGGCCTGCTCAAGGACCTGACGATCCGCGCCACGGTCGAGATGATTGCGGCGCTGTACCCCAAGCCTATTGACGTGGATGAGGTACTCGCCGGCGCCGACCTGACCGAGATTGCTAAGCGTAAGGTCGGCAAGTGCTCGGGCGGTCAGCAGCAGCGTCTGCGTTACGCCCTGGCGACCATGCACTCGCCGGAACTGCTGATTCTGGACGAGCCGACCGCCGGCATGGACGTGAATGCGCGCCGCACCTTCTGGGAACGTATGGAAGCCATCGCAGAACGAGGAACGACCATTCTTTTTGCGACGCACTACCTGGAAGAAGCACAGAACTTCGCCCAGCGCATCGTGCTCATGGAATCCGGCTCCATCATCGCTGACGGCTCCTCCGACGAGATTCGTGCCCTGACCGGCCACCGCCACCTTTCCTTCCTCGCACCCGCACCCATCACCGACCTGGACGTGCCGGTTGAGGTCACCGAAGAGTCCGGCGGGTACCGCCACCGCATCTCCGTGCTGGAGATTGAACAAGTACTGCGCACTCTGCTGAACAACTACAGCATCACCGACCTGGAAGTCACCAAGCCCTCCCTGGACGAGTCCTTCACCCTGCTGACTGAGCAGGCCGCCGCCTCCAAGGTGTCCGAAGCCTAAACACCGCACCGCCTCAACATCACACCGCCGCCGTTACATACTTTCAAGGAAAACATCATGCTCCGCTACGCACTCTACGACATCCGCGCTTCTATCCTCTCGACCGACCGTTTCTTCTTCGGCGTGGCACTGCCGATTGTCTTCTTCCTGCTCTTTGGCGCGATGCAGGACTACTCCTCCCAGCAGATGGGCGACGGCAACGTAGCGGCCTACGTCATGATTGGCATGGCGCTGTACGGTGCCGTGCAGAACACCGTGGCGATTAGCGGCAGCACCGTCACTGAGCTCTCCAGCGGCTGGAACCGCCAGCTGGCGCTGACCCCGCTGACCACCGGCAAGTACCTGGGCGCGAAGGCACTGACCGCCCTGGTGATTTCTGCACTGCCGGTGATTGCGGTGAACATTGTGGGCATGTTTACCGGTGTTGAGATTCCGCTGAACCAGCAGCTTGCAGCCGGCGCGCTGACCGTGCTGTGCGGTCTGGTGTTTGCCTTCTACGGCATCATGATGGGGCTGCTGATTCGTAACGAGAACGCCGTGTCCATTGCGAACGGTCTGCTGGTGATTATGAGCTTCTTCGGTACCGTGTTCTCCCCGCTGAGCACCGACCTGCTGAAGTACGCACGCTTCACCCCGCTGTACGGTGCCGCTGAGATTGCCCGCTACCCCTTCGCCGCAGGTCAGACCATTATTCTGGGCGGTGGTGAGGACTGGTTCGTCACCGAGCCGCTCTGGTACGCCGTGGTGAGCCTGGTCGTGTGGGCGGCGATTTTCCTGGGCGTTTCTGCCCTGCTGATGCGCCGCGCAACCCGCCGCTAAATGCTTCTTCCCGCCGCAGCCTTGAATCCTGAGGCTGCGGCGGAAGCCGTATCCACTCACGCTGCTCCTACTAACACAGCCCCTACTGACACCGCCGCGCCGGTGGCATCTGTACCCGCGGCACCCACACGTTAGGCTAGAACCATGACCGAAACCCACACCCACCCGAACGAACACCCCCACGCAGAGAACGAGGCGGCACCCTCCGCCGCGAAGCGCACCCTGGGTAAGCACCGCTTCCGCTTCCTCCACCGTGAACGCCGCGGCAACGTGAACTGGCTGGCGCTGGGCTTTAGCGCCCCGTGGCTGGTGTTTCTGCTCATGCCGTTGGACAGCTTCCTCACCACCCCGGAGCTGGCGCCGGTGCGCTGGGCCGGTGTGGCACTGGTGGTGCTGTTTGCGGTGGTGAACTGCTCGGCGTACGCGGTGCCGTGGCTGGTGCCGGTCGCCTCCACGGTGCGTCGAAGCGTCATCTGGACGGTGCTGATGGCACTGCCTGTGGCTGGCATGGCGGCACTGCGGCTTGAATCGGCGTATACGGTGTTCTTGTCGTTCAGCATGTACTTTGTGGCGTTCTGGGTTTTTGGCACAATCGCCCCGTACCGCCTGCGGTTTGGTGTAGCGGCGACGATTGCCCTGGTCTGCTGGCTAATCTTTATGGCGGGCATCGGCTTTGACGTCACCGCGCACGGCGGTATCGCCCTCTTCATCGGTGCGCCGATGGTGGGCATGCTGGGCTTCTCCTACCTGATTGAGCTCGGCGAACGTGCGGACGTAGCGCGTGCCTCCCTGGCGCTCTCTGAGGAACGTGAAGAGATCGCCCGCGACGTGCACGACGTGCTGGGCCACTCCCTGACCGTCATCACCCTCAAAGCGGAGCTGGCGCAGCGCCTGCTGGAGATCGACCCCGCCCGCGCCGGTGCGGAGATGGAGGCGATCGCGCAGCTGTCCCGCGCATCCCTGGCGGAGGTTCGCTCAACCGTGACGCGCCTGCGCGTGCCCGACTTCTCGGGTGAGATTGAGGGTGCGGGTCGTGCCCTGCAGACCGCCGGTATTCGCGCCGAACTGCCGGATGCTCAGAGCGCGCTCGCGGTGGCTGGTGTGAACGCGAAGCTGTTCTCCTGGGTTCTGCGTGAGGCGGTCACGAACATGGTGCGCCACTCGGGTGCGAACGCGGCGCGGGTTCGTCTGAGCGCAACCGGTCTGGACATCCTCGATAACGGTGTGGGTGTGGGTGATGCGCGCGGTAACGGTCTGACGGGTATGGCTCAGCGTGTGGCGGCGTCCGGCGGTAGCGTGGTGATTGAGGCGGCGCCCGAGCAGTGGCTGGCGGAGAACCCTGGCGGTGGGGTGGGTACGCGCATCCGTGTGAGCATGGACGGCGACACCTCACTGCTGTAAATAGGTGCTGTAGATTGTGGAACTTGGCGCCGCGCCCTGGACGGGGGAGCTACCCGCCCCTGTATGGTGGTGATAGACAACCTCACACGGTTGTTCCGCCCGCCGTTATCACTCCGTCTTCAGCCCTGGGAGGCTCCCATGATTCGTGTTCTGCTCGCTGACGATCAGCAGCTCATCCGTGAGGCTCTTGCCGCCCTGCTGGGCCTAGAGGTTGACCTGCAGATTGTGGGTCAGGTCGGTAGCGGTGATGAGGTGTTGGGTGCTGTCGCCCTGTTGAAGCCGGACGTGGTGTTGCTGGATGTGCAGATGCCCGGTGCTTTGCTGGCTGATGGTATTGAGGCGGCTGCGGCGCTGCGTGATGCGGGTGCGGTGAGTGAGTCGGGTGAGCCAGTGCGTACGCTGATTGTGACGACGTTTGGCCGCCCGGGCTATGTGCGCCGCGCCCTGGAGGCTGGTGCGAGTGGTTTTGTGGTGAAGGATACGGGTGCTCGCCAGTTGGCGGAGGCGATTCGTCGTGTGCATGCGGGGTTGCGTGTGGTGGATCCGTCGTTGGCGGCAGATTCTTTGGTGACGGGTGCTTCTCCGTTGACGGAGCGTGAAGCGCAGGTGCTGCGTGAGGCGGCGTCGGGTGGTACGGCTCAGCAGATTGCGTCGGCGTTGTTTTTGTCGGCGGGTACGGTGCGTAATTATTTGTCGGCGGCGATGGCGAAGACGGGTGCGTCGACTCGTCAGGATGCGGTGCGTATCGCCACGGAGAACGGCTGGCTCTAACTCGCTGCTTCTCAATAATTCGGGCGGGGGAGCGATGGCGCTTCCTCGCCTCAGTTTTTTCGCCTTCACTTTCTCCTAACCGGTGCCTATCCCTGCACTCGGGGCGGCTCCTGCGCGAACACGGTAGAATGGTAGTGTCTATGCCCGCAGGCGCCCCGCACCCGTTTCTTCCCGAGACTTGCGGTGTCGTGCTTGGAAGCGGGCACCATTTTCGCCCTGTGCCCGCCCGCACCCGCCGCATCACGTACGCGGCGCATCCTGGGTGTTTGGTGGGGTACATGATTCGAAGGAAAACTTGTGGCTCTAACTATCGGCATTGTTGGCCTGCCTAACGTGGGCAAGTCCACCCTGTTCAACGCTCTGACCGGCAACACTGTGCTGGCGGCTAACTACCCGTTCGCGACCATTGACCCGAACGTGGGCGTGGTGAACCTGCCGGATGCGCGTCTGAACCGTCTGGCTGAGATTTTTGGTTCGGAGCGTATTCTGCCTGCGACTGTTTCGTTCGTTGATATTGCGGGTATTGTGAAGGGCGCTTCTGAGGGTGAGGGCCTGGGTAACAAGTTCCTCGCGAACATTCGTGAGGCGCACGCTATCGCCCAGGTGGTGCGTGCGTTTGATGACCCGGACGTCATCCACGTGGACGGCAAGGTCGACCCCGCCTCCGATATGGAGACCATTAACACTGAGCTGATTCTGGCTGACCTGCAGACTCTAGAGAACGCTATTCCGCGTCTGGAGAAGGCTGTGAAGATTAAGAAGGGTGACGCCGCTCAGCTGGAGACCTACAAGGCTGCGCAGAAGATCCTGGAGGATGGTGACACCATCATTTCTCGTGCGAAGGATGCAAAGCTGGAGCTGGCTCACCTGAAGGAGCTGAACCTGCTGACTGCTAAGCCGTTCATTTACGTGTTCAACGCGGATGAGGGCATTCTGGCGTCTGAGGAGAAGCAGCAGGAGCTGCGTGACATGGTGGCGCCGGCTGAGGCTGTGTTCTTGGATGCGAAGCTGGAGGCTGATCTGGTGGAGCTGTCTGAGGAGGAGGCTCGCGAGATGCTGGAGATGAACGGTCAGGATGAGTCCGGCCTGGACCAGCTGGCTCGTGTGGGCTTCTCGACCCTGGGTCTGCAGACTTATCTGACTGCGGGCCCGAAGGAGGCTCGCGCCTGGACTATTTATAAGGGTGATACTGCGCCGCAGGCTGCTGGTGTGATTCACTCTGATTTTGAGCGTGGCTTCATTAAGGCTGAGGTTGTGTCTTTCAAGGATCTGGATGAGGCTGGCTCCATGGCGGAGGCGAAGGCTCGCGGTAAGGTCCGTATGGAGGGCAAGGACTACATCATGCAGGACGGCGACGTAGTCGAGTTCCGCTTCAACGTCTAAGTCTGACGGGTCGATAGGACGTTGAGAATCCGGTGACGGAGGGATGACGAAAATCATCTCACTGTCACCGGATTTTTTGTACTCTTAGGTTGTAATGTAAACCGTTAATTGAATTTTATGTAGGGAGTGCAAAAATATCACCTAGATGAAATTCTGTTTTAGCTTGATTCTTTTATTTGGAGGATAGAATGAACGAATCTCCATTTCCTTTTGCTGAAAAGGGCGAATGGGTTGGTCATTGGTGGCTTCCCGAAAATCCTGATAACAAGGTTGCAGGAACCCTTGTTTGCGATGGGAAAGGGGGCATGAATCTTAAATTGGATAATAATTTTGATGAATATAATCCTGCGGATGTCGGGGAGGTGCGTGAAGATGAATATGGGAATATAAGTCGAACCGTCAGGAGCAAAGATTTACTAATTTCATATGATGTGATTTATGGTGTCGCTGACGGAGTAGATATTACGATTATGGATGCAAGAGATATGAGTCCCATATGGTTTTGGAGGAGAGCTGGCGTAAGTTATGTGAGTGATTGCAAGATTAATGCGGAGAAGTTGGTTCTAGGGCGGCATGTAGAAAGTAAGGATAATAAAGTATTTGAAGGTCTTAGGATTTCTGTTGATAATTTAGGTTTTTGGCATTCGCTGGAGGAAGAGAAAAAGGAAATTGAATTTGGGGGCAGGCGTATTGAGTTCTGTAATGTGAATAAAGATGAAGTCCCTGATGGGGAAAACTTGTTTTGTCGAGTTCTTGTAGATGGTGGTATCTCGCTGGAAGAGGCACTTGAAGAATCTCGTGTTATCCAGAATTTTGTTTCCTTTGTTGCGAACCAAGATTCCGGTATTGTTTGGCTTCAGCTTGAGGCTACTGGGGATTTTTCAAATTCTGATAATAAATGTGTGAATGTTATTGACTCTGAGATGAATATTGGAGAAGGGTATGGAATGGGCGGTATCTTTAGTGATGCTCAACTTGTCTCCATGGCATTTCCTTTCGCAGAGTCTCTTGCGAAATGGTTTGAGCTAGTAGCTTGTGCCAGGGCTGCGGTGAATATGGTGATGGCTATACAGCTTGAAGATATGACTTTCATTGAGAATGATCTCTTGGCAGTGACTGGGGCGGCTGAAGTATTGCATCGTAACCTTAATATTAGATCTCATATGTATGATGCCGCAGAGTTTAAAAAGATGAAAAAAGAGATAATGAATGTAGTTCCTGATTGGTATAAAGAAACTGCAATGTCAAATCTGCGTAATGACCCGAGCCTTCGAGTTAGACTTATGGATCTTGCAGGATTAGTACATGAGGATAATATTTCATATCTTGTGCCTGATGTTGAATACTGGGCAAAAAAACGGTAAAAGCTCGGAATGATCTTACCCATAAAGGAGTTGCTCCTAAGCAAAGTGCTGAAGAGCTGCTTGCCATCGTTGATGTCACAAAAGCAATTATCAGGTTGGCTATTATGGAGCGCCTTGGTGTTTCGAAGGAGTATCAAAACGAGATTGTAAAAAATTATCGTCAATACATTAATGCAGCTCGTCGTGCAGGGGAATGGCTCACCCCTCCACCGGAAGAAATAACTGAGGAAAAGCAAAACAATACTGATGCATGATGACGAACTGATGGAGCTCCACTTCAATGTCTAGGAGGTAAAAATGATAATCGAATGGTGGCATTCCCTTTTAAGTAAGTGGTCGTGGGATGACCCGATGCTTCTTTTGGGCTTTGCATCCTTTGTGGCCACTGCAATCATCCCCATTGTGTTATGGAGGATGGGAGCTAAGCAGGCAAAACGTGATAGCGAACAAGCAAAACGTGATAGCGAATTGCAAGCCAAAATCCTCGCTAATCTAACGTCGGTTTCTCAGCTCCAGCGGCGCGATGCGCTACTGGGGATTGTTCCCCAAGCCTCAGACCCCACATATCTGGCGCTACTGTGGAAAGAGATTCGTGAGTATGAGGGGGCGGATTGGGATTTCCTCCTCAATCATCTCCGCGCCAATCCTGCCCTTGCGCTTCCGGGAACGTCCACCGGTGTGAAAGTGCAAGATAACCTGACTGATGCTGCTGTGAGTAATTATGTTGACGGGCTTGAACGTCGTTATGCAGAAAGTGATGGGTACCCGCCCTATCCCGGATTGCTCAAATTCATTGCGGAAGTAAAAAGACAGGAAGCAAAGATTGAAGTCTCACGTATCGTTGAACTTGTTACGGGACCGACTGTAGAAAAGCAACGTCCAGGTCACTCCTTCTACCGGGATCTGGTTAATGCTCTTCCCCAGGCGGCGAGTCCTCTTCTTGACGCGGTTGAGAGGATTGATTCTCGGGCTCCCGGTGGTCTTAAGCTGAATGTTCTGACAGGTGCCCTTCTCGCGGTCAAAGACTTGGAAATGGGGCGCGGAGGTCCGAGGCTGGAAGCGGATGAGATGGATGGGCTGAAAAGAGACATTGCGGATGCTCTCGCTTATCTGCTGCATCGAGATGTCCTGCGCTCGTTTGACCGGTGGGAAATTAAGGGCTCGACCGACAGCGTCACTGCTACAGCTGCCTGGCTCATCAGAGCGGTTGGATGGGTTGCCGATACTGATAGTCATCTAGCGATGCGGATGATTCAAAACCTAGCTCCCGCAATTGAATCAGTACCTGAATCGGAAGGAAACTGGGGAACTGACGATGTCGATGTCCGTCAGGGGTTTGAATGGATCAGTGAAAAGCGTCCTGATTTGTGGGAAATCTATGGGGAGAGGCTGGAAGCGGCTGTCGCGGAAGTCGGGCAGCGGAAGGGGTGGCTCTCCTCGTAGGGTACTGCTTACCCTGAAACATTGATATACGCCGTGACGTGGTGGAGTTCCGCTTCAACGTCTAAGTGATAAAACATAAAAAGCGGAGCCCCGCACTGTACACACAGTGCGGGGCTCCGCCCTATTAACCCTCACGCGCCACAACAGGCAGTCGCCCGGGTTTAAATCTTATTGACCGGGATTAGTGGTCAGCACCAACCATAACGTTGGAAGCCTTGATGACTGCGTATGCGGTCTCGCCAACCTTCAGGCCCAGTTCCTTAATGGACTCGTTGGTGATGGAAGCAGAGATAACAACCTCGGGAGCAATCTCAATCTTGACGATGCCGTTGGTAGCACCCTCGGTGATCTCAACAACCTTACCTGCGAACTGGTTACGTGCGGAAAGCTTCATGAAGTCGTGCCTTTCACTCAATAAAACGTACAAATGCCTTAGATACTCTACACCCCTTAGCTTCTGCACAGTGCGCAAAAACCTGAAATTACGTAAATATTACGCAAATTTTGCCCCCCCCTTATCTTTTGACGGGCTCAACATCAGCCGCAGAGGCAAGAACATAACAGCCCCACACATGCGGTTCTCACCCGCCAAATGGTATAGTCAGCACGAACGCGAGAATCCTCGCCCCTCCACCGTCGCACCCCGCCCTCGCTGACGCGCGCCCACACGCCGTAGCACCACCGCCCAACGCCGCGGTAATTAGGCGCAGGGGAGCGGCGCATCCGCACAGACAGAAGAAGGAACCATGAGCGAAAACCTCAACGAAATCGAAGCACCCGCCTGCCCCGAATGCAGTGAAAACTACACCTACGAAATGGGCGAACTCTGGGCATGCCCCATGTGCGGCCACGAATGGGAACGCACCGCAGCAGGCGAAACCGAAGAAGAAGCAGGCGCCAAGGTTCTCGACTCCGTCGGTAACGAGCTCGTCGACGGCGACTCCGTCACCATCGTCAAGGGCCTGAAGGTCAAGGGCGGCGCAGACATCAAGGCAGGCACCAAGGTGCGCGGCATCCGCCTGCTCGAATCCCCCGTCAACGGCCACGACATTGAGGCGAAGGTCCCCGGCGCAGGCCAGATGTACCTGAAGTCCTCCGTCGTCAAGAAGGCATAAGCTAAGAAGGCATAAGCCCAGGCGATATAAGCCAAGAAGACATAAAGCGCCTCGCATGTGGCGCAGAAAAGGCGGCACCTCCCGCCCTAGCTCACGCTAGGGGAGATGCCGCCTTTGTGTATGAGGGGCTCATCTGAGAAAAGCTCAGCGCGCCCTCAATAGGTCGGAATGTTTTACTTCCTGCCGGTCATGCCCAGGTATAGGGAAATGGTCAGCATCGCGGCGAAGACCGAAAGAATCCAGCGCATCCAGTCGATGCCCGCGGTTGCTGCAACGCCCAGCTGGACCGCCGCCCAGTTGCCGATAGCCGCGCCGATAGCGCCGCAGACAATGGTCCACAAGATCGAAATGTTCTGGCGGCCTCGCATGAAGAAGCGTGCAATCACGCCGATAATCGCGCCGGTAATAATGGTGCCGATAAGAGCGTCCATTGTTGTCTCCAAAGGTTGTACACCTGCCGCTGTGACAGGTGGTGTGTTAGTTCCAGTGTAGGCAATGCTGGTTACGGAAAGCTTAATAATGGGTATGTTAAGGTAAACGGCACCTCAATGTTTTACGTGTAAAACACCGAGGTGCCGTTCCTAACGAACGAAGCGACTACTTCGACTTACGCCAAATCTTCAGCGCGCTGCAAATCATCGGCAGCTGCAGGGGCAGGCGACCGTACGCAATAGCCTTGCGCTGAGTGGACTGGTTACGCGCATCCAGAGCCATCTGAATGTTTGCAGGGAACACGGCAACGAACAGCAATGCGGCGAGCAGGCCACCTGCGCGGCGGGTCTTCTCGCTCGACAGCAGGGCGGCGGTGCCCAGCTCAGCCACGCCAGAAGCGTGGGTGTACGCGTGCGCAGGACCCGGCAGATACTTCGGAATAATCGAATCGAAGGGATCCGGGATGATGAAGTGCAGCGCACCCATCACTGCGAGGGCGCGGGCCATGCGAGTAGCCGAGCGCTCAGCGCTGTACTCTTTCTTCTTAAAAATACTCATGCTCCCATTATGCGCCCGTCAGAGGCGTATTCCTCGGCTCAATGGTGCGCTAACCGTCGCGTGTTTGACTGTCTAGAATGCGGACTCAGCACGCCAAACGGAAATACGTTGTTCAAAAGCAGGTAAGATAGGGAACAACGGCACCACGTGCGGATGACGCCCCGCCTGCCCTCACCTTTAGGTGAGTCGCCAGACGGAGTAAAACACCGGGTGCCTACCGGAACAATCAAAGGAGTTATACCGTGAAGAAGATTCTGTGCATCGCTATCCTGGCAGGCGCCGCATACTTCGGTTACAAGAAGTTCGTTGCCTAAACAGTTAGCCTTCGGGCACTCTACATATCCTTAAGCAACGAAAAACCCGCTGTCTCACATATGTCACCATATGCGAGACGGCGGGTTTTCGTATGCCCAACATCTTGGGTCTCAAACACGTAGATTCGCAGGTTGCGAGCCTATGAGACGGGCTGCCTAGTAGCTCAGCCTAGTAGCTCGGCGGAACCTCACCGGTCATCACAACCTTGTTCTGCGAAGAGCTCCAGGTGAACTCAGCGGTCGCGCGACCGCTTGCATTGTGCACCTTCTCATCTTCCTTCATGTAACGGTAGGTCACACGAATCGAGCTGTCTGAGGTACGGGTGATCACCGGGGAGAACGAGTACGGCTCATAGGTTGCGGTACCAATGAACTTGCCGCGGTGGAACAGCAGAATGTGGTGCACCATCGCCGCGGTGCAGCACGAAGACGGGGAAGAACCCGGAACCGCGTCAATCCACGACAGCTCAGCACAGGGATCGTAACCTTCGTAGCTTGCCGAAACGTTCGTCCACTGATCCCAATTTTTCTTATTCTTCAAATCGCGTAGAGCCTTAGACACCACGGTCGATGCAGAATCAGAGGCGCAGGTGGAGTCCTTCTTCGACTCAGACTTAGCTTCAGACTTGGAATCCGACTTCGACTCGGATGCCGTCGGCTCAGCATGAACCGTAATCGTCACCACCGACGGCACCGGAGCAGGCGACGAAGCACTCGGGGAAGCGCTCGCGGATGCACTCGGGCTCGCCGACGGGGTCGGGAACAGCGCCTGAGTGGAGGTCGCGCTCGCGGATGCAGAAGCGCTGCTAGAAGAAGACACTACGGTACCCGAAACAGCAGAATCAGTGCTTGCCGAGCAGGAAGTGACAACAAGAGCTAGAGCGGCGCCCAATGCGGGTAGAGCCAAAGAGATGCGGTCGGTAAAGCGGCGGCGAGTAGAAGACATGAATACTCCTGAAATGCGCGGCAGCGCGCATTGGTACTGGTCAAGAAGCGAATAGTGAACTCGTCCAGTATAGGGAAAAAGAGGCGGGCACGCGGTGCGCGCGGTCAGTGCCGTTCGTTACCGTAGAGTCACCGGCCGGGATTACCGCTAGACAGCGGCTACAACAGAGCCCAGAAGAGGCGAAACAGCGTAGCCGGAAATCAGCTATGCGGAAACTCCACCCACTAGTGCCTGTGTCTCCTTGCACACCCGCCCTATCCAAGGGACAATGAAGGCATGGCTGAAGTAACTCTACATAACGAACTCGTAATCCACACCAACGGCGACCTGCCCGCAGTCGGCGCAAAGCTGCCCGAATTCTCGGTTCTCGCGGCTGATCTCTCCGAGATCTCCTCCGCAGATTTCGCAGGTAAGAACCTGGTGCTGAACATCTTCCCCTCCGTCGACACCGGTGTGTGCGCAAACAGCGTCCGCACCTTTAACAAGCAGGCTGCAGGCCTGGAGAACACCGTCGTGCTGTGCGTCTCCAACGACCTGCCCTTCGCAATCGGCCGCTTCTGCGCAGCCGAGGGCATTGAGAACGTCGTCACCTCCTCCGCTTTCCGCTCCTCCTTCGGTGAGGACTTCGGCGTAAAGCTCGTGGACGGCCCCCTGGCTGGTCTGCTGGCACGCTCCGTGGTCGTCGTGAACCCCGAAGGTGAGGTTGTCTACACCGAGCTGGTTCCCGAAACCACCAACGAGCCCAACTACGAAGCAGCCCTGGCAGCTATCAAGTAAGCTTGATACGGGAGCCGGATACAATCCCGGCATCCGCGCTACTTCCGTCAGGGTTACCTGGCGGTACACAGCACAGCAGATACTGAACGTCTACAGCGCATGGGTTCACCCACACATGCGGCTGGCGACAGCATAACGCCCCGCCCACCCGGTATTTCGGGTGGGCGGGGCGCTTTACTATATCCAGACTTAGTGCGCGATTCAGACTTAGCGTGCAGAGGCTCCGGGATGACCGGAAGCTTCGGAGGTTTCGGCAGTGTCGGAGGTTTCGGTGGGCTCCTCATCCGCGACCAGCATATGCTCCGGCAGGGTGCCGCGGCGCTTAGCCACCACAAAACGCGACACCAGCAGCAGAATGTACACCACCATCGAAATCAGTAGCATTGACTGCGGCGCCAACACCAAGCCAACCACCGCAGACACACCCGCAATAGCGGCAGTCGTGCGGTCCTTAGAACTGCGATACGCATCGATAGCGAGCACCGCAAAAAGCGCAGTCATCACAAAATCCACGCCCTTGAGCTCACTCAAGAAACTCGCACCCAGCATGTAACCGAGCGTAGCGCTCGACAAAACGCTCAGGTGCAGGCCCGCGTGAATCCACAGGATACGGGAACCACGCAGCTTATGGCGGTCCGGACCGGTGTTTAGCGCGTACGCCTCATCAATGAGGGTGTACACGGTGTAGAACTTCGCCAAACCACCACGCACACGCTCAATCGGGTACGACAGACCGTACATGAGGTGGCGGGAATTAATGAGCAGAGTCATCACACCGATAGAGAACAGCGACGCATGATTCGACACCATATCAATCAGCACGAACTCCACCGAACCGGCAAACACCAGCACCGGCAGCAGGGGAGCCACCCAGAACGGCAGGCCATAACTTTGCACCAGCACGCCCAAACCAATGCCGACAAAGAACAGACCCAGCATGATGACACCGGCAACGCGAATCGCCTCCGCGAAACCGCTCTCTCGCGGCTGCTGAGAGCCTTGTTCATCGGGGGAGGCAGGCGCCTCCACTACGGGAAGCATACCGGTCAGCGGAAGAGCGGAGGCAATAACCTGCTCAACCTGCTCAGGGGAAGCCTGAGCGGGCGAAACAGCGTTGTTTTCCTGATTCTTAGAGAAGCTCATCAATACCCCCTAGAAAACCCAGTTAGCCAGCACAACGCAGGTGACGGTACCCGCCACCATGCTCAGCACCATATTCTTACGCCACAGGTGCGCACCCACGGTCACCACCAAGCCCGCCAGGTACGGCGCCGCCGTAGCGAACGAGGAGTAATCAATCTTCGCCACCGCATAGATGGCAAGTAGCGCGACCGCGCCGAGCGGAATCCAGTGGCTGAGCGCATCCAAAAGTTCGGAGCCAGCCAGAGCCTTCTTCAGACCGAAGGGAAGCAGTCGCAACAGAAAAGTAATGCCAGCAGCAACGAACACCGCAGCAAGAATATATCCGGTGGTTACTTCACTGTTCATGAGGTTTATCTCTTTCTGCACATACTCAGCGAAAGAACCCTGAAAGAGTGGAAGAACCCTGAACGAGGCACGCGGGTGAAGCCCTGAAAGCATCCGCGAAAGAAAAGGGTAGGGAGAGCCCACTCATAGAGAAGGCGCTAAGTAGTGCGGTAGGTACGTGAGTTGATGAAAGCCGCGAATAGTGAGGCGGAGGGGTATTCCTTCCGGGCAGAGACTACATCTCTGCATGACCTCGGGTGGTGCCGCTCCCGGTGCGGTGTTACTCCGGGGCGGCACAGCGTTCTGCGTCGCTAGTTTCCTTAGCGGTGTCTTTCATCTGAGTCATGGTCTACCTTCACCTCTGGGAGCCTCCGTGCGGGTCCGCACGGGAGGCATCTTAGTAATCCTAGAAATAGAAAGAGGGGAGAGCGAAGCTCCACTCATCTATCCTAACCGGTTTCGAACGCTGATGTAACGTCCTTACCGCTGTGTGGAAGCGGGCGCATCAGCGATAGCGGCGCTTTCAGCCTCAGCCGCTACCTCATACACAGTACGATGCGGCAGGGTGCCGCGGCGCTTCGCTACCGGGAAGCGCACCAACAGTAGCACCACATACGAACCCAACGCCACCACCAGGAAAGAGGACGGCGCAAAAATTAGGGCTACCGTGGCAGAAATTGCCATAAATAGTACTGCCACACGATCCGGGTTGGCGCGGTAGCCGTCCATCGCAAGAACCGTGAAGATGGCTACCATCACGAAGTCCACGCCCTTCAGGCTGCTGAGGAAGCTTGCGCCCAGCACATACCCGAGGACTACGCTCAGAACCCACGACACGTAAATCAGCGCGTTCACCCACAGAATGCGCACCCCCGAACGCTCATTACGATCGGGACCGGAGTTAAGAGCAAACGCCTCATCGCAAAGAGTGTGAATCGTCAGAGCCTTAGCCCAGAAACCCTTCACATTGTGCAACGGGTATGAAAGACCGTACACCAGATGGCGCGCATTCACCAGGAACACCGTCAACGCAATCGACGCTAGGGGCGCGCCACCGCTGACCATACCCACCATCAAAAACTCCACCGAACCGGCAAACACCAGTGAAGAAAGTAGCGGTGCCGTCCAAAAAGGCATATGGTGCGCACTCAAAATAACACCCAAACCCAAACCCAGCACCGCGATACCGAGCATCACCACGGAAGAATCCGCAACAGCCAAGCGGAAATCATTCTGCGTGCTCGTACGCCCAGTGCCGGGACGCCCAGTGCCGGGGGTCTGTGCCATCAAAGAGTTCCTTGTGTGCGTTGTGCTTTTCAAAAAATGCTGTGTGCGCGAGCGGCTTCGAAGCTCCACCGCGGTTTTCCAGTGTATAGGAGCGCTTAGATGGCCGTCGAGAAAAAGAGTCCGGGAATAAAATATGAGAAACACGCTTATAGTGAATGACGCTAAACAACGCGGCGCTGAATAACCTAGTGACCGTGCAGACAACCCGAAAGGAACCTCAATGGCTGAACAGAACAACGCTGAGCAGAACAACACCGTGCAGACCGCAGAAGAGCAGAAGAAGGTGTACTCGCGCCAGCAGGAACGCCGCGAACTCGAAAACTACCGTCAGACCAAAATCGAGCGCATCGACCGCCTGCGCTACCGTGCCTACGGTGCCAACGGCGCAACCCTCGACTTCGGTGTGGGTGAGGGCCTGCTGACCCCCGTCGAGCTGCTACTCGCCGCTATTGCCGGTTGCTCCTCCGTGGATGTGGACGCGGGTACCTCCCGCCGCTCCACCCCGGAGGTGTTCGAGGTTCTCGCCTCGGCGCTGAAGCAGACCGAAGACGGCGCGGTGCGCCTCGACGACGTTGAGGTGGACTTTGATGTGCGATTCCCCGAGGACGAGCAGGGCGCCAAGGCTCAGAAGATGGTGGACCGTCTGATTCAGCTCAGCGAGCAGAAGGACTGCACCGTTTCCCGTACTGTGGAGCACCCCACGAACGTTTCGTTCCACAACCTGGCTGACTAAAGCCGGGTGAGCTAAATAAACTGGGCGAACTCGCCTGATATGGGGCCCTCCCGTACCGCTTGTGATGAGGCGGTACGGGAGGGTTTTTCTGTGTTTTTGTGGTTTTGGGTGGAAAAGAGCCTGAAAAGCGAGTAGGATTGACCCTCAGATTAGAAAAACTTACGGTACGTAAGAAATCCTTATGATTGAAGAATTTCTTGACCGCAGGCCAAACCTTCGGCGGCACCACGCACAGCAAGACTAGACTGGACACCAGACTAGACCGCTAGCAAACGCACGAAGCAATAGCCTCAGAAAGAAGACCTGACATGGCACAGCCTACAGAGACTTCCGGCGCTGCATCGGAAGCCACCCCCGCAGAAGGTGCACTGAAGCGAGGCCTCTCCGCCCGCCACATGCAGATGATCGCAATCGGCGGCGCAATCGGCACCGGCCTCTTCGTCGCCTCCGGCAAGACCATCTCCACCGCAGGCCCCGGCGGCGCAATCCTCGCCTACGCCCTCATCGGCATCATGGTGCTCTTCCTCATGCAGTCCCTCGGCGAGATGGCCGCGCACCTGCCCGTCCCCGGCGCATTCCAGACCTACGCGGCACGCTACGTGTCCCCGTCCTTCGGCTTCGCCATGGGCTGGAACTACTGGTTCAACTGGGCGATTACCGTCGCCGCCGAACTCGTCGCCGTCGGCGAGGTGATGAGGTACTGGTTCCCGGACATCCCATCCTGGGTATGGGCGGCAGGATTCCTCGTGCTGCTGACCGGTATCAACGCCCTCTCGGCACGCTCCTACGGTGAAAGCGAATTCTGGCTCGCCACCATCAAGGTCGTCACCGTGGTCGTCTTCCTCATCGCGGGTATCGCCATGATCTTCGGCATCCTGGGTGGTAGCTCCCCGGGCGTCTCCAACTGGACTGTCGGTGAGGCACCCTTCGTCGGCGGCGCACCCGCCGTGCTCGCAATCTTCATGGTTGCAGGCTTCTCCTTCCAGGGCACCGAAATGATCGGTGTGGCTGCCGGCGAATCTGAGAACCCCCGCCGCGACGTGCCCCGCGCACTGACCAGCGTATTCTGGCGCATCATGCTCTTCTACATCGGCGCGATGGTCGTCATCGGCTTCCTGATTCCTTACTCCGACCCGAACCTGCTCACCGCAGCGGACGGCAACATCAACATCTCCCCGTTCACCCTCATCTTCGAGCGTGCGGGCATCGCCTTCGCGGCAGCTATTATGAACGCCGTGATCCTCTCCGCAGTGCTCTCTGCAGGTAACTCGGGCCTGTACGTTTCGGCTCGTATGCTCTTCGCACTCGCCCAGGAGGGTAAGGCACCGAAGATGTTCACCCACATCAACTCCGGCGGCGTGCCCATGAACGCGCTGCTGGCAACCGCGGCTATCGGTGCAATCGGCTTCATCGCCGCGCTGCTCTCGCCGGATGGCGCGTACCTGTGGCTGGTGAACGTGTCTGGCCTGGCTGGCTTCATCACCTGGGTGGGTATCGCCGTGGCTCACTACCGTTTCCGCCGCGCATACCTGAAGCAGGGCCACAGCCTGAAGGACCTGCCCTACGTGGCGCCGTTCTTCCCCGCGGGCCCGATTATCGCCTTCCTCATGTGCCTGGTCGTTATTGGTGGCCAGAACTACGAGGCGTTCCTGAGCGGTGACTGGGCTGGCGTGCTCAGCTCCTACATTGGTCTGCCCGTGATTATCGCGGTCTGGCTGGTGCACCGCGTGGTCACTCGTGACCGCATCATTCCGCTGGAGCAGATTGACGTGAGCGGCATTGAGGTTAAGGCTTCGAAGTAACGCGAACGCCAGCTGAAAACGCCTGCGACAGCTGATTGAATGAGCTGATACGTAAAGAGCCGCCGGTTCCCCTGATGAGGGGAGCCGGCGGCTTTTTGCTATCCGCAGTTTATTCCGGACGGGTGAACTGGGCTGTATGCCCTGCAGCTCTTAGGAGCTGCGGCGCGAGCGCAGAACGCTCAAACCCAGACCCGCACAGATCGCGGCAACACCAATGCCAACAATCACGCCAACACTGGATGCACCGGTGCTCGCCAGGGTGGCCTTCTTGGGGCTGCTCTCCTGAGCCAGATGATCCTTAGCGAGGCTGTCCTTTGCCAGGTTGTCCTTAGCCGATTGGGCGGCGGTCACCGGAGCCTCCTGAGCGGGATTGCTCTGAGCGGGCTTACTCTTGGGATGCGCCACGGTCGCATCCTCCAGCTTGTCAGCGTTGGGGGTCTTATCGGCAACCGGTGCCGGAGCGGCCGTTGCCTCCGGCAGTGCCGGGACGGTGGGTGCATCGGTCGGGTTTACGCCAATGGTTGCTTCCGGCAACGCGGGAACCGTGGGTGCATCCGTCGGGTTTACGCCAACGGTTGCTTCCGGCAGCGCGGGAACCGTCGGAGCGTCAGTGGGGTTTACGCCAATGGTTGCTTCGGGCAGGGGTGCCACGGTGGGTGCTTCAGTGGGGTTTACGCCGATAGTTGCTTCCGGTAGGGGTGCCACGGTGGGCGCGTCAGTGGGGTTTACGCCAATGGTTGCCTCGGGCAGGGGAGCTACGGTGGGCGCGTCAGTGGGGTTCACGCCAACGGTTGCCTCAGGCAGAGGCGCTACGGTGGGCGCGTCGGTCGGGTTTACACCAATGGTTGCCTCGGGCAGGGGCGCTACGGTGGGTGCATCGGTCGGGTTCACGCCAACGGTTGCTTCCGGCAGGGGTGCCACGGTGGGTGCGTCAGTGGGGTTCACGCCGATGGTTGCCTCAGGCAGAGGAGCCACCGTCGGAGCATAGGTCGGAACCGCAGACACCACAGGCTCCTGCGCGAAAAGCTCAAGAGGCTTCTGAGCATCAAACGAGCCGTACTCGGCACCCTCAACGCCAGCCGCCATAGTGCCCGCAATGTACTTGTGAGAGGTATTCAGCGTCGCCGCAATATCCGCCGGGACCTTCACCTCCGTCTCAAAAGCACCGTTGTGAATCTGCGAAGCAGGTACGGTCACCTCAGCCACGAAGCGCATACCCGTCTGGGGAAAACGACCGGGAACCCACACATTCGTATCAGACACCACCACGCGCACACCGTGCGGGGTCGCCTCACCGGTGTAGCCGGTACCGCGCACCTTCAACACAGTCTCACCCTTGGTGTTCAAGCGCGGCGAATCCACCTGAAGAACCGGTGCGGCGCTATCTTTCACAACGTCCATGCGTAGCACCTGGCCGCCCGAATAATGGCCATCAACGGCGATATTGGCGACGAAGCTGTAGTTCTTCGCCGGGTCAATCAATTCTCCAGGAACGTAGTGGGTCGCAGTAGCTGTACCATCCTTGAACGGGCCCGCAACGTGCACCGTCTGGATCGGGTTCAGGAACGGGAAACCCCTATGGTTTGCCTCATGCAAAGCCGGGGAAAAAGCAGTGGTTTTCGCGGGCAGCTTCGTCGCCTTGAGCGTAATCTTGTTCAGACGCAGGGCGGTCTTCAGCTCACGGGTATTGGTCTCAACCTTGTAGTTGTAGACCGTAATAACCGGCGGATTCACCGGATCCGGGGTATTAGCCGCCGCAACAGAAGGCAGAGCGCACAGGCTCAACGACGCGGCAAGAAGAACAGAAGCGCCAGCGCTACCGTAGCGGCGGGAACGAGAAGAGTTAGCCATCATGAAGTTCCTTCTACATGAGTGATTGAGTGATCCGCACTCTTCCTGTATCACGCTAAGTCGAGTGCGTATACGGTACCGCGACATCGCGGTTAAATACACGGTAACACGCGCCTAAACGCATGAACCGGACATAAGATAACTCGCCGAAATATTACGTAAAACCAATGCCTACAGGGCGCACAATAGGGTGGAATAATAAGACAAATACGCACTGTGCCGGGTGGAGGATACGGAAATGCTAGGGTAGAAAGATGCCCATGCAGAAGAACCCGCAGAACCGAGTAGAAGCAGCCCCGCCCGCCGAGCACAGTGCTACTGAGCACAGCGCCATCGACAGCGCGCACCGCGTCGTGAATGTGTGCGCTGTAGCAATCCGCAACCGGGACGGCCTCGTACTCACCGTACGCAAGCAGGGTAGCGACGGGTTCATGATGCCCGGCGGCAAACCCGAACCGGGGGAGACCCCGCTACAGACCGCCTGCCGCGAAGTGAACGAAGAAATCGGGCTCACCCCCGACCCCGCCCGGATGCACCATCGTGGACTCCTGGAGGCAGCGGCGCTGAACGAGGCGGGCTTTACGGTACGCGCCGAAACCTATGAATACGCACCCACCGACGAGCAGCACGAACAGCTGGCTATGCTGGTGCCGCAGGCAGAAATCGCTGAGCTACGCTGGGTCAACCCCGACATGAGCAGCCCCTCCGATTCTGTAGCGCAGGCACCGCTGAATACCGAGCAGATTTTCCCGCTGCTGGCGCGCACCCCGCTACCGTAATCACCGTGCCTAACGTGCCCCTGAACTGGCGGGCGGCACACATGAGGTACACAGGTGCATCCGGTACCCTCAACACAACAACATCTATCGCGCGGTAGAACGCATAGAGGCGCTCCACCCCGAAACCCCATACACCCCAAGGAGAACCATGAAGAAGACCAACTACAACCTTGCCGTCTACTGCGGTGCACGCTCCGGCAACGACCCGCTCTTCACCACCCGCGCCCAGGAGCTCGGCACCCTCTGCGCCCAGAACAATATTGGCGTGGTGTACGGTGGCGGCCGCACCGGCCTCATGGGCACCGTCGCGGGCGCAACCCTGGACGCCGGCGGCGTGGTCTACGGCGTGGTCACCCACAAGCTGGTCGGGCTGGAGGGCGTGTACCCCGGCCAGACCACCCTCGAAATTGTGGACACCATGCACCAGCGCAAAATCGCCATGATCGACAAGGCTGACGCGTTCGTCGCCATGCCCGGCGGCCCCGGAACCCTCGAAGAGTTCTTTGAAGTTTTCAGCTGGCAGTTCCTCGATATTCACTCTAAGCCGGTCGCCCTGCTGAACGTCAACGGCTACTGGGATAAGCTCATCGACGCCATGCACTACATGGCGTCCACCGGTCTGCTCAACGAACGCTACCTGGACGAGCTCATCATCGTCACTACCCCCGAGGAGCTGCTGGATGCGCTCGCCAAGGACCTAGAGCGCCGCGCCGCCGAAAAGAATGCCGCTGAATAAAACCAATACTGCATAAAACCAACGCAGAAAACGAGATTGACTATGGCAACCACCCCCACCCAGGCACGCACCCTGCTACTGACCTACTTCGGACCGTTCCCCGGCGTGCCCGTCAACCCCACCGTGGCGCTCGCAGAAGGCGCCGTGCGGGCGCTGAATACCGCCCGCCCGGACCTGCGCGTCGTGGCCCGCGAGCTGCCCGTCAGCTACGACGGATCCAGCGCCGCCCTGCGCGCCGCCCTGCAGGATGTGCAACCCGACGCGCTCATCAGCCTGGGCGTAGCGGTTGGCCGCGACGTGGTCAGCCTCGAACAGGTCGCCATCAATCTGGACTCCGCGGGCATTGAGGATAACGACGGCGACCGACGCTGCGATGAGCCGATCGCTCCGGGCGGTCAGGAGGCGTACTTCTCCTCCCTGCCGGTGCGCGCCAGCTTTGAGCGCCTGCGTGCGGCGGGGGAGCCGGTCGAGATTTCGTACACCGCCGGAACCTACGTGTGCAACCATGTGTTCTACGAGGGTCAGCGCATCAGCCGTGAACTGGGTCTGAGCATCCCCGCCGGATTCGTGCACGTGCCCGCAACCTGCGCCGACGGCGAAGAGGCCACCGAAGACACCGGCATGACCGCCCACCGTGACGCCGGTGGCGTTGTCCGTGACGAGCAGGGCATCCCGCAGCTACCCGAATCCACCGTGGTGCGCATTATTGCTGAGGTTGCCTCCGACACCCTGCCCGCCGTGAACTAGCAGCACGGTACTGAGCTAGAACCCCTATAACAAAACCGCCGGATAGCCTCCCTAACTGGGAGCCTATCCGGCGGTTTTGCATCCTATACCCGCAGGCTATAAAACCCTCGGGGATAGGTTCGAACTACTACTTGGTGCGGTTCTTCAGGTAGTAGTCAATCAGCGAGGCGGTCGAAGAATCCTGACGCTCCAGAACCTCGCGGTCACCCTCAATAGCGGGAACCAGGTCCAGGGCCAGCTTCTTGCCCAGCTCAACACCCCACTGGTCGAAGGAATCGATGCCCCACACAACACCCTGAACGAAGGTGATGTGCTCGTACAGGGCAATCAGGGAGCCCAGAACGCGCGGGGTCAGGCGCGGTGCCATGATGGAGGTGGAGGGGCGGTTGCCGCTGAAGATACGTGCGTTGACCACGTGCTCCGCGGTGCCCTCTGCGCGAACCTCTTCCTCGGTCTTGCCGAACGCCAGAGCCTGAGACTGTGCGAAGAAGTTAGCCAGGAACAGCTCGTGAACGTCCTGCTCGCCGTCCTTGGTCGGGTGGACCGGGTTGGCGAAGGCCAGGAAGTCCGCGGGAATCAGGCGGGTGCCCTGGTGAATCAGCTGGTAGAAGGCGTGCTGGCCGTTGGTGCCGGGCTCGCCCCAGAACACTTCACCGGTTGCGTAGTTGACGAAGGAGCCGTCTGCGCGAACGGACTTGCCGTTGGACTCCATGGTCAGCTGCTGCAGGTATGCGGGGAAGCGGTGCAGGTACTGGTCATAGGGCAGAACCGCGTGGGTCTCTGCACCCAGGAAGTTCACGTTCCAGATGTTCAGCAGACCCATCAGAACGGGGACGTTCTGCGCCAGGGGAGCGGTGCGGAAGTGCTCATCCATTGCGTGGAAGCCAGCGAGGAATTCAGCGAAAACCTTCGGGCCGAAAACAATAGCCAGGGAGGTGCCGATTGCGGAGTCTACGGAGTAGCGGCCGCCAACCCAGTCCCAGAAGCCGAAGGCGTTCTCGGGGTCAATGCCGAATGCTGCAACCTTGTCGAGTGCGGTGGAGACAGCCACGAAGTGCTTAGCCACAGCCTCGGATGCTTCCTTGCCTTCCAGAGCGCCAGCCTCAGCCAGTGCGGACAGCAGCCACTCGCGTGCCACGCGTGCGTTGGTGAGGGTTTCGAGGGTGCCGAAAGTCTTGGATGCGACGATGAACAGGGTGGTCTCGGGGTCCAGGTCGGAGACCTTCTCAGCCACATCGGTCGGGTCAATGTTGGAGATGAAACGTGCGGTGATACCTGCATCTGCGTAGGGCTTGAGAGCCTCGTACACCATGACCGGGCCCAGGTCGGAGCCACCGATACCGATGTTCACGACGGTCTCGATGCGCTTGCCGGTGATGCCGGTCCACTCGCCGTTGCGCACGCGCTCAGCGAATGCGTAAATCTTCTTCAGCACGGCGTGAACGTCTGCGTCAACGTCCTGGCCGTCAACGGTCAGCGCGGGGGTGTAACCCTCGGGGCGGCGCAGTGCGGTGTGCAGCACGGCGCGGTCCTCGGTGACGTTAATGTGCTCACCGGAGAACATTGCCTCGCGGGCCTGCTCCAGCTTGACCTCTTCAGCGAGCTTGAGCAGCAGCTCAACGGTCTCGGAGGTAATCAGGTTCTTGGACAGGTCGACGTGCAGTTCGTCGGCGGTGAAGCTGAACTTCTGCGCGCGTTCCGGGTCAGCGGCAAACCATTCGCGCAGGTTCGGGGTGAGGGATTTGTGATGAGCGGACAGAGCCGACCATGCAGAAGTAGTCGTGGGGTCAATAGAAGTAGTCATGTTTCCATTCTCTTATTTTCGGGGGTCTCTGTCACCTCTTTCGAAGGTGATATGGAACGATACGGCGAAAAAATCGAAACCTGGCACTGCTGTGAGCGGCACAGAAAAGAAGTGAGCAATTCGAAGAAATCGAAGATGGTGACATGCCTTGTCGGGTGTGTATCCACCGGCAGAGGGAATGAGCCGCAGAGGGACTGGGAGAAAGCCCACAATCTTTGAAGTTTCACTTTAAAGAACATTAGACTATATAGTTCAAAGAATCTTAGACCAGGGCTCAAAGTATCTGGGGTCATGAAACACCCCAAGAAATATCCACTAGATGCTCATATACAGCGTTCTACCCGGTACGACTTTTGGGGTAGAGGCTAAGCCTTTAACACTCAGGACAACCAAACATGGCATTTAATCTTTTCAAGGGGATTCGTGTGTCCAAAACCGACCAGAATCCTCCCTACGAATCTTTCCTGGAAAGTCGCGGCTTCCGCCCTGAAATCCAGGGTCTTCGTGCGTTCGCAGTACTGCTTGTCGTGATCTACCATGTGTGGGTGGGTAAGGTGTCCGGCGGAGTGGATGTCTTTCTCTTCATTTCCGCATTCCTGCTTTCGCTTTCCTTCATGCGGAAAATCAATGAGGGTAAGCCCCTCAAGCTCCTGAACTACTGGACCCACGTGTTCACCCGTCTGCTGCCCGCAGCGTCGGTCGTGATTCTGCTGACCCTCGCCGGTAGCTTCCTGGTGCTCTCGCCGACCATCTGGAGCGCACGTGCCGTGGACGCGCAGGCGTCCCTGTTCTACTGGCAGAACTGGAACCTGGCGAATAACTCGGTGAATTACTTTGCCTCTAACACCGGCGGCAAGTCGCCCTTCCTGCACTTCTGGTCCCTGTCCATTCAGGGTCAGATTTTCCTGCTGTGGCCGGTTCTTTTTGCTATCACCGCGCTGCTGGTGAAGAAGGTCCGTATCAAGCCGGTACCCGCCGCCGTACTGGTCTTCGGCCTGGTCTTCTGCGCATCCTTCGCGTTCTCCGTATGGGAGACCAAGAACTACGCCGCATACGCCTACTTCGATACCCGCACCCGCTTCTGGGAGTTCGCGGTCGGTACCCTGCTCGCCATCATGACCCTCAAGTGGAAGCCCTCTCATGTGGGTACCCGCGTTGTTATGGGCTGGATTGGTACCATCGGTCTGGTGACCTGCGGTGCCGTGCTACCCGTTGAGAAGGCATTCCCCGGCTTCCTGGCGCTGTGGCCGATTCTCTCCGGCGCGCTGGTCATTATTGCCGGCCGCACCGACCACAAGTTCGCAATTGACCGCCTGCTGGTGTCCAAGCCGCTGCTGAACCTGGGCAACATTTCCTACGCCCTGTACCTGGTGCACTGGCCCATGCTCGTGCTGTACAGCGCCGCCGTGGGTAAGCCGCGCGTCTCCTTCCTCGAAGGCACCGTACTGATCGCTGCATCGATTGGCCTGGGGTGGGTTCTGAACCGCTTCGTGGAGAAGCCCCAGCGCTCGGCATCCGATAACTTCCTACCGGCACTCGCCTCCAAGCTGAAGTTCAAGCGCCCCGTGACCTCCTACGCAGCGTGGGCTGGCAATATTGCGTTCGTCGCAGCAATTCTTGCCCTGGTCGCACCGACCGTGCTCGGTACCCGCGCACTGGCTGAGCAGCGTGACGCGCAGGTCATCAGCAATGCGATGGCTAGCGTCCAGAATGATGTCGACACCTACCCCGGTGCGCGTGCGCTCTCACCCGATAAGGAACTCGTTGAGGCTAATCCCATTCCGAAGAACGCTACTATTGCTAGTCTATTCGTCCCCTGGGATACCGGCTGTAAGGGCTCTTATGTTCTGATTAATGAACAATTGGACATTAGCTGCGGCTATACGAAGAACGCTTCCGATGATGCGCCTCTCTTCGCCGTGGTGGGCAGCTCTCATGCCCTGCAGAAGACAGAAGCTCTGAAAGGCATTTCTAAGCAGGTGGGTGCTAATCAGCTGAACCTGTTGCTAACCGGCTGCCCGTATCCTTTCACCCAGCCTGCGAATACGGTGAATGGGTTCATGAAGCGTTGCATCCCGTTCAGTGAGAATGCGACCGCTGAAATTCTGGCGGCCAAGCCCTCTACTGTATTTATTATTTCGACCACCACAGCAGCAACCGCTGAGGGCGAAACCGTAGACCCCGGTCTAGACGAGACTTTGCGCAAGCTAACCGACGCAGGTATTCAGGTTATTGGTATTCGCGATAACCCGCGTTTCGCCTCTGACATGTACATGTGTGCTATGAAAGCGAAGAATATCGATGACTGCTCTGAACCGGTGGAAGCAAAGTACGGTGATGATCCTGCCGCCCCGATTTTCGCCAAGTACGCTGATCGTGGCGCCTACCAGATCGATCTGAAGGATGTGTACTGCCCCGACGGCAAGTGCTCCGTGATTCAGGGCAACGTCTACATGTACGCTGACTCGAACCACCTGACGAATGTCTATGAGGCAACCCTGACCGATATTATCTACGAGCGTGCCCTTGCCGCTGGTTGGGACCCGAAGGGAACCACCGCAAAGTAACGCACCTGATAAGATTGTGAAGAGTGCAGTGCCCCCTTCCGTTGCGTGCGGGAGGGGGCTTTGCTGTGCTTTGTCGGCTTTTCTACACCTCGTGGACTGTTGGGTAACGAGGGTAGTTTAGTTGGGAGGGGAGTCGGCTTTTGGTTTTGCCAGGCAAACGGTTGCCACGCGCGCGGGCTGTTTGAACGGAATGGAGGTGAGCGGAGTAGAGTAAAACCTATGACTTCTTCATCTGAACACACTCCCGCTGATACTCATACACCGCGCTACCTGCTCCTTTCCCGCGAAGGGGAAACCCTCCTCAACGATGACGGAATCGTGCACTACCTGACCGGTTACGATACTGCTGAGCCGCTGACCGAAGATGCGATCCTTGCGCGCAGCATAATCCGCCCCGCCGCCTACGGTGCTGACGCCCAGAAGAATAGTGGTGCGGAGGTGCACGTGCTCTACTGTGAGGATGAAACCCTCGCGCAGATCGCCGCTGACCTGAATAATCCTCGGGTGCGCGCCTCCAGCAGTGGCTTCTGGTACTACCCGGTCCACGAGGACCCGGAAGGCCGCGCCCACTACGCAACCGCCCTTGCACGCCGCGACTACCTCATCGACATGAGCTACTCCGCCTACAGCGGCGAAGAGGCGCCCCTCGGCTCCAAGGGAATCCGCCGCACCGCCTCGGGCGAAATGGTGTTCCCCCGTATCGAACCCGCCGTCATGGCGCTGGTGACCAGCCGTGACGGCGAGCGCGTACTGCTGGCAAACAACCGCCAGTGGCACCCCAACCGTTTTGCGCTCATCGCGGGGTTCGTTGACCCCGGCGAAAACCTCGAAGAGGCAATCGCCCGCGAAGTCTACGAAGAAACCGGCCTGCACGCCCTCAGCACCGAGTACCGTATGAGCGATGTGTGGCCTTTCCCGCGTTCGCTCATGATTTGCTACCGGGTGCGCGTGGATGAGAACGAAACCATCATCCACCACGACGGTGAGATTCGTGCCGCACGCTGGTTCACCGCCGCTGAGCTGCGTGAGGCGATTGCTATTTCGGAGGAACGTGGCAACAGTGACGAGGATGACCCCGCCAAGCTGGAGCTGCCCGGCACGAACGCCGTCGCTCGCCGCATGATTGATGAGTGGCTCGCAGAAAAGCCCTAGTGATACACTGGTAGCTAAGCCCAACGGAGGGGGGTCCGTTTTGGCGCGCCCGGAAACGTTCTCATCGCAGAGCGGGTCCATCGGCAAACACCCAAACCGGCAACGACCACCAGATACCTATCTGTGGGTACTGCCCTGTGACCCCCTGCGCTGTCTAGAGCGCACCCGTTGGCAAGACTATCCCCTAGATTTAAGCGAGAAACTTAACGCATGTCTGAAAACACCGCTTCGCGCCCCGACCTTCGCAATGTGGCTATCGTGGCACACGTTGACCACGGCAAGACCACCATCGTCGACGCGATGCTGCAGCAGACCCACGCCTTCTCTGCCCACGCAGATGTTGAAGACCGAGTCATGGACTCCGGCGACCTCGAAAAGGAAAAGGGCATCACCATTCTGGCGAAGAACACCACCGTGTTCTACAACGGCCCTTCCGCCAACGGTGAGACCATCACCATTAACGTTATTGACACCCCCGGCCACGCCGACTTCGGTGGCGAGGTGGAGCGCGGCCTGTCCATGGTTGACGGCGTTGTGCTGCTCGTGGACGCATCCGAAGGTCCGCTGCCCCAGACCCGCTTCGTGCTGCGTAAGGCACTGGCTGCTAAGCTGCCCGTGATCCTCGTGGTGAACAAGGTGGACCGCCCCGACTCCCGTATCGACGAGGTCGTTGGCGAGTCCATGGACCTGCTGCTCGGCCTGGCATCTGACCTGGCGGACGAGGTTCCTGACCTGGACCTGGACGCTGTGCTGAACGTTCCGGTGGTGTACGCATCCGGTAAGGCTGGCGCTGCATCCCTGAACCAGCCCGCAGACGGCCAGCTGCCCGACAACGGCGACCTTGAGCCGCTGTTCAAGACCATCATCGAGCACGTGCCCGCCCCCACCTACGACCCCAACGAGGTTCTGCAGGCACACGTGACCAACCTGGACTCCTCTCCGTTCCTGGGCCGTCTGGCACTGGTCCGTATCTTCAACGGCACCCTGAAGAAGGGTCAGACCGTTGCGTGGGCACGTCACGACGGTGAAATCAAGAACGTCCGCATCTCCGAGCTGCTGGCGACTAAGGCTCTCGAGCGCGTTCCCGCAGAGTCCGCTGGCCCCGGTGAGATCGTCGCAGTGGCAGGTATTGAGGACATCACCATTGGTGAAACCCTCACCGACGCTGAGAACCCCAAGCCCCTGCCGCTGATTAAGGTGGACGATCCCGCAATCTCCATGACCATCGGTATTAACACCTCCCCGCTGGCTGGCCGCGTCAAGGGCGCAAAGGTCACCGCACGTCAGGTGAAGGACCGCCTGGACCGCGAGCTGATCGGTAACGTGTCCATCAAGGTTCTGCCCACCCAGCGTCCGGACGCGTGGGAAGTTCAGGGTCGTGGCGAGCTCGCCCTGGCTATCCTCGTGGAGCAGATGCGCCGCGAAGGCTTCGAGCTGACCGTGGGTAAGCCCCAGGTGGTTACCAAGACCATCGACGGCAAGGTCTACGAGCCCATGGAGCACATGATCATTGACGTGCCCGAGGAGTACCTGGGCGCTGTCACCCAGCTGATGGCTGCACGTAAGGGCCGCATGGAGAACATGGCGAACCACGGTACCGGTTGGGTCCGTATGGAGTTCGCTGTTCCCGCACGTGGTCTGATTGGTTTCCGTACCCAGTTCCTGACTGAGACCCGCGGTGCCGGTATTTCTTCCTCCTACTCGATTGAGCACGAGCCGTGGGCTGGCGACATTGAGTACCGCACCAACGGTTCGCTGATTGCTGACCGTGCCGGCGTGGTGACCCCCTACGCGATGATCAACCTGCAGGAGCGTGGCACCTTCTTCGTGGAGCCCACCTCCGAGGTGTACGAGGGCATGATCGTTGGTATGAACTCCCGTGCAGACGACATGGAAGTTAACATCACCAAGGAAAAGAAGCTGACCAACATGCGTTCTTCGACCGCGGACAACTTCGAAAACCTGACCCCGCCGAAGAAGCTGACCCTGGAAGAGTGCCTGGAGTTCGCTCGTGAAGACGAGTGCGTTGAGGTGACCCCCGAGGCGATTCGTATCCGCAAGGTTATCCTGGATTCCAACGAGCGTGTCCGCGAGTTCCGCCGCCGCGCCCGTGCGAACGACTAATACTGCCGAAGTTACTTCCTAGTGGTTGTAACTGTCGCATAGAGCCGCCGCTACCTTCTGTATGGAAGGTGGCGGCGGTTCTGTTTAACCCTCGAACGCCTTCGGAAAATATCGGCGGGGGAGAGGTATGGGGGCGGAATTGTGCTTCTGCGCGCTGCCTAAAACCGCCTCCGAAAAGCCCGAACACCCCGCGCTGTGCATGCGAGTGTGTAAGATAAAATAATGCGCCTGCACGGTGGTGGCACCCGTCAGCTACTCAACGTCTGCTACTCAACGATGTAAATTGCCGGCGCGCTTTGACCGTCTAAGAAACCCAACCCTGCGTATGAGAGGGAAAGCCTGTGTCTGAAACCGAGAACACTCAGCCTGATTCTGCGACCCCTAGCTATCCCACGCAGGGTGAGCGCATCGCCCCCGGATCGCGCCGTGACCTGCTGCCGAATAACTACGATGCGAAGAAGGCACGCATCCTGTTTGTGCATGCACACCCGGACGACGAAACCTCCTCGACCGGCGCAACCATGGCGTACTATGCGCAGAAGGGCGCGGAGGTGTACCTGCTGACCGCTACCCGCGGTGAACTAGGTGAGGTCATCCCCGAGGAGCTACACCACCTGGAGGTCGGTAAGCCCGGCTGCCGTGATAATGGTGAGGCGCTGGGTGAGTATCGCACCGGTGAGCTTGCCGGCGCTATTAAGGCACTCGGCGTGAAGAAGCAATTCTTCCTGGGTCAGGAACCCGCCGTCGCTGAGGGCGCGCTGCCCCTGTACCGTGACTCCGGCATGGCGTGGGGCCCGGAGGGTAAGCCCGTCGCCAACCCGGTGGCGGCGGAGGACTCGTTGACCGCGCAGCCGCTGGAACCGCAGGCTCAGGCGCTGGTTGCCGCTATCCGCGCCCTCACCCCGGATGTTCTGGTCACCTACGATTCGGACGGCGGCTACGGCCACCCCGACCACGTGCGCGTGTACGAGATTGTGCACCGTGCCCTGCAGATTCTTGAAGATGACGAGGACCGCCCGATTCTTACCTGGGGTATTGAGGGTGAGTTCGACGCGGCTGATCAGCGCCTGCAGGCTGCTATTTACGGTGACGGCACCGCCAAGCGCAAGGCAATGGAGGCGCACCGCACCCAGATTACGGTGGTGGACGAGAAGACTTTTGAGTACTCGAATAAGGTGCCGCAGAAGATTTCTTCCGTAGAGACTTTCCGTGTGCTCGACGGTGACCCGACGGCGACCGTGCACCCGAAGCCGCAGGAGGCTGGTCTGGTGGCGGGCGTTCTGACCGGCTCGATTCTGGGTATTTTTGCCGGTATTGCCGGGTCGATTTACCACGCTTGGGTCGTTTATGCGGGTGATACCGCCCTGCCCCTCGGCTTGCTGGTGGCGTACCTGACGGTTTTCTTTACCGCCCTGTGGTGCGCCCTGTCGCTGCGCCGCGGCTACGCGGCGGCGGTTGTGGCTGTTGCCGTGTTCGTGACCGTGTACGTGCTCGGATACGGTCGCCCCGATTCGCCGTTTGTTTTGGTGAACCCGGGTCATTCGGCGATTGGCTTCTACGGTGCCCTGTGGTGGTTTGGTGCCCCGGTTGCGGCGATGCTGGGCATGCTCGTGTACACGCGCGCTCGCGTGAAGGACGCGCAGTATTTCTCGCCGCGTGCGGCGCATCAGCGTGCGCGCGCTAAGAAGTAGCCTGAAGGCTATTACTATGTCATAACGTGGGGGAGGGGCGTTCCGGTTAGCAGGGACGCCCCTCCTGCTGTTTTTGGGCGCTGCACCGCTGCTGTCTTCTGCACCCGCCGGATAGAGGCTCAGGTAGAGGACAATAGGGAAGAAAATTTATGCGTTATTCGGTGAATTTAGCGGAGGTGGAAATAATGGCAACTTCATCAAAAAATTCATGTGACGAAGATTTCATTTTTGGCTTAATCTATTTTTAAAAGCCAGCCGACTAGTCGTAATGCAAATAAATACCAGGTCAGCCTAGCCTAAAAAATACCCCCACAAACCCAATGACCCACTGTCTGATACACCACGAAAATACTGTTAAACAGTCAGCGCGCGATAGACTATACACAGACTTCCCCGCCGGGTACCAACCACTCGGCGGTTTACTCTGTAGATTCTGCCCTGCAGCAGACGACCCGCAGAACGGCGGGCACGGGGCGAACAGCTTCTAGAAAGGCACACCAATGACCTACGTAATCGCGCTTCCCTGCGTGGATGTCAAAGACCGCGCATGCGTTGAAGAATGCCCCGTCGACTGCATCTACGAAGGCGAACGCACCCTGTACATCCACCCCGATGAGTGCGTGGACTGCGGCGCCTGCGAGCCCGTCTGCCCCGTAGAAGCAATCTACTACGAAGACGACGTCCCCGAAGAGTGGAGCGAATACGTCAGCGCCAACGCAGACTTCTTCGACGACCTGGGTTCCCCCGGTGGCGCAGCAAAGCTCGGCCCCACCGGCAAGGACGTGCCCTTCATCGCGGCACTGCCCCCTCGTGGCGAGTAATCCCTGCGGCGAGTAATAACGACAACCGCATAGACTGACCGCACCCGCTAACGGGTGCCAAGAGCCTCCATCTAGCACCCGGTGCCCACGCACCGTCTAGGCGCTGGAATGGAGGCTCTTGCTGTAGGCACGCCAGCGCCCGGACGCTAGACTAAAATGACGAAAACTATTCCCAAGCAACCAGGTGACACAATGACTTACGGCCTGAACCTGCCCGAATACCCCTGGGAGGCGCTCGCCCCCTACCGCGCAACCGCGGCCGCCCACCCGGACGGTCCGGTGGACCTGTCCATCGGCACCCCGGTCGACCCGACCCCGCAGAACATTCGCGAGGCGCTGGCTGCTGCCTCTGACGCTCCCGGCTACCCGACCACCCACGGCACCCTCGCCCTGCGTGAGGCTATTGCTGAGTGGTTTGCGCGCCGCCGCGGCGTGACCGGTCTGAGCCCGGACGCGATCATGCCCACGGTCGGCTCGAAGGAGCTCGTGGCGTGGCTGCCGTTCCTGCTGGGTCTGGGCCCGGGCGATGTGGTCGTGTACCCGCGCGTTGCGTACCCCACCTACGATATGGGTGCCCGCTTCGCCCGCGCCGAGTCCGTGCCCGCTGACAGCCTGGATGAGCTGGACGCTGACACCCGCAGCCGTGTGAAGCTGATTTGGGTGAACTCCCCGGCGAACCCGAACGGTGTGGTGCGTACCGTGGAGCAGCTGCGTGAGATTGTGGCGCAGGCGCGTGAAATCGGTGCCGTGGTGGCATCTGACGAATGCTATGCGGAGCTCGGTTGGGGTGCTTGGGATGAGGTGCGCGGCGGTCAGCCGGTGCCGTCTATCCTGGATCCGCGCGTGTGCGATGGCGACTTCACCGGCCTGTTTGCGGTGTACTCGCTGTCGAAGCAGTCGAACCTCGCCGGTTACCGCGCCGCGTTCATCGCCGGTGCCCCCGAGCTGATGCCGAACCTGATTAATAGCCGTAAGCACGCCGGCATGATTGTGCCCGCCCCCGTGCAGGCTGCCATGATGGTGGCGCTGGCTGATGAGGCACACGTGGAGGCTCAGAAGGACCTGTACCGTGCCCGCCGTGAGGTACTGCAGGAGGCGATTGCCGCCGCCGGTGGCCGCATCGAGAATTCTGAGGCTGGCCTGTACCTGTGGACCACTTTTGGCGAGTCTACCTGGGATTCGATTGGTCGCCTGGCTGAGCTGGGTATTATTGCTGGCCCCGGCGTGTTCTACGGCGAGGACGGCGAGGGTTACGTGCGCATCGCCCTGACCGCCTCCGATGAGGCGGTGGCGAAGGCTGCTGAGCGTCTGAAGGCATCTGCATCTAAGTAGTCCCGACGGGTCTAACTAGCCTGCATGGCAGAAAGCCCCCGCGCCCTCCCACTAGGGAGGAAACGCGGGGGCTTTGCCGTATCTGCTTATCGCCGTTGGCTGGAGTGCCCGGACGATAGGTGAGATAACACCTATCGGGCACTCTTCAACACCCCTCACAAGGGGCTAAAACAGCTTAGGCTTCGTAACCGTTGGGGTTGTTCTTCTGCCAGTTCCAGTGGTCGCGAACCATGGTCTTAATGTCGCGGCTAGCGCTCCAGCCCAGATCCGCCAGAGCAGAGGAAGGATCAGCGTAAGAGACCGCAACGTCACCGGGGCGACGATCCACAATCTTGTACGGTAGCTCCTTACCGCACGCCTCCTCGAACGCGTGCAGAACCTGCAGAACCGAGTAGCCGTTACCGGTACCCAGGTTCCAGGTGTGCAGGCCGCCGTGCTCAGTAATGTAGTTCAGCGCCTTCAGGTGACCGTCAGCCAGGTCAACCACGTGGATGTAGTCGCGCACGCCGGTACCGTCAACGGTCGGGTAGTCGTTACCGAAGACGTTCAGGTGCTCGCGGCGACCCACAGCAACCTGCGCGATGAAGGGCACCAGGTTGTTCGGGATGCCCGCCGGGTCCTCACCAATACGGCCGGACTCGTGCGCACCAACGGGGTTGAAGTAACGCAGCAGAGCAATGTTCCACTTGGGATCGGAAGCAGCCAGGTCAACCAGCATGTCCTCGATGTGCTCCTTGGTGCGGCCGTAGCAGGACTGCGCATCCATGTTCATCTTCTCGATCAGAGGCATGGACTCGGGCTCACCGTACACGGTAGCGGAGGAGGAGAACACGATGGAGTGGCAGTCAGCCTCGTCCATTGCGTACAGCAGGTTCAGGGTGCCAGCCACGTTGGTCTGGTAGTACCACAGCGGCTTCTCAGCGGACTCGCCCACAGCCTTCAGGCCCGCAAAGTGAATCACAGCGTCGGGGCGAACCTGCTTGAAGAGAGCCTTCATACCTTCGAGGTCGAGCAGGTCAACCTTGTGGAACTCGGGGGCGCGGCCAGCGAGTTCAGCGACGCGCTTGAGGGACTCCTCGGAAGAGTTCGCGAGGTTATCCATGACGACGACGTCGTGGCCTGCCTTGAGCAGTTCAAGTACAGTGTGGGAGCCGATGTAGCCGGCGCCGCCGGTAACGAGTACCTTCATGATGTCCTTTCGGGCTTTATATATCCGGAAAAAGTGCTCCGGATGGGGGACAAAAGCTGTTGAGCTGTATCTAATAGTACAGCCGTGCACGGGGCGTAAGTACTGCGGGACACTGTGCGCTTGTGCACTCTGGTGTGAGCACGTGGGAGGCGCTATTTAGGTGTGTCGACACTCGCCTCCGCCTAGCTTTATAACCCGCAGCTAATCCCACCAGAAATACCATTGGCGGCTCTGGTGAATAAACTCCGTCAGCTGCTCAAAATCCTCAAACACCTGGAACGGAAGATCGGAACAGAACGCGAACTGCTCGACCGCCACCTTCTTCGCCTCCAACGGGTCGGTTACGGGGCGTTCCACCAGAAATTCCAGACAATCGGCATTGTCAAGAGCCGCCGGGATTGCGCCGTACTTTTCACGCCAATAGTGGGTGAACGCCAGCTGCGTTTCGGCGTTCGGGCAGTCATTCCAGCCGCCGAAGGGCAGGTACGCGGGAATATCGGCGGGGTCATCGGTCGGAATCTGCAGCAGGAGCATCTCGCCCTGCTCCTCATCCTGGAGCTCGTAGCAGAGTAGGGCAGAAAGAATCGGGGCGTCATCTTCGGGCTCCTCATCGGGCAGAAAATCGGAGCCCATAAACTCGTCAACAAGCTCATTGAGGTTGAAGTCGTCCGGGTCGTCTTCGCTAGTATCTTCGCCATCGTCCATAACCCGGCGCAACTGCTGAGCAATGACTGCGCTACCGTACTCTTCGGCGGAGGCGGCACCCCGGGCGGTACGGTAACGCTGCAGGACGGCACGAGTGTAGGCGCTCACCTGCTCGGGGGTCAGAGTCTCAACATCGTCAATGATGTCGTGCTCAAGGGATACCGCAATGACCATGCTTTCAAGCACCGTATCGTTCAGGTTCAGGAAGAAGGGGACGAACCCCTCCGTGCGCCCCAGCTGAGCCAACTCATCGTAACGAGCCATGGCATCAGTAGCAGGAACGCCCACCGCAATACGCTCGTGCGGGTAGGGGAAGAGGCGCGTAAAGTGCCGGTAGGTTTCGCTCATCGTCGACTCTGACTTAGTTGATTCAGGCATCTGAGTTCCTCTCTGAACTGTACAAGTGGTCAGTCATGGCGGGTACGCTGTACCCGGTACTACCAGCCTAGCGAAAGCCCGAGCATCCCGCCCTGAAAATGGTCACCGTAGCCGCAGCGGATTCGCGCCCAGCCTATGAGAGCGGCGAAAAGAGGAGCCTCGGGCAGAGAAAAAGGGGCCGGGATGCTTCACACATCCCGACCCCAAAGTTCACGGGCCGCCCCGCACTAGTTCAGGTGCAGACTAGTTCAGGTGCAGTGCCTCGTTCAGTTCCACGGTGTTCTTCGCACGCGGCAGAACCTCAATCGCGCCGCTCAGCGAATTACGGCGGAACAGCAGGTTCGACACACCGGACAGCTCCGCAGCCTTCACCACGCGCGCCTCCTGACCGGGCAGCAGAACGCTCACTCGTGAACCGGCGGTCACGTACAGGCCAGCCTCAACCACGCAGTCATCGCCCAGGGCAATACCGATGCCGGACTCCGCACCCAGCAGGGAACGCTCACCAATGGACACGCGCTTCTTACCGCCGCCCGAGAGGGTACCCATCGTGGAGGCGCCGCCACCCACATCCGAGCCGTCGCCCACCACAACGCCCTGAGAAATACGGCCCTCAACCATGGAGGTGCCCAGGGTACCGGCGTTGAAGTTCACGAAGCCCTCGTGCATCACGGTCGTGCCGGACGCCAAGTGCGCACCCAGGCGCAGGCGATCACCGTCACCAATACGCACGCCGGCGGGAACCACGTAATCCACCAGGCGCGGGAACTTATCAATGTGGCTCACGCTCAGGTGGCCCAGCTTGCGCAGACCAATCGCCAGCTTCTGGAATTCGGCGGCAAGCACCGGGCCGTGGTTAGTCCACGCAACATTCGCCAGGGTACCGAACAGGCCGTCCAGGTTCAGCTCGTTGGGGCGAACCAGAGTGTGGGAGAGCAGGTGCAGACGTAGGTATGCGTCCACCGCGTCTTCGGGTGCCTCATCCAGGTTGATGGAGGCGCTACGCACCTCGGTACGGGCGTTGCGCGCCGGATGCTCAACGGCCAGGTCCTCCAGCTCGTCCGCGATGGATAGGTCGGGGGTCTGGGTGAGGGAGGGGGCGGGGAACCAAGCATCCAGGACGGTGCCGGCGTGCTCGCCAGAGATAACAACATTGACCAGTGCAACGCCGGAGGCGTAACGGGGAGTGTTTTCAGACATGCCTCCCATTATAGTTTTGGGAGTGAGAGCCCCTTCAAGACCGTCTCATATGCTCGATATGGAAGTTGCGGGCGCGGGTGTGTGTACCGGGGAACCTGTAAGGTGGAAGGATGAGCGTTTCCCCGAATACTTCTGAACGTCACCCGGTTCCGGCACCGCCCCTGAATTTGGACGTGTCTATGCCCGAGCTGACGCGTGCCCTGCTGGATCTTGAGTCGGTTTCCGGCAGCGAGCAGCCAATTGCTGACGCCGTGTACACGGCGCTGTCGTTCTGCCCCCACCTGCACCTGACCCGTGACGGGGACGCCATCATTGCCCGCACCGAATTCCCGCCGCTGCCTGGAGCTGAGGGGGAGAGTGCTGAGGGGGAGCGTACCCGCATTATCCTCGCCGGTCACCTGGATACCGTGCCCCTGCCTACCGTCGAGGGTTCCCTGGGTACTGTGCCCTCTACGGTGCGTGAAGAAGAGGACGGGTACGTGCTCTACGGCCGCGGCGCCACCGATATGAAGGGCGGCGTTGCGGTGCAGCTGAAGCTTGCCGCCGAGCTGACCGCGCAGGACACCGACTACAACCTGACCTACATCTTCTACGACAACGAAGAGGTCGCTAGCGAGCTTTCCGGCCTAGCGCGCCTGATCCGCAACCACGGTGAGCTCATCACCGACGCAGATTTCGGTGTGCTGCTCGAACCGACCAACGGCACCATTGAGGGCGGCTGCAACGGCACCATGCGTTTCTTCGTGCGCACCCGCGGCCTGGCCGCCCACTCGGGTCGCGCCTGGCGCGGTGAGAACGCGATTCACGCCCTGGCACCGGCGTTGGCGGCGCTCGCCTCCTACGAGCCGAAGACCATCGCGGTGGAGGGCCTGGACTATCGTGAGGGCCTGAATGCGGTGCAGATTTCTGGTGGCGTTGCCGGTAACGTGATTCCCGATGCGGCGGCGATGCACGTGAACTACCGATTCGCCCCGGATAAGACCCTGGATGAGGCGGTCGCCCACGTGCGTGAGGTTTTCGCCGGATACGAGCTGGACTTTGTGGATCTTTCCCCGGCGGCACGCCCCGGACTGAATACCCCGCTGGCGGCTTCCCTGATTGAGGCGGTGGGGCAGGAGCCTCAGCCGAAGTACGGTTGGACGGACGTGGCGCGCCTGAGCGAGATCGGTATTCCCGCGGTGAACTTCGGCCCCGGTGACGCTCTGCTGGCTCACACCGATAACGAGCACGTGAGCTTTAGCCAGCTGACCCGCTGCCACGCGGATTTGCGTGCCTGGCTGCTCAGCGACCGCGACGAGGACTAGCCGCGGCGCTAACTCTGTTGGTGCTGATTCTGCCGGTGCTGGCGCTACTATTTGAATTTAGGTGACCGTCAGGGGTTGACGGTCCTGCATGATATGAGATGGACATGAACTTTCTTCTGATTCTGCTTGCCCTGCTGATCTCGGGCATCGCGGTGCTCGCCGTTGTGGCGCTCGGAGGTGAGCGTGCCGTACCCGGCGCCGCGTTCTTCAGCGGCGTGGGCCGTGACGGTTTGGGCACCTTCGACCGTGTGGAGGATTTGAGCTTTATCGCTCCTCTCGTCGGTGCACCCGAAGAGGACAAGACACACGAGAACGCACCCGCCGCGGAGGCTGCCGCTTCGGCTACAGAATCTGCTGATGCTAACGTCGTTGCTGCTGAGCCGGTTCGCCGCGGTGCGGTTCCCCTGTCTGATGATGCGGAGAGCACCTTGAGCGCGCATGACTTTGTGGAGAAGCGGAAGAACCCGCAGGCTGAGGGGAACTAACGCCCGTGAGTGTTTCGCCTGAACGTAATAGTGATTCCCCCGCGTATTCTCCTGTGCAGGGTGCCGCCACCCCCGCCTCCGGCGAGGAACGGAGCGAGTCTTTTGATGAGCTGCTGACCTGGGCGTATACCGCCGCTGGTGAGCGTCTGCACCGGGTGGGGGAGCGTCTGCGTGCCCTGCCCGCGTGGCTGTCGGTGCTGCTGATTTATGGACTGTCCCGCGTGTGGGGCTTCATCGTGTTTGCCGTGGTCGGTCAGCAGCAGCTGCGCAGTCCGTGGGGTCAGCACCTGGATTATTTGTCGTTCATTAGCATCTGGGATGCCGGCTGGTATGAGCAGATTGCGAAGGAGGGCTACCCGAGTGAGTTGCCGGTGAACGCGGCGGGTGTGGTTCAGCAGAATCAGTGGGCTTTTTACCCGGTTTTCCCGCAGCTTTCCGGCGCTATTAGCCATGCGACGGGTATCGGGTACTACCCGGTGGCGGCGACGGTCGCTCTGCTTGCCGGTTTCGCGGCGGCGTGGGTAATTTACCTGCTGTTTGAGGCGTCGTTGAAGGCGACCGGTTTTACGAGTGAGGAGTCGCCTTCTGCGCTGTCCATGTGGGCTGTGGCGTTGGTATCCTTCTTGCCGGTGGCGCCGGTGCTTCAGGTGCCGTATGCGGAGTCGCTGAACCTGGTGTTCCTTGCCGGTGCCCTGCTGTGCCTGGTTCAGGGACGCTACGGTCTGCTGGTTCCTGTGGCGGCGTTGGCGTGCCTGTCCCGCCCGGTGGGTGTGCCCTTGGGTGCGGCTGCCGGTCTGTGGTGGTTTGCGTGCTGGGTTCGTTCGAGCCGCCAGTCGGGTATGGGTACGGCGTTTGTGCGTCATCTGGGGCAGCTGGTGAGCGCCCTGGTGGTGTGTGCGTGTGCGCTGGTGTGGCCTGCGATTGCGTGGTGGGCTACGGGCCGTGTGGATGCGTACACCGCCACGGAGACGGCGTGGCGCGGCACCCATTTGGCGCCGATTGAGCCGTGGCTTTCGCAGGGTTACCTGTACTTTGGGTATGCGGCTCCGGTGCTGCTGACCCTGCTGATTCTAGGTTTTATTGCTCTGTGTTTGAGCCCGTTGGCGCGTAGGGTTTTGGCGGCTCCGCTGAACCTGTGGTGCCTGAGCTATTTTGCGTATTTGATTCTGTTTTTGAATCCGCAGTCTTCGACGTTCCGCCTGTTGTTGCCGTTGTTCCCGCTGGTGATTGTGGTGGCGGCGGCGAGCCGTTCGCGGGCGTATCGCTGGGCATTGCTGGTGGCGGGTGCATGCACGCAGTGGGGCTGGGTGGGCTGGCTGTGGCATTGGAAGCAGCTCCCCGGCGGCGGAGACTATCCGCCGTAAACCGAATATTGTGTCAGGAGATCGCCGGTGTGCTGCCGGCGGTCTTTTGTGTTCGGGAGGCGGGCGTGCCTGCGGTTGGAGCCGCAGCGTTTAACCCGGCGGTGGGGATTACCCGCCGTAAACCGCTGAATTTATCCAACGGATGTTTGAGACCGCCGGTGTGCTGCCGGCGGTCTTTTGTGTTCTTAGCCGTGAGCGCAATGCTCCTCCGCGGTGCTGTAGCGTACGCCTTCTGCTTGTCCAGAGCTTAAAGACACGTCCAGAAAGCGCCGCGGGTTCGGCGGTGCTGGCTCGGAACTGATAATCTATATTCTGTGTTTGGTATTAGTGGCACCGAGTTTATTATTTTGGCCATCATCACGTTCGTGGTGATTGGCCCCGAACGCATGCCCGAATACGCCCGACAGATTCGTGAATTCGTCAAGACTGTGCGCCGCATGGCGTTCGACGCGAAGGACGACTTCAAGGAAGCCCTGGGCGAGACGGGTCTGGAAGATATTAACTGGCGCCAGTACGACCCCCGCCAGTACGATCCGCGCGTGATTGTGAAGCAGGCGTTCGCTGAGGATGACGCCGAGCGTGAGCGTGAGGCGAGGGAACGTGAAGAGGCGCTGCTGAAGGAGAAGGAAAAGTCGGAGAGCCGTGCTCTTCCGCGAGGCGCATACGCCCCCTTCGACGTGGACGCCACCTAAGATTTTGAAACGAAAGAACCCCGCACCGTGATGGTGCGGGGTTCTTTCATATCAGCTGTTTGACCGTGCTGTTTAGCCGTCAGCTTCTAGATGCTTGGTTCTAGACGGCTACATCTCTTAGACAAAGAGCGGCAGGCTCTGACCCGCCCTCGACTCGCCCGAGTGCAACAGCTGCGAGGCGATGGACTGAATCTCTTCGGCGGTGGCCGAATCCGGGTGGCTCCAGACCACGGGGGTTCCCTCGTCGCCGCCGGTACGCAGGTTCACATCCAGCGGGACAGAACCGAGCAGCGGTACCGGGTAGGAGAGCGCCTCCGAAAGACGCTCAGCGAGCACCTGACCGCCGCCAGAACCGAACATATCGAGCACGGTACCGTCCGGCAGGGTCATGGCAGCCATATTCTCGACCACGCCCACGACCTTCTGACCGGTCTGCAGGCTCAGGGTGCCGGCACGCTCCGCCACATCCACCGCGGCGTGCTGCGGGGTGGAAATGAGCACCAGCTCCGCATTCGGCAGCAACTGAGCCATGGAGATAGCAATATCGCCGGTGCCGGGTGGCAAATCGAGCAGCAGCACATCCAGGGCACCAAAATGCACGTCCATGATGAACTGCTCCAGGGCACGGTGCAGCATGGGGCCGCGCCACGCCACCGGCTCGTTGCCCTTGAGGAACATGCCGATAGAAATCACGCGAATAAAGCCGCCGCTGACCTTCTGCTCACCCCAACGCTGGGCGGAGGCGGGAACGTCCACGGTCGGCGGAAGAATCAGGTCATCCAGGCGGGTCGGGGCATCGGTAATACCCAGCAGACCCGGGATGGAGAAGCCGTGCACATCCGCGTCAATAATGCCCACCGCAAGCCCGCGCGAAGCGAATGCGGCGGCAAGATTCGCGGTCATGGAGGACTTACCCACACCGCCCTTACCGGACACCACACCGAACACGCGGGTCAGCGAACCGGGGGCGGTGAACGGGTTGGAACGCTCCGGCTTGAGCATCGAACGCAGGGCGGAACGCTGCTGCGGGTTCATCGCACCCACCTGCAGCTGCACACGCTCAATGCCCTCAACGGTGGTGGCGGCGTCACGAACCTGCTGCTCGATGGTGTTCTTCAGAGGGCAACCCTCAATGGTGAGTAGAACCTTCACCTCAGCCCAGTGGCGGCCGGGAATCGGCTCACCGCGCTCATCCAGTTCAGGATGCACGAGCGCAGTCTCAACCATGCCCAGCTCCGTAATGGGGCGGCGCAGTTCGGGGTCCTCGACGCGGGAAAGCGCCGCGTAGAGCGCATCCTGCAGGGGCGAATTAGTAGTCACGGGCGTCTCCCTCACGGGCGCGCTCTGCCTGCTGCTGTGCCTGCTGGGATTCGCGGCTCTGAGGCTGGCTCAAATCGCCGCGGTGGGGATCCTGCTCGGAGTCCTTCGCGGAGTGTTCAGCCTTGTCAGGCACCTGCTCGGTACCGTTCTCAGTACCCTCAGAGCCCTGCCCCTCAGCGTCCTTCTCCTCACCCTCGGAGATATCGATATCGTCGATAGCCTCCTCCAGGTCCTCAATGTCCTCACTGATGTCCTGCAGCTGTTCGGCGTGACGCTCCTGCTCCTGCGCAATGTTCTGCAGTTCCTCAAGAATGTCACGCAGCTCGCTACGGACGAAGTCACGAGTCGCAACCTCACGCAGAGCAATACGCAGCGAAGCAATCTCGCGGGTCAGGTACTGGGTCTCCTCCAGGTTCTGCTGGTCGCGCTTACGGTCCTCAGACGCCACCACGCGGTCGCGGTCATCCTGACGGTTCTGCGCCAACAGCAGCAGGGGAGCAGCGTAAGAAGCCTGCAGGGACAGCATCAGGGTCAGCAGGGTGAAGTTCAGGCTACGCGGGTCGAACTGCATCTCCTCCGGCGCCAGGGAGTTCCAGGCAAGCCACACGCCACAGAAAATGGTCATCCACATCAGGAACTGCGGGGTACCCATGTAGCGTGCGAACGCCTCAGTCATGCGGCCGAAAGCGTCCGGGTTGGGGCTCGTGAACAGCTTCGGCTTGCGGGTGCCGGGGGTGCTCAGCTGCGAGTCGCTACGCTGCGGGCGGGAGTCGCCGCGCTCGCGGTTGCGTTCAGCGTACTTCTTCTCCAGGCGGTCTTTGAGAATGCGCGCCTTATCGATGCGGGGGTTCTCTTCGGTACGGTTTGCGTCGCGGCGGTTCGAATCAGCCAAAGCGTCGTCCTACCTTTCGTACGGGAGTTCCATCATCGTAAGTTCGCCAGTCTTCGGGCAGGAGCGCATCGAGCACGTCGTCGATGGTCACTGCGCCTACCAGGCGGTGCGATTCGTTCACAATGGGAACGATGGTCAGGTCGTAGGTTGCCAGCACGCGTGCCAGCTCTTCCAAACTTGCCTGGTCAGAGACAGGCTCAGTGTCGGTATCGAGGATGTGACCGATCGGCTCGCTCGGCGGCACACGCAACAGCTTCTGCATGTGCACCAGACCCAGGTACTTGCCGGTCGGCGTTTCCAGGGGCGGGCGGGTCACCATGACGGCAGCCGCCATCGCCGGAGGGATCTCCTCGGCACGGATGTGCGCGAGCGCCTCCGCGACGGTTGCCTCGGGGGAGAGGATGATCGGCACCGGGTTCATGAGCGAACCGGCGGTACCTTCGTCGTATTCGAGCAGTCGACGCACGTCGTCTGCTTCGTCGGGTTCCATGAGTTGGAGCAGCTTTTCACGCTGGGCGTCGTCCAGTTCGATGAGAAGGTCGGCGGCGTCGTCCGGTTCCATCTCTTCGAGGACCTGCGCGGCACGCTCGTCGTCCAGGTGCGACAGAATCTGCACCTGGTCCTCAGCGGGAAGCTCCTGCAGAACGTCCGCGAGGCGCTCATCCTGCAGTTCGGCGGCGATTTCGACCATGCGCTTATCGCTCATCTCGTGGATAGCATCCGCAAGGTCGGCGGGCTTGGAGTTCTCGTGGTTAGCGACGAACGCGGTTGCCGCCTGCGGCTCCACGTCGGTGGAGAGCACCGCCTCGTCCCAGTCGACAATGAGGGTCTCCTTGGAGCGGCGGCGCCACGTGCTGGAGGAGGAGCTGACGCGGGAAACGAACAGCTCGGTTACGCCCCAGTCGCCGTTGCGGCGCTGCTCAATGGCGACGTCCTCAATGACGGCGTCACCGCTGCCGTCGAGCAGGCGCACGCGGCGGTCAAAGAGCTCACCGACGATGAGAGTCTCAGAGTTGCGCTGTTCAAAGCGGCGCAGGTTCACCAGGCCGGTCGAAATGATTTGTGAGGCGTCGATACTTCGCACACGGGTCATGGGCATGAACACTCGTTTCTTGCCGAGCACCTCAACGATGATGCCGACAACAATGGGTTCGCTGCCCTTGGCGGGGCGGGCGCCCGCAATGGATGCGCCCAGGCCGCGTTTGAGCACGACGACATCTCGGAGACGGCCGAGGCGGTCACCGAAAGGGTCAAAAACGTCGAGGCCCAGAAGGCGGGCAATGTAAATCTTGCTGGGGGTGCTGAACTTCGAATTGCTCACCTCTCTAGGGTACGCCCCGCCGCGGGGATTCGCACTTTGAGAAGCCTAATTGAACAGGTGCTCGCTACGCCTGTAGAGGAGCTGACCGCCCACCGGGTCCAGGGTTGGGGCGGGCGGTAGAATAGAAGCCATGACTTCTAACCTGCCGAATATTCCCTCGACCCCGACTTCTTCTTTCGTTGCCTCGCGCCTGGCGCAGGCTCAAGGCAAGCCCCTGCCCGCCGGTGAGGCGATTGCCTCCTTCGTTCGTCACGATGATGCGCTCGCCGCTTTTGACGTGCTCAGCGAGCAGGATTATCCGGTCACGGCGCTGTACCTGGTCAACGACGGCATCCGCCAGGTGGAGTACCCGGTACAGACTGGTTACGGTCGTGCCTTGATTTCTTCGGCGATTCAGGGCGCGTCGATGGGCCTGGTGTTTTCGGTGCTGTTGACGCTGACCGGTGACTCTTTTACGTCGGTGGCACTAAAGTACGTGCCGATATCGGTGGTTGTGTTTGTGCTGTGGCAGATGTTTATTCTGCGCCGCGGCAGGGGTGTTCGTTACCCGATGCGTACCGAGGCGATTCCCTCGCGTACCGTGATGTACGCTCTGCCGGAGTACGCTCAGGATGCGCGCCGCGTACTGGGTGCGCATCCTCGCTTCTCGGCGGCGGTTGCGGCTGCACGTGCGGCGGCTGCTCCGGAAGCTTCGCAGGCGCGTGCCGCTCAGAGCACCGTCTCGATGAATGGCGCACCGGTTCCGACCGGCGCCCCGAAGGCTCCCTCGTACCGTGCGCAGGCGGGTAGCCAGCCGGCACCGAACCAGAACCTGCCCGAGCGTGATACTACTGCGCAGAATGCGGTGGCTCAGAGTGCGGCGCAGAACATGCCCGCACCGGTTGTCCCCGCTCAGCCCGTACAGTCCGCCCAGTCCACTCAGCCTGCCGAACAGGCAAGTACCGGCCAGGCGACCGCTCAGAAGTCAGATACGCAGAAGCGCCCGGCACAGCGGTACGGTCTGCGCGTGGACGACCCGGAAGAATACGCGAAGCTGATTCAGCCCAAGCCGCAGCGTCCGACCCCGCGACCGCAGGGCCTGCACGATAAGACCTCGCACGATAACTCCTCGCAGGAGTCCGAATAACCGAACCTGCAATGGCGGTAGCCACCCGTAGCGGCGGGAAATAAGCCAGGAAACAGGCAGAGAAGCAACATAGAAGACATACGAAAGCCCCTCACCGAACGAATCGGTGAGGGGCTTTCCCTATAAGACGTTACGAACGTAACTGGAGGCTAGGCGTTACTTCGCCAGCTTCGCCATCCACTCCTCAATGCCCTCAACGGTGCGGGGCAGTGCAGCAGACAGGTTCACGTTGCCGTCCTCGGTGCAGAGCACGTCGTCCTCAAGGCGGATACCGATACCGCGGTACTCCTCGGGAACCGACAGGTCCTCGTCCTTGAAGTACAGGGCCGGCTCAATGGTGAAGACCATGCCCGGCTCCAGCTCAGCCCACATGTACAGCTCAGCCTTAGCCTGTGCGCAGTCGTGCACATCCAGGCCCAGGTGGTGGCTGGTGCCGTGCGGCATCCAGCGGCGGTGCTGACCGCCCTCAACGGTGAGCGAAACATCAGCGGAAACCGGCAGCAGGCCCCACTCTTCCAGACGGTGAGCCAGAACCTCCATAGCGGCGTCGTGAAGTTCGTGGAACTTACGGCCCGGCTTAGCCACAGCGAACGCGGCGTCAGCAGCCTCCAGCACAGCGTTGTAGACCTTCGCCTGAACCTCGGTGAACTTACCGTTCACGGGGAAGGTGCGGGTCACGTCTGCGGTGTACAGGGTGTCGTCCTCAACGCCTGCGTCCAGCAGCAGCAGCTTGCCGTCATCGACGGTGCCGTTGTTACGGATCCAGTGCAGGATGGTTGCGTTGTTACCGCACGCTGCGATGGTGTCGTAGCCCAGGTCGTTACCGTCGGTACGTGCCACGGAGAAGAACGCAGTCTCAACGACGCGCTCACCGCGGTGGTGCTCCTTAGCCTTCGGCAGTGCACGAATGACCTCTTCGAAGCCCTTGACGGTCATGTCAACGGAACGCTGCAGGTTCTCAACCTCGATAGCGTCCTTGATCAGGCGAGCCTCGGAGAGAGCCACGGTCAGCTCGGAGTCCAGCTTGTCAGCCTGCTCCAGCTCCACGCCGGTGTTGTAGCGGGAGGTGTCAACCAGCGCGTCAACAGCCGGGTCAACGTTGCGGACCAGGCGGATGTTCACGCCGCCCAGGCCCTGGTTACCGGCGTTCTTGGTGATAGCAACCTCAAGCTCGGACAGGTCGCGGGTACGCAGACCGAAGCGCTCGGAGAATTCCTTCAGGGTGGGGCGGGGGCCAACCCAGAACTCACCGTAGCGTGCATCCGCGTAGAACTCGGTGGTGTCGCGGCCAGCCAGCGGGCGGAAGTACAGGGTGACCTCGTGGTTAGAGCCGTTGTCGCCGGTGCCTTCTTCGACGGGCTCGAAGATCAGCACGGCGTCGGGCTCGTGGTCGATGCCCAGACCGGTCTGGTGCGCAAACGCCGAGTGGGGGCGGAAGCGGTAGTCGCAGTCGTTGGAGCGGACCTTCAGCGGGCCTGCAGGCAGGACGAGGCGCTCGCCGGGGAATGCCTTGGAAATCTTGGCGCGGCGCTCAGCTGCGTAGTCTGCTACGGGCTCGCGGGTGTAGCCGTCATCTTCGGCCTTGGCCCAGTCCTTAGCAATGAATTCGGTGAACGCAGACGCCTTAGGGGTGCTGCGGTGGTCGTTCTTCTGAGCTTCGGTGCTCTTCTCGTTGTTCTCAGTCATGGGTTAATCATATCTCCTTCACCACAGGTGGGCAGGTGTTTTAGCGCTTTTGACCATAAGAGGGGCGCGGTGGGGCAGAATATATCTTTGACTTGCGACCGGGTACCCGATATTGCGCCGCCGATATTGGTAGGGTTGAATCAGAAGAGTAGATGACATGCCTTAAAACCCCGCTGAGGTGGCGACGAACTAGCAGGGGCGGGGAAGGAGAGAATATGACGCAGACAGAACACCGAAATAGTGCACCTAATGCGCAACAGGCACCGCGGCCCGCTGAATCGGGCGCGCCTGAAAATCTGAACCGTGCCGGGCGTTACGATTTGCATATTCACTCCGCTATTTCTGACGGCACGCAGAGTCTGACCGAGCTGGTGCCGCTGATTGCTCGCGCCGGGTTGGCTGGGTTTGCGCTGACTGATCACGATACGACGGCTGGTTGGGTGCAGGCGGCCCAGCTGGCGGGTGAGTACGGTCTGGATTTTCTGCCGGGTGCAGAGTTCTCTTGCCGTTACCGATACACCGACGGTGAGGGCCGTGCGCGCACGAAGACTATTCATCTGCTCGCTTATGGTTTTGACCCGGTGGGTTCGGAGTTGGCGCGCCGTGTGGAGGCGATTCGTGCCAGCCGTGAGGGCCGTGCGCAGGCTATTGTGGGCCGTCTTGCCGCTGACTACCCGCTGACCTGGGATGACGTGTTGACGCAGGTGAGGGAGGGGAACACGGCGGTGGGCCGCCCCCATATCGCTGATGCGCTGGTTGCTGCCGGTGTGGTTGCTGATCGTTCTGAGGCTTTTGCGAAGCTGCTGTACACGGGCAGCCCCTACTATGTGCCGCAGGATGCGCTGGACCCGCTGGAGGCGGTGCGTCTGGTGCGTGAGGCTGGGGGTGTGCCGGTGATTGCCCATCCGATGAGTACGATGCGTGGACCCGCGTTGAGCCTGGAGTACCTGGGTTTGATGGTGGATGCTGGCCTGGCGGGTGTGGAGGTGTATCACCGCGAGAACTCTCCGGAGGACCGCGCGCGTCTGCTGGAGTTCATTGAGCGTCAGCGTGCGGCGGGCCGTGAGGTGCTGGTGACGGGGTCGAGCGATTATCACGGTGCGGGCAAGCCGAACCTGCTGGGTGAGAACACGACGGATGCGGTGACGGTGGCTCGCATCCGCGAGCAGCTGGCAGCCCAGTAGTAAGACCAGTAGTAAGACGAAAGAGTGCGGGGCGGGTTCCTAATCGGGAACCCGCCCCACACTCTTTTGTTTTCACCTCATTGCATATTCTCTAAATCTCTACCTGAAGGTTAGGATTTTTGATACGCTGAGAACGTTCTACTCATTGGGGTGCACAAAGATTGTGCCTCCCCTCTTATTTTGAAGGAGCTATGATGCTTCGACAATTATTCGCCCGCCCCACGAAGCGGGCCGTCCAGGCTGGCGGCGCTGTGCTCTTGGCTGGCGCCATGGTGTGCGGTAGCGTGCCGGCGTATGCCATTGGGTCGGTCAAGCCCCGTCAGGCTACACCTATCGCACAGCCAAACGAACCTGCAGTAACCTGCACTGATAGGGCTCTTTTCCGTTATATGGCAAATACGGCTCTAGCAAAGGAACTTGTATTCGACTGGGCTGAGTGTGCTGGTCTCATTACTGAATATCAAAAACACGAGTTATTTATTAAATCTCCAGTTATATCTCGCGGGCAGTTTGTGGAGTATTTGTATCGTCTGTCGGGTTCTCCTGAGGTGAAGAATCTTCCGGGGCAGTCTCCGTATGGTGATATTAAGACTGATGATCCGCGTTTTCCTGTGGTGATGTGGGCTCGTGAGCGGGGTATTACGTGGGGTTGGAGTGATGGGAATTTCCATTACGATACCCCTGCCGGCGATTCTACGATTGTGCTCATGCTGTACCGTTTGGCTGGTAAGCCGGACGTGAATGTCCCTGAATATCACAGGGAAGCATGGAACGACCCCTGGGATAAAGAATGGCCCAATATGCCTTACGGCTCAGAGCTGCATAAGGCTTATTTGTGGATTACCCAAAAGATTTCTTTAGAGAAAGAAGGATATATTGACGAATATTATAATGTTCGATTCGGAATGAATTTCAGTGCACAATCAGGGAAAAATAGCTGGTTCACCTTCGCAGAATACGATTTAGCTTTTTCGGCTTTGCGAGTCGCTGACTCTCTGGGAGCATTCGACAAGTAATCATAGTGCCCCGCATAATAAATGCGGGGCACAGCTATTTTTCGCTCTTATACGGTTATGGAGAGTTTCTTATCAGGATTTTCTTCCTCTTTAATTCCAAGATTATATGAGTAGTGATTAACTTCAATTCTGGCATACTTATATAGCGGTTTATCAACGCGTAGGATCCAGTTATTTGTCAGCAATTTTATCTGGTCACTAGTACGTTGCTTACTAGATTGATGACAGGCGTCGAAAGCATTTGCCCCGATGATGTTAAGGCGTCCGGCTCCTCCTTCAATGTGGAACCCCCATAGTGATGCAAGCGCCGTATCAAGTGAAAATTTATCCTCTGGCTTATCACTATCTTCATAGGGGTTGTCTGAGCGTACTCCTGTGAAAGTGCAGTCGCTAGCCCATGAGCTGATATACCAGTTTGCTGCCTCGTGGTTATGTGCTGGCTTTGAGACTGCGTCGTGCCAGCTGGAGGATTCACCGATACAACCCACATATTTATATAACACTCTTTTACTTTCGTATCATTGCATGTTCCCTAAATCTTTACCTGAAGGTTATGATTTTTGATACGCTGAGAACGTTCTACTCATTGGGGTGCACAAAGATTGTGCCTCCCCTCTGTTCGTGAAGGAGCTATGATGCTTCGACAATTATTTGCTCGCCCTACGAGGCGGGTTATCCAGGCTGGTGGCACGGTACTGTTGGCTGGTGCCATGGTGTGCGGTAGCGTGCCGGCATATTCTCTTGGTGTTCTGAAACCTCGCCAAGTGACACCTATTGTGCAGCCCAATGAACCGGCGGTGACCTGTAACGACCGCGCAATCTACGAATATAAGTACCTTCCGAATGCTTATGTGACTTACAGTCGCAAGATTATCTACGACTGGGCTGAGTGCGTTGGTCTAATTTCTGAATACCAGAAGTATCAGCTAATCGAAGAAAACACCGTAATTTCCCGTGGCCAGTTTGTGGAGTATTTATATCGCCTGTCGGGTTCTCCTGAGGTGAAGAATCTTCCGGCTCAGTCTCCTTATGGTGATATTAAGACTGATAATCCGCGTTTTCCTGTAGTGATGTGGGCTCGTCAGCGGGGCATTACCTGGGGTTGGAGTGATGGGAATTTCCATTACGATGCCCCCGCGAATGAAACGACGACAGTAATCATGGCATACCGCCTAGCTGGTAGTCCGGCGGTCAAGCTACCCGATATGAATCCTCCGAATGAGGAAGAGCCCTGGACCAAGCGGAACCCCAACCTTCCTTACGGCTCAGAGTTGCATCGGGCCTATGTTTGGTTGAAATACACTGGAGCCGGCTCCGATAAGAAGTACACTGGCTTCCACGAATCGATTAGACACCATGACGTAGCGAGCATGGACTATGAAGGTCGACGAGTGAGCCAATGGACTTTCCAAGCAACATATGAACAGGCTTTTGAAGTATTGCGCATGGCAGATACTCGAGGTGCATTCTAAAAACTTTTTATAAAGAGAAGGCACCTTAGAACAGAACACTAGGGCAACGCAAAAGAGTGTGGGGCGGGTTCCTTAGTTAGGAACCCGCCCCACACTCTTAACACGTGCTCTCACGAACGCGCAGACAAGACAGCCTAGACGCTCTCACGCGAAGCATGATGCTGCAACACCGCACCCGCATCAACCGCATCCCGCTGAGCAGTCGCCCGCGCCGCACGAGCCTTAGCCCGCGCCTGATGCTGACGCTGACGACGCAACTCATCACGCCCATCAATACGCATCTTCTTATCCACCGCATCCATCGACCAGTGACGCACGAACCGGCACGACGCACCCTCAACCGGCTGCGTCGTCTCCGTGAGCGTATCCAACACAGCCTTCAGCGCATGACGGCTCGCCGCCGTCAACGCATCACGACTCGTACCGCCACGAACACCCACCGTACGCTTCGGCGTGAACAGCACACTCGCCCCACGCGGAACACCGCGATACTCAGCGAACGACACCGGATCCACACCCAGGCGCTTAGCCATCACCTCAATAGCCGGCGGATTCTGATCCACACACACGAACTTACGACCCAGCTGAGCCGCCGCCGCACCCGTAGAACCAGAACCAGCGAAGAAATCCAACACCCAATCACCCGGGCGGGAACTCGCCGCAATCATACGACGCAACAAACCCGTAGGCTTCTGCGTGGGATACCCCGTCTTCTCCTTACCCGTCGGCGACACAATAGTATGCCACCACACATCCGTAGGGAGCTTACCGCGAGAAGCCTTCTCCTCAGTCACCAAACCGGGAGCCATATACGGTTCACGATCAACCTCCGCAGTATTGAAGTAATAGCTGCGGTGATCCTTCGCGTACACCAAAATGTTGTCGTGCTTCGTCGGCCAGCGGCGCGTAGACTTCGCACCGTAGTCATAAGCCCAAATCAGCTCATTAATGAAGTTCTCACGACCAAAAATCATGTCGCACATAATCTTCACATAATGAACCTCACGCCAATCCAGGTGCAGGTACAGGGTGCCGTCCTGCGCGAGCAGACGATGCGCCTGCTCAATACGCGGCGCTAGGAACGCCCAATAATCCTCGAACGAGTCGTTATAGCTCGCCAGAGTCTGCAGGGTGCTCGAATAGCTCTTGCCCTTAAAACCGGTGCGGTCACCCTTCTCAGAAGCCTCCGCGCTCAAAGTGCGGCGCGTCTGCTTCTTACCCGTATTGAACGGCGGGTCAATATAAATCACGGTGAACGCACCATCGGGCAGCTCACGCAGATACTCCAGGTTATCTGCCTGCACCAGCAGCGACGGGCCCTGCGGATCGAAAACAGCCGAATCCGTGGGGTGCGCCTCAGCAGCAGGGGAGGGCGCGGCAGACGCCGGGGATGCTGAAATACCCAACCCCGGCCCTAGCCTTCAGAACCAGCACGGTCAGCGCCACGGCCCTTACCGCGAGAACCCTCAGCACGGGAGCCTTCAGTGCGAGAGCCTTCAGAGCGGCGGCGGGTGCGGCGGCGACCCTCACCCTCCACCGGCTGACCCTCAACACGGCGGGTACGGCGACGCTGACGAGGCACACGCTCAGAACGCTCAGAAGAACGCTCAGATGCGCCCTGCTCGTTACGCTCTGCACGCTCGGAACGGTCGGAACGCTCAGTGCGCTTGCGGCCCTCGGAGCGGCTACGGCGCTCGCCGCGGCCCTCACTGGAACGACTGCCGGAACGACCTTCACGACCGCCGTCACGGCCGCCGTCACGGGAACCGCGGGAACGGCGCGAACCCTTCTCGCCGTCACGACCGCCAGAACGACCACCGTCGCGGCCACCGCGAGAACGAGCCGGACGGCCATCACGAGAATCACGGGCGCTCTCAAAGAACTCATCGCCCATGCCCTCAGCCACACGCTCCTCACGCGGCAGGCGGCCCTTGGTGCCAAGCGGAATGTTCAGATCGTAGAACAGGTGCTCAGAGGAAGAGTAGGTCTCAACCGGCTCGGGAACACCCAGCTCCAGGGCGTCGTTAATGACCTTCCAACGCGGCAGGTCATCCCAGTCAACCAGGGTCACGGCGGTACCCTCATTGCCCGCACGACCGGTACGGCCGGTACGGTGCAGGTAGGTCTTCTCATCCTCGGGCACGCGGTGGTTAATCACGTGGGTCACGTCTTCAACGTCAATACCGCGAGCCGCCACGTCGGTCGCGACCAGAATATCGACCTTGCCGGAGCGGAACGCCTTCAGCGCCTGCTCACGCGCAACCTGGTTCAGGTCACCGTGCAGGGGAGCGGCAGCGAAGCCACGGTTCACCAGCTCCTCCGCCACGCGGGCAGCGTCACGCTTGGTCTTGGTGAAGATGACGGTACGGCCGCGGCCGGTAGCGCGCAGAATGCGGCCAATCATCTCGTCCTTGTCCAGGTGGTGCGCGCGGTAGACGACCTGGCGGATCGACGCCTTAGTCTTCGAGGCGTCCTCGGGGTCAGCGGCGCTAATGCGCATGGGCTTGGTCATGTACTGGCGTGCCATCGCAATGACCGGGCCGGGCATGGTTGCGGAGAACAGCATGGTCTGGCGGTCCTCGGGCAGGTAGCTGAGGATCTTCTCAACCGACGGCTGGAAACCCAAATCCAGCATCTCGTCAGCCTCATCGAGGACCACGATCTTGACCTGCTTCAGGTTCAGGAAGCCCTGCTGGTACAGGTCGATAATGCGGCCGGGGGTACCCACCGCAACCTCCAGGCCGCGGCGCAGCAGCTCAGCCTGAGGCTCAATCGGCACACCACCGTACAGGGTGGCGACGCGGGCGTTGCGCAGCTTCGCAGCAATCGCCAGGTCCTCACCCACCTGAATAGCAAGCTCGCGGGTCGGAACCAGAATCAGCGCCTGAGGTGCGCCGGGGTACTCCAAATCAGCCCAACCCTCATCGTCGCGGCCGACCACACGCTGAATGGTGGGCAGACCGAAGCCGAGGGTCTTACCGGTACCGGTCTTCGCCTGACCAATGATGTCCTGGCCAGACAGAGCCACGGGAAGAGTCAGCTCCTGGATGGGGAAGGGGGAGGTAATGCCAACCGCCGCGAGGGCGTCGCTAATATCCTGGCGAACGCCGAAGTCGGCGAAGGACTTTGCAGTCTGAGTGGTTTCCTGCGTGTTCGTTTCAGTCACTGGACCGTATCTTTCTACCCCTGTTCGGGGTGTGTTTCTCCCCAGAACGGGGGTGCACCAGCCAGCGCCTCGGGGTGGAGGCGGTGACGGGCGGGCGTCGAAAGCCGGCCGCGGGAAATTCTTACACGGGAAATTCTTACCGAGACGCCGCCTGCACGCATGCTTAGATGCTCATGGTTAATACTCATGGTTATTCATGATGAGAAGGCGGTGCAGCCTCGGGGTCTTGAAAGGGGTACGACCGGTCATTCACTTAACCCCTCAATATTAACCCGGATTTGCTTCCGGCGCACCCTCGACCGGTTGTGGTGTGCGCCCGTGATGGGCGATATACCGCCCCAAAACCGGGTATCGTGAGGTTTTCGCATGGGCGGTTTAAAACGCAAACCCCCGCATTCGGCACGGCGTAACCGTACGGCGCATACAGCGCACGCACACAGCGCATAAAACGCGGTTACGCATCATGACGGATGCGGGGGAAGCTCAAGCTAAGGGGGGGGGAAGCAGCTACCGAAGTAATTAGGCGCCGATACCGAAACCCACGTGACGCTTCGCGTCGGAACCCAGCTCAACGTAGCCAATCTGAGCGCCAGAAATCAGGGTGGTGTTGCCCTTATCGTCCATAATCTGCAGCAGCGAGCCGTCCTCAATAGCCTTCGAGACCTTCTCCATGAGGATTTCCTTAGCCTCACTGGTCTCAACAACGATTTCACGAGCAATGTGGCGAATGCCAATCTTGATTTCCATGAGTCTCCTCGCAGAATAGTCCGGCGCAACCAAACGTGCGCCGGGTATGGGAACTATCTTATCTAGCATCTACTCTAGCGTGAATACGCCCATCGGCACCGTGAACGGGCGGTACTTCGCCGGGGGCTAATAAAATACTCGCCGCGTCACGCGTGAAAATGCGCGCGAAAAACGCCGGGAAGAGGGGAGGGAGAGACTCCTAAGACTCCTCCACCTGAATGCCGTAGAGGGTCTCCAGCGCCTGCACGTAATCCTCTGCGCGGCCCTCCGACGCCAGCTTCTTGGCGCGCACCGTCGGAGTGTGCAGAAGAGACTTCACCATGCGGCGCATCGCCAGCTCAAACTGCTCCGTCGCCGCACCGCAACCAAACTGGTTACGTACCTTCTCCAGCTCAGAATCCAGCACATCCATAGTGTGCGAGCGCAGCGCAACAATCGCGGAGTCAATCGTGCGGGAACGCTGACGAGACACAAACGCCGCCAGTTCAGACTCCACGATGCGCGTAGCCGTCGCCACGGACTCCTCGGTTTCCTCGGGTGCGGCAAGGCGCACCGATTCGAGGGTAATCAGCTCAACATTCGGCAGGTCAGCGACCGACGGATCAAAGTCACGTGAAAGAGCAAGGTCAAGAATCGTGTGGTGACCAGCCGGAATCTGCTCGGGAAGCAGCGGGTCGGAGCCGCCGGAGCAGCCAATAATGACGTCGGCAGAAGCCATGGCCTGCTCCATGCCGTCCACCGGCACCGCAGAAACCTCGCGCTTTGCCGCGAACTCGGCGGCACGACCAGAACGGGAATTGACCCAAATATCGGTGCAACCGCGCTCGCGCAGCGCCGCAATGGTTGCACCCGCATAAGCACCCGTACCAAAAATTAGGGCGCGTCGGGTCGACCAGTCCTTCTCGGCAACCTCATCCGCAAGATCCAGGGCAACAGACACAATCGAGCGGCCCTGGGCGCCAAGCGCCGTGTGCTGACCCACCTGACGAGCCGTATGCGCCGCATGCTCAAACAGCTGCACCAGCTCACCGGGAAGAGCCACGCCCTCCTCCTGAGCCTTCGCCTGCGCGGCAGCCAGGGCGCGGCGTACCTGACCGGCGATTTCGCGCTCGCCAACCACGGCAGACTCCAGGCCGGAGGCGACCGTCAGCAGGTGGCGTGCCGCCTCCTCATCTTCGAACAAGTCGAAGCTGGAGGCAACTAGCTCTTTATCCAGGCCGGAGGTCTGAGCAATCGAATCAACAATCAGCTCACGAACCATGGGGACATGGGCAGACACGTGCAGCTGAACATACATTTCAAGACGGTTACAGGTGGCAAGAACTACTGCACCCTTAACACCGAGCTGACGCGCTACATCCGCCGCCAGAACATCGGGTACACCGGAGGCACCGGCGCTCAACGCAGCGACGGTGGTCAGATCAACGGTGTGGTGCGATGCCACAAATGCATAAGTACTCACTAGAGACTAATCATAACCACGCCGACTAAGCCCCTGTAAAGCTCACAGAACCTAAGTTCCATCATCGTAGGGGGCAAGAAAATCTGCGCGGTGGGGGATGCGGGCACGAAGAGTAGGCACGAACTAAGGTGCCCCTCACTGCTAAGAAAGCCATCATTAGGTAAGAGTCACCATGACATAGTGTCGCAAAAACGCCCACATAAACCTGTCACACTAGACACTATGAGCGAAAACCAGCACACCACCCTCGCATCGGATAAGGGCACCGCATCGGCTGCCGCACAGGCACCCGCCCTGCCCGCACACCCCACCGACGCCCAGCGACCCCTGCTCACCGACGAGCAGCTCGCACACCTCCCCGCCAACCACCCCCTGCGCGCAGGCACCGCCGCCGACTCGCCCATGCTCCGCGCCCTCACCGGCCGCCCCTCCAACCACCGACCCGTCTGGTTTATGCGCCAGGCAGGCCGCTCCCTGCCCGAATACCGCCAGGTACGCGAAGGCATCCCCATGCTGGACGCATGCCTCACCCCCGATCTCGCCGCAGAGATCACCGTGCAGCCCGTCCGCCGCCACAAGGTCGACGCCGGTATCTTCTTCTCAGACATTGTCATCCCCATGAAGCTCGCGGGCGTCAACGTCGACATCGTGCCCGGTAGGGGCCCGGTCCTCGACCAGCCCGTACGCACCCTCGACGAGGTGCGAGCCCTGCCCGAACTCAAAGACAGCGACCTCGACCCCATCCGCGAAGCCGTCGCCGCCACCGTAGAAATGCTCGGCGATACCCCGCTCATCGGCTTCGCCGGAGCCCCCTTCACCGTCGCCGCCTACATGGTCGAAGGCGGCCCCTCCCGCGACCACCTGCGCCCGCGCACCATGATGCACGCCGACCCCGCCGCCTGGCATGAACTCGCCGCCTGGGCAGCCCGCACCGCAGGCCAGTTCCTGCGTGCACAGATCGAGGCGGGCGCATCCGCTGTGCAGCTCTTCGACTCCTGGGCTGGCTCCCTCGGTGAAGGCGACTACCGCCGTTACGTGCAGGCACACTCCGCAACCGCCCTCGACATGGTGCGTGAATACGGTGTGCCGCGCATCCACTTCGGCACCGGCACCACCGCCCTGCTGCCCGCCATGCACGAAGCCGGCGCAGACGTCATCGGCGTGGACTATCGCCTGCCGCTGTCCGCAGCGAACACCCTGCTCAACGGCGCCGTACCCCTGCAGGGCAACATCGACCCGGCACTGCTCGCCGCAGGCAGCGAAAACCTCTACGCACACGTGGACGAAGTGCTTGCCGAAGGCAACGCCGCCCCCTCGCACGTGGTCAACCTCGGCCACGGCGTACCCCCGACCACCGACCCGCAGGTGCTCACCGACCTCGTGGCATATATCCACGAGAAAACGGCACGCTCAGGCACACGCTAAGGCAACAGATCCGCGGGGCTAACCACATATCAGCGCCGCGGGGCACCGCCTCCCAAAACAACCACCGCGCCCGCTGATAAAGCCAACACCACAGGGCAGACCCGCTGACAGACCAAAGGAGAACCACCATGGGCCAGCACACCAACCAGGCACCGCACCGCACCGCACAGGTCAGTTCCTCCGCCGCGCCCCAGACCGCACGAGCATTCACCCGCAAGGAAAAGGTGCCCACCGCCATCGTTATCGGTGGCGGCCCCTCCGGCCTCATCTCCGCACGCCGCCTCGCCGCAGCCGGTATGCGCGTCACCCTGCTCGAACAGCGCCACCACCTCGGCGGTGCCGTCGGCGCCCACGAAGTCGGCGGCCTGCTCCTAGACTCCGGCGCCGAATCCTTCGCAACCCGCAGCCCCATCGTCAGCGACCTCGTCAAAGAACTCGGCCTGGGCGACCAGATCGTCACCCCCAACTCCTACGGCTCCTGGCTGTACCTGCCGCAAGGCGCCCGCCGCACCCCCAGCACCGGCATCATGGGCATCCCCGGCAACGTCAACGACAAGTCCCTCATTCCCGTCATCGGCAAGAGCGGCCTGCGCCGCGCCCAGGTGGACAAGTTCCTGCCCGTCTCCGCCGGCGAAAACGCAAAGACCCTCGGCGAGCTCGTGCGCATCCGCATGGGTCAGAAAGTGCTCGACAACCTCGTCGCCCCCGTCGTCTCCGGCGTGTACTCCACCCACCCCGACAAACTCGACGTGGATGCCACCATCCCCGGCCTGCGCGCGGCACTGCACAAGCACCGCTCCCTCTCCGCAGCAGCGGCAGCCTTCCGCTCAGCAGCACCGGCAGGCTCTCAGGTGGCAGGTATCATCGGCGGCATGAACCAGCTCTCCGAACGCCTCGTCGAGGAGCTCTACGCCGCCGGTGTTCGCATCGTCACCGGATTCGACGTCATCGCCGTAGACCGCGACGAATCCACCGGCCAGTGGTTCATCATCCAGCGCCACACCACCGATGGCGAAAACACCCCCCTCTACGCCGACTACCTGGTAGTCGCCACTGACGGCCCGACCGTAGCCCGACTCATTGGCCCGCACGTCTCCACCGCGCTACCCGCCCTGGAACCCGGCCCCGAAGTCGCTCTCGTCACCCTCGTCGTTGACGCACCCGATTTGAACAAGCACCCGCGCGGCACCGGTCTGCTCGTCTCCGAAGAAGCAACCGCCGTCCGCGCCAAGGCCCTCACCCACGCCACCGCCAAGTGGCAGTGGGTCGCCGACGCAGCAGGACCCGGCCGCCACGTCGTACGCCTCTCTTACGGCCGCGGCGGCGAAGACTCCCGATTCTCCGAAGTCGCACTCGCCGACGAGCAGCTCATCACCCTCGCCCTGCGCGATGCCACCCGCATGATGGGCGTCGCCCTCACCCACAGCAACCTCATCGACGCGGACGTGGTGCGTTGGCGCGGCGTACTGCCCGCCTCCACCCCCGGCCACCGCAAGCGCGTGCAGGATTTCCGCGACCGCGCCAGCGAACTGGGCACCCTCAGCACCGTCGGCTCCTGGGCGGCAGGCTCCGGCCTAGTCCTCACCGTCAAAGACACCTACGAGCAGATGGACCAGCTGATCTACCACGCCGCGCAAGACTGGGAAGGCATCACCTCCCCGAAGGTCGCAACCGCGAAGTAGACGGCACCGCGACGGCAGAAGCTCAGCCAACAACTCAGCTCAGCCAACAACAAAGCCAAAAATTGAGAAAACGCGCAGCTACGGAAGCCGCGCCTCCAGCACAGCGAACCCTCGCTGAAGAAAGGAACACACAATGTCTCACGATCACGCAGCACACGGCCACGGCGGCGCACACGGTGCACAGGGCCAGGGCAGCTACACCCACCCCGGCCACGGCTACGGCGGCGCACCCAAGGGCTACGCAGTCCAGCACTCCGCAGCTGACGAAAACCGCCGCGGCCGCGAAGAAGGCGAAACCCTGCACTACGCCCTCTACACCGTGTTCGCACGCTCCGGCGCACGCCCCGCAGAAGCAAACACCGACGAAGCACGCGCAGAATTCGAGAAGGTCGCCGAGCAGCTCGCAGCCGACGGCGTGACCCTGCGCGGCATCTACGACGTCTCCGCAATGCGCGACAACGCAGACATCATGATCTGGACCCACGGCGAGAGCCCCGAAAAGCTGCAGGCAGCAGTCCGCAAGATCCGCCGCACCGCACTCTTCGCAGGCACCACCATCGTCTGGTCCACCATGGGCGTACACCGCGAAGCAGAATTCACCCGCAACCACGCACCCGCCTACGCACGCGGCAAGGCACCCGAAGCATGGGTCTGCGTCTACCCCTTCGTACGCTCCTACGACTGGTACTACATGAACCCCGAACGCCGCGCAGAAATGCTCAAGAACCACGGCATGAAGGCAATCGACTTCCCGCAGATTCTGGCAAACACCGTCGCAACCTTCGGCATGAACGACTACGAGTGGGTCCTCGCCCTCGAAGCACCCCAGCTCGTTGACCTCGTCGACATGATGCGCCACTTCCGCAACACCGAAGCACGCCTGCACGTGCGCGAGGAAACCCCCTTCTACACCGGCCGCCGCATCGGCGCAGACGAAGTGGCAGAGGTTCTGGCGTGAGCCATCAGCCGAACAACGGCGTAACCCTCAACGGCACACTCCTGCCGGACGACGTGGTACCCAACCGCACCGACCCGGCGAACACCGCCTCCAACGGCCCCGCCGCGCTCAACGAGCAGACCCTCGGCGACTACCGAAGCGAACGCAGCATCACCCGTGAACGCGCCGAAGAGACGCGCCCCTACGACCTGGTGATTCTCTCCTCCTTCGGTGGCCCCGAGGGGCAGGAGGACGTCATCCCGTTCCTGCGCAACGTAACCGCTGGCCGCGGCATCCCGGACGAGCGCCTCGAAGAGGTCGCCACCCACTACCGCGCCAACGGCGGCGTCTCGCCCATTAACGAGCAGAACCGTGCCCTGCTCGCCGCACTGCAGCAGGCGCTCGCCGAGCGCGGCCCGCACATCCCGATCACCTGGGCGAACCGCAACTGGAAGCCCTACGTGAAGGACGTACTCGCCGAAGCCTACGAGAACGGCCACCGCAACGTGCTCGTGCTGGCGACCAGCGCCTACCCCGGCTACTCGAGCTGCCGCCAGTACCGTGAAGACTACGGCATGGCGATCGAGCAGCTCGGCCTGGAAGGTCGCGTGCACGTGGGTAAGATCCGTCAGTTCTTTGACGTGCCCGGCTTCTCCCGCGCTTTTGCCGACGGGCTGAAGGATGGGCTCGCCACGGTGCGTGAGCAGCTTGCCGCACGCGATAGCGGTTCGCTGAACCCGCGCCTGCGCATCATGTTCTGCACCCACTCGGTGCCGACCTCCGCAGCGAATGAGGCAGGCCCGCGCGGCGTGAACTACGAGGGCGGTTCCGCTTACGTGGAGAAGCACCTGCAGGTCGCTCGCGCCGTGCTTTCGCTGGTTCGCGATGAGGCTCCGCAGCTTCTGCAGAACGTCGAATGGGAGCTGGTGTATCAGTCCCGTTCCGGCCCGCCGTCCATGCCGTGGCTCGAACCGGACGTCAACGACGCCCTGGAGGCGCTACCCACCCCCGCCAACCCGTCGGAGGATGGCGAAGCCCCCGTGGAAGGCGTCGTGCTGGTGCCCCTCGGGTTTGTCTCCGACCACATGGAAGTCAAGTGGGATTTGGACACCGAGGCGCTAGACACCTGCGAGCGCCTGGGCGTGGTCGCTGTGCGCACCCCCACCCCCGGCACGCATCCGGCGTACGTGGAATCGCTGCGTCGCCTGATTGAGGAGCGCGTGGAGAACGGCGTTTCAGCCGACCTGCGCCCCGAACGTGAGAGCGTCCTCGCCCCGAGCGCGAGCGGTCAGTACGGCTGGTTCGATGAGTGCGAACCCGACTGTTGCAAGCCCGGTCGTGGCGCGCCGAAGCCGGTCATCGCCGAGTACGCAGCCGATGCTGATACCGCCGAGTCTGAGGAAGCTCCCGCCAGCCGCTCCGGTGGCTGCGGCTCCGGCGGATGCTGCTCCCACTAACACCACCCCTGTAGCTCCGGCTCGCCCCAACACCCCCTAACCGGGGTGCGCGGGCGGGTCGGAGCGCACGTGCCTACGGGCTATCACACACATCACCGACAAGGAGAGATATGAGCCATCACGAGTACATCTTGGGCACCCGCGGGTCTGCTCTCGCCCTGACGCAAAGCCGTATTGCCGCTGAAACCGTCACCTCCCTCTACACCGAACACCAGGCACACCACGGCGCCGCAGATGCCGAGGTTGTGGATTTCACCCTGCGCACCGTCAAGACCGAAGGTGACGTGCTCACCGGACCCCTGGCGACCCTCGGCGGCACCGGCGTATTCGCCGCGGCACTGCGCCAGCGTCTGCTCGACGGTGAGAATGCCTCCGAAGAAAACCGCGTGGACATGGCGGTACACTCTCTCAAGGACCTGCCCTCCGCGCCCTGCCCGGGCCTGGTCATCGCCGCAACCCTCAAACGTGAAGACCCCCGCGACGCCCTCGTAGCACGCGACGGTCTGACCCTGGACACTCTGCCCACCGGCTCCCGCGTGGGCACCGGCTCACCCCGCCGCGCCGCCCAGCTGCGTGCGCTGCGCCCCGACCTTGAAATCGTGGACATTCGCGGTAACGTGGGCACCCGCATCGGCCGCGTCAAGGGTCTTGAAGAGCACGCAGGCAAGCAGGTCGTGCTCCGCCAGAACACCGAAACTTCCGAACGAGCCGACCACGGTGTAGGCACCGAACGCAGCGGCGACTGCGACGCCGTGGTGCTCGCTGTCTCCGGCCTCAAGCGCCTGGGCAAGGAAGAACTCATCACCGAGTACATGGACCCCACCCGCATGCTGCCCGCCCCCGGCCAGGGTGCGCTCGCCCTGGAAGTGCGCGAAAGCGAGTTCGAAAACCCGGACCCCGCCGTGCTGTCCGACGCTGAGGTGGCACGCCCGGTGCGTGCCCTCGGCCGTGCCCTGCTCGCCGCAAACCACCACGAAACCCGCCTCGCCGTCAGCGCCGAACGTGCCCTGCTACGCCGCCTCGAAGCCGGATGCGCCGCCCCCATCGGCGCGTACGCGCAGGTGGTTGAGGGCGACCTGGTGCTCAACGTCGTGGTGGCCTCCCCGGACGGCACCGACATGCTACGCCACACCTCGGCAACCGCCGAACTGGATGTGCCCGGCGCCGAACGCCTGGGCGTGCGCGTGGCGGAGGACCTGCTGCAGATGGGCGCCGCCGCCTTGGCCGGATTGGATTTGAAGTAGGCGTCATGTCTGCCTCGTGTTCTGAATCCCCGCAGGTTGATGCCCCGCCTTCTGAAACCCCGCGCACGGTTCTGCTGACCCGCTCCGCCGCCCAGGGCGCCGCCTTCGCACGCGCCCTCGCCGAAGAATGCGCACAGAACGGGTTGGGGGAGTGCCGGGTACTTTTCGCCCCGCTGCAGCAGGCACGCACCGTCGAACCGGGCGAAGACCACGCCGCCGCGCTGGAGGCGCTCGCCTCCGGTCACTATGCGTGGGTGAGCTTCACGAGCGCCAACACGGTTCGCGCCTGCGCCGAGCTGTGGGGTGACGACTTCGCCCGCGCCTGCGCGAGTGGGGGAGCGCGCATCGCCTGCGTGGGTGCGGCGACCGCCCGCGCCGTGCACACCCAGCTGGGGCTGGGCACGGATTTTCAGCCGCAGGTGCAGAGCGCCGCCGGTATGCTCGCGGAGTTTGAACAGCCTGCAGCTGCCGCCGCCGTGCTGGTTCTGGAAGGCTCCAATGCCCGCCCGACCCTGCGTGAAGGCCTCAAAAACCTGGGCTGGGAGAGCCGCCGCTGCGTGCTCTACGACATGGTGCCCGCCGAGCAGGTGGCACCCGGCGAGCTGAGCCTCAGCGCCGCCCGCGCGCTCGTACAGGGGAACACCATAGATGCACCCGCGCCGGAAAGCCCCACCCAGGAAAACCCCGTACCGGATGTGCTGGTGGTGACCGCCCCCTCCCGCCTGCACGCCCTGCTGGACGGCGCACCCGCGCTAGGACCCGAATCCGTGCCGCCGGTGGTGGCGATTGGGGCGAGTACCGCCTCCGCATGCCGCGCCCTGAACCTGCGTTATGTGCAGGCCGATTCGCCCTCGCCGCAGGATTTGGCGCGCGCCGCCGCATCCCTGATTTAGGCGCATCCCTCATTTATGCCTCAATAAGACACATTTAAGACCACATATTTTTATCGAGTTTTCAGGAGAGATCATGAACCTCACCCGCCGCCCGCGCCGCCTGCGCACCACCGCAGCCATGCGCTCCCTCGTCGCTGAGACCACTCTGCGCCCCGCGCAGCTGATTCAGGTGTTCTTCGTTCGCGACGGCATTGACGAGCCGCAGCCGATTCGTTCTATGCCCGGCCAGTACCAGCACACCCTGGAGAGCATCATCCCCGCCGTGCGTGAGGCGTACGAGGCGGGTATCCGCTGCATTGACCTGTTCGGCATTCCTCGTGATGAGGATAAGGACGAGGTCGGTTCGACCGCTTGGGATCCGCAGGGCATTCTGAACCGTGCGATTGCGGTGTGCCGTGAGGAGTTCGGCGACGACCTGGTGGTCATGGCTGATACCTGCCTGGATGAGTTCACGAGCCACGGCCACTGCGGCGTGCTGGTTGATAACGGTCACGGCACCCTCGTGGTGGATAACGATCAGACCGTGGAACTGTACTGCAAGATGGCGGTTTCGCAGGCGCGTGCGGGTGCGCACACGGTGTCCCCGTCGGGCATGATGGACGGCCAGATTGCGGCGATGCGCACCGCCCTGGACGAGGCTGGCTTTGAGGATGTGTCGATTCTGGCGTATTCGGCGAAGTACGCTTCGGCGTTCTTTGGCCCGTTCCGTGACGCGGTGGAGTCCAGCTTCACGGGTGACCGTAAGACCTATCAGCAGGATCCGGCGAACCGCCGCGAGTCGCTACTGGAGGTGCGCGCTGACCTGGAGGAGGGCGCGGATATGGTGATGGTGAAGCCTGCCGGTAGTTACCTGGATATTGTGCGTGAGGTGGCGGAGTTTTCGCCGGTGCCGGTGGCGGCGTATCAGGTGTCGGGTGAGTACGCGATGATTGAGGCTGCTGCGGCGAATGGCTGGATTGACCGTAAGGCTGTGGTGTTGGAGTCGCTGCGTTCGATTCACCGCGCCGGTGCGGACGTCATCTTGACCTATTACGGTACGGAGGCGGCACGCTGGCTCCGCGAGCTGGACGCCTAACCCCTCCTTCTAGACGCTGAGAAGCCACATGTGTTTCGAAAAGCCACGTCTTTGGTGGCTTCTCGAAACACATGTGGCTTTTCACCGTTTAGGCTTGTTCTTCGCTGACTGGCTTGTACCCGAGGGAGGTGCACACAATGTTGCCGTTGGTGAAGTATCCCGCGAGCTTTTCGCGGTCGGCGGGGGAGCGCAGGTCTGCCCAGCGTTCCTGCTCCAGGTAGAACGCAACCTGGGAGGTCAGGCAGACAACGCGCTCATCGTGCACCGCCACAATATGCCTGCGCAGCCACGGCATGCGCTTGGCGAGGTTCGGCGGAATCCTGGACGGCATCTTGATTTCTATCTGCCATTGCGACGGCTCGTAGAAGGTCGGCTTGATCTGTTCGGGGTTCTTCGGGAAGACGCAGAACTCCTCAATATCGCTGTAACTGTACTTCTTCGCGGGCAGGAAAATCCGCCCGATGTAGAACGAATCGGGGTTGAACAGCAGGTAGCGCCTCCTGCAATACCAGCGAGTCGCAAAGGTTATAGCGGCAACAATCCCCAACATGATGGATGCGTCACGGCGGGACATCGGAGTAACGCCCAGAACGCTCCAGCCGACGAGCGCGTAGAAGAAAACGCAGAAAGCTAGAAACAGCACAAAGTGGGTTTCAGCATAGAAGTTATTTCTTTTCCAGACTCGTCTGGCTCGGGGAGGAATCTCCTCCAGCATTGGTGGAGTGCTTAGCTCCATGAATTGTCCTCTCTACGGGGTATCGGTGATGGTGTGTCTATGGTGCTCAGAAGCCACATGTGTTTCGAGAAGCCACATAAGACGTGGCTTTTCGAAACACATGTGGCTTCTCGCGGGATAAGAGCGGGATAAAAGCTGCTTACTTGTACTGCGCCTTCTGGAAGGACGCGCGGCGTGCCGCCTCCTCCGCATGCTTACCGGCAGGCTTGTAACCCATGGTCGTGCAGATCACGCGGCCGTCCACGAAGTACTTCGCCAACATTTCACGGTCCGCCGGCGAATCCAGCTGCGCCCAGCGTTCCTGCTCAATCTTGAACGCAATCTGCGCCACCAAACAATCAATCTGGTGATTATTGAGCGCATAGTTGTGCTTGCGGCCGCCGGGAAGCAGAATCTCCAGCGTCCACTGGCTCGCGTCCTTCGGGTTCAGCTTGATAGCGTCCGGGTTCTTCGGGTACACACGGAACGCGCGAATCTCAGAGTAGGGGCGGGACTTCGCCGGAAGGAGCAGACGCCCAGCCTGGAACGAATCCGGGTTGTACACCACGTAATCGCGGTTGTACATCAGCAGCATGATGATCAGCGGAATGTACGCCGCCGCCAAGAACCAAGAAGCGTGACCGATATAGATTGATCCCCAATCCTCGTCGCTCATACCTGCCAACGAAATCAAGAAGACCGAGGCGAGCAGGAACGCAATACCGTTGAGCCCCCAGTAGACGGTGCGGTCCTCACGAATCGGCTCCACACCCGGCACCGTGCCGCGCACACGGAACGGTGCGCTCAGCTTACCCAGCGTCGCAGAGTAGATGCGCGGCATGCCCAGCACCCGGTCGTCCTTGCTGTAACCGCGTGCTTCACGCCAGTGACGGCGACCCCAACGGGCACCGCAATACACCATGAGGAACGGCAGAAGCAGCGCCGGCAACAGGATGCCGTCGTACACGATATCCCAGTACAGGGTGAAGATAGAGACCGCCACAATCCAGCCCCACAGGTACATGACCGTGTGGAACCAGCCGCTAAACACGCCGGCGCCCTCAATAGAATCCAGCTTCTTCTTTGCCTTCTTCGTGGCGCTACCCTTACGGGACGAGCTCAGCGGCGCACCCATCGCGGTACGTTCTGCGGTGGCGCGGCGCGCCTCATCAACAGGCGAGCCGGACACCTCAAGGTACAGGTCGGCTGCCTTCTCCTTCTTGATGGGCACCGGGTAGGCGATATCCACCAGCAGGCACAAGCCCACGTACACCATGAAGGCGATCAGCCACACGTCGCGTAGCTGCTCCATGGGCAGGCCCAGAGCGCTCAGATCCATGAGCGGTTCACCTCCTTACGTCTCTCAAACCCTTACGCGGATGCGGCAGCAGCGGCGGCAGCCGGAAGAGCCGAGATGATACGGTCCATCGCCTCATCGTCGTGGGCGGCAGAAACGAACCACGCCTCGAATGCGCTCGGCGGCAGGTACACGCCGGATTCGAGCATGGAGTGGAAGAACGCGTTGTAGCGGCTGGTTGCCGATGCCTTGATGTCGGCGTAGTTGTGCACGCCCGCCTCGGAGGTACCAAACGCCACCGAGAAGAGGTTACCGGCGCTCTGGATGGAGTGGTCCACACCGGCGGCGTTGAACGCCTCGGTTAGAGCCTGCTGCAGCTGGGCGCTACGCGAATCCAGGTGCGCGTAAACGGCGGCATCAGCCAGAGTCAGGGTCGTAATACCCGCCGCGACGGACAGCGGGTTACCGGAGAGGGTACCAGCCTGGTAGACGGGGCCGACCGGCGCCAGGTACTCCATGACCTCACGCTTACCGGCCAGCGCCGCGATGGGCATACCGCCACCAATGACCTTGCCGAACGTGAAAATATCGGGAACCCAGCCGCCATCCTCGGGAGCCGCGTAACCCCAGTAACCAGCCGAAGACACACGGAAACCGGTCAGCACCTCATCAAAAATAACGAGCGCACCGTTCGCGTGAGCAATCTCGTGCAGGCCACGGTTGAAACCGGGCTCGGGGGTCACCACACCCATGTTGCAGGGCGCCGCCTCGGTGATGACGGCGGCAATCTGACCCTCATGGTTCGCGAACGCCTCACGCACCGCATCCAGGTCGTTATAGGGCAGAACAATGGTCTCCGCGGCGGTTGCGGCAGTCACACCAGCAGAACCCGGCAGCGCCAAGGTCGCCACACCCGAACCAGCCTCCGAAAGCAGCGCATCCACGTGACCGTGGTAGCAGCCCGCAAACTTAATGATCTTGTCGCGACCGGTCACACCACGCGCCAGACGGATAGCAGTCATGGTCGCCTCAGTACCGGTGGACACCATACGCACCTGATCAATCGCACCGGGAATCGCCGCGTTAATACGGTTGACCACCAGCTCAGCCAGCTCAGCCTCCGGCGCGCTCGCCGCACCAAAGGACAGGCCGCGCTCAGCCGCCTGCTGAACAGCCTCAACCACCTGCGGATGCGCATGACCCAGAATCGACGGACCCCACGAGCAGACCAGGTCAACGTACTCGTTGCCGTCCGCATCGTACAGGTACGCGCCCTTAGCCTTCGCCGCAAACGCAGGAGTGCCGCCCACAGAATTGAAAGCACGCACCGGGGAATTCACGCCACCGGGAATCACCGCGCGAGAACGCTCAAACAGCTTCTCGCTAGCTTCGTGGTGCAGCGGGTGGGTAGAGGAAGGAGTCATCGTATCGGTGCCTTTCAACAGAGACGGCGAACTAAAGAATTACAAGGGACGATGCGCACCAGGCAACGGAGCCCGCACGCTACGAGCGTCCCGTACCTAACCATCATAGGCGCTACAGATGAACCGCAGGTGACAAGCACCTGAACGTACCGAAAGGTGACGATAAAACACAACCGACAGATTAGGTAACAGATAGGTGAAGAAATCCAGAAACTAGCGCATATGCCGGTCAGTATCCAGACGGTTCAGCACCTGAGTGTCCTGATCAAACAGCCAGTTCTTATCAACGAGCAGACGCACAAACGCCAGGCCCATACCCAACGCCATGAAAATTAGCATGGACTGCACAAAACCGGTTGTCGCCGAATACATGTCACCGCTGGCAAAATGCGACATGGAACGGTAGAACAGCACACCCGGAACCATTGTCACCACTGCCGGAACGGATAGGGAAATACGCGTGTACTTACGGTGATGCAGCGGCGCCACAATCTCAGCCAAAATACCCACACCAAACACGGCAATCGTCGCCGCCATATGCGCGGGCATACCCGCCTCCACCATGTGAATACGGGCGGGGTTCGCCACCGCCGCAATCACGCCACCCCACACGCACGCCACCGGGGAGGCGGCAAAAAGCATCGCGAAGCCAGCCGCCGCAACACCCGAGGAAAGCACCTGCAACACCAAATACAGGGTCGGGTCAAGGTTAAGAGGAGCCGGGGAAGCCAATGGCAGGTGGAAGAGCGAACCCAAAACCCACACCGCAAAAGACGCGCTGAGCAGCAGCAAACCCACGTAGGTCAGGCGCGAAATACCCGCGAGGAAGTCCATACGGGAAATGTCGAGCATGCCCGTCACCATGGGGAAGCCCGGCACCAGGAACAGCACCGAGGAAATAAAACCGATCATGTGGTTCGGGCTAACCCAACCAGCCGCAACCAGCACATTGACAACCGCAATGTACAGGCCCGCCGCCAGGAAGCCGCAGGCCATCCAGGTGGCCAGGTGGCTCACACCGCGCTTGAGCAGGGTCGAACGCAAATACTGACCGGCACCGGCGGCGAGGAACACGACCGAGCACTCCACCAGACCGCCACGGTTCAGAAACGCGAACCCGGCACACGCCACAGCCGACGCCAACGCCAGCATCCACGGGGTGTACAGCGGCTTCGCCGAATCTATACGGTCCAGCTCGGCGTTCGCCTCAGCCGGGGTGATCTTCTCGGGAAGCTCAGAAATGAACTTACCCAACTGATCCAGCTTATGAGCGTTAATACCCATCGTGCGCTGCTCCGCCACCTCAGTACGGAAATTACCGTCCGTGTACGAAGACGTCGAAATCTCAGTGAAGGTCACCTGCGCGTGATGCTCCTTCAACCCCACAGCCTTCGCCAAACGCGCCATCGACGCCTTAATACGGTACGCGCTCGCACCCGACTTCATCAGGATACGGCCCAGGCGGAGCACCACCTGAGACTGCGCCACCAAATGCTCATGCGCCAGACGGGTAGACCCCAGATAGATACTGCGCGTATTAGTGTCAGGGTACGGCTCGGTAGTGCGGGGCTGATCATCCATGAGAGGCCTTCCGGGTCGTGCTATTCACGTGCTATTCGTTGCAGGTGCGGTCACCTTCTAGCATAGGGGAGAAGCCCCGGCGGGGATAGCGTCAGCCCGTCAATAAAGGCGAGATATGTTGGGCGGCTGGGGAGCGGGAGGGGAGGAACGAGAGCGAGTTTAGCGGCGCAGCTTTAGTGGCGTACCGGCCAGCGGCCGTCAATGACCTCAGATTCCTTACCCGGCTGCGTACGCAACCACGCCTGGAAGCTTGCCGCCTGCTCCGCCGCCCACTGAACCTGCTGCTCGTGCAGCTGGCGCGCATCCACGTTGAGGACCTCGGGGAACTGCTCGGTCAGCTTCACCAGCAGACGCTCCGCCGCCAGGGCATCATCGGCGGAAGTGTGCGCATTCTCAAGGGAGACACCGTACTCGGCGGCGAGAACCTCCAGGGTGCGCTTGCCGCGCTTACGCGGAATCACGTGCTTATGCAGAACGTACGGGTCGAGCACCACACCCGGCGGCAGCTCACCGTTGGCAATATTGTGGCGCAGCATCTCGTGGTGCAGCACCGAAAAATCGTAGGCGGCATTGAACGCAATAATCGGCACGCCGTCAAGGTTCAACGCACCAATCGCGCCGGCAAGCTCCCACACGACCTCGCGGGCGGGACGGCCGTGCTCACGCGCGTACTCAGTCGTAATACCGTGCACGGCGGCGGCACCGGCAGGGATCTCAACGCCGGGGTCAGCCAGCCACTCGCCACGGCGCACCACATTACCCTGAGGATCCAGCAGAATCAGGGAAGCAGTCACGATGCGGGCGGTGGTGACGTCCACACCGGTGGTTTCAAGATCAAAAGTGGCGCGTAGGCCGTTCATCCAGGTCATGCTATAAGACTAACCCAGCGGCGGTGCAGGCGCGCGCCCGGTCGTCACGTGGCTGTGGATAAGCCCTACGGCAGGGCAGCATATTAAGCCCCGGGAGAGGCATATCAACAGCCGATGAGCCCGAATGACAACCGACAAGGTACAACCGCGCTACAGCCGATAGACTGAAACCATGACAACCCAACTTCTCACCGGCATCCCCGGAACCGGTAAAACCCACCACCTCACCGAACGCGCCCTACGCTACCTCGCCGACGGGAACGACCCCGCCCGCCTGCTCATCCTCGCACCCACCCGCACCGCCGCAACCCGCATGCGAGACACCATCGCCGCATCCAGCGACCGAAGCCTCTCCGTAGCACCCACCCGCGCCTGGGCAGCATACGCCTTCGACCTGCTCAAACGAGCCCAAACCCGCGGGCTGCTCAGCGGCGTAGAAGGCAACCTCAAACTCCTCTCCGGCCCCGAGCAGGACGTCATCATCGGCGAACTACTCGCCAACCACGCCGAAGGCATCGCACCCGGACCCGCCTGGCCCGACGTACTCCGCGACGCCCTCGCAACCCGCGGATTCCGCCACGAAATCCGCGACTTCTTCGACCGCATGGCAGAATACGACCTCACCGCCGAAGACGTACACCGCCTCGCCACCGAACACAACCAGCCCGCCTGGCACGCCCTCGCCCAACTGCACACCGAATACCGTGCCGTGCGAGCCCTCCGCGCCAAAAACGCCTACGACCCAGCAGTACTCATCAACGACGCCTGCCGACTACTGCTGCGTGCCCCCGAATTCCTCGCCGAAGAACGCCGCCGCTACGACCTAATCCTCATCGACGACGTGCAGGAACTCAGCCCCTCCATCTACCGGCTGCTGCGCCTCATCGCCGCAGAAGTCGCCCCCGCAGACGCCGCGCACCTGACCGAAACCCACCCCGACCTCTTCGCTGAAGGCCCGCAGGTTGTCATGACCTACAGCGACGAAGCCGTCGTCCAGGGCTTTCGCGGCGCCCGCCCCGACCTCGTCACCACCCTGCAGGCAAGCTTCCCGAGCATGCGCACCCGCACGCTCACCACCTCGTACCGCCTGCCCGCACTCATGATGCCGCTCGTGGCGGATATTCGCCGCCGCCTGCCGCGCTACACCCGGTTCGTGCCGCTCACCCCCGAACAGGAAGGGGGCGCGCAGGAGGGGGCGAAGAACGGTGTGCAGGAGGGGGTTAAGAACGGCGCGCCCGCAACCTTTGGACGCATCAACACCACCCCCGCCGACGAAGCCCTCACCTGGGGCGCATCCGACGAACCGTTGTTGCACCTGGGCGCCGACGGCAAAATCCTCGACCCCGCACACTACCGCACCGCACCCGCCGGCGTGTATAAGTATGCGCTCTCCAGCTCGCAGGACGAGGCGAACCTCATCGCCCAAATGCTCCTCGAAGAACGCATCTACGGCAACCACCCCTACCGCGAGTCTGCCATCATCGTGCGTAGTAGCGCGGACGTGGCGCGCATCCGCCGTGTGCTCTCCTCGAACGGTATTCCGTCGCGTACCTCCGCGGCGCTCGTGCCGGTGCGCGACGAGCCTGCCGTACGCCCCTTCCTGGATGCGCTCAGCCTGCTCGTCTACGCCCGCAAGCGCGGCGAGAAGGCGCTTAACCCCGCCGTGCACATGCCCGCGGCAGAAGGCGCAGAAGGTGCGGAGGCGGGGGAGCGTGGCGGCTACGAAACGCTCAGCGCAACCGAAGCTGAAGAGCTCATGCGCCGAAGCCTCGACGACGTCATCGCCGAAGAAAGCCGCGCCAACCCCCTCGGCGGCGCGCAGAGTGCCATCACCCTGCTCACCTCCCGGCTCGGTGGCGCATCCAGCATGGACGTGCGACGACTCCGCCAGCAGCTACGATCCATCGAACTGCAAAGCGGCGGCCACCGCCCCAGCGACGACCTACTCCTCGGCGCACTGCTGCACCCCGAAACCCTCCCCGAAGAGGGCGTAGGACGCGCCGTGCACCGCATTGCCGCCGTGCTCTCCGCCGGACGTAAAGCACTTGCGCGCCCCGAATCCACCAGCACCGAAGTGCTCTGGGCGCTCTGGGAAGCCTGCGGCCTCGAAAAAACCTGGGTCACCCAGTCGCGCGGCGCAGGCCCCGACGCCGATGCTGCTCACCGCAACCTCGACGCCATGATCGGTCTCTTCGAAGCCGCCGACCGCTTCGACGAGCAGATGCGCGGCGCCGGTGCCGAGCAGTTCCTCGACTTCATCGACGCGCAGGACCTGCCCATGGACACCCTCGCCGCCCGCGGCGTACGCCAAGACGCGGTCGAGATTCTCACCCCCGCACTCGCGGCAGGTCAGTCCTGGCGCACCGTATATGTATGCGGCCTGCAGGAAGGAACCTGGCCCAACACCACCGTGCGCGGCTCCCTGCTGAGCACCGGCGACCTCGTGGACCTATGCGATGCGCGCCTCCGCCAGCGCGCCCAGCAGGCAGAACAGCAGGCGGGGGAGGGCGCGCAGCCCGTGCCGCCCGCCCGCATCCGCAGCTACCCCGAACGCGTGCGCGACACCCGCCACGACGAGCTACGCATGTTTGCCGTTGCCGCCACCCGAGCCAGCACCCGCCTCGTGCTCACCGCCGTACGCAATGACGATCAGGCACCCGGCGAGTTCTTCGACTTCGTGCTGCCCACCGACGCGGTCGGCGACTCCACGGACGTGCCCATCACCCGCGTGCGCCGCCCCGCGACCCTGCGTTCCCTCGTGGCGGAGCTTCGCCGCACCCTCGTTGAGGAATCGATGAACGCGATGCGCGCCGAAGACTCCCAGCAGGAGGACACACAGCAGAACGGCGCACCGATGCACAACGCACCGGAGGAAGAGGCGCTCACCCCGGAGGGTTCCGCGTACCGACTCGATGCCGCCTCCCGCACTCTGGCGCGCCTGGTGAACGCCCAGGCGCCCGGCGCCGCACCCGACGACTGGTGGGGCCTGCTACCGCTTTCTAGCACGGAGCTGCTCTTTGCGCACCGCCCGGCAGGCCACGCTGAGCTGGACGAAAACTACGGTGAAGACGGCGAAGAACAGGCTGAAAACCCTGCCGAAAACCCTGGCCGCCGCACCATTGCGCTCTCGCCCTCACGCCTGGAAACCATCCACAGCTCCCCGCTGGACTGGCTGGTTTCCGCCGCCCGCGCAGAAGCCCAGACCGACCTGTCCCGCTCCCTCGGCACGCTCATTCACGCCATCGCCGAAGAGTACCCGACCGGCACCCTCGAAGAGCTCCAAACCGCCCTCGACGAGCGCATTAGCTCCCTCGGCGTGCCCGCCCGCAAGGAGGACGAAACCGACGAAGAGTACCGCGAGCGCGTGCCCTGGGAATCCTACGCCCTCTACGAGCGCGCCAAGCGCATGATTCTGCGCCTGAGCTACTACTACCGTCAGCACATGGGTGACGCCGGCTGGCAGAACCTCGGTGTTGAAGGCTCCTTCGCGGTGCGTGTGCCCGTGCCCTTCGACCCCGCCGGTGAAGTCGGCGAGCTGGATGCGCTACTCACCGGCCGCGTGGACCGCCTCGAGGGTACCGCCCCGGCGGAGGACGGCACCCGCCGCTACGCCATCGTTGACCTGAAAACCGGCAAGTCTAAGCCGACCGGGTCGGAGATGGAGACCCACCCGCAGCTTGCCGCCTACCAGATTGCGGTGGAGGCTGGCGCGGGTGAGCAGCTGGAGGAGCGCTACCGCGCCGAAGCCGCCGCCCTGGAGGCGGGCGAACCGCTACCGGATGCCCGCCCCCAGGAGCTGGAGTACACCGGCTACACGGGTCATTCCGCAGGCGCGGCGCTCGTGCAGTTGGGCGCCTCGGGCGTGAATGACGAGAGTAAGACTCGCCTGCAGGTCCAGCCGGCCCTGACGGAGCACGATTCGTGGGCGGCTGAGCTGGTGCAGCACGCCGCGGAGCTGATTGCTGGCTCGCAGGTGCAGGCTCGTCACCGTGAGGGCGGCTATGGATGCCGTCTGCCGGAGATCTGCCCGATTTGTACGCGCGGCCGGCAGGTGACCCAGCCCTAGTAGCCGCGTACCCTACGTTTACTTTCGATATCACTCACCCCGAACCTCCCATGAGAATGATCCATGAGGAAGAGGAATCATGACTGACTCTGGCGCATATGGCGCTGATATGCAGGGCGCTACTACCCCCGGCGCTCACCCCGGTTCTGGCACCGGCGCGGTTTCCGGCATGCTCACCCCCGCCCAGTGGTGCGAGCACAATAGCTGGCAGCTGCCCAACGGCGTGCTCTTCTCTGCTGAAGCCGCCGCGAACGACCCCGCGCTGAAGCCTGCCGACTACCGCAGCGCCCTCGACATTGCCGAGATGCTCAACGGCGCCGACGGTAAGAAGCCGACCCCCGAGCAGGTCCGCATGATTGAGGCGGGCCCCGCCCCGACCCTCGTCATTGCGGGCGCCGGTTCGGGTAAGACCGCGACCATGGTCGACCGCGTGATTTGGCTGGTCGATAACGGTTTTGTGCGCCCTGAAGAGGTGCTTGGCGTGACCTTCACCCGCAAGGCGGCAACCGAGCTGCGCAGCCGTATGCGTGCTGGCCTGAACACGCTGCGCCGTAGCCGCCGCGTCGCCCCGAGCGATGAGGAGCTGCGCGAGGGCATCGCTGACCCGACCGTGCTCACCTACCACTCTTACGCGAATAACCTCGTCAAAGAGTACGGTTTGCGCCTGGGCGTGGAGCAGGACGCGCAGATGCTTGGCGATGCGCAGAAGTGGCAGCTTGCCGCGCAGATTGTGCAGTACTGGGAAGGGGAGCTTCCCCTCGATAAGGACGGTGTGCCGGTGTCTGCGGCGACCATGATTAACCAGATGCTGCAGCTTTCTGACGAGTGCGCGGAGCACCTGGTGGAGCCGCAACAGGTTATTGACTTCTGCACCGAGCAGTTGGCGGCGTACGCGGCGGTGCCCGAGCCTCGCCGTGAGACGAAGACTGAGAGGGACATTCAGAAGGTTCAGCGTCTGCTGCGTAACCGCCGAGTGTACGCGCGCATGGCGATGAGCTACGCCCGCGTGAAGGCGCGCATGCAGGTGCTGGATTTTGGTGACCTGATGCGCTTTGCCGCCCGCATTGCGGAGGCTGACCCGGCGATCCGCGAGGGTGAGCGTGCCCGCTTCAAGGTGGTTCTGCTGGACGAGTTCCAGGACACTTCGCACGCGCAGATGAGCTTGTTCTCCTCGATTTACGGTGCCGATGAGGCGGCGGGTATTCCGGCGCATCCGGTGATGGCTGTGGGTGACCCGAAGCAGTCGATTTACGGTTTCCGTGGTGCTTCGGACGGCCAGATGTTCAGCTTCTACCGTCATTTCCCGACTAAGCATGTGCAGCCGCTGTTCCTGTCCATTGCGTGGCGTAACGACATTTCGGTGCTGAACGCGGCGAACCACGTGGCGGAGAAGCTGAAGGAGGTTCCCGAGTGGGTGCGTGCCGCCGACGGCGATATTACCGCCGCTCAGGTTCCTGACCTGCGCCCGCGCTGCGCCCTGGTGGGGGAGCCTGGTTCACCCGCTTTTGAGCAGGTTGCCGCGGGCATGGTGGGGCGCGTTGATTTGACGTACCACGACTCTGACCGCGAGGAAGCTGTGGCTATTGCCGAGCGTATTGCGGCGATGCGTGCGCAGGCGGTGCGCGAGTATGAGCGCACCTACGCGGCGCATCGTTCCGGTGATGGTTCGGTGCGTCCGCGTTTGAAGATGCCTGAGATTGCGGTGTTGGCGCGTGTGCACGGTCAGCTGGACCCGATTCGTGTGGAGTGCGAGCGCCTGGGTATTCCGGTGCAGCAGGTGGGTTTGGGCGGTTTGCTTTCCCAGCCGGAGGTTGTGGATTTGGTGTCGGCGTTGCGTGTGCTGGCTGATCCGAACCGTTCGGATGCCCTGGCGCGTCTGCTGACGGGTGCGCGTTGGCGTTTGGGTGCGGCGGATATGTTGGCGCTGGGTGATTGGGCTCAGTCGCTGATGCGTGAGCGTGAGCGTGCCCTGCGTGAGCAGATGGCGTTGCGTATGCTCGCCGAGGCTGAAGACGCCGACGATGCAGCTGCTATCAACCTGCAGACGGAGCACCTGCGTGCCGCCCAGGAGCGCCTGGACGAAACCCTCAAGGGTGCGGTGGAGGATTCCTCCGGCTACGCCTCTCTGATTGAGGCGGTGGAGAACCTGCCGCAGGACGGCGCGGATGGCGAACCCCTCTACGGTGAGCAGTACCGTGGCCGCCGTTTCTCGCCGGCGGCGCTGGAGCGTCTGCGTGCTTTTGCGGAGCAGATGCGCGTGCTGCGTGCCGGTTTGAGCGAGGATTTGGGCACGCTACTGTACGAGATTGAGCGCACCATGCTCCTTGATATTGAGCTGGCGGTCCGCCCGGGTACCGACCCGCTGGGTTCGCGCGCGAACCTGGACGCTTTCCACGAGGTTGCCGCCGCATACGGAGTGTCTGCGCCGCGTATTAACGCGATGATTTACGCCGGTTCTGACGGCGTGAGCGCGGAGGAGGGAGACCCGGGTGCGCGCCGCTTCCTGCTGTCTTCGGGCGGCGTGAGCTACGTGATGGGCTTCCTCGCGTGGCTTGAACGTGCCGATGACGAGGAGAAGGGCCTGGCATTGGGCACCGTGGAGCCTGACCCGAACGCGGTGCAGCTGATGACCATGCACGCGGCGAAGGGCCTGGAGTGGGATCATGTGCTTCTGCCGGGCCTGTGCGGTAGCGCGACCGGCGGGCAGACCCCGAACCTGTGGCAGATGTCGGCTAATGCGGCTCTGCCCTGGCCGCTGCGTGGCGACCGCGAGTACCTCCCGTCGATCCTTGAGACCCCGGAGGAGATTACCGCCTTCGAGAAGGCAAAGGACCTGGAAGACTACCTGGGCGAGCATAAAGATGATGCTGCCGAGCACGCCGGTATGGAAGACCGCCGCCTCATGTACGTGGCGATGACCCGTGCCCGTAACCTGCTGGCGATGAGCGCCTACCGCTGGAAGAGTGCTTCTGTGGCGCCTCAGCCGGTGCAGCCCTTCTGGGAGGAGCTGATGGAGATGCTTTTCAAGTCCCTCTTCGGCATGGGCACGCCCACGGTAGATGCGCCCTCCGTGCGCTTCCAGGAGACGATGGATACCCCCTGGGCGGCGCCTCAGCTGGTGGGTATGGGCCTGTCGTACACGATGCCGAACCCCGCCGATAAGCGCAAAAAGGTGCACCTGAACCATGTGCGCCGTTGGGTGGAGCAGCTGGCCGAGTCGAAGTACCGCCTGGTTGAGCCAGTGACCCTGGTGCACGGTACGGTTGTGGATCCCTCGAACCTGCCGCCCGCCCCCGATGAGGCGGCACTGCTGGAAGAGCTGGAACTCTACCCCCTAGACGCTGACGAGCTCACCCCCGTACAGGCGGAGGCGCGCGCGAACGCTCGGGCAACCTACGCCGAGCAGGTGCAACGCTACGCCTGGGCGCTGGTTGAGGTCATGGCCCCCGCCCTCGCGCAGGATTGGCAGCTGGCGGCTCCTTCCGTACGAGCACGTACTGTGGCGGAGAACTGCACCCGCCTGAACCTGCCGGTGCCCGAATGGATTATCGAAGCCACCGAGCGGGAGAAATGGCGTGAGACGCAACCGCCTCAGCCCGGTTTCTCGCCCACGGTGGCGGCGGCGCTGCCGATTGAGGTGCGCGGCCAATTCGCTCAGAAGAACTACGAGGACAGGAACCCGAACCTGGGTGCGGTGCTGACCGCCATGTGGCCTTTCGACCCGCTGGAGCGCCCCGTGATTTGGCGTTGGGCTTCTGATGACGCTCTCACGCAGGGTACGAAGGCGGTGCTTCGCCGCGGCCAGCATGAGCAGCTGGAGCGTGAGATTGCGATTAACTCCTCGAGCCGTCGTGAGGCGGTGGAGCGTGCCGCCCTGGCTGTGGAGCTCGCCGTCGGCGCGGGTGACGATGACCTGCACCAGAGCGCGGAGGGTGTAGCGGGGGAGAGCGCAAACCACCCCGCACCCGCCGCACCTGTTGCAGCCGCGGCACAGGGTGAGTCCGCCATTCCCGAATCCCTGCGCCAGCAGGCGGTGGACTGGGAACGCGAAGCCGATCTGCTTCTGCTCATGATGGGTCAGACCGACCCGGTGCCCAGCAATCAGCTGCCGGGGCACCTGTCCGCATCCACGTTCATTCGCCTGAGCGAGGACCCGCAGGGCACGGTGCATCAGCTGATGCGCCCGGTGCCTCAGCGTCCCTCGCGTGCGGCAACGATTGGTACGGCGGTGCACGCGCTGATTGAGGAGCACTTCGGGGTGGCGCCGAGCGCCGACCCGCTGGAGGCGCCCGATGCGGAGGACACGGTGGGCGTTGACCTGCCTGGTTCCGCTGCCACCTCAGCCGCCACCGCGCCGGCTGACCTGCAGGAACAGGACGAGTTCACTTTCGAGGACGCCTACGAGGAGTCCGAGAGCGAACTGGAGGCCTCCGTTCAGCGCCTCTGGGAGCGCTTTGCCAACAGCGAGTGGGGCAGCGATGAGTGGAAGGAACGCATCTGGGCGGTCGAGTACCCGGTCGAAACCCACATCGAGGGTCTAAGCCTGCGCGGCCGTATCGACGCGGTGTTCCGCACCGAGGACGAGGACGGCGAACGCTGGGTTCTGGTGGACTGGAAGAGCGGTTCCCGCCCGAAGATGTCGACCATGCAGTCTCGACGCTTCCAGCTGGGTCTGTACCGTATCGCGTTCTCCCGCATTATGGGCGTGGACCCGGAGCGTATCAGCACCGTGTTCGTGTACCTGGGCGGCAAGGGCGTTGCGGAGGTGTGGGATCACCAGATCCGCGGCGGCCTGCCCACGGAGGAGCAGCTGGCGAAGGTGATTCGTGAGGCGCGCAAGGGCTAGGTAGCGGATCTCAACAGCGGATCTCCCAGCGCCGGGCGGGCGGCGCTCGCGTACTAGTGTGCCCCGCTAGCCTGCGCCGTGCCAGCCAGCACCGTGCTATCGCTTGCTGTCACCGAATAGAGAAAAGCAGCTCACGTAGGCATTGCGCCTCGTGAGCTGCTTTTCTGCGCGGACTTTTACGGTTAATGGCAGAGGACGCCTCTTCACCCCACTGCATTAGGGTGATGAGGCGTCCTCAGCCGCTGAAGAACTATAGAGGTACTTCGTGCCCTCGCACGCTCCGGGAAAGAATCGCGCCGAACGACTGCCGCTTTCGCGGCCTCACTCGCGCCGCCGGCGCCCCGTGGGGTTTGCGTGCGTCTTTACTCTCAAACACAACCTCGAAAGTAGCTCTATAGATTTCTGCCATCGGTGATTGGTTGCGCGGTGCATGAATCCGGCTCGGGCCTGACATGACCGGTCAGGGTCCCGTCCAATCTGTCTCCCCAATTTATCGCTGCCACGATATTAGCGCTGGTCAGTGCGCTATGGGGAGTGTGTCCGCTGGTTTTCTCGCGGCACAGCAAAAGTATTCCAGGAGTTTTTGAAAAAATCTACAGGGTAAGTTTTTACCCTAAAATGCACTATTTTGAGCATGGTTCAAGATGAAGTTGAGGCTCTGTGGACTCCCAAAACCAAAAGTTGGTTTTTGTGGGTTTGTGGTGTATTTGCACCCGGGAAATATTGTGAATGGCGTCCTTGGCACACCTTCAAGTCTCAGCCTTAATCTGAGTCATTCATGCACAAAAATGCAAAACTGGTGCTCAAAAGGTGAGGGGAAACACTTAAATAAATTTTGATAAAAGGCCCACTAAGGCCCCTCCACTAGCCCTTATGGGTATCATCCCGTCGGTTTGACAGACACTCGGGGAACTGGTTTCACCGGGCACAGGCAAGCGGATATAAAGCCCCCGTAAACCCCCGTAGATACAGTTCAGCCCCGCAGCGCAGTACTGCGGGGCTGAACCGAAAACCTATGCGGCAGGTAACAGCCTGGTGGGGCAACCTAACGGCTACCCGAGCCAATAGCTACTCAGCGGGGCCAACCAGCGGGCCGACCTCCTCCTGGCCGAGCAGTTCGCCGGAGGCGCGCAGGTCGTCCTGAATGTCCAGGAGCATGGATACAGCGTGGGTTGCGCCGTCGCGGTCGCCGACCTCCACGGTGTGGGTGAGCCACTGGGCGATCGCAAACTCCGCGTAGAAGTTCGCGCGCTGTGCCAGGTAGGCGTCGGGCAGCTGAGGCATCTGCTGGCGGTACACCTCGATGGCCTCGTCGGTGAAGTCGATGTCCTGGCAGGAGTACAGCCACGCGAAGTCCTGCGCGGGGTCGCCCACGTGTACCTCGGACCAGCCGGTGACCTCCACGATGCGCGCCGTCGAGGGCGTTACGTGCAGTACGAGGTTCTCGGCGCCCATGTCACCATGGACTACGCGCGGGCGGAACTGCCACATGGGTCCGGGGGAGAGCACGGTACGCCAGTGCGCGAGCAGGTCGGCGGGCACCTTGCCGGTTGCGGCGGCACGCTCGAGCTCGGCGTTCTTGCGCAGGCGAATCTGCTCCGAAGAGTAGGAGGGCAGGTCGGCTTCGTAAATGATGTCTTCGGGCATCACGTGCAGGGTCGCGATGTCCTTGGCGATGATGGACGCCAGGGAGGGGCGGTTCGCCGCAACTTCGCGGCGGCTCAGCTCGGCGAGCTGGTCTACGTCGTAGATGGTGCCGGGGATGTGCGTGTATACGAATACGTTGCCGCCCGCGTAGGGTACGGTACCGGCGACGGTGGGCACGGCGAAGGGCAGTCGTGCGCGTAGGCCGGGGCTGAACGACTGCAGGATGAGGTGTTCAGCTTCCAGACGCATGCTGGCGTCGGGGCGGCGCGGGGCGCGCACTCGCCAGCGGCGACCGGTGGAGTCGGCGATGATTGCCGAGTCGAAGTCGTCGCTGTCTTCGCGGACCGGTTCGGCGCCGACGGGGTAAATCCCGGGCACTCCGGCGGAGACAATGGCTGCTAGCTGAAGGGGAGATAAAGTCACGGGTTAAGGTTACCAAACCAATGCGTACCGTTTAGTAGTTTTTGGGATCTTTATGCCAAGTGGTGAAGATACTTGTGGACAAGCCTAAACGTGCCCGTCTGCGTATTCCTGCGCATTTCGTTGAGCTTCTGCCTGCCCACGCCAGATAGGCGGGTTCCTCACGCCCTGAATCCTCATGCGCTGAATCCTCATACACTGAATCCTCACGCCCTGAATGAACGCAACGGCTAAGAGGCCGCGGCGGGTCTGGAGAAAACAATCTGGGAGAATACAATGGAAGACCGGCTATCACCGCCTCGCGCACCCGCATGCTCGTATGCCCGTATGCCCGTATGTCCGCATGCCCGCGCGAGCGTAAGCCGCCTGCCCGTACCGCCCGCCTTACTGATGGAGCATTATGACCGCCACACCTCAGCAGCCTCAGCATATGATCTCCGCAGACGATATTCTTGCCGGGCTTGACCCGGATCAGCGTGCGGTCGCCACCGAACTGGACGGCCCCATGCGCGTGCTCGCCGGTGCCGGTACCGGTAAGACCCGCGCGATTACGCACCGCATCGCCTACGGTATTGCAATTGGTCGCTACCAGGGCCCGCGCGTGCTCGCCCTGACCTTTACCCTGCGTGCTGCGGAGGAGATGCGTACCCGCCTGCACCAGCTGGGTGCGCACGGCGTGCAGGCGCGTACCTTCCACTCGGCGGCGCTGCGTCAGCTGGTGTACTTCTGGCCGCAGGTGGTGGGCGGTACCTTCCCGTCCATCGTGCAGAACAAAGCCTCGCTGATTACGGAGGCGGCGAACCGTCTGCGCATCAGTACGGACCGTTCCCTGCTACGTGATTTGGCGTCGCTGATTGAGTGGGCGAAGGTTCAGCTGCTCACCCCGGACACCATCATGCAGCGTCTGAGCGAGAAACAGCTGCCCTCGGCGATTACCCCGCAGAATATGCAGCGTATTTTCCAGGCGTATGAGGATTTGAAGGATGAGCGTAACCTCATCGACTTTGAGGACGTGCTGCTGCTGACCATCGCCATGCTGGAGGAGGACGAGAAGCTCGCCGCGACCGTCCGCAACCAGTACCGCCATTTTGTGGTGGACGAGTATCAGGACGTTTCCCCGCTGCAGCAGCGTCTGCTGGATGTGTGGCTGGGCGGCCGCGACGATATTTGCGTGGTGGGTGATGCCTCCCAGACGATTTACTCTTTTACCGGCGCGACCAGCCGTTACCTGCTGGATTTTCCGCGCCGGTACCGTGGCGCGCATACGGTGAAGTTGACCCGCGACTACCGCTCCCACTCGCAGGTGGTGGAGCTGGCGAACCGTCTGCTGGCGGCGCGTCGTCCGCATCCGGATTCGAGCCCGCATTCGTGGGCGCCACCGCTGGAGCTGATGTCTCAGCGCGGCCCCGGCGTGGAGGTGGAGTGGTTCGGCTACGCGGATGATGAGCAGGAGGCCGCCGGCATTGCCGAGGACATCCGCGACCTGATTGAGAAGGACGGCGTGCCGCCTTCGGAGATCGCGGTGCTGTTCCGCACGAACGCGCAGTCGGCGGCGATTGAGTCTGCGCTGGCTGCCGCCCACATTCCGTATCAGCTGCGTGGCGCGGAGCGTTTCTTTGAGCGTCCCGAGGTCAAGCAGGCGATGCTTGCCCTGCGTGGTTCGGCGAAGTCCACGGACGGTACCGAGGATGTCACCCGCTACACCCGTGATGTGCTCGGCGGCCTGGGTTTTAAGGAGGAAGGCCCGCTCACTGGCGGTGCTGCCCGCCAGAAGTGGGAGTCCCTTGCCGCCCTCGTGCACATGGTGGACATGATGGCGCAGAACCGCCAGGAACAGCTTCAAGAGCACCGCGCGAACCCGCGCCCTGGCGTACCCGAGCCGCTACCTTTGACCATGCACGAGGTGGTGGCGACCCTGAACCACCGCAGCGAATTCAATGACGCCCCGCAGGTCAATGGTGTAACCCTCGCCTCCCTGCACGCGGCTAAGGGCTTGGAGTGGGACGCCGTGTTCCTGTGCGGCCTGAACGAGGGCCTCATGCCGATTACTTTTGCGACCACCCCGGATGAGGTGGATGAGGAGCGCCGCCTGCTGTACGTGGGCATTACGCGCGCCCGCAAGTACCTGTGGCTGACCTGGACGATGACCCGCACCGTGGGCGGCCGCGGTCAGCGTAAGCGTTCGCGTTTCTTGGACGATATTGATCCGGCGAAGCGCCGCCGCAGGGCTGAGAGCGCCGGCTCGTCGTATAGCCAGGCTCGCCCGGCTCGCTCGACGCAGCCTCGTTCGACTCAGTCCCGTGCCACGCAGCCCCGCCGTTCGTCGAAGGGAAGAGGAGATTATGGCTCAGCGTTTTAAGCGTGAAATTCTGCCCGCCACCGAGGATCGCCCGCAGATTGAGCTGGTCCGCTCGGCGCGCCGCACCCGCACCATCAGCATGCAGCGCGACGGGGAGGATGCGCACGGCAACCCCGCCTACCGCCTGCTCATTCCCGCCGCAAGCACGAGCGAAGAGATTGACGAGCATATTGCCCGCCTGCTGCCGCGCATTCAGCGTCGTGCCGCCCGCCGTGAGCGTGCCACGCAGCTGACGGTCACGGACGAGTATCTGCGTTCCCGCGCCCTGCACCTGGCGCAGAAGCATCTGCCGGAGCTGGTTGCCTCGGGCAGGCTGGAGAAGCTGTCGATTCGTTGGGTGAGCAATCAGCGTCAGCGCTGGGGCTCGGCAACCTACGCGAACACGCAGATCCGCATCTCCTCGGAGTTGCAGGGCGTGCCCGAGTACGTGCTTGATTCGGTGATTCACCACGAACTCTGCCACCTGTTGCAGCCGAATCATTCGGCGGCATTCCGTACCCTGGAGGCGCGCTACCCGCAGCTGCTGCGGGCGCAAGCCTACCTGGAGGGGTACGCGCTGGGGCGCTCGCGTGCCGAGGGTGAGCGTACTGAGGGCGAGCGCGGCGAAAACAGCGCGGACTAAAATCCAGCCGGCTAAAGCGCTTCCCGAAAATCAAAGAATCAAAAACCAAACGAAACATTCGAGCGGGGGTGGCTTGTACATTCACAAGCCACCCCCGCTCAAATATCAGCTATTTACTTGTCGCCGCGCTACTTTCGCCGCTTTACTTTGCTCAGCTTTACTTTTCTTCGGGCGCGTCGCCGAAGCCGCCGTCCAGCAGCTTCTGCAGTTCCGAGTCGAAGTCCACGTCGTCCAGGCTGATTTCGTTCATGCGCGCATCGTATGCGGTGAAGTCTTCCAGCTCGGCGGGGGTGGGCAGGGTCTCCGGGGTGTCCCAGAGGCCGTCGCGCGCCTCAATGCCGTGGGAGTTTTCGTACCAGCGCCAGAACTGCTGTGCCTCACGCACCAGGCGCGGGCGCAGTTCCAGACCGACCAGGTTCTCGAAGACCTGCTCGCTGGGACCGCCGTCGATGCGGCGGCGCGCCATGATTTCGGTCAGCTGCGGTGCCTTGGGTAGGTTGCGGGTCGCATCCTCGGTCACGACGGATACCCAACCCTCGATGAGGGCGAGCAGACCCTCCAGGCGCTGCACCGCCAGTTCCTGGTCTTCGGTGCGCTGGGGGCTGAACATGCCGCCTTCGAATGCTTCCTGTACGGCGTCGGGGTTGCTCATGTCCACCTGGGATGCGGCGTCCTGCATGCGGTTCATGTCCACGCGAATGCCGCGGGCGTAGCGCGCCACGAGCTGAACCAGGTCTTCACGCAACCAGGGGTTTGCCTTGTGCAGGCGGATCAGCGCGGATTCACGCACGGCAAGGTAGAGCAGAACCTCCTGCGGGGGCACCTCGATGCTCTCGGCGAGTTGCTGGTAGCCGTTGGGCAGCAGCGCGGAGGAACCGGGCGCGAGGGGGAAGCCCACGTCGGTGGAGGAGTAGACCTCACCGGCGAGCTGTGCGAGTGCCTGCGCCATCTGCGCACCAAAAATCACGGAACCAATGTTGTTCAAGAAGCCGCTGTTGAGAATCTGAGAGATCTCTTCGGGCACGTCTTCGGGTGCGCCGGGCATGACCATGGACTGGGTGACTTCGGCTGCGACCGGCTCGACCATTTCGCGCCAGGAGTCGAAGGAATGCTCAACCCATTCCGCCTTGGACCACGCCTGCACCGGGTGGTTGTGGCGCTCAATGGTGGTCACTGCGTCCAGCCAGAGGTCGGCGAGGTTCGCCGCGTCTTCTACGGCACGCTTGAGGTTTTCGGGTACGGAGGGGTCTTCACCCATGGATGCGAGCATCTGGCGGGTCTGGTTCTTTACGTTATCCCAGTTCACGCCGCTGGGGCTGTCGGATGCGCCCGCACCGGAGAACATTGCCTGCACCTGCGCGAACATGCTCTGCATCATGGCGGGATTGAAGCCCATGCCCATGTTCTTCAGGTCTTCGGGGTCGATGCTGATGCCGAAGGGGTTCTGACCGCCTTCGCCGAAGAGTGCGCTGAAGGGGTTCTGTGCGCCGAAGGGGTTCTGTGCGTTGGAGGAGCCGCCCTTGCCGCCCTGGCCGGTTGCCCCTGCGGAGGGGTCGAAGCCCTGTTCCTGCATCTTCTTAATGAATTCTTCGAGGGGGTCGCGCTCGTTGGAGGCGCCGCCGGTGGGGTTCTCAGACATGTAGAAGCCTTTCGTAATCCGGGGGTGGGCGCAGCTGGCCCGCTCGCTGTCCAGCCTACCGATTTTTGCTGAGAATTTCCCGTGCCATTGCTGTGGAGGCGGGTTAATCAGCTGAGGGCACACAAGCTTGTCTTCGGGGTCGGGGTTTGGGAGCTTTTTCGTGCCGCCGTCACCGCCAGGTGCTGACACAGCGCGGCGCGGGTCAGGTACGGGTCAGAGCGTGAACGCCTCCTGGGGCTCTATTTTTAGCGGGGTCCCGGTGCCCGCCCACGTGTTGAAAAGCAGGTTTATCCGGTACTGTAGAAACCATGACTAAGTCCACCCCCGATGCTGAGCAGCAGCCGAACGCCGCCTCCGCGAGCGTGAAGAGTAATGAGAAGGCGACCAAACGCCGTCCGCGTTTTGCGCCGCGCCGCGTGAACCTGCGTTCGGTTAGCGCTGTGGCGACGTGCGCCCTGCTGGCTGGCGCTTTTGTTCTGCCCAGCTCCTATGTGAAGGAGGGCCCCGGCCCGCTCTTTGACGTGCTCGGAACCTACCAGGATAAGGACGTCATTGAGATTTCTGGCGCGCCCAGCTATAAGACGTTCGGCAAGATGAATATGACCACGGTATCGGTTTCGGGTGGCCCGTACACGGAGCTGTCCGGCGCGGAGGCGTTCTACGGCTGGTTGGCGTTTGACGGTAACCGCAGCCTCGTGGTGCCGACCGATGCCCTGTACCCGCACGTGAGCCATGAGCAGGCGACAGCGGCGACCGGTGCACAGATGGCTGATTCGCAGACTCAGGCGAAGGTCGCGGCGATGCGCCAGCTGAAGATGGCGGTGACTGAGAAGGTTCAGGTGCTTTCCACGGTGGAGGGTTCCCCGGCGGCGAGCGCGCTGAAGGCTGACGACCGCATCGTGAAGGTGGGGGAGAAGCAGATTGAGACTCTCACCGATGTTCCGAAGGCTGTGAACGCTTCGAACGGTTCGCCGATTGACGTGACCGTGGAACGTGACGGCAAGCAGCAGACGTTTAAACTGACCCCGGTTCGTTCCAGCGACAATAGCCGCTGGATTCTGGGCGCGGGTTTGAAGCAGAGCTATGACCTGCCGGCGCACGTGCAGTACAACCTGGACGGTGTGGGCGGCCCGAGCGCGGGTCTGATGCTGGCGCTGGGCACGGTCGATAAGCTGAGCGAGGGTACCCTGCTCGCCGATGAGGATGCCGGAGGCGACCCGTACCGCAGCTACATTTCGGGTACCGGCACGATTGATGCTGACGGTAAGGTTGGCGCAATTGGTGGTATTAAGTACAAGATTTTGGCGACGGGTCGTTATGGTGCGCGTTATTTCTTGGCGCCTAAGGAGAACTGCGATTCGATTGTGAAGATGCAGGCGCAGGACCCCGACCTGTTCAACTACTATCACGCCGGTCAGGTGCGCGGCACGATGGTGGTTGTGCCGGTGTCGACCCTGGACGAGGCAGTGAAGACGGTGGAGGCGATTAAATCCGGCACCCCGGATGATTCCCTGCCCCGTTGCGGTTCCTAACGTAACGTTTCTCTCCGCGAGGTTCTACCCCGTATAACGTAGAAGTCAGCCCCGGTACCTTAAGGTACCGGGGCTGTTCTGCATCCTCTTCTCTGTCCTCACCAGCCCCCTCACCTCATTATTTCGCACCCCACAACCTCTCAACCCGGGGTCATATTTCGCCCCGAGCTTCTACGAGGTTCTGCCCTTCTGCTGTACCTCTGAGATACTTAAAGACAGTTATTTTCTCTGAACGTATGATGAGCGAGGAATTGTGTCTGAGTCGACCAATAGCACCGCGCATCCCAAGCCGAAGAAGTCAACGCCTAAGCGCCGTAGCCCCCTGAGGGTGACGATTGCTGTGGTGGCGGTGCTCATTGCTGCTTTTGTGGGTGCGTCCCAGGTGTACACGGACTGGCTGTGGTTTGATCAGCTGGGTTATAGCACCGTGTTCACTACCCAGATTTTGTTGAAGGCGGCCGTATTTGTGGTGGCTGCCGTGGTGATTGCCGTGCCGCTGTGGGCTTCGATGTCCTATGCGGTCCGTCATGCTGATGTGGCGCCGGCGTCCGAGAAGAAGCCGCAGGAAGCGCCGAAGCCGGACCAGAGCGTGCCGACGAGCGGCACGGATGCTGCCGAGCAGATGCTGCGTGACGTGTTTGGTCAGCAGCGTGCTGAGGAGAGCATGCGCCGCTACCACGAGAGCGTGGATAAGGCGCGTAAGGTTCTGCTGGTTGCGGTTCCGCTGCTGTTGGGTCTGTTCATTGCTTCGGCGACGATGACTCAGTGGAGTACCGTCGCACTGTTCTTCAACCAGCAGTCCTTCGGTAAGACTGACCCGGAGTTCGGTCTGGATTACGGGTTCTTCCTGTTTGCGTTGCCGTTCTTCCGCATGGTGGTGACTCTGCTGACCTCCGCTGTGGTGCTGTCGGCGCTCGCGGGCGTGTTCATGCACTACTTCTACGGCGGTATTAAGGTGCAGCCGGGCGGTGTGAGCACTACCGTGGCGTTCCGTCGTCACGCTGCGATTGTGGCGGCTGCGTTCTTGCTGACTCGTGCGGTGAGCTTCTGGCTGGATCGTTATTCGTCGACTCAGCAGCAGGTGGGTCGCTGGGCTGGTGCCATGTACACGGACGTGAACTCGTCGATTCCGGTGAACGCTATTTTGGCGATTTCTGCTCTGCTGGTGGCTGTTATGTTCGTGGTCGCGGCTTCGATGAATCGTTGGCGTCTGCCGCTGATTAGCACCGCGATGCTGGTGGTTGTTGCTCTGGTTGCAGGCGGCCTGTACCCGTGGATTGTTCAGCGTTTCCAGGTGGTTCCGAATGAGCAGGGTGCTCAGGCAAAGTTCATTCAGCGCAATATTGATGCGACCCGTTACGCGTACGGTCTGGACAAGATTGAAACCACCCCGTATGACGCGACGATTGATACTCGTGCCGGTGCGTTGAGCTCTTCGAGCGCGACCATTGCGAATATTCGTCTGTTGGATCCGAATGTTGTGTCTTCGGCGTTTGCGCAGATGCAGCAGTTCCGTCCGTACTACCGTTTTGATTCGCAGCTGGCGGTGGACCGCTATGCGGTGGGTAATACCACGCAGGATACTGTGTTGGCGGCTCGTGAGCTGAACCCGGCGCAGACGAGCGGCGATTCTTGGTATAACCGCCACGTGGTGTACACCCACGGTTACGGTGTGATTGCCGCGTACGGTAACCAGGTGGATTCTGCGGGTAACCCGAAGTTCTTGCAGTCCGGCATTAAGGCGACCGGTACCCTGAGCGAGGATTATGAGCCGCGTATTTACTTTGGCATGAGCTCGCCGGAGTATTCGATTGTGGGCGGTAAGGGCGACACCCTGGAGCTGGACCGTCCGCTCTCTGCTGAGGAAACCAACGCCTCCGATGCGAAGTACACTTTCGCCGGTTACGGTGGTCCTCGCGTTGATTCGCTGCTGGCTCGTCTGTCTTACGCGATTAAGTTCCAGTCCTCTGACATTCTGCTTTCGGATGCGGTGCGTGAGGGTTCGCAGATTCTGTACGAACGCAACCCGCTGGATCGTGTGCGTAAGGTGGCACCGTACCTGAGCGTGGATTCTAAGCCGTACCCGGCGATTGTGAATAACCGCGTGCAGTGGATTGTGGATGCTTACACTACGAGCGATCAGTTCCCTTACGCGCAGGGTAGCTCCCAGGATGCGGCGACCGCTGCGGGTGCTCAGCGTTCTAACTCGGTGAATTACATCCGTAACTCGGTGAAGGCTACCGTGGACGCGTATGACGGTTCGGTAACCCTGTACGCGTGGGATGAGGAGGACCCGGTGCTGAAGGCGTGGCAGGGCGTTTTCCCTGGCACGGTGAAGAGCTACCGTGAGATGAACGCTTCGCTGATGAGCCACGTGCGTTACCCGACTGACATGTTCAATGTTCAGCGCACCATGCTGAATAAGTACCACGTGACGAACGCGAATAGCTTCTACGCCGGTGACGATGTCTGGTCGATTCCGAATGACCCGACCAATGATCGTAACCAGCCGATTTCGCCCTACTACCTGTCCCTGCAGATGCCCGGTGATTCGCGTGCGCACTTCTCGTTGACGACCACGTTCATTCCTCAGCAGAGCGATTCGAACTCTCGTAACGTGATGTACGGCTTCCTTGCCGCTAATGGTGATGCCGGTACCGGTAAGGACGGCGAGCGTAGCCCCGATTACGGCAAGCTGCGTCTGCTGGAGTTGCCGCGTTCTTCGGTGGTTCCCGGCCCGGGTCAGGCTCAGAATATTTTCAACTCTGACGCTGAGGTGTCGAACCAGCTGAACCTGCTGCGCCGCGGTTCGTCTGAGGTTATTAACGGCAATATGCTGACTCTGCCGGTGGGCGGCGGCATGCTGTACGTTCAGCCGGTGTACGTGCAGTCGAGCGGTGACGCTAAGTACCCGCGTCTGCAGCGTGTGCTGGTGAGCTTCGGCGATAAGGTCGGTTTCGCTCCGACTCTGGAGGAAGCGCTGAACCAGGTGTTCGGTGGCTCTTCGGGTGCGAAGCTGGACGGTTCGGCGGCTAGCCCCTCGGCTTCTGCCTCTGGCTCCTCTGGTTCTTCTGGTTCTTCGGGGGCTTCGACCGGCGGTTCGTCGGCTTCGCAGTCTTCGGAGCTGAAGCAGGCTCTGACGGATGCCTCGAAGGCGATGACCGATGCTGATGCGGCAATGAAGAAGGGCGACTGGGCTGCCTACGGTGAGGCTCAGAAGCGTCTGGAAGCAGCCGTGAAGAAGGCTCTGGAGGCTGAGGAGGCGCAGAGCGCGGCTTCCGCTAAGGCTTCGGCAGCGCCCAGTGCCTCTGCGGCTCCGAGCGCCTCTGCAGCTCCCAGTGCCGCGGCTTCTGCAAGCGCCCCCGCAAGCGCGAAGCCCAGCGCCAGCGCCTCGGCTTCTCGCTAAGACTAAGAGGCTAAGCCTAAGAGACAGCGGGGGAGTAGCCCATACCGGATGCTCATGGGTCTAGCGTCCTCGCTCTAGATCCGGGGCCTGCACTGGATACGGCTCCTACCGACTAGCTCTAGCGGTCTCTGCGGGAACATCTCTGCGGGAACGGGGTGGAAGTGATTCACTTCCACCCCGTTCCTGTATGTTCTACCCCTGGCACTGCCCCGTAGCCCCTATTCCTACCCAACTGCTTTCTACCCAACAGCCCCTATTTTTGTGTGCTTGGTTACAAATCGCGTTTTTGGCTTGCATGCCCGGTTTGGGGTCTGTATAGTTGTATGAGTCGCCGCGGGGTGGAGCAGTTCGGTAGCTCGCCGGGCTCATAACCCGGAGGTCGCAGGTTCAAATCCTGTCCCCGCTACCAGAAAAACCCGGTATCTCAACGAAAAGTCGCTGAGATACCGGGTTTTGTTTTGCCCTGACGAGACCGAATCCCTATGTTATTCCCTACCTTTCAGCCAAACTCAGGCCCGTCGTCGAGGTGGGGGGAGGGGGGACTATCACCCAACATCGAGGACTATCATCCAACGCCCCTTCGGGGCGTATGACTATCTTCGCTCGTGCATGATCTCGTGGGAGGGAGGTTGCAGAGGAGGATTTTCACCGC